>Ga0116188_1000040_pt1 | contig 140633 bp, 127 predicted proteins | sample AD_JPNTR2_MetaG_FD_89807 | JGI IMG/M metagenome (GOLD analysis project Ga0116188, IMG submission 89807) | Active sludge microbial communities of municipal wastewater-treating anaerobic digesters from Japan - AD_JPNTR2_MetaG | ecosystem: Engineered > Bioreactor > Anaerobic > Digestate | place...
CACCCTTTACTATTCAACTGTTGTACGGTTCCTCTGGATACAAACAAGATGTAATTCTCGGTGTAGATGCCGGAAGTAAGACAATAGGGCTATTGGCTACAACTGAGAACAAGGAAGTATTTTCAGCAGAAGTCGAATTGAGAACAGATACTGAGGTCGAACTTAAAGTCAAGCGCAACTCTTCATTCAGGGATGCAGCCTTTATGGGCATAATGCTATGGGCTTTCTACAACAAACTAAAAGAACTGTATTCAAATGTGTCTCTGACTTTTGGCTATATAACCAAGAATGTTCGAATTAAACACAATCTCGAAAAGTCGCACCGTATAGATGCCAGGTGCATCTCAGGAAACGCATCTACAAAAGAAAGTGATTGTTGGTACTTCTTCAAACAAGTACGCAAACAAAACAGGCAATTGCACAAAACAAATCCGAAAAAGGGTATCCGCAGAGAGAACAAAGCTCCTGGATACGTACACGGTTATCAGCTGTTCGATAAGGTTGAATATCTTGGTAGGGAATGTTTTGTGTTTGGACGCAGATCGTCCGGATATTTTGATTTGCGTACTCTTGACGGAGAAGTCGTCAGTCGTTCTGCCAGTGTAGGTAAACTAAAACTTGTAGAAAGAGCTTCATCATTATTGTGTGAAAGGAGGGAAGCGTCATTTCTCACCGCGCTAAAGCACGGTGTCTCCTGACGCTGTTTATATGATGAACATGATTAGGGTGAGATTCGCTCCAAGTCCCACCGGTTATCTGCATGTAGGTGGCGCCCGTACCGCGCTTTTCAACTATCTTTTTGCCAAGCATTACGACGGCAAATTCGTGCTCAGAATCGAAGATACAGACGTTTCCAGGTCCACGAAAGAGTACGAAGAACAACTGATGGAATCTCTACTCTGGATGGGAATAACCTGGGACGAAGGACCGGATGTCGGCGGAGAGACAGGCCCGTACAGGCAGACCGAGAGAACCGATATATACGTGAAAATGGTTGAGGAGTTGATAAATTCAGGTAAAGCCTACAGAGTTTATGCCTATCCGGAAGAGATAGAGACGCTTCACGACGATCTCCTTTCCCAAGGTAAGCCGCCCCACTACGATCAACAGATGCTCGAGAAGTTCAATACCTCTGAAAGAAAAAAAGAGTTCGAAGATAAAGGCCTGAACCCTGTAGTGTTTTTCAAGATGCCGAGAAAAGAATACCGTCTCGTTGATTTGATAAAAGGTGAAGTAATTTTCAAAGAAGGTTCGATCGGTGATTTTGTGATACTCCGCTCCAACAACCAGCCCATCTACAACTTTGCGGTGGTTGTCGACGATATACTGATGGAGATCACACATGTAATAAGGGGTGACGATCATCTTTCAAATACCCTTCGGCAGCTCGCGCTTTACGAAGCCTTTGAAGCACCAATTCCTTTTTTTGCCCACGTATCGATGATCCTTGGTCCCGATGGGAAAAAACTCAGCAAGAGGCATGGAGACACATCTGTCGAACAGTTCAGAGATAAAGGCTTTCTCCCGGAGGCCTTTTTCAACTTTCTCACTCTTCTTGGATGGTCACACCCGGAGGGAAAGGAGATTCTTTCCTATGGTGAAATAATAGAGAGTTTCACCATAGACAGGGTCAACACCAGTGCAGCGATATTCGATGAAGCCAAAGCCCGCTGGATGAACGGGGTTTATATACGCGAAACCGACCTGGATAGAATAACCGATCTCACCATACCTTTTCTTGTGCGGGCAGGGCTGATCACGCTTGAAGAGGCCAATGCGAATCGTAAATGGCTAAAACGGGCAATCGATTCGGTGAGAAAGGGTGTAGAATTGCTGCAGGAAATACCGGAAAAGATGAAGCTATACTTCGAAGAAATTCAGGTGAAACCTCTAAGACCCGAGAACGAGGAACAGCGGAAGGTATTCAGATCGCTCGAAGCTTTCAAAGATAGGATAGAGTATTTGAACAGCTGGAGCAATGAAGAGATAGTATCGACGATCAAAGAGATACTCAAAGAGATAAAGCCAGACAGGAAGGCCTTCTACATGAGTCTTAGACACGTATTGACGGCCAGCGAAGAAGGACCGGAACTCGTGGACGTCGTCTTTCTGCTCGGTAGAAACAAGACCCTGCACCGTCTACAGCAAGCCCTCAGACTTCCATAAAAAAGGCCCCTGTGGGGCCTTTTTTATGATTCCTTCTCGTAAGGTTCACCATCTGCCGCAGGAGATCTAGTCTTTCCTATGAAACCGCCTACAACGATCAGTGTTACGATGAAAGGCAACATATTGAAAAGCGGTTTCACGTTGGCTGAAACAGATACGATCGAACTGCTCTGCAACTGGAGGTTCATGGCTTCGGCAGCACCAAAGAGCAGAGCCGCCCACATCGCGCCTGCGGGGTTCCAGTTCCCCAGAATCATCGCAGCCAGAGCTATGAAACCTCTTCCGTGGATCATGTTCTCGACGAACCTTCCCAGTTCTCCCACCGAAAGGAAGGCGCCTCCTAGACTGCTCAGGGCACCGCTCATGAGGACACCGAAATATCTGGTCTTGAAAACGTTTATGCCCAAAGTATCGGCCGCTTCAGGGTTTTCACCGACCGCCCTCATCCTCAAACCCAGAGGTGTCCTGTACATCAGGATCCAGCTAGCTATAACAGCGGCGATTGCCAAGTAGGTGAAGGGGCTCATCGATCCGAAGATGTCGCCAACGAAGGGCACTCCCTTCAGCCAGCCAATCTCTATGTATGGAACCCTTCCTATGAAATCCGTCTGACCTTCGTTCCCGAATATGGGAATCATGAGAAAAGAGGTGGTTCCCTGGGCGACGATAACCAGTGCCGTTGCGCTGACTATCTGGTTGGCCGACCAGCGAATGCTCGCCCATGCGTGGAACCAGGTGAACCCAACTCCTATTATGACAGCCATCAAAACACCGATCCAGGCGTTCCCCGTAATTAAAGTGAAAACTATGGAGTTGAAGGCACCCATCAACATTATTCCTTCGAGGGCGATGTTGGTAACGCCAGTTATCTCACTGTAAGTACCGCCCAGAGCGGAAAATATCAGAGGCGTCGCAGAAAGCAGAGTCAACTTATAGAAAAGCGGATTAACGAGAATAGCAAAAATAGCCTCAATCCAGCTCATGCCGTGGTCACCCCTTTCCTGCCTTTCAAGTATATAAGGGTGGTGACGATTCTTTCCGCCGCCACCAGAAAGATCACTATTCCCTGGATTATGGAAACTATATCGTTGGGTATCTGTGCCCTTATCTGCATAGCGTTGGATCCGGTTCTCAGAGCCGCTATCAGAAGAGCGGCGAAGATTATTCCTATTGGATTGTTTCGTCCGATGAGCGCTATGGTTATTCCGTCAAAGCCACGTCCGCCGGTCAGTTCACCCACGAATCTGTGAGGAGGAACCCCGAGAAGGTCCACAATACCGGCCATTCCGGCCAACGCTCCGCTGATGGCCATCGTCATTATGATGCTCTTTCTTATGCTGATGCCGCCGTACTCGGCCGCGTAGGGATTGAAGCCCACACCCTTCAATTCGTAACCGGTCGTTGTCTTCTCAATGAAGACGTACATTACCACCGCCACAATAACGGCTATGAAGATGCCTATACTCAGTTCCGTCGCCTGAACCTTCAGGACGACCGGAAGCTTCGCGGCTTCGGCTATCTCAGGGCTCTTTGGCGTACCCGAGCCCACGGCCAGAGGTCCGGTGACCATGAAGGAGGCAAAGTTGGCCGCTATCCAGTTGAGCATTATGGTCGAAATGACTTCGTGAGCGCCGGTGAAAGCCTTTAAAAAACCGGCTATCGATGCCCAGAAGGCGCCTGCCAGCATCCCTACGATTATGGATAGTGGTATAGCTATCACCGAAGGAACGCCGCCTATGTTCATTGCGACTATTGCTCCCATCAGTGCGCCGATAGTCATCTGGCCTTCGGCACCTATGTTGAAGACACCGGCGCGGAAACCGAAACCAACGGCCAGGCCGGTGAGTATCAAAGGAGTCATCTTGATTATAGTGTTGGCGAGCTGTTCGGCACCGCCGAAAGCTCCTTCCAGCATTATTCTATAGGCAGTCAGAGGATTTTTGCCGATGATTATTATAACGATCGAAGCTATCAACAGTGCGATAATTACCGAAACTATAGGTACCAGCAAAGCGTAGATTTTGCTTCGGTCCATTCTCAATCACCCCCGCTCTTTCACTACTTCTGCCTTGCTGTGACCGGCCATCATTAGTCCTATCTCTTCGCGGTTCACTTCATCGGGAAGCACTTCACCCATTATTTTACCTTCATAGAAAACCAATATCCGGTCTGAGAGAGAGAATATCTCGTCCAGTTCCATTGAAACCAGGAGGATACCGATACCCTTCGCTCTCATATTGAGTATCGTCTTGTGTATGAACTCAATAGCTCCGATATCGAGTCCCCTAGTTGGCTGGGATATCGCCACGACTTTCGGCTCTATTGGAATGGTACTCAACTCCCTTCCCACCACGACTTTCTGCTGATTCCCTCCGGAAAGGTTGCCTCCCAGGATCTCTATGTCTTTGGGTCTAACGTCGAAAGTATCGACGATGTATCTGGCAAATTTCTTGACCTCTTTCATATCTATGAAACCTTCAGAAGCGAAGGGTTTGTCGTTGTGCTTTCCCAGGATCAGATTGTAATAGACCGGGTACTGTGAAATCAGACCCCTTTTAAGTCTGTCCTCAGGAATATGTGTCAATCCAGATTCTCTGATGTCGAGGGCCGACTTGTTCGTAAGATCCTTTCCCATGAGAGTTATACTGCCACTCTCGGCTTTTCTCAATCCCGTAATGGCTTCTATGAGTTCCGTCTGGCCGTTTCCGGCTACACCGGCTATTCCCAGTATCTCACCCTCTCTAACGCTGAAGGATACATTTTTGACGGTATCGAGTTTTCTGTTGTCTTTCACGTGGAGGTTTTTAACTTCCAGGAGCGTCTTCCCGGGCTTGCGAGCTTCTTTCTCGACTCTGAGTAGTACTTCTCTACCCACCATCATGTTGGCCAGTTGCCTGGGGTTGGTATCTTTGGTATCGACCTGGCCTGTGACTTTTCCCAGTCTCATAACTGTTACTCTGTCGGTTATAGCCATCACTTCGTTCAACTTGTGAGTGATGAAGATTATGGTCTTCCCGTTTTCTTTGAGGACCCTCAATATTTTGAAGAGTTCCCCGGTCTCCTGGGGAGTCAACACTGCAGTCGGTTCATCGAAGATCAGTATGTTTGCTCCTCTATAAAGGATCTTCAAAATTTCGACTCTCTGCTGCATACCGACCGGTATATCTTCTATCATCGCATCGACATCGACCGATAGACCGTACTTTTTGGAGAGTTCCAAGACAGATTTTCTCGATTTGCCGCTATCGATAAAGAGGTTGAAGGGACCCCGTCTAGGCTCTGAGCCGAGAACGACATTTTCCGAGACCGTCTGGTTGTCAACGAGCATGAAGTGCTGGTGAACCATCCCTATTCCTGCGTCGATAGCGTCTCTCGGACCCTTGAAAATAAATCTCTCTCCATTTATATAGATCTCGCCTTCGTCCGGTGTATAAAGACCGTACAGCTGGTTCATGAGAGTGGATTTTCCGGCACCATTCTCTCCGACGAGCGCATGTATTTCGCCTTTCTTGACGAAGAAATCTATGTTATCGTTCGCGATCACGGAGGGGAATCTCTTGGTGATACCTTTCATGGCAACGGCCATACCGGAAAGATCGAGGTTTTTAACGTTTGTGGCGTCCATATGCTCACCCCCATCGTTCATGATACGAAAGATCGGGAGAGCGTTAACCCTCCCGATCTTTGATATCACACGATTGTGTGAAAATAAACCATTATGGTAACGTTATAGCGGGAACTACGAAAGCGTCCAGCTTTTCCTGCGTATCTGGAACAACAACGTTTCCGGCCTTGATCTGTTCCTTCAAGAACTCAACTTCGCCGAGAATAGCCGGGCCAACTACATCCTTGGTGTACTTCATCGGGCTTATTCCGACACCCTCATCCTTTATACCCAGGATCTTGGTGCCGGACTCGAAAGTTCCCAGGGCAATGCTCATGACAGCCTGATAGGAGGCCATATCGACTCTCTTGACTGAGCTTGTTAGAACTCTTCCGGGTGCCATATAATCCTGGTCGACATCTACACCGACTGCAAAGAAGCCTTCTCCCTTCTCGGCCGCTGCTTCGATTACTCCGTTTCCACAGGCTCCGGAAGCGTGGAAGACTATATCTGCGCCTTCGGCGAACTGTGCGAGAGCGAGATCCTTACCCTTTTTGGGATCATTGAAATCCATTGTGTATCCCTGGAGCATGGAGATCGTCTTTCCGTGAAGCTCTTCGTAGACTCTTATTCCAGCTTCATAGCCGTAGCGGAACCTTTCAACCGGCGGTATCGGGATTCCACCGACGAAACCTACCATATTGGTCTTCGTCATCGCTGCAACGACGTAACCCACAAGGAAGGCTCCTTCCTGTTCTTTGAAGAGATAAGTTGCCACGTTGTTTGGCATATTCTCGATCGGGTCGATGTCGATTCCGACAAAGTAAGTGTCTGGGAACTGGGGAGCTACCTTGTAAAGAGCATCGGCCATCATGAACCCAACTCCGAAGACAATATCAGCTTCTTTGGCTGCGTTGGAGAGGTTTGGTATGTAGTCCGACTGCTCTTTGGACTGGACTACCTCTTTCTCGAGTCCGAGAAAATCAGATGCCTTAACGATTCCTTCCCAGGTTCCATCGTTGAATGATTTGTCGCCAAGCCCGCCGACGTCGGTAACCATGATCACCTTCATCGCCATTACCGGAAGGGCAACCATGAGAATAAGAGAAATGACCAGAAGCACTCTGAGTTTCATTCACTAACACTCCCTTTCTTTTGAGATAGTAAAACCCATAGAACTGATAGAACAATTATACCTGCAAAAACAATCAAAAACAAAGCGTTTATAGACGGGTCAACGGTTATATTGAGAATCGGCGAACCACCTTGAACAAATAGAGTCAACTCATTCATTTCAACCAGGGATATTATGAAATAGACACTAATAACAACGATATTAATCAACGAGATCAACGGCTTCTTAATCAAGAATATGATCACCGAAAGTAAAAAGAGACCCAATGCCAGTGCAACGAATTTTGGAACCCTGAAGACTCTCACAATGGCCGGAAGAGCCGCGTTTTCTAGATAGTCGGATACCTCAGCGAGATAATCGTCCATGACCACGTTCAGCTCGGGTTTGGATTTCAGAGAGGTTTCTACGAATTCATTGAAATCTGCCCTCAGCGTTTCTCCCGAGTACCTAATTATCCTCTCGGAAGAAGATACGAAACTTTTAAGCAACGATGCGAAGTTCTTGGCGTTTCTTTCGCTGTCTCTTATGAAATTGCTCAGGTCTTTCGACAATCCACGGAGTTCATCAGAATATGCTCGCTGATTTTCGATAGACATATACTCAGAAAAAGCCGGAGCGTTTACTCTCAGTCTTCCGTTGTTATCAATGGTGTATGATAGACCGGCATTGTTGGAAAATGCGTTCAACTCGTTTGGTACTATAACTCTCAACACTCTCTTAAAACTGTTCAATTCGCTGGAGACGACCGAACTGAGATCTCTTATCTCCAGGCTTATCAGAGATTCGGGCGCGAGGAAGAGGTCCCTTTTGAGAGTTGGATAATAAATCGAATCGTAGAAACCTTCAAAACTGTCCATCGAGATTTCCGATACATCGTTGTAAAGCTCTAAGAAGGGGAAGATTGCTATCATCGCCAACAATAGAAGTTTTGCCAGGAGCAGCGGCTTTTTTACGCCCTTCTTGAAAATCGAGAAGACGGCCATTATCAAAATAAAGGCGAAGACCGGGAGTCCTATTATAGAGTACAGCGATAGATCGAAGAGATTCCTCGTCACGTCGGTCAGGAAAAGCATGTAGAATATCTCGAAGGTAATTACGATACCCAGCCAGTATTTTTTGAGTGCTGGAAGAATGAAGAAAGCTATCAGAGCCAGAGTTATATAACCTACAAATCTTAACCACCAGAGATTCATTCCCTTTTCGCTCACGGAAACGATCTCTCTGGATAGCGAGTTCCGTATCTGCCCCAGAATGCCGGCCTGAATGGGAATAATCTTTTTCACTTCGTCACTTATATCCTTCTCTATAAGTCCAACCGGAGTGAATTGTCTCATTGAAAGTACCTGTGAAGCCATTTGCAGTTTCTCGATGGACTTCAGTCGCGAATCGGGATTTTCGTTGAGGATCTCGACCACTCTTTCGTAATCCGGATTATTCAGAGGTATGCTTAGATTGAGTCCTTTGACAGAAAGTGTTTTCATGCTTATTTCGGTCGGATAGTGCGGAACTTCTTCGGCCAGCCCGATAGATCTGTACAACCAGAGCTGAAAGAGGTCTCTAGTGGCGTTCATCAGATTGGAATCCATTAGGGAAGCCACGTCCAGTGCCGCCTGAACCGCGAATCTCTTCACTTCCTCTTCTACCAGCGACGAAACGTTGTACTCGCGTTTTCCAATAGTGTCAATACTCGAGTTGAGAAGATTATAGATCTGGTTGTTTGAAAGCGAGAGTATCTCTCTTTCGGACTTTTCGTCAGCGTCTGCCTTTAAAGAGTACTGCGCGAAAGCGTCGGTCTTTTTCAGTTCTCCCGGAAAGGCCGAGGGTTCATCTTTGACCAGGCCCAGCGCGTAAGCCATCCATTCTTTATAGACAGCTTCAGCCATACCCCTGACCTGGCTGGTGAAGGAATTGAAGGTCGAGAGATAAGCCGGCATTTCGTTCAGAGTTCCGACCTGGAATGCCTTACCGGAGAAATCCGATAATACCCATGCGAGAAAGGCGCTGTAGGCTATTCTGTCATCGTTGCTCGTAAAATCCTCGACCGGTAGCGACTCAAGATGTCTCGAAAGAAGATCGGCTATGGTGGTAGCGCTTTCCTTCTTCTCGATGCTGCCGACCATTTGAAGTTTGTACAACCTGTAAACGGAGAGATAATTCAGATCCTCTTCTAGTTTTTTTATCTTTTGAAGCTCCGGAACTTCTCTCTGATAATCGTTCATGTAGCTCTTGAATCTATCGAGTACCTCTTCCTGGCTGAAAGAAAAGGAAAGTACAGAAACGGCTAATAAAAGAACGACCGTGAGAAATCTCTTTGGCACTTCACACCTCCAGCCCGATCACTTTTTTAGCATATTCTCTATGGCATTGATAATGACATTGAGCCCTGTTGTGTTGGCTGCTCCGTCAGGTAAAACTATATCACAAAAATACTTCTGAGGCTCTATGAAACTCTCGAACGATGGGGAGACGAACTTCCTGTACTGAGTGATTATACTCTCGAGTGACCGACCACGCTCCCTGGTATCCCTCTCTATTCTCCTGATCAGCCTCTCATCGGCCGGTGCATCGATGTAAATCGAAAAATCGAACAGTTCTCTCATCTCTTTCCTGAACATGACCAGCAACCCCTCGACCAGCACGAGCGGCCTGGGTTCGAATGTCCTCCATATCCCGTCCTCGCGTCTGTATGTCACCATACTATATACCGGCACTTTCACCGTACCGTTTTCCTTTATAGTTCTGAGATGAGACTCAAAGAGCTCGAAATCGAAGGCTTTGGGTGAATCAAAATTGAACTCCCTTGGATCGGTACCCGGTTCCAGATTCTTGTAATAATCATCCATCGAAAGTACGGCAGCCCTGTCGTTGAAGTGGGTGTATATAACGTTCGTGACCGAGGTCTTACCGGCACCGCTTCCACCGATTATAGATACCAGAACCATTATTCCCTCCTCCTGCCAGAGTGAAGACTTATACTGAAGGCCAGAGATCGAAAGGAAACGGAAATATCTATCTCTTCTACTTTCACACTGTCGGGCAGATTCAACCTAACCGGAGCGAAGTTCACTATTCCCTGCACTCCCGCATCAACCAGCGCATCGGCCGTTTCCTGAGCCGCTTCGGCCGGTACCGTGATCACTCCCATATTTATCGCTCTCTCTTTCACGACACTCTTCAATATCGAAATAGGCTCGATCGAGAGATCGTTCGGAATTGGAATCCCGATCTTGTTAGGGTTGTTGTCAAAGAGAGCCTTAATGAAAAAACCTGACTTGCTAAGGCCAGGATAAACAGCCAAAGCCATTCCCAGATTCCCCATACCTACTATGCACACGTTCCATATCTTCCTCATTCCAAGAATATCGCTGACACTTTCCAACAACTGCTGGGTGCTGTAGCCGACCCCGCGTCTTCCAAACTCGCCGAAATACGACAAATCTTTGCGAACCTGGCTGGCCTTTATGCCGAGCTCATCGGCGATTTCTTTGGATGATACACTCGCTTTACCGGAAAAGAGAATATTTTCGAGGCATCTATAATATACGGCAAGTCTCTTTATGGTCGGTTTTGGAATTTTCTGATTATCCAATCCTGTCAACCTCCTGAAAACCAAAGAGATTCCATTTGTGAAAATTATATCACGCGCGGATTCTCTACAGCCCCAGCGTTGGGTTCTCAGATTGTATCGCTTTCCCATGCTATAATTGCTGTAGTCCTTTACCTGGAGAATGGTGGGAGTTCTATTTTATGGCAAAGAGGGGCAATTTCAATGATCAGATGATAATCATTTTGTTGTTGGTCATTTCGCTTTTTCTTTTTGTCGAATCACTTTTTCTCTATCGTTTCGTAAAAGACAAGATGGCCGTCGAATACGAAATAGAGTTCCAATCGTTATCGGCCGGGTTGAGAATATTAATCGGAGACGAAGGCTACAGATTGGTGGCCGGAGAAAGCCTCATCATAAAGGTTCGTCGCAATGAGAGAGTAGTTGTAAGGCAAGAGACCCTGGGAAGATATACAATTAAAAGTGGTGAAAAGGTGGTCAGCGTGACAATTCCACAAGTGGAAGTGAGTGTAAGATAAATGGGAGATCTCAGAAGAACTGAACTGGTGAATCTGGTTACGTTTATTTTTGGCTCTTATATAGATTACAGACTCCAAGAAGTACAACCTATTCTTGAAAGAAGTTTCGGACCGGTCGATTACATCTCAAAAACTCTCGATTTCGATCGATTCACCTCTTTCTATAACGACGAGATGGGGTACAAGCTCTCGGGAAAATTACTGTCTTTCAAGAGATTGATACATCCACAGCAGCTTTCATTGATAAAACACATCACCAACACCATCGAGATAGACCTGTCGGTTGATGGCAAGAGAAAGGTCAATGTCGATCCCGGTTATGTACATCACGCTCAGTTCGTCCTGGCATCTACCAAGCATTGGGCCAATCGCATCTACATAGGCGACGGAATGTATGCAGAGATTACCCTGGTGTTCATAAACGGTCAATTTACCCCGCTGCCCTATACTTACCCAAATTACAGGGATCGCGAGTACGTGGAAGAACTCATGAAGATTCGTGAGCAGTACTTGCAGAAGAGAAAGGAAAGGTTATGAACCTCGGAGTACTCACTCTGGGCTGTCCCAAGAACCTGGCCGACATGGACAACTTTGCGGGAATCATGAAGAGCCAGGGTCACACGATAGTCGATGAAATCGACGAGACAGATCTGATAATTATAGACACTTGTGGTTTCATCGAAGAGGCGAAGAAAGAGAGCATCGACGAGATATTCAAGGCCATTTCGGCCAAAAAGGGAAAGCCCGGACTTAAAGTTGTCGCCGTCGGTTGTCTGGTACAGAGGTATTTCGAAGAGATGAAATCCGATATTCCAGAGCTCGATGGATTGATAGGTGTCACGAGTCCATTGACTCTGGCCAGACTCATAGAGAAAGGCGAACTCTTTTATCTTCAGGCGCCTGAAGGAGTCTATGGTTATTTCAACCGTCGGGCTTCGGGCTACAGTGCCTATGTGAAGATAGGCGACGGCTGTAACAGAAACTGTGCCTTTTGTTCGATCCCACTCTTCAAAGGCCCCTCTGCGAGCCGTTCTCTGGAGAGCATCAAAAGCGAGACGCTCTCTTTGGTAAAGAAGGGTGTCAAGGAAATTGTACTTGTATCTCAGGATAACACCCAGTACGGTCGCGATCTCGACGGCGACCTTGACCTGGGATGTTTGTTGAGAGAACTCAACGATCTGAGCGGAGATTTCTGGATAAGAGTCATGTATCTTCACCCCGATCATGTCGACCTCTCTCTTATCGATACGATGCTTGAATTGCCCAAGGTTGTAGATTACTTTGATATGCCTGTACAGAGCGGTTCGGACAGAATTTTGAAAGCGATGGGAAGAACCAGGAACAGTTCGGAACTCGGGTCGATCTTCAATTTCATAAGAGCCAAGGCTCCTCACAGCGTCCTGAGAACAACTTTAATGCTGGGCTTTCCCGGAGAGACGGAAGAGACGTTCAGAGAAACCATGGATTTCGTGAAGAGAGTAGAGTTCGACAGGCTCGGAGGGTTCGTTTATTCCAGGGAAGAGGGAACAGATTCTTTCAACAAAAGAAGAACTACAACTACCGTTCGCGCAAAGGAGATGCTCGAGCTTCTTCTCCAGGAACAGGATGGTATATCGGCTACGAGATTGAGCCGGTACAGGGGCAAGGTGATGAAGGTTCTGATTGAAGAGGCAGGACAGAGTTACAGTATTGGCAGGGCCTTCAACAGCGCTCCAGAAATAGATGGCGTGGTTGTGCTTAAGGGCCATGTCGAAGAGGGACTTTTCACTAACGTCAGAATTACTGATACTTTTGAACACGATATGGAAGGTGTTGTTCTTGATGAACTTGCCTAATTTATTAACATTGAGCAGGATAGTACTCTCCGTTCCGGCTCTCCTTCTTTTAACGACCGGGAACGGGACTGTTCTATACTTTCTGTCGGCCGTGGTCTTCATTGTCGCGGCTCTGACGGATTTCTTCGACGGAAGAATTGCCAGAAAGCGTGGCCTGGTAACTGATCTGGGAAAGTTTCTGGATCAACTTTCCGACAAGATACTGGTGACATCGATCTTCCTGGGCTTTTTGACCCTGTCAAAAGTTAGCGTCTGGTTTCTCTTCTTGATGATCTTCAGGGACACTATGGTATCGGGAATAAGGATGATGGCTTCCAGTCAGGGGAGAGTAATCGCGGCCGATTTTTTTGGCAAAGCCAAGACGGTTTCTCAGATGGCCTTCATCGGAATTTTGTACTTAAACATTATATGGGATCTTTTCGATCCGCTGATGATTTCTATCATAGAGTTGTTGGTTGCGGTGCTCACTCTTGCGAGCGGATTCAATTACCTTCTAAAGAATTTGCAGATTTTCAAAGGGGGTAGTTGAGTTGCGGTCATTCATAGCGATAGACACAGGGCTGCAGGTCCAGATGATGATTGAATCGGTGGTAGAAAAACTCAAGAGAATGGGCTTCAGGGCCTCGTGGGTACCTGGTGGCAACTCGCACCTCACCATCTCGTTTCTGGACAGCGTGGAATTGCAAAGGCTCGAGCTCCTTGCCACGATGCTTTCAAAAAGGTTACGGGGCTTCCCCACTTTTACTCTCGAAACTGGAAAGCTCGGTTACTTCAAGCATAAAGAACTGCCTAAAGTTGTCTGGATAGGCATCGAAAGGAACCAGACGCTCTCAAATCTTCACAGAGAAGTCAGATCTGTCCTAGAATCGATGAGTTTTCCCGTCGAAGACAATTTCAGGCCGCATCTTACGGTTGGGAGGATGAAGTTCAGTCCGCCCCTGTGGAATAAGTTCCTTGAAACCATCGAAACAGAAAAGATAGTATTTCAGGTCAACGAAGTTAGTGTGTTCGAGTCTATTCTCTCAAGAGAAGGGGCGAAGTACAGGAAAGTCTTCACGTGCAGTTTTGAAGGAGGACTGATTAAGCATGATTTCCAAGGATAAGAAGAATGCACTTGAAAGGGCAATAAAAGACATCGAAAAGCAGTTCGGGAAGGGCTCGGTTATGTTGATGGGAGAACTGGAAGACCAGAACATCGAAGTTATATCAACCGGTTCATTGGCTCTGGATATAGCCCTCACTGTCGGTGGTTATCCCAGGGGGAGAGTCGTCGAAGTTTACGGTGCAGAATCCAGCGGTAAGACAACTATAGCACTACATGCGATTGCCGAAGTACAGAAGCGCGGTGGTATCGCGGCCTTCATAGATGCCGAGCATGCGCTCGATATCAATTATGCTCAAAATCTGGGAGTTGACGTCGATAATCTGCTGGTTTCGCAGCCAGATTACGGCGAGCAGGCACTTGATATAGTAGATGGGCTAATCAGATCCAACGCCGTCGATCTTATAGTGGTTGACTCCGTGGCCGCTCTCGTACCACGCACCGAGATAGAAGGCGCCATGGGAGAGCTGCAAGTCGGCTTACAGGCTAGACTCATGTCGCAGGCTCTGAGAAAGATCTCAGGTAATGTTAGCAGATCCAAATGCATAGTTATCTTCATCAATCAGACAAGAATGAAGATCGGTGTCGTTTACGGAAACCCCGAAACCACAACCGGAGGTGTGGCGCTGAAGTTCTATTCCTCCGTAAGGCTCGAAGTGAGAAAGGGAAGCGCGATCAGAGAAGGTACCAACGTGCTTGGAAATGAAACAATTATCAAAGTCGTCAAAAACAAAGTAGCGCCTCCATTCAAAGAGGCCAAGGTCGACATCATCTATGGACAGGGTATCGAGCATGCCAACGAACTGTTCAACCTGGCCGCAGAGGCAAACATAATAGAGAGAAAAGGTGCCTGGTACAACTACATAACCCCCGATGGCGCTGAAGTCAGCATCGGGCAGGGGAAGGCCAACGGAGTGGAGTATCTTAAAAGCAATCCGGATGTGATGTTCGAAATCGAGAACAGACTAAGGGCCGCAAACAATCTGCCCCTCCTGGAAAGGCAAAAAGAGGAAAAGGAAGAAGAATGAAGTCTGATCCGGTCGGCGATGCATTGAGATACTTGAAGTTCAGACTTAGATCGGCCAGAGAAATTCAGGAATACCTCACTCGAAGGCAGTACGATCAGAGTGAAATCGCCGAAACCATGAAGAAATTGGTAGAGCAGGGTTTGATAAACGATGAGCGGTTTGCGGCCATTTATATAAGCGACGGTCTCAACGTTCACTACAAAGGGCCGTTCAGATTGAAGATGGAGCTTTTGGAGCTGGGCGTGGCCGAGGAAACTATAGAAGCGGCCATGAACAGAGAAATTAAAGAGTGTGACTTGAAAGAGATAATCAAGAGAGCCATTGGAAACGCAAGGGCAGAGGACGCTGAAAAACTAAGGAGAAAACTCTTCAGAAGGGGTTTCCCGATTGGGAGTATCGATGAAGTATTGAGAGAGATATTGTGAAAGGAGGGAGCTGGTATCCTAGAGTAATTACAGCAAAGGGCCAGCGACGTGTGGATGATTTTAGTAATAGTTGGAATAATGGTCGGTCTGGCAGCCGGATTTGCCCTGGCCTATTATATATTGATTCCTCGGGCCGTCAAAAAAGTAAAAGATGATTTGCAAAATCAGCTTAAAGCGGCCAAACAAGACTCGGAATCGATACTAAAAAGGGCAAACGAAGAGGCCGAACACCTCAAAAAGAAAGCCTTGATCGAGGGCAGAGAAGAATTACATAAACTGAGGGAAGAGCAAGAAAAGGAGTTCAAGAGAGACAGGGAAGAACTCAAGCAATGGGAAGAAAGGATCTCAAGAAGAGAGGACAACATCGATAAGAAGGAAGAGACTATCGAAAAGGCGAGACAACAGGTCGAGAATGAAAGGATAGCGGTGGAGACCATGAAAGAAGAGGCCGAAAAGAAATTATTCCACCTTTCCGAACTCACCATGGAAGAAGCCAGAGATATTGTCCTCAAGAGAGCCGAGGAGATATACGAACACGATCTGGCGCAGAAGCTCAAACAGCTTAAAGATCAATACGACGAAGAGGGGAGTCGTTACGCCAAATGGGTCATCGTCAATTCGATACAGAGGTATGCGGCCGACTATACCGGCGATGTAACCGTAAGCACGGTGAGTCTGCCGTCCGATGAGATGAAGGGAAGAATAATAGGTAGAGAGGGAAGAAATATAAGGGCCTTCGAGAAACTCACCGGATCGGACCTTGTGATCGACGACACGCCAGAAGTGGTTGTTGTCTCCTGTTTCAACCCCTTAAGAAGGGCCATAGCGAAAATGACTCTTGACAAACTGGTTGAAGACGGTAGAATTCATCCGGCTCGCATAGAAGAGATGTACGAAAAATCGAAGAAGGAGATTTACAACGAAATAAAGGAAGCCGGTCAAGAAGCGCTTATGAAGGTTGGGATACCTTCCATGCATCCCGAACTGGTCAAGCTTCTCGGACGGTTGAAGTTCAGAACCAGTTACGGTCAGAACGTCCTGCAACACTCCATAGAAGTCGCGCATCTGGCCGCTCTAATGGCTTCGGAGCTGGGGCTAAACGTTGACAAGGTCAAGCGCGGGGCTATACTCCACGATATAGGAAAGGCCGTAGATCATGAAATCGAAGGATCGCACTCGATTATCGGCGGAGAGATAGCCAAGAGATTTGGAGAGAAGAACCAGGTGGTGAACATGATTCAGTACCACCACGGCGAGACCGAAGCCATAACCCCAGAGGCCGTTCTCGTGGCAGCGGCTGATGCCGTTTCTGCGTCTAGACCCGGTGCCAGGAGAGAATCGCTTGATATGTACATAAAGAGACTGGAAAGCCTGGAAAACATAGCCACAGGCTTCAAACACATCGAAAAGGCCTACGCCATACAGGCCGGCAGAGAAATACGGGTTATCGTCGAGCCTGAGAAAGTGGATGATATACTGGCTGAAAAGCTGGCGATGGACATAGCCAAAAAGATCGAAGAAGAACTGGAATACCCAGGAGTTATCAAGGTAACTGTCATCAGGGAACGCAGGAGCGTTTCCTACGCGTCGTGAACTCGTTGACATAGACTGTCGGGTGATATAAAATTGATTCCAGGTGCCAACGTAGCTCAATCGGCAGAGCGGCTCATTCGTAATGAGCAGGTTGGGGGTTCAATTCCCTTCGTTGGCTCCAGATGCGCCCTTAATGGGCGCATTGTTATAGATGGTGGTGTAAAAGATGCATGTACTTGAAGAGGAAACACTCGGTTTCATCGGACGTTGGAGTCTGTTGAAACCCGCCCAGAGGGTTCTTGTAGCCGTTTCTGGCGGAAAAGATTCCATGGCTCTTTTGAACATATTGTGGAACTTGAAGCCCCTCCTTTCGATCGAGCTGGTAGTGGCCAACATGGACCACGGTCTTCGTGAAAAAGGGCCGATGGAAGAAGCCGAGATGATAAGGCAGGTCTGCATCGAAAAGGGAATCGCTTTTTTTCACGAGAGAAGAGATGTGAAGGATTACATGGCGAAGACCCCTGGCCTCTCAGTCGAAGAAGCTGCAAGAAAAGTCAGATACGATTTTCTGAGAGAAGTTAAAAACGCACAATCATGTGACGTCATCGCCGTGGCTCACAACCGCGATGACCTGATCGAAACCATGTTACTTCGAATGGCACGGGGAACGGGATTGAAGGGAGTTGTTGGTCTAAGACCGTCGAATGGTGATATAGTAAGACCATTACTGTTCTGTGATATGCAACGTATCATGGATTATGTTACAATTAACATGGTTACATTTATGGAAGACGAGACAAATCTGGATACAAGCTTTGACAGAAACTCTGTGCGTCTTAAGATAGTGCCGGAGTTAAAGAGATTGAATCCGTCTTTCAACGAAGCGATGTGGCGTTTTTTTGAAAATCTTTACGATGGCTATTCGATAGTCGAAAAAGATATTATGGAAGCGCTGTCGTCGTTCGAGACGATAGATGGAATACTCTTCGTTGAGAACGTCAGGTTGAAAGGTATGTACAGAGCGCTACTTTTCGAGACTGTGAGAGAGATCGTTTCGAAAATGGGTTCAGACGGTTATCCGCCTTCTAGAGAAAGAATCGAGGCCTTTTACGATCTTCTTATGAGCGAGAGAAACGGCTGGACCGTCGAATTCAGAGAAGATCTAAAGGGATCCAGGCTTGGAAATTACGTGTTTTTTTACAAGAAGAGCCTGATATTTGAAACTCTTGAATCGGTAGAGGTATTTTCACTGCCTTTTGAAATCTCTCTCGGAGGTTGGAGATTGAGAATCCGGGAAGGGAAAAAACTCTCAGGCAGGTTGGATGGACGTTTTTTAAGCGTGTGCGGTATCAGAAGAATGGCTCTTCCATTGAAACTGAGACCGGCTGATAAAAAAGATTATATCGTTCCTTTCGGGATGAGCGGTACCAAGAGAATTGAACGAATAGTCTCGGAGAAAGGTTTGAAGGGTTTTTGGAGCAAATTACTAATTCTAGAAAATGCCAGAGGTGAGATTCTCTGGGTTCCTGGTATCGTGACCAGCGAGCTTTGTAGGGCGGACCCTTCATATACTGAATTAGTAGTTTTTAGCCTTGAAAGGAGGTAATTCATGGAACAAAGGCCCAGGCTCGGGATGATCCTTTTTTATGTTGTTTTAGGTATATTCTTGTTGGTCGCTCTTCGTGGTTTGTACCCATCGGAAACCAGCATTGAAGTCCCATATACTAAGTTTCTGGATGATTTCAATAACATAATAGATATAGTTATCTACGACAATGGAAAAGTTGTTTACATCACTGGAGACAACCCCAGACGTTCTCTAGAAACCTATTTCCCCTCTCAAACGTTGATCACTCAAACCTTTCAGGACCAGCTAGATCAACTCGCCAGAAGGGGTGTGAATATAACTTTCGAAAGAGGTGGGGATTCGCTCTTCTGGGTGAACCTTCTGGGAACCATAATTCCTCTTGCAATAATAGTCTTCATATGGTTCTTCGCCATGAGGTCACTTTCGGGGAGAAATTCACAAGCCTTCACCTTCACAAAGAGCCCGGCCAAGAAGTATACGAGCAGTGATAAAAAGGTGACCTTTAAGGATGTCGCGGGAGTTGACGAAGCTCAACAGGAATTGGCCGATGTGGTGAGTTTCCTGAAAGACCCTTCAATATTCAGGGATACGGGTGCCAGGATGCCCAAAGGAATCCTCCTTGTAGGACCTCCTGGAACGGGAAAGACTCTTCTGGCCAGGTCGGTTGCCGGTGAAGCCGAAGTCCCATTCTTTTTCATAAGCGGTTCGGATTTCGTGGAGCTTTTTGTCGGTGTGGGTGCCGCAAGGGTTAGAGATCTCTTCGCGCAGGCAAAGACATCGGCTCCGGCCATCGTGTTTATAGACGAAATCGACGCCGTGGGCAGACACAGGGGAGCCGGCCTAGGGGGAGGTCACGATGAACGTGAACAGACTCTCAACCAAATACTGGTGGAAATGGACGGTTTTGACGCCAAGACGGGCGTCATCGTTATTGCCGCCACAAACAGACCGGATATTCTGGATAAAGCTCTGTTGAGACCGGGAAGGTTTGATAAAAAGATCTCTGTCGATCCACCAGACCTGAATGGCAGGGCGGCTATTTTGAAGATACACATGCGTGGTAAACCGATCGACCCCGATGTAGATGTGCAGCTTCTTGCCAGAAGAACCCCCGGCTTCGTGGGAGCCGATCTGGAAAACCTGATAAATGAAGCGGCCATTCTATCGGCAAGAAAGAAGAAAAAGATGATCGGCATGTTTGAGCTGGAAGAGGCTATCGATAGAGTCCTGGCCGGGCCGGCGAAAAAGTCCAGGATAATCAGCGACAAGGAGAAGAAAATTCTCGCCTATCACGAACTGGGACACGCGGTGGTAGGCCTTGTTTTACCGAACGCCTTCCCGGTTCACAAAGTAACGATCATACCGCGCGGCACCTCGACACTGGGCTTCACCGAGAGCCTTCCGCTAGAGGATCGCTATTTGATAACCAAATCCGAGCTTCTGGACAACATGGCTCAGGCTCTAGGTGGTAGAGCGGCCGAGGATCTGGTCTTTGGCGAAATAACCACCGGGGCCTCCAGCGATCTCGAAAGGGCCAGCGCCATGGCCAGGAGCATGGTGACTCAGTTCGGTATGAGTGAGAGACTTGGACCGATAGCCTGGGGCAAGGAAGAAGAAGAGGTCTTCCTCGGCAGAGAACTTACCAGGATGAAGAATTACTCCGAGGAGATAGCGAGTGAAATCGATGCTGAAGTGAAGAAGATAGTCCTCACCAGTTACGAAAAGGCCAAGAGAGTGCTTTCCGACCAGAGGAAGAAACTCGATGAAGCGGCCGAGTTTCTTCTTCAGAAAGAGACTATTACGGGAAGGGAACTGGCCGATATTCTTGGTCTTGATAGCGGTAATTTCTACAAAGACGATTTTGAAGAGGTAGATGTCGTCACAGGCCCAAAAACCGAAGGTGGAAAGATCATGGGGAAACCGGAGCTTGGAAATGCCTGATCTGGAGAAGTTGAGAGCTCTCACGGGAAAGACGTACACCTTTTCTCTCACTCCCGACGATGTTTCGCTACGCTGGTCGGAAAATTCCGATAGCGAAATTCTTGGGCTGATTTCCACAAGCGGGCTTCTGAAGTTAGTGCACGGATGTGGTCACAGTCTTCTGAACGATTTAGAAGTCGATGGTCTGGTGAGTGTGGTGTGTGAGACTTCTCTCAAGCACCTGTCGCCCGTCAAATTCTTCGAAGAGATTACTGTGAATATGGATCTGGCGGTTTTAGACGGTGTAAACGTCAAATTTTCAGGCACAGTCCTTCAAAACGAAGTTTTAAGAGCTTCTTTTGAGTTCGTAAGGAGATTCGTATCTCTCGATTTTCTCAGGAGAAGCGTTAGTGCGTAAACCCAGGGATACGAGAAGCTGGAACGAATACTCGCTGGTGTCGGCTTTTAGATCGAAAGAACGTTTCATAGAAGAGATAGACTTCACCGGTGATGTGCTTGTAGCCCTTATATATCCTAACGATTACAGAGTAGCGAGTTCAAGTTTATCGACGCACGTACTCTTGAAAAGGTTTAACTCGCTGCCTAACGTGAGGGCTGAGCGTTTTTATTACGTTCCAGAATCGAAGAGGTTTTACTCTCTGGACAGTTTAACGCCATTGGACGAGTTCAGGATCTGGGCCTTTTCAGTGCATTTCGAACTCGATATACTAAACGTCTTTGACATCTTGAATAGCTACGGAATACCCCTTAAAAGAGGGGAAAGATTACCTTCCCATCCTGTGATAGTTATGGGCGGGGCAATGACGTATTTCAACGATTCTCTAGTTTCCAGAGTAGCCGACGTGGTCAACAGGGGTGATCTAAGTCGGAACTTTCTAGAAAGATTGGCCGCCCTTAGGCCGTCCATGAACAGAGAGGAAACCGTATCTGTGATGACTTTGGAACCGGAGGCTCCAGAGGTTTTTTACGACGATGAGCTGGGACAGAGCTTGTTTATCACCCCGGAATCGGTTTTCAAAGATCGTTTTCTTATAGAGATCGGTAGAGGCTGCAAAAGAAAATGTAGATTCTGTGTTTCGGGTTATCGCTTTGGTAATGCCAGATTCAGAGATCCAGACGAACTTCTGGATATAATGGATCGCCAGGCTCATATCACGAAAAGATTCGGACTCGTCGCGGCCACGGTAACCGATTATCCATTCATTGACCGTGTACTGGAACGTGCGATCGAACTAGATTACGATCTGTCGGTCTCTTCGTTGAGGCTGGACGCTCTGTCGGAAAACCTTCTGGAAGTTTTGAAGAAAGGTAATCAGAAGATTTTCACCATAGCACCCGAAGGAGGAAGTCAGAGAATCAGAAACCTCTTCGGGAAAGGTATAAACGATAGAGACATAGATACAGCCCTGGAAATGGGCATTAAAAAAGGATTCAAAAATATCAAACTCTATTTCATATACGGGGCTTTCTTCGAAGACGAGTCCGACAGGAGTGGAATAGTGGATATTGTGAAATCGGCCGTAAGTATGGGTTATTCGCAGGTGGTATTGAGTTTGAATCCGCTCGTACCAAAACCGGGCACCCCTTTCGAAGGAATGCCGATGGAGAGCTTACAGTTGCTTAAGAAGATTGAAAGGGATCTAAAAAGCAGGTTAAGAATGCCCGGCGTGAAATCAGATTTTGAAAGCCTTAAGGAATCATCTCTGCAGTACGCACTGGGAAACATCGATGAGGCAGGTTCTGAGAATTTCCTGGAATATCTGAAAGAGGAGAGAAATGCTACCCCTTTCCTCCAGAGATATGTAGAAGAACTGAATTTGAGACGGAAGGAGTGGAAAATGCATGGCAAAGAAGAGTATTCTTGTTATTGATGATGAACCCTCGATTGTGGAACTTCTGACCTTTAACCTGAAGAAGGAAGGTTACGACGTTCTGAAAGCCTACGACGCTGAAGAAGCCTTGAAGATTGCAGAGGACAACGAAACGGACATGTTCATAGTCGATATAATGCTTCCCGGAATGGACGGCTTCGAACTGGTGAGAAATTTGAGAGCTACGGAAAAGTTCAGGCAGACTCCGGTGATCTTCCTCAGCGCGAAGAGCGAAGAGTTCGACAAAGTCCTCGGACTGGAACTTGGTGCCGACGATTACATCACAAAGCCATTCAGCGTCAGAGAGGTTCTGGCTAGAATCAGAGCGGTTTTTAGAAGAATTCAGCAGAGTGCCCAGGCCAAGGAGGAAAGACCCAAGAAGATAATCGCCAGAGAACTCGAGATCGATACCGAGAAGTACGAAGTAAGAGTGAGAAACAGGATGGTAAGCCTTACTCCGCTTGAGTTCGAACTTTTGAGATTTTTGGCCGAGAACGAAGGAAAGGTCTTTAGCCGGGACGTTCTCCTCGACAAACTGTGGGGCTATGACTACTACGGCGATACCAGAACGGTTGATGTACACATAAGAAGGCTCAGAACCAAGATAGAAGAAGATGCTTCGAATCCAAAGTACATTATTACCGTTAGAGGAAAAGGTTACAAGTTCAGAGACCCGGGAAAGGAAGACTGATTCGTTGCTCCTTCTCTGTCTACTTTTTACAATTGTATCTGTTTCTCTCTTTATACTTTATTTTATCGAGAAGCAGAAGAACGAGCGATCGAATGCTGCTAAAAGGCGCTTTGCGGATATGGTAGATGTTCCACAAAGCGCCGAGTTCATCTTCATATACAAAAGAGTTCAACAACTGCTCGCCCAGAGCCGGGAGGCTTACGACCGGCTCAGCGCGAGGCAGGAGAACCTCATGACCATCCTGGACAACCTCGGCGAAGCGCTCTTAATAACTTCCAACGACGGGAGGATCGAATACGTTAACAAGTCCGCCAGAGATCTCTCCAGCAAAGAGCTCCTGGGAAGGAAAATAAGCGAAGGCATAGACAACTACTATATAGGAGACCTACTCGATGAGGTTATCAGAACTGGTGAAAACCAGGAATCGGAAATAAATATGTACTACCCCAAAAGAGCGATAATGGAATGCAAGATCATACGCGTAGCGCTGAAGGAACAGGTAAAGCATCTTATATTGCTGAGGGACATTACTAAAGAGAAAGAACTCGAAGCGATGAGAAGAGACTTTGTGGCCAACGTTTCACACGAGTTGAGAACGCCGTTGACTTCAATACACGGATACTCAGAGACATTGGCCGAAGACGATCTGGAGGATAAAGAAACCGTTTACAGGTTTCTGAAAATAATCGAGAACGAATCGGCGAGAATGACGAGATTGATAAACGATCTTCTCGATCTGGAAAAACTTGAATCTGGCGATGCAACCTTCAACTTCGAAGAAATCGAATTGATAGAAGTGGCCAACTACGTTCTCAGAATAGTGAAACCGCTGGCCGACGAAAGAGAAGTAATACTAAATACTGACCTGGAAGAGGGCATCTTCATAGATGGAGACTTCGACAGACTGGTACAGCTGCTTCTGAATCTGGTGGATAACGCCGTCAAATACACCGCAGCCAAAGAGCACGGCCCGAAAGAAGTCTGGTTGAGAATTTATGCGCAAAACAATTTTGCTCTGATTGAAGTTGAGGACAGTGGTGTCGGAATACCCGAAGAATCGCTCAAACATATTTTCGAAAGATTCTACAGGGTTGACAAGGCTCGATCAAGAAAGATGGGCGGAACCGGTCTAGGGCTGGCCATAACTCGTTTTATAGTAGAAAAACACAGAGGTAGCATCAACCTGGAGAGCGAGTATGGAACGGGCACGATTTTCAAGGTAAAACTGCCGTTGAAGAAGGTGTTTGGATGAGAATATACGATATCATTCTGAAAAAACGTAACGGACTGGAGAACTCCCGATCCGAAATAGAAGAGCTGGTAACGGGCTATGTGAAAGGTCTGGTACCAGACTACCAGATGGCGGCCTGGCTGATGGCCGTTTACTTCAACCACCTCTCTCCGGAAGAAAGATCCTCCCTGACAGATATAATGTTGAACTCCGGAGAGAAAATAGACCTGTCGTCCATCGAGGGTACCAAAATCGATAAACACTCTACCGGTGGCGTCGGTGACAAGGTTACACTCATAGTGGGACCTGTGGTGGCCTCCTGCGGGTTGGTCTTCGCAAAACTCTCCGGCAGGGGGCTGGGTCATACCGGGGGCACGATCGACAAGCTCGAGTCCATACCGGGTTTCACCACTTCACTGGAAGTTGATAGATTCAAAAAGCAGGCTTCAAAAATCGGAATAGCCCTGGCCGGTCAGACTGCCGAAGTTGCCGTTGCCGACAAGAAGATATATGCCCTGAGAGATGTTACGGCAACGGTCGAAGAGATTTCACTCATAGCCTCAAGCATAATGAGTAAAAAACTCGCCATCGGTTCCGATGGAATACTCCTCGATGTCAAAACTGGCAAGGGTGCCTTCATGAAGAATTTCAAAGATGCAAGGGAACTCGCTCTGGCAATGATAGACATCGGCAAAAGAGGAGGTAAAAAGGTAGGTGCGGTCATAAGCGACATGGACCAGCCCCTTGGAAGAATGGTGGGCAATTCTCTAGAAGTAATCGAGGCTATAGAGACGCTGAAAGGCAACGGCCCGGCCGATCTAGAGCTTCTGTGCCGGGTGATCTCCGAAAGAATGTTGATAATCGGAGGGGTCGCCGACGAAAACAGTGCACCCGATATAGTTAAAGACGTTATCGACTCGGGAAAGGCCTTGGCCAAATTCGACGAGTTCGTTGCCGCTCAGGGAGGTCCGATCGACTTATCCGCCAACTACCGGAAATATCTTTCCCCGGCCGGTGTTATCGAAGAGATCAAGGCCGAACGAGATGGTTTCGTCTCTGGAATCGATGCCGAAGGTGTCGGGTTGGTATGTATGAGACTCGGAGCCGGCAGAAAGACCAAAGAGGATGTAATCGATCCGGCCGTAGGGGTGGAAGTAATAAAAAAGATCGGCGACAGAGTGGCCAGAGGTGAAACGCTTGCCGTTATACACGGGAATAGTCGGGAACTGGTGGAATTGGAGAGAAAAGTCCTCATGGAGACTTTCTCTTTTTCTACTAGCGAAGTGTTGCCCCCTCAAATCGTTCACGAGGTTCTCTGAGGTGATCATGAGACGTCTGTTTATTCTTCTTTTCACCGTTGTTTGTCTCACCGCCCTTTCGAAAAACCTCGTTTATCTCGATGAAAAAGGCCAGATGATGACCTACGCAGATGTCGTCATATCGAGTCCTTCCGGTGAGTTCGTGAGCATCGAAATCATCGACAAAATGCTGAAAGGAGTGGTGATTTCCCAGTCTCTCCGCCAGGAGGAGACGATCATGATTTTGCCCTCCGGAGCGATTGTTTCGCTTTCGCATAAAACTTCCAGGGCAACTGTTGAATTCGGGAACGAATTCGATAATGCTCTTCTGATAAGAGACGGTGTGGTGTACATAAATTCCGAGCTGCTCTCGGTCATAACCAGAGCTTCAATTTTCAGCGGAACTAACTCGCTGGTGCTGTATTCTCAGCCTTTGAGGATCAAGAAGATCGACAATCAGGTTGACAGCATCAAAATTTTACTGGACAGGAAGGTTCTTCCCGACTTCATAACCTATTGGTGGACCGGGAGTGGCTCGCTGGCGATAACCCTTCGCCCGGCTATGGTCGATCCGTTGCTTGACTACGACGAAGTTTCGATATCATCCGGAAGAGACTTTGTTCGCCTGATTTTCGACAAACCCTGGGGCGATATCGAGTACGAGATCGATGGATTGTACGTGGTTTTCCGGAGCAAGAGCGGACTGGGCAGGATGGTCCAGATAGAAACCGCTTCCAGTTACTCTTTGAGTCTTTATGAGTCGTATGTCGATGGCCGCAGGTTCAGCATGTCTTATCTCGAAATGAATCCCGAGAAACTCGTCTTCTCGGTCGAGCTTGCTTACAACGGTATAGCCGCGCTCGAAAAGGCTTCCGATATCTTCAATCGAAGAAAGCCAGAAATAATGATCAACGGCGGGTACTTCGACCAGAATCAGAACCTACCCATTGGCCTGCTAATAAGAGACGGAGAGGTACTGGGTCTGCCCTCGCTGGGTAGACCGGCTCTGTATGTAACCGACAAGGGTAGAGTTTACGTCTCAAGGATGGATATAATTTACCTGGCCGAAATCGGCGGAAGAACCGTACAGATAACCGGCGTCAACTCTCCGTACAGAGGAGAGGTCGTTCTCTACACTGACGAGTATAGAAATACCCTCCCTGAATTCGACGATTTCCAATACTTGGTGATCGAGAACTCCGGAAGAGTCGTCTCGAAAGGTTACGTCTCCTTCGTAAAGCAGGGCACTAACGTTCTCGTCCTATCGCCGTCGGCGGTCCAGAAGTCGGGAAACATTTCCGTCGGCAATACCGTCAAATTCAAACTTATCAACTCCTATGGAGAAAACCTGGTCTCTGCGGTTGAAGGCGGTCCGATGATAATCCACGACGGCGTTCCGGTAAGCGATTACGAACGAAACTATTACTCCTCATCCTTGATAGACGTTCGCGCCCCAAGAACTCTGGTGGGCATCAAGAAGACTGGCGAGATAGTTTTCATAGTCATCGACGGTTACCAGCAGAGCAGCTATGGTCTATCCATGAAAGAAATGATAGAATTTTTCAAGGACAAAGGTTTCGATTCCCTGATGTGTCTGGATGGCGGTAAGTCCTCCATAATGATGGTTGAAGGTAAAGTTGTTAACACTCCTTCTTCTGGAATACCTTCCCTTCCAGTAGTTATAATGGGTACACGTAAATAGACAGATTTGGAGGTGGTCAGATTATGAACAAGATTCCGGTCGATGCCAAAAGAGATATCGCGCTCATTGGACACCACGGCTCCGGAAAAACTCAGCTGGTGGATGCGATGTTGTTCAATGCCAAGCTTATTGATAGAACAGGCATCCTGGCAACTGATACTGAAGAGATAGAAAAGGAGAAGAAGGCCAGCTTCTCTATGGGAGTAACGAGTTTCACTCACGGAGAGAATAGAATATACGTGCTCGATACTCCAGGTATGGCCGATTTTATGGCTGAGACGGTCAACGGTATTTATGCCTGTGAAAACGTGGTGGTGGTCATAAACTCGACGGCTGGAATGGAAATACAAACGGAGAGGTTCGGTATGATAGCCAGAGAACAGGGCAAGGGCATCATAGCCTTCTTCAACATGCTAGACAAAGAGAGAGCGTCCTATCAGGACACTCTGGGCGATCTCGCAGACACCTTCGAGAGGACCCCGGTACTGGTTCAGCTTCCGATCGGCAGCGAAGGAAACTTCAAGGGACTGGTCGATCTGATCACTATGAAGGCCTACATTTACGAAGGCAATAGCGGGACCTTCAGTGAATCGGCTATCCCGGCCGACCTCGTCCAGATGGCCGAAGAGGCCAGGACAAAGATGATCGAAGACATTGTGCAGAACGACGAAGAACTCATGATGAAGTACCTTGAGGGTGAGGAACTCTCCGGCGACGAAATAGTTGGTGCGTTGAGAAAGGCTTACCTGGCAAATGAAGTTGTTCCGGTTCTTCTCGGCTCGGCCTTTAAAAATATCGGAGTCCACCAGTTGCTAGATTTTGTCGTAAGCGTAGGCAAAAAGACTTCCGAAAGTTCCCCGAGGAGCGCCATTCTCCTTTCAGGTGATAAAATCGAAGTCAAACCGACCGAAGAAGAACCCCTGGTGGCTTACATCTTCAAATCCGTCGTTGATCCCTTCGTTGGAAAGCTCACCTATATGAAGCTCCTGTCGGGAACTCTTAAACAGGGCGACACTTTTGTCGTCGTAGATCAGGATTCCCAGGAAAAGGCCGGTCACGTGATACTACCAGAGGGTCTCAAAGAAATCGAGGTCGATGAAGCCACGGTCGGCGATGTAGTGAAACTCAGCAAATTGAAGAAAAGCGCTGTCGGAAACACGGCAACGCATAAAGATAGACAGATGAAACTCGATCTTCCCGTACTGCCCGAACCTATGATCTCAAAATCTATTCAGCCGAAATCCAAGGGAGACATAGACAAGATAAGCGGAGGTCTGGCGAGACTTGCCGAGTCCGACCCGACTTTCAAGTGGGAAAACGACCCGGAGACCAACGAAACGGTCATCAGCGGTCTTGGCTCGGTCCATCTCGACATCATGATAGAGAGACTCAAGAAACTCTTCTCGGTCGATGTTGAAGTCGGCAAGCCGAAGATAGCCTACAGAGAAACTGTCAGAAAGACCGTAGAAACGGAATACAAGCATAAGAAACAGACCGGCGGCCACGGTCAGTACGGTCACGTTCAGATAAGAATAGAACCAAACGAACGCGGAGCCGGTTTCGAGTTCATCGACAAGATCGTTGGAGGCGTCGTGCCAAAGAACTACATACCGGCCGTCGAAAAGGGAATAGTCGAAGCTATGAAGAAGGGTGTTTTAGCCTCTTATCCAGTCGTGGATGCGAAAGTCACGCTCTTCTACGGATCTTACCATGACGTCGATTCTTCAGATATGTCGTTTCAGATAGCTGCCAGACAGGCCTTCAAAAACGGTATGACCGATGCCAACCCTGTTATTCTAGAACCTATAATGGATATCGAAGTCTTCGTTCCTGACGAAGCTACCGGTGACATAATGGGCGAGATCACCTCAAGAAGGGGCCGTCCCATGGGAATGGAGCCCCAGGGGAAGGGTACCTCAAAAATCATCGCTCAGGCTCCTCTTGCCGAGATGCTAGATTTCGCGAACAAGCTGAGTTCAATAACCAGCGGCAGAGGCTACTTCACCATGAAGTTCAACGGATATCAGGAAACCCCGCCCGATGTCCAGCAAAAAATAGTGATCGAACGCCAACGCGAGCTTGAAGAACAGAAATAATTCAGAAAATTTGCCGGGAGCCCTGCAATTGGGGCTCCTTTTTTTATGAACGGAGCTTTGGACCTTTCCGTCATAAAGGCAGCGAAATCTTTCTTTTCGGGAGGAAGCGTCGATGCATTTCGGTTATATGACTTACCTTGTTAAGCTCGAGAACATAAACTCCTTGAAAGAGAAACGCGGTGTTGTTAGACCGGTCTTTAACGACCTAAAGAAAAACTTCAACGCTTCCGTAGTCGAAACGGGTCGTCACGATTGCTGGGAAGAGTTTGAAGTGACGGTTGGAATAGTTGCCAACACTAGAGGAGAATTGGATTCTCTCTTCAATTCAGTTTACGAGCGAATCATTTGGAATGGCTTCGAAGTAATAGGTGAGAGCGGCGAATCCTGGTGATGATGGTGAGTTTAAAATCTATAGATGAAGTCAGCGAATGCGGGTTTCTTAAGAGAGGTTGGAATAATCATGAGACGTAACTCTCCGGTAGCCGAAGATCTAGTCAAAAAGGCAAGATCTCTCTGCACCGCATCCAGGCTCGAACACATCATGGGCGTCGAGAGGCTCGCGGTAGAATTGAGCAGACTTCACGGTGAGGATGAAGAAAAAGCTTCTCTGGCCGCTCTGGGCCACGACATCTTCAGAGACCTTCCCGGAGGCGAGCTGTTGAGACTGGCAGCCCTTTATGATCTCGAACCGTGCGCCCTTGAATTAAAACAGCCCGTACTGCTCCACGGAAAGGTGGCGGCCTCTCATATCAGGGTCGAGTACGGGATCGATGGCGATATCTTCGAATCGATATATTGGCATGTAAGCGGTTATCGCTCGCTCTCAAGACTGGCGAAGATATTGATGGTCGCCGATATGGGAGAAGAGACGAGGCAGTTCACCCAGGCGGATGAGATCAGAAAACTGGCGAAAGGTGATCTGGAAAAATCTTTTCTCAACGTGATAAGATTGAAGATACAATGGTCACTGAACTCGGAGAAGTGTCTACTTCCCGAAACTGTATTGGCATGGAATTACTGTATTGGAGGTGCCGATTATGTCTCTGATTAAGCCGAAGAGACGTCGTGGTCCGAGGATGCTGTGGTTGATCCTGGTGCCCATATTTATCGTGGTGGCGCTGGGCCTCTATGTATATCTGACAATGAACGGTGTCAATAACAGCAACGAAGTCAAGGCCAGATACGTGGATTATCTCTTCTACCTGGAAGAGCCGGGTGGTGGTTCTTATTACTACCTGTTGACCTCAAATGACGGCAGGAGCTCGCTGGTGACCTTCCCGGTCTATTCAACTATCGAAAACTCCAAAGAGGTCCTAGATCCAAAGCTTGAAGCCTCGGCAATGAAGCTTATCCAGAGCTGGCTAAACACGAGTAGTGATTACTCATATTACGTGCGCCTCTCCAACACGCTCCTGAGCAACCTTTCTGAATCTCTCGGAATCAAGGCTACAAATGCCGTTCAGTTGATCGATGGAATGGCTATGAGAGGATTCAAGCTGCTCGATTACTGGAAACTTGGGGGATTTTCCAAGACGATAAAGGAATTCAGCCCCTCGACTACTATTACTCCTAAAGGCATGGCCGTTCTTTTGAAAAGACTGAGCACATCTTCGAGGATGGCTTATCAGGTGGAGACGCTCACTCAGTACCCGTTGAAGATAAAAGTCGGTGTAACCGGCGAGTCGGTCAACAGATTGTACATAAAGAACGATTCTATAGAAAGTGTGAAAAAGGCACTGGCAAGGTGATGAAAAGAGCACAGTACCTTCTTTTCTCGTTGTGTATGGTTCTAATGGTTCTTTTCTTCTCTCTGCTGGTTCTTCTCTTCAGAGGGGCTTATTTCTCCATTACAAACCTGACGACCTCGGAAGAGAGCTTTCTCATAGTCGGTATAGACACCGGAGGGAAGGCAAATAATTCTATCGGTGGTCGGACCGATTATATCGCTCTCTTCTATCTCGACGATGCCGGTATTTTCAACATCAAGAGCATACCGCGCGATACCATCATAACTTATAACGGTGTCGCGAGGAAGATAAACTCCCTCTACAACTCTTTCGGTATGAATGCACTGATTTCACAGGTGGAAACTCTCACCAAAAGGAAGATATCCGGTTTCATGATAGTCGATTTCAACACGGTCAACAATCTGACTGATTTCACTGGCCCTATCCAGGTAAATGTGCTCATCCCAATGCACCACGACGACTACCAGCAGGACCTGCACATCCACTTTGAAACAGGTGTTCACTACCTTGAAGGGGAAGACCTTCTGAAATACCTCCGCTTCAGAAGTAACGATACAGGCGATTTGGGGAGGATAGAAAGACAGAAGTACGTCATAAACCAACTCGTCTCCCAGCTCATACAGGCAGGACCGAAGAAGATCCTGGATCTGATCGATTACGTCATGAGCAAGACAGAGATCAGCATAGATAAAAAGACGCTCCTTGGAGTCGCTTACAGCTTTCTAAGGAGCAGCAGATCCATCACCTTCTCCCAGATAGATTATTACCTGGACAGGGACGGACAGATAATTCCAAGAGAGCCCGCGGCCACAACGGTCCAGACACCGGTAGAGCCTGTCGCTAGTTCGCCCTCGATACTGGTGGTAAACAACATACCCGATTACGAAACAAGACTGGGAAATTTCGCCGAGACCGTTAAGAATCAGTGGTTGAAACAGGCCGGTATAAAGGTAGAAGCAACCGGAATAATCCCTGAGATATCGGGTATTGAGAAGCGCGAAACATACTTATTCATAAACTCCAGAGCCTCCGAAGTCAGGGACGCTTTTTCTCTGGCACATCTCTACCACAACCCTGTGGTAATTACTACATACAACTTCGCCAACATAGAAAAATACTACGCTCTACTCGATTCGCTCTCGAAAGAAAGATTCTATCCGGCTACTTACGACGCAATGGTGTTGCTGGGCGTCGGAGGAAAATGAAGGAGGACTATGAGAAGCATTTTCAGAGATTTCACCTACGATTATTTCAACTTATTGGCTTACCCTAAAGAGAAATGGTACGACTTCTGGCTAGTCTATAGAGAGAAGCATCCGAGGGTTCTCGAGGAATATATGCACAAAAACAACCTCGACGACTCATCGTTGAGAATGGAGCTGGAAGGGCTTGACAGGAGAGAGATAGACAGACTTTCACAGTACTGGCAGGAAGCCGGTCCCCGCGAAAAGTCATGTGTTCTCAAAGCGCTTGGAGCCATGTCTGCCGACCTCCACCTTGAAAGGGAGGACTTCGTAATCCACATACTCGGTGGCCTGGGGAAGCAGGAGCATCTCATTGTACCTACCTCTAAGGGAAATGTTGTGATGATAGACCTTTTGAATTGCTGGAAGAGTGGAAATATAGACGACTTTCTCGCAGTAGTGACGAGGGCTCTGGAAGACTTTCTCGACTACTCGCGGATACACGTCAGAAACACAATGAACGACCAGGAGAGAAAAGAGCGCTATACATTCCTTTTCCAAAGATTGATCAAGGAACTCGACGGTCTGTCTTTTGAGCATAAAATGGAAAAAACTGTGGTCTTTCTCGACAAATACATAGAACACTACAACTGGACAGGTTTCTACCTGGCCGACGATGAGAATCACCTCGTACTCGGTCCGTACGTGGGAGAACCAACAGAACACACCAGGATACCTTTTGGGATCGGCATTTGCGGTCAAGCGGCCGAAACTAAAAACGTCTTTCTCGTCCCGGACGTTGCGAAGGAGAGCAATTACCTCTCGTGCAGTCCGAAAACGAAATCGGAAATTGTACTCCCTTTGATAAAGGAAGAGAGAGTAATAGGTGAACTGGATATTGACAGTCATTTTCAAAATAGTTTCTTAGATTCCGACAGAGAGTTTCTGGAAAAAATCTGCCAGTTCCTGATTGGCAGCTGAAAGTGGCTGACAAATTGCTATTCAGTATTGTAACTTTTTTAAACTAAAACTGACATTTTATCTTTGGCATTCTTTCATACTAATGGTGCTACAATAACTTGATCATTTTATGGGAGGGATGCCGTAGTGCACATAACGCCTGAGGTAAGAAAGGCCGCAATGGAAATAAAGACACCGTTCTTGATAATGGATATGGACTACGTTAGAAACAATTACTTCGACATAGTAAACCATGTAAGAAATGTCCAGGTGTTTTACGCGGTTAAGGCGAATTCACATCCAAGGATCATCGAAACCCTTCGGGATCTTGGCAGCAACTTCGATGTAGCATCACGTGGAGAGATCGAGAAGCTCCTTTCCCTTGGAGTAACTCCGGAGAGAATGAGTTTTGGCAACACGATAAAAAAAGTGGAAGATATAGCCTTCGCTTATTCGGTGGGTATTGATTACTACGCGGTCGATTCCGAAATGGAAGTCGAGAAGATCGCCGCCCACGCCCCCGGGAGCAAGGTTTATGGAAGAATAGCTACCAGCGGCGGTGACTGCGATTGGCCGCTCTCAAGGAAGTTTGGAACTGATGTCAACCATGTTATCACGATCCTCGAATACGCCGATCAACTTGGGCTTGATGCGTACGGTGTAAGCTTTCACGTAGGCTCCCAGAACTACAACGTCAACAGCTGGGACGACGCCATAAAGGATGCTGCGCAGGTTTTCAAGGCTCTGAGATCGAAAGGCATAAACCTCAGAATGCTGAACCTCGGAGGTGGAATGCCTGTTAAGCACATTCGGGAGATCAAATCAGTAAAGGCCTACGGCGACGTTATAAACAAGGCCCTGAAGAAGTACATGTCTTTCGTTACCGATCTGGATCTCTTTATCGAACCGGGAAGGTCGATGGTGGGTAACTCGGCCATTCTGGTAAGCCAGGTGATACTTCGAAGCAGAAAGGGAGACGAAGAATGGGTTTACATCGATGCTGGAGTTTTTCATGGTCTAACGGAGACTATAGAAGGCTTCAGGTACGAGGTCCTGACCGAAGGAAAGGTTGACGATACAAAGATCTCCTTCCACCTGGCTGGGCCGACATGCGATTCCGTGGATACCATTTACCATGAAATCGATCTACCCAAGAACATAGGTTACGGAGACATCGTTTATTTTATCAACGCCGGTGCTTACACCACAGAATACGCAACCAATTTCAACGGCATCGAAGCACCAAAGATCTATTTCGTTGAAGATTTCGTAGATGCACAGATGCCAATAGAAGGCGACTTTGCAGAATAAGGGCCCCGAAAGGGGCTCTTATTTTCTATAGAAACTTTCTCAGCTTCTCAAACTCCTCTTTCGATATGAGATCTCTTTTGAAGAGCTCCCAAAGAACCTTTGAAGCTACCTCTTCATCCTTTAGGTTGCTCAACTCGCTTCTCAGCTGGGCTAACCTCACGGTTCTCTCTTCGGAATCGCCATTCTTGAGGGCGTTCAGAATCGGTAGATACTTGATGAGGATCTCCTGCGAGACCTCCTGGGAACTCTTCTCCGTAACCCTCGTATAAACTCTCCTCTGTCTTCCAAAACGTGCATAGGCCGGCTTTGCGAACCAGCCGATGGCCGCTCCGGCTATCAAACCACCAATATGGGCGGCGTTGCTTATACCCGGAATACTAAAACCGAGGAAGAGGTTTATTAGAATTATAGGGAGAAGCGAATAACCCGTTATCGATCTCAACATCACCGGGGTGTCCTTCTTCAATCCCAGAGTGAAAAGGATTCCTACAAGCCCGAAGATCGCACTGCTCGAACCTATGGTAAGGGCCGGTGAAAATGCCGCGGCGCTTAATCCTCCGGCGATACCTGTCACAAAATAGAAGAGCAGATACAGCTTTTTTCCATAAACGGCCTCGACAACCATACCTAGCTGAAAGAGTGCCCACATGTTGAAGAGAATGTGCATGAAATTTCCATGAAGGAAAAGCGCCGTAACCGGAGTGTATATCAATCCGCTTGAGAGCGCGTACCTGCTGACCCCACCGTAAAGAGTTATTAGATCCCGCAGGCTTTTACCTCCGGGACCTTTGAAAAAGCCAAGTACCGCTATGAAAAGGTACACGGCGACGTTTATGACTATTAAGACTATCGTAGAGTTTCTGTATCGATTCAAAATACCCTCCCTATACCAAGAGCCTTATCAATCTGTTGAACTCGTTCTCGCTAAGCAGCTCCTTCGAAAGCAACTGATCGAGAAGCGATCTGGCATGATCGGTCTTAAGATCTCCCAGATCCTTGAAGAGCAAGGCTATCACTTCTTTGCGATCTTCCGGTCCATTGACACGACTCAGACTCTCGGAATATTTTTTCAGCAGATCTTCGGCTAATTCCTCCGATTCTCTATTTACTTCTTTATCCAGTCTTCTCTCTTGTATAATGACCGATTTCATAGATTCTCTTTCGAGTTTCTTCTCTAAGAAGTTATGCAACTTTTGAAAGGAATATAACCTGTACCTCATAAACCAGCTGAAAAGCCCGTAGGTTACGAGAGTGAAGAGCAGTACGAGAATCACCGAAAGCGGTTTGGTGACTAATAGTGGAATATTCCTCGCTTTCCCTTCGAGAGATTGTATCTTCATCTCGTCGTTGTACAACAACATTATCAGTTTGGCATAAAGAAGGATTGAGGCTATTCCCGATAGAAAGAAGATCCAGCTGAAGAGCACATACCCGGTTCCAAGCACCCCAATCAATTCTTCCATTCTTGGAGCCTCCAGGGTTATATCGACATTTTCAAGTATCGCCTTTATCACGAACAGCCCCGAAATGTTCATAGCTATGAAAGAGGCCGAATAAAGTATGACCCATAACCTCGCGTTCGTATAGATCTTCAGGTTCCTCAAGTCTTGTTCAACGATCAGTTTCTTTGTCTTCATCATCTTGAGGTGCATATCTCTGTTGCGGGCCAGAACGTACCATATGTAGAGACTAATGATCATACCGATGATCGACATCGTCATAGAGATGGTGGGACTGGCGAAAAAGATCGAAGCGTAAGAAAAAAAGCCTCCGATGAAGAATAGATACGACGGAAGTCTTATCAAAGCCTTTCCTCCAAATCCGTAGAAAGATCGACTAGGATAGTTTTCGCCTTTCTGTAAATCACCATTCCTGGCTTTGCTCCCTTCGGCTTAATAATATTGCCAGCCAGCGTATAGGCGACCTCCACTTTGCCTGAAAATCTGCCCTTAGAATAATGTCCAGCGAGTGCGGCGCCAAAGCGTATCGCCTTCTCCGAAATGTCTTTCCCGGCCCTCTTAAGTATAACATGAGCCCCAGGTATCCCGCGGGCATGAAACCAGAAGTCTTCTTTTGAAGCGGTCTTGGTTATTTCGTCATTCTGTGTGTTGTTCTTTCCGACCAGGTACTTGAATCCGTACCTCTCAAAGATCCTCGGCCCGGAAGGAGGCATCCTCCTTCTCTTCTTTTCGACGCTCTCCGCCCTGATGATCCCTGCCTGTCTCAATTCGCCCTTGAAGGAATCCAGTTCGGCCAGATTCTCTGAAAGCCGTACCATCTCTTCGAGCTGTTCAAGATACTCCCTTTCGTCGTTGACTTCTTTCAGTCTCCTGGTTAACTGGATCTCTTTCCTGCGGGATTTGTCGTAGTATTTGAAAAAAAGCTGGGCATTTTCTGAAGGTGTGAGTCTATCGTCCAGATCTATCTTGATCCTTTCACCGCTCTTCCAGTCTTCGAGTTCGATACTGGGTGTTCTCTCTTTCAGTCTGTAAAGGTTGGCCACCAGTAGTTCTCCATAATACCTGTAACTGTCGTAATCGTTGACTTCCTGCAATTCCTTCTCTAACTTTTCGATCAACTTTTCCTGTCTTGCGATCGCCTTGAGCAGCTTTCCGACAATCGATCTACGTCTGCGATCTATCTCCCTATCGACTCCGAAATGGACGAGCACCTCGTTTATCGCCTTAGAGGCCTGCATTTCTTTACAATCTCCCTTGAAATCTAGTGGTATGGGCGAGATCTCCAGCAATCCCTCGTTCAGGCAAGTGTATAGTATGGAGCTGTCGAAATCGCTTGCCATCTTGCCTAGAAAGGCACACAGTTCATCGAGTCTTTCATCTTCCAACTTGGCCGGAGCGATTTCCTCCAGACCCAGGTAACCGGTTATATTTTCCGAAGTCCTTTTTGAGATGCCGGAGAATGTGCTCCATATCGCTTTAGAAAGTTTCTCGCTTGATCCGAGTATCAAACTCCTGATCTCCCCGATTGGCAGGTTCGACAGATCCTTTCCCCTCGGTTCGGGCGGTACATATCTGGCCCCACGGGTTAGTGTCCTCTTTTCGGTTATCATCTCACGAAAGGCTTGGATGATGTTTCCCCAGTCATCTAGAACGATCATATTCGAACCCGGTCCCATCAATTCTATAACCAGCTGGTAACTCTCTCTCTCACCGAAGGCATTTACTCCCTCCAAGGCCAAACGCACGATCCTGTCCATTTTCTCCTGGGCTATCGACTCGAGAAAGAGACCGTTCAAATGCCTGCGAAGATAAATACTGAAGGGTGTCTCCAGCGAAGCGGAATTTTCATCTCTGTCACTGGAAGAAATGTATGGCGTAGAAGGGTCAAGAGAAACATTCAGTCCAGACCGGGAAAATTTGAAGAAGAACTCGCTCTTACCCGTCTGATAAACTTGACGCAGCTGCTGACCTGTCACATTTTGCAGTTCGTTGACCACTCTCTTCAAAACCAGGCCATCGAATATCACAGATATAACACCTCATTTCTGAATTCTAGTTATAGAGCAGTTTTTGGTCCTTCGTCCCGGAGCGTGGATCCGTCCTTGGGAAGAGCGATTAATGTCGTTCTTCGTTGCGGAGCTAGGAACTTTGTTCTTCGTTCAGGAGAGCGATCAGAGCAAAAATTATGAGAAGAACAGTTCCGACGCCGCACGTCCAGGTTCCTGGTAAAACTGAGGTCAGAGGATAGAGATGTGGGGTGTGAAGAGTGATAAGATCTTGACTTTCTACCTCTAACCTGTCACCTCTAACATCTGTTTAGAGAAAGGACGATAAGAACTAGATTCCGTATAGATATCCTACGGAATGACAGTTTTATAATCTTCTTGTCATAAGGACCGTGATTCTTTATACTGCTCTTATTCACAACTCACCATTCACAACTGCTCCTGTCGCCCTTCTTACCTTACCCATCTGTTGAAGTGACGAAATTGTATTCGCCATCCATCCCTTCGAACAGAGAGAAGAGGGTAGACCCCGACCCTGTCATTCTGGTTACTATGGCCTTTCTTTTCTCTCTGAGTTTATTGTAAGCTCTCTCGATCACCGGAAACTTTGCAAAGACCGGTTCCTCGAAATCGTTCTTCGAGAGTTTGCCAATGAGCACCAAATCACGCTCCCTAAACGCCGAGAGAAGCTTTTCTACCTCTTTATTACTTAACTCCTGTCTATCCGACGATCTGCCCAGAAGAGCATAAGCCAAAGGAGTCGAGACCTCGATCCCCGGGAAGCAGAGATCTACCGAGTAGCCTTTCAGATCGCCGGGAAAGGTCAGAACTTCTCCACGGCCTGTTCCGATTGCCGTACCGCCCCTTAGAAAAAAAGGTACATCGCTCCCAATAGAGCAGGCAATCTCGAAAATTGCTTCTCTTTCGATATGAAAGGTCTCCCCGAGGTATCTCAGAAGTGCCGCGGCGTCGGAGCTGCCGCCTCCGAGACCTCCGCCGGTAGGTATTTTCTTTTTTAACTCCATCTCAAGAGCCAGCTCTTTGCCAAGGTGCTTCTCCACGGCTTTAAAAGCTTTATAAAGTGTGTTCGAACTATTCCACGCAAGATCGGTGTCGCTCTTGAAAAAGCTAGTGGATACCCCCGGACGTAGGATCAATTCATCGTAGAGATCTATCGTCTGAAAGATAGTCAGTATCTCGTGGTAACCATCCTCTCTCTTCCGGCCAACTTGGAGAAAGAGATTGACTTTCGCGGGGCATTTCAGAGTTACTTCAACCAATTCATCACGATCTGCGACCATGTTTCCATCTTCTCTCTGTGCATTTCTAACTCTTCGAATTCTACCATCGAACCGGTGAACTTGTCCTTTTCGTTGAAGCCGTGAAAGACTACGCCGGCGATATAGACTATCCCTATGTGGACCCTGCTCACGGCCGTGGAGAGATCGTTGAGGATACCCAGATACTCCAGAGAGGAGATATCCACATTCACCTCCTCGTCGATTTCGCGCCTCATACCTCTCTCGAATGCTTGCCAGGGATTCCGACCGTCTTCGGGGTTTATATGGCCGCCGACCCCGATCGAGTATTTATCATGAAGTCTTGACTCACCCTGCCTGTTCGTCCTGCGCATCAAGAGATACCTCTTTTCGTTTCTCAGAATCACATAAGGTATTATCTGCCGGCCGCTTTCATCTCTTTCAGCTTCCTCGCGGGGGACAAAACATCCGTAAAGCTCGACGGTTTTTTTTATATACTCTAAAGGAAGAGCCAGCAGCCCGTCGCGGGTTACCAGCTCTCCAAGACGATCAACATCGACTACGAGAACTTTTTCCTTCAAACCGTTCTCCCCACTACCAGCTCTTGTTGGGGAAGAGAACCATGGCCGATCCCTTCAGTGCTGCGAAAATTATGTCTTCTTCGTTGTACTGGGAGGAAGGAGCCGTCTTCTGTACAGCGATCACTCCGAAATAGTAATCTTCATCCCAGAGATGGCTGCCCGGCGGTAATAGATTGCCTTCGCTGAAGGCGAAACTCACGAATGTGCCGATATCTTCCTCGACGAACTCCTCCACGGCTCCGGGTACGTAGTAACCGTTTATCTTGACCAGGTGTGTGGCCCTGTTATCGCTTTTTCTGGCTCTGAAAAGCCACAGGTCATCGGTGAAGCGATCGATGTTCTGGACCTTTACCTTCCAGCCTGTCGCCCGCCAGCCGCTGAAGGTGGTGGGTTCGATCCTGACAGCCCAATCGCCAGTGGTGGGAGCGTTGTTGAACATGGTGCTCATCTGGGCGTTGGAGTATGTGTTGCTAGGCAATTTTGTCCAGGCCTGGAAAAAGACCTCGCCGGCGTTGTATATTGCCCCGGCGCTGGTAGGATCGATCCCGAAAAGTAACCTCTGGGCGTATGGATCGAATCCCACACCCGATTCCAGGAAGCCCTCTTTGTAACGGACGAAGTTGGGGACTCTGTTCGACCAGGAGAAAGAGAAGGCACCAAACCAGGTGGATGGCTGTCCGAAGGTCGTTCCTGCCTTCTCGAAGACCTCCACGAGAACGGATGTCTTCGGGTTGTAGGAAACCGTTTGGCTGTATTCCACGGTAACGAGAGCGCCATCATCGTCTTGGCCCGTCGCTCTGGCAGTTATCTTGACCCTTCCCGTCTCGGGAACGGTCGGAATATAGACCACTACTGTATCATCCTTGAATCGGGCGCTCTTCATGATCTTGAGATTCTGCGCGGTGATGTCCTGCCAGCCGCCTCCGCCCAGTTCTTTCTCAAGTTTCCAGATATAACCTGTCGCGTTCGGGGCGAATCTGAAGTTCATTGCCTCTACCATTATCGGCTTGCCTGGTTCCCTATTGCTACCCTGGATGGTCAATGATATGGATGGAAGCATCGGCCAGCAAGAACTGATAAAAAGCACTAAAGCGGCGATGAAGAAAATCACCAGTAACGTTCTGAATCTTTTCATTCATATCCCCTCCATTCTAAGAAAATTTTTCACAAATCCATCTTCCTTCTCGATTTCAAGCCCGTCCAGTCTCGCACAATACAGGGCATCGAGTATTTCCCTTATTTCCGGCCCCTCTTTCAGACCGTACACTCTCTTCAGATGCTCACCGTCGATCGCCAGCTTCGTCCCTTTGAGTCTTTTCAGGTATTCTTCGAAAGACCGGTCTCTCTCATCGTCGAGCTGACTGTTCAGGAAGTTCAATGTCTCTGCCTTTTTCGACTTGATCATGCGGTGATACTCCGAAGGTCTTTCGGGACTCTCTCGGGAGATATTGTCGGCGTTCTCCCTGGCATCTTTGAGCCTCTCCAGAAAGTTTCTGGGAAGACCGTAACGCTGAATATTCCACTGAACCTGCTCATTACTACTATACCTCAACAGTATCATCATTAGTGTGTAAAACACTCTATCCTCACCGATATAACCGATGTTTCTCGGCCGCCTCAGAAAATACTTCTCGACTGCGAAATCGATTTGCCTGTCGAAGACCACTCCAGGGAAGAGCTTCTCTATAACACCCAGCGTCGAAAACCGCCTTATGGCTTTAAGGGGCTGGGGTTCCAGCAGGATTTTGTTTAGCTCGTCCCTCAGCCGCTGACCGGCCACTTTGTCCAGATAGTCCTCGCGGACGCAGTTTTTAAGGAGCTCCGCCGTTCTTACTTCTATTTCGAAACCGAAACGCTGCTCGAACCTGATGGCCCTCAGAACTCTAGTCGGATCTTCTATGAAGCTCAGCGGGTGAAGTGCTCTAATGGTTCCCCTGGCTAGGTCGTTTCTCGAGCCGAAGAAATCGATCAGCATTCCGAACTCCTCCTGATTGAGTTTTACGGCCATAGCGTTTATTGAGAAGTCCCGTCTGTAAAGATCTTTCTTGATGGTGCTCATATCTACCTCCGGCAGTGCGGCCGGTCTCTTGTAGAACTCGGTGCGCGCCGTTGCGACGTCTATCCTCAACCCGTCGTGAAAGAACATCGAACTGGCCAAAAATTCTTTGTGCTCCACTATCTTTATATCGAAGTAATTCTTGAAGGCCGACGCAAAACTGTTCGCATTTCCTTCGACCACTATATCGAGATCGAAGTTCGTCTTGTTCAGCAGAAGGTCCCTCACGAATCCCCCCACGATGTAAGTTGGCATACCCAACTCGCTTCCAACTGCGCCCAAGAATCTGAGCATGGTCAGTATCCTACCTTCGATGCGCTCTTCCATTAGTCGTGCTATCGAAAGTTTGACATAATTCTGGTCTTCCTTCTGCTCCCTGCTCTGTAAAAACCTTTGACGGCTGAAAGGACTCTTTAAAAGATCTGTTCTGGTCACTATGCCTGTGAGAATTCCATTTTCAAGAACCAGTGCCGAGGTAGTATCGTTTTCCACCATCCTGTCCGTAACCGACTGAACGGAATCGTTCGCCGAAGCCACAACGAAGAAGGGGTCCATGACTTCAACGATCTTCCTGTCGCCCAGGTTGTGCCTGGCAGCCTTCTCCACGTTCCTGTGTCTGGCGATTCCCACGATCTTGTCCTGGTCGACCACCGGCAGTGTGTGGTGGCCCGTTCTCTGCATTATTTTTAGAACATCCTCGATCCTCATCTCTGTTAGAACCGTCCTGACCGGAGAAGACATTATGTCCCTGACTTTTATAAGCCTCTCTATATTCTTCTCGAAGGCTCTCCTGATGGCCAGATTAGCCTTTTCGAAGTCGCTATCTTCAAAATAGCCCATCGTGAAGGCTCCTCCGCCATTCCTTAAACTCCCGCCGAGTCCATTGAGGTCGAGGTTCATATGTCTTGATCTGATCGTAAAATAAATCCTCTCCCCAACCTTCACCAGTACCACCAGGTTCTCCACGCCCAGAAAAGACCACAGTTTCTCTACTGCCAGACTCATACCGCTGGGTAGGGAGTCTCTCTGGGCTCTGGCGAAGCTCACCTCGACTCCCCCTACATCGACCGTCTCGATGTTGAGCAGAAGCGTCTCGATCAGCTTTTGCTGCGATAGACTCAACCTGTAGCTGGAATAAATGCCCAATTCGTCGGGATGAACGCCCAAATCCAGCAACCACGCGGCTGTTCTCAAATCCTGTGGTTTTGTATTGGCGTGCGTGAAGTTGCCCGTCTCCCTGTAGATCGCCGTGGCGAAGAGCGATGCCTCGTTCTGCGTGACTTGTTTCTTTTTCTTCCTCAGGAGAGTGCACATAAGGGTGGTGCAGGCTCCCAGATCACGGTAGGTACCGGGTTTCACGCCGGTTGCCTGAAGGTGATGATCGAAGAATTTGACTTCCGTGCCGGCATTTATAAGTCGCCTTATCGAAAAGGGAAGTCTCTGAATATCTGAAGTATCGACTACTATTAGCGAATTCAGCCTTTCCAGTTTCAACTCCCCAATCTTGTAGAAAGAGAGAAGCAATCCTCTGGAAGAGAGAAAGCCTTTCAGAGCGGGCGAAAGCTCGCCGCCCAGAACAATCATGTGGTCGTTAAAAAGCTTCTGTGCGGCCACAGCCGATGCGAAGGAATCGAAATCGGGGTTAAGATGTGTCGTTATCACATTCAAAGCTTTCCCACCTCTTTATCTTCTCGTATAACGTACTCTTACTTATCTCCAGTATTCTGGCCGTCTCACTCTTGTTTCCCGAATGTCTCTTCAATAACCATGAGATATACCGTTTCTCCATCTCATCCAGCGATACCTCTTCGAAAGCTTTTTCGATACATTTCTCATTTTCAGGATTCTCCAAACCTATCGAGGAGAGGATCTCTCTGTCTCCATTAACGGCAAGCAATGAGAGGAGCTTGTTTCTGAGTTCCCGGATGTTGCCCGGCCAATCGTACCCCATCATCTCATCTAACAAACCGGCAGATAGCGCCGGGGGTTTCCTTAACCCCAGCTCCTGGCAGAGCCTGGGGAGAAAATATTCGACCAGCACGGGAATGTCCTCCCGTTTCTCTCTGAGCGGAGCGATCCTCAACTTCACCACATTCAGCCTATAGTACAGATCGCTCCTGAACTGCCCACCAATCACGTAAGATTCCAGATCCCTGTTAGTGGCCGCTATGACTCTCAGGTCCAGCCTGCGCGAAACGTTGCCACCCAGACGCTGGTTGGTAGATGTTTCCAGTACTCTCAGTAGCTTCACCTGAAGGGCGGGAGGCATTTCCGAGACTTCATCGAGAAAGAGAGTTCCCCTGCTTGACTCCTCTATTAGACCAGGTCTTGAATGAAGGGCGCCGGTGAAAGCTCCCTTCTCATAGCCGAACAGCTCGCTCTCGAAAAGATTCTCCGGTATGGCTCCACAGTTGATCGCGACGAACCTCTTCCGGCCGCTCAACTGATGGATCGCCCTGGCGACTATCTCCTTGCCCGTTCCGCTCTCTCCTTCCAGGAGAACCGTTACCTTCTTGGGAGCAATCATCGATATCGTCTCTTTCAGTCGGATAACCGACGGACTCTTTCCCACAAACTCCGAGAGCGTATCGCCCCCGACCATTCCGGCCAGATCGTCTCTCTCCCTGCTGAGTTCCGAATACTCTATCGACCTCTTCACCTCCAGCAGGGCGTGGGTAAGATCGAAGGGCTTCTCCAGAAAGTTGAAGGCTCCCTTTCTAACAGCATCTATGGCGGTGTTAATATCGCCATGGGCCGATACAACTATGATCGGCGCACTTTGAGCGGCGTCCGGTAGTAGATCCAGTCCTGAGCCATCGGGGAGTCTCACATCCAGTATCACGCAATCGAAGAACTCGTCGAGCAGTGACTTTTCGGCCTGCTTCAGATTATAAACCTGTGTCACATAGTAGCCTTCCTCGCGAAGAGCGGCCGCGAGAAGACCGTTGAAGGCCAGATCGTCATCTACCAGAAGAATCCTGCGATTCATCATCATTCCTCCTGAAAGTCAAAACGAAAACCGTTCCCTTCTCCGGAACGCTTTTCATCTTCAATCTTACATCGTTCTCGTCACAGAAATTCTTGACCAGGTACAGCCCCAGCCCCGAACCCTCGGATTTGGTCGTGTAGAATGGTTTGAAGACTTCGGTCTGTATCGACTCGTCGATGCCCTTTCCCCGGTCGGAAACAATAAGAGTGAGGTACTCGCTCGAGCGACGAACCTTCAAGGCGATCGCTCCTCCGTCTTCACTTGCCTCTACCGCGTTCATGAGCAGATTCTTGACTACATTCTCCAGCCTTCCCTTTTGAACCAGGACCTTGCCCTCATCCAGCGAAATCGTATCGAGAGATATACTTCTGGCCGCCAGTATTGGTCCCATGAACGAGAGAACCTTCCTTACCGATTGGGAAAGATCGAGTCGTTCGAACTCTTCGCCATATCTGAAGATTTGCAAAATTCCGCCCACCTTTACCTGGAAGCCCGAAAGCTCACTAGATAACGTTTGCAGATAGGAATCCTTCTTGGTGCGAATATACAAGTCCAGTGCCAGCCTCATGTTGGCCAGGGGTTGTTTGAGACCGTGGGCCAGATCGGCGACGGTCTGGGCATCGACGGCGTAGCGCCTGGTCTTCTCGAGGAGTTGCTTAGTCTTCCACTGGCTTGTCTTATCATCCAGGGTGACCAGGAAGCCGCTCCTCTTTTTTTTGGCCACAGTCACCAGGTAGCGTTTGCCTAGTTTCTTACTGTAAACATCGTACTGACCCTCCTGTAGGGGAAAGAGCAGCCCGGTTCTCCTTATGAAATGATCGAGCCTCAGATATCTCATGTTCTGGTTACCGTAGGAAAAGCTCTTTACGAAAGCCTCGTTTGCCAGATCAATATTTCCGTTCCCATCGAGTGAAACCACTGATATGTTAAGTGTGTTCAACAGCTCGGAATAGTCCCTGTATAGCTTTTCGTAGTAATTCCTCTCCTGCTCCACCTGGAGCGAAAGGTTCCTGTAAAAACCGTACAGTTCATGAAACTGTCCTTCAAGTTCGACTGCCGGTTTCCGTTCGCCGCTCCGTATCAGTTTGACCAGCCTGTTGAGCTGTCTCACGATCGCCAGGTAAACGAAGGCCGTAGCCGAAAGACCTGAAAAGATAATCAGCAGGAGACTCTCTACGTTGAACCCGATAAGCAACGAGGCCAGCAAGCCGGCACCTGCCACTACAATTCCCGTGATGTAGTGGTAACCGGAACCGAAAAGAACCTTATCTGGCTTTGACAACCGTTATCTGCTCTCCCTCGTCCATTCCCAGGAGTTCCCTCGCGCTTCCCTTATTTACCGTTATCTCCAAATAACCGCTGGAATCGAAGTGAGCCATAAGCTGTCCGGGATTCACATCGTAATAAGTGTTTCCGAAGGTTATCTTGAACTGGTTTCTTCCCCGGTTCAACTCTAAAATGTCTCCCTCTTCCAGCTCTCCAGCGATAGATAGCGGGATGTTGGTCTCGAGATTGCCGAAACCGTCATAGAAGGCCACCTCGCCCGTGAAAGAGTTTCCACTTTTTGTCGCCTTTCTGTATTTGAGATATTCGAAGTTCATCAGTCTGGACCCCAGCTTCTCCACAGCCAGTCCTCTGGCTATGTGGGCGGCGACCGGTGCGAAGATATCTCTTCCGTGAAAGCTCCTTGAAACTCCCCTGTGGTATTGGCGGTTCTCGAGCTCTCTCACTTCGTGAACGCCGAAACCCTCGGCAGCCAGCGTGAAGATACCGTTGTCAGGTCCAACCATGCACATTCCGTTTTTGAGAACCATCGCCACAGGCTTTCTAGAAGTCCCTACACCTGGATCGACCACGGCCAGGAAGACCGTATCGGCCGGCAGGTCTTTGATCACCCTCTCTATCACATAAGCGGCGTGCCTTACACTGAAAGGTTTTATGTTGTGGCAGATGTCGAGAATTTCCACGTCCCTGTTTATTTCTCTTATCACAGCCTTGGCTACCCCGACGTAGTAACTGTCGTGCCCCCAGTCAGTCAAAAAAGCTATCATCTCTCTCCCTCCAGTTTTTCTGCTATCGCATAGAATATTTCCGAAACAGCTTCCAGTTCTATTCTGTAAAGGTTAGAGTCTACATTGCAATCGCTAGCACCAAAACCTTTCACGCCTTCGCCGTATTTGGAGACAAACCGTGAAAGCTCCTCTTCCATCCTCACGTCGGAGGGAAGGAGAAGTGCAGCCAGCACCCTCGACTCCTGCCTGAGATAATCTATGTGCCAGTGTTTCTTTTTCTCATACCTCAGGTGGCGCCCCACTCTCTCCGAAAGCGAGGTCATCGCCGATCCCACATATATATACATTCCCGGCTCGAGCTCCCATTCCCTTGCACCGGCCGAAATCAACGTTCTACGCTCAAGTTCGAGTAAAACGAGGTAAGCTCCCCTGTTTTCATCCATGATGTAGCTATTATACGATAGCGATCGAATATGATAGAAGGGACTCCTTGAAAGTTGTTCGCCGGGTTTCGTATAATTCTTTGAGAGGTGATCGCATGGCTTACGTGGTAATCAACAAACTGAACATAGCGAATAACGCCCGTTATCTGCTGAATCTGACGGGAAGAGCTGGTGTGGAGATGACATCCGTAACGAAGGTCGTCTGCGGCGACCCCGAAATAGTTTCGAAGATAATCGAAACCGGTGTGCGAGAGATCGGAGAATCGAGACTGGAGAACATCGACAGAATCAGGAAGTCAGGCCTCTCACCCACCTTCCTCCTGTTGCGTCTCCCCTCTCCGCAGCTTTATAGAAAAGTCGTTGAATCGGTTGATTACGTCCTCCTGAGCGAGTTGAAATCCCTGAAGGCTCTCAAGGAACTCTCAGAAGAGTTGGGCCGCCGCTTGAAGTTCATCTACATGGTGGATACCGGTGACCTCAGAGAAGGTGTGATGTACGACCGGGCCTTCGAAGAGCTTGGAGAGGCGGTGAAGATAGCGGGGCAGAGTTTCGCCGGTATCGGCACGAACCTTGGCTGCTTCGGCGGTGTGATCGCAACACCGGAAAAATTCGAGATACTTCTCGAGCTGGGCGATAGGCTGTGCAGGGAAGCCGGTGTCGAGATCGAGAGGTATTCGGCCGGAAATACCGCATCGCTACCTCTGATAGAGAACGGAACACTCCCGCGAGGAATCAACCATTACAGACTCGGTGAATCCATCATGTGTGGCACCGACGTGACCAACAACCGCGCCGTACCAGGAACTACCAGGGAGACCTTCACTCTTTATGGAACTGTTTTGGAGCTAAAGAGAAAACCTTCCGTCCCGATCGGAGAAATAGGATCGGATGCCTTCGGAAGGAAGCCCCATTTTGAGGACATGGGTGAGAGGTTGAAAGCTATCCTGGATATCGGTGAGCAGGACGTAGTTCCATCAGGACTTACACCAATGCTTGAAGGTTGCCGGGTCCTTCACGCCTCCAGCGATCATCTTATTTTGGACGTTACCGACTGCCCAAAAAAGCTTTCAGTGGACGACCAGATACCGTTTAGAATGTCTTACGGTGCTCTCCTGAGGGTTATGACCTCCCACTATATCATCAAAGAGTACAGGGGTTAAATATGATTAGAGAACTCGAACTAAAAGACAGGGAAAATGTTCTCGAGGTTGTCAAAGATATATGGGAGGGCGACGATTATATCCCGGCAGCCTTCGACTCCTGGGTTAGCGACAGTGACTGTCATTTCATGGGGATGTGGAAGGATGAAGCTCTGGTTGGCGTGGCCAACCTCAGGCGTCTTTCGCCGGCGGTAGGCTGGCTAGAAGGAATGAGGATCAAACCCGAGCTTCAGGGAAAGGGATATGGCAGAGAACTGGCTGTAGAAATGATGAGACTGGCCCGGAATGAAGGACTGAAGGAACTTTACTTTTCGACTTACTTCGACAATCTAGCCTCGATCAAAATCAACGAATCTCTGGGATTCTCAAGAGTAGCGGTCTTCACGAACCTGGAGCTGGAACTCAAGCCCTCCGTGGATCTTGAGATTGAATTGAAATACGCAGGATTGCAGATTGGCCAGGAGATCCCGGAGATAGAGGCTTACATGAGCAACGACTGGTTTTTCGTTCCTCCGGAGATCGGCCAAAAGAGAAACTGGTTGAAAGAGCCGGAAATCTTAAGACGGAATGACAATATGGCCGTAGTCTCCAGAAACCCGAAATTTTCCGATTGCATGGAGATCAACTACATAGAGTTGGGCAAGGGCGAAGATGCCGAAAACTTTCTTTCGTTGCTTGCCGGGTACGCCCACGAAAAGGGTTACTCCCGCGTTCACACCATGGTGCCCGAAAGCGTGGAACTCGACCCCTTTCTGAAAAACCGGTTCGCTCCCTTCGAGAGGTTTCACGATGTTTTCATATACCGGGCAAGAATCGTAGAATTGAGAATAGACTGAAGAGAGTCCAGCTCTTGGTTTTCTGGAAGGAAAGATAGTATCATTGTTCTCGTACGTTCCAACGGACGAAGGCTTTGGTTCGTGCAAGAGGTGGAATAATTGAGAAAAGTCTTCTTGGTACGTCACGCAGAGGCCGAAAGAGAAAAAAAGGGCGATATGCAGGATATAGACAGATCGCTCACCGACAGGGGAAAGAGCGATTCACTGTCGATGGCCAAAATCGTAAAGCCGTTTATCGACGGACCTGCGATAATACTCTCCTCCGGAGCGAAACGTGCAAGACAGACGGCCAGAAAATTCAAAAAAGCCATAGGAGAGATCGAGATGATCGAGAACGGGGAGCTCTACACCGGATCGAGCGAGACCATAGCCGCGGCGATCGCCACAACGGACGACAAATACAGCTCCGTGATGATAGTCGGCCACAACCCAGCGATCGAAGAGTTCATGGCGGCAGTCCGGTGCACAGCTAGAATGGCCACTTCGTCGGTGGCCTGCTTCAAAGTCGATTGCGAAAACTGGAAAGAATTGGACCTCAACAAATTCAAGTTGGAATTTCTCCTCAAGCCGTCGCTACTGAGAAAAACGAAATGATCTTCGATAGAACGGTCCACGAGTCCTTTCTCAAGGCCTTTCCAGAGAAGGTCGGAGCGATGCTGGACACTCTCAAGGGTCATATCGATAAGGGAAGAGATTCGCTGGAGGAAGATACCGTACACGACATTAGAGTGTGGAGTCGCAGGCTTTCCGAAGCTCTATCGATCGGCGCCATTTTAATCGACAGAAAGCCCTCCAGATCGCTCAAAATGCTTTCGGCTCTCAGAACTTCGCTCGGTCGTCTCAGGGACAACCATGTCCAGAGGTCTCTGGCCATCGAATACGGCATCGAAGGCCTTCCCGAACAACTGGAGGCCAAGGACGAAAGACTCGCGGCACAGGCCTCCAGATCGCTGGTCGAATTCGACATGGAACGTCTCGAAAGAGACTTTCTCCACTTCCACAGGGAACTCATAGTGGTCTGCGACGACAGCAATCTCCTGGAACGGAACACCGAGCGAATATCCACCCGAATAAAAAAGCGTTATTCGTCCGTCGGGAAGAGCTTCGCCAGGTCCGATCCGGCGGATTTTACCACACTCCACAACTCCAGGATCTCCATAAAGAAGCTCCGTTACACACTCGAGACACTGGACGGATACATCGGACTCGACGGCGGTACGCTCGCGCTCCTCAAAAAGATTCAGGACAGACTTGGAAAGGTTCAGGACCTCACGGTATTGTTGAAGACTATAGGTAAGCTGGTTAATAAAGGAAGGCTCTCCGTTCCGGTCGAGACCTTTCAGAGAATCTCGATCGACAGGCATATGCTGGTGAGCGAATTTCTCGAGGGCTGGAGGGATGAGCTGGCCGTCATAGGGCGTTTCATCGAAGAGCCGGCTACAAATCAGTACGAGAGAAAGGATAAAGACCGGGGCAACTTCCGCTCCGGCGTAACAGAAAAATTCAGCGACGGGACTATAGAGAAGATACTCTTCCTGGCCAGCGAGAAGGGACTTAGCTACAGGGGCGTTGTGGCCTACCTCAAGGAAAACCCGGCCATTTGCGACAGATTGGGCATCGAAGGCCTTCCTTCGTACCAGACGCTCGCCAGGAGGGCCGGCAGGCTGGGAAAGAGAAAGAAAACGGGAGGTTGATTTTGAAAGTATCTACGGACAAAAGAATCAGGCTTATGTCGACTGCGATGATGCTTACCGAATTGCCGGAGCTGGAATTGCGTAAGCCCCACGCCCATCACTTCCTATATGAGGGCACGATGCGCCACCTGGCGGGCAGAAAGCGTCCTGAACTCCTAAACTCGCTTCTCAAAGATGGGACGGCCTATTACTTTCTCTTCACTTATGCCGTAAACCTATCGTGGCCCGACCTGGAACCCCGAAGTTTTCCCGATTACCTGTACCGATACGAACCAACACTTTGTACCAGCGAACTTCACCTCGAGTTGAGAAAGTTACTGGCTTCCGCCGATCTCGAAAGTCTGTGGGAAAGCCAGAAAACTGGCTGGGAGAAACTGGAGCGCGATGCTTCGACGGCACTCGAAAACAACCGTATAGAAGAGCTCCTGAAAGATTTCTTCGGTGATCACGAAAGGTCTCTCTTTTTCTTCCCCAATCCCCTCTTTCCCGAACTGGCCTCTTTAGGTGCGGCCGACAAACGCTGTCTATACTGTATAGCCAGATACCCCGGTAGGTCCAGCCAGAAATGGCCCTATGAACCGGGAGTCACTTTGCCGGACGAGAAATTCGGAAGTTTCAGCGACCATCCCGTCTGGTCAAGGATTGTCGCCTTTCACGAGTTCTGTCACCCTCTCATAGATCCGCTCATAACGGCAAAGCCGGAGCTGGTAGAAGCGTTGAGAACATCGCCCTTTTCATGCGGTGTGCTTTCCGCTTTCATGGACAGATACCCGTCCTGGGAGGATATGCTGGCCGAATTTCTAATATACGCAATGACCTACGCCTATCTTTTCCATGAGTTCGGTGAGGAGACGGCCGAAATTTTTCACAGAACCATGGAAGAGAGGTCCGGTTTCTCGGGCGTAAGACCTATGGGAGAGCCTCTTCTCCGTTATCTGGAGGAAAAAAAGGATGGCGAATACACGAACCTCTTCGATTACCTTCCGGTGATGTTCAACCTTTGACAGAGCCCGCGAGGAGTCCCCTCAGGAAGTACTTACCCAAAAGTATATAGACGATCAACGTCGGAAGAGCTGCTAGCAGGGCGCCGGCCATCTGAACGTTCCACTCGACTACCTGACTTCCTGCAAGGTTTACCAGCGCCACGGTGATCGGCTGCTTCGTCGGGTCACTGGTAACTGTGACGGCAAAGAGAAATTCATTCCATATGTTCGTGAACTGCCAGATTACTACGACCACGAAGCCCGGCAGCGATATGGGGAAGAGAACTTTGAGATATGTCTTGAAGATACCGGCTCCGTCTATGCCGGCCGCTTCTATCAACTCTGTCGGCACTTCGCTGTAATAATTCCTGAAGATCAAAGTCGTTATAGGCAACCCGTAAACCACATGTACCAGTACCAGCCCCCAGATTGAGCCGTAAAGACCTATATCCTGCAAAAAGCGTATCAGCGGGAAAAGAACGCTCTGGTAGGGGATGAACATTCCGAAAAGAACGAGGGCGAAGAGAAAATCCGATCCCCTGAATTTCAACTTGGATAAAACGTACCCGTTGATCGAGCCGATCACGGCCGATAACAATGTGGCCGGTATTACCAGTATGAAAGAGTTTCTCAGGTTGGGAGCCAGTTTATTGAAGGCCTTGACGAAGCCGTCGAAGGAGAACTCGTTCGGCGGAAACCACATCCTGACCAAACCAACTTCCTTCAGTGGCTTGAAACTCGTGGCCAAAAGTACGTAAACCGGCATCAGAAAGAACAGGGCGAAAACAACCAGAAGTATGTAGATCACAAGCTTTCTGATCATATCCTTTTCTCCTTTCTGAACGCCGAAAAGAGGTACGGCACAATAACCACGGCGACCATGATCAGCATCACCATGGCGATCGCCGAGCCCGTGGCGTACTTGTTCGCCCTGAAAGTCGTCTCGAACATATAGATAGCCGGCACGTCCGTGACGTTGTTTGGGCCGCTACCGGTCATTGCGTAAACGAGATCGAAGATTTTCAGCGAAATGTGCCCCAGGATTATCATGGCGCTCAGCGTTATGGGCCTCAGTATCGGGAACTTTATCTTCCAGAAGATCTGCCAGCCGGTCGCACCATCGACCTCGGCCGCCTCGATAAGATCCTGAGATATCCCGCGCAGTCCGGCCAGATACATCGCCATCGTGTAGCCCGAAAGCTGCCAGACAGCGGCGATAATGACCGGAATCAGGGCCACGTTGAATTTTAAAAAATTGGTCGTGCTCGTGAACCATTTCCACTGGAATATATCCAGTCCCACCAGATCCAGGAGAAGGTTCATACCCTGGGGACTGCCCGGTAGAATTCCCGGCGCGAATATCCACCGCCAGACTGCCCCGGTGACGACGAACGAAAGAGCCATTGGAAAGAGATAGATATTTCTGAATATCGCCGAACCTTTAAGATTTCTGTCTATAAGAACTGCGAGAATTATGCCCAGTATCAGACAGCCGGCGATGAAGAAGAGAGTGAAGTAGAAAGTGTTCCAGAGATCTGTCTGGAACCTCGGATCTTCGAAGAGTCTGAGATAATTGCGAAGACCCACGAACTCGAACTCTCCCTTCAATAGTCTGGCAAAGCTGTTCCAGTTAGACACCGAGGTTCTAGCCGTCCAGCCGATGAAGAAATAAACGAAAATACCTATCGCGGCGAACGTCGGCGATAGTATAAGAAAGGAAATAATTCCACGCCTGGTTTTCCGCTTGATCTACAACACCTCCAGAGAAGGGGGCCCGCTTCAACGCAGGCCCCACCGAGCACATTAGTCTATATAATAGTCTTGCGCGGCGTTTCTTATTGCCTTCAAGAAGCCGTCTCTATCCTTCGTGGTTATGAAGATATTGACTGCGTCGTTCAATTCGGTGATGAAGCCTTCTGGAGCTGCAGAACCGTGTGCGATTGATGGACAGAGCGCGTTGGTGGCGAAGTCGTTCATCGACCATGTAAGGTAAGGATCGTAAAGCGATTTGTCGGCATCGAGCCTCGCCGGAATTGACCCTTTGATCGGGTTGAAAGCATCCTGCCCCTCGACCGAAGCCACTATTTCGAGCCACTTCAGGGCGTTTTCTCTGTTGGGAGCATTCTTCGGAAGACCGAAAGTATCGGTTACGACCATGAAAGAACCCTGAGTTCCGGGGACTGCCATCCAGCCGAATTCTACACCGGGAGTCCAGCCGAGCGTCTTGAGATAACCTTCGGCCCAGTCGCCCATGACATTGAAAGCTGCCTTACCGTCGAAAACCATCTTCGTGGCATCTTGCCACGTGAGCGCGGCGTGGTCCTCGTTGACGTACTTGATCAACTCTTCGAAAATAACGATAGCCCTTCCGATCCCCGGGTCATTGAAGCTAGTTGTGCCGTTCCATAGACCGTTGTAGCCTTCAGGGCCGAGAGCGGAGAGCAGTACGGTTTCGAAGAGATGCGCCGCTTCCCACTTGTCCTTGTCGCCGAGAGCGAGAGGAATGAAGCCGGCCTGTTTGATCTTCTCACAGACTTGTAGGAAACCCGGTCCATCCTGCGGTACCGTCTCGACACCGGCCTTCTTGAGGATCTCGTTGTTGATGAATACAACGTTACCCCTGTGCACATTCACCGGTATGGAGTAAACCTCTCCCTCGTAACTACAGATCGTCATAATGTCTTTAGGGAACTTGTCGAGTATCCCCCAGCCTTCGAGGATATCCGTCAGGGGTTCCATCATGCCCGTGATGACGTAGGTGTCTATCAGCTCCATTCCACCGTGTACCTGGAAGGAATCCGGCGGGTTGCCACCCAGCATCCTGGTCTTCAAAACGGCCTTTGCGTTAGTTCCGGCTCCACCGGCGACCGTTGCGTTTATTATCTCGACGTCGGGGAATTTTGCCTTGAAGACCTCGTAGATCGCCGCAAGGCCCTCTTCTTCTCCACCACCCGTCCACCAGCTGAAAATCTCGACACTCCCGGACGCTAAGAGTGCGCTAACGGATAAAAGAAGAACCGCGACCAAAAGCTTTTTCATCTAAACACCCCCTGTGTTTTCGGCTTTCTAGCCGTACTTTACGAATTCAGTTCCCCCAGACCGAACGGATAATTACATTGTTATTATACAACTGGAAATATTTACTCAATACATTTCTACTCTCTCTGTCAGATAGACAATTCGCCAGCAAATGGATTTTTGCACGATAAAACAATGAAGTTCGCTTCTCTCGCAAAAAAATCTTGCATCTCGTACGCCTTGCTCGCACTGGGTCTGGAGTTATGGATTATTTAGATCCAGTATGATGTCACTACTGGTGACAATCTCATCTTGTAATGCCAGATTTCGATCCGGTATCTCTATCGTTTTTGAAGAGGATGACCAAGAAACCAGCGAGAACTGCTCTTCCAAAGAAAATGGATTACATATTTTTTACGAATATCGAGGATAGGCATATCTGGGTCTGTCTTTCGTGAGGAAGTTCGGATGAAACAACAGAAACTCAGGTGCGTGTGCGCCTTCTCTTCCTGTAAGCGAAGTGCAGAATCAAGAAGTAAACGTTGCAAACAACGGTGAAGGCGAATATTACGATCATTATAAGTTGCACCTTCGAGCTGCTCAAGAACAACTCAGTGTTGGCGGCAATTTGATAAACCGCATAGAGACTGGCTAACAGCATACAAGCGGCGAGTATGCCAATCTCCATTCTTCTTTTCTTGATGCGCTCTCTCGTTTCAGGTATTATTCTCATACGGAACACCCCGTCCAATTCGGCGTTTACTTTCGATACAGTAGAGCTATTATACCAAAATGCCCGGATTTCCACTCTTTTATTTTATCGCTCTCCACCTCGTTCGTAGCCATCCTCCGTCGTTGATAGTCGGGACATGCGAACAGCTTTTCCTAGCCACAGCATCTCGCCTTTTGATTCTATTTATTCGTATAAAACGACAGAAGCGGCTCGAAGGCCGCTTCTGAAAAAAGCGTTTTAACCCTTTTTCCCAAGCTCGGATGTACAGTTCGGACATCTCGTCGCTTCAATTGGAATCGAAGTATGACAGAATGGACAGGTCTTCGTCGTCGGTGCGGCCGGAGCCTCTTCTTTCTTCTGGCGTTCCCTGATCTTATTTATCTGTCTGACGATCAGGAAAATCACGAATGCCAGAATCAGGAAATTGATCACGGCGTTTATGAAGAGACCGATGTTTATAGTTGCCGCACCAGCCGCCTTTGCCGCCGCTAGAGTTTCGTAACTCCCGCCGGAGAGGTTGATATAAAGGTTACTGAAATCGATGCCACCCGTGAAGAGACCGAGAATCGGCATTATGATATCATCGACGAGGGATCTAACTATTACCTGAAAGGCGCCCCCGATTATGATACCGACTGCCAGATCGATGACATTGCCGCGACTTATGAACTTTTTGAACTCCTTCCACATGGCTCTCACCCCCTCTATTTTGTGACAGTAAGATTATATTCCCAAAAGACTTTAAAACAAAGGAAAATAGAGACCGGAAAAGCGCTTTTAGAGATATTCTAGAAACAAAGAAAGCACAAAAAGGATCATCCAATAAGCATAAAATACGACTGGCCAGTTTGCTCGTAAAACACGAAAAAGAGAGCATTCGAGAGTTCGTACTCTCTTTCTCTCGTGTTCTTTAACAAACCACGATGAATCGCTCTTTGCTCTTTCGAAGGACTGGACTTATTTTGTATCCCCTGCCTCTCTTATTCTAACAAACAACGAAATACCGGAGACAGCTCTTCCCGCTCTTACCAGACCTCACACTCCAGACCCGGTGCTCTACTAGATAAGCCCTTCGCTTTCAAGGAGCACTATGTAGTTTTTAATAAGTTCTCTGGCGTCGCGAGCTATTTCGAAGGGGTTGCGGCTCTTCCATAGCCTGGTGGCGAGGGCCGCATAACGCGCGGGCCTTTTTTCGAATTCGAAGCTCTCCCTTATCCCCTCGAAGTAGCTGCTGTTGACATGCTTGCCGTTCAGCAGACATAGCGCGGTGCTCATCTCCAACAAAACCTCGACTACCGCACAATAGATATCCTCATGTTTCTTTCTGACTATACTGGAGAAGATCCTTCCGTAAGACTCGAAGACCAACCCGGGCAGATTTTCTTTAAGAGCCTCTTTTAGTCTTTCGCGCGACACGTTCAGTGCCAGCGAATAATACCTTGACGGCGCTTCCATGTCTCCGGAAAGAACCACAAGTCCTTTCATCAGGCCGGTGTACAGTGGCCATTGTGTACCGGGCTTTTCAAGAATCTCACGAAGTTTCGAATCGGTCATCGTGTAAACGATCGCAGGGACAGTACCGATAAGAAGAGATTTCTGAGGTGTCTCTTCAATGGTTATGGCAAACATCTCCAGGTCGGACCAGCGCGTATCCGTACCCCGGCAAGTGGAACCGTAAAGACAGAAAGAAACCAAATTGCTACCCATCTCTTCCGAGACATCGCGGGAGATTTTCAAAGCCAGTTCGTACCTCTCTCTATGATTCATTCGATTACCTTCTTCTCTCTATAGCGGAATCCAGAATTGCGAGTATCAGATCGTCGTATTCCCAGCCTGCTGCCAGCGCCATCTTTACTATATCCGAGTAATCGGGAACGAGCAGCGGGAGGGAGTTTACCTCGAGAAAGTACGGCTCGCCGTACTTATCGACCCTTATATCCATGCGCGCATAATCGCCCAGATCGAGCCTATCGAAGAGTTCTAGCGATAAGCTTTCGATCTCTGCTTTCAGAACTTCCGGTATGACGGCCGGACAGATGTAACCGGTTTTCTCGCCTAGATACTGCTTGACTCTGTAAGAGTAGAATCGTTCCATCCCCTCCGGTAGTGAAGAAAAGTCTATCTCAAGAATGGGTAGTACCGTGTGTCCGACTATCCCGACGCTGAATTCTCGACCGACTATGAACTCTTCAACCAGGGCTGGTTCTCCGTATTCCCTGTGAATTCTCTCCACGGCCCTTTCGAGTTCGACCCTATCACTGACCACCGAATCTGCCCATATTCCAACGGCGCTTCCACCGCGCGAAGGCTTTACAATGGCCGGATAGAAATCTATCTCTTCAACCGGACGAGATTGTTTGAAGCAAACGTACTTAGGGGTTGGTATACCGCTGTCGGCCATAACTATTTTGGTGAGCGATTTGTCGATGCATAGGCAGTTGGCCGACACACCAGAACCGGTATAAGGTATATTCCAGAAGTCGAGTATAGCAGGCACATAGACCTGTCTCTGGTGGCCCTCACCTCCGGTTGCGATGTTAAAGACGAACTCTATACCTTCACTCTCGATCCTTTCAACGAATTTCGACGTGAGCGGCACTGGGAATACTTCGTGGTGTTTCTCTAAAACACCGGCGATACTTTTCAGCATCTTCATGCCGACCTCACCGGGTTTTTCGTCGTGTACTACCGCTATTTTCACTCGTATACCTCCTTTGAATCTGGCCCTGTACGATTGCCGACTAGATTATACTACCCGCGATTCTCTAAAGTCCGCCCGGGTAAAAATCCAGTTCCACTATGGCATTCACGACATCTTCCCGCTCGACCTCCCGCGATATGGCCAGAACCTTGCCGTTGTGCCATATGGAAGATCTTCCCTGGGCGGTCTGCCCACCAATATCGCCGACGGCCATCGCGTTCACCAGAAAACGTATGTTCTCCCTGTCTTTCGACGCGCTGATCGGACCATCTCTGAACCATACCCTCTCCTGAGTTGATCCGTTCAAATGGGCCTTCCATGGAGCGAAGTTGCAGGAAGGAACGAGAAGGATCTCGCAGCCACTAGAATCGAGTCTCCTCACTTCGCTCTCAAAAAACATATCGTAACAGATGGCGACACCCAGTGTTCCGATTGAAGTCTCGGCTATATTGCCGAAGGAGCTTCCCCTGGAGAAGAGTATCCTGCTCTCTGCGTCCGTAAGATTGCGTTTGGCGATCTTCGCGATGAGCCGGCCCTGAGGGCTGAAGAGATAAGCCATGTTGTACAACCTCTTATCCCTCAAGAAGGTTCCCCTTGAAGATTCGAAATCAACCTCAGGCATCAGGATAGAAGGTGCCAGCAGATAAGTTTTAAATTCCCCGGCCAGCGCTCCGAACGTTTCGCGATAAAAGAGCTCTATTTCTAAAGCGTGATTCAAAAAGGCCTGTCTGAGAGGATTGAGAGAGAGCCCCGTATTCTTGAGCGCGTACTTCAAAAGGATCTTTCCCGGACCGCCTTTTAAGGTCATGCCTCTGAATGCAGGATAAAGAAAGGTCGGAAAGAACTCCGGAAAGACCGTGACATGACGCTCACCCTTCCAGAGACCACGGGCCAGACGAACATATCGGTCCATTGCGCTCGCGAACGATTCCCTTGAAAACGTCGTCGCGTCGAAATGGACCTGAATGGCCGTCAGATCGATAGTTTTCATTTTACAAGCTTCACAACAAGCAGGACTATCGCTATAATTATCAGGATCGGCAGGAAGACCACCACAAAACCGGCGAAAGCAAAAACCACCACCAGAACGACTCCGATCCCTATCACCAGCTTGATGAGGGCGGGGAAGTACCTTATCGCCAGATAAAGCAGAAACAACGCACCGACAATCGCAAGAAAAGTGGTCAGCATCTCGCTCTCTCACCTCCGTTCAGCATCTATTTGACAGTATAACTCATCACATAATATAATACCTAAGGCAATGAAGCTTGCCGTGGAGTTTTTACCACCCAGAACCGCGTCGCGCGCTGATAGCTTCTACTACTGTCAAATTTATGGTGGCTATCGTTGTTCACCGTGTTCTGGAGGTAAAAATGGTATTGAGTATCTCGCTGATAATTATTCTTTCAATTCCTATCATCTCTCTTTTCGAAAAACTGCGGCTTCCCGGCTTGATAGGATTGATCTTTCTCGGCGTTCTTCTGGGTCCCCAGATTCTAAACCTTATAGATAACTCGCTGCTGGACGTTTCGAGTGAAATCAGGTTACTGGCCTTGATTGTAATTCTTCTTCGCGCCGGTCTTGGCCTTGACCGTAAAACTGTGAAGAAGATCGGTCCCCTCGCATTGCGAATGAGTTTTCTTCCAGGCGTCTTCGAAGGCTTCTCAATAATGTTCTTCGCTCAATGGCTCGGTCTGGATTTAGTGAAGGGTGGAATGCTTGGTTTCATTATTGCCGCCGTTTCTCCCGCCGTAGTGGTTCCCGAGATGCTTCGCTTCAAGGAAAGCGACATGGGAAAGGACAGGGAAGTGCCATCGACCATACTGGCTGCGGCCTCGGTTGATGATGTGGTTGCCATAACCATATTCACTGTTTTCCTTGGTATAGATAAAGGACAGAATATCAACGTAGTTACCGCTGTTGCAAGCGTACCGCTGGAAATAGCCCTTGGAATCGGAGCTGGAGCACTCATCGGTTTTCTTTTCGCTCTTCTATTCAAAAAATTCCATATGAGGGACACAAAGAAAGTCCTACTGGTTCTATCATCGGCTTTTATTTTCCATCAACTGGAAAACTATATGCCGGTGGCTTCGTTGCTAGGTGTGATGGCGATCGGGTTCATGCTAAGAGAAAAACTGCCGGTTGCTGCCGAAAGATTGGCGGGAAAAATGGAGCGTGTATGGGTACTCGCAGAGGTCTTCCTTTTCGTTCTCGTGGGTGCAAGCGTAAGTATAAACGCCATAAACAATTCATGGCAAAAAGGGATAGTGGTTATAATTCTGGGACTTTTATTCAGGAGCCTTGGAGTTGCTGTTTCAACCCTGGGGTCGAAGTTGAACCTTCATGAAAGGCTATTCTGTATGGTATCTTATATTCCAAAGGCAACCGTTCAGGCCGCTGTTGGTGGCATTCCTCTAGCAATGGGAGTGGCATATGGAGATGTAATTCTTTCGGTTTCTGTCCTCTCGATAATCATAACGGCTCCACTGGGCGCAATTGGAATACGTTATATCGGTCCCAGAACGCTGAAAAAAACTGCACATTGCGAAAATCGATCCGCGCTTTGAACCAATTCCCAAGGTTCGATAGATACAAACTGGATATAGCACCGTTTATCGAAGGCCCTCGCGCTACCTGCAGGAGCCGTCATTATTGAATGCTAAGCCACTTGTCTCATTCGAAGTAGTCGATCTGGCGAACGAGCGTCGATACCGGCCTGTATTCCTGATTTTCCAGCCTGAAGTATCTCTCCTCTATCCAGTTTCCCGCGGTGTCGTACCTGTAGTCAATCCTGAGAGAGTTTTCACCGAACGTGTATTCTCTTGCCAGCAACCTTCCGGCGTTGTCGAAATAGTATTTGAATCCGGCCAGCAGGTCATTGCCGCTTTTAAAATCGACTCCCGTGATCCTCCCGGCCGTGTTTCTGGATAGGATCGCCTGAAGAGTCTCTTCTGTATCGAACGTAACGACCAGGGGTTCGAGCGTGAAGGAGATCTCGACTCTTCTACCCGGCTGATCGATTTCGGTGAGGTCTACGATCTCGTTTACCGAGATATATCCGTCCGTGAGAGTTCTCGAGCTTCTAACGGCCCTGTCTCCTGAATAGCCGTACTGCGTTCTGTCGTTAAGTCCGTTCTCACCGCCGGCGACAACCTCTTCAAGTATCCTGTTGCTGCTGTCAAGAGAGTGTATGCCCCTCAGAACATCCCCTTCGTACTTGTAGAGCAAGATCGATTCGAGCTTTCCATCTTTTCCGTAATGAGATTCCCTTATCAATCTTCCGCCATCGTCGTAGGTAAGTCTGACCGAGGAGAGGATAACCCCCTGGTCGTTGAGCAGCCTTTTCAAGGAGATATAGCCCCTGTCGTCGTAGGCGAGAACGGTTTTGCCGCTCAGGCGGTCGCCACCCAGAAAGACCGGCCAGTATTCCATCGTGATTTCCTCTATGAGGCGGCCCCTATCATCGTAAGTATAGATCTCCCTGGTGGTGTAGTTCTCGGCGTCGTTTTTGTAGTAGCGAGACTCCAGTTTCCGGCCGTTTTCGTCATATGTGTATTCGTGACGACTGTACTGGACGCCGTTCATATATAGTGCCACAGTCTGGTAATCGCCGAGAGGCGAGAAAACCTTGATCCTTCTGGTCTCAAGTTCACCGGCCAGCCATTGACCGTTCTCGCTCCGGTAGGTGAACCTTCCCGTTACGACCTTTTCGACACTTCCCTTCAAACCCTCGACGGTAAGGTCCGAAGCCAAAACCAGAGTGAAAAGGGCAGAGAAAAAGAATATGATCAAAAAGAGACTTCTCTTCATACAAGTCACCTCCCTCTTAGATTCTATCAGCTACGGGAAGATAGCGGGCACGATTTCAACTGCTTCAACTGCCTTTACTTCCGGCCGATCTCAGGCTCACAAGGAAGAAGAGAGCGGCCATCAGGAGACCTGCCAGCATCAGGGCCAGCCCGACGCCCAACTTGTCGGCCAAAAAACCTATAACAGGAGCCAGTATGGCCATCAGTAACGTTTTCAGCTGTGATTCCACCGACAGACCCGAGGCCATTGTCTTATGATCGATAGTGTCGCTTATATAACTTATATTCACCGGTCTTCTCAGGTTTTCCAGGACGAAAAGCAGGAAAAAGACTGCGACCGCTGCCAGCTGTATCCCCAGTTTCTGGAAGAGACCGCTGAAGATGATCAATACAGCGCCCAGAAGGTAACTGTAATTCAACGCCCTAGCCTCGTTTCCAAACTTCTTGCTGACATTCCCGGCGTTCTTCGAAGCATAGCTGGTGGCAAAATAGATGACGAAGTAAACTATGCCGACAAGAACCGCCGTCCTCTGGTCGGGTTTCAAGGTAACCATCACGGGCAGCCCGATAGCCATAGCCTTCAATATCGGCTGCAGATACTCCTGAACGACCTTGAAAAAGGCATCGTAAAGGGAGGAGTTCAGCACGCCCCTGAAAGAGTCCCGGCTCTTGAAAATACCGAAGAAGGCCTTGAAGGTCTCGCCCTTCTGGCTGGTTTTAAGCTCGCCGTCCAGATTTTTGGGATAAGTCGAAAGGTTGACCAGATTCAGAAGATAAGGTATGACCGAGGCCAGGAAGACTATCCTGTAACTACCGCTGTAGAAGACCAGGAAGGCGGCGATTAAGGCATTTATTGCAGATCCCATCTGTGATGCGGCTCTGGTGGCTCCGTAGTAGTCGACCTTTATATCCATCATATCGTTCAATCTTAAATACTCTAGAATCATGGCCTTGTGAGTACCCGTCCTGAAGGCCTCGCCGAAGGCGAAGGCAACCATCGCGACCATATAAACGAAGAAGTTTGGAAAGAGATAAAAAACCACAAACGAAGCCAGATAAGATACCATGGAGAGAACCATGGACATCCTGCGACCGTAGAGATCGGCTATGAATCCAGTTGGGAGCTCGAGTATGTTGGTGGCTATTTCCCTCACGGAGATCAGAGTTCCTATCTCGAGAAAAGATAGACCCATCTCTCTGAAAAAAAGGATTAAAAAGGGATCGAAAAAGCGGAGGTTTTTCAGGAAACCATAAACTGCAAACTTGTAGAACTGGGCGTCTTTCTTCATTTTCAAGATAACTACCTCCCGGGGAACCTTTATGGCATACGATAATTATAGACCTGCCTAAGGTTCCCCGGAAGGTATCTTACTTGATGAGGAAAATCCTCAAAATCAACGGAATGAGTACCATGGCACTCATAACCCATTCCCACTTGCTGGCCTTTTTGAAGACGTAGTAAAGAAGAATGGAGACAATGTATATCGCTATGAGTATGTATATGAAAGTCATCTGGCAACACTCCCCTTTCTCTTGTCTACAAGCAGCAAAGCGACTGCCATCAAAGCGAAGGCCCCTATAAAGATGGGATAGAAGAAGACGCTGTTGACGAATCGGCCTATCTGTGTGGCCCATATGATAGTCAGGGTGGCAAAGATCATGGTTATGAAGAAGGCCGGCATCGAGCTGAGCCATATCTTGAAGTAGTTCTTCTCACCCACCACGTGTGCCGCGAAGATACCTGCGAGTGCAGTCGGGGGAACCATGTCTCCAAGACCGGCCAGTAACGACAGGGCCGAACAGACTACGATATCGTTGCTGCCCAGGAAGGCCAGTAGGAAGGGAACTCCCAGAACCGATGAGGAACCGAAAGAAGAGACTGCTCCAAAGGCCGGGATTCCCAGCGCTATGCCCAGAAGCAGGGTGCTCTGGGGCAGACTGTTCAAATAACCGACTATCAGACCGCGGACGCCGTTCATGGTCATCACCTGGATGAACATACCGACGCCTATCAGTATCGAAAGTATCCCGAGAGCGTTTTGAATGGCGGTAAAGGAGATCTTTAGTATGTTACCTCTTCTTCCGGTGACCACGGCGATCAACGCCGAAATCATGAATATCAAAGGGAGTCCCAGCGAAAAGCCCCATTTAACGTTCTCGAGCACCATGAATATAATCATTACGATGAGCGGGAGATAGACAGCGAAGCCTTTCACAGGCTCGCTTTCCCTCGTCTTTTTGAACTCGTCCAGGTCGACGGGCTTTACTTTCCTTACACCGATTATTAGCGTGGTGACTATTGCGATCGGGAAAGTCACAAAGAGTAGCGGCGTGGTGAAGCCGATGTAGGGCATATCTACTCCCTGACCGATGATCATGGCCGGAAGGTTTATCGGTGGGGCTATCATACCGTATATACCGCTCATGGCGATTATGGAGCCAGCCCTTCTCTTGCTCAGCCCAAGGCTTTTCAGGACAGGATACGCGATTGCGCCCGTCGTCAGAACGGTCGCGGTTGACGATCCGGTTATCATACCGGCTATCATAATGAAGAAAGTCATCAGAACCAGCAAGAAGGTCGGCTTCTTGTGAAGCGCCACCGTCATGTTCCCGGCTATGGTTTCGAGCAGCCCGGATACTTTGATCGATTCCATGAAGATCATGGCCGAAGAGATAACGAGTATCGTATCCAGATAGGCGAACCCACCTTCAACCAAATGCCTCAATGGGAAAAATTCGCCGAAGACTATCGAGCCAGCGAGAGCCGAAAACATCAGAGAAACGGATATCGGAATTTTGATCGCCGCAAGTCCCACGAAGGTGGCAAGCATTACGATGAAATACCAGATCTCAGGCGTATAGATCTCTATCACCCCCAGGAAGTATCAGTTCAGGTATATGAATAAACCGTTTTCCATCGTTTCGTCATAAGAGGGTAGTCCCGTAACCAGAACAGTCTCTCCCATGAGCATTTCGTAAGCGTTGAACAGCGACTGTATTATCTGGAGCTGGAGACCGACCCTGTGTTTCAAAGGGTAATCGGGATCGTTTATCACGTCGTAGACTTTCCTCCACGAATCCTGGCCGGGGTTGGGCGTCTCTGAAAGGAAAGAAAGAGAGCCGGTGGCGTTTCTTATCTCCAGATGGCTGAGACCTCTGTAACTAAGGTTGGATTCCTCGAGCTTCATCGAAATACCGTAGAAGGCTTCGATTTCCATTATGGCTACGGCGCCTATCTCAAGCGCGTCTGGATGGCAGACCAGCGTATAGGCCAAACTACTGCCAGACCGGGTATTGCCTCTTTCGTCTATGTACTCGTCGGGAGTACCACTCTCATGCATATCCAAGTTGAAATCTACCTTCTCGGCCTTTATCATCTCGATGATCGCATAGGCCAGTTGCTGGGTCGGATTGCCATCTGCCACTCCAGGGTACTGTCTATTAAGATTTCTCGCTTCCGTTCCATCTTCCAACGTGAACCCCGACTGTGCGTGCATAAAAACTACCGGATCGGGTATCCCCTGATCGACCGGATCGGTCCTCCTGTCGCCGTACACCAGAAAGCGCGGGCCGGATTTGGTTTCGACCTGAATGAAATGCGGCGCTTTACCGGTTTCATCTGGAATGGAGACACCGCTTATATTGGAGAAGGGCATCACGATTACTCTTCCTTTCGTGACGACTACGTTCTCTATAAAGACCAGAGCGGCCGTCGTACCAGAGATCTCCCTTCCGTGAGTTCCACCCATGAGAAGGAAGGTCGGACCCTCATTGCCGCTGTCCATGAAGTAGATGGGCGTATCCATATTCGTTCCCTTTAGAGGTGTGAAATAATCAGACAGCCAGCCTATTCCAGTCACACCGTAGCCGGGCCTAACATCGGGCCTGAAAAACGAACCTAGAGTTGCTGTTGCCAGAATTAAAAACGCTACTACTATCGCTTTCATCTTCATTCTATGCCTTTCCTCCGGTCTAAAATAAAGGGGCGCGCTGAGACGCCCCCCTTTTCAGTTACTTACCGAAATACTGCGCCAGTACATCCTTCAGTCCCACCGTCATTTCAAACGTGGCCATGGGAACTCCGGCCTTTTCGCTCAAAGTGGTGAAGAAACCGTCCTCGTTGGCATCGGACTTAACAAAGTAGACACTGGCGAATGGTGCCAGAGTCGTGACTATTCTATCCGACGATTCACCCCTTCTCGAGGCTCCTTCGAGGTTGCAGATCACTATTTTCAGTCCGTTTTCTTTTGCCTTATTTGCCAGTGCCAGAACTCTGTTGATCTCGACTTCGAGATCGATTCCGGCCGCTCCCAGACCCTTGCCGCTCGCGCCGACAACGATGACGAAGGTCTTGAATTGACTCATATCGACGTCTTCGACCTTGTACAGTTTATCGAACTTGTAGTCCAGATTCACCATCTTGGCGACAACAGTGAACTGGAGAGCTCCCGGGGACTGACCGGCCGAAGTGACAATCACGGGCTCTTCAAGGAGTGTTTCCACAGCGAAACTAACAAACACGAAGCAAAAAACAACAAACAACGTAAGAAGTAACTTTTTCAATTCAAATCATCCCTTTCTCAATTTCAAAATTCCGGTGCTGAAGCCGAACCGCCCCTCCTCAGGGAACCGGCTCCGATCATCATTCCGTTTTCCTCAACGGCAATTATGTTCGGACCGCCGAAGAAGAGGTCGGGGTAAGCGTAGATGTTGAGTTTATGGCCGAGAATCTTCTCAAGGAAGTCCAGCGTGGACTGCGGGAAACCCTCTTCCATTCTAAGATCGGTGTATGAGGAGTACCCGACAAACTTGGGAGATCTTATCGCCTGGTCGATAGGCATGTTGAAATCCACCAGGTTGACTACCAGATTGACCATCATCGAGACTATTCTGCCGGCTCCAGGTGTTCCCAGTACCCAGCGAACCTCTCCATCCTTCATAACAACTGTCGGGCAGATCGTCGTTCTCGGTCTCATTCCTCCTGTGAGGTTTATTACGTCGCCTTCCCTGTAAGAAGAGGCGAAGTTTGCCATTTCGTTGTTGAAGAAGAAACCCTTGAAATAAGTTCCGGTTCCGAAGAAGCTGGAAATCGTCTGCGTCCAGGATACGGCGTTTCCTTCCTTGTCAACTATCGAGAAGTGCGTCGTGGACGGAGATTCTTCGACCGCTCTGGCGCTTGACATAACCGGGGCCAGCTGCTCTAAAAGGACTTCCTCGTAGGTTGAACCATCGGCAAAGGGGTAGGCGTCGCCGAGATAGCTTGCATATGGCTTATCGAAAACTTTTCCCGGATTGATCAACATCAGTCTGGTCTTTGCGTACTCCTTACTCATAAAGGCCTCGTAAGGAAGATCATGGAACTCCGGATCACTTATGTAAGCCTTTCTATCGACGTCGCCGAGAATCAATGCCTGCTGAATCAAATGAATCGCCAACGGATCGTCCCAGCTCATCGCTGACAGGTTGTAGTTCTCGAGCACGTTGAGAACCATTATGAATTGCGGCCCGGAGACCGGTGGATGTGGAACGTACAGGTCGTATCCCCTGTAGGTGCCGTGGAGAGGCTCTCTCACGATCGCGCGGTAGGATTCTAGATCGGACTTCCTCAAGAAGCCTCCGTTCTCGACCATGAAGGCGTCAATCTCGTCGGCCAGCGAGCCGGTGTAGAAGGTGTCTATACCCTCTTCAACAATTCTCTCGATAGTGTCTGCCAGTTCAGGGTTCTTGAAAACGCTCCCCGTTTCCCAGACGAATCCTTCGTTGAGAAAGTCGAATGCACTTTCGAGAAGTCTTTCGTACGTGTCAGACGTCGTTTGAGAAAAGGTTTCATCGACAATGAAACCGTTTCTGGCAAGCTCTATGGCCGGAGCCGCCAGAACCGACAGAGGAAGCGTAGCTCCCAGAAGCCAGGCCTCTTTTATACCGGCCAAAACTCCAGGAACGCAGACTCCCATGGGAGTGTAAGATATCGAGCTCAACTTCAATCCCTTTTCGGCGATCGCTTCGTACGTAGCCATCATCGGTGCAGTGCTTCTGAAATCGATCGCATACTTGCTACCGTCGGCCATCGTTATAACTGCGTAACCTTCGCCACCGAAACCGGAAGCGTAAGGTTCCACGACACCCAATGCCAGACTTACCGCTATGGCTGCATCGATGGCGTTGCCGCCCATTTCCAGTATTTTGGCTCCGGCCTCTGCCGCGTAATTGTTGACGGCGGCCACCATACCGTTGCTGGACGCTACCGTGGGGGCAGTTATGGTTGCGATAAGGCCGGTGAACAATACAGCCACGAGCATAACAACAAGCGCATGTTTCTTCATTTTTTCCCCTCCAATTAAGAAAGTCTTATGAAACAGGTTTTAGAAAAGCACCCAGACCATCACTGAGTATCGCGTTGTAAGCAGGCACATCGGAGAGCATTATCATTCGATCCGGGAACATCATATTCCAAGAATCGAGAAGGACTCTCACGGTGGTAACATGACGCGCAACCCTTAGCTCCAGCGGGTATCCAGTCTCATCGTACGGGGCAAAAAGTTTGCCGTCCTTCGAAGCCTGGAGATAATATTTATCTACGCCGGTAGTTACGAGCTCCTCGGTAGTCTTTCCACGAAGCCTGCCCTGGGAAGGATTGGCAACTTCTAAAAGTACCACATACGCATCGGAATTGTCACCTATCTCTCTGTGCGTCAACCCGCGCAGAGACGGCGGAGACTCTTCAAGCCTTATATTCACGCCTTCCATTTCGAGCATCATCTGCGTCATGATGGCCAGTTCTGCGGCTTTCTGGTGAAAAACTATGGCGTTGTTCACCGGATACTCCGGTGAAGACTCATGTAAGTCGCACACAAGATCTATCTTTTCCTGTTTCACGATATTCATTATGGCGGCGGCCACCCGCTCTGTTATGAGCCCGTCCTCACGGCCGGGAAAGGCCCTGTTTAGGTTCGAGATCTCGCTGCCGCCGAGCGTAGAACCTGTGGGATGGTTATAGATGGTGGGATCGGGCCACTGCGACACAGGGTTAGTTCTTCTGGATCCAAACCTGAAGGTCCTCTTGGAACCGTCGGGAAGTTCTATGCTGAAAAATTGCGGTGCACCTTCCATGGGATCGTTGTGGGTAAAAGCGCTGTGATTAGCCCTAGGAATTATATACACCGTTCCAGCCAGAGACGAAACGTTCTCGATCATAAGAACGGCCGCCAACATCCCCCCCGGTTCGTTTGGATGGTTCCCGCCAAGTAGAAGGAGGTTTCCTCCTGGCTGACTGCCTCTTATAATATAAACCTCCGTGTCGCTTTTAGTTCCAGCCAGTGAAGGTAACCAGTCGCTGAGCATTTTGATTTCCGTGACGCCCGGCCCCGGCACTATAGGTGGATCTTTCCACATCGAAGTGAAAGAAAAACCCGAGAGAAGTACTATTACGACAACAACAGCGATGAACACAATGAACTGAACGTATCTCTTTTTCAAAGGATCACCAATCCTTTCACAAACATGCGGTATCACTTTCCGGGATACACGGTGCCTGACTACCCGGAACAGAGATCTGTACAAGACCGATTGCAGGGTTACAATCATCCGATTAAGGAAAGACAGCTATACAATTATACTATTCTATCTTCAATAATCGAGATAAGTTTGAAAAGTTAATTTGTTGACTTTCTGTTAACAGTTGAAAAGGAACAGACCCTTACAGGTCTGTTCCTCTTTCTAACAAAGGCATTTAGTGTGATCGATCACTTTTCATCAGAAGGCGAAGGCCTGACCATCACGCCTGGGATCGGCTCCTCCGAAGAGAATGCCGATATCGTAGTTGTACAGTACGCCGTGAACGCCTCCGAAGTAGGCATCATAATCGCCACGTACTGTCAGCTGATGACCCATCTCGAGCAATTTGTTGTAAGCGTTGATGGATATCCTGCCTTCAATAGACATTGGACCGGAGGCCGTTCTAAAGACTCTCGGGGCGAGTATGGCCTGCTGGATCGTCATTCCGTGATCGATAATATTGCTTATCACCTGGGCGACGGTCGTAATGATTCTCGTGGCACCTGGTGAACCGATGGTCATGTAAGGTCTCCCCTGAGGGTCGAGAACAAGCGTGGGACTCATACTGCTTAGAGGTCTCTTACCTGGTTCCACAGAGTTCGCCGAACCTGGCGTCGGGACGAAGTCGTCCATGTGGTTGTTCATTATTATTCCCGTCCCCGGTACAACGACACCGGACCCGAAGAAGTAGTTGATCGACTTTGTTATGGCTACCATGTTTCCTTCCTTGTCCATAACAGAAAGGTGGGTTGTGCTGCCGCTTTCGTATTGCCATGGGTCGCCAGCCGCGACCGATTCCATAGGTTTGCTAGGATCGATCTTGGCAGCGAGGGTCCTGGCGTATTCTTTCGAAGTCAGTCCAGTGAGAGGCACATCGACGAAGGCAGTATCTGCCATGTACTTTGCCCTGTCGGCGAAGATCAATTTCATGGCTTCCGACCATAGGTGCAGCGTTTCTGGAGTGTTGTCTCCCAGAGCGGCCAGATCGAAGTTCTCCATGATGTTCAGCAACTCTATTATGTGTGTTCCGCCCGAACTGGCCGGTGGTACGGATAGAATCGTGTAATCCCTGTATGTACCGACAACTGGCTTTCTGATCTGCAAATCGTAATTGGCCAGGTCTTCAAGGGTTATGACTCCGCCGCGCTTCTGGACCTCGGCTACGATCTTTTCGGCTATTTCACCCTTATAGAAACCGTCTTTACCCTTTTCGACGATGATCCTGAGCGTGTTGGCCAGATCCTTGAGAACTATCGTCTCGCCGATTTCGTAAGGTATGCCGCCATCTTTCAGATATAACTCGGCACCGTTTTCCATCATCATTATCTTTTCGTAGTTGTCGTTGATTATCGAGAAGAGGTTTACGGTTACTGGAATACCCTTTTCGGCCCACTCGATCGCCGGCTGGATAACCTGGGCCCTCGACATGGTTCCGAAGTTCTCGAGCGCATAGAGCAGTCCAGCGACTTCGCCTGGTACACCGCTCGCTTTACCGCCAATAGTCGTTTCATTGTTGATAACACGGTTTCTTTCATCGAGATTGAAGAAGGTCGGTCCGGCCGCCGATGGAGCGGTTTCTCTGAAGTCAATAACAACTGCGTCGTCCATATGGGCCAACTTTATGATCATAAACCCGCCGCCGCCCAGCCCCGAAGCGTTGGGTTCGAGAACGCCCAGCGCAAAGGCAGTCGCTATCGCCGCATCAACGGCGTTGCCTCCCATTTCTAGTATTTTAACACCGACTTCCGAGGCTTCGGGCTTTGCCGCCGCTACAACTCCGTTTCTTCCTTCGGCATCCCTTCCGTAGAGATTCAATGGGTTAACTGCAAACATAGCTACAATCATGAGCGCCATTATGGAAACCAGAATAGCTTTTCTCACTTTTTCCCCTCCTTGTTTAAAGATTGCGAACCTTGTTTAGAGAGTATAGCACCCGGAAATACCAAAAAAGAATTAACTGAGAGTGTCTCGGCCGGCTTCGGCGAGAACCGTATTGAAAGAAAGTTAGTCATAACAGACAACCGATATAGGTATCGGGAGGCGATCGATATAAAAGAGAGAATAGTGAAGTTCATCGAGAAATCGGTGAGAGAGAACAACTACAGAGGCGCGGTGATAGGCATAAGCGGCGGGATAGATTCGGCCGTGGTCGGTAAGCTCGCCGTCGAGGCTCTGGGTAGGGAAAGGGTCTTTGGCCTCCTCCTCCCCGAGAGGGATTCTTCGGCCCGGACCATGAGAGATTCTAGACTGGTTGTCGATTTTCTGGGAATAGAGCACAAAATAAAGAGAATATCGGGCGCCCTGAGGGCCATCGGCACCTACCGGCTCGAGCCGCCGGCACTACTTATTCCCTCGAATATCAAGGAAAATTACGTGAAAAGCAAGTGGAAGGCTCTTTCGGATGACTCTTTTCTCGACGATCTTCTGAACAGGGGTAACGAGGAATTCCTCAAAGGACTGGCTTACTACAGATCCAAACACAGGATGAGGTTGGTAGCCCTTTATCTCGAAGCCGAGAAAAGGAACTACGCCGTCCTTGGAACGACGAACAAGACGGAGAAGCTGTGCGGTTTCTACGTAAAATGGGGCGACGACTCTTCCGATATCGAGCCCATAATGCACCTCTACAAGACCCAGGTCTACACCCTGGCCAGAGAGTTGAAGATACCTAGGAGTATAATCGATAAACCGCCAACTCCCGACCTGGTTCCTGGCATTACGGACGAATTTGCACTGGGCATGAAATACAGCGAGCTAGACGCCATACTGGAAAAGATAGAGCGTGGTGAAGAAACAATCCCTCCTGACTCGAAAGTCGGGAGGGTGAGAAAGATTCTGGACGCAGCGAAATTCAGAGATACCAGGAATCTATCTATTCAGTGAAAGTCTCTACGCCGTTGCTCCACAGTATCTTCAAAAGCTTAACGTCCACTCTCTCGAGTTGCTGATCGGTGAATTCCGGGAAATCCATGAAATCTCTCTTCTGCGCCTCCCCAGGACCTACATTCAGGTCTTTCAGATCGTGTTCGGCCAGGTACAGTTCCTTCCCTACGGGGTCGAGCAATCTGAAAGAGAAGTGTACTTCCTTCACCGTACCGAGATCGGAATTATTCCTGATCCTCAGAACAACAGCTTTTTTCTTGCTGAAAGTGCCGATTTTCTCGATACTTGACTGGACGAGAACCTGTTTGTGAAGCGATACCGTAGTTTTTTCATCACCGTCAAGGTAAAGATCTACCGACTCGGGAATCGTTTCTTCGAGATCGAGGTCGGAGACTGTCAATTCCTCCTCTACCGATTCGGTCAACTCGCTGTTCTCGGTTTCGAACTTGTCCAGTTCCTTGTAGAGGGCGTAGAGATTCCACAGGTTTTCAGTGAAGACTCTGTGCTTCTTCAACTCCGCGACGATTATCTCCGTGCTGAAGGACTTGAGATCAAGCCGCGCATTTTCGCGACGTATTTTGGCGATATCCTGCCCCATCGATATTTGTGAAAGAACAAACCACTCGCCCGGAAGCTGGAAGATGAATCTGCCAACGTTCTCCTCTTTCGAAGCCAGTTCGATTGTATTTACGATCGCCGGAACGACGTAGTCGGCGTCCCTCTTGGCCGGTATTTTTGATCCCTCACTCCCGGAAATGACTCTCATTGTCTTTCCAAGAGTCTTGGATTCGAAAGCCCAAAGCGCAACCGAATCATCGAAAGGCTTGTTATCCACTATCTTCACTCCGTGGAGTCTCACCGAGGTGAGATCCAGCTTACTCTTGGTGAGCGAGAACTTCGAGGCATCCATCTTCACTTCGACAACTACCATCAGCTGATCTCTGTATTTGGCAAAGATCGGATCGGAAGGAAAAGAGAAGGTGACGCCGTCATGTTTTGACTCTTCGATGAAAACTGAACCCGCATCGGTGATTGATAGTATAGAGTAATCCAGCACTTTCATATTAAATTCCCCCTTTCTTGAATCTCCTTCTAATGATTGCATTATACCCCATGATGATGTCCTGTAATAAGACCATTCAACAGCGATGAACATTTCACGTTCATTTCACAAATGGCTTTATATAATTATCTCAGTTAAAATTCGAATCAGAGGTGTTGCCAATGAAAAAGGTAGTTGTTGTTTCCGTTCTGACTCTTGTACTTGGAGTCATGGTCATTGCCGCACCCGGCATGAGAAATCTAGCCAACAGCGAGATTGTAAAGCTCCAGTATCAGCTGCAGATAGCGAACTTTTTGAATGCTCTCGAACTCTCCGGCGATCAGCTGAGAGCGATCCACGATCTGGCCGTTGCAACCCGTGAAAACCTGGAAAACCTTCAGGAAAGAGTAAAGGGAACTCTCGAAGAGAACCTGGAAAAAGCCATCGCTGGCGAGAAAGTTACTCCCCTTCAAAAAGCCGATATTGTAAAAAGAGTTCAGGAGATTATCAATGAGTACGTCGCCGGTCTGAAAGCGATCGTAACCGTTAATCAGAGCGAGAAACTGGCAGAGTATATGAGAACAAAAATCACGGGAAAGCTCCCCGCAGTAAATGAAAAAGCCGAAGCTCTAAAAGAAAGAATGATGAAAAACCTTCCCCCGGAAGCTCTTAAGAAGCTGAACAGTTTAAGACCCTTCGAGAGAGTTCAAGAAATGAGAGAAAAGATCGTCACAAGGAAGTTCGGGAGCGATTCAAAAGTAACCACCAGAAGTGTTCAGGTATCGGTCGATATCCAAAAACTCTCTGTGGTGCTGCTGTCGGACGCCGCTATAGAAGTCATGGAAAAGATGCTGGAGCAGTGAGTCGTTTTGTTCTTGCGGGATGCGCTTTGCGTATCCCGCTTTATTTTTAGGATCAGTTGCCTTCCAGAAAGCTTTCAAGTTCGTCAAGCCCGTGAATAATCAGATCAACCGGAACAGAAGGAGAAAAACCGTTCTGCGAAAAGAAACAGGTCCTGCTTCCGGCTGACCTTGCTGCAAGGATATCGAGATCACGATCGCCTATCGAGAGCGCCTCTTCGGCAATTAAACTGTGAGAAGCTATGACCGCAATGAAGGCTTCAGGATCGGGTTTACGCTTATAGCCGCTTTCTTTGGTTATTATCTCCGAGAAGAGAGAGGCCATATCGTGATGGTAGAGGAGCTTCATCACGGTACTCCTGGACCTGTGGGTTATTAAGAAATTTTTTCCGCCCCTCTCCCTGACTTTCAGACAGATCTGGCGGGCATGAGGAAAAGGCGGTTGCAGGGAGGGATCGGCCGCTTCTTCGCGCAGCTGAAAGAGCCTGTAAAAATCTTCGCCAACGCCAAGCTCCATATAATACTCGACGGCTTTTCCAAGCGTGTCCTTCATCAGGAAAAGTATCTCTTCCCGGCTGGCGGTGTAACCGAGCTCTGCAAGCACTGACTGGAATATCTCTACCATCAGCGGATAGGTGTTGAAGAGCGATCCATCGAAGTCCCAGATGAGGTTTTTAATCATTTGTATCCCCACAACCTTTGAACCGGTTGCAAACTTGGAGGATCGATGGAAGTTGTTCGAGTGAGTCGATCACATAGTCTGCTCTTGTAGAGGTTATTGACCCACCCGGGTTGAAAAGGCAAGTGGCAATGCCGGCACGTCTTCCCGATTCTATGTCAATCTCGCGATCGCCTATCGTTATCACCCTTTCGTGGTCTAGGTCGTACTTATCGATTATGTACATGATAGCCTGAGGATCGGGCTTTCTGGCGAATCCGTTGTCGCTGGAGACTATTTCCGAGAAGAGATCTATCATATTGTAGTAGCTCAACAGTTTGGTCATTGAGTAGTTGCTCCGGTGGCTGAATAAAAAATTGTTTCCGCCATTCCTGTTTATCTGGAGACAAACCTCTCTGGCCGACTTGAAGGGTGGTTGTTTGTCGGGCTCCAGATGATTTTCAATCGTATAGAAGTTTTCTATGAGACCTTCCTTCAAGCGGTACTTGTTAGAGAAATAGGTGGCCGCCTTGAAGGTCGATTCTTTGAGTTTTTCGAGTATCTCTTCCTCTTTCGCGATTACTCCGAATTTCGACAACACTTCCCTGAAAACCCTCGTTGCAGCCGGATAGGTATCGAAAAGCGTTCCACCGAAATCCCAGATCACATATTCGAACATTGAAGTCTCTCCTTTTCATTTTCTGCTCCTGCCAATGCCAAATACCGATCATTCATTGGCGAAGAATAACTCTTCGATTAAAAGAGCTTCGCCCCGCTTTCGATATACCGGACTTTCGCCTCCTCTATTATCCTGAGTGTTTCCTCCTTCCAGACCCAGCCTTCTATTCCAGTCTTCTTCTTTTCGAGTTCCTTATAGACCGAGAAAAAGTGCTCGATCTCTTTGAGGAGGTGGGGAGGAACATCTTCCAGAGTCTCTATGTAATTCCACACGGGATCGTGTATCGGAACACAGAGGACCTTTTCGTCGGGACCCTTTTCATCCCACATTTTAAAAGCCCCTATAGGTTTGGCTTCTATAAGGCAGCCCGGGAATGTGGGTTCCCACAGCAAAACCATCGCATCGAGAGGATCTTCGTCTTCGGCGAGCGTATTTAATATGAAGCCGTAGTCCATCGGATAATGAACGGCCGAGAAGAGAGTTCTGTCGAAACGGACCATTTTCATCTTTTTGTCGAACTCGTACTTGTTACGACTACCTTTGGGTATCTCGATCAATATATCCAGAGTTACCTCTTTCACCATATCACCCCTGCCACAATTATGCCAGAAAAAAGCCCACTTGAGGGTAAGATATTGTATAAGGCCTCTGAAAGCGCTGAAGTAAATCGGCCAGCCATATGAGAGAATTCTAAAACGTTTTTTTGCACATTAAGCCAGTTTTTTCCATCAGGTGCTAAAATTGTATAACTTACGAAAAAGGGGGTATGTGGATGAAGCGCATTTCTTTTATGCTTGTTCTTCTCGCTGCGCTGGTGTTGCTTGTAACTTCTTGTTTCAAGCCGCCGTTCGTAGTGGTTACACTCAGCTCCAACGCAGGGTCGAACACGGTTCTTGCAGGCACCACCATAACGTTCAGCTGGAAGTTCGAGACGGCTGACGATTTCAAGGAAGTAGTCTATAAGCTCCATATCAACGACAATATCCTTGAACTCCAGACAACCGAATACGCCACCGAACTGGTGGCCGGCAATTACAAAGTTTGGGTGGAAGCGCTGGGAAAGCTGGCCATCGAGAGCGGTTTCCGCACTTTCAATTCGAACGAGCTGGAATTCACCGTTGGTAGCCCTTCGGTTATCTTCGACAACACCCAGGCCGCCTACGCCTCGAAGGATGTAACGGTATCCTGGAAACCTGTCGACGGATTGACTCACACCTATCTCTACTCGGTTGATGGGGCGGCATTCGTGGAGACCGACGCCTTGAAAGTCGATCTTAAAAACCTGGTTGATGGCACCCACTTCGTCCAAGTAAAGACGAAAGAGTTCAACGGTCTCCCCAACAAGTACGTCTTCAAGGTCGATACTACCGGACCTTCCATCACTATCTTCGGCTCGGACAGATACAATGGAGGCCTTGGTGATGGCGACTTCAGACCATTTGGTAGATATCTATTTGCCAGCTGGCAATTCTCCGAACCGGCAGTGAAAGTTGAGATAAGGCTCAGAGAGACGACCGAAGAGGGATATCCCTGGATCACCGACGACTGGCTGGACTGGGATCCGACAGTCACCGGCATCCTCCTCAACGACGAGCTGGTCACGCTCTATCTCACGGAAGGAACGTTCATGATGCCCTATATGCTAGAACTCGGGCACACCTATCTTCTTTATGTCAGGGCATACGACGAGCTGGGCAACAACAAGTATACCTACGTGAGCTTTAAGCTCGAGGATCGCTACACCGGAGAGGACAAACCCGAGATCTTCATAGCCCCGATCACAGCGCGACCGGCGACCGATGAAGAGGATGGCTCACTGGTCATCGCCGTCGTTGCGCCTAATGTAAAGGAATACATCGACAAGATCAAGGAATACTTCGCTCCAGACAACACGCGCAACGGCGAGCTTATGTACCTCCAGAATTCGCTCCTTTATTCGCAGGGTTTAACGGTCACTCAAGTCTTCTTCCCCGATTTCATTCCCGACAAGAAAAACGTCAGCAACTTCGTGGATTTCGGCGATGAAATAGTTCTTGTAAGAGGCTTCGTGAATGAACCGGCGGAAATCGAAGAAGTTGGTGAGGTTGTGGCCTTCGTAGAGTTCGGCTTCGGGCCGGAGATGAATGGACAGGAAGTCTCTCTGGGACTCGGTACAGATTATTTCATAAGGGACGGCGCCAACAGAACTATCGACGGTATCGTGGTAGATAACTTCATATATGGTCTCGATCTGCCCGAAATCGTCGGGGCGGAAATGTGAGGGGTGATTTGAATGAAGAAGACCTTACTGGTAATAATAATCACTCTGGTTTCTATTGCGACTTTCGGAAACGAGCTTCTTCAGGAAGCCGCGTCCAGGGCGGCCGAAGTCAACGAAAGCATCGCACGGTTGAATCTTCCCTGGAGGGCCGGCGTACCTGGTGCGCTCAGTGAGTTCGCGGCTCACGGTATACTCGATCTGGACAGCATAATCGAGAAGTGGCACGGAGAGGTCGAGCTCCCTGAAAGAATGAAAATGGACCTCACCAAATCTCTCTTCGTAGAACAGGCTACGACACGGTACAGCCAATTGATCTCAGCGCTGTTCATCTATTTCCCTTATGGAGATGTGCAGATCCCCGAAGGTAGTTTTGTACAGGTTCACACTCCAATAACAAACCAGGCCTTCCACGGCACTTGCTGGGCTTTCGCCACGGTTGCCTCTTTCGAGAGTGGCCTGCTGGTGCAGAAAGACGGTTTTGCTGGAGAAGAGATCTACGAGCCCTGGAAGTTGCAGCACGATACCTACGACCTCTCCGAGCAATTCGCCTCTTTCCACAACATAGACTGGGACATCTATATTGAATCGATCTACGATCCTTTGCAGTCGGATGTAATAATCCAGGACGACAGCAGCGATGCCGGTGGAAACGCGATCTTCTCGACATACAACAGTGTAAGGTATGGGCTCCCTCTGGAAAGCGATTTCCCCTACAGCATGTTCGATTTTAACCCCTGGATACTCTGGAACCCCGTCAACAATAACTGGGAAGAGAACATAATCAAGAGCACCAAGACCGTGCAGGTTTATTATGGTGATGAACTCAGCTGGCTGGGCTACCCGTACGAAATTTACAACGGTGCCATCAAAGAGGCGATGATCAAGTTCGGGTCGCTCGCAGTCTCTTTCAGAGTGCCGGCAGACTTCGATTACTACACTGAAGGCGTTTACATTCCGACCTCCACGACTATCACAGGTGGTCACGCCGTAACGCTGGTCGGTTGGCTCGACATGGCAGGACTCAAGGCGGCCTTCCCCGATCTTATCGATCCGGAAGCGACTTCGATCACCGTCAACGATCCTTTCTCCGGCCTTACCTGGGAAGCGACCGAGTTCTGGATAATCAAGAACAGCTGGGGCGACTGGGGCTGGAACGGTTATTACGTGGTACCGGCCGTTTCCAAGCAGCTTTATGAGTTCTCAGCCAACAACGGTTTCGGTATTAGTCCGTGGATGATCGAGTACAACGCTATGTACGTCCCAATATTCGAGGAAGCCTACGCAATGGAAGACGTCGATTTCAACGGTGACGGAGTGGTGGACGAAAAGGATTTCGATATCCTTGTCGAACATATGTACACCGGAAGCATCGTTTACGATATCTCAATCCCCAAAGATTACTGGGTCGATCACGAAGATATCAGCAGATTCTTACTCATCTGGAACAGCATAATCGACTAAAACAGAGCCGTATTTCAAAAGCGGACCTCAGGGTCCGCTTTTTTGTCGGAGATGAAGATAAACCTCTGGTCTATCCGGAGCCGAGAGAGATTTTGCCGGCTGATGGAGAGAACCGCAGTTCGATAGAAGTGACCATAGTGGCTCCTAACCTTGCAATATATGTGAAAAGCGTGAAGGAATACTTTGCACCCCACAACACGCGCAACGGAGAGCTCATAAATATCTGGTTCTCCGTAGTCCACGATGAAGGACTCATATTTGAAGAGGCCTTATTCCCGCAGTTCATCGAAAACAAGACCAGTTTCGACAGGGTCATCCCCTCGAACAGGGAAGCTGTCGTCGTAAGAGGTTTCATCGATGAAGCACCGTCGCTTCTTTCGAGAGCGCGTTTCTGGTGCAGGAGGATAGACTACCCTGTGGCTGGAGTGTAGATGCCAGTATTAAGTATGGCGACGATTATACCTGTCCCATCGTTTCCGGCATCCCAGGCCTGCGAAGCGCATATCTTCCTGATTCCCCAGAAGAACTGCTCGAAATCCGGGATCTCATCCGGAGCGGTCGGGACTGTCTCCACGCCGACCACTTCATTCAGCGAAGGCGCTATAAGTTCCATCTCGTAGTTGGGTTCTATATATCTCACCACTCTCAATAGTTCCGTTTTCGAATCGAAGAGACCTTTAATTTGCTCCAGAACATCCTCGAAAGTGGAATCGAAGCGCAGTCCGACAGCCTTCAACGCCTTTATATCGACCGTGACCTCTGCCCCGAGCAACCCGCAGATCTCTTCGACCACATTGTAATCGTAATACCCCAGAATGAGCCGACCTTCGAGATGAGTTGCGCTTCGAAATTCTTTCCAGACGGTCTCGACATCTACGATTATGGAATCCCCCGAAGGAACTTTAACACAAGAGGTGAATATTGAAACCAGCGCAGCGACGACAATAAACAACTTTATTCTTTTCATTTCATTCACGCCCCCCTTCAGTTGTCCTGCCCGGTCGTGAAACGGTTGAGATGATCATAGTCAGGCGCCATTTGTATGTTTTGAAGGCTTCCAGGCGGTCGAAGGGAACATCTCCATCTCCGTGTTCAACAGGAAAAACCAGTCCATACCCCTGTTAGACCAGGATGGATCGAGAAACTTCACCGACACCTGTCGGGGTCCTTCCGCGACGAAATCGAACCTTTCTAAATCTAGGTTAAGCGGGAAGATCAGCTGAGGACCACTCAGCACGGTGTCCTATATCATGCATGTATAATGTAAACGATCTCGTTTTCGTTCAGCTACCCCCTGCCAAGAACCGGTACTTTATCGTGAACCTTCTTATCGACTCCAACTGATATAAACGACGATATTTTATGCAAGCTCAACGATCGAAAGTGCAGAGAAGCTGTCTTTCATCCATAGTTTTCACTCCAGCGCGCAAGTTGAGATATCTCTTTATCCACTGATGGAAATCTTCCTTCACATACGCGTGTTATAATCCATCTAAGTTGCTTTTCTAAAGCTTTATATTCATTCGGGGAGGTAGCATATGTACGATTTCAGAGCACTCGAGAAGAAGTGGCAGGATTATTATGCCAGGGAGAAACCATTTAATATAGACCTGGATAAAGCTGAAAGGCCTTTCTACAATCTCATGATGTTTCCCTATCCCTCCGCCGCCGGGCTGCATATAGGGAACATGTTCTCCTTCATCGGGTCGGACGTATATGGAAGATTCATGAAGCTCAAGGGTTACGACGTTTTCGAGCCGATCGGTTTCGATGCCTTCGGCATACACAGCGAGAACTATGCCCTGAAAGTGGGCAAACACCCTGCTGAACTGACACCGAAAAGCATTGAGTATTTCCGCGAGGAACAATTGAAGAAACTCGGAAATATATACGACTGGGACAGCGAGGCGATAACCTCCTCGCCCGAGTACTATAAATGGACCCAATGGATCTTTATACAGCTTTATAAGCGCGGACTGGCCGAGAAGCGCGATTCCAGTGTGAACTGGTGCCCCTCTTGCAAGACGGTTCTGGCCGACGAACAAGTTATAGACGGCCATTGCGAGCGGTGCAGCAGCGAGGTGGACAAACGCGAGATGAGTCAGTGGTTCTTCAAGATCACCGAGTACGCGGAGAAGCTGCTCTCCAACCTCGACTGGCTAGACTGGACCGATACGACCAAAAACCTCCAGAGAGCCTGGATCGGAAAGTCGGCCGGTGCCTCGATAACTTTCGATATTTCAGGAATGGATGAGAAGATCGAAGTCTTCACCACCAGGCCCGATACGATCTACGGTGTCACCTATATAGTCGTCGCACCGGAGTATCCGCTGGTGGATAAACTAATAACTCCCGTCACGGAAGAGGCCTTCGAAGAGTTCAGAAACAACGTCAAAAACATGGATATGGCGACCAGAACCTCTATATCTCGCCCGAAGAACGGAATCTTCACCGGCTCTTACGCGATCCATCCGCTCACTGGGGAGGAGCTGCCCATATGGATCGGCGATTACGTTCTGGCCGAATACGGCACGGGTGCAGTCATGGCCGTTCCGGCACATGACGAGAGAGACTTTGCCTTTGCCAGGAAGTATGGCCTCGAGATAAGACAGGTAATAGAATGCGACCCTTCGGAACTGCCCTACACCGAAAAAGGGATCATGGTGAATAGCGACAAATATACAGGCATGAAAAGTACCGATTTCATAGACCGGATAGATACCATCGACACCTCGATCAAGGGTTCGGTCAACTACCACCTCCACGACTGGTGCATATCCAGGCAGCGCTACTGGGGTCCACCGATCCCCATGATTTACTGCGACAGGTGCGGGACAGTTCCCGTTCCAGAGGAAGATCTGCCTGTGATGCTTCCAAAAACCGACGACTACATACCAGATGGCAGCGGAAAATCGCCCCTTGCAAAAAGCCCAGAGTTCGTCAACACTACCTGCCCAATTTGTGGAGGCCCGGCCAGGCGCGAGACCGATGTCTCCGACAACTTTCTCGATTCGGCCTGGTACTATCTGAGATATCTCTCACCTAAAAACGACGAAGCCGCCTTCGAAAGAGAACTCGTCGAAAAATGGTGTCCGGTGAATATGTACATCGGCGGGAATGAGCACGCAACACTCCACCTAATGTATTCTAGATTCATTGCAATGGCCCTTCATGATATGGGATATCTTTCATTCGAAGAGCCTTTCACGTCGTTCAGGGGTCACGGGCTTATTATAAAAGACGGAGAGAAGATGTCGAAGTCGAAGGGCAATATCGTCAACCCCAATCAGTATTTCGACAGCCACGGGGTCGATGCCCTCAGAACCTACCTTATGTTCATGGGGACCTTCCTCGAGGGCGGAGATTTCAGGGACAGCGGAATGGACGCGATTAAGAGATTCCTCAATCGCGTCTGGGAAGTTGCAAATATGGGCGAAGGGAAGAGCTCGTTGAACCTGAAAATTAAGATGGCCGAGACCATCGAAAAGGTCGAATATTCGATAACTAACATAAAGCCTAACACGGCGATCGCAGCTATAATGGAGTTCGTCAACGAGGCTTCAAAAGAGAATGTAATCGAGAGACAACTCGTGATAGATATGGCAAAACTCCTTTCACCATTCGCTCCTTTCCTCTGTGAAGAGATCTACAGCATTAAGGGAGGAAAGAAGAGAACAATTCTGGAGGACGGTTTCCCCTCGGGTTACGAAAAATACGCTTCGATGGCAAACGTTGAACTGCCCGTACAGATATCCGGAAAGATGAGGGGAAAGGTGACGCTCGAGCAGAACTCCAGCCAGGAAAAGGTCATGGAAGCTATCATGAAGGATGAAAAACTCGCTTCCATGCTTGAAGGAAAGACCATCAGAAAGATCATATATGTGCAGGACAAAATAATAAATATAATTGTCTGAACATAGTGATTACGAATACAGACCGGCCGAACGGCCGGTTTTTGTTATGGATGTAACCCGTCATTTTCATTTATGAACAGGTTACGAAAGGCAGAAAAGCAAAGCCACAATCAAAGCCGATGTCTGATACTTCGATAGACAGCTAACTATTCTATATTTTCTTGTTTCAATAAATTTCTCAGGTAAAATTTCATGGTTAATTGGAACCTTTATCCCTTTCCAAATAAAGCTTATAGAATAAAAGGGAAATTTAGAAAAGTTATAATCGAAAAACTTAACTAGCACGCGGGATTTATAGAGAATAAATATATCATTTTCAACTCTATTAGCCATTAATCACTCGTAGTTGCCTGAGATTGCCTTGAAAGATGATGCTGCAGGATTTGCATGTTCGATTATAATGCTAGAATTCTCATGGAGCGGACATGAGCCGCGACAAAAAGAGGTGGCCAGGATGCCGGGCAAGAAAGATGTAAAGAAAGAAGTAAAGAAAGAGCCAAAAAAAGAAACCCCAAAGAAGTAACAGATACAGTCACACTCAAAAGAGGCGGGCCAGCGGAGGCTCGCCTCTTTCATTGAGTCCTGCTCTATGGAAGAGTCATATGAACCGGCACCAGACTTTTCGCATCTCAAATAAACCGGTACAATCGTTGTAGAATATCACTGAACAGAAACCATGAGGAGGTGTGCAAGATGAAGAAAACAATGATCTTGATTCTCTTTGCCCTCGTAAGCCTGGTAGCTTTTTCCCAGAAGAATATAGTAGATATAGCCGTCGAGTCCGGTAATTTCAATACGCTGGTCGCGGCCATAGAGACGGCAGGCCTGACAGACGTTTTGAAAGGAAGTGGCCCCTTCACTGTTTTTGCCCCGACCGACGAAGCCTTCGAAAAGCTTCCCGCAGGTACGATCAAAGACCTTCTGGATAATGTCTCGAAATTAAGATCTGTTCTTCTCTATCATGTGGTATCCGGCGAATACTCTTCTGAGAGCCTAGTGCTTTATCCGACCATTCAAACATTGCACGGACAGTCTTTGGCGATAGATACGCGTGGTGGCTTGAAAATCGATGGAGCCGCAGTTACGGTTAAGGATATAAAAGCCTCCAACGGTGTGGTACATGTTATCGATACCGTTATGATCCCCAGAGAAGAGGCCAACCTGGTACAGGTGGCCAGAGATTCCGGTATCCTCGAAACGCTGGTTCTCGCCCTCGAAAAGTCCAGCCTGGTGGACACGCTCAAGAACGGCGGTCCGTACACCCTCTTCGCTCCGAGCGATATCGCCTTCGCCAGAGTTCCTGCCGAGACCAGAGAAGCTCTCTTCAACGAACCGCAATGGCTCAAGGCAGTGCTTCTCTACCATGTCGTGCAGGGTGAGTACATGATGGCCGACTTGATCAATGAAAATGGATTGCGCTCGCTTTACGGAGAGCTGTTAAACGTAAAAATCAACGAAGCCGGACTTGGCATTGACAACACAATTATCACGATAGGCGATATCGACACTGGAAATGGTGTGATCCATGTGATAGACCACGTGATGATGCCACGCGAATGGAGGAGCGGCCTGCCTTCGATCGTTGAGGCCGCAGAACAGGCCGGACAGTTCACAACCCTTCTCACAGCTTTGAAAACTGCCGGTCTCGGAGAGGCGCTTTCTGATGGAGGCCTCTTGACAGTCTTTGCCCCCACCGACGAAGCCTTTGCCAAACTTGGTCAGGAAACCATAGACGGACTCCTGAAAGACACCGAAAAGCTGAAGTCGATCCTCACCTACCACGTAATAGGTGGCGAATATCTATTCTCAGAGCTGAAGATAGCGCAATCGCTCTTTACGCTCAATGGCAAACCTGTAAAGATAAACCTGGACGGTACGCTGACCATAAATAACGTTAATATAATCAGCAGAGATATCCTGACCAGGAATGGCGTCATACACGTGATTGATGCAGTGCTGATACCCAGATAAGCTTAAGCTCTAATTGCCCAGCAGAGGCCACCTTCGGGTGGCCTTTTGTATTAGAAAGATAATTCCTCTGGCACTGACGACGCTTCCGAAAGCCAGCGTTCCCAGCCTTCCTCCCGCTCCGTTGAAATGGTTCGCGCTATATATAAAAATTATTCCCAGCAGAGCTCCGCTCAGCAAGATCTCCAGTTCGTTCCTCATCTTCTCCTTAGAAGACATTCCTGCAAAGGATGCAGCCATCACCACTCCGGTCAACAAACCGGCGCTCACGCCGTGAACGGCCGGAAGAATCACTGCCCCTGCAAGACTCACAACGCCGGAGGCCAGCACGGGACCATTTTTAAGACGAACACTGAGCATATACGTCAACAGAGCCGATCCCAGACTGTAAAGCATAATACTCAATCCGGAGTGGCGGATCTCCACCTGAGTATCCAGCAACTTAACGCTTGAAATGGCCGTCATTATGATCCAGCTGCTGCAGGCTATCGTTCCGAGTTTTCCTCCGTAACCGTTGAAAATATCTCTAGCTAGATAGAAAACCAGACCGGCGATAAGCCCGGCGAATATCGTGTGGGTGAAATCATGCAGAACCTGAGGCGAAACCATACCTACAAAAGCACCGCAATAAACCTCAACGGCGAACTTCTTCGTGACCGCAACTGCGATCAGCCCCACTAGACTTGCTGACATAATCGCACTGATAGAGAGAAAACAGTTCATGATGTAGGCACCTATGGCTCCTACCATAACCGCGACCATAGTCTTCAGAAAATGTGAGCGATCAGTGGGAGTGGTCTTTCCCGAAAACAATACTCTCACACTTTCGATCACAAATCCCGTAATCACAAGAACGAGGAGAGGCACCATTATAGGCTCATAACCAAAAGAAGAAAGAAGAGTAATTACAAAAAGCAGGAAGGTCACAAAGAACAATATGGCGAATCCTGCAAACCTCATACGACACCCCGGAAAACTGCGTGGCGAAGAAATCTACAACACGCCACGATCGGATTTTGATACATCTTGTTCCGGTGCAAATAGAAGAATCACAATTCAATTATACAGTAACCGTTCGCAATGATCGCATGCGTGTGCAGGACATGGATAGATAAGAGGTATGAGAACAGATTAATCGAAGTAAAACGGGCCGCCGACGAGTCTTTTCTTCAGCGTTATCTCCAGATCAGAAAAGGCGCGCCGGAAAGCATTCTCTCTTTCCGCAACTCTCTTAAATGAATGTCGGAATGTTCAATGTCAAAGTTATCACCGGGCACAGTCCGATCAATATATTCTTCTGTACTGCCCGTATCTGTCGATAACACGGTTATCCACGCACTTCCCGAAGTCCCGTACGTTAAATAGCTGTCGCCGTCTACTTAATCGACTCTGATTTTCGATCTCTGTACGATGATGACTCCCACCAGTATGGCCGCCATGGAGATCATCATCAGAAAAGTCACGCGCTCTCCGAGTAAAAGCGCTCCGAGGGTTACCGCGACTATGGGATTGACATAGGCGTAGGTACCGGCTCTGGTCGCGGGCCATTTTTGAAGCAGGTAAATATAACTGCTGTAGCCTATCAAAGAGCCGAAGACTATGAGATACACGATAGCATACAAAGAGTTTGCGGTGAATCTCACCCTAGACAACTCTCCGGAGATCAGGGAGGTGATTGTCAGTCCGATTCCACCTGCAAACATCTGTATTCCAATTTTGACCACGATCGAGCCGTTGCCCCTGACTTTCTTGGAAAGCACCGTTCCTGACGACCAGAGGAAGCTTGCAGCAAGAAGCACCGCAACACCTTCGAGGTTTATTGAACTCGAGTCTCCAGATGGATGCAACAGGAAATAAACTCCGAGAAAGCCCAGCAGGAGACCGAAAACACTTTTTAGGGTAAGTTTCGTCCCCTTTATGAAGAAGTGTTCGAGAATCGCTACGAATATCGGAACGGTGGCGATCATCAACGAGGCCACACCCGAATCGACCCACTGTTCTGCGAAGACTACCAGGCCGTTGCCGCCCAGAAGCATGAAGAGGCCGACTGTCGAAAGTAGTGCGACTTCTTTGAAACTCGAGGGGAAGGTCAAACTTCTGATCTTTGAGAAGAGGAGCATAAGACCGCCGGCAACGATAAACCTGACGCTGGCGAAGAACATCGGGGGCATATCCTGAACGCCGATCTTTATCGCCAGATACGTCGAACCCCAGAAGAAACAGACGAGTACATACGCGAACAAGGCCCTACCGTTTTCGCTCAGGATCTTTCCCACAATCTATCACCCCGGCAAAGAAAACCGTCCGTATGCGGACACAGCTTATTGATGAATTATGTACAAACCGGACGGGAGATGTTCGTTCGCTTCACGAAACATTGTGTGACAGATAGATCAACGGCAACAATTCTGGCCCGGGAAAGCCCCTGTTTCCAGGTAGGATTCTGCCCTATTAGTCGGTTTTCTTTTTCCTTGAAGAAGTCCAGACAAGCAATTTTATCATTATGAAAAACGCGACAGTGATGAGAAAAGTTGTCGGATACCCCTCGATGAATATCGCAAGACTCTTGGATACCGCTTCACTCATGCCAATCCCTCCTTCCGACTGCACTCAGATGAAGAGAGCCAGAACGATGCTTCCAGCGAGAACTGAACCTATCTGCCCTGCAACGTTAGCTCCGGTGGCGTACATGATGAGGAAGTTGTTAGGATCTTCTTCCAGGCCGAGCTTATGAACAACGCGTGCCGACATGGGAAAGGCCGAGATTCCGGCCGCCCCAATCATGGGGTTGATCTTTTGCTTACGGAAGAGGTTGAATATCTTGGCAAAGGCTATTCCGCCCATTGTATCGAGAATGAATGCAACCAGTCCCATTGCGAGAATAAGGAGCGTCCTCGTGTTAAGAAAGGCCTGTGAGGTCATCGTGGAACCTATCGTTATACCCAGAAAGAGAGTTATTAGGTTGGAAAGCTCGTTTTGAGCCGCGTTGCTCAGTTTGTTTAGGACTCCGCACTCGCGGATCAAATTTCCGAACATAAGCATTCCAATCAGCGCAACGCTCACCGGGGCAACTATACCGGCTAGAATCGTGACGAAAATGGGGAAAAGTATTTTCACATATTTCGGCACTTTCTCGGCCCTGTTGTCCATCCTGATCCTTCTCTCATCTTTCGTGGTCATTAATCTGATTATCGGCCTCTGTACCACAGGCACGAGCGCCATATACGAATAAGCGGCCACCGAAATGGGACCAAGCATGTGTGGTGCCAGTCTGCTGGCTACATAGATTGATGTCGGGCCGTCGGCCGTTCCGATTATGCCTATCGAGATGGCCTCTCTTATATCGAATCCAAGGATCGCGGCCACTATTATCGTCAGGAAAATGCCCAGCTGGGCCGCCGCTCCGTAGAAAAACATGATCGGTTTCTGGAGAAGCGGGGTGAAGTCAATCATGGCGCCGATGCCGATGAATATCAGCGCGGGGAAGAGTTCGTTCGCGATTCCCGCCTCGTAGAGAATCGTCAGCACTCCGTGCTCTCCTATGGCTGAAGAACCGGGAATATTAGTGAGGATGGCACCGAATCCGATCGGAAGGAGAAGCATAGGCTCGTAATCTTTTTTTATGGCCAGGTAGATCAGGATTCCCCCGATGGCGAACATGACCAGATTGCCTATGGGTATCGCAAAGTTTGAAAATAACTGCTGCACAGAACTTCCCCCTTTTTCCTATCTTAAGTTAGTGTTCTACTTTTTTAACCTCGCTGATTTTCAGTATAATACTATCTCATTTTCTATGCCATTTCAGCTTCGCGATTAAAATAGACCTAGAAAACTTCATGATTCTCCCCGTTTCTTATGCCTCTTGGCAAAAAATGGCGTGCCATTCCCATCTCTTTGTGTGATCTTACCCCTGTCATAAAACCACCTCCAGTTCCCATACTTAAGTTTGGAAGCATCGGGTCGGTGGCCGGAACTATTTCTTCGGACAATATAACATTTCAGGAGTAAGGACCGTTCATTTCATTGGCAAGTTCAGCAGAAATTCGATGCACGGAATGGCCATCGCTTACGACAACGGCACTTACGTTTCGGGACCCCATAACTGGACGGCGCAAAGACAATAAAACCTGATACACCGCACAAAAAACGGGCGCCCTTAAAGACGCCCGTTTAGGTTAACCCTGAATTATTTTAGTTCTTCGATGGTGATAAGCTTGAGTGGAATTATGACCTTAGGCTCGACGGTCGCTCCGTTGATTATCCTCTGTGCCGCCACGACGGCCATAGCCATCTGTAATGCGGGCTGCTGCTGAACTGTGGCGACCATTTCTCCGGCTTTGATTGCAGCCAGAGCATCGTCGGTGGCATCGATTCCCACGATCTTCAACTCAGAAAGTCTGCCGGCCGCTATTGCAGCTCTCACCGCACCGAGAGCCATTTCGTCGTTGTGGCCGTAAATGCCGTTGAGTACGGGGTTACCCTGAAGGATATCCTCTGCGACAGTCGCACCCTGCTCTCTCGAGTAATTCGCTGTAAGGGATGCTACAACCTGGATATCCGGGTATTTCTTGAGTTCATTTAAAAATCCCTGCTGCCTATCGGCAGCCGACGGTGCGCCGGGAATTCCCTCGAGAATGGCGACCCTTCCCTTCCCGTTCAGAGCGTTAGCCATTGCAACTGCGGCCAGCATTCCAGCCTCTTTGTTGTCGATATCCAAGTGCTGTGCGACAACTCCACCGTTGGACGGTCTGGTGACAGTAATAACGGGTATGCCTGCCGCATTGGCCTCAAGAACGGCCGGAACTATTGCATCGGAATCAACGGGGTTGATTATGAGGACATCGACTTTTCTAATTATCAGATCCTGGACCTGAGAGAACTGCTTCTCCGGGGAGTCCTGCGCATCCAGAACTACGAAGCCCAGTCCGAGTTCGGCGGCCTTCGCTTCCCCGCCCTCCTTCATGGTTACGAAGAAAGGATTTGCCAGGGTAGAGACGGCAAAGCCGATAGTCTTTACCGCCATGCCTGTTAGTGCCAACAATCCCACCATCAGAACTAAAAGAATTACCTTCTTCATGTTACCCCTCCTTTTCTTTTCTAGAGATCAGTCACTGCGTTTTGCCAGTACTGCAACAAGGATAATTACACCTTTTACGATCTGCTGAAAGAACGACGATACGCCAACTAGATTCATTCCGTTATCAATTACACCGATCACCATAGTACCCAGAAGCGTACCGAGAACCGTTCCTATACCCCCGGACAGGGAAGCGCCACCCAGAATAACAGCAGCGATTACGTTAAGTTCAAGACCCTCGCCAGCGGTGGGCTGAGCCGAGAGGAGTCTGGAAGTGATCAATATACCTCCCAAAGCGCTCATCACGCCAGATATAACAAAGGCGAGAACTCTGTAACGCTTGACAGGGATGGCCGACAGCCTAGCCGCTTCGCGGTTGGCTCCTATCGATTTCATATAGACACCGTGCTTAGTTCTGTTCAGAACGAAAAACGCCAATATGAAGATTCCGGCGGCAATGATGGATGATACCGGAACGACTCCCAGGTATCCAGCGCCCATGATTCCGAAATCTACGGGTAACTTCGAGATCGGTTTCCCGCCGGTCCAGACAAGGGCCGCACCCCTTGCCACGCCCAGCATCGCGAGCGTTACGATGAACGATTGGACCCTGCCGTAAACGGTTAGAAGTCCATTAACGATTCCAATTCCCGCCCCCATGACGAGACCAGCCGTCATAGCCAGACCCAGATTGCCTGACGCTTTCAAAACTACTGCCGTTGTAACTCCGACAAGCGCCGCTGCTGAACCTACCGAGAGATCTATCTCTCCGGTGAGGATCACGAAGGTCATGCCTATAGCGACTATTAGCGTTATCGAAACCTGCCGGGTGATATTCAGTAGATTCTTCGAGGTAAAGAAATAGGGAGACAGGAAAGAGAAGACCGCCATCAAGGCTACGAGTATAAGTATCAATCCCAGCTCGCCTTTCAGGAGTCTCTTGATCTTCGCCCAGTTCACATTCTTTCTCTCCCCGGTTTCAATTTTCTTATCCATACGCATTCAACCTCCAAGCGCTACTGTAAGTATTTTCTCCGTTGTAAGTTCCTCACCGGCAAGTTCTGAAACCACGCTTCCTTTACGCATTATCAGCACCCTGTCGCATACTCCGCTCATCTCTCTGAACTCCGAGGACATTATCAGTATTCCTGCGCCGTTGTCGGCCAAGGAGTTTATCAGAGAATATATTTCCGTCTTCGCACCGATATCTATTCCACGGGTCGGTTCATCGAGTATGAAGATATCGGTCGCTCCACAAAGCCACTTCCCAATAACCACCTTTTGCTGATTTCCACCGGAAAGGTTCTGCACAGGCATTTTTACATCCAAAGGTGTAACTTTAAGCTTTTCGGCCGTTTCTCTGGCGATCTCGAAGCGCCTTTTGTAGGAAATGACTCCCCGCTTCATGGAGAGCGCCAGATTGGCGATAGTGATATTGTGCTCGACGGGTAGCCTCAAGAATAGACCCTGAACCTTTCTGTCTTCCGGCACAAATGAGATACCACGCTTTTTAGCATCGCTAGGCGATGCTATCGCCATCTTTTCCTCCTTCACCTTTATCTCGCCCGCCACCTTTCGATCGACTCCGAACAGACCTAGTGCCAGCTCGCTCTTGCCCGAACCTATGATCCCGGTGATTCCAAGTATTTCGCCTCTATGAAGCTTGAAAGAAACCGGTGCGGCCATGCCCTCGCTCTGGAACTCACTGGCTTCAAGCACTGTCTCCCGGCCGGGAAAGCCGTTTCGTCTGGGGAACTCCTCTTTCAAGGTTCTGCCCAGCATGGCCCTGATCAGGGTTTTGAGATCTACCTCTCCGATTTTGAAGACGCCGGCGTTTTCACCGTCCCTCAAAACGGTTGCCCTGTCGCAAACTCTGAAGACTTCATCCAGATAGTGAGAGATATAGATCATGGTGACTTTCTTCCTCTTCAGGTCGTCCATTATGGAGAAAAGAGTATCGATCTCGGCTTTGCTCATACCGGTTGTCGGCTCGTCCAGAAGAAGTATGTTGGCGTTTATCGAGAGCGCCTTCACTATTTCCACTATCCTCTTCTGTCCCAGTCCGAGGTCCGATACCGGCGTTTCCGGAGCTATTTCTATGCCGAAGGTGTTGAGGTACTCCAGAGCCCTTCTGGTAAGTTCCTTCTTCTTGAGGTTGCCGAAGAAATTACCGACCGGTTCGTGCCCCAGAAAGATATTCTCGGCCACAGTTAAACTGTCGATTAGGCTGAGTTCCTGGTAGATAGCTCCGATTCCTTTCTGGCGTGCATCGACCGGATCTTCTATCACGATGTTCTTTCCGTGAATCAGGATCTTTCCCGAATCCATCCTATGGACGCCGGTCAGGATTTTTATGAGCGTCGATTTTCCTGCACCGTTCTCACCCAGTAGGGCATGAACTTCGCCCTCGAAGAGTTCGAACTGAACGTTCTTGAGTGCATGGATTCCTCCAAAGGATTTATTTATTTTTTCGAGCTTAAGTACTGTTCCAGCCACCCTTATCACATCCGCTTATCCATGAATTGCCTTACTCTCTCAGGGGACGGTATCGAAGTCTGGGCTCCCGCGATCGTAGTGCTCAAGGCTCCGGCACAGTTGGCAAGCTCAAGCGACCTCTCGATCGAACAGCCCTGTGCGAGCGAGGCGGCAAGAGTCCCTGAAAACACGTCGCCCGCCGCCGTCGTGTCGATACATTCCACGCTCAAGGGTGGAAACTCCACGATTCTGTCTTCGATGCAGGCTACCAAGCCTTTATCTCCTAGTGTTATCACCGGCAGTTTGAAACCCATTTTCTTCAATCTCTCTATCGCAACTTTTGCATCGGCCTTGTTTTTTATCTCGACTCCGGTTATTGCTCTGGCCTCGGACTCGTTCGGCTTGATTACATCCACGAGGGGCGGAATATCGGCAGGGAAAGGTCTGGAAGGCGCCGGTGCCGGATCGACGATCACGAACATACCACGCTGGCCCGCCAGTCTTATGGCATGGTATATGGTCTCAAGATTTATCTCCATTGTCAAAAGCAGGATCCTGCCCGGCACGAAGAGGTCGGAGTTTTCGAGTACATCGCCTGGCGTCAGAAAGGCGTTACTCCCGGGAGTGAAGGATATCGAGTTCTGGCCTTTGCTATCCACACGTATAATTGCGATACCGGCTGTTTTTTCTCTGTCTATAAGTATCCTGGATGTATCGACACCCCTGGAAGCCATCTTCTCCAGCAACTCCTTGCTGAAACCGTCGCCTCCCAGTTTTGAAAACATCGTTACCTTCGCACCCTGCACAGCGGCCGTAACTGCCTGGTTTCCACCCTTTCCTCCGGGATAGGTGTTGAAGTTGTCCGTCACCACAGTCTCGCCCGGTTCGGGAAGATGGTCCATCACCATCACCAGATCCATGTTTATACTGCCTATGCAGAGTATCTCGCCGTTGAATTTGAAGTCAATCATCCGAAAGCTCCCTTCTCAGAGAACGAATCTTTTTCATGAAACTCCCGACTCTCTTACCATCCACGGGATTCTTCCAGTTGTTTTCCTCTTTAAAAAAACTTCCTACTATCGCACCGTCGGCGAAAGATAGGAGTTCTGAGGCATTATCCTCCGTCAGCCCGCTGCCAATGATTACCGGTACTTTCACACTTTCCGAGAACCTCTTCACCTTTTCAGGAGTCGGAGCCTTTCCGGTTTCAAATCCCGTGACGATAAGAATCTCCGCTCCCTCCGACTCTGCATCTTGCGCCTGTTCTTCGATTGTCCTGTCGGATATGATGAAATGGCTTCCGTGCTTTACGTTGACGTCGCACATGAACTTGATTTCATCAGCCCTGAGCGAGTGCCTGTACCTGGCCAACTCTCCACCTATTCCTTCGGTGAGCCCGGCATGCGAGATGTAAGCGTTCACCCATTCGAAGACTCTTATCCATCTGGCACCCGAAGCGATGGCCGCCGCAAGAGCTATCCTACCCCCATTGAGATGGCAGTCCACCCCGACGGGAATCCCGACAGCCTCCCCAACTCTGGCGGCAACAACCCCAAGGGCCGAGGCAGTTTCCGGACCGATCCTTTCTCCCTTCAGGTAAGGAAAGTCCCATATGTTTTCGACCTGCACTCCGTCAACGCCGTTGTCCTCAAGTATCCGCGCCTCCTCGAGAGCGATTCTGGTTATCTCCTTCATTCCCATGATCGACGGATCGTAGCCGGGAGAACCTGGCAAAGGTCTGAGATGTACCATTCCAATAATTGGTTTATTTACTTTGAAGATTTCGGTCAGTACTCCCTTCCTGTCGCTCATACTATTCCACCTCCCGGCCTAATACATAAATCAACGGACATGTCAGATAAACGTTTAACTACAACCGCGATAATCAAAACGTTCAATTGTCTGATACTGGAAAGGTCAGAAATCCACTCCGGAAACCAGTATAATGTTGGCGTAAGGTGTGAACTCACCCGTTTTGACGAAGACTTTAACTTCCTTGCCTTGAAGTGCCCCGTTCAGCACCAGATCCTTGAATTCCGGATGGGGGATATTTTCTTCAACGATATCGTTTCCCTTGTTTTTCACCTTCGAAATCACTTCTTTGAGCTCGGCGTAGATATGGGGGCTCACAGTCTTTGTTTCGTTCGCGATTATCACCTTTTCGATCTCCAGCTCCTCCAGAACCACCTTCACGACATCTACGAAGCGGGGTAAATTCCTGCCCACCGATACATCGATGCAAACGGTGTTTTCATGTCTGGGGAAGGGGAAGCCCCTGTCGGTTATTACCAGCATGTCTCCATGACCGAGCCTCGCAACTTCTCTGGAAAGATCGTTGTGCAGTATTCCTTTCGTTTTCATTGGTTCACCTCCGGTATTCTTCTGCTAAGGGTCGATTCCCTCACTATAAGATTTGAATCTAGTTCTATCTTTCTCGTAAATACGCTCTCCCGTCTGGATTTTTTCTGTATCTTCTCCAGTAAAAGTCTCATAGCAGTTTGCCCGGCTTCGAATTTCAGCTGGTTTACGGTAGTCATCGCAGGAACAACCAGCGACGAGTAAAGCACGTTATCAAAACCGGCCACCGCGATATCTTCAGGGACCCTCAACCCTCTTTCTTTAGCCGCTTCTATGGCACCCCAGGCCATCATGTCGTTACCGGCGAAAACGGCTGTGGGACGGGGCTTTTGCTCTATAATCAATCTCATGGTATTGTAGCCGTCTTCATATTTGAAAGAGGCGTAATAAATGGTTATCTCTTCTTTTCCTATACCGAACTTCTCAAGTTCGTTGCAAAACCCTTGCAATCTCCTGACAGCTGTCGGCACTTCTTTGGGACCGGCGATGCAGGCGAATCTGCGGTGGCCGTTCTCTAAAAAATGCCTTGCCAGCTGTGCCGAACCCTTGAAGTTGTTGGTGTAGATGATATCTATGAGTGGATTCTCAATAGACAGGTGCCGGTCGAGTATCACCATGGGCATACCGTTGGAAAGCTCGGCAAGAACAGTCTCTTCCATTCTTGGAGCGACATTTATCACTCCATCTACCCCATGACTGTGAAAGGAATTGAGTGTCTCTTCTTCTCTAGCCTTTTCTCCATCGCTGTTACAGAGGAACATCTGATAATCGTGTTCTAGGGCTACGTTTTCCACGCCCCTGGCTATTTCTGCAAAATACGGATTTGTTATGTCTGGAACCATGAGACCCACCAGGAAAGATTTCTTTATTTTGAGACTCCTGGCGATCTTACTTGGCCTGTATTGAAGATTATCTATTGACTCCAGCACTTTCTCGCGTAATTTGGGACTCACATATTTTTTACCGGAAAGTACGTTGGAAACCGTCGCTATAGAGACGCCGGCAAGTTTTGCGACATCTTTCATGTTAGACAAAAATACTCACCCGTTTCATGGTTAAACGTTTAGTTAATCGTTTAACAAGAGAATACTACTTCTCGCCACTCTCTGTGAAATCCAATTAGCCCATTTTATAGAAGTCTAAAAAAGATTAAGAGCGATTATCGAATCATTGCTCTTAATCTCTTAAAATTTCGCCTTCTAATATACTTTGGAGCCAACAATTTTGAGTTTTCCACTATTTGTGTTCATTCCATGGCGATCCTAGATGAGCTTTACCATCTTCGCCGATCCATAGCTTCCTGTTGCAGGCATTCCCAAATCTCCATGGATTGCCCAGAACATTTTTACCATAGATGGCGCCGAAGGGGGAGACTTTCGAATATACGTCATCGACCTCTATTTTCAGCAGGTTCTCTTCTCTAATACCACCGACACATCCTTTGACGGAGATCAGAGAAATCGCTTCGTATTCGGTTTAATCACGGTCATTTCTGTACGCGAACGGGGTTGTATTCCTTCGAAAAGGATTACAGCTCTCAGCGAGGGAAAATTGCCGCTATCGAAGACGAAGGTCGAATCATTGTAGGCAACGGTAATACCGGCTATCGAAGTGATCGCAATCAGCAACACGAATATTATCGTGAGCAGACTTTTCATTGAACACCCCTTGAATTTTCGTCTATGGTTTTCTGCCCCTGTTCCAGCACTTCTCTCACTCCCAGTCTGTCTGATATGGCCAGCCTTATCAGTTTCCACATAGTGTCTTTGTAGAGTTCATACAGAGTATCGGCCGGCAGCGGGTAGCCTCTCTCAAGGCTGCTGGATATAGCAAAGTTCAGCTCCAACCAATCAAGCGCTTCCTTTCTCGAGGGGATCTTGTAGGAAGCCTTGCAGAAGCTCGCCTGCACGTACTTCGATGTGAGAAACTCTATCAGTCTTCTGGCCAGGATGGGGTTGCGAGTCTTTGAGGTTATCGCAAGACCCTTGTAGTCCAGAACGGGCCTCAAAGGTTCGGGATAGGGAGCCAGCCCGAAATCTATACCTATTTTCTCGAACTGCTCTATCATGTAGGAACCAGATAGTATTATCCCGACCTTTCCCGAAGCGAAGAGACTTATCATCGGGTCTCGCTCGAGAGCTCTGAAGGTGCCATCGTTGACCTTCTCGACCAGATAGTCGAGCGCCTCTTGCGTGGAGCTATCTAGAACCGTAACTCTCCCTTCCTCGATCAGATCTTTTTTGCCAAATCCTAGCTGGAAAGGGATAAACCAGTAGGCCGAATAAATGTTCCAGCCGGCTCCACCGCTCGCGGGATTTTTTGAAATATTCTCGAGATCTTGGAGCGTCCATTCGGGATCGATTTCCCCCACGAGTTCACGGTTGTAGAACACCAGCTGACAATCGAAATAGAAGGGGATGGCCCACAATCTCCTTTCATAGTTGAACGAAGATAGACCAGATAGACCATGTGTGGGAATATAATCGAGAGATTGAATGACCTCCTCATATACCAGTCCCGGAATATCGCTCGATTGAACCATGATCACATCTGGAACTTCGCCACGAGCCCTGACAAGTGAGATGAGTTTACTTGAAGCCTTCGGGACTTCCCGGGTTTCGATTCTCAGACCGTTGATAGAGGAGAATCTCTCGATAGACTCTTTGAGGGCTTTTATGCCCTCCCAATCAAGCCAAACCTGCAGGTAATCGTTATCGATGGGTTCGCCATAAACGATCACGGAAAGTATCTTTAGACTTTCTCCTTCCAGATGGAGAAACCAGTCGCCGCCCTTCCACACGAGAAGCGAGTCTGTCGGTACGTCCGAAAACTGACCCCTTTCGGTTTCCACAAGAAACCTCTCTCTTTCGACAACCGGCGGGAGAATCTCAAAAAGCGGTATTGCTTTTCCTTCGGGAAGGTCATAGCAGTACTGTAGGAGCGAGCCGTCCCAGCTCCTGATCAACTCGTCGTTCAGCAACACTTCGAAAGACAGGCAGGACAGAGTAATCAAAAGCCACAACAGGACCGTCAGTTCGCGAAGTTTCAAAATATACCTCCTTTCCAAGCACGGGAGGCATGACCGTTTCCAGTCACACCCTATCGGCATTTCTCCATGGGAGGCAGCAAAATCCTTTCAGGAGGAAATGCTCGGAGGATTATTCATAATTTTCCGATAACGGAGTCTTGCCCAGATATCCTTTAAAAGTATAGAATACAACACCCATAACTAGCAAGTTTATTATGGAAGCCGCACCGAATATGTTCCACTGGGGATTACCAGAACCGAGACTGCCGACATACGTGTAGAGCTTGACTCCCATCGTGTATTTACTATCGCTCAGTAGGAATAGAAGCGGTGCCAGGAAACCGTTCCAAGCGCCGATGAAGGCCACTATGAACGAGGTCGTCAGCACCGGTCTGGAGAGGGGCAGGAGTATCCTGAAACCAAAGGAGACCGCTCCAACTCCGTCGATCCTCGCCTGATCCTCCAGATTCTCTGGCACGGATTCTAGGTAGGTTCTTATAGTGAAAACCGAAAATGGTATAGCGTGGGAGATATAAACCAGTATCACCGGAAAATAGCTGTCTATCATTCCCAGTGATCTGAATATGGAGTACAATGGAACCAGTGTGTGCATACCCCCTATCACACCCACGATGTTCAATATGACAATTACGATGTCCGAGAGCGAGTTTCTGAGCTTCCTCAAGGTGAGGGCAAACTGAAATGTGAGTAAAGGCACGGCCAGTCCAGTAACGAGAGAAACGAAAAGGGTGTTTAGAAGAGTTGTGATTATTCCTTCCTCTCCTACCACCCTCACGAAATTATCCAGAGTGAAATATCTGGGGAGAAATGTGTCCATGTAAGTTGTCGAAAGTCCTGATAGGCTTATCCAGAACAGAACGAAAAGGGGAAGGACAGAGGCGATCAGTACGCCCGCCAGAACGATCCTGGTGAGAAGTTTCAGAACCCTTTCGCCCCTTTTTACAACGGTTGTACTACCCTTCTCCCTTCTGAGTATCAGAAAGACTATCAGAGAGATTATCGTGGCCGCGTTGAAGCCTCGGAGAAATCCGTTGAACAAACTGAGCAAAAGGCAGGCTGCGATATCACCGATTACTATATATTTGAACAATCCCCTCTTCCATATAGACAGGAGGTACAGACCTCCGAAGAAGAGACCTACATAACCACCGAGCGTTGTCTGCGAGGCAACCACAAGTATGATTAGAAGGTGAGCGTTCAGCTCGACCCTGCTGGACAGAAACCAGAGAATCATCACAAAGGCTACCATCAGAAGTGTCAAAACCGAGTAAGCCGAGGCGATGCCCGTTGAACTTCGACCGGTGAAAATGCCGTAAATAAATATATCCAGTGTTGTAGTGGCACCGATTATGCTCCTCTTTGTGAAGCCTGACACAAGTGGAGGGCCTCCGTCGGTCATGAGAAAAACCACCGTGAACTCCTTCAAGAACTTTATGAAGTTGATCGTAAACATGGTTATCAGGGCCGGCTTCATCATGGGGAGATAAATACTGAAAAGCACGGTTGACAGGCTTCCGCCGTCGATCTTCGCGACATCTATAAGACTGTTTTGAACAGTGGCCATCGAATCCCAGAGAACGAAGACGGTCAGCGGCAGGCTGAACCAAACACTGACAAAGAGGGCGGCTAGAAACGACGCTATAGGGTCGGTGAGAAGATTTATATCGATGCCAATCAGGTTTAGTATCGAAGTGCCGCCTCCTCCGTGCACGATGGCCCTCCATATCGGTACACCTATATAGACCGGAAGTCCCCACGGAACCAGAAGCGCCAGGTATATCAATCGCCATCTTCTAGCCCTGTTAAGGTGATGGGCTATCAAAAAACCCAGCGAGAGCGAGAGCAGAGTGTTTAAAAGGGCCCAAACTAGTGAAATCTTCAGGCTGTACATGAAACCTTGATCCTGAAATATGTACTGGAAGTTCAAAAAGCTCGGTATTCCATTTATTGTCATAGCGTCGGAAAAGGCCGTGAAGATCGGCAGAAACCCTATAAATACCAATATTGTTATTGCGGGAACAATGAAGATTAATTGCATCTCAACCCCCAAAAACTCAAATCACCGGGATGTTTCGCTGAAAAAGTTCAAAAATCTATGAACAAGTATAAATTTAACAGTACGCATATTATAATGCTAATGTCCATTTTCAATGAGGATTTTATGATAAATCCTGACAGGAGGTGTTTCTCTTGGATACAAGGAAGAGGCTTTACAAATCTCGAAGAGACAAAGTGATCGACGGCGTTGCCGGCGGCGTAGCAAGTTATCTGGAGATCGATCCGGTAATAGTTCGCCTGATATTCGTAGCCCTGATTTTCGCCGGCGGAGCCGGGCTGATAATCTACATCATCGGTATGTTCATAATCCCGCGTGAACCTTTGAACAGTGAAAACAACGTTGTCATAATGGACGAGGAAGGCAAACCAATAGAAGACAAACCAAGAATGGAGATATCCGACGACAAGAGCAAGATAATAATAGCCATTGTGCTAATAATATTTGGTATCGCTCTCTTGCTCGGCACATTCACACCCTGGAACATCTTCAGCGGTGTTTTCTGGAAGTTCGTCATAGGAGCCGTTCTAGTGGCCGGTGGAGGATTCGTCATCTATAAATCCATCAACAGGGGATGATAGCATGAAACTCGCGATGGGGTTGATATTTGTACTCGTTGGGATACTGCTGATTTTCGGTATCTTCACTGGCGATACTCTTCTGAATGCCTTCGTCAACCTTATTAACTACTGGCCTATAATCCTTGTTTTCATAGGGTTGAGCATACTGTCAGGAGTGAAGGGACTCAAGTGGCTGAGGTACTTGAACGCATTTCTAACGGTCTGCTTCATACTCTTCATTTTCTTCTGGCCTTCGGCCTTCCTTTCCGGAAGCAGAACCGTATCGGAAACGACGCTACTGAAAACAACCGAAGAACTCACGGTTGTGGAGATACAGATCGATCTACCCATGGTGAACATAAGGATCGAAGCGATGGAAACGGCGGCTCCGCTTTCCACCGTAGCCCATGTGGATCACACAATCAGGGGAGCAAATCTGAAGATCGAGGAAAGCGGTAGTTCGACTTTGAAGAAATGGACCCTTAAGACCGATTCGAGTCTATCTTGGCTAACCTCGAGCACTATGGTTTTGAAACTCAACCCTGCCTACAAATACATAATCAAGCTGAACACCGCGGCCGTCAACGGGAGTTTCGACATCGCCGGTTTGAAAGTCGAGGAACTGGATGTCAATTGTGCCGTACTGAAAGCCGATTTCAAAGTCCCTGCCGTCTCGAACTCCAGAATCGAAGTTAAAACAGCGATTTCGAACGGGGATATCTTTATACCAAAAAATGTACGGGCCTTCTTGAGAGCGACGGCAGCTATAAAAAATGTGAAGTCCGATCTCAACAATACCGGTTCGGGAGAGGAGTACATCTACGAAAGCGCCGGAAACGAATACAACACCAACCTCTCCTTCGAGAGCGCCATCATAAATCTGAAAGTATTACGCTGAAAGAATACAGAGAGCTTTTTTGTGGACGGAGATTTCCATCGGGAGCTCCCCGACGACTTCTCCGTCCATCTGTATGATAACATCCCTATCGCTGCTCACGGAAATTCTCTCCGATACATGATGGCAGACAGTATCTATCTTTAAATGCTCGCCCTTGTAAATCTTGGGGAAGTGGTACAACAACCTGATCTTGGCCATATTGGTGACTCCAACTATGTCTATGAGCCCGTCGTCGACGACGGCGTTCGGTGCTATCCTCATACCCCCGCCGAAGTAATTCCCGTTTCCCATGGTCAAAAAGTAGTACCTGTCGGAGAACTCGCCACCGTCTATGGTGTAGTTGAGTTTGTAAGTCCTGGTAGTCAAAAATTCGATCAAGAATGATAAAAGATATGCCATTTTACCGCTGGTTTTGAACCTCGAGCGATTCATCCGATTGGTAACTGCCGCATCGAAACCGGCTCCCACGACGTTCACGGCGAATCTCGCAGCCTTTTCGCCAGAGAAGGTTCTATACCTCACTTCGAAGAGATCGACGTATCGGGTTTTGTTTCCACAGGCGATATCGACCATCTTGCCGTAGTTACGGGTCAAACCGATGCTTCTGGCGAAGTCGTTGCCCGAACCTACAGCTATCATGCCAAGCATGGCACCCGACTGGCTGTTCATGATTCCATTTACGACCTCATTCAGCGTACCGTCGCCCCCGACACTAATTATTCTCTCGTAATCTCCGTGATCGGACACGAAAGACATCGCATCTCCCTGACCGGTAGTGACATGCAAGTCGAAATTACCCAGTCTCTCCCTTATCATTCCCTTTACTGTCGTTTCAAAATCCTTACCAGATTCGCCGTGACTGGCGTTGGGATTAACGACAACCAGAGTCTTCATAAGGATCTACCCCCAGAAAGTAAGCGATAAGAAATTCTATCATAGATTTCCAATCATGGTCTCAAGCTTTTGCACTATGAAAGACGCGACATCCTCGGCGAACGAGCCCGGTCCGAACCCGGCGTCGTAACCGAGCTCTTTAGCAAGTTCATGCGTGATCCTGGCCCCACCCGCTATGAGAATAATCTTTTTGCGAAGATTCTCGGCCTCTAGAAGTTCGACGAGATCGGCCATGTTCTTCAAATGAACGTTCTTCGCAGTAACGGTTTGGGAGACTAGTATGGCGTCAGCACCGACCTCGATAGCCCTCGCCACCAGTTCTTCGTTCGGTACCTGGCTTCCCATGTTGTAGGTCGTGAAGTTGCGGTACCTCTCCAGCCCGTAATGACCAGCAAACCCCTTCATGTTCATTATCGCGTCTATCCCAACCGTATGGGCGTCGGTTCCAGTGCTGGCACCGACCACCACCACTTTTCTTCTTATCCTCTCATCTATGAATCTGTCGATCTCCTCCATCGACATTTTCTCGAGGGAGAGTTTCGGAACTTTTATAGAGGAGTAATCAATCTCGTGTATCGACACGCCGTAAGCCACGAAGAAGGTGAAGCTTTCCGATATTTCCCTGGAGAAGACTATCTGTGACTCTTTGAAACCCATCTTTCCCATAAGAATCCTGGCCGCCTCGACGGCCTCCGGCCCGTTCGGCACAGGAAGCGTGAAACTCAGTTGAACCTTTCCATCGTTCATGGTGTCACCATAAGGCCTGATCCTGGTCAAGTCCAGCGCTCTATCGGGCTTTTTGCTTTCCAAAGAGTAACCACTCATCTGTAAGACCCCCCAAGCATTTTCTCAAGAAATGGATTTCTGTAACGCTCCCCTTTCAAAACCACGCCCGACAGTCCCTTACCTCCCTCGACAGGGCGTCTGACTCCGGCAAAAACTCCTCTCTCGAGCGCCCGGAAAAGACCGTCTTCCTCTATTTCAGTGAGGAGTTCTATTGCCTGATCTAGCACCTGGTTAGCCCTGGCGTGGATTATCCCGTCCTTCTTGAAAACCACTTCATCTCCTAACGCACGCATGTTGTTGAATATGTACTTCGCGTTCTCTATGGCCAGATATCTGTCTCCCATGAAGGGCGTGTGTATCGCCTCGGTCAGCATTCCCAAAAGCTGTATCCCCTGGTTGGTCCAGATTGAAACGACATTGAACAGGGCGTCCTGAACATAACCTTTGAAGATGTTGCCGGTCATGAATTTGGTGGGAGGCATATACTTCAGCGGGGCTTTTGGAAAGATCTCCCTGCTCATCTGGGCTTGGGCCAGCTCGTACAGGAAGCCGTTCTCAATATCGGGGTCCATCTCGAAGGCGTGACCGAGCCCCATTTGCTCTTCGGGAATACCGGCGATCAAGGCCAGTCTCTCGTTTATGAATTGGGACGCCAGAACCGTGTGGGCTTCCTGGTAGGCGTCTGCGGTGGTCAGATAGTTGTCTTCTCCGGTGTTTATTATCACGCCCGCAAACCCATTTATGACTCTGGAGAAGAATTGATCGATCAATGTTCGTTGCATGTTTATATCCCTGAAAAGTATCCCGTAAAGGGCGTCGTTGAGCATCACGTCGAGACGCTCCATCGCCCCCATCGCGGCGATCTCCGGCATGCACAGACCCGAACAGTAGTTGCATAGACGTATATATTTACCTACCTTTTCGCCCATTTCGTCGAGGGCAGTCCTCATGATCCTGAAGTTTTCCTGGGTGGCGTAAGTTCCCCCGAAGCCTTCTGTCGTTGGACCGTAAGGGACGTAATCCAGCAAACTCTGTCCTGTCGATCTTATGACCGCCACTATATCTGCTCCCTGGCTGACCGCAGCTCGTGCCTGAACGACGTCCTCGTAGATGTTTCCGGTTGCCACGATCACGTACAGATAAGGCCGCGGCCCTTCGCCTAACCTTTCGATGAGAGCCTCTCTTTCGAACCTTCTGTCGCGTATCTTCTCTATAGCTCTTTGAGCAAAGGGTTCCAGAAATCCATATACCTCTTCTTCCCCACTGTAATTCATGCTCAACAGGTCGAGCCTACCGGCCGATATTTCTTCGGCAATTCTCTGCGGAGATAGTCCTGTCTTCATCATGGCGTTCGCGATGCAGTACGAAGCGCCTTCCTGAAGAAGGTTCCTGGATGCCAGGTGCTCAACGACGATGTTCGGCAACGGTACCCCATAAGAATCCACTCCGTCGATACCCATCAGCCGGCAAACAGCCCGCTCTACGCTCACGGTTGTTCTCCCGGCCACGAAATTCTGTACACCATCCGCGATGTTCACCGCAAGTTTTCTTGCCCGTTCAACCTTTCGAAAATCGAGATCGAGTTTACTTTTCATTTTTTCCTCCATCAAGGTGCTTTTCTACCAGCTTTAAAAAATCATCGTCCATCCCGAGCAGTCGGGCTATGACTGTCCCCTCCCTCGGAAAGCCGGAAAATTCATCTATCTCCTGTACCGTGTGATCTATATAGAAAGAAATCTCCCGCCGTTTTCGACTAGAGAGTTTCCTGTGATCCAAACCCCTGACCATGAGCAGCTGGGCATCTCTGTTTTCGAGCGCTTCTTCGTAGTGCGAAGAGAAGACGGCCCTGCAACCGTTCCCGCGACTGAGGTACTCCATCGCCGCCAACAGAAAGGCAGGTCCTTCCAGCGGGTTGGTGTTCTTTCCGATTTCGTCGAAGAGAAAGAGACCCCTTTCTCCGCGGGAGACGATACCTACCGCTTCCTTCAAGAACTCCACCTCTCCGGCAAAGGAAGAGAGACCGTTTTCGAAAGACTGGTGATCGCCGCTGTAATAGACTATCCTGTCGTACGGGGTCAGCGAAGCCTTCTCCGCCGGAACGAAGAAACCATGCTGAAACATCGTCTGGACAAGCGCCAGAGTTCTTAAAAAGACAGACTTCCCCGTCATGTTACCTCCGATCACGAGAGCCGATTTTCTCAGAGAGAGCGAATAGCTCTGGAAGACTTTATTTTTTTCCGAAAGAACACGTGCCACTTCGGGGTTGAAAAGCCCTTCGAAAGCGAAGGCATCCTCCACTATCGAAGGTCTCACCAGTTTCAGCCTCGCATTCAAGATCGCTTTGGCCAGTGTTAGATCGATATCGCCCACCCTGTTCAGAGAGAGCGATAGATTATCCGAAAACACTTGCAGCTCTTTCGAGAGTCTGGCTCTAACCTTAGATTCTACCTGAGCGTTCATCTCCAGCAGATCGGCCGCTTTCTGCCTTTCACACTGATCGTCACTCCTCTGACTTTGCGCGATTTTTCTCCTCAGTTCCGGCAGCGACTCGTCGAAGAGATCGGAGATGTAGAAACTCTCCAGCCCTGTCTTTTCGGGATCGAGAAGACCGAGCACGGCCGAAAGGTCTGGAAGTCTCATCCATCCAGGACAGTTGCCAAGACGTTCTCTGAGTTTCTCGTTCCAGATCGCGAAGCTCTTTATTTCGAAGAGTTCCACCTCGTCAAGCACCGCTCCGGCCGTCAGGTTTTCCAGAGTAGCCGAGATATCTCTGAATCTAGAAATGATCGAAACGACCTTATCGGGATTGGCCGCTATCTCCTTCATGTCCTCTTGACGGTCGTACTCTTCCTCTATCCGGCTTCGCTCCGTCAGGAAAGAGATACCGTAAAGCCTCTTTCTACCCATAGGGGTAAATGTCTCGACCAGTCCCTTTATGTACTCAAACCCACAGCCGGCCGAAAGATTCATCTGTTTTCCTCCTCCAGAATATTGAAGACCGGTACCGGCAGCAACTTCTCCAGCATTTCTTTCAGTTGACCGGATCTGAGGGAGTAACCCGAAGGCGATACGGGATTGATAGTAACGGCCAGAAGTCGCACCCTGCGAATCACGTTAATGCTGCCACCGACCTTCTCAAAAGATCTCAACGATTCTTCGTCAACGAAGATCCTCGAAAAGTCCCTGACTACCAACCTCACACCCGGCACCGTCAGTTTTCTGAGAGTCATGGAAGTCAACGAACCGTTCACATAAACGGTCCTCCCTGAAAGATCGAGGCCTGGCTCCAGAGAAAAACTTGAAGCCGCGAGGAGCTTCGTGTCAGATCCATCCACTATCCAGACACCATTACCGAGAACTTCCATTCTATTCCCAGTTTTCTTTTCCACGCTGGGTAGAGTGATGATCTTCACCTTATGGATAGTTCTCCTCACCAACTCTACAGGACTGACCGAAAGGGCCGCGCCCGTAGCCAGAATTATGGCGTCAGCCACCGCCGGCGAGCCGGGACTCAGTCTGGATGTAGAACTGTCAACAAAGACCCTCCGCGCGCCGAACTCTCTGAGCAACTTCACTGTCTGTGACAGGTAATCTACTATCGAAGGGCCGGAGACTATGACTTTCCCGTCAGACAGCGCCTTTGCAAAAACGGTGCGCCCTAGAGGGGAGCGGAAATCCCTTACATCCAGAACGACAGCCGGAAATTGGCGAGACCGGAAATCCTTTTCAGACGTTGCGAAAAGGTTGCCCCTGCGAAGAGTGATCTCGGGTTTTTCTGTGAGATATACCTGGTCGTACCTCTCCCCCTCCAGACCAACCGAGGTAATTGCGGTAATGTCCGATTCATTGGACAGCCCATTTATAAGATGGTTAAGAACGACCGTTTTGCCAGTGTTCTTCTCCATCCCGACGATCGAGACAACTGGATGAAGGCTTGCAAGTTCGATCAGATGCGACACTTTTTCACTCTTGCATGAAGAGGAGAAGCGCCTCCCCGTCAACGGCGATCTCTCCGGATGATTTCTTTACAGTGGTCCTCACCAGAAGTCTTTTTTTCTCTTCGATCTTCTCCAGCAGCTCTATCTCGATCTCTACCTCCTCCTCGAGATAAATCGGCTTGAAAAACTTCACATCCTGCTTCATGTATATAGAACCTGGTCCGGGAAAGTCGTTGCCCAGTATGGCGGAAATTATCCCCACCGACAGCATGCCGTGAGCGATTCGACTCCCGAAACGTGTCGTTTTCGCGAATTCCTCGTCCACGTGGACCGGGTTTTTATCACCCGTTATGGCGGCAAAGGCATCAACCATTTCCGTCGTTATTATCTTCTTGACAGTGTACTTTTGACCCACCTTGAACTCTTCGTATCTCATTTCAACACTCTCTTTTCCTTCCAGCGTTTGATTCTTTCGCGTCTCTGCAAAACCGTGGGCTCGAAACTGAGGCCGTTTCCGTAAAGAAGATCGGAAACTCCCGTAAAGGTGTATCTCTCTTTATAAAGACTGTCATCGACATCGCTGGCGGTATCCTCCGGTTCATGATAAGTGGTTATAACACCTTCGTAATTTCTCAATACTACAACCCTGTCGGATTCGGAGATGTTGTACTGCGGCATGACCCTGATCTTGCCGCCGCCACCGGGAGCATCAACGACGAAAGTCGGAACGCAGAAGCCGGATGTATTTCCGATCAGGGCTTCCATTATGCCAATACCTTTCCTGATAGAAGTTCTGAAATGTCCGATCCCCTGCGAGAGATCACATTGGTATATGTAGTATGGCCTGACCCTTATTTCCACCAGCCTGTGGACCAGCTCCATCATTATGTAAGGCGAATCGTTTATTCCCCTTAGGAGAACCGATTGATTGCCCAGTGGAATGCCGCCGTCTGAGAGCATCTCGCAGGCCTTTTTCGAATCCGGCGTTATCTCCAGTGGGTGGTTGAAGTGTGTGTTGATCCATACGGGATGATACTTTCTCAGCATGGTGACCAGTTCGGGCGTTATCCTCTGGGGTAGGACCACCGGGGTCCTGGTGCCCAACCTTATTATCTCTACGTGCGAAATTCTGCGGAGCTCGCTCAGTATATACTCCAGGAAGTCGTCTCCCACAAGCAATGCATCACCACCGGAGAGGAGAACGTCTCTCACTTCGGGAGTTTCTTTAATGTAATCCACTGCCGCGTCTATCTCCTTCTTGGTTCTGGGCCTGTCTAGCTGACCGGCGAACCTTCTCCTGGTGCAGTGCCTGCAGTACATTGAGCACTGATCGGTGATGAGAAAAAGTACCCTATCTGGATAGCGGTGAGTCAGACCGGGAACGGGCGAGTCCTCATCTTCGTGGAGCGGATCTACCATATCCCACCTGTCTATATTCAACTCCCTGTCTGTCGGAACGGCCTGTCTCCTTATCGGACATCTCTCGTTTCTCTGGTCCATGAGAGTCGCGTAGTAAGGAGTGATGGACATTCTAAGCGTTCTCAGACACTCGGAGATGCCTAGCGCTTCCTCCTCGGTTATCTCTATTACCTGTCGGAGCGCCTCAACGCTTTTCACTCTGTTTGCCACTTGCCAGCGCCAGTCGTTCCACTGCTCGGATGTGACATCTTTCCAGAGCGGGATATCTCTATAATCTCTCATATATCTCACCTCAAACGTATAATCTCTCGAACAACTCTCTGATGGCCACAGACTCTCTCAAAATGTTAAGCGCAAGGGAAGCATGGCCTCTGGTGTAACCGTTACCGACAATCATGGTTATATCTTTGCCGACACCTTCGGCCCCGAGTGCGGCTCTGGCGAAAGAAGTCGCCATACTGAAGAAGTAAACGATCCCCCCATCACGTGTGATTAGAATCGAACTCATCTCGGTCGCCTGAACATTGACGTTGTTTATCACGACGTCGCAGAGAGCTTCTCCGGTGATCTCCTTCACTTTTCCGTACACCTCGAGCGGCCTGGTGGCGTCGGCAACTATCGTATGATCGGCCAGTCCCATTTTCGAAAGCCTGTCGGCATTTTCGGGCGAATATTCTACCGCAATAACCCTTCCTCCTGCCCCAACTTTCTTCTTGGCCTGGTAACAGCAGAGCAGGCCGGATTTTCCACCGGCACCGATGATCGCCACGTTCATTCCCGGCTTCACTAGTCTATCTACCTGGGCAGGCGCACCGGCAACATCCAGAATGGCAAGGGCCAGTCTATCGGGCATATCTTCGGGCAGCCTGGCATAAATGCCGCTCTCAAAAAGTATGGCCTTACCTCGGATATCTACCTGGTCTTTATCCATGTGGATCTTCTCTATCCTCTCTATCATGAGGGGCGTTAAAGACAGTGAAACCAGGGTTGCTATTCTGTCGCCAGTTTCGAGGCCCCTACCCTTCAGGAGGCTCCCTATCTCCGCAACTCTTCCGATCAGCATGCCGCCAGAACCCGTGACCGGGTTCTGGAGCTTTCCCCTGCTCCTGACGATATCGGTTATCATAGCGGCGACGGCTTCTTCGCTGTCTCCGCAAACACCCTTTATCTGCGTGAAGCTAGCCGAGTCGACGTTGAGTGTCTGCACATCTATAAGTATCTCATTATCGCTTATGCGGGGTGTGTTATCAATACGTTGCGCCGCCTGGGGAAGACTCCCCTTCGGCTCGATTACTCTGTGACTCCCGAACGGACAACCTTTCATGCTTACCTCCCGCCTTATTTCCTTATTCCCAGTATGGCTCTGGCCTCATCAGGAGAGGCGATCTCTCTTCCTAACTCCTTCGCGACTCTGGTGATGCGTTCTACCAGCTGGGCGTTTGAAATCGCCAGCTCGCCTTTTCTGTAGTATATATTGTCTTCAAAACCCACCCTTACATGGCCTCCCATCGGTATGGCATGAACCGCCAACGGAAGCTCATAACGTCCGATACCTGCCACCGTCCAGGTGCTGTCTTGAGGAATAGATCTTACCATATACAACAGATCTTCTATGTTACCGGGGCAAGCACCGGGAACGCCGAGGACGAAATCGAAATGAACGGGCGGTACAAGAAGCCCTTTCTTCACAAGTCTCAGGGCGTTCTCTATCATTCCGCGTTCGAAAATCTCTATCTCTGGCTTTATTTTACGTGAGAGCATCTCCAGTGCGAAATGCTCTATGATCTCCTGAGAGTTGAAGAAAACATCGTCTCCGAAGTTGCAGGTCCCTGTCGAGAGTGTCGCCATTTCGGGATCGAGCTCCAGAGGGCCTCCCCTCTCCTGAACTGTGTGCCATACCGCGCCGCCGGTGGAGGGCTGGAAGATGATGTTGCACTTTTCGGCTATCCTCTCCCGGATCTCGGCGTACACCTCTTTTCTCTGGGTAGGTCTTCCGTCTATTTCGCGCGCATGAACGTGAACTACGCTCGCGCCGGCGTTGTAACAGTCGTAAGCCGCCTGCGCAATCTCCCCGGGTGTTAACGGCAGGGCCGGTTGTTGCACTCTTGTCACCTCGGCCCCCGTCAGGGCCGCCGTTATTATGAGCTTACTCATCTTTTTTCCTCTGTTTGTCCAGTGGAACCACGCATGTACCGCTGGCCCTGCAAACGACTACTGGCTCGTCCAGAACCTCGGCGGCCGAATCGCTTATGTCCGGTCTGGCCTGTATAACCTTTGTGGCCGTAAAAACCATCTTTCGCGATGTTCTGCCTCTGGAAACTATCTCGCCAGCAACCTCTATATAATCGCCGGCATAGACGGGAGACAGGAATTCGACACTGTCGTAGGCCCTGAACAGTCCTTCATCGCCATCGCTTCTTATTAGCAGCTCGGTCGCAACATCACCGAACAGCTGCAGGAGTTTAGCCCCATCGACAAGATTGCCTCCGTAGTGAGCGTCGTGAAGGCTCATTCTGATCCTGAGAATCACTTTGTTCACTTTGCATACCCCCTTTATACAATTTTGCCTTTTCGAGCCTGACCTGGCAAAGTTGACCAACACCGGTTAGAGGCATATGGGACTCAATATTGTCTTCAATGTCTTTCTTTCTTTATCATCATGCGTTATATATCACTATAACTCTCCGTTGTCTCCGCGGAAAATGGCCATTTTCTGGTATGCTATTAACAGCACATCGAGAAAAAAGGGGGAGAATTTATGGTTAAGACCCTCATCATGGCGGGAGGTATCGGCGAGCGACTTTGGCCAGTGAGCAGCGAGAAGAGACCGAAACAGTTCCACCATTTCGGATCTGCCAAAACCATGATCGAAGAGACCATCGAAAGAATGGAAAAACTAACGGGCGAACTGCTTATAATCACTACCAGAGAGCAGTTTCCATTGATTCAGTACTACACCCCTCTCTTCAAGGGGGATAACGTTATATTCGAACCGGCCGGAAGAAACACGGCGCCTGCGATCGCCCTCGGAAGTACCAGGTTCGAGGACGACGATATAATGGTAATAGTCCCGTCGGACCACATAATCAGAGATGAAGAAACCTTCCTGCGGACCATGAAGACGGCCATAGAATACGCCGGTAAACACGAAGCACTGGTAACTATCGGAATTACCCCCACATCACCCAACACAGGTTACGGCTATATAGAGAGGGGAGACTGTCTGAATGAGCGCGAAGAGGTTTTCGCCGTCAGGAAGTTCCATGAAAAACCGGACTACGAGACGGCCCAGCAATACTTTCAGTCGGGTAAGTTCTACTGGAATTCCGGTATGTTCGTCTGGAAGAAAAAAGTCTTCGACAGTGAGCTTTCGAAACACCTGCCGGAGCTGTATGAAGCGATGCTGGAGTTGAAAAAAAACCCATCGAGAATCGAAGAGATCTACGAAAAGGTCCCGCGCATATCGATAGATTACGGCCTGATGGAGAAATCCTCGAATGTAGCCACCGTTCCCGCGAACTTCTACTGGAACGATATAGGTTCCTGGGACGCGGTGTACGAACTTCTCCACAAAGATGGGAATGGAAACGCCATCATAGGGAAGTTCTCGATGTACGATGTGAAAAACTGTCTTCTGGTCAACTACACGCAGACCAGAGTTGGTATCTCGAGCATCGAAGGCTACATAGTTGTTATATCGACCGAAGGTACGCTGGTATGTAGAAGGGGCGAGTCGCAGACCATAAAAGAGATCATAAAACAGCAAGGGGGATGAGTAATGGATAAGAAGCTAGACGATCTGGTAATTTCATTGAAAGATGAAATGGTGAATTCAATTTCCGAATCTATCAAAATCAAATCGGTTAGGGAGAACCCGGTGGAGGAAGGACCTTTCGGCGAGGGTATTAAAAAATCGCTCGAACATACCGTGAAACTGGCCAAGAAACTGGGCTTTCAGGCCAGAAATGCCGAAGGTTACGTCGGGATAGTCGATTTCGGTTCGGGAAAGACTTTCGGAGTTCTTGGACATCTGGATGTCGTGCCGGAAGGCGAAGGCTGGGAAGTGCCTCCATATAGCGGCCTGGTCAAGGACGGAGAGATATGGGGGAGAGGTACTCAGGACGATAAGGGTCCAATGATAGCGGCTCTCTATGCTCTCAAGGCCATCAAAGAGTACTGTCCGAATCCTTCAAAGAGAATCAGGCTTATCTTTGGAACCAACGAAGAGTCGGGCTGGGAGTGCATGAAGTATTACGTTAAGCACGAAGAGATACCTGATATGTCGGTCACTCCCGACGCCGAATTTCCCGTTATCTTCGCCGAAAAGGGAATCGTTAATTACACGATATCCTCCCTCACGGACAACGGCGGAGCGGGGCTGGTGATGGAATCGCTCCAGGCCGGAGAGGCGGCAAACATGGTAGCATCGACCGCAAGGGCAGTTTTGAAGGGCGTCGCACCCGATATTTTCAACAAAATAAAGAACTTCAAGCCTTCGAACGAGGTAAGAATCGAGATCAGGGAATCCGACGGAAAGGTGGAAGTCTTATTCACGGGCGTCTCGGCCCATGGCTCGACCCCTTACAAAGGTCACAGTGCACTAGCCGCTATGGTTGATCTTCTGGCCGATCTACCCTTCTCCGATCGAGAGCTGTGCAATTTCCTGCATCTGGTGAGATCGAAGATCGGCTACGAATTCTTCGGCGAATCTCTGGGAATAGCCGGAAGGGACTCAATGTCGGGCGAATTAACACTCAACCTTGGAACTATGAAGCTCGTCGGTGGCGAGATAAAGCTGGTCATTAACATACGCTATCCGGTCTTCTTCAACGAAGCCATGGTAAGGACTCAGATCGAAGAAGCCTTCAAAGGGTGCAGGGTTGAGATGCACAACAACAAGAATCCTCTATATGTTTCGCCTGACTCCGATCTGGTCAAAATGTGTAGGCAGGTGTACAGAGAGATGACCGGCCATGACGAAAAACCTATAGCCATCGGCGGCGGAACTTATGCAAGGGCGGTGCCGAATGCGGTGGCCTTCGGTGCTCTGTTTCCCGGGGGCATCGAGAGAGCTCACCAACCTAACGAGAGAGTTTCCATAGATGATATACTGATGGTCGCGAGAATTTACGCTCAGCTATTTCTCAGGTTTCTGCAATCTTGAAGTAAGAGAGTAAATCAACGAATGACGGGCACACCGGCCGGTGTGCCCGCTTTATTTAAATAACCTTCGGCTTCAATCGACCACGTTCCGTAACCACTTCCCGGTTTTTGTTCTCCAGATGCCCAGTATCGCTTTCACAAGCTCCTCGACCATCATTACGATATAGACTGCCGGAAGAGACCACTTCAGAACCAGCCCGGTGATTGCGACTAGAGGGATTCCGACTCCCCAGAGAGAGAAAATCTCCATTAGCATGGCCGCCTTCGTATCTCCGCCGCTCCGCAATATCCCCACGATATTGACGGCATTGAACATCTTTATAGGTTGGGCAAGTCCCACTATGACTACAACTGTCAACACGATATCTTTGAGAGCCTGATCGATGTTATAGAGTTGTACTATGAAACGAGAAAGGAAGATTATCATCAGCCCCGTTACGATAGCCGTGATCACGGTAAGCTGAATCAACTTTCGCGCATTGAATTTGGCCTGCGTGAAATTGTTTCTCCCCAGCTCTGTGCCCACCATCACTACCGTGGCCGATGCCAGTCCTCCAAAGATAACGAACCCGAAGTTCTCTATCGTACTGGAAATGTTCCTGGCGGCGATGAACTCAGTTCCCATCCTGGCCATTACCAGTGAATAGACCGTGACTCCAAGGCTCCAGAGAAACTCGTTGAAGATCACAGGTGTCGCGTACTTCATTAACCGCCTGAAAAAGGGGCCGTCGAACCTGAAGGCGTACAGGGTAAACCTTATAGGTGTGAGTCTTCTCAGGGCTATAAACAAAAAGATAAAAAACTCGGCAATTCTGGCTACCAGTGTAGCGATGGAAGCTCCGAAAACCCCCATGGCTGGGATAGAGCCGAAACCGAAGATCAGTATGTAGTTGCCCACGGTGTTTATAGAAAGGGCTACCAGACTTATGTACAGCGGTATCCTAGCCTTTTCGACCGTCCTCAGAGCCATCGCCATAATGAAGGAGAAAGATGTAAGAAAAGTCGAGAAGGCCACGGGACGGGCATATTCCGCGCCGAGCCTTATTACTTCGACATCTGAGGTGAAGATCTTCAAAATCCCCTCGGGAAAAGCGAAGAGGAGCACAAAGAAGACCGTAGCCGCACCCATGGTGATGTATATTATATGTCCCAGCGTTTTCTCTATACTTTTTTCGTCGCGCTTGCCCCAGTACTGGGAAACGAAGATCCCGGCGCCGCTGGATGCCCCGAAAGTGAAGAGGTTCAAAATAAAGACTACCTGGTTAACCAGTCCAACGGCCGCTATCGCCGTTGTGCCAAGCTGTCCGATCATAAGGTTATCAACCAGGTTGAGACCTGTGGATATAAGGTTTTGTAGGGTTATCGGGATCGCGATAGAAAGTATCCGCCGTGTGAATTCTTTCATGAGTTCCTCCTAAATCTAGACGCCGTAGAATTATACAGTCTATCTTTTCAGAAGACAACTTGAGAGTGTATAAAGCTGGCACACACACGTTGAAATGAGGTATAATCTAGCTTCAAAGGGAGGGAAGAACTTGTTCTATCTAGACATGACACTGAGGCTCTTCAGCGCGCTGCTAGCCGGAGCGCTGATCGGAGTCACCAGAGAGAGAATTCACAAACCGGCCGGACTGAGGACTCATGCCCTTATCTGTGTCGGGGCGGCCTTCATAACAGTGCTATCGACCACGGTATTTATAACTGACGACCATGGCGACCCTGGGAGAGTGGCGGCGCAGATCGTTTCGGGAATAGGTTTTCTGGGCGCCGGAACGATATTGAAAAAGGGCTTCTCGGTGAAGGGATTGACCACTGCAGCCACACTCTGGGTAACTGCCGCAGTCGGAATGGGTTTCGGTGCGGGAGAGTATCTTCTCTCTTCGGTCGTGACGGGTTTCGCCCTTATGATCGTCTTATTCCTGAAGAAAATCGAGCTTCTACTCGGAGGTAGAAACCTCCCGAGAATAATAATAACCGCAAGAGAAGACAAAGACCTGCTTGGCAATATCACTAACTGGTTCAAAGACAACGCCATCACCGTTGAATCGATCGATGTCGAAGAGGATGAGAATAACATAAGCATACTCGTCGAAATAAGCAAAGGCGACGTGATTAAGGCCAAACAGGTGATGATCGATCTAACGAGAATAGAGGGAGTCAGGGGAGCGGAGATACGCTAGATCGAACTGCTGAAGGAGACGAAAATTCTCACGTCTCACCCTCTCTCCTCTTCTCTCTCTTTCCAAGGACTGCACTTGACGCTCTATCAAAAAGCCGGTGTTTGCTAGAACAGTCTCCATACAAGCTTTTCGTTCATCTCTATCACATCGTCCGTCAAAGGATCTCCCGGGTATATTATTACCGTTCCCTCGCCCGCTGGATACTCTCCGGCTTCTCCTTCAAGCGTGGAGATTCCATCAAAGGATATTCCTTCTACCGACACGATCTCGCCGGACTGAAGACCTCCAAAGGCTACGGGAAGGCCCAGATCTGCCAGAAGCTTGTTGTAAGTGTCTATGATATCCTGGCCAATTGTCTCACCCGTACCGGTTATTATTAACGTGCCGCCCTTCTTTACGAAATCGGCGATGATAGTAGCCTGAGCGGGCATGAGCATTTTGAGTCTTTCGAAGGATCCACCCGATCCCGGAAGCGGAATTATCAAAACATTTATATTGTCGAGTTCTCCTGTCTTGAGTAGCCTCTCGACGGTCGAGTATTTGTGGCCGAATTTCTGGAGCATCGTCGACAGCTTTTCCCGCCTGTTCACAGCGTAATTCACGTGGCTCCTGTCAAAAAGAACGTTGAGGGATGTCGCCTCTCTCAATTTGAGAGATACGCTCGAATAAGGCACGCTATCAAGGTAGAAATCTATCCTTCCGTCGCCGCTTCCGACCGTGTGCGGGAGAGTGACCTCCCTAGACTCGTAGGCCGCCAGAGAATAGCTCTCCTCGATGATCACGCCATGGAGGTTGCGGAGTTCTAGAGTAGTCGAGGCCTCCTGCGAAGAGGTGTTCGAGATCTGGAAGGAGAGCGTCACCTCCTCTCCCGGCTTGACGTTCGAGGGAAAAACGGCCGGATTGTAAAGGTGAACGGGATTGTTTCTCTGAACCCAGATGGGCGAGGAAACCACTTCTTCACCGTCCCTGGCCTTCGCGTACACAAAGAAGTATTCATAACCGGTCTCTATATCCAGCCGGAGCTCCATCTCGAAGAGCGAATCGTTCACGTCGAAATGAGCGAGAAGACCCGTTCGCGAGTAGATCTCGACGAATTCCAGATCGTCCCCGTTTTCATCTTTTATCGAGACTTTGAGGTTGATCTCCTCCAGATCGTGAAGGATATCGCCCATGAAGCCGCCGTCCGCCGAGAAGGAGAGAAGGATATCTCTGTCCTCGCTGGCGTATACTCTGCGCTCGCTGAAGGCTTTGAGGATCTCCTCTTGGGTAAGACCGGAAGCGTAAACGACGGCTCTTGAATCGTTCGCGCCGCCCCAGTTGGGCTTATGGTTATCCTGTCCGAGGGTGGCGCCGAGATGCCAGCCTTTTAGCAGGGCCAGCCGGTAAGCCTGGAACATCTCTTGCGAGATCGTCTCGTTTTGCCACCAGTTACCGTTTCCGACCTCTATCAGATTCACATAAAGATCGGCCTGAGGAACGTAATGGAACTGCTTGAAATTATCTCCAAACATCGTGATAGGGTGATTGAACTGTCCCACGGCCTTCCTTTCGATAATCCAGTCGTACAGCTGCCGCAGGTCCGATTGGACTCTGTCGGTCCAGTCTTGCGTTCCGTAAACGTTTATATGGCCCGTTCCGGTCGCCGTCCATTCGAAACCGGCAAAGGCTAGAAAAGACCCCGTAGTAGCTTTCTGCGCCGCTTCGATCGTGGCGGTCAGCTTGTCCCTTCCGTCGGGAAGAGTCTGAACGAAGTAATAACCGTGATCGGTAACTGCCAGAAAGTCGAGTCCGGGAACTTTTGAGCCGTATTCGTAGGCCTCTTCGGGCGTACCCGTGCCGTCGGAATAAGATGTATGTGAATGCGGGTTGCCGTAAAACAGCCTTAAATCGCTCGCGACGACCGCGATCGCAAGAAGCGCGAACAAAACTACAATTACTAACCTTCTCATCGAATCACCCTTTCAGTTAATGTTTTGAAACATCAATTAGCTTTTTCCCGTTTTCTTATTCTGGCCTTCCTGAACCAGAAGAAGTACAGCACCAATATATACGCTGCCAGACCCAGCAGGAAGTACAGATAGTATATTGGTTTGCCTTCTCTGTAACCGAGTATCGGAATGTTCAAAAGTATGAGCATCGGGATCCCGAGGAAAAGCGCCAATCCGCTCCCGAAAACCATATCCTCGGCCGTACCCGTTTCGAACGTGGGATCGACCTCTCTCAGAAGAGCCATCCCGGTCGATAGAGTTCCGGTGTGCATTCCGAAAAAGGTCACTATGTGTTCCAGGGGAGCCTTCTCGTATATCCTCTTGCCGAACCAGATGGAGTAGCCGGCGATGAAGAGACCACCGATGGTGGTGAGAATTATTACCGGCCAGATGTAGTGTTGAATGACCGAGAAGGAGATTCCGGCGATCGAGGCCGCAACCATGAAATCGAAGACACCGCCGCCGATTCTCTGAAGCAGAAAATCGTTCATATACTCGGTTTCATACTTCCCGGACTTCCGGAATTTTTCGTATATCGCCCTGAAGGCCATTGCAAATAGAACCCCGATGACGAAATGGAAGCCCCACAACACCTGGGCGAAAGTCTCCCCGAAAGTACCCAGTCCTCCTATCAGGCCGGTGAACCACTTCAGGAAAAGGTACGTGGCCAGATAGACGATGCCAACCGCCAGAATCTGGATCGTGAAGCCGTCGATATCGGAGAACTCGAAGTCCCTTATCGTCGCTTCGATCCTTTTCCTCACGGTAGGTCTTTCTATCTGGATCCCTATCTGTTTCTTTCTGTAAACCATCGTGTTGAGCATCACGATACCGCCGAAGGCCGACCAGAGAAAACCGAGGGTGGCCACGCTCAACCCGACCGCACCGCCGCCGGTGAATCCGAGAGCCTCCCACTGACTGCCGAGAGAATAAGCCTGTCCGGGACCCTGAGCGAAACCGAGAGCCAGCAACAGACCAAAAGGCGGGAAGAGATCCTTGAAGAAGAGCCCCACCAGCGCTATGCCGATTATGAATCCAACGAACCCCTGAAGGGCATAGGATATGCTTATCAAAAAGCCGGTGTTGACAGACGACTTTGCCGTCGAACGCCTGGTCTTCTTCAGCGCGATGGCGATGAAACCGACGGCCATCAGGTGATAAACGAGATTTCCAAGACGGTCGTAAGAAAAAGGTATCAGTTTCAGAACCTCCGGTCCGAAAAGAATTCCCAGAAAGCCCGCTATAACCGAATTCGGAATAAGAATCTTGCTCAGAGGCGTGAGAATCCTTTTGAGGACAGAAGCAACTCCCAGCAGGATAGACAGGTAAGCAAAATCCAGTACGACGGTCCAATCCTGATCCATATAATCACCTTCTTTTTTCGGAACAAAGCTATTTTATCAAATTGTCTTCAAGTTAATTCCCCTCTTCTTTGTTAGAATTGACTTGACAAAAAAGGAGGAAATTTGCAATGACATTTACACCGCTGGGTGGCGGCAGGGAGATAGGGGCAAACTCTTACCTCTTGAGCCTTAACGGGAAGAAGATACTTATCGACGCGGGGAGGCACCCTGTGAAAGAAGGCTACGACTCGCTGCCCGAACTCGACACAATAGACGATATCGATGTGATAATAATCTCTCATTCTCACTACGATCATATTTCTTCATTGCCGTACATCTCTACCATATGGCCCAAAGCTCCCGTCCTTATGGCCCAAGAGAACAAGGGACTGGCCCTGAGGATTCTTCAGAACTCCGTAGAAGTGATGAAAAAGAAAAACGAGAAAGACGGCGAGCAGCCCGTTCTCTACAACCACGGGGAGGTCAACGAACTCAAACGCCGCATCTACCCCATGGAGTATTTCCAGAGATACACGATTGACGACACCATAGAAGTAGCGCTCTACCCGGCCGGTCACGTCATGGGAGCCGCTTCGATATACCTCGAACACAACGGGCACAGGATACTGTACTCGGGCGACTTTTCCCTCTCACAGCAGCTGACTATACCGCCGGCCCAGCCGCCGCTTAAGGTCGAAACTCTAATATCGGAAGGTACCTATGGCTCGAAGGAAAACCAGCTAATCACACGTTTCAGCGAAATCGAGAGACTGAGCAAGTCAGTTAAGAGGGTACTCGAAAACAAAGGTCGGGTTCTTCTTCCCGTCTTCGCGCTGGGCAGGGGCCAGGAAACGATCTACATGCTCATGGGGCTCATGGAAAGAGGAAAGATCCCGACCGTGCCGATCTACACCAACGGAATGGTGGCCTCGATCAGCAACCTGTACATGAGCAACTACGAAAGAATCAGCGACAAAGACAGGAAATGGTTCATGCAAAACTTCCAGAAAATGGTCACCGTGGCGCCGAAGAACATAGAAAGACTCCTCTTCTCGAACGAACCGGCGATCTTCGTCTTCTCGGCCGGGATGTTAGTGGAAGAGACCCTGTCCTACATATTCGCCAGAGAAATGCTCCAGAGCGAGCACGACGGTATCTTCTTCATGGGTTACCAGAGCCCTGAATCCGACGGCTACAGAGTGCTGCAGGCTCACAAGGGCGGCGAGAAACAGATAACCCTTGGAGAGGAAACCATAGATATGAAATGCAAAAACATAGATATATTCAACTTCTCCGGTCATGCCGATTACCAGGAGCTTCTAGAATTACCGAGAAGACTCGAACCTGAGAAATTAATCTACGTACACGGTGATGAGGCCGCGCTCGAAAACCTCGCGGAAGAACTCCAGTATGAATTCCAGATAGAGATACCGGCAAACCTTCAAACTGTGGAGCTCTAGATTGCTTGACAAGGTCTAATGGTGATGTTATCATAGTTTACGGTTGCCGGGGTGGCGAAACTGGCAGACGCAACGGACTTAAAATCCGTTGGGGCGAGGGCTCCGTGTGGGTTCGATTCCCATCCCCGGCACCATGCAAGCAGAAAAGCAGGTCATTCACATAAAAGTGATTTTGACATACGGTGCGGGGTGGAGCAGTCTGGCAGCTCGTTGGGCTCATAACCCAAAGGTCACAGGTTCAAATCCTGTCCCCGCTACCATTATCAGGCGGTGTAGCTCAGCTGGCTAGAGCATGCGGTTCATACCCGCAGAGTCGTCAGTTCGATTCTGACCGCCGCCACCATGTATTTGTGTGCAATTGTAGGGTACGGAACGAAATCGAAAAGCCTCGGAATAAAACCGGGGCTTTTTTGTTAATATCTAAATCAAGTTGAGGAGCGATTAGCAGGAATAATTCCAGGCCGACTTTACCGGGTAAATTTCATGAACGGAGAACGAGGTTTTTTCAAAGAGCACTTATCTGCTGTTCAGTTTCAACGAAAACTCAAGGAATTGAGATGATAGAATCTTCATTATGATATCTATGGAGGTTCATGATGCGAAGATACGCTTTCATTTCTGTTGTTTCACTGGTGGTCATTTTTCTGACGGGCTGTCCCAAAGTGGATATTCATTATTCGCTCAGCGGGGTTGTAAGGCCATATTCAGGCGAGGAAGGGTTTGCGGTTCAGAGAAAGGGATATGTGCCGGAGCTAACGGCTAAAGATATCGAGAGAGGTTTCACCGATGATTACGTAGTCATCTTCAACAGTGGCTACGATTCAACGATACTCACGGGTGTGGAGGTTCTGGGCGAATTCTCCTCGCGCGATGGTGCGGTGGTTATCTCGACCGTCAGGACGTCCGATCCGCAGGCCCTTGCCGCAATCGAAGGCGTAAGGTCCGTGCAGAGAAACATGTTATACACCTTGCAATCGGAGACCACCGTGCCGGACGATCCTCTCTACACAGATCAGTGGGGTTATCCCATGGTACAGATGGAGGAGGCGTGGACCATCGCTAAAGGTTCTCCAACGGTGGTCGTGGCAATTATCGACTCCGGGACCAGGCCGGACCACCCCGACCTGCAGGGAGTGTTTCTTCACGGGTACGATTTGATAAACGACGACGACGATCCGACCGATAATCCTAACCCCGGCCGTCAATCACACGGTACGCATGTAACTGGAACGATCGCAACCGTTACGAACAACGGCATCGGCGTGGCCGGAATGACCTGGGGAAGGTATCCTACCGTGATGCCCATAAAAGTCTTCGACGACGGTGGCAATACAACAGATACAATCATCGCCGAGGGAATAATCTACGCCGTGGATCACGGGGCGAAGGTGATCAACATGAGCCTGGCCGGACCGGACACCGAGGCCGTGAGGCTGGCGGTGGAGTACGCTTACGCCAACGAAGTGATGATGATAGCGGCGGCCGGTAACTACAACACTTCCTATCCGTACTATCCGGCCTCTTACGATGAAGTCATCTCGGTGAGCGCGGTCGGGCCGACCATGGAAAGGGCCAGTTATTCGAACTACGGAGACTTCATAGATTTCGCCGCCCCGGGCGGGGATTCTAAAGTCGGCGGTCAGGCCGGTACGATTATCAGTACGGGCTACACTTCCGCGACGGGAAACGGTTATACCTATCTTTCAGGAACTTCCATGGCCTGTCCGCACGTGACCGGCCTGGTCGCCCTCCTGATGGGAGAGGGCTACATAGGAAGGGATTTGAACGGCGAAGAGATAGTCAAGAAGATAATCAGGCAGACCGCGCTGGACCTGGGCGATCCCGGATGGGACGAGTATTACGGTTATGGATTGATTCAGGCCGCAGATGCCCTGTCGATCGTCGAGGAGAAGAGGCCTTTCGTGGCGCAGGCATTGAGTATTGGGGGCGCGGTGTTAGCCCAGAGCGATGTCAGGCCTGATGGCTCTTTCAAGATCGGCGGCTTGAAAGACAAGAGCATCAAGTTGAGGGTCTGGCGAGATGTCAACGGGAACGGAGTAATAGACAAGGGCGATCTGGTTGGTTACGCTGGCTATAGCGGATGGGAACCGGCCTTCGAGAACGCTGCCCTACTCTTTTACGATTCAAGCGGAGACAAGGAGCTTGCCGGACCGGTCAATTTCTCACCAGTAATGTAAAAAGAGACTCCCGATCGGGAGTCTCTTTTTTTCTGTTCACCTATCTGGCCACCGCTTCGTTAATGGTCGAGACTTTTACGCTGAGGGGAGTCTCGTTCGAAAGGTTGTCGGATACAGGACAGCGATCTTCGACCACTTTTACCCATCTCTCAAGAGTCTCTTCGTCGGCGTCGCTATCGACTTTCATGGTAGCCTTTATCTCTTTGAATCCGGCTCTGTCGTCCTGGGATTTACCCATAAGCCTGGCCGCATTCAGCGGACCGGAGACATCTATCTCGAGTCTCTTTATAGAAAAGCCCATCTCTCCAGCCACTATATGACCTACCACGTTGAGACAGCCGGCCAGGGCGGCCAGTACGTACTCTACAGGGTTGGCTCCCCTGTCCTCCCCACCCAGGTTTGGCGGTTCGTCCACTATCATGTTAAAGCTCCTGGCTTTCACTGAAACCCTCGCGGGGCTTTCCGATATCGCTCTTACTCTAAAATTGGCATCTGGCATATTTTATACCTCCTATTGTGATTTCCTTCACATTTATTATACAGCCTTATCTCTTGTCAAATGTTAAGCCGATATAAATTATCGTTTCTATAGGACGAGAAGAGATGAGATCCCGTATAAAAGCACTACAGGATGACAGTCTTACTCACTTCGTGTAATCCTCGTGTATTGTCATAAGAGAGAGTATAGAATGAGGGTAGAGGGAGTAACCAGTTGTCATCTGGCAATCCCCTAGCCAGGATCCCGTTCTTACTATCTTCCTGTCATACCGCATAACAAGCTGGCATCACGAAGCGATTCTAAATACTGTGACGAGCGGGTTCATTTATGGCAACAGCGGGATTTTCTGTGGTCAATCTGCCCGGTTTATGATAATGTCTGTAAGAACGAAGGTTGTTGAGTGAAACACAGGTATTTATAACTGGAGAAAAGAATATCCGGTAATATATAGGCAGCAACTGTATGAAAGGGAGATACACGATGAACTAACTCCAAAAGGAGGATAGTATATGAGAAGAATTCTTTCACTTTTGATTATCTTTTTGGCCGCCTTAAGCGTGTTCTCGACCGAGAGGATAGTCGTTGCCGTCATGCAGGATCCAGACTTTCTAGATCCGCACAGGGCAGCGGCCTCGGGAACGTACGAGATGATGTTCAACGTTTTTGAAGGTCTCCTGAAACCCGATTCGAAGGGGAACGTGATTCCGGCCATTGCCGAGAGTTACTCCATCTCTCCCGATGGCCTCGTGTACACTTTCAAACTCAGAGAGGGAGTCAAGTTTCACAATGGCAAAGAGGTTACCATGAACGATGTTCTATACTCTTTGAATAGGTTGAAGGGGAGCGGTGAAGTCAGGGGACTTTCTTCGGATTTCGAGAAGTTCGTATCCAAAATCGAAGCCATAGGTGATAGAACCGTTGAGATCACTCTGAACACTCTGAACACAGACTTCCTCGATAAGTTCATAAACGCGATAATTCCCGCAGACAACCCTGATCACGAAAGAAACCCCATAGGGACCGGCCCGTTTAAGTTTGTCGCGTACCAGCCGGGACAGCGGGTGGTAATCGCAAAATTCAACGAGTACTGGAATCCGGATCTTCCACTTGTTGACGAGGTCGAGTTCAGGATAATACCGGACAACCAGGCCGCGCTCATGAGCTTCATGGCCGGGGAGGTCCAGATGCTTCCCAGGCTGGATGCGATACAGGCCGATATTCTGATGGGCAAATACAACCTAATAAGTGCCGAACAAAACATGGTGCAGCTTATGGCCATCAACCTTGCAAGAGAGCCCTTTGATGATCTGAAGGTGAGAAAGGCTATAAACCTGGCCATAGACAAGGAAGAGATCATAGAGATAGTCGCCAACGGTTACGGTACGGCGCTAGGTTCCAACATGTCGCCGATAATGGAGAGATACTACCAGGAAGGGCTAGAAGATTACTACAAAACCGATGTCGTCGCGGCCAAATCGCTTCTCGCTCAGGCTGGCTACCCGGAAGGATTCAAGACGAAGATAACTGTCCCCTCCAACTACCAGTTCCATGTCGATACGGCTCAAGTGATCGTCGAGCAACTGAAAAAGGTAGGAATCACGGCCGAAATCGAGTTAATAGAGTGGAGCATATGGCTGGACAGGGTTTACACGGGAAGAGATTATGAAATGACGATAGTGGGGCTCACCGGGAAGCTCAGCGCGTACGATATCTTGAAGAGGTACCTGAGCGACTATCCGAGGAACTTCTACAACTACTTCAACCCCCGGTACGATGAGCTGGTCAACTCAGCCATAAAGCAGACAGATATAGACAAAAAGGCCGCGCTCTTCAAGCAGGCGCAAGTGCTGCTCACAGAGGAAGCCGTCGCCGTATATATAATGGACCCGAACTTCATTGTAGCACTAGCGCCGAACCTTTTCGGGTACAACGTCTATCCTCTTTACGTGCAGGATATGTCCACACTATACTACAAGTAGAACCGGAGAAACCCGTGTATATCTACCTCAGAAAGCTCTTTGCGATGCTCGCGACGGTTTTCCTGGTCTCGATGATAACATTCATCACTTTCGAGATCATACCGGGAGACCCCGTCCTAGCCAGGCTGGGAGTCGATGCCGATGAAGCCCAGATCAGAGCGCTTTCCGAGGAACTGGGACTGGACGAGCCGCTTTCCAAAAGGTTTTTCGGGTGGATCACAGGTCTCTTCACAGGTGATCTGGGCCAATCGATAAGATACTCGAGACCAGTCTCAGAGCTGATCCTCGACAGATTGCCGGTGACGCTCTCGCTGGCATTGATCTCCATGGCTTTGATCGTTATCATCGGCGTACCGCTGGGGATCTTGAGCGCCAGATACGGCGACAGACTGCCCGGTATTTCGATCTCCATCGTGTCGCAGATAGGGATGGCCGTGCCTTCCTTCTGGACAGGTATAATCCTGATGTACATTTTCGGCCTCACTCTCAGGTGGGTCTCACCGGGAGGTTACACGCCCTGGAGCGTCGATCCTGTCGAGGCTTTCAAATCGCTTCTGCTTCCGGCCGTGGCAATCGCCCTCCCTTCGATAGCAACCGTGACAAGATACACCAGGAACACCGTGATGGAACAGATGAAAAACAATTACGTAAGGCTCGCCTTCTCTAAAGGTCTGAAGATGAACGCAGTGCTTTTCAGACACGTTTTGAAGAACGCACTGATTCCGGTTATCACTGTTCTCGGAATGATCACTGCCAACATTCTCGGCGGCAGTATAGTGATAGAACAGGTCTTCACTTTGCCCGGAGTCGGGAGACTCCTGATCAACGCAATATCGGTGCGCGACCTCCCGCTGGTCCAGGGGATGGTGTTGTACATTTCGCTGGTGATAGTCGTAACGAATTTTCTGATAGATATCGTCTATACACTGATCGACCCCAGAATCAAGCTCAGGTAGCGGAGGAGCGATGAAGAGAAAGAGAGTGAGTCTTTACATAGGAATATCCATAATCGCTTCGTTGCTCGCAATGATGCTGGTGAGTCTTTTCTACACGCCGTATCCGGTAACCGAGATGAACCGTAACGAAAGGTTTGCCCCTCCCTCCGCCAAACACCCACTGGGAACCGACAACTTCGGGAGAGATGTTCTCAGCAGGATCATGAAAGGTTCACAAACGGCCTTCTTAGTGGGTCTGATCGCGGTATCGGTGGGAGGTATATTCGGGGTTATCATAGGAGCCATTGCCGGTTATTTTGGCGGAATACTGGATGAATTCATAATGAGACTGATGGACGCGATGATGGCCTTTCCGGGAATTCTCTTCGCCCTGATGTTCGTCTCAATCTTCGGGGTCGGTATAAGAAACACGATCATAGCGATAGGTATCATGTCGATTCCCTCTTTCGCCAGGATAACCAGGAGTGGATTCATTCAGCACAAAGAGTTCGAATACGTTAAAAACGCACGGGTCAAGGGCGTCTCGAACTTAAGGATAATGTTCAGCCACATATTTCCGAACGTGCTGTCTCCTATAATTGTAGCGGCCTCGATGGGCTTTTCCAGCGCCGTGCTCTCAGAGGCGGCCCTGAGTTACCTGGGTCTTGGGATTCAGCCGCCCGATCCTAGCTGGGGCAGGATGCTCAACGAGTCGCAGTCCTTCATAGCTCTCAGTCCATGGTACACCATAGCGCCGGGGATCTTCATAACACTGATAGTTCTTGGTTTCAATTTCCTGGGCGACGGTATCGCCGATCTCCAGGACAGGCAGCAGTAGGTGTAAACGTGGAGCGAACGATCTCAGAGGGGACTCTCCTCCAGGTCAGGGATCTTAAGATCTCCTTCACCACGGTTAAGGGCGACTTACCGGCGGTCAGGGGGATCTCCTTCGACATCGGGAGAAACTCCATCGTTGGCCTGGTCGGTGAATCGGGATGCGGCAAGAGCGTGACAGCCCTGGCCATCATGAGACTCCTTCCAAGTAACGCTCAACTCTCTGGTACGATCGACTTTTCCGGCAGGAATATCGTCGCGATGCACGAGGAAGAGATAAGAAAACTGCGCGGAAGCGAGATCTCAATGATCTTCCAGGAACCGTTGACCTCACTAAATCCCCTATGGAAAGTCGGTAGACAGATCGACGAGAACCTGAAGATGCACACCAAAATGAGCGGCGGTGAGAGGTTTCGAAGCGTTATTGATATCATGAGAGACGTGGGATTACCCGACCCGGAGAGACTCTACCACAAATACCCCCACGAACTGTCCGGCGGAATGCGCCAGAGGATAGCCATAGCGATAGCGATAGCCTGCAGGCCGTCCCTGATAATTGCAGATGAGCCGACGACGGCGCTCGACGTTACGATCCAGGCACAGATACTCCAGCTGCTGAAAGATATAAACAGAGAGAAGGGATCCTCCATCATCTTCATCTCCCACAACTTCGGTATAATAAGAGAGATATGCACTTCAGTCTGCGTGATGTACGCCGGGCATCTGGTGGAGGTCGCCCCAACCGAAAAGCTCTTCTGTGGACCGGAGCATCCATACACGATAGGGCTCATGAAGGCAATTCCGAAAATCGATTCCAAAGGGAGGGAGCTTTACGACATCCCCGGTAAAGTACCGTCGATAACCGACGCGCTTCCCGGTTGTCCCTTCGAGCCCAGATGTGAATACGCCTTCGAAAGGTGTAAACGTGAGTTGCCACAATTCAAAGCTCTCGGAGATCAACATGAATCGAGATGCTTCCTAGCCGGTGAGCTGCGATGAGCGACATAATTCTCGAAGTCAGAGACCTCGTGAAACATTACCCGCTACGAAGGACGAAGCTGTTAGAGAGTCCGGCAAGGGTCAGGGCTCTAAATGGTGTCTCTTTCTCCATAGCTAGGGGAGAGTCTTTCGGACTGGTAGGGGAATCGGGCTGCGGAAAGACAACGGCCGGCCATACGATAATAAAGCTGCTCGAACCGACGGGAGGGAAGATGTTTTTTGAAGGCGAGGATATAACGACCATCAAGGGCGAAAGATTGAAATATCTAAGGAGGAAGATCCAGATAATTTTTCAGGATACCGCCGGCTCTCTCAACCCAAAGAAGACCGTGAAGTGGATTCTGAGCGAGCCTTTACGTGCACAGGGCATGCGAAGTCGCTCCGAGATCGAAAGGACAATCCGGGAAAGCCTGGGGCTGGTGGATCTCGACGAGAGTTTCCTGGATCGTTACCCGCACGAACTGTCGGGTGGGCAGAAGCAGAGGATCGGCATATTGAGCGCCCTGATTCTCAATCCGGAATTCATCATAGCGGATGAACCCGTTTCGGCGCTGGATGTCTCAATACAGGCACAAATACTCAACCTTATGAAAAACCTCCAAAAGAGGCTTTCGCTGACTTATCTATTTATATCTCATGATCTCGGAGTAGTACATTTCTTCTGCGATAGGATAGCCGTAATGTACCTCGGGGAGATCGTTGAAATGGCTGAAGCGACAGACCTGTACGCTAATCCCTGCCATCCATACACGCAATCGCTATTCTCGGCAATACCGGGAGCGAGCACCACGGGCCAGCGGATAATCCTTCAGGGTGACGCGCCCGACCCTACCAACCCTCCACAGGGCTGCCCCTTCCATCCCAGGTGCTTCAAAAGAATGGAGATATGCACTCACACCAGACCCAAGACCGTCGAGATATCGAGAGAGCATTCGGTTTGCTGCCATCTCTACCCATGAAACTGGTCGCGTCGCCTTCCTGACGGTTTACTTCTTTATAAACGTGTTTTCGCTGAGTTCTCTGAAGGCCTTATCAAGCTCCTGATGGGTGTTCATAACTATGGGACCTCCCCACGCGATAGGCTCTTTGAGAGGTTTGCCAGAAAGCAACAAAAACCTGATCCCTTCATTGCCGGCTCTGACCCAGAATCTATCGCCTTCGTTGAATAAAACGGCATGTTTTCTGGTTATAGATTCAGTGCCTGTTGGATCGAAGAGTCCCGCGCCCTGAAGAATATAGATGAACAGAGTCGAACCTCTTTGGCTTTCGAAAGACCAGTCTCTTCCTGCCGTGACTTCAACATCCAGATAGGTAGCTTTCACATACCTTCCTTCAAATGCTCCCTTCGAGTCTTTGTATCGACCCGCGATGATGTGTACCTTACTCCCATCTTCATCTACGACTGTAATGTCCTCGCATTTTATGTCGCCATACTGAGGATCTACCATCTTGTCTCTGGCTGGCAGGTTTAGCCAGAGCTGAACACCGAAGAGCCTTCCGCTAGCTTTGGGCATCTCCTGGTGTATTATACCCGACCCGGCCGTCATCCACTGACAATCGCCGTTGAGAATGCTGCCACTGTTGCCAAGACTGTCTCTATGCTCTATATTCCCGCTTACTAGGTATGTTATCGTCTCGATACCACGGTGTGGATGCCAGGGAAAGCCTTTCGTGTAATCGTCCGGGTTTGTGGAGTCGAAAGCATCCAGCATGAGAAAGGGGTCGAATTCTGCGGTATCTTTATAACCGATCACCCTTACCAGTTTCACCCCGGCTCCATCGACCGTGTCCTTGCCAGTAACTATCTTGCGTACGGTACGCAGTTGCTTCATAGGAATCTTCTCCTCTCATAGATCCTATTACAATGATACCATCGCTGGGTATCTAAAAAACTAGGAGGTCGTCCCCCAAATTACCACAATGACTTCATAGAGCTGTATCGTCAGCTTTCCGCATCAACGACTTAATGGTGAAGGTGTAAACTCGATTTATGGAGATTCTAAGGGGTAAATTCGCGGCAGCCGTGACGGCTATTATGTGTTCGATACTCTGGGGAAGCGCCTTCCCGGTTCTCAAGATCGGTTACGAAGAGATGGCCATCGCTCCCGACGACGTTTCGGCGAAGCTGGTCTTCGCCGGTCTTCGTTTTTTGGGCGCCGGCCTGATGGTGCTGCTTCTTTCGATCCCCTTCGGCAAAAAGGAAAGACAGAAGTTCACGGCCGGGGATTACATCCACTTCATAGCTCTGGGTACGATGCAGACCTTCCTGTTGTACTTCTTCTTTTACAACGGTCTCAGTTACACCACCGGCATGAAGTCCTCGATAATCATGGCCGGAGAAAACTTTCTTGTCATACTCATCGCCCATTATATATACCACAACGACCGTCTCAGCTGGAGAAAAACTCTCGGAATGTTTCTGGGCTTTCTGGGCGTATTTCTGGCTAATTTCAACGAAGGCTTCACACTGAGCTTCGTTTTCAAAGGCGACGGTTTCATGATGATCGCCACATCAATAGGAGCAATAGGAACGATCTACGCCAAGTGGCTTTCCGCCAGTAGGTCTCCCTTTCTGGTGTCGGGCTGGCAGCTGTCTAGCGGCGGTCTTATGTTGCTTCTATTCGGTTTGCCTGGCTTGAAGGTCGGTGCACTGGTCTTCACACCGAAAGGAGTCGCTCTTTTGATCTACTCCATGTTGCTTTCGGCGGTCGCCTTCTCTTTCTGGTACGCCCTGCTCAGCTATCACAAAGCCGGTGAGATAACCATGTACCGTTTCGTCATACCCGTTGCCGGAGTCTTCCTGTCGGCCGCTTTCGTTCCCGGTGAAGCGATAAACTCCTATACCTTACTCTCACTTCTTTTCGTAGCTTTGGGTATCATCGTGGTCAACTGGAGGCTTTCTAAAGCTCCGGCCGTCGAAAAAAACTAGATATAATCGAAACCATAGACGGGCAGCGGAATAGGGGAGCCCTTTATATTGCTCTCAAGCAGCACCAGTCTGGTGAATTCGGCCGGAGTCATTTTACTGGCCTTCTCTCTGAAGGCTTCGAATTCTCCGTCCGTCATTACTTCCCTGTAATAACCTTCGAGCTGATCGAGAAAGTTCTCAATGGATATGACCTTCATCGTTCCTTCGAAGTCGGTCTTTTCCCTCTCCTGGCTAAGGCAGAGACCGTCTAGCACAAGAACGCATTCCTTCTCTCCGCTCAACTGGAGATAGCCCCTTGCCGCCTCGATAACGTCGCTCTCGCATCCGGCATGTTCGACGATGTAATTGCTGTCGCGGAACTTTATCACCGTGACGTAAGCTTTATCGCTGATGAAGGTCTTAGCCGCTCTAACCATCACCCGGCCTGTGGCGAAGACTCTTCTGAACTGCGAAAGATCCCTGAAATAACGTACCGACCTCCCCATGTAGAGCCAGGCGATTCTCGAAAGATCTTCTTCGCTCGCCTCTCTAACACGTGAAGCCTTTCCCGGTAAGACTTTCAGCTTGTAAAAGCCATCCGGCTCAACGGCTCCAAACCTGCTGTATAGACCACGCTTACCCGAGATTATAAAGAGCGATATGCCCTTCTCTATAGCCATTTTTTCGGACATTGCCAAGGCCTTCGCCCCGTAGTCTCTGCCCCTGTAATCGGGGTGCGTGCATACAGCGCCGATGAGACCGGCCTTCAACCTGTGACCGAAAACAGAGATTTCTTTAGGAAGCATGCCTACCATTGTCACTGGCCTTCCGGCCTCTCTCACGACTGTCATGTTTTCCATGTTTTCCGGCGAGAAAAGCAGCGGAAAGCAACCGCCCATATCCGTTTTGAAGACCTGGCTCGAAAGCTTTATCATAGCGGGGATATCTTCTTCTCTTGCAACGACGGGATCTGACAATGCGATCACCTCACTCAACATGCTATCGATTATCAAAAACCACACAATTGATAATCTCATAATTGAGAGCCGGATGCAATATTGTGATTAAATAGTCTTTGAAAGAATATAGAAAGGGCCGGTGATTGATTTGTCAGAGACGGTACATAGAATACAGCTCAAAGATAAAGAAATAATACTGATTGGAACCGCTCACGTATCTAAAAACAGCGCCGAAGAAGTGAAGCAGGTTATAGAGGAAGAGAAACCCGATTCCGTTGCGATCGAACTTTGCAACTCGCGTTATCAGTCGATGCAAGATCAGGATCGCTGGAAAAAGACGGATATCGCCAAAGTGATAAAGGATAAGAAATCCTTTTTGTTGCTGGCTAATCTTATTCTCTCCTCTTACCAGAAGAGAATGGCCAAGCAGATCGGGATACAGGCCGGACAGGAGATGCTCCAGGCGATAGAGTCGGCCAGGGAAACCGGCGCACAGCTGGTGCTGGCCGACAGGGATATACAGGTGACCTTCGCGAGAATCTGGGGAAACCTGGGTTTCTGGGGGAAGGCCAAACTCTTTTTCAGTCTCGTTCTCTCGATCTTCAGCGACGAGAAGATAACCGAGGAAGAACTGGACAAAATGAAATCGGGCGACATGCTGACATCAGCCCTGAGCGAGCTGTCCAAATCCTTCCCACAACTTAAAGAAACGCTGATAGACGAAAGGGACAAGTACCTCGCCCAGAAGATCAAGGATGCCCCGGGAAAGAAGATAGTCGCAGTGGTTGGCGCTGGTCACGTTCCGGGCCTTAAAGAGGCTATCAAGGAGGATCAGGACCTAGCGGCTTTGAGCAAAATCCCACCTAAAAAAAAGACCGGTAAGATAATCGGCTGGACTATATCGGTAGCAATAATTTCGCTGATAGTAGCGACGATTATCGTTAACCGCGACGCCGGCCTCGACCAAATACTGAGCTGGATACTTTGGAACGGCTCTCTCTCGGCTCTGGGAACACTGGCCGCATTCGGGCACCCACTTTCGATACTCACGGCCTTTGTAGTCGCTCCGATAAGTTCTTTGAATCCGTTGCTCGCCGCCGGCTGGTTCGCCGGTCTCGTGGAAGCCATAATAAGAAAGCCCCATGTCTCGGACTTTGAAAACCTGAGCGAGGATGTGAACTCCTTCAAAGGCTTCTGGAGAAACAGAGTCACACGTATACTGCTGGTAGTGGTTCTTGCGAACGTTGGAAGCACTATCGGGACTTTCATAGGTGGAGCCGATGTAGTAAGAATATTCATTAAATCCTTCTGGGGATGAGGTTTTCGGTGAACTTGTCTCAAGTATGACCACATTTTACCGGTATCGCTTGGCAAAGCCGGCCATTTGTATCTATCGGGCAGCGAAAGCTCAACTCAATATCTAATAAAGTGGGTTGCTCCTCTAGTTCTTGTGAAAAGTGATCCCTTCATTTTCTAGGACAGACGTGGTCGATCCACAGCTCTTGGCCACCGATTGAAAATGAGTTAATCGCTCCCAGAAGGTTCAGAACGCCTTTCTGGCCTACGACGTTTGTAATTGAGATATTGACTCCGCCAATAACGGCACCGTTTATGTCGGCAAAGTTCTGAACGTTCTTCAGATCTCCGTTAACCTCAACGCTGATATTTCCGCCGTATTCGCCGTAGTAGAGAATGAGTCCGTTGGGTACTGACGGGAAGGTAAAGGCAACTGTGATGTTATTGAGGTTAACATCGAGACCGGTATGCCCGGCGAGCCCTTTGTTGTCCATTTTCAAATGCCCGTTGTTCGTTGGTGTGCCGTTAGACCAGTAGAACTCCTTTAAAGTTACGCTTAATGGATAAAAATGCTCCGGAACTCCCCTGTAATTAATATCTATATCGGTATCGGTATTCACGCTGATTTTTCCCATCAATTTCATCCATTGAAAATCGATAGATATATCTGGCAGATATTTAAAACGCATTGAGTACAGAAATAGTAATTCACAGGTGAATCGAAACGGTTATACAAAGGTTGCTTTTTTTACTTGCAAAAAGGATCATGATATTGCATGAGTTGAGATAGTGATTTAGGTAGATTTTTTACTTGTGAGAGCCAGGGACTTATTATCAACCTGCATGGCGAGTTTTTTCAGATGCCGTCATTAAACTTATATCCAGATACCTTTTTCAACTCAATTTCTAGAAAGATTCTTCTAATCCATCAAATATTTTTCTTCTTAAAATTGTCCTGGATCTCAGTTCATTTTCGCCAATGGATATTTCCCGAGTTTTGTAGGAGTCCAGGGAACGAGATACATTTCCATATCATCCATATTGTGCCACCATAACTCGACACCTTCGGCTTTTTCAGGGATTATTCCTTTGTCTAAATCAAAGATATAAGAAGCCGGAAGCTTGATTTCTTTTTTCTCGACGAGTATTTTTCCGTCCTTGTCGTACGTGACAAAATCAAACAAGAGTATGCCGCTTCTATTCTTGTCTAGCTCCAGTATAAGCATCTTTCCAAGCCTATCTTCATCTGTAAGATAGATAAGAATATCCCCTTCATTGAGCATTCGTTTTTCATTTCTTGAGATATTGATCTTCTCCGTTGTCAGATTCATACTGAAGCTCTCTATATCCAGATAAGTAACTGAGCAGAAACTATTTCTGTACGCCTCAACAGTTGGATTTCTCGAAATGCAAGACATTGCAATCACGGTTATCAAAATGGCGGTAGCAAAAGATTTCTTCATCTTCAAACACCCCTTCTGTTCTCTTAGAATCTGTAGCCTATCTCAAAATCGAATATCTTACCGACACTCTCTTTGAATTTTTGTAGAATAAGATCTACGTTAAGCTCTATGTAATAACCAGGACTAAAATTCATCCCAACTCCCAGTCTGAGAGGTGAAAAACCCAACTGTGACTGCTCTCCAAAAGCGAACGTGTGGCCGATATCTCCTCTAACATAAAAAGTATCAAGATCGAGTTTCAGTCCAACATAACCGTACCAGGCAATTCCGGGAATTATAAATGAAGGCTTTACTCCGGTGTCTTCCGAAAGAGTAAACATAAAAAATGGTGTTGCTATTCCAAAAGACAAAGGACCAAAATCATACCGTAAGTCAATACCAAGAACGTCTATTCCAACAAATCCGGAAAGAGGAGTATTCGAAAAAGATTCGGTTTGCGCGGCAACATTGATTAATCCGAGAGAAAGGCTTCCAAACGAAAGTGAAGTAACCAGCAAAAGGCAAAGTACAAGGACGGCATTCTTCATAGCTTTCACCCCCAACATTCATTGTACGTCCACAACGGAAAAAAACGTTCTGGATTTAAGACTATTTACTAAGTTGCCAAAGAATCACGCGCAGGTCTCATGGAAAGTCAATCTTCACGGGAACTCTTTCTATTTTCCAGAGAGGATTCTTGGATCTAAATATCGACTGGTTTTATCCTCGATTCGTGAGTTTAGCCTGCATATCAAAAACATATCTCCAATACGAACTGGGAAAACATTCGCATAAAGATCACCTAATATCTTAATTATAGGATTGTTCGAAGATCGTATTTTTCCCTTACTGGGAGGCTTGATATGTTTCTTGCAGTAGTTTCGTCGGTATTTTTCGGATGGGCACTGGGGGCGAACGATGCGGCAAACGTTTACGGTACGGCCGTGGCTTCTGGCCTTGTCAAGTTCAAAGTTGCGGTCGCCTCATCAGTGATATTTATACTCATAGGCGCGGTCTTCGCCGGTTCTAGAGTTCTTGAGACTATTTCCAGCCTCAGTTCGCAAACCGTCTTTACAGCCGTTACCGGAACTATTGCAGCGGCTCTGACGATGACGTTCATGACTCTCCTGGGTATTCCCGTCTCTTCTTCACAGGCCATGATGGGAGCTATCTTCGGTGTCGGAATGTTCCAGGGAACGGCCGATTGGTCTATATTTCTGAAAATAGTGGTTTGCTGGGTGACCACTCCTGTTGGCGCCGCCGTGGGCAGTTTCTTTCTGTACCGAATATTATCTATTGTCTTTGCAAGGATAAAGACCAAACCGATACAGAACCTCGCTTTGAAAATCGGTGCCATCGCCATAGGAGCGTACGGTTCATTCGCACTCGGGGCAAACGATGTGGCGAACGTTATCGGTCCTTTCGCGGGGATAATTCCAGCCAACGTCGCCGTGCTGATGGGAGGTATAAGCATAGGCCTTGGTGTGATCACTTTCGGCAAGCGCGTCATGTACACGGTGGGAAAACAGATAATCACTCTCGATCACTTCGCCGCTGTGATAGCCGTGCTTTCCATGTCGTCGATCGTGTGGATGTTCACACTGCTCGGTATACCGGCCTCTACCTCTCAGGCGATAGTCGGAGCAGTTGTTGGAGCGGGATTCGCTGGAGGCACGAAAGACATTAATCTGAAGGTTCTGAAGAAAATAGTTTTGGGGTGGGTGCAGACTCCGCTCGTTGCCGGACTCTTCTCCTTTTTCTTATGTCTTCTACTTGATCTTGTTATCAAGATCTTCTAATGACGGATTAAACTTTCTAACCATCAGGGTTTTTCAAAAGAAAGGACCACTAATTACTTTGATGCTATTTAGGGACCCTTCTCCTCTGTTGAGTGAATTATGAAGGTTCCCGAAATGGTGTCTTACGAGATCTCGCCGTCGAAATAAATCTTTTGTCGCCATAATTATCCAACCGCCCAGATAAATTTGTGCCACGATATGAAATACAACGCAAGCAAACCCGGTCTTCACAGGGCCATAATGATGAAGAATCTCGCCTTGTGTTCAGTCATTATCTCCCGAACGAATCGCTGGAGGGATCATTCAAGATGACAGACATTCTTTCTCTCGGTTGACTGTTATAATCTTGCTAGAGGTGATCGATATGACCAAGTTCTCTATCGTGGCTACCGTGAAGGACAGGAAGCTCCTAAAATCCGTCGAAATGACGCAGGCCAGTGCAGTAAGGTTCAACTCTTCCCATTGCGATCTGGGTGAACTCGAATCCTTTCTTGAGTACTACAACCGCAACTGTTCGCTTCCTCTTTATCTAGACCTTCAGGGAGCGAAGTTCAGACTTTCGCGTAATCAGCTGGAATTCGAGATCAAGACGGGCGAACAGGTGATTTTAGGAAGCTCGGGTTTGGAACTAAAAACAATTTCTATAGACCCTCGAGCCCTGTCGTATCTTTCTGCGGGGATGAGAGTCTCGATAGAAGACGGCAAAATCGAGCTGGAGGTGCTGAAAGCAGAGTCCGAATACGCGAGAGCGCTGGTTCTGAGAGGCGGTACAATCAGGGCTGCCAAGGGAATGAATATTTCTCCTCATCCAGTCAACCAGATAGAGCTTTCGTCAAGGGATGCAGAGATAGTAGCGCTCAGCAAAAAGTACGGCTTTATAAGGTACGCGTTGTCCTTCGTCTCTTCGTCCTGCGAGGTTACTGAACTCAAAGAACTGTCTCAAAGACCGGTCGCTTCAAAGATAGAGCGCGAGCTCCCTTTCGACAGGATAGAGGATATCGCAAAAGCCAGCGACGAAATCTGGTTCTGCAGGGGTGATCTCGGAGCCCAGCTCGGTACTAGGGGGTTGGTTGACTTCTACAGGTTCTTCACCAGAAATATCGAAAGGCTCAACAGACCGGTCCTGATGGCTGGCGAGGTGCTCGAACACATGGTGGATCACCCCTGCGCCACGCGGAGCGAGATCTGCCACCTCGTAGATATTAAGGAGAATGGTTATGCCGGAGTTGTTCTTTCCAATGAGACCGCTTATGGCTCCTTCCCGATCGAGACAATAAAGACAGTTCTGGAGGTTACTTCCGATGAGTGAAATGGTTCTGGATATAGCACGATCGCTCGGTCTTCCCGCCTGGAAAGTAGAGAATGCTATCGAACTTCTTGAAGACGGGAAGACCATCCCTTTCATAGCCAGATACAGAAAGGAAAAGACGGGCGAACTCAACGAGATACAGTTAAGAGACATAGCCGACACACTGGAGTATATGAAAAAGCTTCAGGCCAAAAAGGAAGAGGTTCTTCGTCTGATAGAGGAGAAGGGAAAGCTCACAGACGAACTCAAAACCAGAATAGTGGAGGCCGGCACTCTCCAGGTCGTCGAAGATCTCTATCTGCCTTACAAGTCCAGGAAGAAAACCAGGGCCGACAAGGCCAGAGAAAAGCAACTCCAGCCACTGGCCGACTTCCTTAAAACTGCCAGGAAGAGAGATGACGACTTCATAATCGGTTTCGTAAACGCCGAACTAGAAGTGTCAACGGTCGAAGGGGCTCTGGAAGGTGCTCGCGATATCCTGGCCGAAGAGTTCGCCCAGGATATCATGATAAGGGAACGAGTCAGGAACGAGCTGAAAACCAAAGGTATTATTAAGAGCGAGAAGACCGATTCAGAAGACGAACGAGCCGTGTACAGGGATTACTATGACTTCTCCCAGCCGATAAATCGCCTGGCAGCGCACAGGGTTCTGGCACTATTCAGAGGCGAGCGTGAAGAGATTCTCAAAGTGCATCTCGAGCTTCCTTTCGATATACTGCCTTCTCTGAAAAGATTGGCGGGATGGACCGACTCTCTGGCTTATTATAGCGAGCTGGAAGAGGCGGCCATCGATTCCTTCTCACGGCTCCTCTTTCCTTCGATAGAGAGAGAAGTAAGAACACAAATACGCGAAGAAGCCGAAACCAGGGCCATACACGTCTTCGCCAGAAACCTCAGAGACCTTTTTCTTCAACCTCCTCTGGGAGAAAAGGTCGTTATGGGAATCGACCCCGGTTACCGCACAGGTTGTAAGCTGGCAGTTATAGGAAGGGATGGGGCACTGCTCTACCACGATGTGATCTTCCCGACTCCGCCACAGAACGATTACACTGGCTCGGCGATGAAGGTCGTCCAGGCGACCAATCTTCTCGGGGTGGAGCTCATATCAATCGGAAACGGGACGGGTTCAAGAGAGACGGAACAATTTGTGAGCAGACTCATAAAAGAACATCGACTGGCCATAAAATATATGATTACCACAGAATCGGGTGCCTCCGTTTATTCGGCCTCGAAAGTAGCCATCGAAGAATTCCCCGATCAGGACGTAACCACCCGCGGTGCGATATCCATCGCCAGGCGAGTGCAGGACCCGCTTGCCGAATATGTGAAGATACCACCAGAGGCGATAGGGGTCGGTATGTACCAGCACGATGTGAACCAGTCGGAACTAAAGAAAGCCCTGGACAGAGAAGTGGAGTCGATTGTGAATATGGTAGGTGTCAATCTCAACACGGCCTCGGAGCATCTTCTGAAATACATCTCCGGTCTTGGCCCGAAGATCGCTGCGAGCATAGTTAAATACAGATCCGAAAACGGCCCCTTCAGAAACAGGAAGGATCTAATGAAAGTTACCGGTCTCGGTCCTAAAGCCTTCGAACAGGCGGCCGGTTTTTGCCGGATCATAAACGGTGATGAGCCTCTAGACGGAACAACCGTCCACCCCGAAAGTTACGCGATCGCCAGAGAACTACTGGACAAGATCGGTGTCTCTTCAGAAAAGCTTTTCGAGAAGCGCCTTGAATTGCCGGAAAGACTAGCGAGGATAGATGTCGAAGAGTTTTCAAAAGAAAAGAACTTCAATCCGATAACGGTCAGAGAGGTCATCGGCATGCTCAAAAAGCCCGGGCTTGACCCCAGGGAAGAGCTTCCTCAACCTCTGCTGAGAACCGACGTACTGACCATGGAAGACCTCGCCTCTGGAATGGAGCTAGAGGGAACGGTGAGAAACGTGGTCGATTTTGGAGCCTTCGTCGATATAGGCGTGAAGCAGGACGGTCTCATCCACAAAAGCAGGATGGGTAACAGGGTCAGAGATCCTCTCGAGGTACTCAGTGTCGGCCAGATAGTGAAAGTGAAGATTATCGAGGTTGACCTGCAGCGAATGAGGATTGGGCTCGAACTGCTGGCGTAGAAAATACTGCAGATACAAAAAAAGCCGCCTTTCGGCGGCTATCAATCGGGATATTCCAGGGGGTTTTAACATGCCTGTCCGTCTGTTCCAGAATCTGTGATTAATTGGACTGTGCATATTGCGGTGCTCAGGTGCTTTGTCTGGTTGTTA
>Ga0116188_1000041_pt1 | contig 138956 bp, 112 predicted proteins | sample AD_JPNTR2_MetaG_FD_89807 | JGI IMG/M metagenome (GOLD analysis project Ga0116188, IMG submission 89807) | Active sludge microbial communities of municipal wastewater-treating anaerobic digesters from Japan - AD_JPNTR2_MetaG | ecosystem: Engineered > Bioreactor > Anaerobic > Digestate | place...
AACCGCGCGCAACTGCTGGCGGCGATGTTCTGTTACCAATTGCTGCTGCGCTACAACCGCTTCTGTGGCCACCGCGACGGTCAGGTCAACTGGATCCTGGATGCATTATGAGACAGGCTGCATCGTGCCACGGCTTGTTGCACCACGGCTCATTGTGCTGGCACTCTTGCGCCGCGCCAGCTTCACCATAACCGGCCTGCTGTGTGCCACGGCTCCTGGGCCGCGTCAGGAAGGCCCTGACGCCTGTGTGCTGCAGCTCTTGAGCCGTGGGTTGGGACGACCCTGACGCCTGTGTGCCACGGCTCTTGCTCTCCGTTAGCTTCACCATAGCCGGCCCACTGTGCGCTACGGCTCTTGAGCCGTGTTGGGAAAACGCAGACATGCCGCACGGATCACGAGCACTGGCATAACGTACGCCCACAAGCAGCGGCGTAACCAGCGTGACGGTGAGGCCAAAGGCATGCTGCGGGATCACATATAGTCACATCGTGCCGTTTTCGGTCCAGGAGTCTCGCGCACCGACCCATGAGGCGGGCAGGATGCCCGCCCCCCGGGCGTCAGCTTGTGATCCCCGCCGGCGAGCCGGCCTCGCCGGTCACGACAGCCGTGGGTTTGGAAGGGTCGTCGTTGAAGCCGTTGGGGTGTGTTGAATGCCAGCGCCAGGCTGATTCCACGATGCGGTCAATGTCCGTCCAGCGCGGCTGCCAGCCGAGTTCTTCCTTAATCTTGCGCGGGTCGGCCACCAGCATCGGCGGATCGCCGGGACGACGCGGGCCTTCGACGACCGGGATGTTCCGACCGGTCACGCGCCTGGCCGCGTCGATCACCGCCCGCACGGAGAAACCGTTGCCCGTGCCGACATTGAAGGCCATGGCCACGCCCGGCTGGATGGCCTCGATGGCCAGGCGGTGGGCCGAGGCGAGGTCCTCCACGTGGATGTAATCGCGGATGCAGGTACCGTCGGGTGTGGGATAGTCGGTGCCGAAGATGGAGATGTTCGGCCGGATGCCGAGCGCCGCCTGGAGGACGGCCGGAATGATGTGGCTCTCAGGGTCGTGATCCTCACCGATGCTCCCATCGGCCGCCGCACCGCAGGCGTTGAAGTAGCGCAGCGCACAGGAGCCCAGGCCCCAGCCGGTGGCCGAATCGCGCAGCATCCACTCGTTGGCCAGCTTGGTACGGCCATAGGGATTGATCGGCGACTGGGGCAGCGTCTCCACAATGGCCTGCCCCTCGGGCGGAACGCCGTAGGTCGCGCAGCTCGAACTGAACACCATCTTGCGAATGCCGGCCCGGTTCATGGCCTCCAGCAGGTTCAGCGTGTTGGCCACGTTGTTGCGATAGTACTTGAGCGGGTCGCGGACCGATTCGCCGACCTCCGCGCTGGCGGCGAAATGCATGACCGCGTCAAAGCGCTGCGAGGCAAGGGCTTTGCCGAGCTGATCGGTATTGGCCAGGTCCCCCTGGATGAGCGTGGCCCGCGGGTGGACGGCCTCGCGGTGGCCAAGCGAAAGGTTATCAAAGACGACCACCTCGTGGCCGTTCTCGCAAAGATCTTTAACACAGTGGCTGCCGACATAACCGGCCCCGCCGGTGACAAAAATGCGCATGAGCTACTCCGTTCCAGTTGCAAATTCGCGATGCACAGCTCAAGAGCCGTGGCACACACGGTTACGGCATCGTGCCGCACGGCTCAAGCGCCGTGCCACACAGGCATACACCATTATTCCCGTATGGCGGCTGGGATTCCCGCCCGCGTCCGTCAGGTGGTGACAACGTCGCTCAGGGCCGAGATGCTGATGACGGTGTGCCGGAAGACGAAGATCCGGTCGCGGTTCACGCGGATGCCGTCCCGGGCGGACTCGACAATGTACTGTTCGCGCGGGGCATGGCCCTCGTTGGCGTTGTGCATGTCGGCGGATTCGAGCCAGAAGCCGTCCTCGCCGTAGGACACCAGCTTGCCCAGGTACACAATGGAACCCGGCGTGTCCAACACCACATCGCATCCGATCAGATCATCCAGGCTGTCAGTCAAGCATGTGCTCCGTCCGCCGGGCCGCTTGAACCGCGCCCTCGACGGATCTATATTCGACACAAACCTCGGCGAGCCAACAACGTCAGCGTTTATGGTAGGCTTTAAGGACCGAACTGGTCAAGATGGCAGCAGAGCGCCGGGGAAGGCCACGGCGCACGCACTATGGCATACAGTGGGCCGGCTACGGGTGAAGCCGGCACAGCGCAAGCATCATGGCACGCACGGGGGGCTGCAGGGGGGAGGTGGCGGTGCTGATTCAACCTTTCTGGCTGACGCTGGGACTGGCCGTCTTTCTGGCCGTTGCGGGACGGGCGTTTTTCGTCCGCCAGCGGGAGCGCGCGTACCTGCAGGACTTCGCACGGCGGCACGGCCTCAACTTCTCGCCGGTGGATCTCATCGGCTTGCACGATCGATACCAGAACCTGCGGATCATGCGGACGGGACACAGCCGGCACGTATGGAACGTGGTCTCCGGGATGACACCGGCCGGCCGGTTGAGCCTGTTCGACTACGGGCTGGAGCTCGGGTTCGGGTTTCGGCGGATTCGGCAGCGATGGTGGGTGGCGGTGCTGGAGCTGGAGATGGCCCGGGAAGGCTGGATAGCCGGCCCGGCAGACGAGCAGGGCGACCGGCCTGAATTATCCGCGAAAGCAGGCCCTTTCCTGGTGCGAGCCGAACACGCGATCACCATCCAGAAGTTGCGCGAGAGAGGCATTGAGGATCTGCTGGCGTCCGCCCCACCCGATGCCCGGTTCGAGGTACGGGGCCAACTGGCGGCGGTGGCCGTTCCGGCAGAGAACAAACCCGCCAGCCGCGAGCAACTGCTGAAGACGGTTATGGAACTGGGATCCTGCAGCGCAAAGTGAGCCATTTTCTGTAGCGGCCGGGCCTCAGCACGAAGATGGTGCGTGCAAAGCAGCGGCGGAACGCGCTCGGGCCGTGGGATGACCGGTCACTTCACGCTGGTCTTTTTCGGAGCGAGCGCGTTGGTAAGCGTCAGCGTCGTCCGCGACCAGACCAGCAGGGCCGCAAGCAGCGTCAGCCCCGTATTTTCGACCAGCTTCCAGCAGATGTTCACCTCGCCCGCCCCGCAGCCGCAGTCGAAGGCGATATCGCAGAAGGCCTTTTGCTCAGCCTCTTGAATGCCCAGTGCCCGCATAAACACCACCGGCGTGAAACTGAGCATCATCCCCAGGACGACCAGGCCGGTGCCGCGCACAGCAATGCCCGCGATCAGCAGCAGGCCGCAGAACACCTCCAGCCAGGGCAGCGCGATGGCAACGAGGTTCATCCACACATACTGTTCCGGAGCGAAGATCTGGTACTCGCGAATGAGCTTCAGGAACCCGTAGGGATCCGTGGTCTTGTTGTAGCCCATGTACAGGAAGGCCAGGCCGAGGACCAGCCGCGCCACCAGGTTCGGCACACCCGTCGCATCCAACCGCCGCAGGCGACCGACTTGCTCGCTCATTGGGCACCTCCAGTGGTGATGTCGCCGCTCAGACGTTCGCCTTTCTCCACGGGGCCCCCCTTGCTGGCCCATTCTTCCATGCCGCCGGTGTAGACATGGAGGATGGCCGGGTTAATCCCCACGGTGTCGCGCAGGTACCCGGCGGTGAACAGGCTATCCTCGCAATCGCCGCCATGGCAATAGATGACGATCTTCTCGGCGCCCAGGAGGAAGGGCTGCACGAGGTCCAGGGTAAGCTGCGGATTGACGTGATCGAGTCGCCAGGCCCGCGGGATGTGGCCCTCGTGGTACTGCTTCTCGTTGCGGGCATCCACGAAGACGTAAGCATCGGATTGATACTGAGGGTCGTGGAAGAGAGCAGCCACTTCGTCGTGACGAAGCGGCGTCAGGCCGGCCTCTTTGACGAGCTTTTCGACTTTATTGGCCACTTCGCCGGCGGCGCTGCCCTGGGCGGCGTGAACCGGAGAGGAGCTTTCCTGGACGGCCGGCCGGGTGGCCGCCTGATCGCCCGGCTGCGTGGTCGCGGACGAATCGGCGGTCGGGACCGAGGGCCGACTCCCGACGGGCTTGAAGTAATTTCGCCTCAGCTCCAGCCCGACGTCTGAGCCGACGTTAGCGACCAGGGCAATGCCCGTGCCGACAACCACCACGATCAGAGATTCGAGAATGACTCTGGCCATCTCCCTCATCGTTGCACCTCAAGCATCGTGGATCATCGGCTGAATTATACCCTATCCGGGGCGAGTGGCCACGGGCTGGGTGGTGGCCGACAGGCTCGCGCGAAGTTCGTCGAACTGCCGGGCCCATTCCTTCCCAAACCGATCGGGCGCCATCTGGTTGAGCTTGTCCAGCAGGCTGATGGCGGCGGTCCGGTTGGTCGTTCCCGTCAGACGGACGTACTCCAGCAGTCGGGCGATCAGCGTCTCGCGCAGCCGCTGGGGCTTGGATTCCTGGATGAACAGGATGGCTTTCTCGGGTGCGGAGGCGCGCAGATGGGCCTCGACAAGCTTGCCGGCCACCCGCTGGGCGGTCTCCTGGTCGGTGGCCGGCAGCACCTCCAGAACGCGGGTGAACGCCCCGGCCGCATCGCCCCCCCGCCCGGCCGACAGATAGGCGTCACCCAGCAACTCACGGACCCGCCCGAGGCGCTGGGGCTCGGCGCTCGAAGGACTCATCTGTTTCTCGGCTTCGGCCAGCAAATCGATCCGTCGCCCCACCGTCACGGGGTCCGTAGCCGACCACGAACTCAGCACCTGCTCGCGCTCGGCGGGCGGGAGGATCTTGAGGAAAAGCTGCTTGTAGGATTCCCAGGCCTTGTTCTGGACCGCGACGGAGGGTTCCTCCTTGGGATCGAGTCGCCCGCGGAGCCTTTCGAGGTGCTCGGGACGGCTGCCGATTTTGCCCAGGGCATCCGCCGCGAACTCGCGGACGCCGGCATCGGGGTCGCGCTCCATCCGTTCGATGACCACCTCGGCATCTCTGAGGTCGCCGACCAGGCCAATGCCGCGCAGGGCTGCCTGTCGGATGGCGGGTACTCGCTCGTTCGCGCCGGCGTGGGCACGGAAAATGGGCAGGAACTGCGGATCGGCGATGCGGGCCATGGCCTCGATGATCTGCTCGCGAACAATGTCGCTGTCCATGGGTTCAGACGCCCGCTCCACGAGCGCGGTGACGGCCAGGTCGGTTTCGGGGGGCGGCGCGCCGGGCGTCCGGGCGGCCAGTCGGCCTAAAGCCGCGGCCGCTTCCGCCGCAACCTGCTCGTCAGGCTCCCTGAGGCCGGCCACGCAGGCCGGAATCGAGCCCGGATCGGCCAGGTAGCCCAGGGCCCCATAGATCTCTCTTCGAATGTCCGGGAGGCGCTCGGTGGCCAGCATGGCCTGGACCCGGGGCGAGTCCTCGGACTGGCGCATGTCCCGCAGGATGATGACGGCCCGCTTGCGCACCCGTGGTTCGCGGTCGGTGAGCATCTGCCGGATCTGATAAAGGATGTCGGGGGCCGGCCGGGTACCGGCCACCATCTTCTCATGGACGATTTCCAGGGCGGTCAGGCGGTCCAGGGCCAGCGTTGATTTCAACCACCGCTGCAACTGCGCCGCCCGGTCCGAATCGGTGCGCTGAGCCTCGTGGAGTTGCTTGCAGCGGGCAATGAAGGTCTTCTCCAGGAGCTGGCGCTCCTGCTCCTTGAGCCGGGCCGTGACCACAGGATCGTCGTAGCCGGCCAGGGCGGCCGCGGCAGCCTCGCGAATGGCCGCCTCCTTGTGGTCGAGCAGACCCATCAGCGGCGGCACAAAGTCCGGGTGGGTCGATTGGGCCTGACTGATCGCCTGGCAGACGGCCAGCTTGGCGGCGTCATTGTTCTTGCTTTCGAGGATGATGAGCAGCGCCTTGACGCCCTCGTCCGAGAAGAACTCCAGGACGGAAAGAGCCGCTTCGACGCGCGCCTGCGGATCGCTCTGGCCACCGATAATGAGCACCAGCCGGTAAAGTTCCGCAGGGGAAGGTTCGAGAAGGCTCCCGGCAGGGGCCGAAGTGACCATCTGGGCGGGCGCCGGCAAAGCCGCCACCAGCCCCGTTCCCGTCAACGCCACCCCCGCCACGACGCACAACCAGCGCCGATGCCCGGCCACAAGCCGCCAACAGGGCCGGCGAGGCGAAAATTCGGGCGTGAAGGCTGTGGGAAGCGGCATGTCCAAATCCGTCCTTGTATGGAAGCGCCAGGTTTACTCGAGGCCTGACCGGTCCCCCCGCAGCCCGCCGGCAGGCCCACCTGCAATATAGACACGCGCCGAGGCCCCATGGTTGGGCCGGCGCCTCATCATTGTATACGTTTGAACGGCAGTCGAGGGGCGCGCGCCATGAGAAAAAACGCAAAAAATGCGGCACGTCTCCGGCGGCGATGACAGCCCACGACCCGTCTTTCAGGCGGTCGCGCGGATTCGCTCGATCCGGCGGGCGATATCGTCGATCTGGCGTGGGTCGCTGAAACCAATGGTGAAGCCGCTGATATAGGGCTTCTTCAGCACAAAGGCCAGCGATTCGTCGATCTGGTCGCCCTTGATTCGGCCCTCGCCGAGTATCTTCATGCCGTACACCGCTTTGCCGCGTTCGTGCATGGTTTTGAGGACCTCCTCGACTTTGGGCACGTCCGCGGGCTTGTCCACATCCATGAGCGTAGCAAAGGGATTGATGCGGGCGAGGTTCACTTCCCCCCAGGGCTCATCGGCGGCGGCCTTGAGGGCCTCAAAGGTATGACATGAGCATCCCACGGCGCGAACCCAGCCCTTCTCCTTGGCTTCACTGAGGGCATCCATCGCGCCGCGCAGTTTGCGCGGCCAATCCGCATCGACCATGCAGTGCAGCAGGACGATGTCGAGATAATCGGTGCCCAGTTCCGTACGGAATCGCTCGATATCGGCAAGGACGCGCTCAGCGGTCTTGCCCGTGGTTTTGGTGGTAATCGTGACCTGGTCCCGTTTGACCTCTTTGAGGGCCTGGCCGACGTAGGGATGGCTCTTGTAGGAATCGGCGGCATCCCACCAGCGGATGCCCTCGTCGAGGGCGTTGCGGAGCATCTTGATCATGGCGGGTGCGCCGGCACCCCGCTGCTCGCTGCCGCCCTTGGTGCCCGTGCCGATGGACAGGCGCGAGGCCTTGATGCCGGTCTTGCCCAGCAGGATCTGGTCATTGGCCCGAAGTATGGATCTTCCGACCGGCCGGGTGGCAGGCGGCTCAGCGGCTTCGGAGCCGGTTGTCGTGCCCACCACAAAGGAAGCACCGACGGCCGCCGCCGTACGGGACAGAAAATCACGCCGGTTCAACAGACCCATAGCCTTGCTCCTGAACAGTTTCGCCTGGCTCTCGCAGGGCACACCGCTCCCCGCGTTTCCACCCCAAGTGTAACCGCCAGAAACCGGGAGGCAATCGGGTTCTCTGTTCGCTATTTGCGCGGGGTGATGTGGAGCCCGGACGGCCGCGTTCCCAACCTGGGGCTCAGCCTGCCGGCGGGCCGGGTGGCCGTCGGGCGGCCAAGCGGGCTGGGCCGGGTCGTCACCCGGCGCGGCGGTGGCTCATAGGGCGGCTGCACGCCGATGGCCGGGTACTTGCGGCTCATCTCGAGAATCGCGTTCAGGTAAGGTTCGCGTTCCAGCCACAGCTTGATGTCGCCCTTGGAGTCCTCGAAACGCCGTCGGCCTTCGTGGCGATCCAGAACCTCGATAATGTGAAAACCCATGAAAGTCTCGAGCACTTCGCCGACCTGCCCGGGCTTCACCTTGAAGGCGGCCTCGGCCAACGGCTCCATCATCCGGTGATGACGCGTGAAGTATCCCAGTTTGCCGCCGTTCAATCGGGTCGGACAGGTGCTTTGCTTCAGGGCCTCGTCCCAGGTGATTTTTCCGCCGACCAGGTCTTCGCGGAGCTTCAGGGCTTTCTGGCGCTTGGCTTCCCTTTCCGCGGGCGTATTGTAGGGAGCGGAGCCGATGAGGATGTGCCGGGCGGACACCTCGGTGCCATTGAAATCCGCCGGATTATCATCGTACAGCTTCTTCAGGAGATCGGCGTTCTTGGCCTTTTCCCGGCCCCGGTTGCTGAGGGCGGTGCGGCCGTTGGCCAGCAGAACCTGCATGCGCCAACTTTCCGGCGTTCTACCGACTTTTTTCAGGAAGGCGGTGAATTCCTCATCCGTGTTGAGTTTTTCCCTCTTCTTGATGTGCTCTTTCTGGGCCTGAATGACCGATTCAGGAACAAGCTCGGGGTTCTCATCGAGGTAGATCAGCAGCCACCTGCGCTCCACCAACTCGCGCATGAACTGTTCCTTGTTGGCGTGAAAATCAGCCGGGGCGCCGCCATAGAAGTAACGTTCAAATTCAGCCTGGGTGATGGCCGTCTTGTCGCCGATCAGGACAAGAACCGCATCATGGGCCGGCTGAGTGGCCGCCGTGCCCGCCGGTCTGGTCTCGGCCACAGCCGACGCTCCGGGAGCGGTTGTCGGTTGCTGTGCCGTTGCGACGCTCACAACCCATGCCCCGGCCAGCAACGCCCCCGCCATGCTCCAACTCACTACCAGACCTTGCCTCATCATGGCTTACACCTTTTTCTCAGGAAGCAGACTTCACCGACAGTACTACAAGTCCTGTTTCGGTATGGTTCGCACCTGACCTGAGCCGATCTTAGGCTCGGTCCCCTGGATCAGCCGCCGCAGATTGCCGCGATGTCGATAAATTACCAGCAGACCAATAGTTATGGCAAATAATTCCAGCGGCCAGAGATGGCCGCCTTCTCCAAACAGTTCGCTACGGGCAGAGCAGGCAAAAATTACGGGAAATGCACCTGCCGCCGCAACCGAGCCCACGGACACATATCCGGTAGCCCGGGTCAGTATTACCCATAGAGCGAACGCCGCCAAGCCGGGCAAGGTAAAGTATGGGTACACTCCCAGGATCACGCCCAGCGAGGTGGCCACCCCCTTGCCGCCCTTGAAGCCCAGGTAAATGGGAAACATGTGGCCCAGGATGCAGGCCGCGGCGACCGCCAGCCATAACCACAGAAACGTGCTCTGGCCCCAATCGATTCCAATGCCCCGCTTCAGCAACGGGCCGGCGACCGCGACCGGCGCCAGCCCTTTGAGCAGATCCAGCGCGAAGACGGCCATCCCGTACCAGCGGCCCAGGACCCGCCCCACGTTGGTGGCCCCGATGTTACCGCTGCCGTGCTGGCGAATATCAATCCCTTTGAGCCGCCCGGCCAGCAGACCAAAGGGAATAGAGCCGACCAGATAGCCGACCAGGATACATGCAATCGCAATGGTCCACATTAACCACGTTCTCCTCTGCCGGCCTGACCAGACCGGAGGATTTCTTCATATAACGCCAGCACTTGCCGGGCATGATCGCGCATGGAAATTCCTTCGACCGCCCGGGGGGCATTGGCGGCACAGGCCCGGCGATGCTCCGGGTCGGCCAGTCGCTCAATGCGGTCGGCCAACGCGGGCACGTCGTCGGGCGAATCAATCACATAGCCCTCCCGGCCGTCAACAATCCGTTCGGCGGCGCCGTTGAAACGCGTCGTAATCACCGGGAGACCGGAACCCAGCGCCTCCAGGACCACCCGGCTGCACGGATCATAATAGGTGTCGTGGACCAGGACGTCGGCGGCATGGAAGAAGGCCTGCACGCGGGGCGTCGGCCCGGTGAACAGCACGCGGTCGCGGATATTGAGCTGTTCAGCCAGCTTTGTGAAGGGCGCGGGATTGTCCCGCCCCACCACCACCACCGATGCACGGCCCGCCCGAGCGGTTCCCGCTCTTTCCCGCTCCACTCGCCAGGCCAGGGCGCGGATGAGAGGCCCCACCCCTTTCAGCCTGAAGTTGTGAGCCACGCACAGGAGCATCAGATCGGTGTCCTTCATGCCGAACTGGCGGCGAAGCTGGGCACGATGAGAGGCCCGCTCGGCGGGCGTGGAGATGTCGGGATCGACGCCGTTGAAGATGAGCCGGACCCGCTGGGGATCAAAACGATAATGGCGCTGGAGCTGGTCGGCCACGTATCGCGAAATGGCAATGACCCAGGGCCGGCGACTCAACAACTGCCGCTCAAATCCGCTGATCACGCGATATTTGAGATTGATCCGCTGTCCGAGTTGCTTCAGGACGCGGCGCACCGGCGAGCCCCGCATGGCGAGGTTTCGCGCCAGGGTTTCCGGCACCGTCCCGCCCCGGGGCTGGTAGACGTCGGCAAACGGGCACGGGGTGATGCAGTGTACGATGTCAAAACGGTTCGTGCGGACATACTCCTGTGCCCGCTTGACGAACAGGCCAGTCCTGAGAGCCCGCATCCGGCCGTTGACCAGTATGGGAACGATATTCAGCGAGGGCGTGGACGGTGGGTATGACGTCGAGAGGATGCTCACGCGACAACCGTCGGCAGCCAGGTGCTCGGCAAACTGCATGGTGGAGGTTTCGGCCCCGCCCCGCCAGGTCTCGATCCGTTCAATGATCAGCGCTACGTTCATTCCGCCTGTTGCACTCCCACAGCCGGGGGTACTCCACCTCTTTGGAGGCAGGATCACAAAAACTACCGCTCCCAGGGGTACCCCACCTCTTCAGAGGTGGGATCACGAAGACTCAGCTCCCGAGGGTGCCCTACCTCTTCAGAGGTGGGGTCACGAAGATTCCTGTTGTACGCCTACAGCCAACTCCGGCCGGCGGCGAGCCATCCGCTGAGTCTTGGTGTGAATCAGCCTGGCCAGCCTTCGCGGCGACTCGCCCGTCCCACACGCGCGGACATACCGGCACAAAAAGCGAAGCCGTTCCCACCGCCCTACCCGATCAGCCGGCGTGGAAAAATGCAGGGCCGCCAGATCCTTGACCACCCAGCGTCTGCGCCGCCATCGGGGCCGGAACACCCGCTGGAGGTCAATCAACCGGAAATCCTCTCCTTCGATGAAAATATGCGACAAGTATAGGTCGCGATGCACGAAACCGGCACGATGCAGCCGAGCCACCAGACAGGCCAGCCCGTCGAGCAACCGCCGCCGCCGGGCAAAATCAGTTTCCTGCCCCACCGGCGGCAGGTGGGCCGGCACCCATCGTTCCAGCGACTCACCCGCCACCTCACGGGTCATGACGAAACTTCGTCGCTCCCAGATGCCCACCATTTCCTGCCCGAAGGCGATTGCCTCTATGGCCGGTACCCCCGCCTGGGCCAACAAGCGGGCATTAGTCCATTCGACACCGGCCGTACTCAAGCCGGCATGGCCCTCCCGCCAACGCTCCCACTGCCTTCTGAAAGGCGGACGGTCAAACCGCTTGAGATACAGGGTCCGGGGCGCCCCCTTCGAGTCGGTCAGTACGAGACGCCACCGCTGCCGCCAGGATTCCAACCCCGCCTTGTCCAGCCGTACGCCGGTATCCAGACGAAAAACCGCCTCCATGTCGGTGAGTGCATGGCAGGCCAGGAAGTCTCCCTCGGACGGTGCAATTTCAAATACCTGACTCATACTGGACACCTGCGGCAACGCCGGGCGGCAAAGCTAATCCCCCCTGCGTTGCGATGCAACTGTCGTTGTTGGATGGGAACTGCGCCGTGATCGTGCATCACCGGGTATCGGATCGGTCGGTACGGTGACATCCACAGATGATACGGAGCAATGTTACGGCCGGAGCGAGGCTACGGTTGATCGGGTGGACGACCCGGCGCAACCGGCTCGTATTTCGATAGCCGTGCTCCCAGTTTGCTGATGATACAGGCACGGAAGATGCCGAACTTCCGGTAGCGTGTGAACAGGTAGATGGCCGGCGGATAGATGATCAGCAGCGGCAGCCACCAGCGGCCCCAGGCAGGGACAATCTGCTCGATGACGTGAGCCGCCAGGATGAGGACGGAGATAATGACCACCGAACGGTACAGATCCTTGGCCGTATGCCGGCCGCCAGGATACTTGGCCATGATTCGGGCCACGAAGCCGCGTTCGCGCGGAGTCAGCTCGACGTCGGCCGTGTTCGCGGGGGCCTGGTTGGCAGAGGAAGAATGGGTCGTGTGTTGAGAGGTCATGTCATTTCCCTGTCTTTCCGGCTCAATGCGGCTGATACGTGCAATCCGGTTCCGGGGCCAGCGGATCGCCGGTCAACGCCCAGCTTCGCGCCCGCGAACCACCGCAGACGTTGCGGAATTCGCATATCCCGCATTTGCCGCCCAGCAGATTTGAATTCCGCAGGTCGCGCATGAGGGGGGTATTCCGGTAAAGCTCGGCCAGGGAAGTGGTTCGGACATTGCCTACCGAAACCGCCAGAAAGCCGCTGGGGAATACCTCGCCGGTATGGGAGATAAAGACAAACCCCCGACCGTCATTCAGGTTGATGGACTCATATCCCGGGCCCGGTCCGCTGGTCGAGTTCCTCCGCCCCTCCGTCCCACCGCCTCCGAGGTCCTGTATCCCCTTGTCTCCTTGTCCCCTTGTCTCCTTGTCCTCTTCCCCTGAACCCTGAACCCCGAACCCTGAACCCTCGCCCCTCGCCCTGGCGGCTTTAAGCTTCTGGAGCATGAACCGCCGGTAGTGCGGCGCCTCGGTGCTCTTGATCTTGAACGGCACGCGCTGCCGGAGCGACCAGAGCAATTCAAAGACCTGCTCGTATTCCTCCGGCGCGATCCGCTGCTCGGCCTGGCCCCGCCCCACGGGCACAAGGAAGAAGACGCTCCACAGGACGATATCCAGGCGGGCCAGCAAATCGGCCATGGCCGGCAGGTCGGCCAGGTTGCTGCGGCACACGGTGGTATTGATCTGTACGGGCAGGCCGGCTTCGCGGGCCACCCGGATCACCTCCATAGTCCGCGCATAAGCCCCTTCAAAGCCCCGGAATTCATCGTGGATGCGAGCACACGACCCGTCCAGGCTGACGGCGAACTGCGAAAGCCCCTCCCGGGCCAGGCGATGGATGGCGTCATCGGTCAACAGCGGCGTCACTGAGGGGGTCATGGCCATGCGTACACCGCGTTCGTGGCCGTAGCGAACCAGGTGGAAGACGTCCTCGCGCTTCATGGGGTCGCCGCCGGAGAGCACCAGCACCCCGGCCTCCATGTCGGCGATCTGGTCGATGAGTCTTTCGGCCTCGCGCGTATCCAGTTCGTCGGCATGGCGCAACGGCTGGGCGCTGGCCCGGCAGTGTTTACAGGCCAGATCGCAGGCCTGCGTCATCTCCCAAACCACGACAAAGGGGCGTTCGTTGAAGTCGAACCCGTCCTGGCGCATAAACACTTCCTGACAATTTTATCAAGAAAAAGCAAAACAAAGCTCGCGCCCCGGCCGGCGGGCGCCCTGCAATCCCATTCCCATTAGGATAAACACCCTAGATTACACAGGCAACAGGAGTTACGCGAGGGTCCGGGCGGACATTAATGTTTTTTAATTGCATGTTTTGTCTTGATGGTCCGGGCGGGCGAAATTATATTTTCCGCACAACATTACACTTGGGTGCAGCAGCAAGGTTAGAGGTGTGCACGAAGCACGAGCGCTGAATGAGACGTCCACATGGAGCCGGTCCCGCAAAGGCATCCTCGCGTGTCCAAGCCAGCGTCTGTGACAGCGCAGTGCAAAGCCCCGGTGTCGCGCCCCAGTTCCTTGGCGCGAGGCGGCGATCTGGTACAATCTGGTTTTGTTCGGGTCGCCGAGCTTGCCGACGGGTGCGCAGAGAGGGTGAGTAATTGCGGAGAATACCTTTCACACGGCCGCACCATCGGTCCGTTGGATGAAGCCGGTCTGGTCCATTCATTCTGGAGGAGTCTCATGAACTACTCGTCACGGCTCTTGTTCTCCCCCAAGGGAGTCGTGCTGGGCCTGCTGTTGCTGGCCAGCGCGGCCATCCTCGGCCAGGGTTGTCCCCCGGCCGCCCCACCACCGGATCCCAACTCGGGCCTGACGGGCGAATACGTGGGGTCGGAGCGCTGCTTCACCTGCCACAGCCGGACCCACAACGAATGGGTCGAGACCCGGCACCACGAGTCCTACAACACGCTGGTGGCCCTCGGCCAGGAAAACAACGAAGTTTGCCTGACCTGCCACACGACCGGTTTCCAACAGCCGGGCGGGTTCCAGTCCATTAACACCACTGAACTGCTGGCCAACGTGGGCTGCGAGGCCTGTCACGGACCTGCGCGGGGGCACGTACAGGACGTGACCAACCGCGCCCTACGGCCGGCGGTCAGCATGTCGGCCGATTGGTGTGCCCGTTGCCATAACGGTTTCCACCACGATACGTACAGCGAATGGGCCGCATCGGGGCACGGGCGCGTAGACGAGCACGTGGCCGAGGGACTGAGCGGCGGTTCGCAGGCCCAGAGCTGCGGCGTGTGCCACTCCGGCGACGTCCTGCTGGCCAAAAACTTCAACCAGAACATCGCCGTGTCGGATGCGTTGTTGTCGGGCGTCCCCATCGATCAAATCAATGGCACGAGCTGCTCGGTTTGCCACGATCCGCATCGCACACCGGCAATGCCGTGCTCCCGCCACCCGGCCACGACTTCCAGTTGCGCTGGCCCGAGGTGACCCATCCCGAACCGACCAACACCGTGGCTGAGACCACGAATCCGGCGCGCTTCAACCTTTGCGGCCAGTGCCATCACGAGCGCGGGGCCACCTGGACCAGCAATGCCCGTCCGCCGCATCACAGCATCCAGGCCAACTTCTTCGTCGGAGAAATGCCGGCCCCCGAAGGGCAGCCGCCGCTCGTTCCCAACCAGCGGAGCACGCACCGTTTCGTGCAGAAACAATGCGTGACCTGCCACATGCAGCATGAAGCCCACCTGACGCCCGGCCTGGGCGCCCAGGACGCCACCGTCAGCGGCGAGATGGGCGAGCTCACGCACGTGGGGCACACCTTCTCCATCTCCAGTCTGAGTGGCTGCGTGGGCAGCGGCTGCCATCCCAGCGAGGCCGTGGCGCAGGCGGATACCGAGCGCTTCCAGGCCGAGGTTCAGAGCCGGCTGGATGCGATCATCGCTCGCCTGGGCCCGGTCAGCACCTGGGGCTTCAGCAGTGCGGGCGAACTGCCCCTGGGTGGCCCGCCGGCCAATCAGCAGAACGCGATTCCCGAGCCCATTCGGAAGGCTCGGTGGCTGTGGACTTGGGTCGCCTACGATGGCAGCCTGGGCGTCCATAACCCGCCGTACACCCGGGCGATTCTGACCGAAGCCGAACGGCTGCTTACGGAGGCCGGGTTGTAACTTGTCCGGAACAGGCTACTGGCCGCCCCCTGGCGAGCACGCCGGGGGGCGGCCCGATAGCAAAGCCCGGCCATGCCGGCGTGGCAGCCGGGCTCGGCACCGGACCTTCAGCGGTAGCCGCCGGGCTCCGTACCGGCCTTTCTGGCGGCCGGGCCTCGTGCCGGACGTTCTGCTGTAGCGGCCGGGCTCTGTACCGGCCATTCTGATGTGGTGGTTCGCGGAGCGGTGAAATCGGAAAGGGTGCTCAATGGCCGTGCGCGACGGTGAGACCGCCAGGCGCACGATGGTTGTGCCCCCGGCTCTTGAGCCGAGGTGGGACGACTCGGCTGTTTCGTACGGCTCAGGAGCTGAGGCGCATGCCGCGAGGCGGCGTGCCCCAAGACGTGTCGCAAGATCGTGCACGGTCGTATAGAATTCGGGTCGGGAAGCCGGTCAGGACTCTAACCGGTTCCCGACCCGCTTTTTAGGCGGCGGCCGTTTCTGGATTCGGGGCTGGAGGAAAGGGACCGAATGCTGCGTTATCTTCGCTGGCTCAAAAGCCTGGCATCGCCCGGCCGGCTGGGCGTATCCATCCTGGCACTGGCCCTGCTTCCAGTCCTGCCGGGTTGCCCTGAAAGCATCATCTCGCAGCCCGAGCCAACCCTCAGCAACACGACCGATCCGACCAATGGCGGCGCCGAATACCTTGGAGCGGCGACTTGCCAGGCCTGCCATCCCCAGGTTGGCGCGCTGCACAGTCGGCACGGACACAGCCAGATCCTGCATCAAACCCAGGGCGCGCCGGTGCAGTATTCCTCCACCCTGCCCCAGACCGGCGTCCCCCAGCCGCCGCCCGGTCAGGAATGGACGGGGATCAGTTTTGTGATCGGCGGCTACGCGAAGGCGGCGCAGTTTGTGGATCGCGACGGCTTTCTGCTCACTGATGCCGGCAGCGCCAACCCGCTCCAGTTCAATCTACCCCTGGCCGTCATCGGCAGCGAGGCCGGGTTTGTCCCGTCGGCGGGGACCGCTCAGACGCCGTACTCCTTCGACTGCTTCCGCTGCCACACGACCGGGCCACAGACCTTCGAAGCCAGCGGGCTGCGCGAGGACAACCTCCCCGGCATCGGTGGCCACTGGGCGGAAGAAGGGGTTCAGTGCGAGGCCTGCCACGGACCGGGCAGCCGGCACGTGCCCAATCCCTCCGCGGGCAACATTTTCCTCGATCCCACCAACGCAACTTGTGCCCGATGTCACAGCAGCGGGACCGGACAGGTTCTGGCCAGGGACGGGTTCATCATCGGTAACCAGCAGGTCGAAGAGGTGAACGCCAGCCCGCATGCCAGCTTTACCTGCACCGTCTGTCACAATCCGCATGCGTCCACCTTCGCCCAGCCGGACGTGGCCATTCGCAACGATTGCCAGGTCTGCCACAGCGATATGAACATGGCCCTGCACGATGGGCTTGTCTTCACCCGCGGCGAGTATACCGAAACCCTGACCTGCCGGAGCTGCCACATGACCTTTGCCGGCCGATACGCCCAGTCGGCCCCCCCCGGCTTCGCGGGCCCGGCTGGCAGAATCGGCGACACCCGCACGCACGTGGTGGTGATCAATTCCGATATTTCTGATTTCACCGGCATGTTTAAGGCGGACGGCTCCGCCCTGGCCCGGGACGCCAATGGTCGGGCGTTCGTGACGGTGGACTTTGTATGCCTTCGCTGCCACAATGGGCAGGGCGGGGCTTTTGAACTGAGCGCGGACCGGGCGGCTGAAATTGCCAGCCAGATACATACGCCACAGTGAAGCAACTTGAGTCCCTATCCCGGATGGCGGTTGAACGTTGAAGGGCGAACAGTGGAAGCCCCGGCTCGTTAAAAGCCGGGGCAGGGCCAGGACGGCCCACGTGATGAATGTTGCCTTAGCGCGGTGGGCGACGACAGCATGCGACGGCTTCCTCAATGCCATGCGGCAATAGCGGCGGCACAGGCCTTGTTCCTGGCTGCGCCGGGTATCGCTTCCGAACCGGATGCTCCGGCGACGCAGCCGGCCGCGCCGGCCTCCCAGCCGGTCGAACTCTGTCCGCCCCCGCCGGCCCGCAAGCCCTTCACCCTGAGCGTCACCGACCTGTACGTGGGCATGGAGCTTGATCACCAGAACCGCCGGGTGCGCTCGGAAACGGCCTACAAGCGTGGCAGCACCCATCGCAACCGCGACACCCGGGTTGAGGAATACGTGGGCGTGGGCCTGGCCGGCGACATCGGCGATCCCGGCCTGTTCGACTGGCGGGCCGATCTGGAATTCGGGCTGGCCCAGGGCCGCTTTTACGAATCGCAGAACGGCTTCAGCCACACCGACAGCGACAACGGGTTTCTGGCCGAATACGACATCAACGCCGACATCCTCAAGAGCAAGCCGATCTCGTTCAACGTCTTCGCCCGCCGAAACGACTATCGCATTCCCCGGCGGTTCCTGCCGTCGCTGCATGAAACCAACAACGAGGCGGGCGTCACCGGCATGGCCGTCACCGGCCCGGTGACCACCGAATTCGGCTTCACCTGGCGGGATATCGAACGGACGGGAAACCGTCAGGAGGAAGACGACGAACACCTTCAGACCACGCGGGCATTCGTCAACACCACCTGGCAGATCTCCGAGCATCAGAAGCTTCGCCTCAGTTACGAGCATGAAGACCAGGGTTCCAATTACCAGGGCAGCCGGTACAACTTCGACCTGAAGCGCGACGAGTTGCGTGCCGAACACCAGATCGAGTTCGGCCCCGATCACAAGCACCGTTTTGACACTTTCGTCCGCTACAACGCCGAAAGCGGGGACCTGGAACGCGACGAATTGAACTTCGTGCCCCGGCTGACCCTCCAGCACACCGACAAGCTCCGCACCGTCTGGCGCTACAACTATTACCAGGTTAAGCAGGACGTCATCGAGGTCAGCCAGCACAAGTTCGACGGCGAGGCGCTCTACCAGGCGACGAAGAATCTCCGCTTCAGCGTCAACGGCTTCGGGCTGTTCGAACATGCCGATGACGATGTGGATACCACACAGTGGGGCCTCGGCGGCGACATCGGCTACGTGAAATCAGGCTCGCTGGGGGAGACCAACATCAACCTGCACGTGGCCTACGACCAGGCACAGACGCACGGCAGCGCCGGCCGGCGGCTGGTCCGCAACGAAGGCCACGCCCTGGGCGACGTGCGCTCCGTGATTCTGCGTAACCGGAACGTGGTGCGCCAGTCCATCCTGGCCCACAGCGACAACTACACGCGGATCTATGTGCAGGGCATCGACTATCTCGCCACCCGGATCGGCGACCGGACGCTGATCACGCGCATTCCCTTCGGACGGATCGCCCGCAACGATGTGGTCTATTTCGACTATCTCTACGACGTGCCGGCGGAATCCTCGGTCGACACCTGGTGGACCAGCTTTCTGCTGGAGCATCGCTTCGATTTCGGGCTCATTCCGTATTACCAGTTCGACGGCCGGTTCCAGGACGTGAACGAGAAATCTATCGGCACGCCGGTCCTGAACCAGGACCAGAACCGGCACCGCATCGGTGTGCGTTACGACAAGACCTGGTGGGACTTGCGCGCCGAATTCGAGATTTTCGACGACACGGTCGAGCCGTACAACGCGATCCACTTCACCGGCCACGCGAACCTGTTCCGCAAGGCCGATCACTCGCTCGACATCCACGGCGAGGTGTCGCACTACTGGTTTGAAGGCGGCGTAGACAGTCATCGTTCCTGGTGGGAAGGCAACAATCTGAACGACCGGAACGTCTGGTGGACAGAACTGGATGTGAAGGACACGCTTCAGATTCTGCCTTACCTGACCATGAACACCGGCACGGCCTTCCACTACGAAGATGATTCGCGCCGGGGCCGCACCACCGGCGTGGATCTCGAATGGGGCCTCAAGCTCGTCCGCGGCTATCTCACCGTCGAGTTAACCCTGGAGTATGACATGCTGGCGGTCGTGCAGAACCGCGAGCAGGGCTTCGGCGTGTTCTTGAACGTTCGGCGCGATCTGTCGCACCTGCTGCCGGCAAGGAGGGAACAGTGAGCCCCACGCGCACACAATCTCGCCTTGGCCGCTTCGCCCCCTCGCGTCCGGCGGGCTTGCCCCCTCTTACCCAGGGGAAATACAAAGGTGTTCTGCCGTCGGCATTCAATGAGTGCCTCAGAGGTGTCACCGCTTTCCTCGCCCCGAAGGGGCAGGATGAGAGCAGCCACAGGGCTTTCTCCCTCCTGAAGGGGCAGGAAAACAGTGGCCATGGGGCTTTCTCCGCCCCGAAGGGGCGAGGCGAGAGTAGCCACGGGTGGAGCGCAGCGGAACCCGTGGTTCGCAGCCCAAAACATCCTCTCCCGCCCCGTGAGGGGCGGGGTGAGGCCGACGAGAAAACCTCACTCCGCCCCTATCGGGGCGGACAACAGAGTCGTGGGGCCTCCCAACCACCAGTTCCGCTTCGCTCCACTGGTGGCTACTCCCATGCCGCCCCAAAGGGGCGGAAAGACAATTGCCAGGCTCTCTCCGCCCCGAAAGGGCAGGAAGAGAGTGGCTACGCTCATGCGGCCGAGCGCCGCACGACCATACCCACCCATGGTGTGGGCTTCCGGCCGAGCCGACGAGCGCAGGTGGGCATACTGGTCGCCTTCGGCGTCTCGATGCTTGCCGTGGGCTGTGCCCAGTCCGCCAAGCCCCTGCTGGTCGCCCCCGAACCGCCGGTAGTCTGGCCCAAGCCGCCAGATCCGCCCCGCGTACGTTACGTGGGCGAACTCAAGAGCAGTGCCGACCTGGGCGCGGCCAAGCCGGCCAGCCAGGTTCTGCGCGAGGTCTTCTACGGGCCGGAAGCCCCCTCGCCGCTGGTCAAGCCACATGCGGTGGCCATCAGCGCCGACGGCAATCGCCTGGCCGTGGCCGACACGGATATCGCTTGCGTCCACGTATTTGATCTGGCCTCGCGCGCCTACCGCTTGATTACGGCCTGGGGGGCGCCGCATCATCGCTTTGAGTCTCCCACCGGCGTGGCCTGGGACGGCCAGACCCTGTGGGTCACCGACTCCCGGCTGCACGCGGTCGCGATCATCGGCCCCACCGGCACTGGCCGGCTGATCGGCGCGGACTGCCTCCTCCGCCCCGCCGGCCTGGCCTTCTGCGCCGCGACCGGGCGGGCCTACGTGGCCGACTCCGTCGCACATGCGATCGTCGCCTTCGACTGCCAGGGCCAGGAGGTGCTGCGTTTCGGCAAGCAAGGCAGCGGGCCGGGCGAGTTCAACTTCCCCCTCCAGATCGCCTGCGGACCGGACGGCACGCTGGTCGTGGCCGACGCGCTGAATTTCCGCATCCAACGATTCAGCTCGGACGGCACGCCGTTGAATGCGTTCGGGCGGAAGGGCGATGCCCCCGGCGACTTTGCGCTGCCCAAAGGGGTGGCCGTCGGGCCGGACGGGAATATCTGGGTGGTCGATGCCCAGTTCGAAAACCTCCAGGCCTTCACGCCATCGGGCGAATTGTTGATGTTCATTGGCCAGGAAGGGCAGGGCCCCGGCGAGTTCTGGCTGCCCGCCGGGATCTGCATCGACAGCAAACGCAGAATGTGGATCGCGGATACCTATAACCGCCGCGTCCAGGTTTTTGAGTTGTTGCCATGAAGACCAGCACAACAGCACAAGGTCGTAGCGGCCGGACTCGGTACCGGCCGTTCTGCCTGCGAAACGACCGATACGAAGCCCGGCCGGGTGGCCCACCTTCTCCGAAGGTGGGTTCACGATTTCGGTCATCCGAGGCGCTGAGAAGCCGCACCACCCTTAGTAAGGCAGAAATCGACAGCCCAGGTTCAAAGAACCTGGGCCACCCGTCGGTTACCAGTTACCAGTTGCCAGTTACCAGTTACCAGTCACGGCACATACTGCGTACTCCTGAACTGGAAACTGGTGACCGGAAACCGGCTACAGAAATCGTTGATACGATGCTCATCACCGCGTCTGCGGGTGGCCCACCTTCTCTGAAGGTGGGTTCACGATTTCGGTTATCCAAGGCGCTGAGAAGCTGCACAACGCTTCGTAAGGCAGAAATCGACAACCCAGGTTCAAAGAACCTGGGCCACCCGCTTGCAAAGGACCTAGGCCACCCGCTCGCCGTGGTAGCCGTGGTTATGGCAATGCTCATCACCGCGTCGGCCGCCTTCGCCCAACAGACCATCGTCGGCTCGCCGCATGACCTGAGCGTCTCCGGCCCCGGCCGGATCCACGCCCTCTACGAGGAGCAGGTCTGTATCTTCTGCCACGCGCCGCACAACAACACCGGGCAGCAGCCGCTTTGGAATCGCTTCAGCCCCCCCACCCACTACCGCATCTATCAAAGCTCCACCACCGATGCGCGGATCGATCAGCCCAGCGGCCCATCGAAAATGTGTCTGAGTTGCCACGACGGCAGCCTGGCCCTGGGGCTGGTGGCCAGCCGGCCGCCCGGCGACCCGATCCACATGAGCTTCCAGATGATCCCGCCGGGCCCGAGCAATCTGACCCACGATCTTTCCGACGATCATCCCATCGGCTTCCGCTACGACCGCGCCCTGGCTGCCCGTGACCGGCAGCTCCGCGTGCCCGACGTGGTCACGCCCGACCTGCCCATGGGCAAGCACAACGAGGTGCACTGCACCACCTGTCACGACCCGCACAACAATGAGCTGGGCAACTTTCTGCGCATGCCCCAGTTACGCTCGGCGATCTGCCTGGCCTGTCACGACATGCACGGCTGGGAGCAATCCACGCACGCGCTCAGCCTGGCCCGCACCACCGGCCGGGCGGTCGATCCGCGCGAGCAGCTTCCCTACCACACCATGGCCGACAACGGCTGCCTGAACTGCCACAAGATCCATTCGGCCGGCGAACGCGAACGGCTGCTCCGCTTCGACCGCGAAGAACAGAACTGTCTCAACTGCCACTCGGGCGGCGTGGCCCGCTTCAACATCGCCACCGAGATCCACAAACGCAGCAGCCACCCCGTGCACCTGTATAACGACCGGCACGATCCCACCGAGGATCCCCGGCTCATGCCCCGACACGTGGAGTGCACCGACTGCCATAACCCGCACGCCGTCGCCGCCAACGTGATCGACACCACCGGCCGGCCGAGCAACGGTGCCGTCGGGCCCACCATGCAGTTCGTCTCCGGCGTCAACCGCGCCGGCGTCCCTGTCGAAGTGTCGCACTTCGAATACGAGGTCTGCTTCAAGTGCCATGCCGACGGCCCGACCCGATCCCGGCGGCAGGCCATCCCGCGGCAGGTCTTCAGCACCAACACCCGGCTGGAGTTTCAGCCGGGCAACCCCTCGTTCCACCCGGTCATCGGGCCGAGAAACAACAACGACGTGGTCAGCCTGCTGCCGCCCTGGCGGGTCGGTTCGGTGATGCGCTGCACCGACTGTCACAACTCCGACCAGGCCTCCAACCTGCCCGGCGCCGGACCCGACGGCCCCCACGGCTCCATCTATGAGCCCATCCTGATCGCCAACTATTCCACGCGTGATTTCACCACCGAAAGCGCGCAGGCCTACGCCTTGTGCTATCGCTGCCATGACCGTCAGAGCATCCTGGGCGACCGCAGCTTCCCCCTGCACAGCCTGCACGTCGTCCGCGGGCGCACGCCCTGCTCGGCCTGTCACGATGCCCACGGCATCAGCCGGACACAGGGCAACAGCACCAATCACAGCAATCTCATTAACTTTGACCGCTCCATCGTCCAGCCGGCCTCCGGCGGATTGACCGGGCGGATCGAGTTCGTGGATCTGGGACAAAACCGGGGAAGCTGCACATTGACCTGCCACGGCGTGGTACACGTGCGCTTCGAGTACGGCAGGTAGGATGAGGTGAAAAGTGAGAAGTGAGAGGTGAGAATGGGTTTTCAGTCGTCAGTGGATGACTGAGGATCGAAAGCCAGAGGAACTGGGGACTGCGGTTTGCCTGGTTCCGACAGCACGCCGCCCCCCTGCTCAAAGCAGGTGGCAAACGCCAGTCGGCTAAGGCCGACCCGGGGCATCACGAGCATACTCGAGGTCATTATGAGAAAGATAATCATCACTCTGATCGCACTTTCAGCCCCCCTCCTGGCCGCCGATTGGGACATCGGCATGAAAAACCCTGCCGGCGCCCCGCGGCCCGGCCCCGTCATCGGCTATCACAAGGGCGTGGTGGGCAGCGTTCACGATCTGAGCGAGGAGATGGGTTTCGGCAGCGCGTGCAATACCTGCCACATTCCCCACGTGCAGGGCATTCGCACGACCACCCAGCCGGCCACGCAGCCGGCCCTCGAATTGTTCCGCATCGGCGGGCAGCGCCGCGTCTTCCAGCCGGATCGTTACATGCCCGGCCCGACGAGCCTGCTGTGCCTGGGCTGTCATGACGGCACTATCGCCACCTCGACCATGGGCACCTCGCACGCCCTGCTGTCGGGCATGCGCGAAGGGTTCGCGGTTCCGGATGGCTTCGTCTGGCGGGATCACCCCATCGGCATTCCCTATCCGACAGGCACAACGCGCGACTACCGGCCGCGGGCATTCGTCGAGAAAGCCGGCCTTCGCCTGCCGGAGGGCCGCCTGGAGTGTATCTCCTGCCACGATCCGCATAACACCCAGGATGTCGAGGATATGCTGTGGTTCTCGAACCGCCGGAGCGCTTTGTGTTTGACCTGTCATGTCAAGTGAGAACGTGTGAAAGTGAGAAAGTGGGAAGGTGGGAAGGTGGGAAAGTAGAAAGTTGAGAAGGCGGGAAAGTGATACGGATTCCCAATGAATCTTGTGCGTCGGGCACCTCATCTCTTCCGTTGGGTACCACACCTCTTTCGTTGGGTGCCCATGTCTTCTGTGTTGGGTGTCCCACCTCTCCTGGGTGCCCCACCTCTTCAGAGGTGGGGGCGCGAAGATTTGTAGGGTCAGCGCGCAGATAGGTACAAGATGAGAAGGCAGGTACGTGCAAGGTGAGCAGGCAGGTGGGCGTTGGGGCTGGAAGGCGAGCGAGAAACGGTCAGAAGACAACTGAAGGTGCTATCGTGAGAACCGATCACGGACAAGTCGGAACAAGAGCAGGAACCCGGCCGGCGGCGCGATTCAATGCCGCCACCGCCGGAAACGCGCTGCCCTCTTCGCGTGCGCACGTGTTCACATGCTCACTTCCGCACGTTTCTACGCGCTCACGTTCTCAAATTTCAACATGCCCACGTGCGCACTTTTCCGCATACCCACCTGCGCACGCTTCCACGCGCCCTTGTCCTCACTCTCGGGTATTCTCACTTTTCGCTTTCTCACTGCCGACTTTCTCACTTTCGGCTTTTTCACTCCTTGCTTTTTCACTTTCGCACTTTCGCACTTTTTCTCACTTTCTCACTTTCCCACTCTTCTGCCTGCTCCTCCTCTCCGGCTGCAGCTCTCCCCCCCAGGCGCGAACCGCTTTTGAACCAGTACAGATCCCCAACGCAACCGCGGTCCCCCGAGCCATCATCTACGGCAGCCTCCTGGATCTTCTGCCGCATTTCGACGTCACGCCGGCGTTGCAGATGTTTCTGTACGGCCCGAGCGACTACGGCAAGACCGCCCTGCGCAACCCGCAGGGCATGGCCCTGATGGAAAACATCCTGATGGTCTGCGACCAGGGTCTGCCCGACCTGGTCGCAATCGACCTGGCCACCGGCCGGCGGCTCCCCTTTACTGACCCCAATCATCGTCCGCGCTGTCCGGTAGCGGTCGCCACCGACGCCGCCTGCGTCTACGTGGCGGACACGACCATGCGCTGCGTGCTGGTTTACGACCGCCGCGGGCGTTTGCTCGAAGAGCTGGCTCCCACCGCCGATCCGAACCGCACCTTCCGGCCGGCCAGCGTCCTGGTCCATGAGAACATTCTGTACGCCGGCAACATCGCCGACCGTCGAGTGGAACGCTTCGACCTGAACGCGCGTCAGTGGCTTTCGCCCCTGCTTCCGCCGGCGGACATGAAAAAGCTGGTCGCGCCCGCCGGGCTGGACATGCTGGAGGACGGCACGCTGCTGATCGTCGATGCCGTACAGGGGCATGTGCTCCGCTGCACGCGCGACGGCCAGTGGCTGCCCCCTATCGGGCGGCCCGGGCGCCGCGACGGAGAATTCGTGCGGCCCAAGCAGGTGGCGCACACGCTTTCGGGGCTGATCCTGGTGGCCGACGCCGGCCGGCAATCGGTACTTGTATTTGATGCCCGGGGAAGGCATCTTATGGAGCTTCACGAGACGAACGGCGACCAGCCCACGCAAACGCCGGGGGCGCGGATGGGCTGGCGCGGGTTTACGCTGCCGATGGGGGTACTGCCGCTGCCGTCCGCGAGCGCGAAGGTGATGCTCCCCCGGCTGGGCCACGAGATTCAGGCGGCTGATGAATATGTGCTGGTTTCGGATGAGCTTGGCGTTCCCTCGCTCACGCTGGTGGGCCTGGTCACGCGCCAAACCGGGGAGGTCACCGATGCCCGCTAGCACTATTTCCAGTCCCGCCGCTCGCGTCAGTGCAGCGGTTCTCTCCCTGATCGGCGTTGCGCTTGCCGCCGCTCAAGCTCTGGCGCCCCCGCCGGTCGCAACCCAACCTGCCCGGCCGGCACCGGCCACGCAGCCGGCCCGCGCCCGCCAGACGCCAGTGCGCAAGGCGGTCAACCCGCACTGGACGAACACCGGCTGCCGGCACTGCCATGATCCGGCTGCCGGACCGGCCGGCCCCATCCCGCCTGAACGGGTGGAGGCCATCTGTGTCCAATGCCACGATGGCCGGCGGGCCAGACCCGAACCCCACCCCGTCGGTCGGCTCTTTGAGCGGACCACCAAACCGCCCGACTGGCCCGCGCCTGAGGACAAGGTCACCTGCATCACCTGCCACGACATTCACCCAGGCGGCCGGTTCGACGGCCCCCGCCCTGCCGACAACCCGATGTTCCTACGGGGATGGACGGGCAACATTCTCACCTTTTGCGGCGAGTGTCACCCGGCCACGCCGGAGGCACACAGCCGGTACAACCCGCACATCACGCAGATCCAGAATGGCCAGATCGTGGCCCAATCCTGCGAATTCTGCCACACCAAACCCATGCCCGCCGGGGAGCAGGCCGTCCGCACAGGCGAGCCCGCCTTACGAGGCGGTCCGATCAATCAGTGCGTCGGATGTCATAACACCCACGTGGATTGGTTCACCCCCGGCCACATCGGTGCGAAGATTACGTCCGAGGTCCGGATCGCCCTCGAGGCGGTCGCCGCCCGACACGGCATCGTCATGCCCGAGAAGACCGGCTTGGCCGCGGGGTTTTTGCCGTTGTCCGACGGCGACACCGTCACATGCGGCACCTGTCACAACCCGCACCAGGCCGGCGTGTTTCCCGATGAGAGCCCCCTGGCGGCCGGAGCCGCCCGCCCGCCGGGCCGGGGCAACGAGCAGCTTCGTGGTCTAGGCAAGGAACTTTGCGGTGCATGTCATGCGAAATAAACCTGTAGGCCATACAGCCTCTGTTTGCTTTATTCCGGGTGCTGCTGCCGGCAGAGCCGTTTTACGCCGTCAGAACGCAGACGACCGGAGTCCGGTGCCTTTTCCGGTCCAGGAGTTTCGTGCGCCGGCCCAAGCGGCGGGCAGGATGCCCGCCCCCCAACCGTGCCGGCCGGTGTGGAGCGAACGGCCGGTACGGAGCCCGGCCGCTACAGGACAAACCGCGGGCACAGAGCGAACGGCCGCTACAGAATCAGTGCGCGGCAGCTTGATGCTTCTGGCGATGCTCTTTGCCCTGGTGGCGTCGGCTCCGGTCGTGCGTGCGGCTGATCCGGAGAACTGCCTCAGTTGCCATCGCTACCGGGGGCTCGGGCGGATCGACGAGGAGGGCAAGGCCCACCTGTACCATGTGAACCCCGACTACTACGACCGCGCCCTGGGGCCGCATTCCCGGCTGCGCTGCACGGATTGTCATCCGCGCGAGGAGGTGGAGGTCATCCCGCACAAGCCGGTCAGCCCGGTGAACTGCGCGACCACCTGCCACCTCACCGGCATGGGTGATGTCGAGATTACCTTCTCGCACGAACCCATTCTCGGGATGCTGGAGTCGTCCGTCCACAATCGCGAGACGCTTGACAAGGTCAACGCGATCATGGGCCGTCCGCTGCGCGAAGGCCAGGCCCAGTGCCTGCTGTGTCACGATGAGCCCGTCTATCGCCGCCCGGTGGAGGCATGGTCGGCCACCGCCGCGCCGGTGGCGCGCTGCGAGGTCTGTCACGGCCCGGAACTGCCCGTGGACACCCACTTCATGTACTGGCACGTCCATGCCCGCAGCCGCCCGGCCCGCAGCCACGCGGACATCACCCGCGCCTGCGGCCTGTGCCACGCCCGGCCGGAGGTCCGTGAGGCCTTCGGCATGCCCGACACCGTCGCGAGCTATCTCTTCAGCTTCCACGGCAAGGCCATGATGCTGGGCAGCGAGGAAACCGCAAGCTGCCTCGACTGCCACGTCGGCGAGCTCGAAAACGTCCACATGATGAAGTCGCCGGGAGATCCGACCTCGCCCACTCATCCGGCCCAACTGGCCGATACCTGCCGGTCGCCGGAATGCCACCCGACGGCCGGGGCCCGCATCAGTTCCGCCGCCATCCATCTTGATCTCTCGACCAGCGGCGGCATCGAATTCTTTATCGCCGCCCTGTTCGTGCTGATGATCCTGTTCACCTTCGGGCCGTCGGTGGTGCTGCAGGCCCTGGAAATGTTGCAGATCGTCATCGGCCGGCATGACCAGCGTCTGCACGAACACGAACATCTGGCCAAGCGGCTGATGGCCGATCCCAGGGGCCGTGAAGCCCTGACCCGCTTCAGCGTCCATCAGCGCTTCCAGCACTGGACGCTGGTCATCTGCTTCACGCTGCTGGTGCTGACCGGCTTCCCCATCAAGTTCGCCGATCGCGCCTGGGCCCGCTGGCTGGTGGAGATGTTCGGCGGGTTGCACAACGTCCGCATGGCCCACCGCTACGCCGGCCTGGTCCTGATGATCGGCTTCGTCTATCACATGGTGTACGCGGTGGTCTGCGCGGTACGCATGAAGCGGGCCACCGGCCAGGGCTGGATCAAGACCATCCTCGGCCTGCCCATGCTCACCAACCCGACGGATATCAAGCAGCTCTTCCATCAGCTTGGCTACCTGCTGTTCCTGAAGAAGACGCGACCGGAGCTGGGCCGCTTCAGCCTCAAGGAGAAATTCGAATACTTTGGCGTGTTCTGGGGCAGCATGCTGCTGGGCGTCACCGGCCTGCTCATGTGGGCCAACGCCTACACCACCACCTATCTGCCCGGCCGGGTGCTGACGGTGGCCTCGCTCATTCACACCATGGAAGCGTTCCTGGCCCTGCTGCACGTCGGGATTATCCACATGGTGGGGGTCATCTTCTCGCCCGTGGTCTTTCCGCTGTCCCACGCCATGACCACCGGCGTCACGCCGGTCGAGGAGCTGGCCGAGGCTCATTCCGGGATGTTGCACGAAGTCGCACAGAAGCTGGGCGTCGAGCCCGCCGGGGAGGTGCACCATGGCTGAGAACGTCACCCACGAAACCCAGCCCGGGCCCACGCCGGCCCCGCGCAAGAGCTTCTTCCGAAGGATCCTTGCCGTCCTGAAGGAGCTGGTTCTTCGCTGCTATGCGCTGGCCATTCTGCTGGTCGTGCTCTGGGCCGGCTATACGGCCGTCGCCTACCTGGTGCGCATGGTCTTCACACCCGCCCGCGTGCCGGAGGAGTACCGCACCTGGGAGACCGCCCTGCCCGGCCCCCATCCGGAGATCATGCAAATCGAGAAGCTGGCCGGCCTGGTGCCCCGGGCGCCGATCGGCCATTATCACGCCGTCGATCGCATGCTCCCGCCCGATCTGCATAACGGCTGCCTGACCAGCGGCTGCCACAGCACGCTGGCCCACAGCAAGCGCAAGGAAATCCGCGCCTTCGCCAACCTGCACGCCACGTTCCTGGACTGCGGGATGTGCCACGACGCGAGCATCTCCGGGCCCACGCCGGCCATGTGGGTGGATGATGCCACCGGCGAACCCTGCGATGCGCCCGCCGTCCTTCAGCTTATGAAGTTTCTGGCCCTCGAGGCCGGGCGAGTCAAGGACCAGCCCGCGGAGGCGCACCCGACCATCGAATCGCTCCTGGGCGATGCCGTCACCCGCTCAGCGGATCCCCTGTTGAAGTACCTGCACGCCCAGATCAGCACCTCCGAGCCGGGCAGCCCCGTTTGGCGGAAAGCGGTCAACCAGCTTCGCGATGAATTGCCCAATCACGTCCGTGGTGAGTATGGCGCCAAGCTCGCCCGCAAGATGCCGGCGGAGGAACTGAAGGCCTATCACCAGCGGCTCGCGGAACTGGCTGAACCCTACCTGGCCGCTCCGAAGGGTACTGCCGAGCGCAAGCGCCTCCACGAGGAGATTCATAAGGGCATTCTCGAAAAGCCCAGCGCTTGCCTGGCCTGCCACGGCGACGAACAAGGCCGCCTCGATTTCGAGGCCCTGGGCTATTCGCCCGACCAGGCCGCCGCCCTGCGCGATTCGGCCATCGCCCGCCAGATGGAACAGATTCAGCAGGGCCAGCCGTTCTACCTGCCCAAGCTGTTGGAGGGTGGTAATGAGCGCAGATAAGCCGACCACATCAGGGGGGCGGGCATCCTGGCCGCCTTCCGATGCCGCTTTTGGCAAATCAGTTTTGCACCGCCAGAGCGTAAACGGCCGGTACGGAGCCCGGCCGCTACGGAGCAGACGGCCGGTACAGAGCAAACGGCCGGTACGGAGCCCGGCCGCTACGGAGCAGACGGCCGGTACAGAGCAAACGGCCGGTACGGAGCCCGGCCGCTACAGAGCAAACGGCCGGTACGGAGCCCAGCCGGTACAAGCCGCCGTGATCGCACTGGCGCTGGTCATGGCCACCAGTCTTCGCGCTCAACCCGCCACCCAGCCCGCCGCCCCGGCACTCGCGCCCGCGCAACCTCCAGTGAGCTATCTCACGCTCCAGACCGATCCGGAGAACTGCCTCTCCTGCCATCGCTTCCGGGGCTTAAGTCGCGTCGAGCCAGACACCGGCGAGCTGCGTCTCTTTTTCTGCAGCGTGGAATACTACACCCAGCGCATGGGCCCGCACGCCCGCCTGCGCTGCACCGCCTGCCACGAGGCCGAAGAGGTCAAGGTCATCCCCCACCAGGTGAAAACGCCCGTGGACTGCACCCGGGCCTGCCACATCGTGCCCTCCAGCGGCGTGGAGATTCATTTCAGCCATGAGCGCATGCACCAGGCCCTCCAGCAGAGCGTGCATGCCCCCGAAAAGCTCCAGGCCCTGAAATTCGACCCGCCGTTGCTGCGGCCGGGACAGTCCGTCTGCCTCTATTGTCACGACCAGCCGGTGTACCGCGATCTCGGTGAAATCCCCCGCCCCATCGGCCATGCCGACGTGACTTCCCGCTGCGATCTGTGCCACAGCGAGCAGATGCCCGCCGACGTTCTCTACTATGCGCAGCATGTCACCAGCCGGCTCCAACCGGCCCGCCCGGTCCGCCAGCTTGCCCAGGTCTGCGCCGTCTGCCACAGTGACCCGAAGATCATCGCCCAGATGCCCGGCGGCAGCCACGACGCCGTCGCCAGCTACCTGCACAGCTTCCACGGCAAGGCCAAGCTGCTGGGCAGCGAGGAAACCGCCACCTGCCTCGACTGCCACGCCTCGCAGGAGGGCGACGTCCATCTGATGCGGGCTTCGACCGACCCCGAATCGTCGATCAACGCCGGCCGGCTGCCCACCACCTGCCGGACTACCCAGTGCCACCCCGGCGCTCCCCCGGGCATGAGCCAGGCGGCCGTACACCTGGACCTCGACCCGCACAACAGAACCCCCGAGTTCTACGTGGCGGCCATGTTCGTCGCCCTGACCGCCGCGGTCATGAGCGTCTTCTTCATTCTCATCATCCTCGACCTGTTCAATACCGTCATCCGGCGGCGCGACGCGCACCATGAGCAGGCCGTTCGCCTGGCCCGGGCGCTTCAGGAAGATCCCCGCACGCGCGGACGTCTGGTGCGCATGAGCGTCCATCAGCGTCTCCAGCACTGGCTGCTGGCCGTTACCTTCATCACCCTGGTGGCCACCGGCATGCCCATCAAATTCGCGGATGCCGCCTGGGCCAAGTGGATGATGACGTTGTTCGGCGGTCTGCCCATAGCCCGTTGGCTGCACCGAATCTGCGGCGTCGTTCTCATCGTGGCGTTCGCCTACCACCTCGTCTACCTGTTGGTCGCCTTTATCCAGCGCGTGCGCAAGGCCCGCGCCGCCGGCGAGCGCAAGCCGATCTGGTGGATGCTGCTGAACTCGCCCATGATGATCACCCCGCTGGACGTGAAGCAGTTCTTCCAGCTCTTCGCCTACCTGCTGTTCCTGCGCCGGGAGCGGCCCCGTTTCGGCCATTACAACTTCATGCAGAAGTTTGAATACTGGGCCGTGTTCTGGGGCATTCCGGTGATGGGCCTCAGCGGACTGGTGCTCTGGGGCGCGGCCGGCGTCTCCGAGTACATCTCCGGCCGGGTGCTCAACTTCGCGTTTATCATCCATTCGGATGAGGCCTACCTGGCGTTCATCTACATCGCCGTAGTGCACATCTTCTCGGTGATCCTGACGCCGGCCGTCTTCCCGGTCTCGCCGGGCACGCTCACCGGCCAGGTCCCGCCCGAGGAATTGGTTGAGGGCCATCTCGGCGAGCTCCAGGCCCTGGCCGAGGAATACGGCATTACGGCGGACAGAGTCGAGGAGCGGCGCGAGTGGATCATCGTCCGGTTCGCCAAAAGCCTCACCCGGCGCGTCTATGCCGCCGGCCTGCTCGCGGTGACCGCCGTCATCGGGTTTGTCTCCATCAGCTTCCTGTTGCATCTGCTGCTGACGCGGCAGGCGGCCCCGGTCGAGATCCGCGAGATTCCCAAGCGGCTCGATGATCGCCTGCTGCTGGCCGCCGCGGCTCTGCCCCAAGGCGATCTCCGCACCGAGGAGACGCCCCCGCGCGGCCCGCTGGCCCACTTCCACCGGATCCCCCGCTGGTTCGAACCCGACCCGGGGAACAACTGCACGACCTCCGGCTGTCACGGCCCCCTGCCCCACGGCAAGCGCATCGAAACCCGCGCGTTCCTGAACATGCACGCGACGTTCGTAGACTGCAACGCCTGCCATGCCGCCGATGCACAACAACAGGGCCTGCAGGCCAGGTGGTTCCGTCTCCCCGACCGGGAGCCACAGGACACACCGGCCGTGCTTCAACTCGCGGGCCTGCTGGAAAAACCCGAGGAGGTGCTGGGTAATCCACAACTGGTCAAAGACCGCCTGATTCCGCTGTTACGGCAGGCGGTGGAGGATTCGGCCGGCGACCGCCAGCTTCGCGAGTGGCTGTTGCGGGTGGAGACAGCCTATCCCGAAAGCGAACCCTGGCGGGCGGCCATCCGGGCCATGGCCCACGAAGGCACTGGGATCCGCACTCACGTTCACGGCGAATACAAGGCCAAGATCGGCCTCTACCACGACGGAACACTGATCGGCGCTCCCACACCGGAACAGCAGGAGGCGACCGAGCGCTACCAGGCCGGCGAGCGCAGCCGACGGTTGATCGATACGATTCACAAGGGCATCACCCCCCGGGGCGCCTTGTGCACGCCCTGCCATTCGGCCGAGCCGACGCTGATCGACTTCAAGGCTCTCGGTTATCCACCGGCGCGTATAGAATTTCTGCAAGACAGTGCGGTGGTCCGGCAGATCCTCAGCATCGAGCAAGGCCAGCCGTTCCATCTGCCCACCATCCAGGAGGAGCCCGTTGATCGCTAGTGCCGTTTCCAGTTGGACAGTCCCGGGCTTCCGGCACACAGCGCTCATCGCCCTGATCGCGGGGATCGGCTTTGCGGGCGCCGCCCTGGCCGTCGAGCCATTGCCGGCCAACAGCCGGATACCGGCCACCATCGTCGCCACACTGGCCGCACCCGCCGACGACCCCATGCACATGCCCACCGACGTGGCCCTGGACCGCGCCGGCCGGGCCTACGTCGCCGATGGCGCCAAAGACCGCATCGTCATCTTCCGCCCCGACGGGTCATTCGATCGGGCCGTCCGGGCTTTCGGCGATCTGGAGCTCAAGCGTCCGGTAGGCTTGTTTGTGGATAGCTCCGACCAACTCTGGGTAGCCGATTCAGGCAACCATCGCGTTATCATCGTTCCACCGGACAACCGCCCGCCCACCACCATCGACTTGCCCGCTTCCGAAAGCGGCCGGCCATTTGAGCCCACCGACGTGGCGGTCACGCCCGACGGTCGCCGGGCCTACATTCCCGACAACGACAACCATCGCCTGGCCATCCGCCACAACGCCACCGGGACCCTCAGCTTTCTCGGCCGCTTCGGCCCGGGCTTGGGGCAGTTTCGCTGGCCGTTCATGGTGGCCATCGCGCCGGACGGCTACGTTTACATCAGCGAGGCCATCGGCGCTCGTGCGCAACGGCTCAGCCCGCAGGATCGCTGGGCCGGGCAGGTCGGCCGCTGGGGCGTTGAGCTGGGGCAACTCTATCGCCCCAAGGGCATTGTGATCGACGGGCACGGCCGGCCCTACGTAAGCGATTCGACCATGGGCGTCGTGCAGGTGTTCAATCCCCGCGGGGGAGTCATCGGCGCGCTGACCGATGCCACCGGCCGGCCGTTCAAGTTTCAGCATCCGATGGGCATGACCTTCGACGCGAGCGGCCGGCTCTACGTTGTGGAATTGAAGGCCAACCGCGTGGCCATCGTGAGCCTGCCGCCTGCCTTCACGATTTCTCAACCCGCGGCGCAACCCACCACGCGGCCGGGAGAGGAGGCGCCCCAATGAAACGCCTTCTTTCTCAGTTCTCAGTTCTCAGTTCTCAGTTTTCAGTTTCTGCCGGTCGCCTTGCGCTGGCGTTGGCACTGGTAACGTTCTTACCGTTCACCGCCCGCGCCCAGGTCGGCCTCCAGGCCAACAGCGCCCGCGACTGCGCGGTGTGCCATCTGAACTGGGTGGACTCATTCCAACGTCCGCGCCAGGCGGTCCTGCTGATGGACCCGCCCGGCGCCGGTGTCGTCTCTGAGAGCGATGCCTGTTTGGGTTGCCATGACGGCGGCGTAGGCGACGACCGCCATCGCGTCTGGGGCGCACACAGCCACGTCACCGGCATCAAGCCCCCGCCCGACATGAACGTGCCCCGGGAGCTGCCTCTCAAAAATGGCGAGCTGGCCTGCCGTACGTGTCACACCGCCCACTCCGGACAGGGGCCTGAAACGCTGGCCACCACAGTCTTCCTGCGGATGCGCAACGACACCAGCCAGCTCTGCGTGGCCTGTCACAGCTCCGACACCTACACCGGCGGAACGGAGCACGGCTCGCACCCGCTGGGAAAAATGTCGTTGCACCTGCCGGCCGACCTCGCGTCCGCGGGCGCGCACGCCGGTTCTGACCGCCAGACCCTGACCTGCCAGAGCTGCCACGAACCGCACGGCTCGCGCGAAGATCATCTGCTGGTGTTGCCGGCACGCACCAGCCAGCTTTGCCTCACCTGCCACGAGAAGCTCGAAACCACGCTCTGGCAGGCCGGCCAGGAGCACGTCCATCCCGTGAACGTCCCGCTCTCCACACCGGCACAGCACCAGGCCATCCAGGCCATGAACACCCGTGTGGGAGACGACGACCGGCTGATCTGCCTCTCGTGCCACAAGATGCACGGCGCGCACGGCGGTTCGTCCATACTCGCCCAGACTGTTACTAACAGCCAGATCTGCATCGACTGCCACCCCGAGCAGAAACCCACGCTGGGAACGCGCCACGACCTGCGCGTCAGCGCCCCCGATGAGCAGGACCAGTTCGGACGAACCGCCGGACAAAGCGGCCCCTGCGGCGCCTGCCACGGCGTGCATAAGGCCGCCCGGCCGCTGGTCACCAGCCCGCTCGACCCCACCGGCCAGTGCTTCACCTGCCATCGGGAGGGCGAATCGGCCGCCAAGGCCACCGGCCTGCCATTCAGCCACCCGACCAACCTCAGTGAGAGCCGTCTGGCCGGCCAGCAGAAACTTCCGCTCTATGCCGCTGCGGGTACCCCCGACCAGAAGACCTTTGCCTGCCTGACCTGCCACGATCCCCATCAGACCGGGCACGCCCATTTCCTGCGCTCCGAGCCCACGCAGATCTGCGCCACGTGCCACAGCGATACGCTCGCGGGATTCGGCCCGCAGCACGACTTCACCGATCGTCCCGAACTGCTGAATGGCCGGGGGCAGAACGCCCGGCAAGCCGGACAGTGCGGCTTCTGCCACGGTGTACACAACGCTTCCGGACCGGCCATGTGGGTGGCCACGCCCACGGCCCCCTCCAACCCCAACGGGTTGTGTACGGAATGTCACTCGCCGAAGGGCATGGCCCGTGACGTGGAAATGACGCCGCTGCGCCACCCCAGCGGCCCGACGGCCACGCTGAAACTGCCCGGTGTCGATCAGGCCACCACCCGGCCGGCCATCAATGCGGGCCAGGCCCCGCTCGCCCTGGAGCAGGATACACCGGGCGGGAGTTCGCTGCCTCTATATGACTCCCACGGTCGCCGCAGCGCGGACGGTTTCGTCGCCTGCGGCTCATGCCACGACCCCCACGGCGGCAAAGGCGTCTCCGACCACATGCTCCGCCAGACCGCATATGCGGGCGAAGCCACCCTGTGCGCCGCGTGCCACGGCGAGGCCCTAGCCATCAAGGGCAGCATGCACAGTGAACGGCTCCTGAGCCAACACTTCGAGGACACTCGCAACTGCGCCCCCTGCCATGCCGTACATGAGAAACCGGGCATGCCCCCCACCGGCATGTGGGCCGCCCCGCTCGGCCCGGAGACCGACCCCGCCGCCTTCCGCCAGTGCACCGGCTGCCACTCCCCCGGAGGCAGCGCACCGGCCGTCACCCCGACCATCCACCCGGCGGTGCCTATGGCTAACCTGGTCGGACCGGACATGCCCGGCTGGATGCCGCTTTACGACGAGAAAGGCCGGGTGAGTACGACCGGCACAATCGGCTGCGGCACCTGCCACTTGCCCCATGGCCCCTTGAGCGGCCAAGGCCTGCCGGTAAACGTGGCCACCGCTTCCATCGAGGAGCTGCGTAAGCTCCGCCCGATGGTCCGGCCGTACGTCACGCCCAACGTGTGCAGCTCCTGCCACGGCTTCGACGGCCTGCGCCGCTATCTCTATTACCACCACCCGACCCGTCGCCAGCCGTTACCCCAGGAAGAGGGCCGGCGATAAGAAAACGCTGACCGCCAGGCCGGAGCCAGCGGTCAGCGATCAGCGATCAGCTTTCAGCAGTCAGCTTTCAGCGGTCAGCACTCAGTACTCTGCACTCAGCACTCAGTACTCAGTACTTTACACTTCTTCCGGCACAACCCACGGCTCACGATAGGTACGTTTGAGCATGGCATTGGCCTCATCATCGCCGACGAACCGCTCCTTCTCGCCGTCGAGCACCAGTTTTCGCCCGCCGAGCCGATAGGAGATGTTGCCGATCTGGCACAACAGCGTTGAGAGATGCCCTTCTTCGATGTCCGCGTTGGGTTTCTCGCGGGTCTGGACGCACTTGAAGAAGTTCTTCATGTGCGGCACGTGCGGATGACGATCGTTCTTCTGGGCGATGACCTTCTCGCTGGTATCGAACACCTGCCAGCCGCCGCCGTGCCGCTCGAAGTACATCAGCCCCTTCTCGCCGTACACCTCGATGCGCATGCCGTCGAACGGCCAGTTGGGGTAGTCATCGGTGTCGCGCAGCTCCCACGGCATTTTCTTCATGTACGGCGACCACAGCCCCATCTCGAAGACCAGGGTCATGTCGTCGTAGTCCCACGTGACCACCTGGGTGTCCGGGCACTCGTGGTCGTTCTTGAAGAAAAACTGCCCGCCGGTCGCATAGACCGACTTGGGATACTTCTTGCCGATCAGGTAGCGCGCGGCGTCGATCTGGTGCACGCCGTCGTTGATGATGTCCCCTCCGGAGTAATCCCAATACCAGTTCCAGGAGTAATGGAACCGGTTCGGGTCGAACTCGCGCATGGGCGCCGGCCCCAGCCACATGTCGTAATCCACGTTGTCCGGCTTGGGCATCATGGGCTTGCGCCCGATGTTCTCGCGCTGCTTGAGATTGTACACCTTCACCAGGTGCACATGGCCGAGCTTGCCCGATCGGAGATACTCCACGGCCGCCTTCGTGTATTCGCCGCTGCGCGTCTGCGTACCGAGCTGGACCACCCGCTTGTATTTGCGGGCCGCCTCGACCATCTTCCGGCCTTCCCACGGGGTGTGCGACGCCGGTTTTTCCACGTAGACGTCCTTGCCCGCCTGACAGGCCATGATCGTCGCCAGCGCGTGCCAGTGGTCCGGGGTGCAGTTGAAGATCACATCCACTGACTTATCGTCGAGCATCCGCCGGTAGTCGGTCACCAGCTTCGGACGCCTGCCGGTCATCGACTCCACCATCTTGCCCGCGGCCTCCAGCCGGCCCTGGTCGACGTCCGCCAGGTAGGCCACCTCCACCTCCGGCCACTTACACAACTCTTCCCGGAGCAGCCACGGCCCCCGGATGCCCATGCCCATCATGCCCATGACGAATTTGCCGTTGGCCCCGGCCGCCCGTGCCGGAGTCGATCGCAGCCCGGTCGCCGCCATTACTCCCACAGCGGTCGCCGCCGATTGGCTCAAGAATCTCCGCCGGCTCGTGCGATTTCGTCTCATGTACGTTCCTCCGTTACGATTGGATAACAAATACACTCAAACAGTCTACCCGACCTCCGCCGCCGGTGCGAGATGAACCTTCCCGGCAGAAGATGCTGCCGACAGGTCCATGCCACGAGAAAAAAGGACGCACACGCTGACCCAACTGGTAACTGTAATCGCCTTCAGTTTTAATAAGTATGGGATGTCCGGAAAAACGGCACGACTCAGCCATAGCCTGTACCTTGTCGGCCTGGCCCTCGGCATCGGCCTTGGAGCTTATCTCCTCCTGCGCGATGGCTCCACCGGCCACGGCAAGGCCCCGCGGGATCGCGTCGAATGGTTTAAGGACGCGAAGTTCGGTCTGATGATTACCTGGGGCCCCGTGAGCCTCGTGGGCACCGAGATCAGTTGGTCCCGCGCCGGCCACCGCCGTGGCGAGGATAACAGCGAAGAGACGCGCGGCACAATCCCCGTCGAGGAATACGACCAGCTCTATCTCCGCTTTAATCCGACGCAGTTCGACGCGGCCCGCTATGTCCAACTGGCCCAGGCAGCCGGCGCCAAATACGTCATATTTCCCGCGAAGCACCACGACGGCTTCTGCATGTTCGACAGCGTCCTGACCGACTACAAGATCACCAACGCCCCCATCCGGCGCGATCTGACCGCCGAATTCGTCCAGGCCTGCCACCAGGCCGGCATGCCCCTGGGAATCTACTACTCGCCGGTGGACTGGTACCATCCGGATTATCGCACCCCCCGCCACGACCGGTACATCCAATACTTGCACGGCCAGGTCCGCGAACTCTGCACTCGCTACGGCAAGATCGACATCTTCTGGTTCGACGGCCTTTACTGGCGGGTCCAGGACTGGGACGCCGAGCGTCTCTTCAGCATCATTCGCGAACTTCAGCCCGGGGCACTGATCAACGACCGGGCCGCCTTGCCCGGCGACTTCGCCACCCTGGATACTGAAAACCGGATCGGCGAGTACAATGACCAATCGCCCTGGGAAACCTGCATGCCGCTGGGAGATCAGTGGGCCTACAAGCCCAATGATGCTCTCAAACCCGCCGCCGAATGTATCCACAACCTGGTCCGCTGCGCCGGTGCCGGCGGCAATTTCCTGCTGGGCATCGCCCCCGACTCAACGGGTTTGCTGGACCCCCGTGCCATCGAGTGTCTGGAGGAAATCGGCCGCTGGCTGGCGGCGAACGGCCGGAGCATTTATCAAACGCGCCCCGGCCCCCTCCTGCCAGACGACTGGGGCGTCTGCACCCATCGCGACAGGTCCATCTTCCTCCACGTCCTGAACCCTGACGCTCCCCTCTCTGTGCCAGCGCTTCCCCACAAGATTGTTTCGGCCGCCACGCTGACCGGCCATCCGGTGCAGTGCACCCAATCCTCGGACGCCACGCAGATCATTCTGCCGGAGGCCGCTCGCGACCCGATCGACACCATCGTCGAACTCCGCTGGTAGGCTCAGCCTGATACTCCGCCTTCTCCCCCCTGCACAGCACCGAGTGCGATGCCCACCCGCCTCTGCTCCGACCGGGGATCCGTGACAGGAACGGTGACCGATTGAGCCCGAAGCAGAGCCGATTGGGTCCGAAGCGCAGCCGATTGAGCTTGAAGCGCAAGCGATTGAGCCCGAAGCGCAAGCGATTGAGCCCGAAGCGCAAGCGAGGGCCTGAAGGACTGCTGAGTGGGCTTCGCCGGCCCTCGCTTGCGCTTCGGGCTCAGAATTGGTACTTCTTCGCTCAGAATTGGTGCGTCTCCGCTCCACCGAAATTGTCACGGAGCCTCCGACGGGGGCGCATGACGGGGGTGTTTCTGTCCCCGCCTCTCATCTGCTATAATCGCGATGCAAGTCGTCGCGGAGGAGTGGCAATGCGGTCAACCTCGTTATGGGTCCTTCTCGCAGGGCTGGCGGCCCTGTTCGCAACCCGGCCGGAAGTCCGGGCCGAAGAATTGGCCCCCGGCGTCACCTACTCCTTTTATCAAGCCCCCGGCCCCAACAGGGTCTACGTGGTCGCTGTGGATCGTTTCCGGGCCGAGTACAAGCTCAAAATCGGCTGGCCCCAGAAGAAGCGAAACTTCACCTCCCGCCAGACGGTCAGCACCATTGTCTCACACTACGATCAACCGCCCGCTCATGACGTGATCGCCGCCGTGAATGCCTCCTTTTTCGGCACCACACCGGCTATCACCGGGGCGACCGCCTCAGACGGCGAAATGCTCGAACAGCCGACCGGCAGTTATGAGACTTTCCTCTTCGGCGATACGCGCCTGCCGGTTATTGTTGAGAATATCTCCCATCTCAATGGCACGGTGACCTTTGCCGATGGCAGCACCACGACGCTGCATGCCTACAACAAGGCACGGACGGCTGACACCCTGGTGGCTTACACGCCCCAGTGGGCCTCGACCACCGGAACGGCCGGCCAAGGCGTCGAGATCATCCTCTCCGACGTCACCTACCCGATGCGCGGCGACAAAACCGTCTCCGGCATCGTTACCGCCATTCGGTCCGGATCGGCCTCGGTCAACAACGCCATCCCCGCCGGCGGCATGGTCCTGTCCGCAATTGGAGCGCCCGTCGCCACCCTCACCGCCAAAGTCTCCGTCGGCGATCGGCTCGCCATGTTCTTCGACACCAGCAACGCCAACTACAACAACGCCAACATGGCGGTCACCGGCGCGGGCTGGCTCTTGAAAAACGGGGCCGCCAACACCGCGAACTGGTCAAAACACGGCTTCGCCACCCAGCGGCATCCCCGAACCGTGCTGGCCTGGAACAGCACCCACCTGTTTCTGATGGTCTGCGACGGCCGGTGTAACGGCATCGTGGGCATGACCTTCCAGGAACTCGCCGATTTCCTCACCGGCACGCTGGGCGCGACCGACGCCATCAACCTCGACGGCGGCGGCTCGTCCACCATGTGGGCCAATGGAACGGTCCGCAACGTACCCGCCGACAGTTGCGGTACCCAGCGGGCCGTGGCCAACGCCGTTCTGCTGGTTCGCGAGGACACCGCGACCCAGTTCCCCTTCGCCGCCCCCTTCGCACCCACCGGCCGGCTGCCCGGCTGGGACGACAAGTTCAACTACAACCCCGTCAAAACCTTCTCGCCTGCCGCCCCCGGCGGCGACGGGTACGTCCTGGAAGTGAAACCTGCCAGCGGCCTGGACTCCGTCCGCCGCGGCGACTTCGGCGACACCGACTACGCCGTGGAGGCGGACATCTACTGCGAGTACCGCCCGGACCTGGCCAGCAACGGCTACGAACGCTACTCTCTCTTCGCCCGCGACAGCGGCACCGGCGCACTGGGCAGCACGAGCGCCCCCGGACCGGGCAACTGCTACGCGATCACCTACGACTCCGACGACGGCCGGCTCCGCGCCGCTCGTTATCTCAACGGCAGCCTCACCGACTTCCGCGATTCGAACCGGATCTATCTGACCTCCACCGCCTGGCGCCGCTTCCGCATCGAGTGCGTCGGCTCGCGCATTCGCTATCTGGTGGACGGCTCGCTCATCGCCGACGTGACTGACGCCAATCACCCGCGCGGTTACTTCGGCATCGGCTACCAGGAGTCCTTCAGCTCCAACAGCAACATTCACGGAACCCGGGCGGACAATTTCCGGGCCCTCCGCCTGGCCGCTCCGGACAAGGCCACGAACCCCAGCCCCGCCGATCTGGCCAGGGGCGTGACCTCGACGGTCCTGAGTTGGACCGCCGGGGCCGAAGCCACCTCGCACAACGTTTACTTCGGGACGGTCAGCCCCGGCGTCTTTCAGGGCAACCAGACCGCCACCACCTTCAACATTGGCCCGCTCGAGTTGGGCGCAACCTACTACTGGCGCATCGACGAGGTAAACGCCTACGGCACGACCACCGGCGACGTCTGGAGCTTTACCGCCCAGCGCTACATGGGCGACTGGGACAACGACGGCGACGTGGACCAGGACGACTTCGGCCGGTTCCAGGCCTGCCTCTCCGGCTTCGCAGCCCAGACCGACCCGGCCTGCGAGCGGGCCAGGATCCACCCGGTCGGCAACCCTGACGCGGACGTGGATTCTGACGATCTGGCGTTATTCCGAAACTGCATGACCGGCCCGCAGGTCAGCCCGCCGGAAACCTGCCTGGAATAAGCGATCCAAGCCCTGTATCCTCCCGCCTGATTCGTGTATCGTGTCGGGCGGTTGCACTTGCCCGGGTTTGACTACAGCGACCGGCCTCTGTGCCGGCCGTCGAAGCCCGCTTGACGAACCGGCCGGCGGAGACGCAAACCCCACATGCAGGCGCGAAGATTCGACCCGATTGCGGAGACCTGAAGCGTGCCGGAAACACCGGTCTTGGAGGATGCAAGAACAAGGCAGAAGCCGCGTGGCCTGCTTGGTTTCTGGGCCACGGGGCCCGACGCGCCACCCCTGACCGATCCCGACGAGATCGACCGGCTGTACCGGCAATGCCGCCGATCCGTCCTGGTTGCGATCCTGCTCGGCTACAGTTTCCTGTACACCTCCCGCCTCGGTTTCAATGTCGTGAAGAGCCATCTCATCGACGACGGCATCTTCACCACCGAGGAACTCGGCAGGATCGGCTCCGCATTTTTCTACGGCTATGCCGTGGGCCGGCTGCTCAACGGCTTTCTCGCCGATCACGCCAATCTGCGGCGCTTCTTCGCCACGGGCGTGCTGCTGTCCGCCCTGGCCAACCTCGTCATGGGCGGCACCGCCCACCTGTGGCTCTGGACGCTCCTGTGGGGTTTGAACGGCTGGTTCCAGGGCTTCGGCGCCCCGTCCTGCATCGTGTCCATCGCCCGCTGGTTCGGCGGACACGAGCGCGGTCGGGTCTATGGGACCTGGAGCGCCGCGCACTCCCTGGGCGAAGGGCTGACCTTCGTCGGCACGGCCGCCCTGGTAACCTACTGGGCCCAGCACAGCGACCTGCTGGGGCCGGCCTGGCGGGCGGGTTTCCTGGGCCCCGGCGTGTTCTGCCTGTTTGTGGCCGTCGGCGTTTGCCTGCTGATGCGCGACCGACCGCAGGCACTCGGCCTGCCCTCGGTCGCCGAGTGGCAGAAGCCACGAAGCTTCCCTGTCGTAATGGAAACAGACAGCGGCTCGTGCGCGACCGGCAGCGAGCGACCCGGCACGCATACGGAAAGCACTCCCAGCTTCTGGGACCAACTGCAGATCCTCAAGCTGCCGGCGGTGTGGATTGTGTGCCTGGCCAGCGCGACGATGTACATGACGCGCTACGGGCTGATCTCCTGGGGCATGTTGTACCTGCAAAAAGAGCGCGGCTTTTCGATGACCGCCTCGGGGCTGTTCATCGGACTCAACACCGTGGCCGGCCTGGGCGGCTGCATTGCCTACGGCTTCATCTCCGACCTGCTGTTCAAAGCCCGTCGCCCCCCGGTGACCTTTCTCTTTGGCGTGATCGAAGTGCTCTCGCTGGTGGTCCTGTTCTACGTACCGCCGGGACATCCCTACCTCCTGGCCGCGGCGTTTATCGTTTACGGGTTTACGCTCAGCGGCCTGCTCGCCGTGCTCGGCGGGCTGTTCGCCGTAGACATCGTGCCCAAGCAGGTGGCCGGCGCAGCCATCGGAATTACCGGCGTGTTCAGCTACATCGGCAGTGCCCTGCAGGAATACATCAGCGCCTACCTGCTGCACCGCGGCGAGACGATCGACGCCAACGGCGTACATCACTACGACTTCAGCGCGGCCATCCTGTTCTGGATCGGCACGTCCGTGGTGTCGGTGATCCTGGCGGCCTCGCTGTGGCGCACGAAGGTTCGCGAGTAGCGATCTGGCGGCTTGTCTGCTGGCACCGACAGGCGGTTTGGGTTAAGCTGTTGCCGCATTCACTTTCAAGGAGAACACTCATGCTCGCACGGACTCCCGTCTTTTATCTGGTCTCGGCACTGTTGGCGGCATTCCTGTTGGCCGGCTGCAAACGCGAGGAAAAGGCCCCCCCGCCCGCGGCCCCCGAAACCACCTCCGAGACGACCGCACCCGAAGATGAGGCGCAGTCAGAACCCGCCACCGCCAACCAAGCCGAAGAGCAGCCGCCGGCCCCCGCCGGTGAAGAGCGGGAACCCGCCGACGCCACCCCCCGCTCGGCCGCTCCTGACGCCCAGCCGGCCCTGGCCGCTATTGCCAAGGCCCGCAAAGAGGGCGTCCGCGCGGTGTGGGTCGTACGCTCCGCCTATAAGTCACCTGAGGAAATCGCCTACGTCATGCAGAACGTCCAGGACGCCGGCTTCAACACCGTGATCTTCCAGGTGCGCGGCAACGGTACCGTCTATTATCCGTCGAAGATTGAGCCCTGGGCCGAGCAGTACAACTATCAGGACCCCGGCTTCGACCCGCTGGCCGTCGCCGTCAAGGAGGCCCATAGCCGGGGCCTGGCCATCCAGGCGTGGGTCAACGTCCTGCCCGCCTGGCGCGGAACCCGTCCCCCGACCAACCCCGACCAGCTCTATAACAAGCACCCGGAATGGTTCTGGTACGATCAGAACGGCAAGCGCCAGGCGCTCTGCGACTTCTACGTCAGCCTCAACCCCTGCCTGCCCGAGGTTCGCGCCTACCTGGTCAGCGTCTTCCGCGAGATCGTGGCCAACTACGAGATTGACGCTCTGCACATGGATTACATCCGCTTCCCCAATGAGCACCCGGCCATTCCGCGGGGCTCGGGCCTGGACTATCCGCGCGACATCAAGACCCTGACCCTCTATAAAGAGGCCACCGGCAAGTCGCCCGACGACGACCCGGCCGCCTGGAAAAAGTGGCGCACCGACCAGGTCACCCAGCTTGTCGCGGAGGTCCGCAACATGATCCGCGAAGTTCGCCCCGCCTGCCTGCTGGCCGCCTCCGTGGGGGCCAACTTCAACTCCGGCCTGTCCCACTTCCAGGATAGCGCGCGCTGGGCCGAGGAGAAGCTCATCGACATGGCCTTCCCCATGAACTACAAGAACGACCTGCCCTCCTTTGTCAGCGCCCTGGAACCCTGGCTGCCCCGGCGGGACCAGGTGATTGTCATCCCCGGCATGTGGCCGAACGGTGGCCCTGAGGTGGCCAAGGGGCAGATCCAGGCCGCCGTCGCCGCCACCAACAACTTCTGCTTCTTCGCTTACGGCTCGATGTTCGATAACCGTCCGGAACCGGCACCGGCGACTACCGGCCCCGCCCCCGAGCCGGCCCGCCGCGGCGGCCGTCGGGGCGCTGATCCGAAGAAAGAGGCACTGCGCAACGAGCTGACTCCGACGATCAAGGCCATCGCCGCCAGCCAACCCAGCGTGTAAATGACCGTGCGCGATGGTGAGACAGGAAAGAGTGTGATCTGTGTGCCACGGCTCTTGAGCCGTGCAGGAACAACTCCAGCATTGGCCCTGCCCCAAAGCAGTGGCCACACTTGATCAGGCTGCGTGCCGCAAGCCGTGTCGCAGAATCGCGCTATGCCGTGCACGCCTCCGTCCAAATCCGAATGCATACCCACGCGCCCCGGTGGGACGCGTGGGTATGCGGAACTCAAACAGTGTCGGGCATGCTCACCTGCGGCCACGAAACCCAGTGGTATTGGAATGGAGCAAGGCATCGGTCACAGAGGGATACCGATGGCCGCTCGTACAATACGCCAGGACGCTCGGGGACAAATCATTCGGCCGTTCATGGATTCGTCGGGCCGGATCATCCCAACGGCAGAATCGGTGCACGTCCTCAATGTCTTCGTCCAGATATGCCCTGAGCCCCTGGGGCTGTTCGTGGTCCGTGATCCGGCGGAAGTTCTTCTCCGTGGCCAGCAGCACCCAGGCTGCCCAGCACGGCACCATCGCGCTGTTATGCCTCTTGACCTCTTTTGTCCCCCCTCACTCTGACTGCAGTTGCCTGACGAACGCCGGGGCTCTTTGCCGGAGGAACTCGCCGAGCCCTTTCTTGAATTCTGTCGTTTCGAGCAGGCCGTCGATCAGGCCGGCGCGGCTCACGCGTTGGCTATCCACTTTGAGCCCACTCGCTAACACCTTTTTGCCAGCCTGCTCGACGAGGGCAATGCGCGCGAATCCACCGGGTCTGCTCAAGTCTTCTTTTGCATTCAGGAAGTAACCGACCGTGCCCAAATCCGTTGGAATACTGACGAGCGCGCGTGCCGACTCCTTGATCGGAATGGACAGCGGCATGAGCCTGCCGGCATCCGGCCTGGCGTTGGCCTCCCGGGAACGCGAAGCCTCCATCCGCTTTCTGATCATCTCGTGGTCGCGACTGTGCCAGAAGGATTCGATGGCATCCAGCGACGAGGACCGGTGCATATCCAGCAACAGTCTGCTGACCTGCTTGATCGGCGTCTCGGGCCACGTCGATGTCGCAAGGGCCGACACGGCCATCCCGTAGCCAAGATCCGGCTCCACCTGCGGACGGCAATAGAAAAGGACTTTGTTGCCATCCGAAGTCAGTGTTGCCCTGTCTGGCCTGGGCACCAATGTTGTCGTGGCGTGCTTCTGACCCGGTCGAGGCAATTCAATGATTTCCTCGAAGGCTTCAAGCCCGGCAATCTCTGACGGGGAAACCTTCCGGACTCCCGTAATGTCTACCATTGCACCAGGAGCCAATGACCCCAGGTAATGCACGAGTGCGCTCAGCGGCAACTCGTCGGTGACCCGATATGCGTTGTCGAACTGACGCAATACGATCGGCACGGTGGTCGTGGCTTGAGATTTCGGCGAATAGGTGGTGCAGATCAGGATCGTATATGGCTCGGCCAGAATCCTGGCGACAAAGCGACATTTATCCAGAGCCTCGATGGCCTCGTCCGGCGTCATGCTGAAGCCCGAAGGTCTTTGAACGATCCTCTGGGCATCCTGTGCAGGAGCATGCAGCGAGGCCCGCGCTTCACGATTCCCAGTAAACAGATGGAACCGATCCCAAACTGCGACCAGTTCCGGCATCCTGGCGAAATCATCGCGCCATGACCGTCCACCATCGTCCAGCACGGTCTTGAACGTATTGGCGCCGTACAAGCCCATCTTCAGCCGGCCGGCCAGCAGGATCTTGCCATCCGCTTCAGAGAATGAGTAGAGGGTGTCTTCGACTGTAACCTACTGCCACGCCGGAGCCGCCACGGCACTCGACCCAACGGCACAAAGCACGGCGAGCATCCATTTCCACTTCCGATTCATGAGACGATCCTTTCGGTCAGGCGTTTCTGTCCATCGCTTCAGAGGGGGCCATCCCGGCCGGGAAGCGCGGCCTGATGCAGAATCGGAAGCGGTCAGCTTCCCACTCGGCCCAATGCCTCGCTTCCAGATTTACAGGAAAGATGCAACCAAGCGAGCCAATCGCCAAGCGTATTTGTCAAAAAATATCTTACCGGCTGGACAGGGCGTGGGCCGCACCCGCAAGTCATTCAGCAATCGGTATTCAGTGCTCAGTCTTCGTGCCCAGGGGAATCACGCGGCCCACACGGAACACGTCATCCGGCGGCCGACCGCGCCAGATCAGGCTCACTCCCTCGATGCGAAATGACACCGGCCGCCAATTCGCCTGCAGGTCGGTCTTCAGGCGTTCCATCTCGCGGGCATCGCTCACCTGCCCGACGCTCAAGTGCGGCGTGAACCCGCCCGGGTGGCGGACCTGCTCGTCACAGTCCGGCACCACCGACATCAACGCAGCCTGCAGCCGGGCCAGCGCCGCCGCCGGCTCCGGGGCCAGCCATAAGGTGAAACTCCGCGGCCCGTGACGGAAGTGGCGGAATTCCGCAAGCCGCACATCGAACGGCTCGATCTCCATGCAGGCCCGCGTCAACGCCCCGGCCAGGGCATCAAACTCCTCTGCCGGCCGGAAGGGGTACACGAGATTGATATGCGGCATCCACCGTCGTACCTGCCGGTCATGCACTCGCCGGATGGCCTGGATCGGCTCCCAGCACCACTCCGGCGGAACCACCGCAATTGCCGTCTGATGCGTCTTCATCGCTCATCCCTCATCTCTCATCCTTCACCCCTCTCGTCCCTCTTCCCCCGGTGGTGAGATCTTCGACTCGACACTATGATTACCCGCCATGAACGCCGATATCGAGCTGCGGGACGTGTACAAGGTTTACCGCAAGGGTCGGATTGAAATCCCGGTCCTGGAGGGGCTCAATCTCCAGATCACCGAAGGCGAGTTCGTGGCCATGATGGGTCCCTCCGGCTCCGGGAAATCCACCCTGCTGCACCTCATGGGCGGGCTGGACGTGCCCACCGCCGGCAGCGTGCGCATAGGCGACGCCCGGCTGGAGACCATGAACGAGCAGGAGCTGACCGCCTGGCGCAGCCGGCATGTGGGTTTTATTTTCCAGCTATATCACCTGGTCCCCGTGCTGACCGCCGCGGAGAATGTTGAGCTGCCGCTGTTGCTCTTCCACATGTCTGCGTCAGAACGCAAGGAGCGTGTGGCCACCGCACTGGAAGTGGTCGGCCTGGCCGACCGCATGGACCATCGCCCGAACCAGCTCTCCGGCGGGCAGGAGCAGCGTGTGGCCATCGCCCGGGCCATTGTGACCGACCCCGACGTCATCCTGGCCGACGAACCCACCGGCGACCTGGACGCGAAGACCTCCCTGGAGATCTTGAACCTGCTCAACCTGCTCAATACCGAGTTCGGCAAAACCATCCTGATGGTTACCCACGACCCCAAGGCCGCCGCCCATGCCAAACGCGTCCTGCACCTCAACAAAGGAGTGCTCGAACGGGATGAGATGAACGGCCTCTTTGAGGCAACCGAAGCGTCGATTTGAGGGATTGATCAGTGGTCAGTGGTCAGTTGTCAGTTGTTGGGGGGCTTGTTGGTCGGTCATTTGCGCTGACCGATCGGACCGATCCGACGGATCCGACCGATCGGACGGATCGGACTTCTTCAGAGGCTTCCACGACTAACAAGAGGACTGCGAGCCCAGCTACTGACAACTGACAACTGAGAACTGACAACCATGCTTCGCCTGACCTACCTCTACCGCAATCTCACTCGCAACCGGCTGCGGACGGGGCTGACCCTGGCCGCCGTGGCGTTGCCCATCATGATTTATGTGCTCTCCATGGCGGTCGTGGACGGCGTCGAGCGGTTCCTGGAGAACTCCGCCAAGCAGCTTCGCCTGGCCGTCACCCAGAAGGCCTCCATCGTCAACCCTCTGCCGGCCGGGCATCGGCCCAAAATCGAGGCCCTCGACCCGACGCGCACCCGGCTCATCTCCGTCTGTGGCCTGCGCTGGATCGGCGGCAAGATCGAGCGCGACCCGCGCCCGCTCTCCACGCTGGGCGTCGATCACGACACTTTCGCCGCCACGTTCCCCGATTATCGCCTCACCCCCGAGGAGCTGGACGTCTGGGCTCGCGACCGCCGGGCCCTCATCGCCGGACGGGCCACCGCCCGTCAGTTTGGCTGGAAGGTCGGCGACCGGGTCACCATTCACCCTTCAGTCCCGCCGTATATCCCGATGGAGTTCAACATCATCTCCACCGCCGAGGACGCGGAGGACCCCATCACGCTCATCTGCCGCCTCGACTATATCGAGGAGCGGCTCAAGGAGGAGGGCTGGGCGCAGGGCCTGGTCAACTTCTTCTTCGTCAAGTGCGCCACCAAGGCCGACGTGGATTATTACACCGTGGCCATTGATGAGCTCTTCGCCGGCTCGACGCACGAAACCAAGACGCAGGACGAGAAGGCGTTCATGAACGAGTTCATCACCCAGCAATTCGACCTGCCGCGCAACCTCACCATTCTGGCCGGCGTGACCGTGTTTGTGGCGGTCATGGCCGCGGCCAACACCATGAGCATGAATTTCCGCGACCGCACCAGCGAGATCGCCACCCTCAAGAGCATGGGCTTCAGCTCGCGGTTTGTCTTCACCCAGATCCAGGCGGAGAGCCTGCTGCTTTGTACGATCGGCGGCCTGATCGGGGCACTGGGGCCCTATATCGCATTCATGCACACCCGGCTGGGCAATCTCACCGTACCGCTCATCCAGCACCTGGAGATCAGCCCGACGGTCGTTCTGGAGGCCCTGGCAATTTCCGTGCTGATCGGCATCATCGCGGCAGTCTGGCCGTCGTGGCTGGCGATGAGGATGAAGGTGGTGACGGCGCTGAGGAGTCTGGAGTGAATGAGCGATCAGCGGTCGGCATTCAGCAGTCAGCTTCTCCGGCTGGCCGCTGGCTGACCGCTGATTGCTGATCGCTGAAAGCTATGGCGTTGCCCCTGAGCTACAACTGGCGTAACCTCTTCGTGCGGAAGCTGAGCACCGGGCTGACCTTCCTGCTCGTGACGGTCGTGGTGTTTGTGCTGGCCGTGCTGCTTTCCTTTTCCGAGGGCATTCGCGCGTCGCTGGCCGCTACCGGCTCGCCGCGCAACATCATTGTGCTCAAGCCCGGTTCGACCTCCGAAAGCACCAGCGTGCTCACCCCCGAGGAGACCAACCGCCTGGTGCAAACCCCCGGCATCGCCCAGGATGCCCACGGACGGCTGATGATCAGCCACGAGCTGTGCGTGCAAACCTCGATCCCCCGCCGCGATGCGAAAGGCAACCTGGCTAACGTGGCCGTCCGGGGGGTGGATGAGGTTGCTTTCGACCTGCATGAGGTGGTCCGGATCGTCGAAGGCCGCCGCTTTGAGCCGGGCACCCAGGAGGTCGTCGTCGGCCGGGCAGCCCAGCAGCGTTACGCCAACCTCGCCCTCGGCGACGAAATCGCCCTGGGCCGGCTGCTCAACCGCCGTTTCCGCGTCGTCGGCGTGTTTGAAGCTGGCGGGAGTGCCATGGAGAGCGAGATCTGGGCCCCCCGCACCATCGTGGCTGACGCCTACAACCGCCATCTCAGCTCCAGTGTGGTCCTCCGCCTGGAGGACGCTGCCCTGGCCGGCCCGGCCATGGATTACATCAACGGACCGGCCGTCAACCTCGAATCCAAAACCGAGGTCGCCTATTACAAGGATCTCTCATCCAAGACGCGCGAGATCGTCATTCTGACTACGGTGCTCATCACCATCATGGGCATCGGCGCGGTCTTCGCGGTGGCCAACACCATGTATGCGGCCGTGGACAGCCGCCGCCGTGAAATCGCCATGCTCCGCACCATCGGCTTCTCGAAACGCTCGATCATGATCGCCTTCGTGGTCGAATCGCTGCTGATCTGCGGCCTGGCCTGCGTGGTGGGCCTGGCCGCCAGCCTGTCCTTCCACGGCCAGCGGCAGGACTACCTCTCCAACGCCACCTGGACTGTCCTGGCCTATGAGCTCAAGGTTACGCCCCGGACGGTCCTCACCGCCCTGGCCCTGGCCATGATCGTCGGCGTCATCGGCGCCCTGGCCCCAGCCCTGCGCGCGGCTCGGACGCAGGTGATCGAGGCCCTCCGCAAGGCATGATGGCTCGCATGCATTACATGCACAATGCAATATATACCCCAACACAGGATAGCATTACACAGGGGTACGCGATGATGAGACGACAAAAGCACGATTTGTGTGCCACGGCTCTTGAGCCGTGCGAGGACGACTCCGACATGAGGCACCGTTCGACAGGCATGACCCACAGGCTGGCAGCGCGTGCCGGGACGTGTCGCAAGATCGCGCACGGCCACATAGAATAACCCATAACAGCCGGCGGCGGCCGCACCCCGGCTTACGAGCAATGATAACCGACATCCGACCATACATGAACGCGCCTTCCAATATCCGCGACCGGCTTGGCACTCTGCGAATTCCCGGGGAGCAGCGCCCCACCAGGGGCGGACGACCTCGGCGACGGGGCAGGAAGCTCCTCATTGTCACCCTCGTGCTGGCCGTGGTGGCGGGTACGGCCTACCTCCGGCGCGACCAGCTCCGGCCGGTAGCTGAACGGCTCTTCATGCCGGCCCCGCCCCAGGTCCGGCTGCTGACCGTCGAAAACAGGATCGAGCCGCCCCCCATCCTCACGGCAACCGGCAAGATCGTCTCCGACCACAAGGTCGCCGTGGCCACCAAAGTCTCCGGCCAGATCGTGGCCCTGCATTTCGAGCAGGGCGATCATGTCGTCCGCGGCCAGCGGCTGGCCCGCGTCGAAGACGTCATCTACCGAGCCCGCCGCGACGAGGCCGCCGCACAACTGGAGAAATCCAGGGCCTCTCTCGCCTTCCAGAAGGTCAACTTCGCACGTACTGAACGCCTCTTTAAAGAAGCCAGCGCCCCTGAAATCGAATACGCCGGCGCCCGCCGGGCCCTCGAGGAGGCCATGGCCCAGGTCAAGGCCGATACCGCCACGCTGGCCTCGGCCCAGAAGGCCCTGGACGACTGCGACGTCGTCGCTCCCATCGGCGGCGTGGTCCTCGAACGCAATGTCGAAGTCGGCGATTTCGTGGCCGCAGAGGGCGGCCGGGGGATGATCGCCAACGCCCAGGTGGCCAGTATCGCCGACATGAGCAAGCTGCGCGTCGAGGTGGACGTGAGCGAACTCGACGTGGCCCGCCTCTACCAGGGCATGCCCTGCCGCATCACCCCCGAGGCCTACAAGGATCGTCAGTACAACGGCCATATCCTCTGGCTCGACCCCGGGGCCAACTACTCCAAGGCCACCGTGCAGGTGAAGGTCCGGGTGGAAAACCCCGACGAGTATCTGCGGGTGGAAGGTTCCGCCCAGGTTGTCTTCCTTCTGGAGGGCCCTGCCAGGGACCCGGCCACACGCCCCGCACCCCGGCCGTGGATCCCCGCCTCAGCCTGCCGCCTGAGCCCGGACAGCAAGACCGCCAGGGTATTCGTCGAAAGCAACGGCCAGCTTGAAGAGGTTACCATCACCCTCGGCCGCAAGGCCGGCGGCCAGCTTGAGGTGCTCGACGGCCTCCAGCAAGGCCAGCGCATCGCCGCCGGCGACTTCGACAAGCTTCGCCCGGGCCAGCGCATCCGGTAGCGCCCTTTCCGGCTCGGGAACCCCGTGCTCGAACCCATAAGGCGGGCAGGATGCCCGCCCCCGAGAACGCAAACAGGCTCAGGATGCCACCCCCAGGAACGCAGACGGGCAGGACGCCCCCCGGAAACGCCGGCCACGCGATTGAAAACCTCTCATCACCTCTGCCTCGATTGCTGCTCCAGCAAGCAAGGAGGGTGGCACTGCCGGTGAAACGGCTTCAATCTCGAAAAACATGCGCTCGCACGCAACTTGGGCGGCCACCTTGTTGACTCGTGTAACGGGGGGCATAGAAACCCAATAGAAGCTTGTCATTCCCGGGAGGACCCAAGGATGCGGCGGTCTGTGAATATTTTGATGGTGGGGATTGCCTTGTGCGCATGCGGATATCCGCAGGACGCCCATGCGCAGAGGCGGAAGAGCCGTGAAGTAAAGATGCTGCGTCCGCCCGCCGCGTATCGAGCCCCCGCCACCACCCGTCCGGCGACGATCCAGGGCACCCCGGTTTCGCCCAATCTTCGGCAGTTGTACGAGCGGACTGAGACGCGTTTTCGGAGCGCCGTGTTTTATAAACCCCGCGACAGAACAGGCACTGCCGAGGAGCGCAAGTTCGCCGTGGTAATCGCCCAGGAGACGCCCAGCACGCGCGATATCCCCAACCACCTGCGCATCGGCGCGATTGAAAAGGACGAGGAAGGCCGCTGGACGGTCGATACTTCGCGTCCGACCGTATACACGGCCGAATCCTTCGTCATCCTCGGTAATACCTACTGCGCCCAGCGCATCCACATTTGGGCCTACCCGGCACCGGACGGCAAGGGAGCCATTTGGCGGGGTGTGCGAACCACTTACGGCCCGACCAACTATCCCCTGGTCTGGGAGCTCCTCACCGCCGATGGTCAACCCACCGTCATGTTCGTCTCCAAGACGTTCGAGAAGGCCGCCGAGCGCGAATACGGCCGGCCCCTCAGCGGACGCCGGGCTTCCGCCGAACGGGGCCTGGATGAGCATCCCAACCTGGTCGTGGCCCGCGTCCTGCCGGACGGGGCCGAACCGATGGGCCCGGTGGTCTACGTGGATGCCACTGCGTACGTGCCCACTACGGTTCTGTGCCGGTGCATGTCGCCACAGACCGCCCAATACGTCGAAAAACCCGAGTATGAGATCCTGCCGCTCGATATCCTTGGCGACGTTCAGGTCGCCGCCGACGGCCCCTTCCGCCTGATCCGCAGTTCCACGCCCCCTGAAAGCAGTGCTGATCGTCCCTGGATCGAGCAGGCCCTCCGCTGCCCACAGCGGTTCTGACCGGTCAATCGGCGGTGGCGTGCCGGGAGTTGCGAAGCAAACTCCCGCCACCGCTTTCCGGCAACCTCCTCCCTCGCTCACGCCCGCAAAGCTACCCCTCTCGCCTGTCATGCCGGCATCGGTTATGATCCAGCCTTCGTGAACAGTACCCCCATGTAGAAAGGTCCGATGCAATGAGCCAAACCAACCATATCGAAAAACTGGCCACGGCCATTGAAGCCATGGATATGGCCGGTATCTCCACGCTGGTGAAGGACGCTCTCGCCGCCGGCCTCACCCCCGCCGAGGTGCTGAGCAAGGGCTTGTCCGAAGGCATGCGCCGCGTGGGCGTCAAGTTCAACGCCGGCGAGGTGTACATGCCCGAAGTGCTGGTGGCCTGCGACGTCTACTTCGCGGGGCTCAACATCGTTCGCCCTCTGCTGGCCACGAACGATGAGACCATCATCGGGACTATGGTCCTGGGCAACATTCACGGCGACATTCACACCGTCGGCAAGCAGGTGGCCATGCCCGTGTTCGAGGCCAACGGCATCCGGGTCATCGACCTGGGCGAAAATCTGAACGACAACGTGTTCGTCGAAGCCATCAAGAAGCATAAACCCCAGCTCGTCGGTCTGGGCACCTACATGACTTCAACCTTCATGCACACCGCCGAAACCGTCCGGGTGATCACCGAGGCCGGACTGCGCGACCAGGTCAAGATCATCTGCGGCGGACCGGCCGTAGACGCCGAGGCCGCCCGACGCATGGGCGCTGACGACGCCGCCGATGACGCCTGGGAAGCCGTCGAGAAAATCAAAAAACTGCTGGGACGAGCATGATTGTGGCAGCACGAGCGGTGCTGAATTGTGCGCCGCTGCTTCGTGAGCATTGGAAAACGCCAAGGACCCTGGATCGCCCGGAGCCACCGCTGACACAGCAGTGGCCCACAGAGAGCGGAGACACACGATGAGCAAGATCGTCGATCAATGGGTGGAGCGTCTCAAGGGCAAGTTGCCTCCGGTCGGTGAGATGACCCACTGGGAGCGTCTGGCCGCTGCGATGGACCTCAAAAAGACCGACATGGTTCCGGTCGCCCCGGAGCTGGACTACTGGCAGATCACCTACGCCGGCTACTCGCATAAGGAAATCTACAACGACGTGGATAAAACCACGGACGCCTGCATCAAGACCTGGGCGGACCTGCGCTGCGACGCCATCTGGATGTACATCGACATCAGCCACCAGATCGAGAACTTCATCCCCGCCGAAAAGCGTCCGGAGCATTTCATCCTCCGCGGCGACAAGGACTACCTGCTCTTCAAGCCCATCGCCCACACTCTCGACGAGGCCATCGCCCTCTACGAGACAAAGGCCTATGAGCGCTATATCAACGATTCCCGCGCGGTGACCCACTACACCCCGCACATGCTCCAGTTGCTCGAATTCCAGGAAAAGATGGACCGCCAGGTCCCGGTCATCCTCGGCATGGCCACCCCCACCAACTACGCCGAAACCGTCGTCGAGGTGCAGAACTTCCTGCGCTGGATGGTGGTGGAGCCGGAGGACAAGATGCGGCACTACCTGAACCTCTGCCTCCAGGAACGGCTCGCCTCGCTGGAGTTCTACCGCGAATATGCCGCCAAGAACGGCTGCCAGTTCATGTGTCTGTTCGGCGGCGCCCGCACCTGGGGACCCAAGCATCTCGACAAATTCGCCGACGTGGATCGCATCTTCGCCGAAAAGGTCGCCGAGATCTTCCCCTACACCTTCTGGCATCACTGCGGCCACAACCTGCCCAAGGCCCTGGACATGATCTCCGCCACCCGGGGCGTCAAAGGCGTCCAGTACGACATGCCCTACTACGGCCAGACGGTCACCTGGCCGGAATGGTTCGAGGAGGTCGCCCGTAAGTTCCACGGCAAGCAATGCGCCATGAACGCCCCCACCACCCAGCTTGCCTGCCACGGCACCAGCCAGCAGGTCAGCGAGATGGTCGACCAGTTCATCGACGCCACCCTGCCGCACACGACGGCCTGCATCATGCCCGGCTGTGAAATCGACTCCTTCACTCCGGTGGAGAACGTGAAGGCCATGATTGACACGGCTCGCGCCCGACGCATCAAATGAACCAGGCCCAACATGGCACTAGTACCGGCCGGTCTTCGTGCCGCCCAACCCGGTGCTGCGGCCGGCCTCCGCATTGGATATCCGAGTGTAGCGGCTGGCCTCCGCATTGGATGTCCAAGTGTAGCGGCCGGGCTCCGTACCGGCCGTTCGGGCATGCTGGCCGGACTCCGTTCCGAATGTCCGACTGTAGCGGGGGGTTCCCCACCTCTTCAGAGGTGGGGGACACGAAGATCCGGAGGGTTTCTCACCTCTTCAGAGGTGTGGAAACGCGCAGCCTCACCACCAGGGAAAACGCACAAGCTTGAAAGGAAGCAGGCATGAGCACCGCCCCGCAACACGTCATCGACCTCAAGATCGACCTGCCGCTGCGCGAGGTGCTCCGGGGCATGGGCTGCAAGGGCGGTAAGGCCCCCGACCATATCGCCGTGGCCACTGAACGGCTGCTCAATGAAGTCCGCCCGCTCATCCACCCCCGCGGGGTCTACCGCATCTGCGAAGTGGCCGGCATGACCGACACCGAGCTGCGCCTGACCGGCTGGCCGTCGTTCCACGGCCCCATCGCCGGCTTCCTCAAGCCGTCTCGCCGGGTGGCCGTCTACGTCATCACGATCGGCAACATCACCCAGGAGCTCGGCCAGCAGCGAATTGAGAAGGGTGAACTCTTCGAAGGCTTCGCCCTGCACGGTATCGGCGCGGCCGCCGCGGACTTGGCCGCCGATGCCATGGCCGAATATCTCCGCCAACACGAGGCCGGCCCGGACGAGGACGTCACCCCCCCGTTCAGCCCCGGCTACTGCGGCCTGGGGTTGGAGGAACAAAAGACGCTCTTCTCCATCGTGGACGGCAGCGTCATCGGCGTGAAGCTCTGGGAATCCTGCATCATGGAGCCGGCCAAGAGCGTCTCCGGCCTCATCGGTATCGGCCCGGCCAGCGAAATCATCGAGCGCGGCGTCCCCTGCCAATGGTGCGAGCTGACCAACTGCAGCATGCGACGAGAATAAATCAAATCCTCATCTTCATCTCAACTCTTTCTCTCAAGCGCGCCGGTGGTAAGAGCAAGATGAGTATTGCGATCAAGGAGAGAGGATCAGGAGCAAGAAAAGGACGAGGACAGAATCAGCGTCTCCCCAACCACTGCCACAGCCACAGCACCAGCGTCAACACCACCGACAGCACGATGCACGTGACGATCGGGAAGTACACGCGCACATGGTCCGACTCGTAGCTGATGTCCCCCGGCAGGCCGCGAAACCCCGCCCGCCCGAGGCCCCAGACAACCAACCCGACCACGACGAGGAACACACCCGCCAGAACAATAAATCGCCCAATCTCGGTCATACGTGATCATTCTATATGACCGGCTGCGATGGTGGGACGGCCCGGCTCACGACTGGCGTAGTGTGGCTCTTGAGCCGTACCCAATGTCCGAGTCGTCCGCGTGCGGCTCAAGAGCCATAGCACGCAGGGCGTGGCAGCGCCTTAGAGGACGTCTTGTGCCAAGCCCCGGGCCAAAGCTCCAGCACACAAACTTCTGTTCGGACACAAACAATCCGCAAAGTAAAACATTTTCAGCCCTTTACAGAGCAGTCCCCTGCCGGATATCCTACGCCCGCTTGGCCACCCGCTATCATGTCGAACCCGGGGGGCGCCAAGGGGTGAGGTAGAATCATGGGACGCGGCGACTCGCTGTTGCGCCAATGGCAGCTCTTGAATTTCCTCCAGAAAAACCGCCGGGGCATCACCCTGCGGGACTTGGCCGATCTGTCCGGCTACAGCGCACGGACCATCCAACGTGACCTCAAGCTGCTGAGCGACGCCGGCTTCCCAGTCAGCCACGAAACCAACGATTACGGCAAGCGCTTCTGGCGGCTGCCGCCTGACTTCCTGCATCGCGAAGGTCTGGTGCTGTCCATCACCGAGGCGGTCGCCCTCTACTTCGCACGCCAACTCCTCTCCCCCTTGCAGGGCACCGAATTCGCCCACGGCCTCGATTCAGTGATCTCAAAAATCCGGGCCATGCTTCCGGAAACCGCCCTGGACTATTTCCAGGAACTCAGCGGCCTCATCCTGGTCCGTGGCCAGGGACGGGCCGACTATGCCCGGCACAAGCACACCATCCAGGCCTTTTCCCAGGCCATCCGCACCCGGAGTGTCGTCCGCATCACCTATAAAGCTGTCTGGCGCGGCGAAACCTACACCACCGAGGTTCACCCCTACGGCCTCGTCTACTTCGAAGGCGACCTCTACGTCGTCGGACACAGCGAACGCTCCCGGGCCATGCGCGTCTTCAAAATCACCCGGACCCTCCATGTCGAAGTCACCCGCACGCGCTTCCAGCGGCCCACCACCTTCTCCCTGGAAGAATACTTCCATGGCAGCTTCGGCATCATGCCCTCGGGGGCCCATGAGACGCAGGTGGTGGTCGAGTTCCATCCGCAAATTGCCCCCCTCATCGAGGAGCGACAGTGGCACCCCAGCCAGCGGTTCGAACGTACCGACTCCGGGTGGGTGCGGATCTCGTTGCGTCTCCGCAACACGCTCGAGTTCAAACGCTGGGTCCTCGGCTTCGGCCACCAGGCCAGGGTCATCCATCCACCGGCCTTGCGTAAGGAAATCGCCGAGGCCCTCAGTGCGGCCCTCGCCTTGTATCGCGAGCCCTCCCTCTGCACCCCGCCAGCCAGACGGAAACCCGCCATCAATGCCCTGCATGCCGGCCCGATCCGCCCGGCCAAACAACCCGTGCAGGGAATAAATTCCTTTTCTTGAAAAAATTTTTCGCCACAACAGCTTGAGGTCTCCGGCCGCCACCAGCACCATCCCCCGGGGGGCCCGACCGGGGCTGTCGTGGGGCGCTCCCAGGGGGGGTGTGACCAAGCCTGTCGCAGCCGCGATTTACACTTCAGGTAGAGGATTGCTGAGCCGGCCCGCTTGCGGGCGGACGGCGGCCTGGCACTCCCGTGCCGGTGTCTCCGTCGCTCGCTGAAATTCGGGGTTGGCGGGCCGGCCACGATCCGGACCGCGCCTGCGGGTTCTCCGGCCTCTTCCCAGCGCAGGGTCGGACGAGCTACTGCCCGCTGGCGTGCCCGTCGGGGAGCGGCCCGCCGTTGGTCCCTGCGGTCGCTCCCCGCGGGCTATTGTTACACTTCTGGCTCTCCAGCGCGATCGTGATAAAATGCCCCCTGCCATGACAACTTGCGATCTTGCCAAATGGACTCCCGAGACAGGCGTCGAACCACGTCTGCGCGTGGGAGTGGTGCTCCCCTCGGACCAGATGCAGCGCATCCGCCTGACCATCCCTGATGCGCCTTACCGCCTGCTGCTGGATGGACGGGCCGGCCACGCGCCGCCCGCCGGTTCGGCCGAGGTAGTGTGTGAGGGCCAACGAGTCCGCTTCCGAGCCGCTGACCGAACTTCCGAGCCGGCCGGCATCCTTACCATCGTTCCCGCGAGCGAAGGGCCGCTCCAGCGCGGCGGGGGCATCGAAGTTCGCGGGGTGCTCACCGGACGCGGCTTCCACTGGCAGAAACGCACTCATTTCCGCATCCCCGGCACGATCGAGTTCCGCGTGGCCGACGATCACCTCCTCGTCGTCAACGAGCTGCCCCTCGAACAATACCTCACCTGCGTGGTGACTTCCGAAATGAGCGGCGCCTGCCCTCTGGAGTTTCTCAAGAGCCAGGTGCTCGTGGCCCGCGCGTGGGTGCTCGTGCATACCGAGGACAAACACCCCGGCCTGCCCATCGACCGCTGCAACGACGATTGCTGCCAACGCTACCAGGGCACTACCTTCCTGACCCCCAGCGCCATCGAGGCCGTCAGGAGCACCCGTGGCCAGGCCATCTTCCACGCCGGCGGCGGCATCATCGACGCCAACTACTCCAAGAGCTGCGGCGGCATCATCGAGGCCCCGGAGCTGGTCTGGGGCGTCAGCAAACCCGGCCAGCGCTCGGCCGTCGATGCCCCCAAGAACTCCACGATGCAGCGTTTTCTGCCCGTTACCCAGGAAAAGCTCGATGAATATCTGAGCGGCTCATGGCTGGCCCAAACCGATTGCTTCTGCAGCCCCAACATCGTGCCCGAAGACGAACTGCCCCGCTACCTCGGCGGCGTTGACGTCGGCGGCCGGTATTTCCGCTGGACCCTGCGCTATAACCGCGAAGATCTCGAACAGATTCTGCGCAACAAGGTTTTCAACGGCCAGACGCCCGCCGCTCCCGAAGCCCTGGCCACGCTCACTGACCTCCGGCCGATCCGCCGGGGCAACTCCGGACGTGTGATCGAGTTAGCCGTTGATTATCTGGATCCGATGGGTCATTCGCGCGTTCACACCATCACCGATCAGCATCGGATCCGGGACGCTCTGCATGAGAAATTCCTGTATAGCAGCGCCTTTGATGTGCGAATAGAACGTGACAACGCGGGGGTGCCCACCCACATCAAGCTGGTAGGCGCAGGCTGGGGCCACGGCGCGGGCTTGTGCCAGATCGGCGCCCTTGGCATGGCACTGCAAGGCTACGATGCCGCCAGTATCGTGAGCCACTACTTTGCCGACGTCAGTATCCGGACCTGCTACTGAACGCGCAGGCCCGATCCAACGCCAGACTGGTGGTGACGGGCTAGGAGAGGAATCCTTCCGGCAGACCTGCCACAATGATGGCATACAGCCCGGCAATGCGCCCGCCGATGGAGCCGATCACTCCCACCGAGACCACGACGATCAGCGCCAGGAGAACCGCATATTCGGTAGCTGTCGGTCCGTCCTCTGAATTCGCCCACAGACGAATCCACCGATTGATCTTTCGCCATCCGTTCCTCATGATCGTGGCCTTTCCTGTTAGATACGTGCGACATGTGTTCTATACGATTGAGAGGCGGCCAAAGGCAAAATAAAGAGGACTATTGAATATCGACCCTTCCAACAAGTGCCTATGGGCAGGAATATAGGACCTCTCGAGTAATCCTCGCCCCAGGCACGAATAAACCGTCATGCTCCGAGCTTCGAGCCTGGGCAGGTGATCCACCTCTTGTGACGTTTGATTCTCTAACCGGGTAATGGCAAGCCGGGGGTGGCCCACCTCTTCCAGAGGTAGGTTCACGATTTGGACAACCGATGAGGGTGCCGACGGCATCAACCGCAAGGGCGGGTGGCCCACCTCTTCCAGAGGTGGGTTCACGATTTGGACAACCGATGAGGGTGCCGACGGCATCAACCACAAGCCCGGCTGAGACCGGAGTGAGTCTGAGGCCGGAGATGTGTTTGTCACTCAGGTAATCGCCAGTGGCCCCGAGAGGGCCAGGTGAGAGTAGCCACCAGTGCTGCGAAGCGGAACTGGTGGTTGCGAGTGCCCGGCACACAAGTACCCGCCCCGGCCGGGGCGGGGTGAGGTGTTTGTGCGTGTCTCACGCCGCCACTTGGGGGCGCGTGTCCACCTCCAGGTGGTGGCCTGTGGTGCTCTCAATGCCCTTTTCTTATTCTGTCCAATTCAGCCGGGCTTGCTCACCATTACAAACGCGACCGGCATTGCCCCTCAGGTCATACCCGCATCATATCCTCTCGCCGCACTCCGGGCACCGCGGCTCGCTAATGCCGCGCAGGATGTAACCGCACCGCCGGCAGCGGGTCTCGCGATCGGCCGCACGTTTGCGCAAAAATCGCTAAACAACGAAGCCGGCCACACCCGCTGCAATGAGCGGAAACCCGCAGAAGAGCAGGATGATGATCCATTCCACACCACCAGGCAGTCCAATCGCGCCGATCATCATGCTCCCATCCGAGCCGTCGATCGGGACGGCAGCCCTTCTACAACTGACCAAACCCTACAGCGCAAAGGAGGCCATCTTCCGTAGCGGCCGTTTAGCGCATAAAGCGGCCGGCACCCAGCTTTCGCCGGGTACCCGGCTCGGCCGCTACAACCTTGCGCTGCAGTGCCCCCCCAACCACGGACAACTGGCCAGCTCAAACCGTGCACAGCTTCACCGCTTCGGTCAGCGACTTCAGCGGATCGCGCGTGGGGACAAACTCCTGAGCCACGTAGCCGGTGTACCCCGTCTCCGCGATGGCCCGCATCACGGCCGGGTAATTGATCTCCTGGTTCTCGTCGGGTTCGTTACGGCCAGGATTGCCGGCCACGTGATAGTGCCCGATGTATTCGTGGTACTGGCGAATCCGCGTAATCACGTCGCCATCCATGATCTGCACGTGGTACACGTCGAACAGGAGCTTCAGCCGCGGCGAGCCGACCTGCTTGATGATCTCGATGCAGTAATCGACGTGATCTCCCTGGTAGCCGGGATGCCCCTTCATCTCGGCGTCCACCCGGCTGTTGAGCATCTCCAGAATGAGCGTGACCTTCTTCTTCTCCGCGTACCCCACCACCTTCTTGAGTCCCGTCACGCAGTTCTTGAGCCCCACGTCGTCGGGAATGTCCTCACGGAACCCGGTGAAGGTGATCACGTTCGGGAACCCGAACTCCGCGCAGGCATCCACCTGCTCGCGGATGATTTTGATGCACCGCTCGTGATACTTGAGATTGTTGAAACCCTTCTCGAACCCGTGGCTGTTGGACAGCGCGCAGACCAGGCCATGCTCCTTGAGCAGCGGATAGTCCGGCGGGTCTACCAGTTCGATGCTCTTGATGCCCAGCTTCTTGGCCACCTCGCAGGCCCGGGCCAGATTCCAATACGGCTGGAAACACCAGTAGCAGATGGAGTGTTTGTATTGCCCCTTTCGACCGGCCTTCTCCGCCGGCCGCTCTTCCTGCGCCCACGCCCCGCCCGTCAAACCAAGCATGCCCGCCGCAGCCGCACCCCCGACCAGCGCCCGACGAGTCACCCGGCCGTTCCCCATTCCAACTCGAGTCCGATCCGACATGTCAGCCACTCCTTGCTCAATAAGTCTCTACCTGAGGCAACCCGCCCATTATCGCCAAACGGCCGCGGAGAACACAGCCTGGAGGTAAACAGAACCAAATCATTCTTCAGACGAAACCTCCGCCCGGCGGCCGCGCTTGATCGTCCCCCGATGCACTTTGGCCTCGACCCGCTTGCGCTGCGAAGAGGCGGAGGGACGGGTTTTGATGCGCGGCTTGGGCTGGCGAAATGCCTCGGCCAGCAGTTCAATCAACCGATTGACGGCCGCCCGACGGTTGGCCAACTGGGTACGCTCCTTGCTGGAAACGATGCGGAGCACGCCATCCTGCCCAATCCGGCTGGGGAGGGCATTGCGAATCCGCCCTTTTTGCTGGTTGGACAGAGAAGTGCTCCGGGCCAGGTCGAAGTGCAGCGTTACCCGCGTGTTCACCTTGTTGACGTTTTGCCCGCCGGGACCAGGGCTCCGCTCAAAGGAAAATGTCAGTTCATGCTCGCTGATACCCACTTCAGGCGTGATCTCGATCACTGCCATGACTCCCTTCTGTCAGCGGCTGCCGACGAAGCAACTGCGGAACCCTGCCGTCATCCTCAAATCCGCGAGCCGCATTATACCTTTAAACGCCCACAAGTGCCACGGGATGCGAATGCCACCTGCGGGGGCCGGGGGCATCAGGGAGCGTGCATTCTGCCCCCCTCAAAGGCGTGCAAGATGCACGCCCTTCGGGGCCTCGCGCCACCCTGCCGCAAAGAATTGCCCGCCCCCGAGGGCCCGTATGGGCCTTCGACGGGAAATGCCCCAGGGCGCCGAGCGGAAGCCCTGGCGCAGGGCGAATATGCCGGACGCAACGGCATCACGGCCACCCTCCCTCGGAAATTCTTGACCAGTAGGTGGAATATTGGTGTCTGACCGCTATCGGCGAGGACTGCCCGCCCAGGCGAGAACCGCCTGCTGGAAACGCAAAGTCTCTCTCAGCGGCGAGCCGGCGGCATCACGGCCACGTCCGGCGGCTGGCAGGCTTCCATGAGCTTGCGGGCCAGCGCGTCGCCGGGATGCCAATAGACCAACTGGCTGAATATGCTGTATGCCTGCTCGCGCTGGCCGCCGTAGTAGTACACGTAGCCGAGCATAAACAGCCGATCAGAGTCGCGTGGCGCGAGACGCAGGGCCTCCCGCAGGGCCGCAACCTGCTGATCGAAATCGGTCCGGTTGGGATAATCCTGGCGCATGTCGTAGGTCAGGTAGACAATTCTCGGCTGAAGCTCGAAGGCCTTCCGCAGATACTTGACCGCCTCGCGATAACGGCCGGTGGCGAACAGAGCATGGCCGGCATAAATCCGCGCCGCCGGATCGCCGTGATTGACATCGCAGGCCAACCGGAACGCGTCCGCCGCCTCGCGGTATTGTCCTTTGTGGAAGTGGGCCAGGCCACGGTCCCGGCTGGTCAACGCGCTCTGAAGCAGCGAACCCGTCCGGGCATTGCTGGTCTCATCGAAATAGGCGTGGTCGCCGCCCCACCGGCTCGTCGCGTCACGGTAAGGCGCGTCGGCGGGTATGCCCCCGCCGGGCGCGTACCCGAACCCCCCAACCGGACCATACCCGCCACCAGATTCGAAAGTATCCCCGTAAGCGTACACGTCCGCCCGCCCGGGACCATACCGGGGATCATTCCATTCGTAAGTAGCCACCGGCCAGCGCAGAGAACGCCGGTAGTCGTAGTAGGCCCGCCGCCCATATCCGTACCGCCCCCAGCCCCGATAGCCGCTATAGGAAGGAGACGTGTACGCGCGATCATCGTCGCGAATGGGAGCATCCACATCGCCGGGACCGTTCGAGGACTTCATCTGCCCGTTGGCCGTGCCGCGGGCCGACTGGGCTGTTGCGGCCGTGCGCGAACGACTCGGAGCGGCCAGATCGCGCGAGTATCGCGGGATGTATTTCGGAGGGGTATACGGCTTCCGACCGGCGGACGGATAATCGCTGCCGGCTGCTGGCTCCTGCGAAGGGGATGCGGCGGTCGCCCCGTTGGGGGCTTTGGGAATGTCGTAGAGGAAGCGCATGCCCTGATAGACCGCCCCCTCGCGCGGCGGGGAGGCGCCGTCGGCCCCAAGGGCCACCAGAGCACACCCGGTGATCATCAATCCGATGAACAGCGTGTTGATGCCTCCTGGGGCCGCCGGCATAGTAGCGCCTCCCTTTCCTTGAACAAAGGATGGAGTAACGCGGCACTTTTCATTATCACGTATTGAGAAGCTGAAGGCAAGGGTCTGGTCACCATGATCGAAGTCTGGCCGGAAGACCGCCGGCCGATATGCACTTCTGCGTAGTCCAGAATCGCGCACTCGACGTTCATATACAGCCGTTCTCCGGCATGGATGTGCCGGCCGTAGTCGCACCGGAACGGCGGCTCGATCTCGACGCCCAGCCCGAGATGCCCGAAGAGCTCCTGGAGCACTTGGATTCGCTTCTCCGCCTCGTCCTCCCGGGCGGAGTTGAAGATTCGCGTCAGACGCCGGGCCTCCAGCCGCATCGCCACGAATTCCGGATCAGAAGCCCGGACAACTCGCCCGCCAACATCTTCTCGCGCTCCGCTTTCGGCAATCATGAAATGGAAATCTCCCCATGCAGCCGGTCATACGGATTCCTAACGAATCTCGTGCGTCGGGCGCTCCGCTTCTTCAGAGGTAGGGGGCGCCAGTCCTTCCAGACCTCAGCATCCCACGGTTCAGCCGGCGCTGGCGACCGAGCATCCAATGGACTCCCAACGGATTCCCAGTACTGGTCGAACGACGGGAACTACTTCAGGCGGGCCCGATCGGGTGTTGTGAGCGAAAGCCGGGATTTCAGTTGTGGTGGAACGTCCAGCTCTGGTCACCAGTGGTCGCCGCGGCATAAGCCCTGGATGCGCAGCATCTTACCCGCGCAGAAAAAAGCCTTCCGTTTCGGCGGAAGGCTTTCAGTCGTTTGTCAGGATAAGCCTTAAACTGACAAGACCCCATCTTAAACTGACAAACGGGCAAACTCGAGTGACCTGCCCGCGCAACAAAAAACCCCGCATTTTGCGGGGCTTTTTGCGTGTTTTTCGGATTCGGGGCAACTGGATTCGAACCAGCGACCTCTTGACCCCCAGTCAAGCGCTCTAGTCCAGGCTGAGCTATGCCCCGTTCATACACCGGGCCTGCCGTAGCGGCCGGGCTTTGTACCGGCCGTTCACCCGTCGTGGCCCGGATTAACGGCATTATAGTAACACAACCGGCCGGTAAGGCAAACCTCAAAAATGCCCTGCCATCACCCAGCTTGGGCAGCCCGGGCGGCCGGCGGTCCCCTATCGCCACCAGGGCCGGCACCTCACCGGCCGGGACTCACTGCTCCACCAGCCGGGACACTGCCCACTGGCCGGGGGCTGCTCACCGGCCGGGTCACCGCGTCTCTCGCTGCTCCAGCAGCCAGTCCACCACCTGCTGGGCGACAGGATCAAATTCATATTCCCTTAACGATCCCAGTTGCACCCAGCGAACTTCGGAAAAATGGGTATTTCGAATATCCTCTGCCCGGCCTTCGCAAAAGTAGAATCGCCACCTCATCATAACATCATCCCAGGGCAGGTCGAACGGCGGTTGGCCGAAGCGGACCTCCACCTTGAGCCCCAGAAGGCACTCCAACGCCCGTCGGAGGGCGGCTTCCGGCGCCTCTCCCCGCTCGACCGGCCCGCCTGGAAACGTCCACTGGCCCTTGTAGGGCTGATTGGGAATCCGGCCGATCAGCACCTCGCGCATGCCATCGCGCGTCTGCTCAACGACGGCACATGCCATCACCGGAGGACTCTCTTGCCTGGCCATGAGCATCTTCCTCGCGCCCCAATTCCCACCCCTAAACCGGAGTGCATCACTTTAGAAGGGTCGTCTTCTCTTTGTCAGCGGCTAAATCCACCCATTGGCCGGTCTAAACCGTTGCCTGTATCATACCCGCCCATGGACATAGACACGAAAAAGCATTCCCGGAAAGACCGGCCGGGCCAGAATACATCGCTCAAACCCTTTATCCGGCTGCTGGGGTACGTCTGGAAGCAAAAGCGATACCTCTTCCCAGCCCTGGGTTGCATCATGTTCATGGCGGCCACCTACTCGGCCAGCCTGGGCTCCATCCTGCCGATTCTGACCGTGCTCATTCGGCCGCAGGGGCTGCATGGCTCGGTCGATCAATACGTGACGGAAAAACGTCTCAACTGCACCATCGGAGTTTATAACCCCGTGCGGGATCAGGAGTTTCCTGGCATTAAAGCCCGTACGGCACAGTTTAGGGTTATCCCCCCTTCTTCGCCGCTTCGCAATGGGACCACCAAGCTGGACGGCAACGAGTTCATCCTTGCGGTGAATGACAAGGAGGGCACGGCCGTGGATGTCCTACCCATCCTGGCCGAGGCGACGACGCTGAGAATCCGATTCATCGATCCGACGCACGGCCCGAACAGCCAACCCCAGGAAACCGTCGTGACCGCGAAGCCGGCGAAGTTTTACCACACGGCCCTGCGCCGCGCGCTGGCCTACCTGCCCGGCGGAGTGGAGCCTCATCAGCGCTGGCGAACCCTGCTGATCGTCCTGGGCCTGCTGGGGGTGGTTGTCACTCTCGGCAACATCGCCCGTTTCTCCGCCGAGTACCTGGCCTGCATCGTCAACTGCCGGACGATCATGGACGTGCGACGGCATCTTTACGCCCAGGTGCTGCGGCTGCCGCTCTCACATTTCAGCCGTAACGCCACGGATACGTTGAGCCGCTTCGCCCAGGACACACAGGAGATCTTCCGCGGATTATTGAATTTCTTCGAGAAAATCGTCACCGAGCCCTTTAAAGCGCTCGGCGCTTTGTGTGTTGCGTTGGCGGTGGACTGGCGGCTGACCATCATGGTCATGGTGGCGGCTCCCATCGCACTGGCGGTGATTCGCAAGCTCGGCAAGCGAATCCGCCGGTCCAACCGCAAACTGCTGATGACCTATTCCCAGATCCTCGGGGCGCTGGAAAGCACGTTGACCGGCATGCGCGTGGTGAAAGCCTACAACGGCGAGCACTACGAACGGCGGCGTCTCTTCTCAATGGACCGCAGGGCCCTGGGCCACCAGCTCAAGATGGGCCGAACCGAAGCCCTGGCCTCGCCCTTCCTGGAGATGCTGGGTTTCGGAGCGGTCGTGGTGGCCATCCTGTACTTTGGCCACAGCATCCTGACGGAGGGCGTCGAGGAAGAAATCCCGGGCTTCCTGGCCCTGGTGGTGTGTATGGCGGCAGTTTTCGATCCGATACGCAAACTGACGACGGTCTACCCGAAGATCCAGCGGGCCAGCGCCGCCGCCGATCGCGTGTTCGAGGTTCTCGACCGGCCCAATGAGTTCAGCCAGGACACCGGCAAGCCACGCGTCCGGCCGCTCAAGGACACCATCGTTTTCGAGAACGTGGGCTATACCTATCCCGAATCCAACCGACCGGCACTGCGCGACATCAATCTCACCGTGAAGAAAGGCGAGATCATCGCTCTGGTCGGTCCCAATGGCTCCGGCAAGACCACGCTGGTCAGCCTGCTGCCTCGCTTCTTCCCCATCGGTCAGGGGCGCATCCTCTTCGACGGGCAGGACATCAACGAGGTGTCACTGCGATCCCTCAGAGAACAGTTCAGCCTCATTGCCCAGGAGAGCGTGATTTTTCCGGATACCGTCCGGGCAAACATCGCCTATGGGTTGCCCACGGCCACCGATGCCGAGGTGCGGGCCGCGGCCGAGAAGGCCTTCGCCGACGAGTTTATCCGCCAGATGCCCGAAGGCTATGACACGGTGGTCGGCGAGCATGGCGCCACGCTCTCCGGCGGGCAGCGTCAGCGCATTGCCATCGCCCGGGCCATCCTGCGTAACGCCCCCATCCTCATCTTCGACGAGGCCACCGCGCAGGTGGACCCGGAATCGGAAATGAAGATCCACGCGGCGCTCGAGAGCTTCCTGAAGGGCCGTACCGCGTTTGTGATCGCCCACCGCTACAGCACGGTGCGCAACGCTGACCGCATCGTGGTCATGAACGATGGCCAAATCGTGGCCGTCGGTCCGCACGACGAGCTGTTGACGACTTGCCCGCTGTACAGTCGGCTCTACGAAGCCCAATTCAAGAGCAACGGCGGAAGCGCGGAAGAGAACGCGTGAGCTCGCCTTGGCGGTGAGTAATAAGACGGTTTCCGTTGCAGACCTGGGCGGGTTCCTGCCCTGATTGTCGGTCCTCGCGCTGTTGATCGTTTGAATCTTCGCGCCCACCATCTCTGATGACGTTTGCGGATCTGTTGGTGCAATGCCGGCACCTCTGTTACCCCGCTTATGACGTTTGATTCTCTGACCGGGCAATGGCGGGCCGGCTGGCCGGCTTCGGCCGGCCGGCGTTTGCCACCACACCTTCAGGTGGACACACGCCCCGCAGGGGCGGCGAGAAAGTAGCCACGGGTGGAGCGAAGCGGAACCCGTGGTTCGGAGCCCGCCCCATCTTTCCTGCCGCCCCGGCAGGGGCGGCGTGAGACCACTCACCAGCATTTCACCCCGCCCCGGCCGGGGCGGGGACTTGTGCGCCGGGCACCCGCAACCACCAGTTCCGCTTCGCTGCACTGGTGGCTACTCTCACCTGGCCCCTCTCGGGGCCACTGGCAATTACCTGAGCGACAAACACATCTCCGGCTTCAGTCGGGCGTGCGGTTGATGCCGTCGGTACCCTTGTCAGTTGTCCAAATCGTGAACCCACCTCTGGAAGAGGTGGGCCACCCGACGTGGTAGAAGCGCCGGCATTGCCCCAACAGATTCGCAAAGGTCACAGGAGGTGGGCCACCCGACGCAGACGATTCATCATTTGGGATCCGTTTTATGCCCCGCGCAACTGGAGGCGTTGAAAGCCGGGGCCAGGCGTGTCGTTCCGATGGCGCTTCGCTCCCCAAAGACAGTGGGCCAGCGCCGCCCTCCGGAAGCGGCGCCGACCCGGTTGAACAGGCCTGATTCAATGCGCGCGTTACGCCGAGGTGGCTTGCTGAACGTTCATCTCCGAGCCGCTGTCTTCCTCCGGGTGGCCCAGCTTGTAGCCCTTGCCGATGACCGTCTGGATAAGCGGCTTGGGGAAGTCGCGATCGATTTTGCGGCGCAGCATGGAAATGTATACGTCAATGACATTGCTGTCGCTCTGGAAGTTCATGTCCCAGACATGCCGGCCGATGTCATCCCGGGTGAGTACGCGCTCCGCGTTGCGCATCAAGTATTCGAGCAGGTCGAATTCCTTGTTGGTCAACCGAATCTTCTGACCGCCGCGGGTGACCATCCGCCGCACGAGGTTCATTTCGAGATCGTCGAAACGCAACGACAGCGGACCTTCACTGCCTCCCCGCCGCACCAGGGCCCGGAGCCGCGCAGACAGCTCCTCTACTTCAAAGGGCTTGGTGAGGTAATCATCCGCGCCCGCCTCGAGCCCTGCCACCTTGTCCAGCGTATTGGTCAAGGCCGTCAGTATGAGGATGGGCGTTCGGATCCCGCGGGCCCGGAGGTTCTTGCAAACCTCGATACCGTTGCGGTCGGGCAGCAGGATGTCCAGGATGATAGCGTCATACTGGCCGCTGGCGGCTCGCTCTTCACCTTCGCCGCCTGTCGAGGCCGTTTCCAGCTCATAATCCTGGTGAGCAAGTCCCTCGTGGATCAGTGCGGTGATCGCCGGGTTGTCCTCGATGAGAAGAATTCGCATGGTCAGCTCCAAACCGAATGCGACCGAAGATTTCAAAGCGGCCGTAAGCCGGCCGGCACAATGCAGAGTATCAGCCGGACCTGTCCCTGCACTCGGCGACACCTATCCGGATGTCCCCTCCGAGTCCTATCGTGTGCTAAGAACGTGAAAGCCGGCGACAGGCCGCATCTTGCGCCATAGGGGGTCGCCTGAGTGGATTAAAGTATTCTACCCTATTCCTGGCTTGCAGCAACTATGCTGCAATAAAGAAGTTGCCGAAGGGCAGCACGGCGGCAAGTGCATTGTTTTCCGGAGGTTCTGTAGTCTGAGCAAGGGTGCATTCTTTGCAGGGTGGGTCTGATGCTCCCCAAATTGCAGCCTTCCGGCCCGAGAAGACCTCAAGCTCTTATGAGGGCAAAGCTTACATGCCTGATTCAACAGGGCCAGGCCGAGCTCAGCATTCCGAGGGCGATGACGCAGCCGCTCAGGATCGCCACGAGAAACGAAAGCCTCTTATCCTGATCTTGCGCAATGCCAATCAGGCTGATGAGCAGAGCTGCCGGCAGGCACAGGACTGAAAGGCACCCTCCAAGGGCGCCACGCGGATCGCCTCAGCCGGGTTCCAGCAGGGTCATCAGCACCGCCGAGGCCGTACCTACCAGCAGAAACCAACCTGAAATCCTGCCGTAATGCATGATGCACCGTTTATCGTGAAAAACGGGAAATGCCTTCACATCTTAATGCGATGGCGCCCGCCGTCTCACGCGCAGGCGTTCCACGTCAAACGGCGTCAGTTCCCGCTGGTCCAGGGCGCGCAGGGCCATCACGGCTTCGATCAACAACGCACAAGCCCACGCATGGGGGGCCGCCCAGTATTCAAAGAGGATCTTGGGGATCAGCTCGGGCAGTTGACCTGTCGGGCTGGTGTTGGCCAGGGCGATCTGGAGATTCTCCATGGCCAGGGCGCGCTGACGGCTGCGCTCCTGCTGGTCGGTGGTGGTGGCCGCCAACCGCAGCCGGCAGACAGCCAGCCAGAGCGTATTGACGCAGCCCGGCCCGCCTCCCATGTACGATTCCCCCTGGAAGCGCAGCACGGCCCCCCCACCCTTGACCTGGGAGCGCAGGTCGCGGCTGATGCCGTCGAGGGTCTGCGCGGCCAACATGCGGTCCTCAGGCTGGCGAAGATCCAGGACTTCCCAGGGGTCGATGATGCCCATGGCCGATGAATCAAGCGTGCCGTCGGGGTGCCCCTCGGGAGTAATCCGCCGGAGCCAACGTTGGCTGTCGGGTTGCCAGAAAGTCGCGATCAGCCGTTCGCGCAGGCGGGCACGGACCGCCGCTCCGGTGCGCTCGGGCTCAATGGCAAATACCTCTTCGGCTTCGCGCAAGGCAGCGATGACCGCCGCCTGGGTATAAGGAAACGCCCCGAGGCTGTTCTCCCAGAGGTCGGTCGCCTTGCGGTGCAGGCTGGTGGACGGATCGATGTGTTCGAGAATGGCCCGCGTCGCGCGCTCGGCGGTCGGCCGATAGGACTCGATAAATCCGCGTGCCGCCCCACCCAGGTTGCGGGCGAACTGGCCGGCCGCGTGCAGCAGGGCGCAGGTCTGGTCGAGCTGAATCTCGCCGTCGTGGACACACCAGGAGGGTCCCTCGCTGCCATCCGTCCAATAGCGCTGATACCAGTGGCCGGTCGGCAGTTGCGTGCGCGCCGTCCACTCGAAAAACCTCCGGGCCAGGTTCGGATAGCCGATGCGCTGCATGGTCAAGGCGCAAACGGCGGCGTCCCGCGGCCAGCAGTATCCGTAACCGCCGGAGAGCTCGAAGCCGGGGTCGAATTCGGGCGCGGCGACAAAGGTGCCGGTGGTGGCATCAAACAGATCATGAAGCGAGATAACCGCCCGTTCAAAGGCGTCGGTCAGGTCGGTGACGGTGCATGGGCCGGCGGCGTCAAGCTCCTGGCTCGATCGGGCCCTGGCGGTGCGCAGGACGTCAGCGAAAGCCAACGCCAGCACGCGCTGGGCGGTCTCGATGGCGGCCGCCCGGCTCGACCCGCCGGTCACCGCAAGTGTCGCCTCCCAGTCCGCGCCGGACACGGGTTCAAATGCCACGCAGAAGTCCGTTCGGCCAATGGCCTGCCCGTGGGTGCTGAAGTGCCCTCGGCGCATGGCCACCTTGGTGGGCGATTCTCCCCCGCCCTGGAGCGAATGGCAGCTCGCCGCCAGCGGCTTGCTGGCGCTGACCGCGATGGCGATGTCACGGAAATGCTGCACCACGGCGTTGGCATGCGACAACACGAGCACGCCGTTGCGTTCGGCCACGTCTCCGACCGACAGGCGGAAGTAATGCACGAACTGAACCGGGCCGATATGCTCGCCCTTATGCAGGACGATCCGCCGGAGCAGGCCGTGTTCGCCGGTCGGCAACACGTCCGTGATCTCGATAGACAGCTCCAGGTCGCTGTGCGTCAGGCTGGTCACGAGAACGTTGCTGGCAGGCTCGAACGCCTGACTCACGCGCCAGCAGGGCTCAAAACACCACAGGAAGGCCTCGTGCTCCGGGCGATGCGGAAACCGCACTCCCCACATGCCTTCGCGGACGTTCTGGGCGAAGTCGATGCGTGGATAGAAAAAACCCATCAACTCGCCGGACCGGCCGAAGGTCGCCAGGCTCAGCCCGTTGCCGGTTGCGCCCGTAGGGATAAAGAAGCTCATGTGCGGCTGTGTTCCTTTCCAGGAGTCCTGTAATCGAATCCGTCTCTCATCCTAACTTATTGAATATCGGCAGGATAGCCCCCTGTCTGATCGTTCAGGGACCAATTGCCCCGGCTCGCGCCGTGATGACGCCTGCAAACTCATCGATCTATCTTGAGTACGTCACCAAGTTCAGTCGTGGGTGATGCGGGCCTGCCGCCTGTGAATAGCACCCCCCTTGCAGGCAGGCTACCGGCCGGAGGCAGCCGGCGGCTCGGGGATCGCAGGACGGACAAAAATCAATATTGGCCCAGTTTTCCTGATCGTTATACGCGTTAAGGTCTGATGTCAGAAATTGGACGGCCGGATAGACGGCCGGATCTCGTTTTTCCCGCCTCCCGGCGGGGGATTATCGCTCGCGTGGGGGCAGACTCCCCATTGGGAGAGTTTTTTTCAGGATGCCTGCTCTCTGCGTATTTTATCTTCTCCTGTGGAAATCAGGGGCAGCTTCCAGGAACCGTGATCGTTCCCGTATGCCGGGGCGTCAGCAATTGCCAAACCCCGTTAGCAACCGGACGCACTGGAGGAGATCGCATGAGAACCGTTGCCCAACCAGCCTTTTTGCAATCGAAGCATTACCATCGTCGCGGCTCGGTGATCCCACTCGTGGCGGTCAGTACCACCACGCTTCTGGCCTTCACTGCATTGACGATCGACGTCGGGTTGATCTACCACGTCCGTGCCGAGCTCCAGCGAACGGCGGACGCGGCGGCCCTGGCCGCCGCATCGGAACTGGGGGCCAAGGGCGCAGACAACCCGCTGGCCCGGGCCAGGATGACCGCCGCCGATTACGCGCTGCGAAACACCGTATTGAATGAACCCCTCCGGATTGACCCGGCAACCGACGTTATTTTCGGTCACGCGCACATTGGGCCGGACGGCAAATACGTATTTGAGCCGACGGAGGCGTTTCCCAACGCGGTGCGGGTCCGGGCCCGGCGAACGGCCGGTTCGCCGGCCGGGCCGGTGCCGGCCTTCTTCGCCGGCGTATTCGGCCTTCGCTCGGTCAATGTGTCGGCGACGGCCACCGCCGTCCTCACGCCCCGCGACATCGCCTTTGTGCTCGACCTGTCCGCCTCGCACAACGACGACAGCTCGCTGGTTCATTATCGGCTCACAGACATCCGCAACCGTGAGGTGTGGGTCCACCTGTGGGACACCGATCTGGCGCCCCAGCCGATGGAGAAGGGGCTGCCGGCCGGCCCCACCTTCGGCAACATGACCACCTGGGGGACCGAGGTCACAGGGCCCGGCTGGGATTATGCCAATGATCCCGGGCTGGTCCAACTGAAACGGGGCGCCGCCTGGAACCACCTCACCGCGAGCTGGATCAACCAGAGCCTGATCGCGAAGGGGCTGCCTCCATATACCTCCACACAGATCGCGGCCATCAAGACGGCCGGCAGCGCGGGCTCGGAGACCAACAGAAACAGCAGCACCGAGCGGGCCAATTACCGCCGCCGCGTGCGCGTGGCCCTGGGCATTGACCGATGGATTCCCAGCGGGTCCAAAGACAAGACCATCGACGCCAAGGAGGTCGTCAACCTGGTTCCCTATCCGTCGAGCGCCAAGAATCCCGCCACAAAATGCAAGAAAATCGGCGGAAGCTGGGACGAATACATCGACTACGTCTCCGACATCACCAAGGCCGACAACATTACTTCCAACACGGGCCTGAGCCAGCGTTTCCTCATGTACGATCCAGATTTGAGCTATTACGGCAACCCCCAGTTACGCTGGCGGTTCGGTTTGAAGACGCTTGTCGATTTCCCCCAGGACAAATACCCGAGCCACAACGACTCGCCGGGGCTTGCGGGCGCGCCGGAAGAGCCTATGGGCGCGGTAGCCAACGCCGTCCAGGAGTCGCTCAACATCATTGAATCCCTCGAAAGCAATGACCTGGTGGGCACCGCCGCGTACAGCACCCAGGGATACGGTCCGGCCCAAAAGCCCTCCGCACTCTCCTGGCTCACCGATGATCTGAATCTCCTGCGGGACCAGGTTGCCACTTTGCAGGCCGGCATGTGGAGCACGAACACCAACATCGCCCAGGGCATCGATCGCGGCGCCGAAGTGTTGCTGCAAAGTCCCCGCGGCCGCGACAATGCCGCCAAGATCATGGTCCTGCTGACCGATGGAAACGCCAACCAGACGCGCTCCGAGCCAAGCCAATATCTCCCCTACGATCGCCGACCCGCCGAAGACACGCTCGACGCCGCCCGCGATGCGCACCTTGCCCACCCGCAGAGAATTCGCATCTACTGCGTGAGCGTGGGCGTGGATTCCGATCAGGAGTTGATGGAGCAGGTGGCCCAGATCGGCCAGGGCGAGCATTTCCACGCCGGCGGCGATGTAGAGAGCTATCGCGAGCAACTCCAGCAGATTTTCAGGGATCTGGGCGGCCGGCGCTCGGTCGTGCTGATGGAATAATGCTTTTTCCAGCTCGAGAGTTCCGCGAACCGCCTGGCGGGAGCGGGCAACAGGCTCTCATCGCGGGGTGTGGCAATTCTTTGTGGCGGGGTGACGCGGGGCCCCGGAGGGCGGGCATCCTGCACGCCTTTGAGGCGGGCAGGATGCCCGCCCTCCTGATGTGCCCGGCCACTTCACCAGAATCCTTTGCCAGCCCCCTCATCGTATCATTCCGGGCTCGAATAATTGATTCTCCGCCAGTCCTTCGGATACACTCAGGCCATGCACCCGAATGAACCGAAACGAGTGCCCCTGGCCCAGCTCCCCACGCCGGTTGTGGAGCTCAGCAATCTCGCCCGCCAGCTCGGCGTGCCGCGGGTATTGGTCAAGCGCGACGACCTGAGCGGATTTGAGCTCAGCGGGAACAAGGTGCGCAAGCTCGAGTACGTGGTGGCTGACGCGCTGGCCCACCGGGCCACAACCCTGGTCACCCACGGCGGCTTCCAGTCCAACCACTGCCGGGCCACCGCCGCCATCGGTGCACGGCTGGGCCTGAATGTGCGGCTGCTGCTGCGGTCTCCCGATCCCAACCCGCCGCTGGACGGCAACCTGTTTCTCGACCGGCTCTTCGGCGCCCGCGTGAGCTTTCACGCGCCCGAAGAATACAACCACCGGCGGCAGGAACTGCTGGATGAGGCCATGGACGCCGAACGGGCGGCCGGGCGGACGCCGTATTTCTTTCCGGTGGGCGCGTCGATCCCGCTGGGCTGCTGGGGATACATCCGGTGCGTGGCCGAGCTGGTGGAGCAGCTTGGGCGCGAGACATCGGTAGACCTCTTCTGCGCCACCAGCTCCGGCGGGACGCACGTCGGACTGATGCTGGGCAAAGCCCTGCTGAACTGCGATAAGTGGCGTGTCCTGGGCGTACCGGTCAGCGACAGCGTCGATTATTTTCAGCGCGAGTTGCGCCGCCTGGAACGTCAGACGGTGGCCGAGTACCGCCTGGACTTGGAAGAGGAGCAGACCCCCATCGAGTTGATCGACGGTTTCATTGGCGAGGGCTACGCCATTCCCTACCCTGAGGCGGTGGAGACCATTTCGCTGCTGGCCCGCACCGAGGGACTGCTGCTGGACCCGGTCTATACGGGCAAGGCCATGGCCGGAATGCTGGCCACCATCCGCGCCGGTGGAGTGCGCGAGGGGGCCACGCCCGTGTTCCTGCATACCGGCGGCGCATTCGGCCTCATGGCCCGGCGCGATCTGTTCAGCCTATAGTCTCTGGCAGGAGGACTGTATGGCCACGCATATTTTCAAGGTGCGCGGGATGACCTGCGATCATTGCGTCCAGGCCCTCACCAGGAGCCTCAAAACAGTTCCCGGCGTCCAGGTAGCCCAAGTGGATCTGCAGAGCCAGACCGCCCGAGTCAGTCATGACGACCGGGAAAACGGCATCAACGACCTCATGGCCGCCGTGGAGCGTGCCGGCTTCGAAGTCGAGAGCTTCCAGACTGAATGAATTGCAAATGAATCTTGTGGGGTGGGTGCCCCACCTCTTCCGCTGGGTGCCCCACCTCTTCTGCGTTGGCCCCCCTCCGCCTCTTCAGAGGGGGGAACGCGAAGAGCTAAACGATCACAACCGCGACGCCCAGCAACCAGGCCGGAACCTGCCCAAGTTTGCAACGGAAACCGTATAATAAGACGTATGGGTCACCGGGCGGCGTATGGCACACTGGCCGTATCCGACCGCCCGGGGCAGTTTGCACGCAGCGGCGACGATTCCGGCATCCTCCGCGGGAGCCGAAATTTGGAGGTCAGGGCTCGGGGATGGGCTCCGTCCCTCCCCGCGGCCCTTTATTTTGCCCGCCGTCCGGCTTCTCAGTGCGTTGACGGCTTTGCCTTGAGCAGTGGATCGGTTATACCTCCGCTATGACGCCGCTGGAATTCACGCTGATCACCTTTGGTATTTCCCTGGCAGCAGGGGTGCTTGGCTCACTGCTGGGGTTGGGCGGCGGCATCATCGTTGTGCCGGCGCTCACGCTGCTGCTGGGGATCGATATTCGTTTCGCCATCGGGGCATCCATCATCTCGATCATCGCGACCTCCTGCGGCGCGGCCGCGGCTTATGTCCGCGGGCAGATGGCCAATCTGCGCGTGGCGATGCTCCTTGAGATGGCCACCGCCGCCGGGGCCGTAAGCGGCGCCTACGTGGCCGGACGCATCAATAGCGTTTTCCTCTACATCATCTTCGGACTCGTCCTGGCTTATTCGGCCCTGGCCATGTTCCGCAAGCGCCACGAGCACATCGGCGACCCGGCTCCGCCCGATCCCCTGGCCACCCGCCTGCGGTTGCACAGCGTGTTTTATGACCGCGCGGCACGTAAGGAGATCGTCTACCAGGTCACGCACACCCGTCTGGCGTTGGGCGTCATGTACGTGGCCGGCGTACTCAGCGGGCTGCTGGGCATCGGCTCGGGGATCCTCAAGGTGCCAGCCATGGACATCGCTATGCACCTGCCCATCAAGGTTTCCACGGCCACCAGCACCTTCATGATCGGTGTAACCGGAGCGGCCAGCGCGGGCGTGTACTTCGCGCGCGGCGAGATCGATCCGTTCATCGCCGGGCCGGTGGCCGCCGGGGTGGTACTGGGCGCCACCGCCGGTTCGCACCTGCTGGGCAGGCTGCAGAACCGGCACATCCGGATCGTGTTCGTAGTGATTCTGCTGTGGACTTCGCTGCAGATGCTCAGGAAAGGCTGGAGCGGATTATGAGCGATGCGCCGCAACCACCGCCCGCCCAGGACGCGGCAAACGACAAGTTCCGCCAGATGGAGCTCTGGATCAGCACGGTGCTGCGCATCGGGGTGGGCGTCAGCCTCTTCCTGGTCCTGGGCGGCACCATCCTGTCATTCATCCATCACCCGGATTACGTGACGTCGCGAACCGAGCTGAGCCAATTGGTCGGGCCGGAAGCGGACTTCCCGCACTCCCTGCCGGCGGTAGCCAAAGGCATGTGGAATCTGCAGGGCCGAGCCTTCGTGGCCGCCGGCCTCCTGGCCCTGATCGCCACGCCGGTCATGCGGGTGCTCGTCTCCATCATCAGTTTCGTCTACCAGCGCGATCGCGCGTACGTGGCCATCACCACCATCGTGCTGGCACTGCTGCTGTTTTCCTTCCTGGTCGGCAAGACACAGTGATGAACCCAACCGGCGTCCGGCCCCTCGGGAGGGCCGTGCCTGGATACTACAAGTCCACATCCTCCCGGCAGCGGTCTTTAAAGACAGCCAGCCGGCGAATGCCCCCCTCGCGAAGCATGGCCGCGCCCTCCTTGAAGTGCGCCCCCACGTGCTCCGGGCTGTGCGCGTCGCTGCCCAGGGTCATGGCCTCGCCGCCCAGTTCGGCATACCGGCGAATCACCCAGTCGGCCGGCATGGGCTCGGGCAAGGACTGACGCAGGCTGCTCAAGTTCACCTCCGGCACCAGCTCGGCTTCCAGGCAGGTGCGCAGGATTTCGTCAATGATTTCCCGCTGTGAACGGACCTCGAACGTGTTGAAATATCGCACGGTATAACGCTTGACCAGGTCCAGATGCCCCAGAACGTCGAAGGGCTTGCGCCCCTGGCGCTTCAACTCCAGGACGAAGCGGGCCGCGGACAGAACCGCTTCCAGGTAAGCCCGCGTGCCGGCCGCGGCATCCAACCCGTCCCAATGCTCGCGAACGTGCAGAGCCCGCCCGCCAAACCAATGGACGCTCAAAAGCACGATGTCGAATCGGTGGGACTCCACGAACGGCAATATGCGGCTCATCTGCTCCGGCTGGTAGCAGACCTCAATGCCATGCCCGATGAACAGCCGGTCGCCGAACTGCTCGCGGAGTCCGGCCACGGCGGCGGCAATCCCGTCGTAGTCATAACGGCAGATGGGCCACTCGGTCGGGTGCGTGTCAAGGTGGTCAGTGATACTCAGGCCGGCCAGTCCCAGGGAGAGGGCCTGGCGGGCATTCTCGACCGGATCTGTATCGGAATCGACTGAAAACCGTGAATGCAGATGTTGATCGTAAAGGGCCACAACGACTCCTGTAGGGGTTGTATTGCTGCCAACACGGCGGCGCTACGAAAGTCCGGGGTCGCTCCCGGTCAACCGGTTTTCGCACTTCCAGGGTCCAGACGGCCGGCATGAAAATTGGTTGGTTACCTCAACGGCCGATCCGGAGCCCGGCCGCCACGGGCGGCGTGAAACTCAACCACGGGCAGCGATACCAGTAGTTTAGCGGAGAACGAACAGAGGTGCAGGGGGGATGAGCAAGCGGTTTCAGAACCCCACCCCCCTTTCAGACGCTCTAATCCGCCGCCATCCGCGCCGGAACCCTGGCTGCAGACTGGCGCATTGCTGGCATTGACCGCAATTGTCCGATAACCTTAGAGTAATGAGCATGGCTGTAGACCGATCAATAACGAGCCGGACGTCGGGCACCGAGGACCCCAGCCCCCCGCCACTGGGCTTGCTGACGCGTCTTAAGTTTATGTTTGTACGAGGTTTCCTGTGGGCGTGGGCCTCGTGTTTCTCGCTCAAGGGGTTGTACCTCTTCGGGCAGGTGTTCGGCTTCTGCGAATGGGTGCTCAATTACAAGCGCCGCCGTCGCTTTCACGAGCAGCTCAGAAAAGTGTTCGGGGCGACCCTCGATCAGAAGGAATGCCAGGCCGTGCGCGGCGCATGCCTGCGCCACTTCATGCGGACCCGCTGCGACAAACTGTTCTACCTGATCTTCGATAAATTGCCGCGTGAAAAGATTCTGAAGCGCGTTAAATGGCAGCGCAAGGACATTCTCGATGAGGCCATCGCCCGCAACAAGGGCGTGTACTGCTGCATGAGCCATAACGGCTCGCACCATGTCCTGCTGCTGCTCATGGCCCTGATGGGTTACAAGGTGGCCGGCGTTCGCGACCGCAATGAAGGCCCCCTGCGCCGATACGTGCAGGAACGCTACGACGAAACCTTCCCGGAGTTCCGCGACATCCGCATGTTTTTCGCCGACACCTATCCGCGGGCGTTGTATCGCTGCTTCGAAGAAGGGTACGTGCTCGGCACCGCCCTGGACGTCGGACGCGACCGCGGCGCGCACCTCCGGACCGTCACGGTGAAGATGTTCGGAGAGGAGAAGAAGTTTCTCACCGGAACCATGCAGATCGCCCTACGCTGCGGGGCCCCGATCCTGCAGGGATTCGTGGTCTCCCGAAAGAACTTCTACTTCCGCCTGATCGTCAAAGGCCCGCTGGTGAATCCGGACGTCGAGGCCGATGAACCGGCCATTATCCAGGAAGCCATGCAGAAATACGCGGACAACATCGCCGAGCACATCGCGATGTATCCGTGCCACATCAGCAAGAGCTGACGCAAGAATGGCCAAATCTCAATGACCGATCAATGACCAACGTCCAAGCCCGAATGACAAGCAAGGCCCCTGTGCCGGAAAGCTTGGGCATTCGTCATCGGGCCTTCTTTGGCCATTGGGATTGGGTCATTGGTCACTCGCCTGGGTTATGCTTCCAGGTCAATCAGATGCTCCCCCTCGGGCCCAGCGGGTTCGGGCGGCGTCTGCGGATTCTCTTCCTGCTCGCTGAACGCCCGTCCCTGGCTGCCCTGGCCCTCCGAATCGGTGTGTACCTGGGTATTGTTGTCGCTTGTGTCCACGGTGCTGTCGGCTTCGGAGGCGGCGGCCACCTGCTGGCGCTGCGCGGCTCTGATCTGTGCGCGCTCCGCTCCGCTCAGCGTCGAAAGCTGGCCCTGGACAAGGGGTGTCTGAAGGATAGAGCCGACCAGGTTGGAACCCAGGGTGGACATGGCTCACCGCGCTCCTGAGCAAAAGTCCGCCACGGACCAGAGGATCCGATTACAGTCATATCGGAAAGCCGGCGGCCAAGGCTTGACCAAATACGCGCAGCCAGGCACGGGACCGAGGAGCGAATCCTCCATGCCCCTTCATCACGTTCTCAAGCTGCCGATCTCTGTGCCCGGAGCACCCGCCCCGGAATCCTACTTCTCGTACTGCAGCTCGCCCTTGTGGTTCATGTAGCTGGTGAGACGGGCCAGAATACTCGAATGCATCTGGCTTACCCGGCTCTCCGAGAGATCGAGCGTCGCGCCGATTTCCTTCATGGTCATCTCTTCGTAATAGTAGAGAACCAGGATCAACCGCTCGATACGGCTCAGGCTGCCGAGGATGGCGTCGCGCAGATCGCGCTGAGCCAGTTCAAGAAACGGATCGGGGCCCTGGCGGTCCTCCAGGATGTCGACTTCCTGAAGTTCGCGGGTCGAGTCGTCGTCATAGAACTTGCGCGACAGAGACACCACCGAAACCGCCGTCGCATCCCGGAGCAGCTTTTTCAGCTCCTTCTGGGGCATGTTCAGACGCCCGGCAATCTCGTCGTCGGTCGGTGTCCGACCCAGTTCCGCGCGCAGAATCTTGGTGACATTCTCGAGCTTGTGGGCCCGGCTGCGAACCAGACGCGGCACCCAGTCCATGTTGCGCAACTCGTCCAGAATCGCTCCCCGGATGCGCGGCGAACAGTAGGTCTCAAACTTGACGCCGCGATTCACATCGAAGGCTTCAATGGCATCCATCAGTCCGAACAGCCCGGCGGATACCAGGTCCTCAGTATCCACTTCGTTGGGCAGCTTGGCCGCAATACGCTCCGCCGTGTAACGCACGATCGGAAGATAATGCTCCATCAGGCGGTTCCGCAGTGCCCGTCCCCCGCTCCGCTTGTACTCGGCCCAGACTTCCCCGATATCAACGCACATCTCGGCCATTTCAGACTTCTCCACCGGCCCCTCTGGAAGCCATGGGCAGGCATGGTTCGCCCATGCCCGCAAAAACCTTTGGAGACCACCGCCAAGCTGCGCGTACGTATGCGCAGCCCCCGGCTTCGGCTGACCTATAGGACGTGACAATTCTCAGCTTGTGGCCGGTTCCCCGGCCTCTTCCCCGGATTCGGCAGGGGCCTCTTCCTCCGGCTCCTTGGGGAACATTTCACGGCTCTTGGCCAGGGCATGTTCATCCAGGACCCGGTTGGCGACCCAGCCAGTGCAAAGTCCGAGCACGCAAAATACCACCATGGCCCCTACGGCCCGACGAATCGTCACCTCGGCGGTATTTCCCGCGGCGATGCCCAGAAAAGTCGTCACACTGAAGGCCAGGAAACCCAGAGCGGCACCACACAACCTGATCATGTCACGTTCCTACGCAACCAGCCGGGAATGTAACGGCAATCCGTCACCCCCGGTTTACCAAACTTCCCAAATTAAACGAACATGCGCATGACCCGATAAAATAGGCCTTGACTGCTGCCTGGGCGGCCTAGTTCGGATGAAAGCTTGATGGCCGAAGCCATGATGCAGGAGCTGGCCGGACAGCGCGGATAACGCAGCACCACCGGGCGTCGCTGGCGAATGGCGGCCGGCACGTGGTCATCCCGCAGGATGCAGCCGTAGTCGCTGACGGGAATGTGCAGAAAACGGGCGGCAGTGCCGGCCAGGCGTTCGAAGGTTTCCTGACCCTCCCGGCGGGTATCGGCATAGTTGACGATGATGCCCAGCCCCGAGGCCGGGCTGCCCGGATGGCCCGTGCCTGCCGGCTTGCCGGTGTATCCTTCCCGCTCCATCCGGCTGAAGGTCTTCACCATCGCGTAGGCGTCGGTGATCGAGGTTGGCTCCGGCGTGGCCACGACCAGGACGGTATCGGCCGAGGCGGCCAGGGCCATCACGTTCTGGGAAATGCCGGCCCCGCAGTCCAGCACGACCACGTCGTAGCGTTGCTCGATCCGCTCCATGAGGGCGAGCAACTGATGACGTTCGAACTCGGAAAGATTGGCAATCCGGGCCACCCCGGACGCGCCCGGAATAAAGGCGATATCGCCGGGAGCCTGGATGATGCAATCCGTCACCGGGCGCTTGCCGGACAGGGCTTCCGACCAGGTACAGGTGGGCTCAACGCCCAGAACGATATCGGCGTTGGCCAGTCCCAGGTCCATGTCGATCAGCGCGACCCGATGCCCGCGGGCGGCCAGGGCGATGGAAAGATTGACCGAGATGAGCGTCTTGCCCACTCCGCCTTTGCCGCTGCACACGGCAATGACATGGGCATGCCGGCCGGCATCGGCCGCATGCTCGCATTGCAACACCAGGTTCCGCAGACGCTGGGCCTGGTCGGTTCCCCCGAGACTGTTGTTGATGGCCATATCAGGCCTCCATACCTCGATCCCGTGTAGCGGCCGGCCTCTTTGCCGACCCTTGGGCCATCCACAGCCGGCAAAGACGCCGGCTCACTCCCGTTCCCCACCTCTTACCTCCGAGGCGGCCAAGGCCGCCCGGCGTTTACGCCACGTGCTCAACCGGGGCGGAATCAAGCTTGATCTCGGCCCGCTTCAGAATCAGCTCGGCGACACGGCGCCGATGACCGATCTCCATGTCCTCGGGCACGTCCTGCCCGGTGGTCAGATACGAAAGCCGCAGGTTAAGCCGGTGCGAGACATTCAGGATCACGCCCAGCCCCACGGCCTCATCCAGCTTCGTAAACACCGCGCGATCGATCCCCAGGACGCCGAACTTCTCGGCCACCTGCATGAGCTGGCCCGGGTGCGACGTGCAGGACAACACCAGGTGCGTTTCCATCCCCGCGGTCGGTCCCGCGGCCTCCCGGGCGGCGTCCAGGAAGGTCTTGAGATCGGCCAGCTTGTCGGTGTCGTTCTGGCTTCGCCCGGAGGTATCGATCAGCACCACGTCGTGATCGCGCATCAGTTCCACGGCCGCCGACATCTCCGCCGGCGTGAGTACGACCTGCAACGGGATGCTGAGGATCTCGGCATACGCCCGAAGCTGATCGACGGCCGCGATGCGATACGTGTCGATCGTAATCAGGCCGACGCGCTTGCGCTCGCGCAGCTTGAAGTGGGCGGCCAGCTTGGCGATGGTAGTGGTCTTGCCGACTCCCGTTGGCCCCACCAGGGCGACCAGCTTGGGGCCGCCGGGAGACAACTGGATGGGCTCGGTCGGCGGCAGCAACTTCTCGATGGACTCCAGCAGAACGATCGGCACCAGGTCCTTGAGCACCGCCTCCATCGGCCGGCCCTCCTGGCCGTTCTTCGGCCCGGCGCCGCCCTTCTGCTCCGCGCGTTCGGCCAACCGGGCCTTGCACTCGGCGAGCCGGGTCTGGGCCCGGGCGATCACGTCGCGGGCGATCTCATCGGCCACCTCGCTCTGGAGAAGCTGGGTGTAATAGTCGCGCAGCTCCTCGGGAACATCCGGATTGGGCCCGTAAGCGGGCGTAGTGGGACGGTTGAGCAACTCGCGCACCATGGCCCGGAGTTGCTCCATTTCGCCCCGGAAACTCGACAGTTGGGAAAGCTCACTCTGGAGGGCCGCCGCGATGCGCGGGTCAGGTCCGGCCAAGGCGGACACTTCCGATGTTGGCCGTGCCAACCCCGAGGGAATCGCCCCCGCTGACAACTGACTCCCGCCGGTGGTGCGGGCCTGTTTTCCCATCGGCGCTTCGGGCCCCGAACCGGCGGCACGCGACGGGGCTAACCGAGTCCCCCGCGATGATGCCAGGCGCGTCGCACGCGATGGAGCCGAATAAGTCGCACGCGACGCCTCCAAACCGGGCGGGGGTTCGGGCTCGGGTTCCGGTTCGCGGGCCAGCATGGTACGCCGCTCGGCCGGGTGCAGCACGTTCACATTCCGGCTGGCGGTGATCTCCACCACCGTACGGGCGCCAATCCCCAGCCATCCGCCACGCCGGACCGTCCGTGTGTGCAGGATGACCGCTTCCCGGCCCAGATCCTTCTTGACCTTCTCCAAGGCTTCGGCCATGGAGTTACCCTGGTACGTTTTCAAGTCCATCGGCTAGCACCACCAATCCCAGTGACCGAACTTCGATGCCGCGAACGACTTCGTTATAAGCCAGGACCGGCACATGGGGCAGACTCGGCTCGATCAGCCGGCGAACCCACATCCGAACCTGGGGAGAGCACAGTACGACAACCTGGTTCCCGCCCGCGCTGGCAGCGGCCGCCTCCAGCCGTTCCCGGATGGCCTCCACCAGACGCTTCTGCGTCGCCGGCGGAAGGTTCAGGAACGTCCCGCGGTCGCTGCGATCGAGATGAACGTTCAACAGGTCCTCGATCTTCGGGTCGAGCGTCACCACCCGAACGACATTGGAGGCATCCTTATACATCTGGCAAATGTTTCTTGCCAGTGCGTTCCGGGCATATTCCGTCAAAATATCCGGATCCCGCGTCCGGGGGGCCCAGTCGGCGATGGTTTCCAGGATGGTTTCCAGATCGCGGATGGGCACGCGCTCGCGCAACAGGTTCTGGAGAACCCTCTGCAGCTCGCCCACCTTGATGACCTCCGGAATAACGTCGTCCACCGCCTTGGGCGCTTTCTCCCGGAGCGCGTCGAGCAGCTTGTGCGTCTGCTGACGGGTGAGCAGCTCGTCGGCGTGACGCTTTATCACCTCGGTCAAGTGCGTGGCCAGCACGCTGGAGCACGGAACGACGGTGTAATTGCGATGCTCCGCGTCCGGCCGCTGTTGCTCGCTGATCCAGATGGCCGGCAACCCGAAAGCCGGCTCAATCGTCTCAATGCCCATGATCGGGGTGCTGACCAGCCCGTTGTCGATGGCCAGCAAGTAGCCGGGCAGGCACTCGCCCTGGGCCACCTCCACCCCCTTGAGCTTGATGACGTACTGGTTCGGTTCCAGCCGGAGGTGGTCGCGTACCCGGATGGGCGGCACGATGATGCCCAGCTCGCTGGCCACCTGCTTGCGAATATTGGTGATGCGGTCGAGCAGATCGCCGCCCTGCTTGCGATCCACCAGCCGGATCAGGCCGTAGCCCACCTCCAGCTCCATGGGGTCGACGGAGAGCAGGTTTTCCACTTTCTCCGCCGGCTTGGCCGCCTGCGCGGCCTTAGCCTGGGCCGCGGCGGTTGCGGTGGCGGCGGCAGCCGAACGGGTTTTCGTAATGGCAAAGGCGATGCCGCCGCATCCGGCCGCCAGGAGCAGCAACGGCAGCTTGGGCAAGGGGGTCAGCGACAGGAACCCCAGGAACACGGCGGCCAGTACCAGGGCCACCGGCCGGGAGGTCATCTGGGTCAGGATTTCCTCGCCGAAATTGGACTTCGCATTGCTGCGGGTGACGAGCATGCCGGCCGCCACCGACAGCAGGAAGGCGGGAATGGCCGCCACCAGGCCGTCACCGATGGTCAGCTTGGTGAACGTTGCGAGGCATTCCATGATGGACATGCCGTGCTCGACCATGCCGACATAAATGCCGCCCAGCACGTTGATGAACGTAATGATGAGCCCCGCCACGGCATCGCCGCGGACGAACTTGGAGGCACCGTCCATGGCCCCGTAAAAGTCCGCTTCGGCGGTGATTTCGGCCCGGCGGCGGCGGGCCTCGGCCTCGTCGATGAGGCCGGCATTCAGATCGGCGTCGATGGCCATCTGCTTGCCGGGCATGCCGTCCAGGGTGAAGCGGGCGGCCACTTCCGCGATACGCGTGGCGCCCTTGGTAATCACCACGAACTGAATCACGGTCAGGATCAGGAAAATAATGACCCCGACGGCCAGCGAACCGGCGGTCACAAACTCGCCGAAGGTTTCGACCACATGGCCGGCGGCGGCAGTGCCCGCGCTGGCGTTGGTCAGGATCAGCCGCGTGGTGGCCGTATTGAGCGTCAGCCGCAGCAGCGTCAACCCCAGCAACAAGGAGGGGAACGACGAGAATTCCAGCGGCCGGTGCAGGTACATCACCGTGAGCATCACCACGGCCGAAATGGTGATGTTGGCGGACAGGAAGATGTCCAGCAGGGCCGGCGGCAGCGGCACCAGCAACACGAAAATGAGCGCCGTCGCGCCCAGCGGCAGCAACAGGCCGCGGTTTCGCTCCAGGAAGCGCACAGGTCGTGATTGCAGTAGTGCCTCGCCCGCCATCTCGTTAGTTCTTAGTCCTCAGTTTTCAGTTCTCAGTTCTCAGTTCTTACTTCTCACTACTCAGTACTCAGTACTCAGCACTCAGCACTCAGTACTCAATTCATACTGGGCGACGCCGCCCGGCTGCGTTTTCGACTCTTGCCGGTCAGCTCGTACACATACGCCAGTATCTCCGCCACCGCCTTGTAAAACTGCCCGGGGATCTCCTGTCCTACCTCCACGGTCTTGTACAAGGCCCGGGCCAGGGGCTTGCGTTCGACGATGGGCACGCCGTGCTCAATCGCCAGTTCGCGGATGCGTTTGGCCATCAGGTTCGCGCCCTTGGCGGTTACCTTGGGGGCGTTCATCGTGGCCGCGTCGTACTGGATGGCGACGGCCAGCTCAGTGGGATTGGTGATCACCACGTCCGCCTTGGGCACCGCGGCCTTGATTCGCCGGATGGCCATCTGCATCTGGATTTCGCGCCGGCGGCGTTTGATCATCGGATCGCCGTCCATGCGCTTCATCTCCTCTTTGACCTCCTCCTTGGTCATCCGCAGGTCCTTCTCGGTGCGCATCCGCTGATACACGTAGTCGATGATGGCCAGGACCAGCAGGGCAATGGCCATCCGCAGGCCGAGCGTGTAAACCAGTTCCGCCCCCGCGGCGAGCATGGACAGGTGCGGCAGGGCCGACGCCTGCAGCAGCAGCTCCACGCGCGGATACAGCGTCCACCAGGCCACCGCCGCCAGCACGCCCATCTTGGCAATACCCATCAGCAGGTGCACGACCGCCCGGCCGCTGAACATCCGCGACAGGCCGTTGATCGGGTTGAGCCGGTCCACCGACGGCGTCAGCGGGGCCAGGGTGAACAGCACGCCCACCTGAGCAAACGATGCCACCAGAGCCACCACCAGTACGACCAGCAGCAACGGCAACACGATGCGGACCAGCACCCCGAACACCTGCGCCAGCGTGAGGGTCAAGGCGGTCGGATCGGTGAGGGCGGCGCCGTCCGCGTCCAGGCACGCGCGGGTGACCTGCAGCAGGCCACTGAGGATGTCCCCCCCCATCCAGTGCAGCAGGACAAGCGCGCCCAGCAGCACGGCCGCCGCGGTCAGATCGGTGCTCCTGGCGATCTGGCCACGATTGCGCGCCTCTTCCCGCCGACGCGGGGTTGGGGCTTCGGTCCTTTCCTGTGCAGTATCCGCCATAGTTATTCCTTAGCCGGCCCCTCAGCCAGCCGCTTCATCACTCCCAGCCGCGTTCACACGCCCCCGCCTTCGTACATTTCCACCTTCGCACACTTCCCCCCTCGGACGTTCCCCCATTCCCCCCGTTGCCATGTTCGTACGTTCCCACCCTCATACATTCTCACATTCCCACGTTCCCACTTTCTCACGGCTCACCCCCCCGCCCCCGTTATCCCCAGCCCTGCCCTCACGCCATCCATCACCTCCACCAGCGCATCCACCAGGATCGACTCCAGCGAGATCAACGTGACGGCCATCATGAACATCGCCAGCGCCAGCTTCAGCGGAAATCCGAACGTGAGCAGGTTGAGCTGCGGCATCGTGCGGGAGATGAACCCCAGCGTCAGCAAGGCCAACAGCAGGGCCAGCATCACCGGGCCGCCGACCCGAACCGCGATGATGAACGAGAGCGTCAACAGCTCCACCACCAGTTCGAGCAAGCTGGCATCCGGCTTGAAACCCAACGGGGGGATAGTCGCAAAGCTGTCCAGCAGGGCCCGTATCAGCGCATGATGCCCGTCCACTGCCAGGAAGACCGCCATGGCCACGAGGAAGTAGAGCTGCGAGACTTCCGTGCTGCTCGACTCCATCATCGGGTTGAACACCTCGCCAAGGGCGATACCGGCCTGCTGGCTGATCAATTGCGCCGCCACCTGGGCCCCGGTAAACACCAGCGTCACGCCCAGCCCCAGCACCAACCCGATGGCCAGTTCGCCCGCCATCCCCGCCGCCGCGGACCCCAGCGTCACCGGCACCACCAGCCCGCCGGCCATCAGGGGAAAGATGGACAGCGATATGGCCAGCGCCAGGATCACGTTGATCGGCGTGGGCAGCATCGTGCCGGAGAACAGCGGCGACGCCAGCATCAGGCCCGCCACGCGCGACAGCACGAGCAGGAAGGCCGGCAAGGCCGTGTAGACTTCGAAGATCCTCCAGGGCATCGATGGTTTCCTGCAGCCGACGTCGTCGGCCGTTTGAACTACGCAATCCCGGGGCACCGGCGATCCGCCGGCGGCCAACTCACGTCAAAGAACTCCTAAAACGGCGACTCGCCCAGCATCTCCTGCGCATACGCGATGAGCCGATCGGCCAACCACGGAATCAGAACAATCGCCACGCCCACCATGGCCACGATCTTGGGTACAAAACTGAGCGTCTGCTCCTGGAGCTGGGTCATGGACTGAAACAGCGAAATCACCAGCCCGACCAGCATGCCGATGCCCATAATCGGCGCCGACACGATCAGCACCATCAGCAGCGCATCCCGGCCCAGGTCCAAGGCTTCCGCGGCGGTCATGCCCCGACCTCCCTGGTTTTGCCGGACGCGCAACGGGCGAGCGGGCGACAAGGGGACAAGGAGACAAGGGGACAAGGAGACAAGAGGACAGAAGGATAGAGGGAACCGGTGAGCGATCGTCCGGCCGGACATGCCCGTGCCGCGCCACCCTCGGCCCTCGCCCCTCGGCCCTCGGCCCTCTCATGACCCCTTACTGTCCTTCTCTCACTTCTCACTTCTCACTTCTCACTTCAGGCCGGGTCTACTGACCCGACCCTCGCCGCCTTTACACCGCAAACCCGTTCAACAGCGACCCCACCACCAAATGCCACCCGTCCGCCAGCACAAACAACAGCAGCTTGAACGGCAGCGACACCATCACCGGCGGCAGCATCAGCATGCCCATCGAAATCAGCACCGTCGCGATCACCATGTCGATGACCAGAAACGGCAGGTAAATCCGGAACCCCATTACGAACGCCGTCTTCAGCTCGCTCAGGATAAACGCCGGGATCAGCACCCGTGTGGGCACGTCGGCCCGAGTGATTCGTTCGGCCACGGGAATCTCACGCTTCTGGCTGTACTCCAGAAAGAGGAAAATGTCCTCCTCGTTCTGCGTCCGCTCGATCTGCGAGAACATGAAGTCGCGCATGTGGCTTTCGGCCACCGCAAGGGCCCGGGACTGGGTCATGCCGGGGGCATTGTCCAGCCACGGACGAACCGCGTCGCGCCAAATCCGGTCATAGGTCGGAGCCATCACCAGGAAGGTGATGAACAACGACAGGCCTACCATCACCTGGCCAGGCGGAAGCTGCTGTGTGCCGATGGCCTGGCGCAGCAGGCCCAGCACGATGATGATCCGGGTGAAACAGGTCGTCATCATCAGGATGGCCGGTGCCAGCGAGAGCACCGTCATGATGACGAAAATCTGCAGGCTGGTGCTTACCTGCTCCCGCGTATTGGCGGCCGGCAGCACCCGGGTAAGGTCCGGAATGCCCAGCGGGTTGTCCACCGTCCCGGACGCAGCCCCGCTGGAAAGGCCGCTCCCCGCCGGGTTCGCCGGAGCCGGGGTCTGCGCGCAAAGCACGACCGGCAGCGCCAGGACCAGCGCCACGGTCGTTAACCACCGCGAGCCTCCATGCTCCCACATGCGCGAACTCCGCCGCGTTCAACTATTCGCCTGAGACCTCACCACGGAGCCTCAGTGCGGGCTACGCCCACATTCCAGGGCGACAGGATGAAGTGCTGAGATCACGCAGGCCGTGGAGAATGCGGAGAAATCGGTCAAGAGAACAAATCCTGACCCGCTTGTTCTACGCCGGCACGGAGAGAACAGCGTTGGATTTCAGATCTAAAGATCCAAGCCCAATCGCCACGCTCCCCACGTTCCCAGCGTTCCTCCGCGCTATTCGACCTCTCCTCAACCTAAGCGATCTCGTTCCTGCTCAACCGTCTGACTTTCTCCAAAAGGCTCCGGACTCCGCCGGTGCCCTGGAGGACAGGCTCCTCATCCGTTTCCACGAAGGCGTCCGCCTGCTGATCAAGCGATTGCCTGAATCCGGCCGTGGCCGAATTCGGCGTCTGACTGGCGATCCGCCCCATCAAGTCCGCCACCTGGTCCGGGTCATCCACCAGGCAAATCGGGTTGATCCGCTCCGGCGAGACGCCCACCAGCACCATCTGTCGGCCCATCTTGACCAGCACCAGGCTCTGCCTGGAACTCAGGGGCATTCGGGCCACGATCTCCATCGCCCCGGCCCCGGTCATCAGCCGTCGGGCAGGCATGTACCGCTTCACCACCCAGGCGGCCACCGCCACCAAGCCCAACACGATGGCCAACGGCAGGAAGTCGCTCGCCCGCCAGAAGCCCCTGCCCCCCCCCTGCCGAGTTAATTCCCGCTTGTCACCCGCATCGTCCGGCGACGCTTGTCCGGCAGCCCGCGCGGCCTCGCTTCCGGCATCTTCCGTCGGACGGCGGATCTCACGCTCCGCTTCCGGCACCGGCGACCTGTTCGCACCGCCGGCCGACCCCGGCGCAACCTCGGGATTCAGGATGTCCTTGGGCGGCAGCGAAACCGCCGGCTGCGGTGGTTCGGTCGAATCACCCCACTGGGCCCATGCCGGCGTTCCGGCCGTCATCACCGCCAGAAGTGCGAAGGCAACCAGGCTGGCCGCTCTCGACGGCCACGCCTCACCGGCCGGCACCCTCCGTTTCCCTTCGCACCTGTTCACTGAATCACCCCTGCGTTCTCACCGGGTCATTGCACCTGGTCCATCTCTTCTTTCAGGATGTCGTTGATGCGAACACAGAAATTATCGTTGAGCACCAGCACCTCGCCGCGTGCCACCAGCCGGTCGTTCACGAACACGTCCACGGGGTCGCCGGCCAGCTTGTCCAGTTCCACCACCGATCCTTCTCCGAGGCGCAAGACGTCATCGATCAGCATCCGGCTGCGCCCCAACTCGATTTTGACGTCCAGTTCGACATCGCGCAGGAGATCGATACCCTGGATCTGCTCAGAGTCGCCGCCATCGGTCGCCAATTCGGGGATTTGGAACGGAGAGAGCCTGGCTGAAGGATCCGCCGCCGGGGTCTCCTCGATAGCCGTGGTCTGAGCCGCCGGGGCCTCCTCAATGGCCGCAGGCTGGGCCGCCTCGTCAACGGGCTGCCCGGCCGCATCCACAGGCGTATCCTCAGCCGGGGGATCCTGGGGGCCCGCAGTCGGTTGGGGGTCCGGGGCCGAGGCTGCGTTCGTTTCGGAGGATAACCCCGCCGCCGCCAATGCGGCGTCGATGTCATCCTGGCTCAACAGGCCTTCATCGGGATGTTCTGCCATGGCCGGTCCACACTCCTCCTGAGTCTATTCGCCATCCTGGCCTTCTGACCGGTGCCGACATGCGCTCCACATGCCGGCCAAGCTCAGTATTCGCTTGAGGTGATAGTAGGGATTAACACCTCTTGAATCAATCCCTCGTCACCCACGAGCTGGCCCAGTTCCGCCTCGAACAGCTTGCGCAACGAGCGCAGGTCGGGCTCGGAAAACCGCTCGGGCTCGGCAGCCCGCACAATGCGCGACAACCGATCCTGAATGGTATTCTTGCGCCGCTGAAGAACCTCTTCCACCTTCTCCTTGTTGGTGTCCAAGACGCTTGCGAACACGACCAGATCGTATGTGATGTGCCGCTGCGAACGCTCATTCTGGGCCCGAAGCCGCACAACCTCAACCTCCACCTCCCGCGGCTTCTTCTCGCCTTCGGTAGCCACAATGCCGTGACTCGGCGCGGCCTCCGCGGTCGCGGGACCACCGGTAAAGTGCTTCACCACGAAGACCACCACCAGGGCCTCGGCCGCCATGATCCCGAGCAGCACGCCCCCCATCGCCAGCGTTTTCTTTTTCGAAGACTTGCCGGAGCTCTGCTCCACCGCTGCTTCCGCTTTCTTCTCGTCAGCCATGTTTCACGTCCGCCCTTTCCTTGCCGTTGTCTTTCCGGGCAGCCGCCGGGCTGGCGTGCACGACGATCTCAAATCCCCGCCCGCACCCCGAATCTGCGAATGTCGCGACGGAAAGCCGTCCCTCCGCCACGCCGGCCTGCGTCAACTCGCGAACCACCATCCGGGCGCGTTCGCAGGCCACATCGAGCCCGTCCCGATACGGCAGTCCGGGGGGCAACACGCCTTCTGGCCCATAACCATGGACCTCCAGGCGCGCCTGCCCCTCTTGCAGATAATCGGCTATCACGGCCAGGAGCTTCCGTGTATGCGGCGATGGAATCGCGGTAGGTCCCATAAATGATTCCGCCGCCGCCATGCGGATAACCAAACGGTCGCCGTCGGCGATCAGCTCGCATGGCCCCAGGGGCTCCTCCGTCGGGCCGGCCAGCCGAACCGTTGTGGAGTGCCCCAGCCCCGCCGCCAACCGCTCGAGCATGCTCGCCTGGGAAGCGGTCGAAGCGTGTCCATTCCCTCCCGCCGGCGTCTGGAAACCAAACGCGCTCTTGACCGAATGCCCAACCGTCTCAAACCGCCGACCCGCGCGCAGTTCACTCATGGCGGCGATCATGACGAAGACGGCCAGCAACAACGACATCAGGTCGCCGAAGGGCAGCGCCCACGACGCCCCATCGTTATCAAACTTGAGCCGTTTCGCCCAGAACATGCGACCTCTATTCCGAATGACCGGCAACCAGGCTCCTGCCGTTTCCAGTCGGAGCGTTCCGTACTGCTGGTGCGGCCGGGCGCCGTACCGCCCGTTCAGGCGAGGCCGCTTCCTTCTTGCCCTCCGGCCGCTGCTCACCCGTTCCCTGCTTTGCCGGAGGTTTAACGGCCGCCTGAGACAGGACCGTGGCGGCCGCCCTCTTCCCGCGTCCCAGAACCGCCACGGGCCTCAAGACCTCGGCCAGTCCTCTCCGGCGCGCCTGCGCCGCCGGGGCCGGCGCCGGAAGGGCCTCCTCGCGCGGAGCAGGCAAATATGCCCGGAGTTTCTGCTCTACCAGCCGGGGATGATCTCCCGCCATGATGGCCAGCACGCCGGCCATCGCCATCGTCTTGTTCAACAGCTCTTCACTGCTGCGATGAGTCAATTTGCGGGCCAACGGCAGACAGATAACGTTTGCCAGCACCAGCCCGTACAGGGTCGTCAGCAGCGCGACGGCCATGCCCGGCCCGATTTGCGCTGGATCGTCCAGCCGCCCCAGCATGAATACCAGCCCGATCAGCGTGCCGATCATCCCGAAAACCGGCGCCGCCCGTCCCATCGACGCCAACATGCCGCTCCCACAGGCATGGCGCAGATCGGTACTCTCCAGCTCCGTCCGGCAGACCTGCTCGATCGTGCGGGCGTCGACACCATCGACGGCCATCCGCAACGCCCGCTTCAGGAAACCGTCTTCCAGCAGTTCAACCGGTTTCTCCAAAGCCAGCAGGCCCTCCCGCCGGGCGGTATGGGCCAGTCCTACCAGGGTTGCAATCAGTTCTTCCGGATCGCGGGTGCGGACCGCAACGGCGTTTCGCAGCACGCTGCCCAGCGCGCAAAAGTGCCTGCCCGGCGTGGCGGCCAGTGTCGTGAACACCGCCCCGCCCACCACCAGGAGCAGCGAGTGCGTCTGCCATAAGGAGGCCAGCCCGCCGAGCCCGCCTTCGCAGGCCACCCATATCACCAGCGCCAGTGTGACGGAAATTCCCAGCAGCGTGGCTCGATCAATCATACCTGCCTCACGGCTGGAACATCCGGATCATTCGCCCGTACTCGATCGCCTTTGCGACCACGTCCTCCATGGATTCCTTCACGATCAACGTCTCGCCGTTAACCAGAACCAGCGTGGTGTCCGGCCGTTGCTCGACGGTACGGATCATCTCCGCATTGACCACGAAGCGGGAACCGTTCAGTCGCGTCAGAACGATCATGCATCCTTATTATCGGGCTATCATCAGCAATTCATTGAGAAGATCGTTTGAGGTGGTGATGATCCGTCCCGAGGCGGAAAACCCGGTCGATGCCGTGATAAGTCCGATAAATTCGCGGGTAAGGTCTACGTTGCTCAATTCCAGCGAATGGGAAACTACCCGCCCCGCCCCCAGGCTCTGCGGCGCCGAGATCATCGCTTCCCCGGAGTTCGGCCCCACCAGGTAGGTGTTGTTCGCGTCCACCACCAATCCTTCCGGGTTGGTGAATGTAGCCAACGCGATCTGGCCCAGCGTGCGGTTCAGGCCGTTGCTGAACGAGCCGGTGATCACGCCATCCGTCCCCACGGAAAAATCAGTCAATACCCCTGACGGATATCCGTCCTGCAGGGGCGAGATCAGCGAGGAATTCGCGCTGGTCAGGCCGGTGACATTGGAAAAATCAAGGGTGACACTCAGCGGCGTGACCGCCCCGGTACCGGTACGGGAGATCTGGAGCGTGTTATCCTGGACGGAGATGAGTCGCCCATCCGGGTCGAAGGTCAGCGTCCCGGTGCCCACCACCGAACCAGGGCCGGTATCATCGTTGCTGGTGGCGTAGAACCGCCAGGTGTTGCCCGCGTCCGATTTGCTCTCCAGCGTCATGGTCAAGTCCACCTGCACGGGGGTACCCAGCGAATCGTAGACGATCAAGCTGGTATAGACGCTCTCGCCGTTGGCCTCCTGTTGGGAAGTCACGGCAAAGGGAGTGGGAGCGTTCGCATTGCTGCTGCGGATGGACGAGAAGTCCATGGTGAGGTTGTTGTCTGCGCCAGGGTTGCCTTCGATGACCAGGGCGCCCACCCCGGGGGGATTGGTGGTGCTGACTCGAACCCCCGGCGTGCCTCCGACCGCCGGATCAGTGTTAATGCCCAGGCTGCTCTGGAGGAAACTGGCGAAATCGTCCAGCGTGCTGGTGTCCGTCACGGTGTAGGTGGCGGGAGGAAGTTCGCGGCCGCCCTTGCTGACCCTGTCCACCGTGATGGTATTACCCACCTGGAAGAGTGGATTGCCCGGCGAGGCCGGATCGTACAGGTCGGTCAGAAGCGTGGCGCCCGTGGCCGGAGCCCCTCCGCCGTCAACGAACGCCTGCGTGGTGTGAATGGAGCCCTGGGTGGCGATGGCTCCGCTGGCGTTAAGGTTGCCGTCCATGAACGCCCGAGTAGTGGCGCGGGCGGCGGCCATGGCTCCCAGCGGTATGGTGAGGCTTGTCAGTCTGCCGGGCGAAATCTGGAAATTCTCGTCCACGCCGTACCCCAGCACCGGGAAGCCCTGCCCGGTGACCAGCGTTTGCGAGGCATCCAGCTTGAACGTTCCGTCCCGCGTGTAAGCCTGGTTCGAGGTCGGAGTGCGAACGATGAAGAAGCCTGCCCCATCGATGGCCATGTCCGTGGGCACGCCCGTCGACTCGATGGGACCGCCCGAAAAATTCCGCTGAACGCTGCTTAAGCGCGTGCCCATCCCTATCTGCGAGGGGTTGGTCCCGCCGCTGGCGCCATTGGGGGCCGTTCCGCCGGCCAGCGTGAGTGCGAACTGGTTCTCAAAGTTGGCCCGAGCGCCCTTGAAGGCGGTCGTGTTTATGTTCGACACGTTGTTGCCGATGTTGTCAATCCGGATCTGGTTGCCGTTCAGCCCGGTCAGTCCGGTCATCATCGCACTGGTCAGACTCATAGGACACTCCTCTTACAACAGAGAGCGCAGGGTTTTGAGCACGTTTGTCTTTACGTCAGCAGCGGTCGAGGTTGCCGTCGAGTTGCTTGCGGCCGGATCGGCCCCGGCGGTGGCAGCCGCAGCCGCGGGCGGATCCTTCACTTCTTCCAGTTTGGCCAGCGGCAACGTCTGCCCGGTATCCAGTTCCAGCATGATCTCACCCTTGGAGGTGAACACCACGCTTTGCACCTGGCCCTCAACGGTAAACTTGTTTCCATTGGCGTCGGTGAGCGTACCTTTCACGTGCCGGCCGATCAGTACCGCCGCCGAGCCGAACCGCTGCTGATCGGTAAGCTGCTCCAGCCGTTCCGTGAGCCGCGTGTTCATCTCCAACTCACGGATGATGGCCATTTGTTTCATCATTTCTTCGTTGCCCATCGGCTCCATCGGGTCTTGAAGCTGAAGCTGCTTGATCAGCAGGTTCATGAAGTCCTCGCTGGAAAGCGCCGACATGCCACGATTATTAGTAACCGCGCTGGCTTGTCCCGTGCTGGCTGCCGCTGACACCTGCATTGCCGATCTCCCGATCTCACCTTAGTGAGCGTCTCACACCACTACATCCACCCCGGCGGTCGCCGACGAATCCGCGCGGTCCTGCATACCTGTGGCCGGGGACTGTCCGTCCGGGCCCGAAGCATGATGGAAAGCTGGATTTTGCCGGGCCTCGGGCTGTTCTCTGTGGTCGGTATGCCCCGGCTCTTTCCATTCCTGCCCGCCCTGCTGTTGCGGCGACTGCTCTTCGCGCTGATTGTCGGGTGTCGGACGATATTCCACTTCCACCCGGTCCAGCCGGATGCCCTGTCCCTCCAGCGCGCCGGTCAATTCACGAATGCGCCCGGCGATGGCATCGTGCCCCGCCTCAGTTTCCGCCTGAAACCGCAGCGTCAGCACGTCCTGATGCATCTTCACATCCACCCGCACCCGACCCAGCTCAGGGGGATCAAGCTGGAGCATCATGTTCGAGTGACGCGCACCTACCTGGGCTCGCACCACGCGGGCCAGCTCCTCCGGGCCGTTCGGGCCGTTCACCTCGATCGGCCCTTTCGTCGGGTCAGCCGTCGCCTCCGCCGGCGTCAGTCCGATGTGTCGCACCGTGGCGGCCGCGCGCCCCCGGCCGGCGTGAGCGAGCACCACCTGAAAGCTCTCGCCGGTTTCAGGCGCCTTGCCCTGGGCCTGCGTTTCACCTGCAGGCTGGCCTTGCGCTTCGGAAGCCTCGCCGGGCAACCCGGACCATCCCTCTTTCGCCTCGTCGCCCATAAAGGGCATGGCTGCCGTCGGCTGCGAACTCCAGGGAGCGGCGCACTGCGGCGCCATCGTGCCCGTGGCGTTCTCCGAACCCTGCGCCGTTGCCGGTGCGGAGACCGGCCTGCCGGGCAATGACTGAGAAAGTCCGGCGGATACCACGGCGGAATGGGGCGCGGCCTTCTGGCCGGAAGCTTCCGTCGAATCTGTCTGAGCGCCTTCCGGGGCAACCTGGTCCCCTTCGACTCCTGCCTGGGGATTCAGGATGACCAGTTCCCGCTGACCATGCTGCTGATCGGGCTGCTGACCGCTCGATTCCCCGGCATTGGGGTTCGCTGTCGCAACATCCGGTCCGGCCGGCAACTCCGGAAAAGGCGCTGATGCGACGACATCCGGCGATGTCTCCTCGCTCGATTGTGCGGGCTCCTCTTCCCGCGACACCGCGGGCCGGCCCTCTGGCTCGGTCATCGGGGATTCTTCCGCGCTCATCTTCCCGGCCGCGAGCCTCTCATCCGGCTGTTCGGGCCGGGCGGTTTCACTCCGGCTGCACATCGCCCCCGTGCAGTCGGCGCGGCATTCAGGCGCATCGACATTCATGCGATCCGCAGCCGCGGGCGCTCGCCAACTCCGGCGCGAGGTCTGGACGCGTTCGAAGAGGGCGGCGAATCGCTCGCCCGTTCTCTTCGAGGCCGACGCCTCTCGCGCCGAGGGCGCTGTCACCGACGTGACGGCCTGCGCCGTGAGTACCTGGGACATCATCCTCACCTGGAGGAGGCGTTCGGACCATCCACGCCGTTCGCCGTTTCGGTGTCCATGTTATGAAGCTGGTTCAGGATCCTCCCGATCCAGGCCATTTCCGTTTCACTCTTGCACGTGTCCACGATCTTCTTGACGCGCATCGGCTCCAGCCGCGCGAGCACCTGGACCGCGTCCGGGTCCTTGCGCTGCATGAGCAGTTCGCGTGCCTTCCGCGGGTCCAGCGTCTCGAACAGTTCTATTTGCTTCTCGAATCCCTCGTTGGAGGCGGTCGGCCGGGCCACCGGCCGGACATTGCCCATTACCGGGGCTTCCTGCCGCCGGGCTTCCAACTCCTCCATCCGGCGCATCACGTCAAGTTCAATCCGCTGATTCAGTGCCCGCCGCTGCTCCATCTCGCGCTGGGCCCGCTCGCTCACCAGTTGCAGGAACTCCCGCTCCATCGCCAGCCGTTCCATCTCCGCCCGGGAAGGCGGAACCGGCGTGCTGGGCTGGGTTGCCGGCTGTGTCGCGGGGGCTGCCGGCCGGGCAAATTCCCCGCGCAGCACCATGGCGATCTGATCCAGCCGTTCCGCGTTCAGCCGTCCGCTGGCGAAGAGAAAGCCAACGAACCCGCCCAACGCGAACAGGGCGATCAGGGCCACAAGTGACAGAATGTGATAGACGCGCCTCATGCGAATCGACGCTCCCTCACCCGGCCCTCCTCAGAGAACCGCGAACTGAGAACTGAAAACTGAGAACTGCGGAGACAGTCCGCGCCGAATCCGTCCCGCGGCTTAGGCGCATCCTCCCCGGCTGCCCTATCTCAACAAGCCTCATCACATCCACAGTCCGTTCTCACTTCTCACTTCTCAGTTCTCACTTCTCACTTCCTGCCCGTACACATACCGCACCGTCGTGAGATCGTCGGCGGCGTTCGTTTCGCGGCGGTTTTCCTCCTGCAAGTGGCGTTCCAATCGCCGCTCCCGGAGGTTGTCGAGGATCTTGCGCTGCTTGACGGCCTCGGCCAGCGCGGCCCGTTCCTGGGCCAGGCGATCCTCCAGCGCCCGGATGGCCCCCTGGGCCTCCAGCACCTGGCGCTGCAGGCGCCCCAGCCAGTGGCGATGCCGGATAATCTGCTGCATGTCCACCGTGCCCGGCTCCTGCCCGGCCCGAATGGCGGCCTCCTCCTCGGCAATTTGTCCCTGCAGGGCGCTGAGCCGCTCCCGCGCGGCCACCAACTGCCGTACCCGCTCGGCCACAATGCGCTTGTGATGATCCTCGCGCTGCCGGCGGAGCTTCAGGAGCGTCTCGTAGCGGAAGATAAAGCGTTTGGCCACCGGTGGTTCCTACTTTTGTCAGTTGTCAGTGGTCAGTTGTCAGTGGTTAGTAGTTGGTTCTTGGTTCTTTGTCCTTGGTCCTTAGTCCTTGGTCCTTTGGTCAGTAGTCATGCGACCTTCGCCAATGCCAACCAAACGGAAAAGCCGACGTAACTGACACACGCACCGGCGTGGATTCCCAGGACGGAAGCCCAACCAACAACTGACTCCTGAAAACTGACTACTGACAACGGACTCTTCACTCACCCATCTACGGCACTTTCCCGGGTCTTCTCGCGCGCAAATCCTGCCTCTCCTGCCGCAAGAATTGCGCTACTCCACCGGGTCATCCTTTCGCATCGTCACACCCTCACACCCTAGCACTTTCGCACCTTCTCACCTTCTCACCTTCTCACTTTCCCCTTGGCGAAGTCTTGGTCAGCTTGGCCGTCGTGTCCTCGATCTGCCGAGCCACCGCCAGCAGCCGGTCCCGCGATTCGGCAAACGTCGATTTCTCGCCCACCGCCTGCTGCAGGAATCCCACTACCGCCGGCCGGGTCTGGATCACCGCATCGAACGTCGGGTTCGACCCCGGCGCATAGGCCCCGATGTTCACCAGGTCCTCGATCTCGTTCCAGGTGGCCAGGGTCCGCATGACCACACGGGCGGCCTTGGCGTGCTCCTCGTCCACCACGTCGCTCATCACACGGCTGATGCTGTCGGTCACGGCGATGGCCGGATAATGGGCCTTGCTGGCCAGCGTGCGCGAAAGCCAGATGTGGCCGTCGAGAATGCCGCGGGCCGCATCGCCGACCGGGTCATTCATGTCGTCGGCCTCGACCAGTACGGTGTACAGCCCGGTCACGCTGCCGTGCTCGGTCCGGCCGGCGCGTTCCAGCAACTGCGGCAGCAGGCCGAACACGCTGGGCGTATACCCTTTCGTGGCCGGCGGCTCCCCGGCCGCCAGCCCGATCTGGCGCTGGGCCATGGCCATGCGGGTCAGCGAATCCATCAGCAGCAGCACGTTCTTGCCGCGATCGCGGAAGAATTCCGCCACCGCGGTGGCCACGAATGCCGCCCGCACGCGCAGCACCGGCGATTCGTCCGAAGTGCTCAGCACCATCACCGTCTTGCGCCGGCCCTCCGGCCCGAGGTCTTTCTCGATGAAGTCGTTGACTTCCCGGCCGCGTTCGCCGATCAGCGCCGCCACCACCACGTCCGCGTCGGTGTAGCGGGTGATCATGCCCATGAGCACGCTCTTGCCTACGCCGGTGCCGGCGAACAGCCCGATGCGCTGGCCCCGGCCGATGGTCAGCATGGCGTCGATGGCCCGGATGCCGCTGCCGATCGGCTCGCGAATCCGCGGCCGGGACAGCGCCCGGGGCGCTTCGCGATACACAGGGTAGTAAGCATCCGCGTACACGCGGGGGCCGTCATCAATGACGCGTCCCAGCCCGTCGATGACCCGGCCCAGCAGGCGTTCACTCACCCGCACGCGGGCCCCTCCGGGCAACGAAACCACCTCGTCGCCGCGGGCAATGCCCAGCGTGTCGCGCAGCGGCATGAGCAACGCGCGGTCGTCGCGGAAACCGACCACCTGCGCTTCCACCATGCCCCCGCTTTGAGTCTCGATCCGGCACAACGACCCAACCGGCGCCGGCAGGCCGGACACGGTGACGGTCAAGCCGGTCACGTCGCAAACACGGCCGATCATGGCCGGCGCGGACAGCCGGTTGACGCGCTCGATTTCATCCGCAAAAAAATTGACCGCCATCGCCACCCTGGATCCGCATCACCCGTACCGCTCAACCGGCGGACCGGCCACCGCGCCTTCAAGCCTCCACCCGCTCTTTATTCCGCTCTCAGCTCTTCCTCAATCCGATCCAGTTGGGTCTCCAGCGTCGCGTCCACGGAACCGCTGTTCCAGTGCACCTGGCAGCCCCCGGGCGAGACCTCCGGCTCCTCGACTACCTGAATATGCTCCCAGTGCTCCTTGAGATCGAGCAGCGACTGGGCGAATAACCGTGCTGCCTCGGCATCGGCCGGATTCACCGCGATGGTCACGTCGGAACGGGCCCCGACCAGCCGTACCGCTTCCTCCAGGTTCGCCAGCACCACATCGCGGTCCCGCTGCCCCACGTGCCGCGCCACCCGTCGCGCGATGGCCATGGCCAGTTCGACCAGGTCCTGTCGGGCCGCCGCCAGCCAGTCGGCGCGGCTCTTTTCCACGGTATCCATGACGCTGCGAAACGCATTCACCAGGTGGGCCTGACGCTGCGCAAAATCGTCCTTGGCCTCGGCCAGCGCCCGGGCCCGCCCTTCCTCCAGGCCGGCCTCCCATCCGGCCTGAAATCCTTCCTGCCGGGCCGCTTCGCGGAGGGCTTCAGCGTCGCGACGCCCCATCTCCCGGATCGCCTCCGCCTCCACGCGCGCATGATTCACCAGGGCCTCGGCTTCGGCCGCGGCCTTGCGTGCCTCCGCCCTGATCGCCTCCGCCTCCCGCCGGGCGTGTTCCACCATGCTCCGTGCTTCGGACGCGACGTCATTGAAATGGAACGGCCGCAGCCCCAGCGCTTCCGGCTTGGGCATCGTCTCGGCTTTTATGACACCAAGTTTCTTCAACGCATCCCCTCAGGCGATGGTTTTTCATGCTCGCGGACGTTCCCGCCCCATAAGCGTCTGCGTCCCGGCGCGCGGCTTGCCTTCACAATCCGTCCTACACGATTATCTCCGAATCCCCACGGCCCTGGAGCACGATCTCGCCGGCGTCCTCCAGCCTGCGCACCACGTCCACGATGCGCTGCTGGGCGGCTTCCACATCGCTCAGCCGCACCGGTCCCATGTATTCCATCTCTTCCTGGATCAGTTGGGCCGCCCGCTCGGACATGTTGCTGAAGATCTTCTCTTTCATCTCGGGGCTGGCGGTCTTCAGGGCCAGGGCCAGTTCATCGTGATCAATTTCTTTGAGAACCGCCTGGATGCCCTTGTCGTTGACCAGCAGGATGTCTTCGAACACGAACATCAACCGACGGATCTGCTCAACCAGTTCGGGATCTTCGGTGCCCAGCGCCTCGAGGATGCCCCTTTCGGTCGACCGGTCCGTCAGGTTAAGCATCTGGGCCACCGCCTCGACGCCGCCCACCTTCTGAAACCGCTGCGAAACGATGCCCGCCAGCCGCTGGGCCAGCCCCTGCTCCACCTCCCGGATAACCTCCGGGTTGGTCTGCTCCATGTTCGCCACGCGGGTCACCACTTCGATCTGCTTGGCCGGCGGCAGCCCGGCCAGAATTTCACTGCCCTTCGAACTGGGCAGGTGGGCCAGGATGAGCGCGATGGTCTGCGGATGCTCGTCCTGCATGAACGTCAGCAGGTTGTGCGTCTCGGCTTTCTGCAGGAAGCTGAAGGGCTGCTGGTGAACCTGGTGCTCGATCTGCTGCATGATCCGGCTGGCGTCCTCTTTGGGCATCGCCTTTTCGAGCACGGACCGGGCATACGCCAACCCGCCCTCAGCCGCATACTGCTTGGCCAGGGCAATGTTGTAGAACTCCTCCAGGATCTTGTTGCGGATCTCCGCCGGCACCGGCCCCAGCGACGCCAGCTCGCGCGTCAGGTCCTCCACCGTTTCGCGATCCATCTGCTTGAGTATCACGCCGGCCAGTTCCGGGCCGACGGCCAGCAGCAACACCGCGGCCTTGGTCAGGCCTCGGTATTCCTGGACCGGTTCCTCTGTGGGTTGTCGCGTTCGTTTGGCCACGGCTACGGTTTCTCAGCCTCAATCCAGCGCTGCAGGATTTCCGCGGACGCCTTGGGATCATCCTTGACCATGTTACCGATCTGTTCGACCACCTGCTGGATGCGCAACGTGCTCTCGTCCACCTCACGGCCCACGAGGAGGTGCTCCTGAAGGGCCGCTTCGCCCACCGGAGGCACGCCCATCACCAGCGTCGACTGATCTGTCTCCTCCTCGCCTTCCTCCTGGTTCTTCCCCTTCTTCCCCGCGGACCGTCCGAACAGCTTCGGAGGCTCCTCGCCCGGCAGCACCGGCCCTTCGCCCACCTTGCGAACCATCATCAGCATCATCAGCAGACTCAGCGCTCCCAGCGCCACGACGCCCGCCTTCCCGCCATACAGCCGCATGAACGTGAACAGATCCCCGCCGATCGGCGTCTCGGACATGGCGATGCCGGCCGGCGCCAGGGCATCGTCGTGGAACCACTGCACCGCCACCGCATCCGCGTCATCCTTGACGGCCAGAACCGTCCGAACCATCTCCGCGATCTTTTCGAGCTCTTCCTGCGCCGCGGTCTTCAGTTCCGCATCACTGGGTTCCTTGCCGTTGTTGGCGTTCCGGAAAATGGCCGCCAGATAGCTGCGCGGCACGTTCACCGATGCCGACAAACGCTTGATCCCGTGCCGAAGCGACTCGGTGGTGACAATCGCTGTGGTCTTGGTTTCATAGGTGGCCTTGTTGGTGTTCTTCTCCATCCGATCGATCGGCCCCGTCGAGCCGATCACCTTGGCGGTGTTGGGCACTACGCCCGGCCCCCCTGCCTGCACGGACCGATCCTGAATCGTGCTCTCCGTCTCGTCCGTGACCGCGTAGGGCTTGCTGTACTCCTGCCGCGTTTCCTTGCGGTTCTCCGGGTCCAGCTCCGCCCGAACCTCCACCAGCAAGCCCGGAATATTGGCCAGCAGATCGCGAATCTTCCTGGCGTAGTGCTCTTCCTTCTTGGCCAACAGCTCCAGTTCGTCCGCCCCGAAGGCCGAGGCGTCGTCCTTCGACGGCACGCTCATCGAACGGTTGGTCCGCGCATCCGTGACCGCCACGTTGGATATATCCAGGCCGGCCACCGCCCGGCTCACCAGGCTGGCAATCGCGAAGGTACGCTCCTTGGTTAAGGTTTCCCCGGGGGCCAGTTTGACGAATACGCTGGCCGTCGGCGTGATCGGCGGACCGGTCACCGTCCGCTTCATGGCCCGGTCGAGCAACACACGAGCCTCCTGCACGCCGCTGAACTCGCGCAGGATCTTGCTCAGCTCGTTGCTCAAGGCCACCGTGCGGCGCCAGGCCTGCTGCTCCTGGCTGACCCACACGTTGTTATCGTTGATCAATTTGTCCAGGCCGATGCTGATGTCTTTGGGTAAGGCCTGGCTTTCGGTGAGTTGAGCCAGGAGCCGGGCGCGCTTCTCCGCCGGCACCATGACCACTTCCCCCACCACCTTGTGCTCAATGCCAAGGGCGCTGAGCCGCTGCTCGATCGGCGCCAACTCCGCGGCCGTGATGGGCTGATCCAGCAGCGGAACCAGCTCCGCCTGCGAACCCCACTGAACCAGCCACAGCAACGACACCACGATCAACGCGGCGCAGGAACCGATCGCGAGCCGTTGCGAAGGCGTCAGCCCCTTCAGGTGCTCCTGAGTCTGGAGGACAAGTTTTCTGAGGAACTCCATTTCCATCAGCCTCCCGATACCGGGCAGCGGTTAACGATCAGCAGTCAGCCGGCAAGGTCCATCGCTCGGTTATCAGCGGCCGCTCATCCAAAGCCAATCGCTGAAAGCTGAACGCTGACCGCTGAAAGCTCTTCCTACATCCTCATCTGCTGTATCTCCCGGTAGGCATCCACCAGCTTGTTGCGCATCTCCATGAGCATGCTGAAAGCCACATCCGCTTTCCGCACCGCGCTGAACACCTCGGCAATATTCTCCGTCTCGCCGGTTACCACCTTCTCAACGCCCTGCGTGGCCTCCTGCTGAAGGCGGTTGACCTGCTCCAGGCTCTCCAGCAGGCAGTTCTCGAAACTCTTGCCGTCCGGGCTCATCGCCCTCCCGGCCGGCGCGGTCTTGTCCGCAGGGTTGACCGGGTGGGCCGGATGAATCCCATGGATGGATAGAGGATCGGCCATTCTTGACACCTCCAGACCGGGTTCACTTCCCCGGCCTGCTCTTCCGCGGACCCGGATCACCGAGTCCGCTCCAACGGCTTCCTGCCTGTTTCAGGACCGATATCCTACCGGTCCTCGCCGACTACGCCAACAACCGCAATGTCGAAGAGATCATGCTTTTGGTCACATCAATGGCCGCCACGTTGGCCTCGTAGGCCCGCGCGGCCAGCATCGCGTCCACCATCTCCGTGGTTGGATCCACGTTGGGATATTCCACGTATCCCTGCCGCGGGCCCGACTGTATCGCGTGCGGGTGCCACGGCTCATGCACCAGCCGTCCCGGCGACGGATCCTCCGCCACCTCCTTCACGTGTACGCCCGGTTGGCCCTGTCCGTTCCCCGCCTCGAACACGGCAAACCGCCGCTTGTACGGCCCCGGCTGGCCATCGGCCCGGGCGGTCGCCTGGGCATTGGCGATGTTCCCGGCGATGGTGTCCAGCCGAATCCGCTGTGCCACCAACCCGGAAGTGCTGATATCCAGCGATCCAAACATATCCTTATTCCTTATTCACCATCTCCGGTCCGCGCCGACGACTCACCCGCTTACACCCGGCCCCGGATCGCCTTCAAGAGCCCCTCGAACTTCGTCCGCAGCAACTCCGTCGCCGCCTGGTGCATCATCGCATTCTCGGCCATCATGGCCATCTGACGTTCGATGCGCACGTTGGTGCCATCATGAAACAGCACGTTCTCCGCCGGCTCTTCCGATGGCCGGACTTCCAACCTCCCGGCCGAATCCAGCCGGAACTCGTCCGTCCCTTTCAGCTCAAACGAGGCCCCGCCGGTCTGCCGGTTGGACTCCAGGGCACTGCGCAAGGCCCTCTGAAACGCCCCCACGTCCAGGTGCTTGGTCCGATAACCGGGCGTATCCACGTTGGCGATGTTTTCCGTCAGCATCCGCTGGCGAGCCTGCGTGAACGCCAGCATCTTCTCCAGTGCCGGAATCGCTTCACGGTTGACCAGATCAGAGAATTCCATGTGCAGTCCTCATCGCCCGGGCCGCTCCGGCGTCCGTCCTGCCGGCGCTCAGCAAAACCGATACCAGCCGCCCGGCGCCGTCCAATCCGGCCTGAATCTGAGCACACCGGCCAAGTCGCCCGCGCAAATTCCGCGTTTTCGCGCACATTTTGCGCCTTCACGCATCAAGCCACGTGTGCCCGCCGTTCCACTGCTCTTCCCTGCCACCTCACTTTCCTACCTGCTCACCTTCCCACTCCACCACCTTCCCCGGCTCACGTATCCGCCATCTGATACGACTGTCTGGCCTTCTCCTCTTCCCGCCAAGACTTGAGTTTGAGCCCCAGCGTCCGCACGCCGATTCCCAGCGCGGCTGCCGTCCGGGCCCGATGCCCGTTGCACTCGCGCAGCGTCTTCTCGATCAATTGCCGTTCCATGTCCTCCAGGATGTGCCCCGGCCGGAGCCGCGTCTCCAACGATTCCGTCCGGCCAATCCCGCTCAGCCAGGGTGCGACGATCTCCGCGGTCAGGATGCCGTCCTGCACCAGCACGCTGGCCCGCTCGCAGAGGTTTTCCAACTCGCGGACGTTGCCCGGCCAGTCGTACTCCAGCAGCAGCCGCATGGCGGCCTCATGCACGCGCAGCGCCGGCCGGCCGGTCCGGCTGGCCGCCCGACCCAGGAAATACTGCACCAGCACGGGAACATCGTCGCGCCGCTCGCGCAGCGGGGGCACCGTCACCGGCAAGACGCTCAGCCGGAAGTACAGATCCTCCCGGAACCGCTTGCGGGCCACCCAGTCCACCAGGTTCCGGTTGGTGGTCGCGATCACCCGCACGTCCACCCGGCGAGTCGCGCTGCTGCCGACCCGCTCAAACTGCCGCTCCTGGAGTACCCGCAGCAGCTTGGCCTGCAGGTTCGGCGGGATCTCGCTGACTTCATCCAGCAGCAGGGTTCCGCCGTCGGCCAGCTCAAAACGCCCCTTCCGGAGGCGATCCGCACCGGTGAACGCCCCGCGCTCGTGCCCGAACAGTTCACTCTCCAGCAGGTTCGCCGACAGGGCCGCGCAGTTCAGACACAACATCGGCTTGTCCGCCCGCGGCGAAGCCCGGTGGATGGCCCGGGCGATCATCTCCTTGCCCGTGCCCGACTCGCCCTGGATCAGCACCGTGTTATTGCTGCCCGCGATCCGCTCGATGGTGTCGCGCAGCGAACGCATGGCCATCGAGTCGCCGACCATCTCCCGTTCATCGCCGTCGGTCAGCGACCGCCGGAGGGCCTCGTTCTCGCTGCGCAGCGCCGCAGTCTGCAGGGCCCGCTCGACCACCAGCGTGATCTGGTCGGCATCGAACGGCTTCTGCACGTAATCGAAGGCTCCCAGCTTCATGGCCGCCACGGCCGAATCCACCGTGCCGAATGCCGTCATCAAAATGACCGGCGCCTCGCACCCCGCCGACCGCATTTCGCGCAACAGCGTGACGCCGTCCATGCCCGGCATCTTCAAATCGGTGATGATGCAGTCGAACATCCCCGCCCGAATAGCCCGCAAGGCCTCGATCGGATCGGCGAACGTGCTGACCGAATGGTCCTCGCGGGTCAAAGTCTCGGACAGTGACTCGCGAAGCATCTCATTATCATCAACGACGCATATACGGCCCATAAGAACCTCGCTTAAATGCTCAATGTCTAATGACTGAATGTCTAATGGATGACCAATGACCAATGACTAAGGACAAACCAAGACCGCCCTCGCATCAGTCATTCTTAGACATTAGTGCTTAGACATTAGTCATTTCTCCCTCTGTATCCTCTGTGGCTATGCCACTCTCAGTGCCCTCTGTGGCTACTCCTTTTCTGCGACCTCCAGCCTCCGAGGCAGGCACAACGAAAACACTGCTCCGCCTTCCCGCCGGTTCGCCGCCTGTACCGAACCGCCCAGCATCTCCGCGATCTGGTGAACGATCGCCAGCCCCAGGCCAGTCCCGGTAGCCCGGGTCGTGAAGAACGGGTTAAAGATCCGGTCCATCAGTTCGGCCGGTATGCCCGGCCCGTTGTCCGTCACGCTCAGCACGATGCGTCCGCCGGTCCCCGCGCGGGCACTCAGCGTGACAGTGGGGAGGTGATCATCCCGCCTGTCCTTGCGAGGCGCCGGGGCGTCGGCCGGGGAACGGTCGGCGCCCGGGGGGCGGGCATCCTGCCCGTCTTCCTTTTCCCTCTTGGCCGAGGCAGGTTTCGAGGAGCTTCCGGCCGCCTCAATCGCATTCAACAGCAGATTCAACAACGCCCGCTGCAGCAGCATGCCATCGGTGAACAGCTCGATGTCACGCAAGCCCCGGCTCACTTCCACGCGGACGCCCTGTTGCTCGGAGCGTTCCGTGGCCAGTTCCACGGTCTCGCGGACCAGTCGCTCCAGTTCCACCGGCGCGGGCGACGGCTCCGCCGGCCGGGCGAACTGGAGAATGCCGCTCACGATCGCCTCCAGCGACGTCACGCCCTTGATGATCTTGCCGGTCAGGCGCAGGGCGTCCGGCCGGTCGGCCACATCCTTCTCCAGCAGCGACGCAAACAGCCGGATCCCACCCAGCGGGTTACGAATCTCATGGGCGACGCCGGCCGCCAGTTCGCCCAGCGCCGCCAGGCGTTCGCGCCGGCGCAGCAACCGGTTCTTGCGGGCCAGTTCATCCCGCAGCCGGCCCACCTCGGCCAGCAGCTTCTCATGCGCGCCCTTGAGCTGCTCGGTCACCTGGTTGTAAGCCGTGATGATCGCGCCCAGCTCGCGTTCGCGCTGCGTCAGTTCAGGGGAAACCATGCTCATTCGCCCGTCCAATCGATCCGTCCGCCACTCACGGCCTGGCCGGCCCCATAGGCCGCGCCCGCATACCGCGCGGTCTTGGTGGTCTGCATCTTCCTCGCCGTATCGCTCTTGCGGGCGGCCAGCAGTTCCGCATCCGTCGCGTCTTCTTCCAGGATACCCTTGAGCAGCGTGTTCACCTCGGCCACGAGCTGATCGACCCGCCGCCCGTCGGCCGGGTTCAGCCCCGCCCGCACGGTTCGCCACTCCTGCTGGTACGGCCGTAAGCGCCGGGTCAGCCCATCCAGCCGATCAATGATCCGCTGCCGCTTGACCAGCACGCCCAGGAGCTGCTCCGGCGACTCGCCTGTAATCAGCGCCCGTTGCTCGCCGGAAAGCTTGCGGAGCTCCACATATAAATCCCGCTGCTCCGAAAGCAGGTCTATCAACTCGCGGCTGTCGCAACCTTCACAATTCACAGGCATCACGCTCATAGGGCACCAGGTACGGTTGGTTCTTGGTCCTTTGTTCTTGGTTCTTTGTCCCTTGTCCTTGGTTCTTTGTCCTTCGTTCTTCGCCCTTCGTCCTCTGCTCTCCCCCCCTGTCTCCTCGTCTCCTCGTCTCCTTGTCCCCTTGTCTCCTTGTTCCCTTGTCCCCTTGTCTCGCTGTCTCCCTGTCCTTTCGCCTCCCTGCCCCCCACCCTCGTCCTTCTATCCCCACTCTCTCACTTGCTTGCTTGCTCACTTTCCCACCTTCTCACTTTCCCACGTTCCCACTTTCCCACCTTCTCACCCCTCCGCCGGCTGCGTGCTTGCGAATGTCGGCGTCTTCTCCAGCCAGGTGAGATACTCTTCCCAAAACGCCCGATCTTCCCGCGGCTTCGCCGGGAAGGCCTCGTCCGGAATGTTCCGCAACGCCCACCGGGCCCGCTGCAACGCCAGCCGGGCCTTCTCCACCCGCCCCATCCGCAGAAGGCAGTTGACGATCTGCACATGCGCCGACATGGCGATTGGATCCTGCGCGCACGCCCAGGCGGCCTGTTCGTACATCTCCAACGCCTCCGCGGCCGGCTGCAACGTCGGCGCATCGGCCAACTCCGCGCTCTCGAACACCGCGTCGGCCGCGTACAGGTAGCTCAACTTGAGCTGCAGGCGGTCCAGTTCCTCCAATTCCTCCACCGGCCGGCCGCTCAACCGCTCGATGACTTGCCCGTAGAGCTGCCGGGCACGCTCCAGCCGTTGCCGATACGACTTCGAGAGCTCCGTCAGGTACGGCAGGCTCCGGCTCTCCTTGAACTCGCTGCGGATCCGCTCCGCACTGTGTCGATAAGCGTCGGCCAGCCGGAAGGTCGCCCGGCCCACGCGCGGGTCTTCCGGATAGCGACGGATCGCCTCCTCATACCGGGCGATGGCCTTCTCGTACTGCTTGGACCGCGTATACAACTCGGCCAGCTTGAACAGCGCGTCGCGAAACTGGGCCGCCTCCGGCGTGACCAGCCCCAGCGGATCACCCGGCACGTGCTCGACCAGCCGTAACAGCGTCTGCTCGGCCTTCTCCGGCTCCCCCGTCTCCACGAAGCAATCCGCCAGGGGCACCAGCGAAGCAATGGCCGACGGCGTGCGCGGGTAGTTGATGAGGTTTTCCTGGTAGCGGGCAATGGCCTTTTCGTACTCCCCCATGGCCTGGTACGTCCGGCCCAGTCGCAGCAGGGCCTCCGGCACGGCCGTATGGTTTGGCCGGTCGTGAATGAACGATTCGAGCACCTCCGCGGTTCGCACCCGATCGCCCGCCAGCTCGAAAGCCTCTACCGCTTTCAGCGTGGCGGCTACCGCCCCTTCCTCGTCCAACATCACCAGGGAGGCCAACCCGAGATGATGCTCGGCCGCCTGTGCCAGGATCGCCTTCGCCTCCGCCCTTTCCGGCGCATCGTCGGCCAAGCCCGCTCGATTGGCTTCGGCCAGCGCGGCCTCGCCCAGTTTCAGCGTCAGCTCCGCCCGGCGACGTACCACCCGCAGATAGGCCGCCGCCCTGGACAACCGCCAGCCGGGCGCAAGCCCCGGTACCGCGTCCAACGCCGCATCGGCGGCCAGGAACATGTCCATGACCGATTCGTACGGCGATTCGCTCGCGTGGCGAATCGCCTGCCCGTACCCTTCCAGCGCCTCCCGGTACCGCTGCATCGCGTCCAGCGCTTCGGCCCGGCCCAGTACCGCCGCCCACCGATCCGGCCCCGGCGGCGTCTGTGCCAGCACGTCCTCAAAGAAGGACAACGCATACTCCGGCGCCTGCTGATCCAGCAGCATCCGTCCCAGCAGCAGCCCCGCCCGCGCAAAGACCGGGTCAGCCGGTTCGCTTTGATCGCGGATGTTTCGCAACAGCCGTTCCGAATCGGCCCGCCGGCCCATGTGGAACCAGATCAGCGCTTGCAGGTAGTCGTAAGCGCCTTTTTCCGTGGAGTTGCGGAACCGTTCCGCATGTGTCGCCAGTAGCCGCTCCGCCTCTTCGTACTTCTTCTGCCGGGCAAGAACTTCCACGATCTGCTCGGCAGCCCACCAGGCCAGCTTGTCGTCCACCCGGGCGCCGCCGTTTCGCTCCACGGCCGTACCGGAAGAGCCGGCATCTGGCCCCCCTTCCTGTCCGCCGTCGGCACCCTGGGCCAGAAAAGCCTCGCACTCGGCCTTCAGCTTGTCGTCATCGAGCTCGCCCAAGTGCCGGCGAATCTCGATCACCCGCTTGCGCAGCGACCAACTGTCAGGTGCACCCAGCTCAATCGCCGCCTGGTATTCGGCTACGGCCTGCGCGGCTTTCCGCTGCCATTCCCACGCGAGCCCGCGCATCTTCAGCGTGGCCGCGTCATGCGATTTCCCCGGGGCCAGCGATTTGTTGCTGTACTCGATGATCCGGGCCGCGTTCGTTGGCCCATGAACCAGGTTCCCGTGCTCGTGGTCGAACACCACCCGGGCCAGCAGCCCGAACAGCTTCCGCTTCTCACTCTCCGTCCTTCCGGGCTCGATCAGCAGTTTGTCGATGTAGGAACTGGCTTCCGTGTACAACCCCGCGCGGTGCAGGGCAACGGCATGTTCGAAGAGAGGTTCAAACGCGGCAGGCTGGGGCTCAGGCCGGAGTCGCCACACACCGGCCACAACGGCCGCCAGCGAGACGAGCAGCAGCGGCACCTGCCACCGACCGGCCAGTTGCTGGAAAATCCCAGGTTGTGCAGGCACGTCGCTCATCCAGAGCCTTCCCAATGGGTCTTCCTGACCACACCGTGCACACACTGCCTATGTCCGATAACAGCGCACGGACAATCGGCAACAGTTTCCTTCCTGTCGGCAGTTTTTGCCTCTCAAGATGAGCCGCAATACCCCCGGGCACCCATCTCCCCGCTTTCATGGTCCGATAAGCCATCCCAACGTCCGATAAGCATTACCAAACACGCACTCATACCAGTCATGTCAGGTGTGCAGGCCAGTGGTATACGGCTGTGGATGTACCGGTGTGTGTGCCACGGCTCTTGAGCCGCGCTGTCTGGGGTCGTTTGCAGTACACCCGTTTCTCGTCAGATCAGGGCGGGCAAGATGCCCGCCTCATGAGCCGAGGCACGAAACTGCTGGATCGGAAAGGGCCGCTGACATCGCCATCTCGCCGGTTCAGTGTGGCACCGACGTCGCGAAGGTGAAGGATCCGTGTGGCATTGGCGTCTCGCCGGTGATCAGTGTGACATTGGCGTCGCGAGGGCGAAGGATCCGTGTGGCATTGGCGTGGGAGAGTGGGCATCCCTGCCCGCCTTTGTGATTTCCTGCTTTCCCACCTTCTCACATTCTCACCTTCTTACCTTCCCACCTTCTCACTTTCTCACTCGTCCTCTGTCACATCCTCACCGACCGCCCCCCATCGATCGGTATGATCGCCCCCGTGATGTAATCCCCCTCCATCACCAGGAACCGCACCAGCCGGGCCACCTCCTCCGGCGAACCCGGCCGGCCCAGCGGCACGCGCGACACCAATCGCTCCCGTGTCGCCTGGTCGTAATATTCGGGGAAAACCGCAATGCCCGGCGCCACCCCGTTCACCGTAATCTCCGGAGCGAGTTCCAGCGCCAGCGACCGGGTAATGCTGGCCAGCGCCGCCTTGGAGGCCAGATAGGCTGCATAGCCTTTCACCGCCCGCCCCGCCATGATGTCGATCATGTTCACGATCCGCCCCCCGCCGGCCGCGCGCATGATCGGCGCCGCCGTTCGGGCCAACAGGGCCGGCGCGATGGTGTTCACCGCGAACGTCCGCTCCCACGCCGCCGCATCCACCTGCTCGAACGCCACCCGATCAAACGACGACGCGCTGTTCACCAGGACATCCAACCGGCCCAGCTCCGCGACCACTTCGCGAAGAATCCGCTCCGGCACATTGGGGTCCGCCAGCTCTCCCCGAACCAGTGCCGCCCGCCGGCCCTTCTGCCGGATTATCTCCGCCGCCTCCCGGGCTTCCTGTTCCGAAGAATTGAAATGGATGGCGATGTCGTAGCCGCTTTCCGCCAGTTCCAGCGCAATCGCCCGCCCCACTCGCCGGGCGGCACCCGTTACCAATGCAACTTTATCTGACGGATTCACGTCGGTATCCTCCCCAAAATCTTGCAGCCCCCCCATCGACACCGGCGGTTTCGTGCCCGGGGGACTGTCCGACCGGCACACGTCCGGACCCGTCTCTAAATGCCTGACGGACAAACTCTAACGACACGCGGCGCGCCTTGCGGTGTTCCACTCCAATTGGATTTTATCGGACCAACCAGCCAGTTATGCTTGGATTTCCATTGATGCATGACCGATGAGAGGGTAGTATAAAACAGTTTAACGGGGAGCGTAATGCAACTTTTGCCCCACGTTAGGTGTATTCAGCCATTTTTCCGTGAGGGGTCATCAGGCAGAACAACCCCGCTGATCGGCCAGCAGAAGAGAACAGGAGCTCGACGAGGGTGAACACTAAGCGTTCATGGATTCGCCTGATTCACGGGGCATTGGCGGGAACTCTGTTCCTGGCCGGTTGCCCCAGCGCCGGCGATTTCGAGGACGCCACGCCCGTTGCGGGTATGACCGTCGAGGGGCTCGGCGGTCGGTCCGCCGGCTGCGCCGCCCCCGCCAACAAGGACGCCCTCGTCGCCCGCGTGGTGGAACTGGTGAACCAGGAACGCACCAAACGCGGCCTCAATCCGGTCACGCTCAATCCCACGCTCTGCAGAATCGCGGACGACTACGCCTGCGAGATGATCACCAAGGGCTTTTTCGATCACACCGACCCGGACGGCTTGGGTCCCGGCCAGCGTGCCATCAATGCCGGGTACATCTTTCTCGCCATCGGCGAGAACCTGGCCGGCGGACAGAACTCGCCCGAGCAGGCCATGAAGGAGTGGATGAACTCGAAGGAAGGCCACCGCGAGAACATCCTCGCCCCCCAGTGGCGCGAGATCGGCGTGGCCGTCCGCCTCGGAGGCATCTACGGCATCTACTGGGTCCAGGAATTCGGCAACCCGCCGTAATGGATTGCAGGCGCTCCACTACCCTCTGATCCCCGAACGATTCGACTGAAAGCCGGATGCCCACCTCTTCCAGAGGTGGGGCACCCATCCTTCTTCTTTCCCTCTGTTTATCCTCTCGTCCCCCTGTCCGCTTGTCTCTCCCTCATCTTCGCCCCCGTACTCACCCTGCCGGTGCCCCCTCCGCCGGCACTACCGTCAGCCCGTGCCGTAGCGTGTTCTCCGTGATCGTCTTCGGCTCCATGAACTGCAGCAGGTAATCGGGTCCGCCCGCCTTGCTGCCCACGCCGCTCATGCCGAGTCCGCCAAACGGCTGCCGATCCACCAGCGCCCCGGTGATCTTCCGGTTGATATACAGGTTGCCGACGTACATCTCGCGCTTGGCCCGCTCGATATGCGACGGACTCCGCGAATACAACCCGCCGGTCAGGGCGTATTCCGTCCCGTTGGCCACCTGCAGAGCCTCGTCAAAGTTCGCTACCGTCGTCACCGCCAGGACCGGCCCGAAGATTTCCTCCTGCGCAATGGTCGCCCCCGGCGGCACCTCCGCGAACACCGTCGGCGGCACGAAATACCCGCGCTCCGCCAACTCGCCCAGTACCGCCTTGTACACCAGCTTCGCCTCCTGCCGGCCCTGCTCGATGGCCGCCAGCACCTTCTGCCGGCTCGACTCATCCACCACCGGCCCCACCACCGTCTCCGGCCGTTCTGCCGGCCCTACCGGAATGCTCCGCGCGGCCTCCACCAACCGTTCCACAAAGGCCCCCGCCACCAACCGGTCCACGATCACCCGCGAGCACGCCGAGCATTTCTGCCCCGCATACCCGAAGGCCGACGCCAGCACGCCGGTGACCGCCTCGTCTATGTCCACGTCAGCATCAATGATGATCGCGTTCTTGCCACCCATCTCCGCGATGATGCGCTTGAGCATCCGCTGTCCCGCGCGCCACCGCGCCGCCTCCGCGTAGATATGCACGCCCACCTCGCGCGAGCCGGTAAAGGCGATCGTCTCCACGTCCGGGTGTTCTACCAGCCGGGCGCCCACCTCCTCTCCGCTGCCGGGCAGATAGTTGACCACCCCCGCCGGCAACCCGGCCTCTTCGAACACCTCCATGAGCTTGGCGGCCACCACCGACGACTGCTCGGCCGGCTTCATCACTACCGTGTTGCCCGCCGCCAGCCCGGCCGCCGTCATGCCCGTCAGGATGGCCAGTGGGAAGTTCCACGGCGAAATCACCGCCACCACGCCCCGCGGCTGATACACGTACAGGTTCTCCTCGCCGGGGAAGTCCCGCCGTCGCGGCCGTTCGGCCAACCGCACCATCTCCCGCCCATAAAACTCGCAGAAATCCACGGCTTCGCAGACATCCGCGTCCGCCTCGCGCCAGGGCTTGCCCACCTCCAGCACGATCCACGCGGCCAGCTCAAAGCGTCGCCGCCGCATCACTTCCGCCGCCCGCGCGAGATAATTCGCCCGCTCCCGTGGGCTGGTTTTGAGCCAATGGTCTGCGAACGCCCGCCGTGCCACCGCCACCGCCGACTCCACATACGGGCCACTGGCCAGGCACACCCGTCCCACTATTTCGCTCGTATTGGAGGGGTTGACCGAATCCATCAACGGCGTGGTCTCGACCTGCTTGCCGTCGATTACCAGCGGGTACGTCCGCCCGAACTGCCTGCGTACGGCCGCCAGGGCATCCCGCATCGCCTGCCGTGCTTCTTCGCGGGCAAAGTCCGTCACCGGCTCTGATTTGAAGAGTGTCATGTCCGGCACCTCCTCAGGATCGACCGCCACCGGCGAAGGCAACGGCGGGCTCACCGGCCGGGCCACGGCCGGATCCGCCAGGAGCCGGTCCAGCGGCTCGCAAGCGATGAAACTCTGTTTCAGGAATGACTCGTTTGAGGAATTCTCCAACAGCCGGCGGATCAGGTAGGCCATCCCCGGAATCAGCTCCCCGAATGGCGTATACACCCGCAGAGCGTATCCCATCTCCACGATGGCCGTCTTGAGGGGGTCGCCCATGCCATAGAGCATCTGGATCTCGAACTCGCGCGACGACGCCCCCACCGACTCCGCATAGGCCAGGGCCGCGGCCAAGCTGCGCACGTTGTGACTGGCCAGCGCCGGCCGGATCAGCCCGCGCACATCGAGCAACCGCCGGGCCATGGCCTCGTACTGGGCGTCCGACTGCCACTTCTGCGTCCACACCGGCACCGGCCAGCCCTGCTGGATCGCCCACGCCGTCTCGAAATCCCAGTACGCCCCCTTCACCAGCCGGATGGCGATCGGCGTTCCCCGTTTGCGTACCCACGCGATCATCTCCTCCAGGTCGCGTTCCGTATCCACCAGATACGCCTGGAGCACGATGCCCACGTCCGGCCAGTCACGAAATTCCGGCTCCTCCAGCACCTCGCGAAATGTCCGCAGCGTGAGGTCCTTGTACTTGTACTGCTCCATGTCGATGTTGACGAACGCCCCCAGCTTGCGGGCCTCGCGAAAGATCGGCCGAAGCCGCGCCAAGACGCGGGGGACGCTCGTCTCCGGCGAGATGGGATCGAAGTTCGGATCCAGCGAACTGAGCTTGAGCGAAACATTCACCGCCGGCTGGCCGGCCAGTGCCTTCGGTTCAGACGCTCCCCGTGCCCCCGCACGCGATTGCTCCTCGCCCTTCCCGTCGTCGCTTCCCATGGAAAACTCCCGCGCGTGTGTAGCGGCCGGGCTCCGTACCGGCCGTTTCTGCCATAGTCCCTGGGAACCTTTAGACCCGAAGCCCCCCCCGCCCTCTTTCGTCCGCCGAATTCCTTCCGCCAGCGTGCGCATGAGCTCGATGTATTGCTGGGCATACCGGTCGGCCTGGACCTCGCTGGTGGTGGCCTCGCCCAGAATGTCCATGGTGAAGGCCATCCCCCGGCCGCGCAGACGACGTACTGTTTCAATCGCTTCCCCTGGCGTCTGGCCGGCGATAAACCGTCGGGCCATCCGCAGAGCATTTCGGCGGGCCAGCCGGGCAAGCTGCCGCCCATACCACGCCCCCCTGGCCGCCGATCGCAGCATCCGCCCCACCGGTTCCGGCAAGGGCACATCCTCCCGCAACAGGTATTCCGCCAGGTGCCGGACCACCTCCTGGTCCTCTCGCAGCATGGGCAGCACGTCAATGAACCGGAAGAGTTGCACCTTTCGCCGCGGGTCGGCCGTGGACCACTCCATCAGCCGGTCCAGCCACCACTCCAGCCGCCACGCCCCCACCTCATCCGCACGGGCCCGCTGCAGGATCTCCGTTCCGATCTCGCGGATGCGAGGTTCAGGTCCGCTCTCAGGAAGGATTTCCGCTGGCGCAAGCGTCATGGCCGCTCTCGCAACAGGCAGGAACTCACGGTCCCACCATATTTTAGCCCCGCTCGGGGGTGGAGCGTCCCGCTCGACTTCCTCAGTGTGGGACGGGCGCGAACGTGGCAGCGGTATCCGTGTGGCACCGGCGGCTCGCCAGCGTAATGCCCGGAGCCACCACAGCGGGTGTCGCGCTGCTCAAGAGGTTTTTCACCGCAGAGACGCAAAGGCTTGAGAGAGGAATAAGCGGGCAACGACGTGCAGCCAAACTCGGCCTTGGCCTCGTCTTCACCGTCAATGAGCATGAACGGCATTTACGACATTTCCGGGGAGGAGGACGGGCTGGAGTTCGCGTTTTTTCAGGCGGCCCAGCGTTTGGGCCAGGGGCTTGTCGTTCGTCAGGCAGCCGCTTGTCCGGCTGCGTGGGTGGCTTTCTCCGCTGAGCATCTCGGGCCAAGGCGGCGTCCAGCAGATCCTGGGCAATTCGAAAATCCGTCCGGCGAAGGCTTAAGACCGCTTCCGGCAGGGAGAGCAAGCCCTTGGCGGCCGCAAGCTCCAACACGCCTACAGTCCCGGTGAGCGGTATCCGACTCTGCGAGCCGCCGCTCGCGCGCCCCGGTCATCCGCCAACAGAAGGTCCGCGCCCAATTCGATGGCCAGACAAATAGCCTCCTGCTCGCCCACATCGGGTGCGATCGATGAATCGACCGCGGTGGGCTTCCGAACCTCGAGCCAGGATGGGCCGGCCATCAGCCACGAACGCACAACCTCCGGGGTTTGGGCTTGGGAAAGCTCGCTGGCTACGCTGGGAGGAATGATCACTTCACCAAAGAGCAGGGCAAGGACATCGATATGGCCGATCCGAATAAGGGCGTTGAGCGGCGTCGCATCGGAGACTACGATCATCAGAGCTCCACGTTGAACAGCCTGCTAAGCGTCTTGCGGTCGGCCTCCAGGTCTTCAACGCCGTAGTTCCAGCATACGCCGCGCTTGCCCAACCATTCTTCCGCTTGAATCCGCGTCTGGAGCCCGAGCAGCATGCGCACTTCGCCAAGGGTAAGCCGACCTGTACGGCAACCTTCGATGATGAGACCTTCCTTGGCGGCCTGACTAAGCCCCTCGCCAAACGCCTCGCACAGAATGGCTTCGCTCTCTTCAGGCAGATCGATGCTCAAGGTCATAAAAACCTCCTGGTCCGTTCGGCGCACCGGGAGTCCAAGTCCTTTCATTATATCACATTACAGCACCCTTGAAAACGCCGACCGGGTGTGCCTTCAGCAGATGCAGTTGCAGAGGAAGTACGGCCTATACCACCACCCAATGGCCTCACGATGACCGAATGAGGACCAGCGCTCTCCGGCAATCGCGATGTCCTTCTTCCGTCCCGCTTCCTCCTCGTCCGGAGTCCCCAATGGGAAGCGGGCATAAGCGGATCTTCGACGGAAATCGCCACCGTCGGCGTTCGACGCGCCGTCGGTAAGACGCTATCTTCCGGGGAGAGTATTGGCCGGTACGGGTTGGGCTGCCGACGACGGATGGGCTGGTGGATTGATCTGTTCACAGCCGCGAGCCGGTAATCTTCGTGCTCCCCTTTCGTCTCCACCACCCAGCCCCGCCTCAGCCGGGAACCCCGGCCGTGCTCTCCTCCCATCCGAAAGCCGAAACTCACCGCCCGCAATCCGCCCCCCGACACCACTAACCCGCTTTCCCAACGAGGTTTAACAACCTTGCTTGACAGCCCTCAAAGGGTAGCTCTACAATTCGCCCCGTATGATTACGAACCTGCGAGCATGGACCGCCGCGCTGTTTTTGTGTGTCTGCTGTCTGGCCTTCGGCTGCCGACACGGCATCGATCGCATGCCCTGCGAGGCGGAGAAGCTCGAACAGCTCCGGCTCATGTTGCCCGAGCGGATCAAGATCCAGCCCTTCACCAGCATTCGCAGCTTCGACGATGACCAGATTCCCGACGGCATCCTCCTGGTTCTCCGCCCTGAAGACCGCTTCGGGGATCCAGTCAAGGCCGCGGGGCACTTCTATTTTGAGCTGTGGACTTTCGTGAACGCCTCCGGCGAGCGAAAGGGCGAGCGCCTGGCCTTCTGGGAGCGCACCATCGCTAACGAAAGGGACGTGCGCACCTACTGGACCCACTCCCAGATGTTCGAGTTCCAACTCGCCTGGGTAGGCCAGGGCCTCGGGCAGATCGAACCCGGGCGTAAATTCGTTCTCACGGCCACCTGGCGAACCCCATGGGACACCACCGTCCAAGACGAGTACGTGCTGGAGTTTCACCTGCCCTACGGCGTGCTGCCGGCCGGACAGGAGGAGCTGCCGTCGCCGGCCAACGGACCGCTGGCCCGGCCCGCCACCCGCCCGGCTCCAAACTAAATTGTGCCGCACCCCGCCTGCTGATCACGAAACAGGAGCAGTCCATGAAATCGACCACGCGCTTCGTGTTGCTGTCAGCAATTGTCCTGGCCCTTGGCGGCTGCGCGCAGAAACTGACCTATGAGCGTTTCCAAACCATCTGCCCCGGCGACCCACCCGAGGCCGTCCAAGCCATCCTGGGCAAGCCCTGGATGAAAAGCGTTAATGGCCAGGCCTGGGTCTACCAGGATACTGACCGCGGCATCAACGCCATGATCTACTTCCAGGACGGCCGGGTTACCAGCAAGAAATGGGGCGACCCGGTCCACGGCATTCAAGGCGATCCGGCCGTGACCGCCCCCGGCGAGTCCAAAGAGACGCACATTCAAGAAATTAAATAGCTCAGCTCCGTCTGCGAGTTGCCAATGGGTGGCCCCCTTCAGGCTCGCAGCCTACTATGTTTATAAGTCCTGAAATGCTCTCAAACGCGAATGAGAGCCGTTGAAGGTGACGGGCTGCTCGCTTCGGGCCTGTGCGTTTTCGTGATACGGTTTGGCGCCTGTGTCTCCGCCGGGGGTAGGGCTCCATGGGGATGTTCGGATTCTTCAGAAATGCGATTCCCCTGTTGCGTTGTCCGCGGGATCGGGCCGGACTGCACATACTCCACGAAGACGACGCCAGCGCGGAGCTCATTTTCCACGCTCGACTCGGCTGCGTTTCCTGTGGGGCCGTCTTCACCATCCGCGAAGGCATCCTCGACCTGCTGAACCATCAACCTGATCTTGCCTCCATTCAACAAGCCGAGATCAACGCACGCGACGCCGGCGCCCCCTTATACGATCAACAGATGGCCGAGCGCGGCCATCGAGAAATCCCTTCCACGCTGGCCGCTTTGCCCCCGCTGGAAGGAACGCGGGTCATCGAATACGGCTGCGGCACCGGCCGTCTGACCGGTTCGTTCCTGAAGGCCGATCTGGTGGTCGCCTGCGACTTCTCCCGGGCCTCGCTGGAGATCCTCGCGGCCAAACATGCCAAGGCCCGCAACCTGGCGGCCGTCCTGGCCGACGCCACCACGCTGTACACCGCGCCTGAGGCCTTCGACTGTGCGATCGCCACCCAGCTTATCGAGCACCTCACGCTGCCTCTGCGGCGCCGTTTATTCGGTCATGTGCGCGAAACCCTCCGCCCCGGAGGCATCTTCCTCTCGACCTGCTATTACTACGACCTGCGCACGCGCCTCCGCCGACTCCCTCGCGAAGGTTATCATCGCAACGGCATCTTCTATCATCGCTTCTCTGTCGCCGAGATTCTGGCCGAAATGCAACCCTTTTTCGAAATCGAACATGACCGCCTCATCGACATCACCATCCCCGGTGAAAGGAAACTCGGACTCCAGGCTCTGTTCAGCGCCAATCTCTCCCGTGTCGCCGAGCATATTCCCCTGGTCCGTCAGTTCGCCAATCTGATCCTGGTGTCTGCCCGCAAGCCCGTCGAACCAACGCCCCCCAACATCCCTGCACCCGCGACCGCGCTGGCCTCTGACCTGTAGCCCCCGGCGTCCCTGCCGGCCGGCGTCACCGCAGAAAACCTGTCCCCAACCGCGCCAGTCGGGTATAAGAAGATGATCGTGCGCGATCCTGCGACACGCGTCTGGGCGCGATGCCACGCTGTGTGGGCTGCCGCTCTTGAGCAGCGCGGAACATCCGAATCGTCCCGGCACGGATCGAGAGCCGTGGCACACACATCGTGTGCGTTGTTGTCTCACCATCGCGCACAGGCATTTAAGGCGAGTCGGATGATCTTGCGGCCATCTGCAAAAGGAGAGGCCCATGAACCGTCGTAGCATACTGGCCCTGCTGGGCACGATCGTGGTCCTGTTAACCCTCAACCTCATGGCCCTCGAACCCCGGGACGACGCCAAGCCTATGGTATCCACTCCCAAGCGATGCGTCGGCATCACGTCCCAATCGGTGGACGGGCAATACGCATGCCTGTTCCGCGCCTTCGAAGACGGCAGTGTCGAGCTCATGCGCGTGGATTTGAGGCCGCCTGGGCCGGCTCGTCCGGGGCAGTGGCGCCCGCTGTCGCCGCCCCCGGGTGCGGGTAAGCCGCAGCCGCCTCAGCAGTAACCCAGTATCGAGGAGCATGTTGCATGAAACTGTCTGCCCGCACCGGCATCATCCTGGTTCTGTTCGCTTCATCCGCACTCCGCGCCCAGGCCCCCACCTTCCAGTCACTCATGGATCCGACCATCTTCCCCGATCCCCAGTGTGGCATGCGCGTCGAGGGCGCTGAAATCGAAGGGCCCGTCCTGAACATCCGGACCACCGGGGCCGTGCTCACTTTCGATACCGCTACCGGCATCGCCTCCTTCCAACAGCGGATCGGTCAGCCCCGCGAGGTCGTCCGCCTCCAGATCGGCGATGGCCCCCTTGGCCGCCCCAGGCTCACCCACCGAGGTCAGGGCCTGGCCTTCGCCGAGTTCAGCGCGCCGCGGTTTAACCTACGGGCCAATGGCGACTCGCTCTTCATGCTCCACGCCCTCGAACCGCTTAAAGTCACCGTCCGCCGGAGCATCGAGCCGGGCTTCTCGTCGTCCTGGAAGACCAACCACATTCTGCTGGATGAGTATGGAGGTTTCGGCCTCTACTGCTCGCAGCTTGATCTGGCCGACGGTTTCGACCCTTACGAGCCGGTGACTGCCACCTATCGCCTCCCGGCCGGGGCCGTCCTGTGGATCGGTATTTGCCCGCCCAAGCCCTTCGACTGGGAGCGATCCTTCAAGGATCATGTCGTCTGGCATTGGTCGAACACGCTCGGCTACCCACCCGACGACCTGCTGGCCGCCTGGTCCAAAGAGGGCAATATCGTTTTGCTCCAGGCGGAGGTTATGCTCTGGAAAGACTGGAACCTGGCCTTCGAACCGCGCCTGGGGCCGGCCGAGTTCGCCCGCGTGCGCGAGACCGTCCACCGGCACGGCATGCGCTTCATCGTCTACACGAGCCCCTTTTACTTTCTGCGCAACACGCCCCTTGAGAAACATGCCTTCAACAGCTTCGTGAACTTCACCAACTGGCCGCCCGGCACGCCTACCGGCGAAAACATCGAGCAGTTCATGGCCGAGATCGAGCGCCTCCTGAAGACCCATCGCCCTGACGGCCTCTACTTCGACGGCCAGTACATCGAAAACCCGGCCGCCCTCTACGCCCTGGCCCGCCGCACGCGCGCTCTGCTCGGCGAGGACGGCATCCTCGAATGGCACTCCACCCAGGCCCTCGGCAGTGAACTGTGCTTCCTCCCGCAGGCGGATGCCTACGTGGACTTCATCCTCCGTGGCGAAGGCCGCGATGGCCACTACGACGACTTGACCTACCTGCGTTACTTCGTCTCCGGCTACAACACCAGCAACAGCATCGGCGTCCTCTGCAACAACGGCCCGCGACCGACCCCGGAGCTGCTCCACAGGCTGCTTGCCGTCAATGGTCGGATCCACACCATCGTCTCCTGGCTCACCGAGCCCAAGCTGACCGAACTCATCCGCACCGACTACCACACCCGGCTGACGCCGGCCCTCCGCGAGGAGGTCGAAAGAGGCATTCGGCAACGGCAGGCGGAACTCCCCATCCGCGCCCGAGCCATCCAGGCCGAGCGTCGGGCCCTGTCCACTCAACCCGCCTGGGACGAACCCGGGAAGCTGGCATCCAGCCCGCCTTCTCACCTCGGGGGACAGGCATCCTGCCCGCCTGTGCTCGCCGAGAGCTTCGACGCCCCCCTGGACGGCTGGAGCCCTTCCGTCTCACCGCTTAACCAGGCCCCCTTCACCTTTAAAGACGGCGCCCTGCTCATCTCGGCGAAGGCCCACACCTACGCCTATTTCACGCATACGCTCGACCGCCCGATTCAGGGCTTCGTCGTTCAGCTTCGCCAAGACACCGACGCCGGCCAGTCCTGGGGGCCGGCGATCTGCGTCCGCTGGAAGACCGGCCAGTTCCTCAGGCTCGGCGTGCGTTCCGACGGCCTCATCCAGGCCGACATCAACGGCAATCAGCTTCTGGGCGGCCGATACGCTCGCGGCCGGAGCATCTGGCTGCGCGCCCGCTGGCTGAAGTACGAGGGCGTCATCGAAGCCAGCGACGACGGCCGGACCTTCGAGCGGATCTGGCACTTCCACCCCACTCCGCTCATGAACGCAAACGCCGAGAGCGTCTCCGCAGGCAAAGTCCCCTACAACGGCCAGCCCATCGACCACGAACCCGACCCGGGCCCGGCTGGAACCTGCGCCATCGAGGACCTCCGGCTGTACTGAAAGGCTGTTTAAGAAATGGAGCGCCAGCGATGCCGAGCCGCTTGCGGCCTATCCCCAGCCTCGCACGCAGGATCTGGTCAACGCCTGGGCCTATGTCAACTCGCACCGGGACGAAATCGACCGCCAGATTGCCGAACAGGAGGCGGCCTGACGATTCCTCTCATCGTCTCATCCTCACCGGCGTATACCCGCAGTTCGGCTCCTCAGCGAGGTAATCCCCCGTCGCCGCGTATGCCCGCGCCCGGCAGCCCATGCACACCTTCTTGTACTCGCAGATCCCGCACTTGCCTTCCAGCTTTGAGTCATCCCGGATATCCGCGAATACCCGGCTCTCGCGCCAGATGATCGGCAACGGCGTGTCCTTGATATTCCCCGAACTCACCGGCAGATATCCGCAAGGAAACACCTCACCGGTGTGCGACACGAAACACACGGCCTGACCCGCCAGGCACCCCTTGGTCATCGCGCTCATGTCCCCGCCGGGATGGCCGCCCGGCCGCCCGCCGCTCCGGGGGGCGGGCATCCCGCCCGCCTCATCCTCTCGGGAGCCGGCCATCTCGCCCGCCCTTTGCCCCGTTAACGAGTGAGGACTCCGGGAGGGTTCTTGCACGGCCGGCCCCATGCTGCGATGTGGATGGGCACTGGCCGGCATCGCCGGCCCGCCGGCCTTGGCCCGCTGCCGCATGACCCGGAAGTAGTGTGGCGCGCAGGTCACCTTCAGGTGAAGCTTGTTCTCCAGGCTCCGGTCATACACCCAGTGCAGCGCCTTTTCGTACTTCTCCCCGTCCAACATGATCGACGCGTCCAGCTCCATCCCGCAGCCCACCGGCACGAGCATGAAGATGTGCAGCGCATCGGCCCCCAGGCCCATCGCCAGCTTGTACATGTCATCCAGCCGGGCGTAATTGTGCTGGGCTACGGTGGTGTTCATCTGCACCGACATCCCCGCCGAGCGCAGCATCTTGAACCCCGCGACGGAAGAGTCGAACGCTCCGTCGATGGCCCGGAACCGATCGTGCGTAGCCGCATCTGGCCCGTCGAAACTGATAGACACCCGCTCAAAGCCCGCGGCCACGATCTGCCGGGCGATCCGCTCGTCCATGATGGTGCCATTGGTGGCCAGGGCCATCGGCAGCCCCTGGGCCCGCGCCTCATGGGCCAGTTCAAACAGGTCCGGCCGCATCAGCGGCTCGCCCCCCGAAAACACCAGGATCGGCCGTCCGGTCTCCGGCAACGAGCGAATAAACGCCTTCGCCTGCTCGGTGGTCAGGTCGTTCTTGCTCAGGGCTTGCGACACATCCAGCCGCCGGCAATGCACGCAGCCAAGATTGCAGGCGGTGGTGGTCTCCCAGAAAACCAGGCGCAGGGCCGGGGCGGGTGTGGAATGCGTGGCATTAACCATCGTGTTTCATTCTAAGTTCAAGCGCGAAAATACGGAAGCCCGACACCGGCCTCGCCTGCAGCTCATCAATGTTCGGGCTCCCGCCCTGGCCGTCCTTACTCTTTCGCTCAGGGTTCTGTGCGGAACGTGAAGATCCCGAACCGTGGTGGTACGAAATACATCACCGATGCCGGTTGAACAGTCTCAGTTCGTGTTTTCGTGCTTTCGTGATTACGATAACGCCGTTCAAGCCGGTTACGCCATCGGCCCCGGCACGTCTGCACGAAAGGAGGACATGAATGGCTTGCCAGCGCCGTCCCAAACGCGACATCGAAAAGGAATACCCGCTCAAGCAATTCATAAGCAAGCTACGGCGTCTGGCCGACGCCCTCGAAAACGGAAAACGGTTCCGTATTCAAGTCGCCTCCCAGCGGGTGACCATCCCCCCTGACGCGATCATCAACATCGAGCACGAACGCGGCGGTAAGGAAGAAGAGATCGAATTCCAGCTCAAATGGCGTGTCGACCCCGACGCCAAGTGAGGCCGGTGGCTACCCGCCCCTGCATCCCGCCCTCCTGGATGCATGGAAAACCCGCCACTTTGATTTCCGCCGTTCTGTTCCGGCCCCCCCGGACTGAACAGCGGAAGTGTTATACGCCCCGGCCACTGCACAGCCCGTCCGCCACAAACATAAGACCAGCACCCGCAACCACTTACATCCATCACTGCTTTCACCGTCCCCATTCCGTCCCCTCTCGCCCCTCAGTCCCCTTGTCCCCTTGTCCCCTTGTCTCCTTGTCCCCTTGTCGTCCTGTCCCTCTGTCCCCTTGTCTCTCCATCTCTCACACTCTCCATCTCTCCCACTCGCCACCCTTCCCGCGCCACCCGCACCCTACCACCCCCGCCCCCCTCCGACTATCCTCTCCCAAGCGAGAAACCAACTGGAAGGATCCTCATGCCTCACTGGCTCGATGAACTCAACCCTGCCCAGCGCGACGCCGTCACTCACGGCGACGGGCCGCTCCTGATTGTGGCCGGCGCCGGCACAGGCAAAACCAAGACCCTGGCCTGCCGGGTGGCCTGGCTGGTCGAGCACGGCACGCCGCCGGAGCGCATTCTGCTGCTGACCTTCACCCGCCGGGCCGCCGCCGAGATGATCACCCGTGCCGGCCACCTCACCGGCGCCCAGACCACCGGCAAGGTCTGGGGCGGCACGTTCCACGCGGTGGGCAACCGCCTGCTGCGGTACTACGGCCGGGCCATGGGCCTTCCGTCCGACTTCACCGTTATCGACGCCGCCGACGCGGCCGATCTCATGAATCTCATCCGCGGCGAGCTCGGCCTGGCCAAGGGCGACAAGCGCTTTCCCCGCAAAGAAACCCTGGCCGCCATCTACTCGCGAACGGTCAACGCCGAGAGCAAGCTCGCTGCCACGCTCAAGGGCTACTTCCCCTGGTGCGCCCAGTACGAAGAGCCCATCCGCCAGATCCTCCAGGTCTACATGCAGCGCAAGCGCGAGCAGAACGTGCTCGACTACGACGACCTGCTGCTGTACTGGGCCACGTTGGCCGAATCACAGGAACTGGGCGACACCGTCGAACGCCGATTCGACCACATCCTCGTCGATGAGTACCAGGACACCAACGCCGTCCAGAGTCGCATCCTGCGGAACATGCGCAAGACCAACCACAACATCTGCGTGGTTGGCGACGACGCCCAGTCCATCTACTCGTTCCGCGCCGCCACCGTGCGCAACATCCTCGATTTTTCCAAGCAGTTTCCCGGCACGCGCATCGTCACGCTGGAGCAGAACTACCGCTCCACGGAGCCCATCCTGGCCGCCTCCAACGCGGTCATGGCCCGTGCCCGCGAGCGCTTCACCAAGAACCTCTGGTCGCAACGGCCCTCTCATCAGAAGCCGTTGCTGATCACCTGCATGGACGAGGCCGAGCAGAGCGAAGAGGTCTGCCGGAACATCCTCGCCCACCACGAGCGCGGCATCCCGCTGCACCGCCAGGCGGTCCTGTTCCGCGCCGGCTATCACAGCGATATGCTGGAAGTCGAGCTGACCCGCCGGCACATTCCCTTTCACAAGTACGGCGGGCTCAAGTTCGTCGAAGCCGCCCACGTGAAGGACATGCTCTCCTTCCTGCGCATCCTGGAGAACCCTCACGACGAGATAAGCTGGTTCCGCGTGCTGCAACTCCTCGAAGGCATCGGCCCAAGATCCGCCCGGCGGATCATGGACCACCTCGGCGTCCGGGGGGGTGGGGCTCGTGCCCGGCGTGCTGAACCGGCGGGCGCGCATCCTGCCAAGCGTTCTGAATCGGAGGGCGGGCATCCTGCCCGCCTTTCAGGGGTTCAGGGTTCGGGGTTCAGGGTTCAGGAAGGCGCGGCAGCGCTTCCCCAGGAGGATTCCGGGCAAGGGGCGAAAAAGGCAGGTGAGGCGGCCGCCGCCCGGGGCGCGGAATTGGCCGCGTCTGCGTCGCCCTTGCGGCGACTCTTCGAGACACCGCCTGTTGTCCCGGCCGCTGCCGCCAGGCAGTTTGAACAGCTTCGCCGTGCCCTGGCCGATTGCTGCGGATTCGTCTTGAAGCACTCCCGGGCCAAAGGCCCCCGAGCCCGAAGCGCAAGCGAGGGACAGGCCGACGACGGAGACCCTCGCTCGCGCGTCGGGCTCAGTTCCGCGGGCGAGCCGGACGACGCCGACCCCGCCCCCCGCCCCGGCGAACTCCCACCGGCCGTCCAGGTGGAGCGTATCCGCCGTTTCTACGAACCGCTCTTCCAGAAGCTTTACGACAACGCCACCATCCGCCTGCGCGACATCGAGCAGTTGGAGCAGATCGCCGCCGGCTATCGCTCGCGGGCCCGCTTTATCACCGATTTGACGCTGGATCCACCGACGTCCACCTCCGATCTGGCCGGCCCACCGCACCTCGACGAGGATTATCTCGTCCTGAGCACCATCCATTCCGCCAAGGGTTGCGAGTGGGACGTCGTGCACATCATCCACGCCGCCGACGGCAACATTCCCTCAGACATGGCCATCCAGGACCAGGACGGCGTCGAGGAGGAGCGCCGCCTCTTCTACGTGGCGATGACCCGGGCCAAGGACATGCTCTACGTCTACTTCCCGTTACGCTACTACCGCGCCCGCATGGGCCTCGGCGACACGCACCATTACGCCCAACTCACCCGCTTCCTCGCTGAAGGCCCCAAGTCATTCTTCGACCAACGCGGCGCTGCCGGCTTCACCCGCGAAGGCGCGCAGGCCGCGAAGCCGATCCCAAGCGCTCAAAAGGTGAATGACTGGGTCAACAAGCTGCTGGAGTGAGGTGAAGACGGATGAAGGATGCCGGATGATAACACGCAGCCTCGGTGCTGCGCGGGGTGGCCCAGGTTCTCCGAACCTGGGCTCGCGATTTCATCGGCTGCGAGTATGGCGAACATTTCATGCAAACGAGGGGTCTTTAACGCACAAATCATGAACCCACCTTCGGAGAAGGTGGGCCACCCGCAAGAGACTCTGTGGCTCCACTATCGCGCGGGGGTGGCCCAAGGTTCTCTGAACCTGGGCTCGCGATTTCATGGGCTGCGAGTATGGCGAACATTTCATGCAGACGAGGGGCCTCTGACGCACAAATCTTGAACCCACCTTCAAAGAAGGTGGGCCACCCGTTCCACCCGAAGAAGGTGGGAGCCCGTCCATTTTCTCTCCGTGCCCTCTGTGGCCTCACCGCCGCCCCGGTTTTCGTCGTGCCGCGAATACCTCTTCCAGCGCCCGGCGAACGCTCCGGACCATCTCCGCCCGGAACTGCGGCTGCTCCAGCGTCCCCTCGACATGCACCTCCATCAGCTCGCGAGCCACGCCCTCGACCAGCTCACTGAGCACCTCCATGCGTGGCAGCCGGAAGGCGCTGCCCACCAGCAGCGTCAGGTCCATCGCCTGGGTCGAGCTGTTCACCCGACCGGCCCCCACCATGGAGAGCGACTTGCCACGCAGATCGATTTCCTGGAGCAGCACATCATCCCCATCGATGGCGTAGGCGAACCGCGCATCCTCGAAGGCGTTGTCGTCGCGCTGGCCGTGGACGAGTTGAAAGATGGAGAATATCAATGGAATGCGGGCCATCTGCGCCTGCCGGATGAACACGCTCCCCCCGCCATGCCGGCTGTCGGGATCGCCAAACCGGCCAGCCAGGGCCAGGCTGCCGTCCACGGTCCCTTTGGTGGTCACGGGCGGCTCGTCGGGCCGGCGCTTGGCGTTCAGGAATTCCTCCAGCGACATTCCCCGCGTCGCCAGCGAAAGTCCGAACGTCGGCCGGCCGGTGGCATAGTTCACCTCCAACTCGCCGAGCACGTCGCCGCCGTAGAAGCCGCCCCGCAAGTCGGTGATGCGCAGCCGGGGATCCCCCGCCGGCCGGGCCATGTGGCCCCGGACCTCAGTGATCAACCGGCCATCCACCCGGGCTTGCGACAGTGTAAAGTCCAGGTCCAGCGAGACGCTCTCCGCCATCCCCCCCCGGCCGCTCACCCGTCCGGTCAGGTCGGCCAGTTCGCTACCCACATAAATGGTGAGGCCGTCCAGATCGGCGGCCCCTTCGGCCGTCCATTGGCTTCCCCGGGCGTCATACGAGAAGATCAGCCGGCTGATGGAAATATCCGCCTTGCCCGTCGGCTTCACATCGTACCACAGCCGGCGAAGCCGCCAGGGCACCGCCTTGCGAAGCGTCTCCGAAAAGGTAAGCCCGCGGATCTGAAGCGACATCTCGCCGGCCAGCGCGGCCTCCTTCATGTCCATACGCCCGTCCAGCTCGAACTTCATGCCCTCATGCCATGCGCTGACGTTCTCAAATTTCACGCCCTCCGGCGTGAACACGAACCGCCCATGCACCCGCGTCAGGGGCAAGGGGAATGCCTCCAGCATGGCCGTGCAATCCAGGGGCTCGATGATGGCCGTGTAGTGAACCTCCGGCAACGCAGGCTGCGAGGCGGGAAGCGTGGTCGGCCGGGATGCCGCCGTGCCGGCAGGAAGAGTGGCAGACCCGGCAGAAGCATCGGTTTGAGCTTCACCCGGAGAGGCAGAGGGAGCCGAGAGTCGTACTGAATCAGAGGTGGAAGCCGCGACTACGGCCTTCTGTTCGTAGGTCAAATCCAGCCGAACCGCCCCACCCGGGTTCACCGACTGCCAGATCGGCCGGACCGCCTCCGGCAGTGCTCCGCGCAAAGTCTCATCCAGGAGCAGCCGCTGGCTGGTCACGCGCAGCGACAGGTCTTGATCGTCCGGCCGTATACCGACCTGTCCGGTCAGCGCCACTGTCGAAGCTCCGAAGCGCCCGCTCAGCGACTCGATGGCAAGCTGCTCGGGCCTGATACCGATGCGGGCGTGCACGTCGGTCAGGCACACCGGCGTCTGGGGAACGCTCAACTCGCCCCCGTCTAGGCTGGCCGTCAGGTCATACACCACCTCCGCCGATTCCGGCGGCGTATAGATCCGCCCGTGAACCGCTACCTGCCCACGCGGCGCAAGTCGCTCATACATCAGCCGGGCGTCCGGCGGAAAAGCCTGGGCCAACTTTTCATCAAGCGGCACGGTCCGGGCATCCAGCCGGAGATCCACCACGGCCGGCCCTTCCGAACCGCGCTGCACCCGGCCGCTCACCTCCACCCGGGCCGGCCCGTTGGCTCCCCGCACCCGGTCCAGTTCAAAACCGCCATTCTGAATGCGCAGCCGTCCGGCCAGCCCTTCGAGCGGATACGGGAAATCCTCGAACCGCACCGCTCCGTCCAGGAAATGCACATCCACCACGGCCTTCCAGGGATTCTCTGACAGCGACAGGCCATGCGGCTTGGGATCGCGATGAAGCTGCACGTCGAGGTCCATGCGGGCGCGCGTATTGAACATCGCGATCAGCTCGCGGTCGCGTTCATCCAGGCAGCGGGTCAGGTCGTCATCCAGCTCGATCGAGGTGGCCTTGATGTTTACATCCAGGCCCTGGTTGTTGTAGCCGTTGACGATCCCATTGATCACCGCCCGGCCACCGCCGTGAACACCCGTGAACTCGCGCAACTCGATCCGGCCGTCCGGGCGAAAGTAGATGCAGCCCGACAGATCGTACAACCGGTACGGAAAGCGGAAATAGCGGGCCGACGCGCCGCGGGCCGTGAGCAGACCATCCACGAAGCGGATGCCCTTGTCCTTGCCGGGTAGCTTCTGAAAATGCAGACGGAAATCGGCCCGGCCGCGCGGGTCGTAATCCACCACGAACTCGCGCAGGTGAAACCACCGCTGGGCAAATCGCCGCTCCGCCGCCGGCGCCTGCTCGTCGTTCACCGGCAGGGTCACGCCCCTCACGTCCACGTGCACGTCAAACCCCAGGTCGTCCACCGTGAATCCGTCGGCGTTGAAGGTCACCGTGCCTTTGAGCCGCATGGGCGCGTCGCGAAACAACCCGGAAATGTCCAGCGTGGCCCGACCATAGCTGACCTGCACCGTGCCGCCGACCTGACTGAACTGAATGAAGCGTTCGCTTGCGGGCAGAGGCTTCTCTACCTCGTCGATCGGCACCGAGAGGCTCGCGTCCCGCAGGATCAGCCTGGCCTCGCCCCCGGTCCGCGGATCGAACCGGATCGACTCGGCCCGCACATACCCGCGCAGGCCGAGCACGTCGAGCTGGCGCAGGATATGCGCCGGCGCCGAACCGGCCAGGTCCTCCACCGACATGGACGGCACGCTGCCGGCCACCGCCAGCGTGCGCATGTTCACCCGCAGCCGCCCCTCCTCCGTCTTCAACGGATCCTCCATGTCGAATACCCGGACGATCCTCAGGTCATACGTTTCGCTGTCCGACGATGCCGGCTGGGCGTCCGCCCACAGCGACTGGGCCGCTCCCGCGGACCGGCCACGCTCATCGAGCCGGTGCTGCACCACGCGCAGGTTGCGCAGTCGCAGCACCGGCAGCCGGATGGCCTGCCGCGGAGGTCGTTGCGGCCGCTGGTTGAGCAGTACCTGCCAGTTGCGCGCGTCGTCGGTCAGGCGGTGAATAAGCGTCAATTCCGGGTCCACGGCCACGATCTCGGGCACCACCAGGTTGCCGGTGAGCAGGCTGAACGGATGCAGTCTCAGGTATAGGCTGCGGGCCCTGAAGATCGTCCGGCCGGCCAGCGTATTGTCGTGCGGGTCGAAGCGGGCCTCCTCCGGTATTGCCACCGTGACGCCCCTCAGGTCGATGCCGCGAAAAGGATTGAGGCGGAGCTGTGCGATGCGAACCTCTCCCCCGCTGAAGTCATGCAGCCACCGCTCGGCATAACTCCGCAGGCGTTCTTCGTCCGTCAGATGAAAATAGAGGAACGCGCCGCTGCCCAGCAAAGCCAGTCCGAGCAGTCCCAGGATCGCGCGCAGGCGCGACACCCGCCGGCGAAACGGCCGATTCGGTCTCCAGGTTTTCTCGGCGCGATCACGCACGGGTTTTCACCGACTACCGCTCCTGCCGGGGGCGTGCATTCCGCCTTCCTTAAGGCGTGCAAGATGCGCGCCCCCCGGGCGCACGGCCTCTTCCAACAAACAGCATTGCCACGGCCCCCAACCCCGCTGCCGACAGCACCACGACGAACGGCATCACCGGCACCCGGTAACGCACGCTGCCCACGTAAATCATGTGCAGCAGGGTGAACGCAATCACCGGCAGCAACAGCAGCAGCCAGTCCGCCGCCGGCCGGCGACAGCGCCACCAGCCGATCGCCGCGAACCCCAGCGCGGGCAGCATCCAGGCCGCGCTGACCAGGGCGATGAATCCGCTGCTGTATTCCTCGACGTTGGGTATCGGACTCCAGGTGCGAAGGAACTTCCGCCAGGCCAACCGCAGCACGCGCATCGGGTCACGGCGGGCCTCTGCCAGGGCCCGCTCCTGGAAATACTCGTTCCATTGCACTTCGCCGAGGCCTTGTACGTCCGGGGCCTCTTTGGTGTGGGCCAAGTCGCTGCCGCCGGTTGCGCCGGGTTGCAGGCCGTCGTAGAGGGAAATACCTCCCCGGGTCGAGAGCCAGTGCCACCGGCCGATGACGGCCCGGTTGCGCGCTGCCCAGGGCAGAAGCCCGATTATCACCACCAACGGAATGACCGCCGCCTGAACTACCACCTTGCGATCGAACCGCCTCAACACCACCAGCGCGACCGGCGTCAGAACCACCAGAATCGCGGCCGACGGCCGGAGCATAATCGCCAGCCAGAGAAACAGGCCCGCACAGATCGCCTCCGCAAACCAGCCGCGCCCCGTTTTCGGCGGGTGCTTCTGCATAAAAATCCATGCCGTCACCAGCACGGCCGCAAACAGCGCCTCGGTCAACAGCAGGCCGGAGAAAAACACCAGGAACGGATCGAATGCCGCACCCAACCCGGCTAGCCCGGGAATCAGCAGACTCTCACGCGCGGGCATCACGGCCGCGTCGGCCGTGCCGGTGCATGGTCGGCCATCAACAGGCTGCGCGCCGTCAGCACTGCGCGTCGAGTCGTGGCATAGAGCCCCATCGCCGGGTTGGCCCGGCCTTCCCGCAAGAAATTGCCGGGCCAGCAGGAACGTCGCGGGCGCCACCCAGGCCGCGAGAAGGGCCTGGGCGATGCGCGCCCAGAGCAATGGCCGGGGCAACCCCTGAAAGATCGCCAAAAACGCGGGATACCCGGGCATGTACGTGGCCCGGTAGCCAAACTCGTCAATCAGGCCCTCCCCGGCCGCCAGGGAACGGGCGCTCAATACGTACGCCTCTTCGTCGGGATAATCGAGATGTTCGGCCCGGCCCTCCGGCCCCCAGCGAACCAGGACCCAGCCGACGCGCAAACCGGCCGCCAACAGGAAGAGGAGCAGGAGCCCTGTGCGGACCCGGCCGGCCGCGTTGTCTTTTCGAGGCCGCAGGCTCATGTGCGCTCCCGGGCGTCCAGGGGGCGGGCCCGCAAACGCAGGATCTGCTGCGTCCCGCGATGCAGCCGCACCCGGTCATCGATCCGGAACGGCACCAGCCAGATAGGGCCGAGCTGATCGCATAGCACCACCGACCGGTCGCGCAGGGCCGGATCAATCTTTTCATCGATAAAGAAGTCGGAGAGCTTCTTCATGCCCGTCATACCCAGCGGAAGGAAGCGGTCGCCGGGTTTGCGGGCCCGGGCCACCAGCGGCGGGCGCACCTCCGCGGCATCGAGCCATTCCTCATAGTTGGCCTGCCCGCGTCCGGTCTGTCGGCGGATGTGCTCGTCGATGAGCGTCTCGTTCGCTTCGATCAATTCGGCGGAGATCTCCATGCCGAAGGCCGGCAGCAGGGTCGTGCCGTTCATCGATACGCGCATCTGATCGGCCAGCGGCTCCACCGGCGCGCCAGTCGCCGCTTCGAAAACCAGGCGCGCGTAGCGTCTCGACACCCGGAAGCCGCCCGGCAGATCGAGCGTCTTGTTGCCCTCGCGCCCGGCGGCCAGGTTCGCGACCGCCTCAAGATGGCCGTAGGTCAGCTCCTGCTCGCCGATGCCCAGCCGCAACAGGGCGTGGCGGACCACCTGGGCGCGCATAACCTGCGGCTTGCGCGCCAGCAGGTCCGCGTGCAGGGTAAGCTGACGATCGTCGTGCGAGACCACCAGCGATTCCAGCAGCCGCTCGCTGGTCTCGCTCAGGTAGGCGTCGGCCCCGCGGGCCTGTTCACCCAGCCGCAGCAGGGCTTCGTCCACCTGGGGGTTGAACTTCTCGCGCAAGAGCGGCAGGACGATGTTGCGGATACGGTTGCGGGTGAACTCGGACGAATGGTTGGTCGCATCCACGCGCGACTCGATGCCCCGCTCGGTGAGGTAGTCCATGATTTGAGCCCGGCGAAACGCCAGCAACGGCCGGATGATGCGAATGTCGCTTCCGGGCCGGATGGGCCGCACCGGACGGATACCGCCCAGCCCACGCAGGCCCGTCCCGCGGATGATCCGATGCAGGATGGTCTCCGCATTGTCGTCGGCGTGGTGGGCCATGGCCACCGTCCGCGCGTCCAGCTTCAGACAAAGCCGCTCCAGGAACTCAAATCGGCATTGCCGGCCGGCCTGCTCCACGGAGGTCCCCCGCTCCCTGGCCACGGCACGCACATCCACCGACTCGATCGCGACCGGCAGGCCGAGCTTCCGGGCCAGCGATTCCACAAAAGCGGCGTCCGCATCGGCATCAGCCCCGCGAAGCTGATGGTTCAGATGGGCGACGTGAAGTCGCAGGCTCCAATCGCCGACCCCTTTCAGGCTGTGCAGCAAATGCAATAGAGCCACGGAATCGGGCCCGCCAGAGACCCCCACCACCACGGTCTCATCGTGAGCCAGCAACCGGCGGTCCACCAACAACTGAGCAAACTGGGCTTCAAGATCAGATTTCGGCATAACTCGTCGTCTTCTCGGCGGCAGGCCTCCGGCCCACCTTTTATGTTGGAGACAGGCACCCTGCCCACCTCTGTCTCGGAGGGCGGGCATCTTGCCCGCCTCACTTCTACGCGAAGCGAGCAAGTACGGATCGTCAGGCGTTCAACGCCCGCCCGCAATTATCGCAGAAATTGGCGTCGAAGTCATTCCCATGACCGCAGTTGGAGCATTCCTGGGGACGGACCAGGGCCGAGCCGCACTGGGAGCAGAACCGGGCGTCGGGGTCATTCTTGTGCAGGCATCGGAGGCAGGCAAGCTCAGCCGGGGGAGCGGGCTGGGCCCCGGCTATGCCGTCATGCACGGCTTTTGCTATCTGGCGGATGCTGTCCTGTGATTCCCGAGCGGCGTATTTCAGGGTGTCGGTCGCCACCGGCGTGATTTCCGCCGATTTATAGCGTGCGATTTTGCCCATGTAGCCGGCCTTGGTGATCATGACCCCGAATCCCAGGAGCGGCAACCCGACGAAGGCACACCAAAAGAATCGCGGCGGCTCAAACGATCCGAAGCTCGAGAAGAAACTGACAAAGCCAACCAGCGCGAACAGCCCGCCAACGACCGCAATCAGCGGACCAACCACGCGCAATGCATCCCGTGTGGATTCATGATCGGAGTCAATCTGGCTGGGGCCCGGCATCCGCACACCTCCTCTCAGGGCCACCAGTATAGCGATCACCCCGGCGAGAGCGATTCTAATTTTGTGGAATTATTCAACCGCGGATCCACGGCTGCCCCCCCACCCCACCGCTTCGGGTGGCCCAGGTTCTGCGAACCTGGGTTCGCGATTTGGAGGGGCCCTGAGGATCGCTGTCACACCCGGCGGAGGTACGACTCCGAAATCAAAAATCGAGAACCCACCTTCAAAGAAGGTGGGCCACCCCATTAGACAACCTCGCGTGCGATAGGTGCGAAAAAGGATTC
>Ga0116188_1000055_pt1 | contig 122931 bp, 127 predicted proteins | sample AD_JPNTR2_MetaG_FD_89807 | JGI IMG/M metagenome (GOLD analysis project Ga0116188, IMG submission 89807) | Active sludge microbial communities of municipal wastewater-treating anaerobic digesters from Japan - AD_JPNTR2_MetaG | ecosystem: Engineered > Bioreactor > Anaerobic > Digestate | place...
CGGTCACGAATGGCATGTGGGATAAACAGACGGGACAGGTTCGTTTTTGTCGACTGATCCGGACGCCGACGAGCCGGCCTTCGCGGGTCCATGCCGCGGAAACGGCAGCGGAACTGGAGCCCGGCCGCTACGGGTGAACGGCCGGTACAGAGCCCGGCCGCTACCGCGCGCATCGAGAACGGCAGTATGGATTGCAGTATTGAGAACGGCCGGTACGGAGCCCGGCCACCACAGAAGATGCCCGCTTTGCGCTGTAGGGTTCAAGCAATCGACGACAGCGGGGCAACCAACAACCAGGCAGGAACCTGCCGAAGTCTGCAACGGGGACTGACTCAGACCTTGCGGTAAGGTGTTCGGGCCGCCTGGGTGCCGTCCGGCAGGTCCACCAGCTCATAGTCGCCGAACAGGTTAGGGGCCTCTTTTTGGAGTACCCGGACCATTTCTCCTGCCACCTTCCGGATTTCCACCTCGGCGAATTCGCTGCAGCGCATTTCGATGAAATGCCGCAGCGCTCGCGCGTTGGCGGTCACGAAGATCTTGGTTTCCGTCGCATTGGGCAGCACGGAGCGCGCCGCTTGCCGGGCCATCTTCCGCCGGAGGGTCTTGTCCTCCACATCGGCGAACTTACCCATCAGCCCTTCGACGAGCTGGCAATAGGCCTCATGTGACCGCTGGATGGCCTCCAACCAGATGGCATGAAGCTGGGGATCATCCGCGATGCAGTCGGGTTCGATGAAGTCGGCGGTGGACTCGTCCACGTACCGCTGAGAGAGCTGCGAGTAGCCGAATCCTGCTCGATGCCGCACCAGCTCATGGGTAAAGCTTCGGGAGACGCCGGTGATCAGCAGGTTGAAGACGGCGTGCTCCAACACGCTGCCATGACCCACTTCCAGAATGTGGTGGAGATACGCGCTATTGCCGCCGGGACGGGGCTTCGCAAAGCTCATGTAGCAGACCCGGCCGGCGACCTCACAAAGCTTTTCTCCGGCCACATCCGTGTCGGTGGTCCAGTGACTGACGCCATGATCGGCCAGAAACCGGTCGATTCCGGCGTTGTCCAGCGACTGGCGGCCGACAAGGTAAATCTTGGGGTTCCGAATGATTTTCAAGGGCTGCCTCCGGACTAAGACTCCGTCCCATAAACTGCCAATGCATCAGCCAGCGGCAGGCATTGAGGCCATATCAGCGGTCACTGGCACGTTCCCGCGCCGCTCAAGCGTAACGGCCCACGCGCTTCCGGGACAGGCTCTGCAATATTGGCGCTGTACTGTATACCGACCCGGGCCGGCTGGGAACAGGAGAATGCCTGAGCCGCAGGGGGATCCGCTGTGATTTCTCCTGATTTCACATGTATTTAAGGTTTTCACCTTCTGGTCTTTTGGGTTTCCGAAGCGCAAGATGCACAGGTGCGGCGGCTTTAACGTTGCAACAATAGGAAAAGTGGCTAATGCCGGCCCGAATCGAAGATTACATCGGAACCGTGACCGTCGCGGACGGCGCCTGGGGTACCGAGCTGGAAAAACTGGGCTGTCCGGCGGGGGCCTGCCGGGAGGAGTGGAACCTCACCCATCCGGAGCTGGTTCAGGAGGTCGCCGAATCATACGTCTCGGCCGGGGCGCGAATCATCCTGACCAACACCTTTGGCGCCAACCGGTTCACCCTTGGGCGACACCACAGTGCGGACAAGGTGAAGGAGCTCAACCGGGTCGGGGCCGCTATCAGCAAACGGGCGGCCGGCAACAAGGCCCGCGTGTTCGGTTCGATGGGGCCGACGGGCAAGATCGTCCTGCTGGGGGAGGCCAGCGAGGGCGAGATCTACGAAGCCTATCGAGAACAGGCCGAAGCCCTGGCCGAAGGGGGGGCGGACGGTCTGGTCATCGAGACCATGAGCGAACTGGCCGAAGCGGTCACGGCCGTCAAGGCGGCCAAGAGGACCGGGCTGCTGGTCGTGGGCTGCATGATCTTCGACTCCGGCCAGGACCGGCTCAACACCATGATGGGCGTGACTCCTGAATGGGCGGCCAAAGCCCTCGAGGATGCCGGGGCGGACATGGTCGGATGCAACTGCGGAATCGGTATTGCCAACTACGTCAAAGTCGCAGAGTTGCTCCGGGCGGCGACGCGCAAGCCCCTGTGGGTCAAAGCCAATGCCGGCCTGCCTGAACTGGAGGGCGGCCGGGTCGTGTACCGTACGACCCCGGATGACTTCGTGGCCAGGGTCCGCGAACTGGTCCAGCTCGGGGTCAACGTGATAGGGGGCTGTTGTGGCACCGGCCCTGAACACATCCGGGCCATCGTGGCTGACCTGACCTGACGTCTTTCCATTCCGGTTTGACTCCCCGCGACGAATCGACTAAAAGGAAGCAGCCCCCCTCGGTATTCCAAGCCGTTTGGCTGCCGGTCGCTTGCGTTGGGTGTTGCTGAATTCGCACGGCCGCGGAAGGCTGATTATTTAGTCAGGATTACGGGATGTCGGAATCGATCGCGGAAGGTACGTTCGAACTACAACAGGAGAAAGGGTGGGGATTCCTTCGCTCCGCCAAACGCAACTATGCGATCCATCAGGCTGACCCGCTCGTCCCGGCGGAGTTGGTGCGTCGCTTCGACCTTCGTGGCGGCGAGACAGTTATCGGGCCGACTCGACGGGGCTCCGGGCGCCAACATGGGGTACAGGCCCAGTTTTCCCTGGTGACCGTGGACAAGATCGACGGAATGGCCCCTGACGCCCGGGGAGAGCTGCAACGCTTCAACGAGCTGACGGTGATCGACCCGCGCCAGACCATCCGTTTTGAAACCCCCGGCGGGCCGCTGACCATGCGGGTGCTCGACCTGATGACTCCCATCGGGCGGGGCCAGCGGGGTCTTATTGCCGCTCCGCCCCGGACAGGCAAGACCATCCTCCTGCAGCAGATGGCGGCCGGCATCGCCGCCAATCACCCGGACATCTACATGATGGTCCTGCTGATTGATGAGCGTCCCGAAGAGGTGACCGAAATGCGGCGCACGGTGCGTGGGGAAGTGGTCTTCTCCAGCAACGATCAGAACATCGCCAGCCATATTCGGATCGCGCGCCTGATGATCGAAAAGGCCAAGCGGATGGTCGAGACCGGCCAGCACGTGCTGATTCTGCTGGATTCGCTCACCCGTCTCGGACGGGCCTTTAATGCGGGTATCAAGTCCTCCGGCCGGACCATGAGCGGCGGCGTGGACATCCGGGCCCTGGAAGAACCCAAGGCTATTTTCGGCGCGGCTCGCAACATTGAGAACGGCGGATCGCTGACCATCATGGCCTCCGCCCTGATCGAAACCGGCAGCCGGATGGATGAGCTGATCTTCAACGAATTCAAGGGAACGGGGAACATGGAGATCATGCTCAGCCGTGACCTGGCTAATCTGCGCATCTGGCCGGCCATGGATCTCAACCTCTCCGGCACCCGCAAGGAAGAGCTGCTGCTGGGTAAAGAAGCGGTGGAAAAGATCTATCGACTCCGGCGGCAACTGGCTCCGCTTCCGCCCCCCAAGGCCATGCAGACCCTGCAGGAGTGGCTTGCAAAAACCCCTTCGAACCAGGCATTTCTGGACAGCCTGGCCAAGTAAAGGTTGATGAGGTCGTGTCACGGGGGATCGCCTCTGGGCATCCTGGTGAGTGAAACGAGTCCCCAAAAAGGGCGTGCGGCACCCTGTAGTTCTTGGCGCGGTCAAGGGTGCCGCAGCGAGTGGAAGATCGGTTAAAAATCAGGTCCCGCTCATGCTCTGCCACCGATATATCGTGGCGAGAAACCTGAGGCTTTAGCTTAAATTCTTGTTCGTGAGCTTGAGGCTGCTCTTGGTGCTTGCCACCACGACTCACATCAAATTATACGTGTGAGAGCGCCATTTGGTAGCACAGCATTCACGAATTCTAGCATTTTTTAGACCATTTCCCGGTTTCCCGCGAAAAATGCTCCAAACACTTGGAAGGGCGTAGATTAGCCATCCGTGCAGACTCAGGGGCCCGTCGCACAGGTGTTGCACGGAGTCAACGGAAGCGCGCGACAGAGTTTCTTTTCGGCAACATTCATGCCGACATCCTGAGTCTCGGTGGACTGTTGAAACCGATGCCTGAAGTCCCCGTTCTCCGGCAAGATGATGTCATCAAAAGCGTGCCGCTCGCCCCGGACGCGCGTGGGCGTGGCGGCACGGGAACAACTCGCGACAAGGTCTTGGCTACATGTACATCCCGCCATTGACCGGAAGAACCTGGCCGGTGATGTAGCTGGCCTGGGGGCTGGCGAGGAACGCCACCGCGGCGGCCACCTCCTCGGCCTTTCCCAATCGGCCGATCGGGGTCATGGCCTTAACCTGTTCGAGGGTGGCCGGGGGCACGTCCTTGGTCATGTCTGTTTCGATAAAGCCCGGCGCAACCGCGTTTACCGTGATGCCCTTGCGGGCCACTTCGCGGGCCAGGGTCATGGTGAAGGCGATCAGTCCACCCTTGGTGACCGCGTAGTTGGCCTGGCCGAAGTTGCCGGTCTGACCGACGATCGAGGTGATGTTGACGATCCGGCCCCAGCCGACCTCGATCATCTGGCCCACCAGTTCGTGAGTGACATTGAAGGGGCCATTGAGATTGACGCCCAAAACCTCATCCCACATGGACTTGGTCATCTTGATGAAAGTCTTGTCCCGGGTAATGCCGGCATTGTTGACAAGGATGCTGACGGGCCCCAGGTCCTGCCGGATCGCTTCGACCATGTTGTGGGCCTCTTCCTCTCTGGAGACGTCGGCCTGGTAGGCCTGGGCCCGTTGACCCATTTTGCTGATCAGGAGGCAGACTTCCTGGGCCGCAGCCAGATTGGAGCGGCAGTTCACAGCCACGTCGGCCCCTGCTTCCGCGAGCGCCAGCGCGCAGGCCCGACCGATGCCGCGCGATGCGCCAGTGACGAGAGCGATTTTGCCCTGGAGTGGTTTCATGGGAAGACCTCCTTGCTTGGCCCCTGGGGGCAATCCGGGTTCGGTCGCCGGGCCTGGCCCAGTGCCGGGACCGGCCGAGAAAACTCACTTGGGGAAACCGCACGTCATGTGCATGGGAAAGAGCGCTGATTCACCTAAAGAGGGAAGGAGTCCCGGGGGTGAAAGCGCGAGAGCCCCGATCGTCGACGCGTCATGCGGCGTCTGACTACTCTCTACATTGAACGATAGTTAATTCTTCTGACTTTGCAAGATCTGCAGGAAAAATGGCGGCGCCAGACGCCAACAGGACGCCAAACCGATGAGAAAAGGCGGTGAGCGGCTCAGTCTTTCACGCCGAAGGATGCCAGCCGGCATCCGCCCAAAGCTCTCCGCTGACTGCTGAGTTGGAGATCATGAAGCAGATGGCGTCGGCGATTTCCTGAGGCGTGATGAGGCGGCGCAGTTGCGTGCAGGGCAGGATCTTCTCGTTGATCATTTCGTCGCCCATGGCGCGAACCATGGGCGTGTCCGTGAAACCGGGGTGGATCACGCCGCAACGGACGCCGTAGAAGATCGCCTCAGCCATCAGGGTGGCTGCCGCCCCTTCCAACCCGGACTTGGCGGCCGCGTAGGCGATCTGACCCTTGTTGCCCAATGAAGAGATTGAGCCGATGAAAATGACCGTGCCCTGGATGTGCTCCTGCGGCTCCCAGCGGCCCAGCCCGCGTTTTCGGCGATCCTCCGCGATACGGGCGACCATCTCAAGCGCCCAGTAGACCGGTGCGACCAGATCCACTTCCATTACCAGCCGGAATGTTTCCAGGGGGTAGATCATGGCTCTGCCGCTGGTTTTGTCCAGCTTGACGGCCAGCGAGTCCCGGGTGATCCCGGCCGCCGGCACGCAAATCCGCGGCAGGCCAAATTTCTCGGATACCTGGTCGTACACGTCTCGACGGAAGGTGGTATCGGTCGCATCCCCGACATAGGCCTCAGCGACCGGCTGTCCGATCGAGTCGTTGACGCGCGCCGCCGTCTCCCGGGCGGTCTCGCTGCGGTCGACCACCGCGACGCCCTTGGCCCCTCGGCGGGCCAGTTCTTGGCAGACCGCTTCGCCAATGCCGCTACCGCCGCCGGTCACAATCGCAACTTTGCTGGTGATTTCCATGGCCCGAACCCTCAAATGCCTGGAGTAGCCCCGTCTGAAATATAGAATACTTTGTGCATTTGGTCAAATTCTTTGGTGCGAATGCGAAAAAGGGCGGGGCCGTTTTTCAGGGGCTTTGAGTGGCCGCGGCCTTCGCCGCGCTGTAAACTCAAGGCCTGGACCGGCCCCGGCTCTCCAGCAGGGGCGGTCTGATCACGACGTTTCCCCGTTTCCCCGGCCGCAAGGGCGAACGCATCGGTTCGAGGCGGACCATGGACAGCAACGGATCGGGTCCTTCCGAGACCCTCGACATTCGCAAGTATTCAAACCGGCGGTATTACGATGCCACCCACAGCCGTCATGTCACCCTCGAGGATATCCATGAATTGATCCGCAGCGGTCATGAGGTTCGGGTGACGGACGCCAAAACCGGCACCGACATCACCGGCAAAGTCCTCGCCCAGATCATGCTGGAACGCGACCCGCCCAAGCTGGAGGTCTTTCCGGTACCTCTGTTGCATCGACTGATCCGGGCCAACGAGCAACTGGTTCGCGATTTTGTTGAGAAATATTTCAACCAGGCACTGTCCTCTTTTTTGCAATCGCAGCGACAATTCGAGGGGTATCTCCGGCGGATGATGGGGCTCTCCACCGATGAGACTGCCGGCGTCCCCATGCTGGACTGGACCCGGGCCATGTTCGGGCCATTCGTCCCGCCTTTCTGGCGCGGTGAAAACGCTCCCAAGCCTGAACAACGGGCCCGGGAAGAGGCTGAACAGGCCAATCAGGAGCTTCGACGGCTGGTTCAGGACCTCCAGGAGCAGGTGGCTCGCCTGGAAAACCAGCTCCGCGAGCAACACCACAAGCAACACCGCAAGAAAGGCCGGCCTCCCACTCGCTAAACCTCGCCGTTCCGCGGCCCGGATCGGTCCGGTCGGATGTGCGAATGCAGCAATTGCAGTCTTCACCTCGTTGATGCTTTGCTCCCTGCATAGCTCGTAACCACCTGTGTGTTGGCACGTTTACGCCCTTTGTGGGCCTCCACGGCTCATTGGTGGGGGAAATTGTGCAAACGCACAAAAATTGCTTGACCGGCGGGAAAAGGTGGTGTACCTTTACTCACAAAGGGGGGTGGATCCCTGGAAGTACTTTTTTCATGAGGAGTTGGTCATGGAAGTCAAGCAGCAAAAAGCGATGGTTGACCTGTTCGAGCAGGCGATGGACACCTACAACAGTGCCTTTAAGACAGGTATCAAGATGCAGGAGGATACCGCCCGGTGGTGGGCAGACCTGATGGGGGAGACCAGCCCCGTTCAGGATTGGCAGAAGCGGGCCCAGGCCATGATGGCGGATGCCATGCCTCTGGCCCAGAAGACCGCCGAGGAGGCCCTCCGGGTCATTGAGCAGAATTCGCGTACCAGTCTGGATCTGCTCCGCAAGGTTTTCGATACCGCTCAGTCCGAGTCGGTATCCGACGCCCGGGACAAGATCCAGGGGCTCTGGGAGGCCTCGCTGGGGACCCTGCGCGAGAATGCCCAGGCGCTGGTTCAGGCCAATGCCAAGACCATCGAGTCCTGGTCGGAGTTCATGCGGAAGAACTTCGAAGCCACCAAGACCCCTGAGGTTAAATCGACGGCTAAAACCTCGTCCGGGAGCAAGTGAGGCCGGCTGCCCTGTCTGTCCGCCAGATCTGCCGGGCACAAATCGACGGCGTGTTGGACAAATGGGTTTGGCGGGAATATAGGGTAAAACGGAATAGGGTAAATACCGCCTGTGCTCGGGCCCGGGCGGGTCGGCTGCCCTGTGACACAACCACCATTTCGAAAGAGGCATTGAGATGATCAAGGATGTTTATCTAGCCGGGGGGGCCCGTACCGCCATCGGAGGGTTCGGCGGCGCTTTCGCCGAGACGCCCGCTCCCGCACTGGGTGGCTTCGTCATCAAGGCGGCTCTCCAACGCGCCGGCATTGGTCCGGAGCAGGTGGATGAGGTCATCTTTGGGAATGTCTTGAGCGCCGGGTTGGGCCAGAATGTGGCCCGGCAGGCGGCCATCGCGGCCGGCCTGCCCACCGCGGTGAGCGCTACCACCGTCAACAAGGTGTGCGGCTCGGGGCTCAAGGCGGTCATGCTGGCCGCTCAAGCCATTCAATGCGGCGATGCTTCGGTCGTTGTCGCCGGCGGCACCGAAAACATGTCCCGTGCGCCCTATCTCCTCGAAAAGGCCCGGACAGGATACCGCATGGGCCACGGGGAGTTGATCGACTCCATGATTCGGGACGGCCTGTGGGACGTCTACAACAACATGCACATGGGGTTGTGCGGAGACAAGTGTGCCGCCAAGTATAACTTCAGCAGGGAAGAGCAGGATACCTTTGCCATCACCAGCTACAAGCGGGCCCAGGAGGCGACCGCCAAGGGCATTTTCGCCGAGGAGATCGTGCCCGTGGAAGTTACCTCCGGCAAGACGACCACGCTTGTTAAGGAGGACGAGGAGCCCAAGCGCTTCAACGAGGATAAGTTCCGGCAATTGCGCCCGGCCTTTGACAAGAACGGCACCGTGACTGCCGGCAACGCCTCCAGTGTGAACGACGGGGCGGCGGCGATCGTGGTCCTGGCCGCGGAGAAGGCCAAGGCCCTGAACGTCAAGCCTCAGGCCAGGATCCTGGGCTATGCCACGGCCTCCCAGGAGCCGGAGTGGTTCACCACCGCGCCGGTGGGCGCCATCCGCAAGGTGCTCGACGCGCTCTCGCTGAAGGTTTCGGACGTGGACCTCTTCGAGATCAACGAGGCCTTCTCGGTGGTGACCATGGCGGCCATGAAAGAACTGTCCATTCCTCATGAGAAAGTGAACATCTACGGCGGGGCGGTGGCGCTGGGGCATCCCATCGGCGCCAGCGGCGCCCGCGTACTGGTGACCCTGCTGAACGGGTTGAAACAACGCAACGGCCGAAGGGGTCTGGCGTCCCTGTGCATCGGCGGAGGCGAGGCGGTGGCCCTGGTGGTTGAACGCGTCTAGGTGCAATCGAGTTGCGGATCGCGGTGTGCGGGGCGCGGCGGCGAGACAGGGTCTTGAGAGGCCCCGCACGCCGGGATCCTATCCGGCGCTGACATTGGAACACTGTGGGAGGGCCATAATGACCAGTGGACAGAACGGCTCCACCGCTGGCGTGGACGCCTTTACCAGAATGTGGACGGACTTTGCCACGCGGATGATGTCCGCGGGCATGTCCTTCAGCCCGGATTCGCCGCCTCCGGAGATTGCCCGGAACATGCGCGGCGCGATGTTCCAGGCGATGTCCCGGTACGCCGAAGAGTTCATGCAGTCGCCCCAGTTTCTTGAGGCGATGAAACAGTCCATGGATATGGGGGTCCAGTTCAGGAAGATGGTCAACGACTTCCTGGGCCGGGTCCAGTTTGAGCTGCAGGGGGTAACCCGGGGCGACGTGGATGCCCTGGTGACGCGGCTCAAGCACATGGAAACGCGGATCCTGGACCGGCTGGATGATCTGGCCGCCAGGCTGGAACGCCTGGATGAGCAGTTGGGTCCACCGGCCGGAACGGCGCCCCGTCAAGCGATGACTGAACCGGGTCAGGCGGCCCGTCCCGCTCGCTCGAAAGACGCGCCGGCCGGCGCCCAGGTTAAGAGAGGTGCCCGATGAGCGAACGAACCGCCACCAGCAATCCGAGTGCGTATCAGCGGGCGATGATGGATGAGTACTTCGCCAACGTCCGCCGGTTGACCCGCATTCCCTTCCTGTGGGAGCACGCCCAGCGCGTGCGCAAGGGCGCGTCGCCTTGCGAGGTGGTCTACGAAGAGGACAACCTCAAGGTGCTGCACTATCTGAGCGACTCGGAACCTCATTACGCCACGCCGCTGGTGTTCGTGTTCGCGCTGGTGAACCGGCCGTACATCCTCGATCTCAAGCCCGGCAAGAGCGTGGTCGAACATTTCGTCAAGCGCGGGTTCGACACCTACCTCATCGACTGGGGGGTGCCCACTTACGCCGATCGTCACCTGGGGCTTGAAGACTACATCGACGGCTACATGCTCAACGTCGTGGACCACATCCGCCAGCGCACCGAATCCGAGCAGGTCAGCATCCTGGGGTACTGCATGGGCGGGGCCATGAGCGCGATGTTCACGTCGCTCTATCCGGATCGGGTCAGGAACCTGATCCTCATGGCGGCCGGAATCGACTTTGAAGGGCGCGAAGGCCTTCTGAATGTCTGGACGGACCAGAAGTACTTCGATGTGGATCGCTTTGTGGACACGTACGGAAACTGCCCGGCCGAATTTCTCCAGGCCACTTTCCTGCTGCTCAAGCCGATCCAGAACCTCATCGAGAAACCGATCAACTTCTTCGAGCGCCTTGATGACGAGAGTTACATCGATGACTTCTTCGCGATGGAAACGTGGCTGAACGACAATATTCCTGTTCCGGGCGAGGTGTATCGACAGTTTACGAAGTATCTCTACCAGCAGAACCTCCTGGTCAAGGGGCAGATGCCGGTGGGACGGCGCATCGTGAACCTCAAGAACATCGTCTGCCCGGTACTGAACCTGATGGCGGAGAGGGACGACCTGGTTCCTTGTGGGCAGAGCCTGCCGTTCAACGATCTGGTCGGCTCGCAGGATCGCAAGGCGATCACCTTCCGGGCCGGCCACATCGGCCTAGCCGTGGGCTCGCGAGCCCAGAAGGAGCTATGGCCGTCGGTATGTGACTGGCTGGCGGTTCGTTCCGAGCCGGCCGGCGTGGCAGCGGCGACGTCGGGCGAAGAGTAGACGTCAAGGCCGCAGCGGGTGGAGGTTGCACGGTAGTGAGGGACCCCTTCGGGTTCGGTTCCAGCCCCGGATCGGCGTGATGAGCCCCACTTCGCCTTTCCGGGGCCTGTTTATTGGGGAAGAGGATCATCAGACACCTCGCCGGAATGTGATTGAACAAATACAGACGCTGATCGCGTCGGGCTGGGAGGTCGTGCTGGGCGTTGGCCTTACCCGGCCGTTCCGCAAGAGTGAGGATAGCGACGCCAAACACTGGCTGCAGGTGAACAATGTCTTCGTGCGCGCGAACCTGTTGTGGAGCTGGATAACCGCGCGTGATGGTCCGGCAGGAAAGATCGCGATTGGTGTGCCACGGCTGTTGAGCCGTGGTCCGGGATGCTCGACCTGCCGTCCCCACTGCTCAAGAGCAGTAGCACACACCGTGCGAAGAGCAGCGGCACACACCGTGTGAAGAACGGGGCACAAACCGTGTGGCGGGGGGGCACTGGTTTCGGCTCATGCCCGCCGGGCGACAAAGCTCAGGGCGAAGAGCAGGGCCGCCGTCAGCACGATCGCCGCGCCGGTGCTCATGTTGTGCAGGTACGGCGAGTACGAGGCCAGCGTGCCGGAGATCGCGCTGGCCAGCCCGAAGACGATCGCCCAGCGGAGCATACCGCCGGCATTAGCCGCCACATTGCGGGCGGCGGCGGCCGGCACCACCAGCAGGGCGGTCACCAGCAGGATGCCGGCGGTGCGAATCGAAACGGTTACCACCAGGGCCAGCACCACCGCGAACAGATAATCGTACAGCCGTACGCGGATGCCCCGGCTGTGGGCCAGCTCCGCGTTCAATCCCAGCATCAGCATGGAGTTAAAGCCCAGCCCCGCAAAGACCAGCACCACGCCGGCCAGCAGGGCGGTCAGCCCGAGATCCGCGGCGTCGAGCGTGAGAATGTCACCGTACAGGTAACGCTGGAAATCGGCCGTCCGGCTGCCGCTGCTGGTCACGATGGCGATGCCCAGGGCCACCACCGCGCTGAAAAACACCCCGATCACGGTATCGTTGGAGAGGCTGGTCCGTCGCCGAACCAGCGCAATCCCCAGCCCGACCAGCAGACCGAAGCCGATGAGCGAGAGGCGCGGATAGAAGGGGTCGTCGCCCGGAAGGCTGAAAAATTCATTGAGCAGCAGGCCGATGGCCACGCCCGCGAAAGCGGAATGGGAGATGGCGTCGGAGAAGAAGGCCATACGGAAATTGACCACCTTCACGCCCATGACCGCGCAGATGGGCGCCAGCAGCAGGCACTCGATCAAGGCCCGAACCATGAAGGTTTGCTGAGCCCACTCAAAAGGCAGACGGCCGAAAAACTGCTCGATCGTCGGCAGCCCACTCGTAGCCCACCAATTGAGAATATCGAGGTTCATGCGGTCACCTGGTCTTGCGTGAGAAGGTGCGAAAGTGAGAAAGTGCCAAAGTGTGAAAGTGAGATCGTGCCAAGGTGCGAAAGTGAAAACGTGCGAACGTGTGGAAGTGAGAAGGCTATCTCGCGCACGTTGGCCCGTCGGAGAATCGAACTGAGAATCGAACGTTTGCAGTCCGTTCTTGCCGGGTCCCCGGCCCGGCCGCTGCTGAGGCGTGGAGCTCTCCGAGTAGAAGCGTCACTGGTGCTTGTGATCATGTGCGTGCCCCTCATGTTCCCCGGTATGCCCGTAAAGGGCGGCATCTTGGCGATAAAGAGCTTTCAGGTTGTCAGCCGTCAGCGTCTCCACAGTGGCGCCCTGGCACTGCACGGTCTGGTTCAGGCATAAGACGTATTGGGTGTGCTGAGTGACGATGCTCAGATCATGGCTGACCAGCAGCATCGTGTAGCGGCCCTCTTTCTGGAGGGAGCCCAGCAGATCGCAGAACAGTTCTTCACCGGCGATGTCCACGCCGGAGACGGGCTCGTCGAGCAGCAGGATGTCCGGCTCCGTGGTCAGCGCCAACGCCAGGAGGACGCGCTGCAGCTCGCCGCCCGAGAGCGTCCCCAGCCGCCGATCGCCCCAGCCGCCTCCGCCCACCCGGGCCAGACATTGCTCGGCCATGCGCCGCGCCTTCCGGCTATAGCCGAGCCAGACCGGCCGGCGCTGCAGTCCGCCGCAGAGCAGATCGTACACGGACATGGGCATCCCGCGGTCGAAATCCAGCCGCTGGGGCACGTAGGCGATCCGCAACGGCCGGCCCGTGGAGGCCTGCCCCACGCGGATGGTCCCGGTGTAAGGCACCAGCCCCAGAATGGCCCGCAGGAGCGTGGTCTTGCCGGCGCCGTTCGGGCCGATAATGGCGTTCAGTTGCCCCACGGCCGGCTCGAAGGACACATTGGTCAACACCTGCGTCTCGCCCAGCGTAACCGAGACGTTCTGGATGCGAAGGGCAAAATCGGTCGCAGGTTCGGCGATGGTTTTCATGGGTTATTCCCCAGGGCCTGTTGGAGCGTCTTCAGGTTCTCTTCCATCACCTGCTCATAGGAGTCAGCGGCCGGTTGGCCTTTCAAATAGTTGAAGGGGTTCAGCGGATAGGCCGGCACCCCGGTCTGCTCGGCCAGGCTTTGGGCCACAGCCGACGAATAGGCCGGCTCGTAGAAGATGGCCGCCACCTGCTGCTTCTGGATGGTACTAACCAGTTCGCGCATTTGATGAGCGGAAATGCCTGCGTCCGGTTCGACGGTCAGGGTGGCCACCACATTCAGATCGAGATCGCGGGCCAGGTAGGCAAAGGCATCGTGAAACGTGACGATGTTGCGGTTTTTGAAGCCGCCGGCGGCCTCGCGCATCCGACCGGCCAGGGCTTCCAGCCTTTTCGCGTAGCGCTCCGCATTGGCCAGATAGTGGTCCGCTCTCTGATGGTCGGCCGCGGCCAGCTTCCGGCCCAGCGTGCGCACTTCCCGGGCCGCCTGATCCGGCGAAACCCAGACATGCGGGTTGAAATGGCCGTGATGATGATGCTTGTGGGGGGCGTCAACTTCCGCGTGACCCTCGGCATGATCGTGACCTTCGGCATGATCGTGACCTTCGGAATGGTCGTGAGCATCGGAATGGTCGTGGGCATGGGCATGGTCGTCCGCCCCGGCGTGCTCCCCGCATTCATGATCGGCTTCCAGGGGCGTGACGTCGTCCGCGATGGTCAGCACATGCCCGGAGGGTTTTCCGGTCAGCAGCGACTCCAGGAACGGCTCAGCATCCAACCCGTTGGCAATGATCAGATCGGCGCGGTTCACGCGGACCATGTCTCGCGGACGGAGGGAGTAGTCGTGCGGACAGCCCAGCTCCGGCGAGAGCAGCATTTCCACTTCCACCCCGGGCGCGTCGCCCACCACGTTTAAGGTGAAGACGTACACCGGCAGGAAGCTGCACAGGATTTTCAGGCGACCGTCGTTCTGCTCGGGCCGGCGGGAACTGGCTACCAGGCTGGCCACCACCAGGAAAGCTATGCCGAGCATCAGGATCAGAAGCCCCCGACGCTTAGCGGGGGCGGGGTCTGAGGGCGCCATATCACACACTCCATAGCAAGCGATGGTTGGTTCCAAAACCCCCGCGCGGCCGGTCCGCCGACCGCCTGGCTGACGGCGAGGCACCAGCCTCCCGTCAGCGTGTCATACGTTGTATGACTATCCTAATCTATTGTATTACGTCGTCAACGGGCGAGCGGTTTGGCCCCTGGCCCCGGGACGGCTGGACGTCAGGCTTGAGCTGTGGTTATTGTTACGGTCGGCATTTGCTGCGTGCGGGGCCACCGGCACGTGGATCAGGCATTACAATATCGGTATCAGTGCCCGTGCTCGTGCTCGTCGCAGTGCGGGCAGATGAAACGGCCCCGGTTTCGAGTCTTTAGTTCCTGCTTGACGACATCGGTCGGGTACTCGTAATGGCAGCAGGTGCATTCGATCGATTCGAACTGCGGGATCCTGGATTGGAGCCACTCCACGATGAGTTGTGGCAGTACGCCCCGGCCCCGGCAGAAGGGGCAGACGGTGTGGAACCGCTGGAGAATGGCATCTCGGATAAAGGTTGATTTGTCTGGGAGACTGTTGAGGATCTCGGCCAAATGCTGATCGACGCGGAACGAGACGACGGTCTGTTTCTGTTCTGCCATGTGCGGCTCCTCGGTGGCCGGATGGACCCGGCGGCGTCGCCTGGGCGGCCAGGTTATTATGGCGACGGTGTTTCGGTGCGGCAACCGGGGAAGTCCCGGGGGCGGGAAGTCTGGAGGCATCAGGTTGGCGGATTGGGCCGCCGGCCCGGCAGACAATGAAACCGATGTTAGCGGAATTCCAGATATTCGCCACTTTCCGATGGCTGCTGGCCATTGCCTGCACCATCTATACCGTTATTGTGATGGGGCAGACCTTGCGGGCATGGCTGGTCTATTTCATGAGCGACCGGCACTGCAAGATTCTTGGTCGGTACACGATGACTCTGCTGTTGCGGGTCCGGCTGAAGCAGTTTGCCTGGGAGCTGACCCAGATCGGGGTCCTCCTGGGAGCGTTGTTCCTGCTGGTGTATGCCCATGGGTGGCTGGAGTAAACGCGTGGAACGGGTGAAAAGCGAGGATGTGAAGAAGACGCTGGCCATCAGCGAGTTGCCGATCGATGAGTTGATCGACTACGGCAAGCAGCTCGGGCTCGAACTGAACGCCAAAATGGGGCACGGCGAACTGTTGCGCAGGGTTCGTGAGCGACAGGAATTGCTCATTGAGCTGGACAAGGACGCCTTGCTGGACATTGTGGTCTGGGCCCGTCGCCCGGTGCGGCAGTCGGCCAGCAAGGAGCAGCTTGCCAAGGAGATCGCCGCCGTCAAGAAAATGGATTTCGCACAGCTCAGCGACAGGGGCCTGCGGGCGCTGGCCCGGCTGCGCGGTATACCCGTTGACCGGATGGCTCCCCGGGCGGAGATCGAGAAGGCCATGCGGCTCAGCGAACCTCTCTGGGACATGGTGCGCCGCAAGCGTCGGGAAATGCTGGGCTCGCTCATCAGCAAGATGATCGACAGCGAAACGTGCCCGCAGGAAGGGGAAGGGGAGGAGTACAAGTTTCTGCCCGAAGACAAGGGGGTGCCCAGCCTGCGCGAGCAGATCGCCGAGGAGGGCGTCGTGGGCGGCATTGCCCGGCGGATTCGGGGCGCGGCGGATGACTATGTGCGCGAAAAGCTCGACGAGATCGAGCTCCGCATCGATCGCAAGCTGGATGAGATTGATAGACGGCTGGCCGAATGGCGCGACCGTGAAATTGCCAATCGCCTGAAGATCATCAAGATCACCCTGGTGGCCTCGGTTATTGTGGCTTTGCTCAGCCTCGGGTATGATCTCTTGATGAAATCCCGTAGCCAGGAGCGCGGCGCCCTGGAACCGGACCCCGGGGCCGGCACCGCAATCACATGGGTGGCTGACCGTGCGGCGGAGCCGCCGGATCAAAACAGGATGCGTGAAACATGTACGAACACCTGAGCAGCCGTGTGGACCAGGTCATCAAGCTTGCGAACGCCATCGCGCGCGAATACGAGCAGGAGTACGTGGGCACGGAACACATCCTGCTCGCCATCTCCCGCGAGGGTACGGGCATCGGGGCCAGGATTCTTAACGCCCATGGAGCCAGCGAAGCCCGCATCCAGGAGGAGATCGACAAGCTGATCCGCTCCCGCTTGGAAGATACCTGGGTGTTTGGCCGGTTGCCGGGCTCCCCGCATTTCAAGAACGTGGTGGCCCGGGCCATTGAAGAGGCTCGCGCTCTGGGCAACAAGGAAGTCTGCACCGAGCATCTCCTGCTCGGCTTGCTGGCGGAGAAAGGGTGCACCGCCCATTCCGCCTTGCGCGCCCTGGGGCTTACCGCGCGGGCCGTGCGCGCGGATATCCAGGCCATCAAGGCCGGCAGCGACTGCGGCCGGGACACAGTCGCCGAACAATCCTGATTTGAGATCGAACGTCCTTTCCGGTTTTACGATTCCACGCCGCGGCAGTTCCTTTCCGGGCTGATCAGCCTACGATTGCAGGAGAAGGGACACGCCGGTCTTTCGGGGAGATGGACGGATGCCGCGGGATTCGAGCAGCGAAAACACCATTGCCATCATCGGGGCGGGCTCTGTCGGCGCGACGATCGCCTACGCGGCCATGCTGCGAGGCCTCACCCCTCAGATCATCCTCAATGACGTGAACAAGGCCAAGTGCGCGGCCGAGGTCAAGGACCTCAATCACGGTCTGCGCTTTGTGCCCGCCGTTCGCGTTCGCGCGGGGAGCATCGAGGACTGCCGTGAGGCGGCCGTGGTGATCGTCACCGCGGGGGCCAAGCAGAAGCCGGGGCAGTCCCGGCTGGACCTGGCCGCCTCCAACGTGCAGATGTTCCGAGAACTGATTCCCTCTATCGCCGCAGTCGCCCCCGAGGCGGTGCTGCTGATCGTCTCCAACCCCGTGGACGTGCTGACCTACGCGGCGGTGAAACTGCACCCGGGTCCGCCCGGGCGGGTACTGGGTTCGGGCACGGTGTTGGACAGCTCGCGTTTCGTGACCCTCATTGCCGAGCGGGTCAACGTGTCGGTGCACAACGTGCACGCCTACATCGCCGGCGAGCACGGTGAGAGCGAATTGCCGCTCTGGTCCAGTGCCCACGTGGGCAACATGCCGCTGCATGAATTCCATCCGGCCGGTCACCTCATGCTGACCGTCCGGGATCGCGCCGAGATCATCGCCAACGTGCGCGACGCCGCGGCCCAGATCATCGAGGCCAAGGGGGCCACCAACTGGGCCATCGGCCTGGCGGTCGTGCGCATTGTGGATGCCATCCTGCGCAATGAAAATGCCGTGCTGACAGTCTCGCGTCTCCTGGAGAATTACCGGGGTATCAGCGACGTCTGCCTGTCGGTTCCGTGCCTGGTCAATCGCAACGGGGTCGGTGAACCGCTGCCGGTGGAAATGAGCGAGGATGAAGTAAAGGGTCTTCAGGCCTCAGCCGAGGTGCTCAAAACGGCGTGCCGTCAGGTGGGGCTGAGTTGACAAGTCCGATAATGACAGCTCCGCAGTACGCGAGCCGAAGTTATTACCTAATCTATTACCCATTTATATGGGTATTACCTAATTGCCAGGTGTCGGTTTTGTGCCACTCAGCATTGGGGCCCCGGCCCAGGCAAGTGAGCTGTCCGGCGCGTCTCAAGTCCTTCAGGACCCGCCGGATCATGTCCGTGCTAACCCCAGGGCACTGCCGCTGCAGGTCCGCGAGGTGAAAGGGACCTGCCTGAGCGGCGATGGCGGCTTGGACGAGTTCGGTTTTCGAGCCGCGAGGCGAACGCACCTGCCCGACGCGCTCTTCAAACTCGCGGTAGGCGGTCTTGAGAATGAACAGAAGATAGTTGATCAGCGGCCAGGGGTCATGACGCCCTTCGTGCCAGCCCTGCGAACTCTGCTCCAGTGTCTCGTAGTAGCGTTCCTTGTTCTGTTCGATCAGTCGCTCCAGACTGATGTAGCACCCGACCTCGCACCCGAGGTGGTAGGACTGGAGCAGTAGCAGGAGACGCGAGACCCGCCCATTGCCATCGCGGAAGGGGTGAATGCACAGGAAGTCCAGGTTGAAAGCGGCCATTGCGACGAGCGGGTGGACCGGTCGTTCTCTCAAGCACTCGTCCCACAGCCGCACCAGTTCGGCAATGGATTCAGCCGTCCTCGTGGCGGGGACCATCCGAAACCGGACGCGTTCTCGGCCATCCGGGTACCTCTCGATAATGTCTGCATCTTGCGTCTTGTATTGGCCCGCATCCCAGATTTGCCCGCGTACAAGTCGATGGAGATGCAGGATCGTCGTTTCGGAAACTGTCATGTCGTGGCGGCGCTCGTGGATCTCCTGCAGAGCGGTGCGATAACCGCTGATCTCCTCCTCACTCCGGTCGCGCAACAGCGGCTGCCCGAAGATGACTGTACCGATGCGGCCCTGGTCAATCTCCACCCCTTCAAGGCGGTTTGAGGAGACCGCGCTCTCAATCAGTGCGTGCTCGCGCAGGACCTTCAGCTTCCGTGGGGATTGGCGGGTATACAGTCCCTGCTTTCCGAGGGATTCCGCCAGATCAGTCAGGTACCAGGTTGTGGCGGTCGGGATTGCGGGTAGCCCCTTGGAAAACAATCGGAGCGTCATCATGAGCTATCTCCGCCGCTATACCGAAGACTCACGCCGGGCTAAGGTTTCGTCACGATTCCCGATTATATCCTTACCTTCTCTGCGTCTTTGCGTCTTGGCGGTTCAATCAGAGCGTTCCGCTCTCTTTGGCCCACTGGATGCTCTTGGGCAGGCCCGCGGTCAGCGGCGTCTGCGGATCATAGCCCAGGAGCGTCCGCGCCTTGGTGATGTCGGCCACGTAGCGCGTGACCTCGCCCGGGCGGGCCGGTTCATAGGTGACCTTCGGGGTCTTGCCCAGGGCCAGGCTGATGATGTTGATGGCGTCCACCAGCGTGCTGCCCTGGCCATAGGCGAGGTTGATGGTCTGGTTGATGACTTTGCCGCTCACCAGGGCGTCGAGGCCGCGGGTGATGCCGTTCACGCAGTCGTCCACGTAGGTGAAATCGAGCACCTTCTCCTTGCCGAAGACCACGATCGGCTCGTCGCGGTAAATCTTGCGGATGAACAGCGGAAGAACCCGTTCCATCCGCTCGATGTCATTGTCGAAGCGGCCATACACGTTGCTGAACCGGAACACCAGGTAAGGCAGCCCGTAGCACTCCGCATACGAGTAGATGAACGCCTCGCCGGCGATCTTGCTCGCCGAGTAGGGGCTTTCCGCCACCACGAAGTCGGCTTCGGCCTCCTCGGTGACGTGCCGGCGGATGTCGCCGTACACCTCGCGCGAGCTGCCGAAGATGATGGGGATGTTTTGCCGCCGGGCATACTCCAGCGCGGTGAAGGACATGACCACGTTTTCCATTGCCCGTGTGGGGGTTTGAACCAGCTCAAAGACCTTGGCATGGGCGGCCAGATGTACGATGACGTCAAACGGGCCTTTGGGCAGGTCTTCGGGGCGAGCCTTCAACAGGTCCAGCGTGCAGGTTTCGATACGGTCCGTCCAGGTGTTCGGCCGGCGGTCGATGCCGATGACGTGGTCTCCGCGGTCCATCAGGTGCAAAGCAAGGTTGGTGCCGATCTGACCGCTGGAGCCGGTGATGAGTACCTTCATAAGAGTCCATTCCTGAGCATAGCCGGGTAGGGCTGCGCATGCGGTGCGCCCCGGGCCTTCCGGCAGGTCGAACACAAGAGTATAACGCTCCGCTCCAACAGTGCCCAATCTCGGCCATGGGGCGTGGCCTGAGCGGCTCAGCCTGGGCGAAACTCCGGACCGGCTTGACGGGGTGACACCACGGCAGGAAAGCAGGGGGCGCTGGCGGGGTTGGATCGGTTTTTCTTAACTTCTTTGAAAAAAGCTGGTTACGACGATTTGCTCGCCGGGCTTGGTTGTGCTAAACTACTGGATTCCTGATCGGCCCGGTCAGCCTCTGCGCAAACCAAGGCGAGCAGAGGGGCCGGCGCTGGGTTGGCAGGTCTTTCCTGCCGCCTGCCTCAGGTAGATTACAGTCGTGATGACGGTTCAGGAGTAAACGCGGAATATGGTACGGATTCGAATGAAGCGAATGGGCCGGCGGCATGCTCCCACCTACCGCGTGGCCGCGGTGGATGGGCGGGCAACCCGCGACGGCCGGGTGATCGAGGAGCTCGGTCATTACAATCCCAGCGCCAAGAACGAAGCCCAGCGGTTTGTGATTAATGCCGAGCGGATCGCCTATTGGCTGAGCAAGGGCGCCCAGCCCAGTGATACGGTTCGCACCCTGCTCAAGGCAATGGATAAGGCCAAGGCCGCGGTCAAGTAGTCTGATCGCATCCCTGGCGAGGCAGCGACCGTGCGGATTGACGTCTTGACCCTGTTTCCGGAAGTGATGACGCCCTTCTTCACTTCCAGCATTGTGGGGCGGGCGCAAAGTTCCGGCGTGGTCGAGATTCATTGCACCAATATTCGCGACTATGCCAAGGGGGTCCGCAGGAGCGTGGATGATCGTCCCTTTGGCGGCGGGCCGGGCATGGTGATGATGTGCGGACCGCTTTTTGACGCGGTGGAGGCGGTTGAGGCCGCCGATCCCAGGCTGGCCACGCGGGTTCTGCTCAGCCCCCAGGGCGAGCGGTTCAACCAGACGATCGCCCGCGAGCTGTCGCAGGAGCAGCGGCTGCTGCTGATCTGCGGGCATTACGAGGGCTTCGACGAGCGGATCCGCCTGGGCTTGAAGCCCCGCGAGATTTCCATCGGCGATTATGTGCTCTCGGGCGGTGAGCCGGCCGCGATGGTCATAGTGGATGCCGTCGTGCGGCTGTTGCCGGGCGCCCTGGGTGACGAGACATCACACGTGGAGGAATCATTCTCCGGCAATTTGCTGGAGTATCCACAATACACTCGGCCGCGGGTGTTCCGCGGCATGGAAGTGCCGGAAGTGCTGCTCTCGGGCAATCACGCCCAGATCGAGCAGTGGCGACACGCGGAGGCTCTCCGCCGAACGCGGGAACGCCGGCCGGACCTGTTGGAAGCCAACGACACTGACCAGCCCGGTGATTCGGGGGGGCAGGCATCTTGCCCGCCTTCTGATGCGTGGCTGGTGGATAGAGGAGCGACATCATGATCCAGCCATTGCTGCAGATCGTCGAAGACAAAGCCAAGAAGCCCAAGGCCGATATTCCCCAGTTCGCCATCGGCGATACGGTGACTGTGCATGTCCGCATCGTCGAGGGGGACAAGGAACGCATTCAGCCCTACACCGGCGTGGTCATCGCCCGTCGGGGTACCGGCATCAATGAGACGTTCACCGTCCGCCGCATCGTCAACAACGAGGGCGTGGAGCGAATCTTCCCCCTGCATTCGCCCAAGATTGGCAAGGTCGAGGTAGTGCGCTCCGGCTACGTCCGCCGGGCCAAGCTCTATTACCTCCGCGACCGCGTCGGCAAGTCGCGTCGCCTGCGCGACAAGAAGACGACCAAGCAGACCGCCGCCGCTCCCGCAACGACCGAGTCCTGAGTCTCCTCGTTGCTTGCCATCACCGGCGTGCCACGGCCTGTGTGCCAGGATGTGTCTCACGGCTCTTGAGCCAGACGTGTGTGCCACGGCTCTTGAGCCGTGCTCGCATGTTGCGGCTCTTGAATCGTGCGAATGCTGCGGTCGCGATGGCAGGGGCGTCCCCAAATGGCGGCTGGCTTCTGAGGCTGCCAGGCTTTGCCGGGTGTGATGATGTGGGATGGCGCAAAGCTGGGTGTCGAGGGGGAGAAGGCCGCCGAGCGGTTCCTCCGGCGCAAAGGCTATCGCATTGTCACCCGTAATTATCGCTGCCTGCCCTTTGGTGAAATCGATATCGTTGCGCTTGACGGTTCCATGATCGTCTTCGTGGAGGTCAAGACCCGCGCCAGCCGTGATCATGAGGACCCCGAGTCGGCGGTCACGCCGGCCAAGCAGGAGCGGCTGATCCGCACGGCCAACGTCTTTCTTCGGCAGACTCGCTCGGTAGGGCGGGCCTGCCGCTTTGATATTGTGACCATTACCGGCGTTTCAGGTGGAGTACTGGAGATCGAGCATTTCATCAATGCCTTCGCCCCGCGCGCCTGGTCGTAGCGTGGGCCGCCTGCCTGTGCCCGAATGAGGCCGCCAGACCATGCTCCCTGGACTCTTCGATACCCATTGTCATCTTACCGCCCCCGAACTCCTGGCCCGTCGCGAGCAGGTTCTTTCCGCCGCTGCCGCCGTGGGCGTTTCCCATGTTCTCACCGTGGCTTGCGTCCCGGCTGAGTTCGACGCGGCCATCAACCTTGCCGCCTCTGCCCAGGGACAGCAGCGCGATGACTCCTCTGCAGAGTCGGCATCGGGTGGCCCCCGTCCTGTCCTCTACGTGGCCACCGGCATCCATCCGCACGAGGCGGCACGCGTCCAGGAGTCCGACTGGGAAGCCCTGAAAGCCACCTGGCGCCAGCCCCACGTCGTCGCCGCCGGCGAGATGGGCCTGGACTATCACTACGACTTCAGCCCCCGCGACGTGCAGCGAGCGGTCTTTGAACGCCAGCTTGACCTGGCCGCCGCGGCCGACCTGCCGCTGATCATCCACTGCCGCAATTCGGGAGAGCGGGCGTCCACCCCGCCTTCAGGCACGGGGGTCAACCAAACCGCGGGCGCCGGTGCCCCCAATGCCCAGGAGGATGCCATCGAGATTCTCATCCGCCACGGCTTCGAGCATAAACCCGTTGTTTTCCACTGCTTCACCGGCACCCCGGAAGAGGCCGCCGAGCTGCGTTCTCACGGCTGGTGGACCTCTTTTACCGGCCTGATCACCTTCAAAAACGCCGGGCCTCAGCGCCAGGCCTGCCTGGAAACTTCGCCCGATCAACTTATGTTCGAGACGGATGCCCCATACCTCTCCCCGGAGCCTGTTCGCCGGATGCGCCCCAACGAGCCTCGAAATTTGGTGCACACGGTTCGCTTCGCGGCCCAGTTGCGGGGAGAAGCTTTCGAGGACCTGGCCGCCCGTTCAACGGCCAACGCCCGACGGTTCTTCCGACTGTGACTGTTGGCCCGGGGACCCCGAACGCTGAATCCTTCCGGCCCGTACCGCCTCAATAAACCGCACCGGATTGACTACCGCCGGCTTGGAGGCCTTTCCCCCGGCCGTCTTTCGCCATAATTCCACGATGGTTGCCGGCTCGATCTCCGGGGCCACCTGGAAGGCCAGCGCCGCCAAACCGGCCAGGTAGGGGGCGGCCCAGCTCATGCCGCCGTGCCGCCAATAGGTGTACATATCCGCGCCCACATGGCTGGCTGTCGTCCGCTCGCCGGCCGGGACGAGGAGCACTGTTCCCGGCGACCAGTACCGCCCGATCTGCCAACCGGATGGATCCTCCGCATCCTTGCCCGCAATCCGGTTGGCCGTGCCGTACTTAAGAAACGCCGGATCGCAGCTCACCACCAGGATGCCTTCCGCCGCCGCCCGTTCGACGGCCTCTTTCCACAGCCGATAGTCCGGCCACTCCGAGAACATGCCCAGCGAGATGCAGACTACCCGTACCCTGTCGGCCGGATCGGACTGCTTGTTCTTTTCCACGATCTTGTCGAGCACCTGGGCATAAGGCTTGCAGTGCAGATTCCACCAGGACCAGGTGGGCACGGCGTAATAGTGGACCACGGCCCCCGGAGCGACCCCGCAGGTTTTTCCGACCGCGATGCTGACCACCGGCGGCCCATGCATCTGCGGGGGCACAGCGCCCACGCCGATGGGCTCATATGATTTGATGCGATCCTTGTACTCCTGGTGCTTCAGCAGCAGCGGTTGATCAATGATTGCAATATGAATGCCCTTGCCGTCAATACCCTGCCGGTGAAGACCGCGCAGCCCCAGGCCGGGGTTCTTCCCGTCTTCGAGCAGCTTCAGCGGGTCAAAGCCCTCGGGCAGCCTGTCCGCCGGCGGCCACACGGTCCGGCTATCGAACGGGAGTTGGTCGAGCCTGGCCCGATGCTGCCGCAGATCCAGCTTGACCAGCGAGGCATTGGCAAGGCCCCAGAAAGAATCAAACTTTCCGAGATCGCCTTCGTTTCTGAGGACGATCACCCGGTTCCGCCCAATATCCACTTCTCGCCACCCCGCGGTCAGATGCGTCAGCACAAAGGGCAACGCATTATCTTGCGGCTTCATGAAGACAGCTTTGACGCCGGGGTAATGCTGTACCAGCGTTTGGACTTCGCCGTCCTTGTTCTGGGTCTCAGATTGCGGCGCCCCCAACAGTCGCTGCAATTCCTCCGGAACGGTCAGCTTATAGGCGATCATGCCCGCTTTGGTCGCCTCGCGGACCGTCTGGATTGTGCTGGACGCGCTGGCCGGCTGCGTGGAGGGAGACGTGGTCTGGGCCCGGCAGGCAGGGGCGACCGTCAGATTGATGGCCAGCAGGCTAATCCCCATGGTGAACAGCTTCCCTCTGGCCCCCAGGGGCGCGAACGACTGTGCATCATCTCTGGACATGGTCTTACCCTTCGTATGAACCGCTCGGTTGCGGATGCCATCCCCGGTAACCTTACCATCCTGATTGGGGCGCGGACAGAAGACTCTTACTGGCCACAGGTGAAGAATCGGAAAGCAGCGCGCATAAAAACGCCCGCGCTTTTGGGGAGGTTAGAGTCGCGGAGAGCGCGGGCGAAAGGGAATGGCTCGTTAAGTGACGGAATGCCGTCTCTGGCCCGTAATGACCATTGGGCACCGTCTGATGTTCAGAGTTCTTTTATGCCCCCCCAAGGAGCAGGAAGTGCAGCCTGACAGTTTACGCGGATTAGAATTCGCACGTGGTTTGTGCTACCGCCAATGGCAGAGCCGGTGCGTTGATCCGGTAATAACCCCTGCACTCCACGTTACTATACGCTTAGACGCTTCCAGCGTCCAATAGTTTGTACAAAAATGAAAAATCTTGGATGCTGTGATTCCAAACCCCGGCCAAAGAGACAGGCGACTGTCCCGGCGGGGCCTCAAGAGAGGCTGAAATGGCAACCAACGTCCGCTCCAATACTTCTGAAGCGGCCCCGGCCCGTAGCTGGCTGGACCTGGAGCCGGCCCTACTGCTTCAGCAGTGTGATATCGATCTCTACCGGGCCAGTGGACCCGGCGGGCAGAAGCGAAACAAGACCTCCTCGGCCGTGCGCCTCCGCCACCGCCCGACCGGGCTGATCGTTACCGCGGTCGAGAGCCGTTCACAGCATGAGAACCGCGCCCGAGCCCTCGGGCGGCTCAGGCGGGCCATCGCCTTGACCCAGCGCAACCCGGTCGATCCCGCGGCGGCGCCGCCGGACTTTTACGCCGCTGCCCTTCAGCGGGACCCAGGCCTGCACATGAATACCCGTCACGAACACTACTGCCACGTCATACAGCATATCCTGGACGTGTTGCATGCGAACCGGGGGGGCGTGGCCGACACCGCCGCGGCCCTGAAAATCTCTACCGGCCAGTTGGTCCGTTTCCTGGCCGAGGATCCGGACCTGTGGGCGCACGCCAACCGGATCCGGCGGGATTTCGGCCATCCGCCTCTGAAGCGGCCGTGAGCCTGGCGCATGACGCGATGAAGACCCTCTGTGGAGTGCATACGGGCCGTCCCCGGGATTGAGTGGCAGTCGACGTCTGGTCCGCCGTTACCGGTGCGAACCGACGGTTCCTGGAGCAAAGGTATGGGTTACGAAGAACATAGGCAGAAGGCCGTGCAATCGGTCAACTGTGCGATCATCACGGTAAGCGATAGCCGTAGCGCCGCCAACGACCTCAGCGGCCAGGAGATTCGGCGGCTTCTGGAAGCGGCCGGGCACACGGTCGGTTATTACGCCATTGTGCGCGATGAGCCCGGGCAGGTGCGCGGCCAGATCTACCAGATCGAGGCCAATACCACTTGCCAGGTCATCCTGGTCAACGGGGGCACGGGCATTTCCAGGCGCGACCGGACCTACGAAGCGGTAGACGGCTTGCTCGATAAACGCCTCGACGGGTTCGGCGAATTGTTCCGCATGCTCAGCTTCGAGAGCATCGGCCCCGGGGCGATGCTCTCGCGCGCGGTGGGGGGCGTCTATGCTGGGCGGGTGGTGTTCTGCATGCCGGGCTCAACCGATGCGGTGCAGTTGGCGATGACCCGCCTCATCCTGCCCGAACTTGGTCACCTGGTAAGCGAACTGAACAAGAAATAGCCGGTCCCGTCGGGTGGGGCGCGTTCCGTTCGTGGGCCCCTCCCCCTTCGCCTGGCCTTCGGTTAGACTTCGGGAGGGACGGGACGGACGACCGGAGGACGAACCATGCGGATTGCACTTGCCGGCTGGAGCCTTCATCGGCGATTCGGGCGGCCCGATAACCCTCTCAGACTGCTTGATTACCCGGCCGTGGCCCGCGAAGAGTTCGGCATCGACAAGATCGAGTTGAACAGTGTCTTCTTCGAGTACGAAGATCCCGCCGATCTGACCAGCCCCTTCCGCGAGGGCTTTCTGGCCGACCTGCGCCAGCGGGCCCAGGATGCCGGCGTGCAGTTTGTGAACATCACCGTGGACCGCATCGGCGATCTGGCCGCGCTGGACGATGCGCTCCGCCGCCAGGCGGTCGAACGGCATCGGCGATGGTTCGACGTCTGTATCGAACTGGGCTGCCCGGCCTTTCGCGCCAACTCCGGCGGGAAGGACCCCGTCATCACCGACGAGCACCAGGCCCGCTGCACCGAGTCCTTCCGCCGCTTGGCCGACTGGGCGGAAGAAAGCGGGATCACCGTTCTCATGGAGAACCACGGGGGCCTCTCCGGCGATCCGGACAGAATGATTCAGATTCACAAAGAGGTAAACAGCCGATCCTTCGGGTTGCTGGCCGATTTCCGTAATTTTCCGCCGCCGGTTGATCCGCACGAGGCCCTGGCGAAGCTCGCGCCGCACGCGTCTTTCGTCCACGCTAAGTTCCTGAGCTTCAATGCCGCCGGCGAGGACCCGGACTTCGACACCGCGCGGGTCATGCGCAGCTTCCGCGATGCCGGCTATGAGGGCCTGTTCGGCATCGAGTTTGAAGGTGAGATCGACGATCACGAGGGCGTGATCAAGAGTCGGGCCCTGCTGGAGCGTTACGCGTATTGAACGGCGTGCCACGGCCCCATCCGCCGCGCACGCCGGATGCTCACGGCCAGGAATGGTGAGCAGTGCGAGGTGAGCCGTGAACTCTCTCTCCGGCCCAATGCCGTCGCCCCCGTCGCCGGGCGGCCCCGTACCTGTTCTTTCCTTCAATCGCGGTACGTTGACGCTCACCGGGCTCGCGACCCCGCCGGGTCCGCCGTTCGTCCGGGACGGCCGGACCGGGCAGTGGCGCTGCGAGGCCATGCATTACCGTGCGGTCAAGGCCCGGCTGGCCGGCCGGGCCCGCGATACGCTGCTGGTCCCGGAGTTGATCCGGTGGCCGCGCCTGGCGGTGCCTGAGCTGCGCGGTGATCAATTTGCCGCCCTGGATGCGTGGGAGCACGCCGGCCGGCGCGGGCAGATCATCATGCCCCCAGGCACGGGCAAGACCGTGGTCGCGCTGGCGGCCATGGCCCGCTGCGGTGTGGCCACGCTGGTTGTCGCGTCCATTCGAGACCTCATGTACCAGTGGCATCGGCGGATCGAGGCGGCGCTCGGCGTCAAGGCCGGCATCCTGGGCGATGGCCGGCGCGAGATCTGGCCGGTTACCGTCACCACCTACGACAGCGCGAGCATCCACATGGAGCGGATGGGCGACCGCTTCGGCCTGGTGATCTTCGACGAGGAGCACCACTTGCCGGCCCGGGGGTTGTGCCAGGCCGCCGAGATGTGCGCGGGCTCCTGGCGTATGGGCCTGACGGCCAGGCCCGAGCGTGCGGATGGTCGGCACGTGCTGCTGGATTCGCTTATCGGTCCGATCGTGTACCGGCAAGCGGTCGCCCAGGCCCGGAGGCATACACCGGCCGAGTACCAGGTGGTGCGCATCCCGGTGGCCCTGAGCGATGACGAGCAGCGCCGCTATGACGATCTGAGCCATCGTGTCCGCGAGTTCATGTTGGCCCGCAGCGTGACGCGGGCGGGGCAGGAACAGGGCTCTGCCGTCCGTAGGCGGCCTTATACCTGGAAGGATCTCTGCAGAGACGCCGCACGCGATTCCCGAGCCCGACGCGCCTTGCGCGCCTACCAGGCCAAGGTGGCCATCGAGACACGGGCGGCCGAGAAGCTTCGGGTGCTGGAAGATCTGTTTAAACTCCATTCCGGCGAGCAGGTGCTGATCTTCACCGGATCCAGCCGCATGGCGCTGGCTGTTTCCCAGCGGTTCCTGATCCCCATGATTATCGACAAGACCGGCAAACAGGAGCGCAAGGCGGTGCTGGACGGCTTTCGGGAAGGGCGGTTCCGGGCTTTGGTGACTACCCAGACGCTCGACGAGGGCATCGACGTGCCGGCCGTCACCGTGGGCGTGATCATCGGCGGCTTCGGTTCGCCGCGCCAGGCCCAGCAGCGCCTCGGTCGGATCCTCAGAGGGGACGGCAACTTGACCGCCGTCCTCTACGAGGTGGTCTGCCAGGAGACCCGCGAGGCCACTTGCTCGCACGCCCGCCGTCGCGGTGAGGCCTTCAAGGGCGCCCGGCGGATGGAACGGTAGCGATAGGGGGAAAAGGGCGGCCTATAATGATGTGTTCACCACCAGCAGCGGGATGTCGAAAATGCGAATCGTTCAACGCGCCAGGATCCAGAACGGCCAGATCGTCCTTTCCTCGCCGCTCGACTTGCCGGACGGCACGGAGGTCACGGTGACTATCGAAGCGGTGGAGGGCGTCTGCCCCGAGCCGGAGGAGCCGATCGAGTGTTCGTCTCCTCCCTGCTTTGCCGCCTGGGTGGACCGTGAGGAGACGGCCGGCGGCGCCGGGTAGGCCATGCTTCCGAAGGAACTGGCTCTCTATACCTGCATCCGTGGACGGGCTCACCCCGACCGGCTGACCCGCCGGACACATGCCCACTATGTCCCGCTGGCGGCCCGGCTGCTGGACCTCTACCGGCAGGGGGCCGGACGCACGCGCGAGGAGCTGCATCGGGCTGGACAGGCCCTCTTCGCCGATGATCCCGACTGTCCGCCTCAGCGCGTGCAGGCACTGCTGCAACTGCTCGATCAGGCCAGTGAATACCAGACCGACATCGACGGGCGGGCCTGCCGGCTGCGCCTCAAGGTCTTCGAACTGGCCGCGGCCCGGCATCCGCTGGTGACCGAGCCCAACGCGCTCTTCCAGTCTCGCGAGAGCGAGGTCAAAGAGGCCATCGCCGGCGAGGTGGGCATGCTCTGGCCCAGGGTGGAAGCGGCCATGTACGCGGATCTGCCCGCTTTCCACCGGTTGATCCGGCTGAACGGCTATGACACGCCCGAGGCGCTGCTGCGCCGCTACAACGTGGCCCAGGCCCAGACGCTACTGTTCTGGGCCGAGGAGATGGTCGTCACCGCCCGCGAGGACTACGAACGGATCTTTCGACATGCGAAGCGCAACGGGCTGCTTCACGAGATTGAGGCGGTCAGCGAAGAGGAGTTCCGCATCCGTTTCACCGGCCCGGTCGCCGTGCTTCATCAGACCCGCCGCTACGGCGTAAACATGGCCGCGTTCCTGCCGGTTCTATTGACCTGCAAGAGATGGGAGCTGTCCGCCCGCTTGCGCCTGCCGCAGGGGTTGGCCCGTTTCGACCTTTCGCCGCGCGACCGGCTGCAAAGCCACCTGTCCGCGCCGGATGAATACGACTCCGAGCTGGAGCGCTGCTTCGTTGAAAAGTTCGGCCTCGAACGCGACGGCTGGACTTGCCGGCGCGAGGGCGGTTTCCTGGTCCAGGGCCGACACGTCTTCGTGCCGGATTTCAGTTTCCATCACACCGACGGCACCTGCGTCTATCTTGAAATCGTCCGCTTCTGGACGCCCCAGTACCTGGAGGCCAGGCGCGAAACGCTGATCATGTTTGCCGACGTGCCCATCCTCGTGGCCGTCGCTGCCGACCATGCGGCGAAAGTGCCCGAACTGGCCCGGGAGATGCTCAGATTCCGTGCTCGTCTCAAGGTAAAGCCGGTGTTGGAACGGTTGAATGCAATGCGGGCGGGCCGTCGATGACGGGTCGGCTCAGTCCCAGGGGAGCTTTTTCTGTTGCTTCGCCCGTTCGGCCAGGTCATCCCGCAGCCGGGCGGCCTTCTCGTAATCCTCGGCCTGGAGCGCGTCTTCGAGTTGCTCGCGGAGCGTTCGACGGCGGTGATACTTCCGGCGGATGCGGCGCTCCATCAGTCGAAGCTCCGCCACAAATCCGCTCACGTCGAGCGGTTCGCCTCCGCCGTCGTCCTCCATGGTTACGTGCTGGGCGCAGGCCTCGATCTCGGCGATGGCCCGCTTGAGCGCGTCAATGGCCCCGTCCGGATCGTCGTTCAGCAGGGCGTATTCGGCCTGGCAACTGGCCCGCTGCATGAGGATGAACGGTCGGTAGGGCTCCTGCGGCTCCATGAAGTCCGCCGTCACGCAACGGTCGCGCAGGAAGTCAAGAATGGCCAGGTTGTGTTCCGCGTCGCGGATGGCCCGGCGATAGCACTCGGCCGATTCGTCCAAGTCGCCCTCTCTCTCGGCCTGATGGGCCAGGGCAATCAGACTGACGCGGCGGTGGTAATACTGGAGTATCTCGCGGATGAGCGACTGCCACTCGATAGCGGAGATGTTCAGCAGGCCGGCTTCGCTGGGGGGCTCGCCGACTTCCGCATACTGGCGGATCTGGTCCTGGAGGCATTCCAGCATGTTGTTGTAGCCGTGAGGCCGCTCGCCATCCGGCCGGCCGTCGAGGGCGATCTGCAGCACCCCCAGATCCACTCGAACCTGAATAAAGCTCAACCCATCCGTCGCAGTAAACTTCCGCACCCGCGGAGCTTCACCATCGATCGGCCAGCCCGAGAGGATGTAACTCAGGTCTTTGACCATGGCCTACCGCTCCGACGTGTGTCGCTGTCCCTCCTGACGTGAAAAATCGGCGATGAACACCTGGCCCAACAGGCGGGGATCATAACGATGTTTCACGAGGGCGTTGTAGTAGAGAGGTTTCTTCTTGTCATCGCGAACCTTCTCCATCGCGATGATCTCCCCGATGACCATGGCTACCGGCAGTCGGGCATCATCCGGGCTGGAGATGACCACGTCGCCGACCCGGATCAACTTCTGATCGACCCAGCGCGAGCCGATTTCCGGGATTTTCATGAGCCCGCCGCCGGCGCCCTGCAGGGCGAAACTCGCCGGCTTGCCGTCCAGCATGGCCACCAGCCGGGAGCCGCTGGTGGCGTCGTGCCGCCCGATGTGTACCTTGGTAACCCGCCGGGACACGTTATCGCTGAGCAGTACCACGCGCGAGGTAAGCGCCTCCGTCTCCTCTACCCACCCGATCAGCGACTCGCGGGCCAGCACGCTGGCGCCCTCGCGCACCCCGTCCTCGGTGCCAGCATCCACGAATCTCCGCGAGGTGACCCAGTCGCCCACCTTGACCTGCGAAAGGCTGCCTTTCGACAGCAGCAATGACCCTCGTGAGGCCACCGCGTCGGCGCCGATGATCTTGGCGGGGATCAGCTTGCCATGGGCCGGAAAGCCCTCTCTGCGGATGCGGGTCAGCTCGTCAATTCTGGCCTGAAGTTCGGCCAAATGCAGCGTCAGGGAGGTGTTTTCGTTTTCCAGGGCCTCCTGCCGGGCCACCAGTTCGGCGTGTTTTTCCGCGGAGAGTGCGGGCGTGCCCAGGCTGCGGAGTGGCTCGGTCAGGCTCTGCGACGCTCCCGAGACCACGGCCTGAGGAACCGCGGCCAGTTGGGACAGGCTCTTGGCGGCGCCCAGAATGTCCCAGGGCAGCAGAAGCAGCACGGCCGAGGTGACCATCATGATCGCAAAGGTCGTCTGCTTCGAGGGCCGCTGTCTTGAATAATCACCGGCCATCAACTTGCTCCCATCCGCAATCCACCGGGAAACGCCGCCGGCCTGCTCTAACTGCCGGACCTCGCTACGCGCTCCCGCTACACGTCATCCTCGTCCGACTCCATTGTCTCTTTCCACTCGTTCAGATGCTCGAGGAATATGCTGGTCCCCCGGGCGACGCAAGTGAGCGGGTCGTCGGCCACGCGCACTCGCAGACCGGTGGTCTGGCTGAGCACCTGGTCCAGGCCTCGCAGCAGGGCTCCGCCGCCGGCCAGGCAAATACCTTCTTCGACCAGATCGGCGGCCAACTCCGGTTCGGCTTTCTCCAGGGTGCGGACGACCGTCTCGACGATCAGGCCGACCGGCTCCTTGAGAGCCTCGCGGATCTCCTCGCTGGTGACAATGGTCTTGCGAGGCAGACCACTGATCATATCACGTCCGCGGACTTCGTAAGTGGTTTCGTTTTCGAGCTCAGCGGCCGATCCGATCTCGATCTTGATCTGCTCGGCGGTTTGCGGACCGATCATCAGGTTATAGGTCCGTTTCATGTAATTCACGATGGCCTCGTCCATGTCGTCGCCGGCCACGCGGAGCGACTCCGAGACGCTCAGATCGGCCAGGGACAGGATGGCCACTTCCGTGGTACCGCCGCCGATATCGATGATCATGGAGGCCCGTGCTTCAGCCACCGGCAGGCCGGCCCCGATGGCCGCGGCCATGGGTTCCGGCACCAGGTATACCCGGCGGGCGCCGGCCCGTTCGGCCGAGTTGTAAACGGCCCGTTTCTCCACGGCCGTAATGCCCGAGGGAACGGAGATGACCACCCTCGGCCGCATGAAGACCCGACCCCCATGGATCTTGCGGATGAAATAACTCAGCATGGCCTCGGTGATGTCGAAATCGGCGATCACACCGTCCATGAGCGGACGCACGGCCGAAATGGTCCCAGGCGTCTTGCCGATCATCTCCTTGGCGACCAGGCCGACCGCGTTGCCGTTCTTCAGAACGCGGTTGGTCCCTTTCTTGACCGCGACCACCGAGGGCTCATTGAGCACGATGCCTTGGCCCCGCACGCACACCAGCGTGTTGCAGGTGCCCAGGTCAATGCCCATGTCCAGGCTGAACCATCTTAATAGCGGGTTGAATATCACAGGGGTCGTTCCCGTAATGAATGGGCCGGGGATTCAGCGGCGTTTACCGGGTTTCCGCCGGCCGCTTCCACGTGCAAAGAACCGTTTCGGCCGCATTGTATCAGGAGCGGGGGCGCGTTAGTAGGGGGAGCCAAGCCCCCAAAGGATCGTTTTTTGCGCGATTTACGGGGGAGGATGGCTGATGGTGCCCGTGGTCCCCGGCAAGTCGCGGTGTTGCTCCGTCCGGCGTCCGCGCAAAAGGGGTACTTACGGCCGGGGATGGCTTTCACGCCCCTGCGGGGGGCCAGATGGAGCCGAAAAGCTGATACGAGCGAACCGCGACGAAGATCACACCGATCAGCAACACAACGGCCGCCGTGATCAACAACGTGAGGTAAATGTCATCCTGCGGGTTGACGACAGGTGGTCTGCCGGGTGGGATGGTGCTCATTGCGTTCTCCTCTGGTTCGTTCGTGGCGCAGGCTCGAACCGACTCTGACCTGTGTCACGGAGCCATCAGCCCCGCGCGTTGAAGCTCACCTCGTCCACCACCACGTCTCCCGGGCGGATTCTCTGGTTCTGAATTCCGGCCCGGACCTCGCCCACCGCCTCGGTGGGATTGACTTCCTGTGTGATGACCAGGTCGCCGACATAGTCGCTCCCGCGCATCACCACCATCACCATCCCCTCGCGGATGCCGGAGCTGCTGCCGACGTCAATGGTCGCCAGGTTGCCCTGGACGTTCTTGACCAGCCCCCGAACCGGGGCACGCGGCGCCTCGGAGGCGTTTACGGCCCGGGCGGATGGAGCCACGCTGCCGCCGGTCTCAAATTCGCCCCGCCGTGTCAGACCGGCGCCCTGACGAAGGGCCTCGTTTTCCTCACGGCAAACCGCGACTTCCTGGGCCCGCTGATTCAACTGCTGAGTCAACACGACCTTGTCGGCCGTAAGCCGCTTGACCTGGTCCAGCAGCTCGGCGTTGCGCGTCTGGAGGGTCAGTTCGCGCTCGCGCAGCTTCTGGTTGGTTTCGGTCATCTCGTCATGGTGCTTGGCGAGCACGGCCATCGTGCCGTTCTGCAGTTCGTTGGCCGTCTTCAACTTGGCGTATTCCAGCTTCAGCGTATTGAAATCGCTGGTGACCTTCGCGATCTGCTGGTTGAGCTGTTCGATTTGATGACTCAGCTCTGTGATGCGGGCCTGGTCCTGCTGCTGTTGTGCAGCGGCCCGGACGGCGTCCCGCGTGTAGAGCGACTGGACGCTGCGTGCATATGCGGCGTCCGCCTCCGATTGGTCGCGCCAGCTTTCGGCCAGTTGTTTCCAGTTGTTCGTTTGCGCGGCAAACTGGATGGCCAGCGGCGTGAAAATGAAGGCGAACAAGCAGACGAGGATGATGAAAATCTTGGCTGTCGTCGTCAAGCTTAGGCTCCTTGAATGCCAATCCCCACCCGTCAGCGATGGCCACTATACGCGCCGTGCCGCGGTTTGCAAGAGGCTTTTTGGCCTCAGTTGTTTACAGATGTCGAAACCCCGGTACAATCCACGTCCGAGGTGCATCATGCTGCAAAATCCGGGTAGGTTTTTGTTCCTGGCATCTATTACGGTACTGATTACCTGCGGTTCCGGCTGGGGTGCGGTTTCTCCCGGCCCCTTGGACGGGGCCATGGCCCTGGCTCCCAGCCCCGAAGCACGCCAGGCCTGGCGGGCCGTGCTCCCCCTGCGGAGCATCGACGCCATCGAGTCCTGGCACCTGGTCGAGGGCTACCTGTACGCCATCGGCAACGAAGGTTCGGCCCATTGCATCCGGGTGGATACCGGCCGGCTGCTGTGGTCCCGCCGGCTTACCAACCCGCCCGGCACCATCTACCCGCCGGTGCCTTACCGTTCCCCTGAATTTTATGCGGTAGCTTTCACTCTCTCCAGCGAAGTCGTCCTTCTGGATCCCGAGACAGGCTCGGAATTTAAGCGCATCCGGTTGCAATCGCCCGCCAGCGCCTCCGCGGGCAACTCGCCGGGCTTTATTTATTCGGCTGAGACGAATCGCCATATTCGCGCCTATGACCTCAAAGATAACGTCATGGTCTGGCAGATTCTGATGGACGGGCCGGTTTCCGTTCCTCCCGTCTATCAGCCTGACCTCACCGACGGAACCAGCCCGGTCGCCACCTTGGTGATGGCCGACGGCAGTGGTCAGTTCGGCATGGTCTGGGCTGACGACAAAGAGCTTGTCTATGCCCACAAGTTAGGGGGGGAACCCCAAGGCGAGATCGCCACGGATGGTACGCACTTCTTTGTGGCTACGTCCGATAATTTGGTGAACTGCTTGGATCGGAAAACCGGAGAGACCCTTTGGTCTTACCGACTGCCGGCCAAGCCGGACGGGGCACCGGTGATTTGCCGGGGGAGTATCTACCAGGCGGTGGCTCCCAGCGGCCTCCAGCGGATCGGTATCGAACGAGATCGGCCCAACTGGTTTGCGCCGGATGCCGTGCAGTTCCTGGCCGAGTGGAACGGCCGGCCGGTGGTGCTGCTGAATGACCGCCAGGTGGCGATTCTCGACCCGCTGACCGGTGAGGCGGTTGCCTTTGTCCAGACCGGCGAGGTGGTCCAGGCCCTGAGCAACCCCATCAACGAGGCCCTGTTCCTGGTTTCGCCGGCCGGCGAAGCTCGCTGCATGCTGCCTGCCGGGACCAGTCCGGCCAGTCTGGCGGCCCTGCGTCCGGCAACCACCCAGCCCGCAAGCGCGGAAGCGGGGACCGGTTCGGACAGTGACCAGCCGACGACGCGTCCGGCCCTGGTTCGCAAGCCCAAACAAACGGATGACATTCCCCTCTGGGTCCGTTCGTCGGGGACGCATCAGCAAAGTGGTGATTCCGGCGTGCGCCGCTCCACCCGCTCGAGCCGGGGGGACCGGTCGGCTGGTTCCTCCCGTTCGTCCCGCCGCAGTCGTGGCGACCGTTCTTCCCGTGAGAGCAGGGGCGGCCGCAGTCGCAGCCGCGGCGGGAGGGCCCCTTGATCTCTGCCGGGGCATCAGGCCGGTCACGCCATGAACGCAATTGTCTTTGATCAGATGCTTCGGTTCGTAACGGACTATGCCGACCCTGTGCCCGGCGAGGGCGAGGTGCTCGTGGCCGTCCGGCTAGCGGGCATCTGCGCCACCGACCTGGAGATCACTCGCGGCTACATGGGCTTTCGTGGCGTCCCCGGGCACGAGTTCGTGGGAACGGTCATCAAGGGTCCGCGGGCCTGGCGCGACAAGCGGGTTGTGGCCGAGATCAACTGCGTTTGCGGTCAGTGCGACATGTGCCTGCGGGGGCTGTCCAGCCATTGTCGCCACCGCTCGGTTGTGGGAATCCAGGGGCGGGATGGCGCGTTTGCCGACATGCTGGTCGTGCCCGAACGCAACCTCCACGAAGTGCCCGAGGCGGTCAGCGATGAGCAGGCGGTGTTTATCGAGCCGCTGGCGGCCGCTTATCAGGTCATCCGCCAGTGCCCGATCGAGCGGTGGATGCGGGTGGCGGTGATCGGCTCCGGACGGCTGGGACTGCTGGTGGCTCAGGTCATCAAGACCTGCGGCTGCCAGTTGCAGGTCATTGGGCGCAATCCGCTGACGCTGGAGTTCTGCGAAAAGAAGGGGATCCAGGGCACGCCCGTGAGCGAGCTGGTCCCGCGCGGCGACCGCGACGTGGTCGTGGAGTGCTCCGGCTCGCCGGAGGGTTTTGACCTGGCCGTCCGTCTGCTTCGACCGCGGGGGACATTGGTGCTCAAGAGCACCTACGCGGGAGACGCCCCCCTGAACCTGGCCCCGGTCGTGGTGAACGAGATTCTGGTGCTGGGCAGCCGATGTGGGCCGTTCCCGGAGGCCATCCAGGCCCTGGCTCGCCGGGAGGTGGATGTGGAGTCGATGATCTCCCGCCGTCTGCCGCTCAGCAAGGGGGTGGAGGCTTTTGAGCTGGCGGCCGATTCGCGGAATATCAAGGTGCTGCTCAAGCCGGGGTGAGTCGCTGCGGTTCTCCGGTCTCCGTTTTCTGTTCTTTTCAGTTCTCAGTTCTTGCGAGTAATGCGGGATGATCGCACAGGCTTTCGGGGATTTGACCCTCCTTCGTTTCGAACGGTTGTCGCGCGAGCCGGGGCTGGTCCATGCGGTGACGACCCGGCCGCACAACTATGCGCCGCATCGAGGGCAGGGGGCGGAGATGGCGGTTGCCAACCGCCGGCGGGTGTGCGAAATCCTCGGCGTGGATTTTGAAAAGCTGACCTCGCCGTCGCAGGTGCATGGCGGCGAGGTGTTGCCGGTCGAGGAGGCGGATGTCGGCCGGGGGCGCGACGGGCGGAATTCGGCCCTGCGCTTTGTGGATGGGTTGATTTGCGATATTCCCGGCGTACCGCTGATCCTCATGTCGGCCGACTGTCCGCTGGTGTGTGCGTATGACCCGGACCGGCCGGCGGTGGGGGCGGTGCATTCGAGCTGGCAGGGGACGGTTGCGGGGGCGACCACGCAGATGATCCGGCTGATGGCCCGCCGGTATGGCAGCGATCCGGCCAGGCTGCTGACGGCCATCGCGCCGTCGGCCGGTCCATGCTGCTACGAGGTGGGCGACGAGGTCCGCCGGATTGCCCGCACGCGGATGGATGACGCCGACGACTTTTTCTCGCCGCACGGCGATCGGTTCCTCTTCAACCTCTGGGAAGCCAACCGCCGGCAGTTGATCGCCGCCGGGGTCCGGCCGGAGCACATCGAAATCGGCGGGCTTTGCTCGATCTGCGACCATCGCTTGTGGAGCCACCGGCGCGACGGGGCCGAAGCCGGACGAACGGCGCTGGTCATTGCATTCCGGTAGGGCGTTACCGGCATATCCATGCTGGGTGATGATCAAGATGGCCCTGGTTCACCCCGCAGGTCGCAAGCGTGACGGGCCTATTTGCAGTTTCGGTCGGCCAGGTTGGAACCGGAGAAGCATCGCTGGAGGATGCCGTAGTCATCCTGGTCAACGTCTTCGTCGAAATCGAGGTCGGCCCCGGCGCACTCGGGTGTACACTTGATTGCGGCTCCCGAGATACAAGATTCAAAGATGCTTACATCCAGCGTGTCCACCTTCTGATCGCCGTTGAAATCGCCCGGTTGGGCTTCAAAGTGAATGGTGAAATCCTCGGTATGCGTTCCAGGTGGCAGGGCCAGGGCCTGATCGTTGACCGTGGCTGTGAGCGAGATGTGCTCGCCGGGCGCCAGATAACCGCTGGTCATTTCCAGGTCGAGCCAGGAGGGCGCCTGCGTCACGGACCAGTAAGAACCAACCGCCGCGACGTTGACGACGCCGAAAGTGAAGGTGGAGGGGGTAAATGGGCCGCCCTGATCGCCGTTGATGACGACGGCCGGATCGGAGGGCGGAGGCGTATCGCCCGTCAGGGGAAGGACAGTGAGCGGCAAACCCAAAACCAACAGCGCCATCCCTGGCGCACACCTGCACCAACTTCTCATTGCACAAGAGCCTTTCCGTCGACTCACTGCCGGATGTTAGCTTAGTGCGCAGGAATGGAGATTCGATAAGGAGCGTTCCCCAAATTGTGCAGAGAGCCGGATGCGCGAGCTCTGAGAGGGCGGTAGAGGCGAAAAGAGTCTTCTCTTCGTTGCTCAAATGGTGTGTCTACCTCCGTCTGCTGTGGGGGTTTTGAGGCCGAAGCGCAAGCAGAGAGCTGCAGGCGTTGGCCCGGCTGCGCGGCGTGTCTGGTGGTTAGTTCCTTACTGGTGCTGCGAGCGGAAGCTCGTTGCGCACGGCGCTACGCCACGTATTCCTTGATCAGCCGGATGTTCTCCGGCGGCGTTTCGTAGGGCACGGCCCCGGTGCCCAGCAGGCAGCTTGGGTGCCACGCGGCGATCGCGAGGATGCGGTCGATCTCCGCGTAGATGCACTGCGGATCTGTGCACACGACCACGTTCGGGTCCATGTTCACGCGCACGCGGACGTGCGGATGCGTCTTCGCCAGGCGACGGACGAAACTGGCCTGGTCGGTCTCCACGTTGCTGACCAGGTAGCTCGTGCCCGTCGAGAGCAGATCATCCAGAATCCGGTAGGTGTCGCCGCCCATGATACAGGGGACGGGATGGCCGACGCAGTCGGCGGCGATCTGCAGAATGCGCTTCAGGGCGGGCAGTTCGATCTCGTGGAACTGTGCCGGCGAGAGCATCGGCGGCGAGGCGGCCGACTCAAAGAAGGCCACGTCCAGGCCGGCCTGAGCCACCGCCTTGCAGAAGACCGCCTGGTTCTCGGCCAGGCGCATGAGGAACCGGGCGACCTGCTCCGGTTGGAGGGCGGCGGCCAAGCACAGGTTGTTGATCCCCAGCAGGTTAAACGCGATGGAAAATGGCCCGGCCACCGGGATGCGCACATCGGCTTCCGGCAGGGCCGCCTTGAGCCGCCGGCCCACGTCAATGACCATCGCAATCCGGCCATCCTTATGAGGATCGTACGGCGGCAGGTCGCCGGCCGCGGACACGTCGGTGATGAGCGGTTCCAGAATGGCGGGAATGGCGTTATCGCCGGGGAAGCAGACGGTCGCGCCGTAAGCCTCGGCCTCGAGATTGTAGATGTCGATGCCGACCGCAATGGGCGTGTGGCGGTATTCCAGCCACGTCCGGCGATGGGCTTCGAAGAGAAGCTCGCCGTCGCGGGAAACTTCTGAAGGCGATCGCCCGACGAACCGGGCGGCGTGTTCGTAGACGGCTGGTGAGAAGGGGATCTTCATGGGGGCTTGATTCTACGGTTGGGCCGGCGAATGGACAATTGCGGGGAGGCGGGGTAAATAGTCAGTACATGGGATTGAAACTGACCCCCATGAAAGAATTGATTGTCGCTCTCGCGGGTTGTATCACCATGTTGAATTCTGTTTCAGACGTTCGTGGGTCGGCGCTTGCACCCGACCTGATCATCCTCAACGCCTCTGTCCGCACCATGGACAATGCTCGGCCCACCGCGGAGGCGTTGGCCATACTGGGCAACCGCGTTGTGGCCGTAGGCTCGACGGCGGAGATCCGCACCCTGGCCGGCCCCGCAACGCGAACGATCGATGCGGGCGGAAAGCTCGTCCTTCCAGGGTTCAACGATGCCCACGTGCACTTCCTGATGGGGGGCTTCGCGCTGCTGAGCGTGGACCTGCGCGACGCCAGGACGCCCGAGGAGATGGCCCGGCGGCTGGGGGAATATGCGAAGAAACTGCCCAAGGGAACCTGGATCCTGGAGGGCAACTGGGACCACGAAAAATGGCCGGGGACGCCCTTGCCGACCCGGCAGATGATCGATGCCGTCACGCCGGATCACCCGGTCATGGTGAGCCGTCTGGACGGGCACATGGTGTTGGTCAACAGCCTGGCGCTGCGGCTGGCGGGCGTGACTAAGGAAACCCAGGACCCCCCAGGCGGCCTGATCGTGCGCGATCCGAAGACCGGCGAGCCGACCGGCGTGCTCAAGGATACGGGCGAGGATCTGATCGCGCGGGTGATTCCGGCGAAGTCGTTTGAGGAAAAACTCGCCGCCGCCCGGGTGGCGACGGAGCACGCCGCGCGATTGGGCGTGACCAGCGTGACCGACGTATCGGCCGGCGACGACGTGGGGCTCTACCAGTACATGATCCAGCGCGGCGAGTTGAAGACGCGGATTTACGGCGCGCGTTCGATTGTCTCCTGGGATGTGCTGGCCAAGACCGGCGTGCAGGCGGGGTTCGGTAGCGACATGCTGCGCATCGGCTGCGTGAAGGGCTTTGCCGACGGGAGCCTCGGCTCATCCACAGCCCTGTTCTTTGAGCCGTACAACGACGCGCCCGGCACGCGCGGGCTGCTGTTCGACCAGATGCTGCCGGAGGGAATCATGCTCGAACGCGTGACCGGCGCGGACAAGGCCGGGCTCCAGGTGCTGATCCACGCCATCGGCGACGAGGCCAATCTGCGGATCCTGGACATCTACCGGCAGGCGGCGGAGAAGAACGGCCCCCGCGACCGGCGCTTCCGCATCGAACACGCCCAGCATCTGCGGCCCAGCGAGATTCGGCGCTTCGGCCAGCAGAAGGTGATCGCCTCCATGCAGCCTTACCATGCGGCAGACGACGGGCGCTGGTGCGACAAGCGCATCGGCCCCGAGCGGTCGAAGGGCGCTTACGCCTTCCGATCGCTGCTGGATGCCGGGGTGACGCTGGCCTTCGGGTCGGACTGGTCGGTAGCCTCGCTGAACCCGCTGGAGGGCATCAAGGCGGCGGTGACTCGTCAGACGCTCGATGGCGGACATCCGGACGGCTGGATTCCCGAGCAGAAGATCAGCGTCGACGATGCCGTGCGGGCCTACACCGTCGGCGCGGCCTACGCCGAATTTGCAGAGCACGTCAAGGGGAGCCTGGCGCCCGGAAAGCTGGCCGACCTGGTGATGCTGGACCGGGACATCTACACCATCGATCCCGCCGAGATCGACAAGGTGCGGGTGGTGCTGACGGTGATGGATGGCAAAGTGGTTTATGAGGGCGCGGCCGAATGACCGGCGCGCTCACGAACCTGGTCCGGTTGTGAACGAACTACAACATTTTTGAAAAAATCCCCTTGCAGACCGATAAAACAACGGTATAAATGAAGCCTGATGACAAGATCCGTGCCAACCGGATCTTGCCATGTCTAAGAACACGTCACGTCGATGGATTCGACGGCAGTTGGTTGCTGTTCGTATTGGCTGGAGGATGTTGGGAAGGGATGCGCTGCAGACCGTCTGCGCGCGTGTGCCCGACCGCCCTGGCGCATGTCGAGCCGCGCGTCCGTACCCTCACGTTAACCCCAAGCGAATACCGATCGCCGAACGAGCTGTTCTCAACCATTCCCGAACGCTCTGAGGGCTGAGCGGTCTGATAGAGGAAGCAATTCGTGCAGGCCGCACAGAGCTGCGTCTGGCTCTGCGCGCGGTCTGTGTCCCTCTTTTTCGAGGTATGGTTTATGCGGCACAAGTCACTTCTGGCAGTCTTTCTATGTGGATGGGTGTGTTTGACGGCCGTTCCCTCCCCGGCGGCGGAGTTTCGCGGCTTCTGGGCTGATGTATGGGGGGAAGGTGTGAAGAGCACGGCTCAAATCGACGCCATGATCACGCGAGCCCTGGCCGGTCGGTATAACGCGATCGTGGCCCAGGTATTGGCCTATCAGGACAATGCATCCGGGGGGCATGGAGCATATTGGAATTCAGCGATCGTCCCCAAGGCGCCCGACATTGTCGGCGGCATTGATCCGCTGGCTTACCTGGTCCAGCAGGCCCATGCCAACGGTCTTGAGGTGCACGCCTGGCTGGTCGCCTACCGGGCCTCCACCGCGTGGCCGCCGGCAGGCAACCCGACGCTGCAGGCCCATCCCGAGTGGCTCATGACCACGCAGGCCGGTATGGGTGGGGGGCCTCAGGCCTTCAGCGGCGAATACTTCCTGGACCCGGGCTCTCCGGACGTGCAGCAGTATTTGATCAGCATCGTCCAGGAACTGGTGACCAATTACGCGATCGACGGAATCCACTGGGACCGCATTCGGCACGTGCAGGCCGACAGCGGTTACCCCACCAACACCTCCTATGCCAACTCCGGCCTGGCGCGGTTCCAGCGCATTACCGGCTATTCAGGTACGCCGTCCAGCAGCTACGGACCATGGAGCGACTTCCGCCGGCGGTGCGTTACCGAACTGGTTCGCCGGACGCGGGCCGAAATCGCCGCTATTCCCAGTGTGTCCCAGCCGGTTCGGCACAGCGCCTCGGTCATCACCTGGGGTGGCGCGCCGTCCAACTTTACCGGCTCCAGCGCCTACACGCTTTTCCAGAACTGGGAGGAATGGCAGCGGCTGGGCTACCTGGATATGACTGTGCCCATGACCTACTACGATCAGGATGTGTACCCGAGCTATTACACCGGCTGGGTGAACAAGCAAATGCAGTGGGCTTATGACCGGCACATGGTGGTCGGGGTGGGCATTTATCTTAACAGCTTCGCCAACAGCAAGACCCAGATGCTCTACGCCCGCAATGCCGGCGCGGATGGCCTGTGCACCTACAGCTATCGCAGCACCAACGATACCGGCGCCAACGCCTGGGACTGGTATCCCTACGTGGCCAGCAATGTCTTCACCACGACCGACACCGTTCCCACCATGCCGTGGCGCTACGCGGCCACCGCGACCGAAGGCACGCTGTGGGGTATGGTGACCGATGCAACCACCGGCGAGCCCATCGACGATGCGACCGTGCAAATCAGCGGGTTTACGCCGGTGCAGACCGACGGGAACGGCTACTACACGATGACGTTGCTCCCCGCTTCCGGGGCGGGCGCCATCTACAGCGTGACCGCCAGCGCGCCCGGCTATGACTCGGCCACCGATTCGGCCACTGTGGTGGCCGGTGGATTGGGCGTGGCCAACTTCGCCCTGTCCCACACGACGAGCCCGATTTTCATCGTTGAGAGCCGCCCCGGGGGACAGAACTACGCCAACTTCAGCTCGGCCGGTACCTGGGCGGTCAGCTCCAGCAAGGGCACCGCGGAGGGCTGCACGCCGGGGATCGGCAGCCTCTATTCAGGCCTGGGGTATGCCGGGCGCACGACAACCTACAGCTTCACGCCCACGGTCACTTCCACGTACAAAGTGTATGCCACCTGGATCACTTCCTCCAACGCATGCAGCAGCGCCCGGCACGTAATTACGCACGCCGGTGGTACGAGCACCGTCTATGCCAATCAGCTCACGGGCGGTGACGAGTGGAACCTGCTGGGCTCTTACCAGCTCAATGCGGGCACGACCTACTCCGTGACCCAGTTCTCAGAAGGCTCTTCGGGTGGATCGGTCATCCGCGCTGAGGCGATCAAGTGGGAGCGGGTGGATACGGTGCCAGCGCCCACTATCACCCAGCACCCGACCGCCGAGAGCCTCTGCCCGGGAGGGATGGCCGGCTTCATGGTCACGGCCACCGGCGATGGCACGCTCACGTATCAGTGGCAGAAGAACGGCGCCAATATTACCGACGGCCAGCATTATGCCGGGGCGACCACGGCGAGCCTGACCGTGTTGAATGTCGGCTCGTCGCAGGTCGGCGACTATCGCTGCGTGGTGACCAACGCGGGCGGCAGCACGAATTCGAACACGGCCGCGCTGACGCTCAAGCAGGCCACCACCATCACCCAGCAACCCACCAACCAGTCCACGCCGGGCGGCGGAACGGCCACCTTCACCGTTGTTGCGACAAGCGAAGGCACGCCGACTTACCAGTGGCAGAAGAACGGCACCAACCTGACTAACGGTGGGCACTACTCGGGCGTGACCACCGCGACCTTGACCATCTCCAATGCCGACAGCAATGATGAGGCCTCCTACCGCTGTGTGGTCACCGGCGGGTGCGGCAGCGCGACGTCCAACGCGGCCACTTTGACGGTTACGAGCGCAAGCTACACCTACATCGTGGAAAGCCGACCTGGCGGGCAGAACTACAACCGGTATTCGGAGACCGGCACCTGGAACACCAGCGTGGCCAAGAGCACCGCTGCCGGGTGCACGGCCGGCATCGGAAGTCGCTGGTGTGAGCTCAACAGCTCACCCAAGACGGCGGTCTTCCGGTTTACACCCCCGACCACCGGCACGTACAGGGTCTATACGACCAACGGTACGACCAACAACGCCGGCAACCCGCAGATCTTCAAGATCACGCATGCCGGTGGGACCGCCACCGTAGGCGTGTGCCAGAACACAAGCTGCTCGAGTAACTCGGTGAACAAGTGGTATCTGCTGGGGACGTACACGCTCAATCGCAATACCCAGTACACCGTGACGGTTGACGGCTCGACGGGTTCCGGCTCGGGGCCGGCCCTCAACGTCGGTCGGGCCGACGCCATTAAGTGGGAGCGGTAGAACCCGCTTGTCGCATCCGAAATCACGTGCGCCCGTGGATCGAGGGTGCAAGCCGCGTGCGCTCGTGGATGGCGGGGGCAATCACGTGCCGTTGTGGATGAAGGGGGCCACCGGGTGAGTGGTTGCCCACAGAGAGTTGCCGGCCGGTTTGGCGCGGATCACCGCCTGAGCCGGCCGGCTTTCATTGCAGGGCAAGTCTCAACGATCACGTTGCAGGAGATGAGCCTGTATCGGATACGGAACTGGCCGTACACCGCTTACTATACGGTTTCCGTTACAAACTTGGGCAGGTTCCTGCCTGGTTGTTGGTCGCTGCGCGCTGATAGCTTAAATCTTCGTGCCCCCACCTCTGAAGAGGCGGGGCACCCAACGCACGAGATTCATTTGGGATCCGTATTATTTCAGCTCCACGCTCCAGTAAGCGTGATCGAGGAACTGCTGCCATGAGCGGTAGCGGTCGTTGGAAAGCTGGAGGTTGATGACCGGCGAGCGCTTCGGCTTGACCGGCTTGGTGATGAGGGTCATGCCGGCCTGCTCGGGGGTTCGGCCGCCTTTCTTCACGTTACACTTGAGGCAGCAGCAGACTACGTTTTCCCACGAGGTCTTGCCGTGCTGGCTGCGCGGTACGACGTGGTCGATGCTCAGCTCGCTGGAGGCATACTTCTTGCCGCAGTACTGGCACCGTCCTCCGTCGCGGGCGAAGATGTTCCGGCGGTTCAGCTTGACGTCTTTGCGCGGCAGACGGTCGTAGAGCGTCAGCCGGATGATCCGCGGCACCACAAGGCTCATGCGGGTGGTACGTACCCAGTCATGGCGGTGCGGCTCAAAACGCTTCTTGACTTCGCTGAGCTGAACCCAGGAATCAAAGTCGTAAGAGACGAACTGATCGTCTTCAACGTGGATGACTTCGGCGAGGTTGCGATAGAGCAGGGAAAAAGCGCGTCTGGCCGTAGTGACCCTGATGGCCAAGTAGTTCCGGTTCAGGATGAGGACATGACAGCCTAGACCTGAACAGGGTTCGAGAGCAGCAATAGTAGCGGCCGTGGGGAAGACACAATCCTCCTTCCTGTTCCCGCATCGGGGGCGGCCGGCATCGCACGGTCAGGCCTGGGCTGGCGGCATGACCGCCGCTACCGTCCCTTATTCCTGTGCTATTAGTGTATTATAGGGTACAGCGGGGCTGGTCGCAATGGGCGCTAATTCTCTCCGTATCCGTTGAAGGGGGTACTGGAAGCACGCCGGTGGCTGCTCTCTGGCGGTCTTGGGCCGCATCTACTGCTGCTGAAACGGGATTTTAAGGCCGCCGATGGCGGGTTTATGGGGTGCGTGGTTGCCTGATTGAGGTCAATCGCCGGCCGAATAAACGCTCGTAAACATCGGCCACGCCGATAAGTGCAAGAATAACGGGGATGCCGCCGACAGGGGTAAGGTTCCTCGCCAGCGGTCCCATGAGGCCGGCCAGCAGCCAGAAGATGGCGGCGAAAAGGCAGCAGACCACGGCCGTCCATCGCCATGGCCGGTAGCGGAGGGCCACGATACAGCCCCAGACGGCCGGCACGAGGAAGAACATCTGCATGGCGAACAACGGCCGCTGCAGGGTCCCGGTGACGGTGGCGTACACCGATCGCCACAGGCGACCGGCCAGCCATCTGAGGCTCTCGCCGGGCGACTCCCGAAAGTACTGCAGCAGAAGACACGCGCAGGGCTCGGCCGGGGAAACGGCTGCCGCTTCGGGGGAGACCGTCGCGCTGAGCTCCGGGTGATCACTTTCCAGGGATAGACGCCAGCAGGTGTCAACATGCCGGGCCGCCTCGGAAAGCTGGAACGGGGGGCGGAGTACCATCGTCGCCGTGGCCATGACCAGGCCGAAGCCCACGCACAGGAATAATGCTCCTCGGGCCCGGACCTTCCGGTGGAAGGGGGCCAGCAGGATGGCCACTATCAGGATGGGGGCCAGCAGCAGCCCGTGCAGACTCGTGAGAGCCAGCAACCCCAGAGCGGCGCCGGCCAGCAGGGCCCGCCGGTGTCGTCGGCGCTTCCGCCACCACAGCAGCAGGCCCAGCGACACCGGGGTCAGCAGAATGACCAGCGCCAGTGGGCCGGCGCGTTGGGCTATGAAAGCGAAGGACGGATGCACGACCCAGAGCAGGGCGGTCCACAGGCCCCATCTGGTGCCGAGGCCTGCTCGTGCCACCCCATACCAGCCCGCGGCGGAGAGTACACAGATGCTCAGGGCCGCGATAAACAGGGCCGAGTCCACCTTCTGGGCCGGGACCATCGCCCCCAGGCGAGTCTCCAGCAGCGCGGAGAGGTAACCATAAACCGCGGGGTTGGGCGGGGGCTGCGCGGCGGCAAAGGGCAGCCGCGTACTCACCAGCCAGGCGGCGATCTGGGCCAGGCAGGCTACCATGAGCACCAGGCTTAAGGCGACGACCGGGTGGTGGTACAGAGGCAGTGGCAGGGGACCGGATACAACCAGCGTTGAGGAAGATGGCGCGCCAATCAGGCGGTCCTCACGCCCCCCCTCGGATACGGAGAGGGCGGAGCCTCTGGCCTTGTTGTGCGGCCCTTGACGAGGCATGCCAATTACATTTCCTCAGTGCCTCACGCAGGCGGCAGCCACGCGCGATGGGCCACAAAAGGGGCGACCCAGGCGAAATCCGGAACAACTGACGCCTGACAACTGACGCGATTGCTACACTTCCTCGATCTCCTTGGCCTTGGCGGCGACCAGGGCATCCACCTGGCTCTCGTATTTCTTGGTGAGCTGCTGGATATTTTCCTGGGCCTTCTCGGCCTCATCCTCGGAGATTTTGGATTCCTTCTCCTCGGCTTCGATCCGGCGGTTCATGTCCCGGCGGGTGTTGCGGATGGCGACCTTCTGATTCTCGCCCATCTTACGGATCTGGGCGAGCATCTTCTGTCGCCGTTCGCCGGAGAGAGGCGGAACGGGCAGACGAATGACCTTGCCGTCACTCATGGGGGTGATACCGATGTCGGAGGTCAGGATCGCCCGCTCAATGTCCTTGAGCACGCTGGGGTCGTAAGGCTTGAGCAACAGCAGGTTGCCCTCCGGCACGGAGATGCTGGCCAGTTCGCGCAGCTCCATGGTCGAGCCGTATGCCTCTACAGGAACCTTGAGGTGCTCGACCAGCCCCGGCGAGGCCCGCCCGGTGCGCACGCCGCGCAGCTCCTGGCGAAGGTAGTCGACTGCCTTCTCCATCAACTCTTCACATTCGAATTCGATTTCATCCACCGGCATAGTCATTTCTCCCGCATGTTTCCGGCCATTTTAGGAAGAGGTGGGGGAGCAAGCAACGGTCCTGGTCCGCAGTGTGTGGTCAGTGGTCAGTTTCAGTTGTGGTGACGACGCACGACAGGGGAAAGTCGGGTCGGCATGCCCAACAATTCCGTCTTCTGCACCCCGAACGCTCTTGCCGGTGACCTGGGTGGGGGATATGGTCATGTTCATGAGCGATTCACCCGCAGAATGGAAGGACGCCGGCCCCACCCCTTCGGCGAGCGAAAAACGCGAGTTGCGCTCGCGCGCCAACCGGATCAAGGCCCGGTTGATCGTTGGCCGGAAGAGGCTCACTGAGGCCGTGCTGGCGGAAGTCCGCAAAGAGCTCGACCGCAACGAACTGATCAAGGTGCGCATGGACGAGGACGACGCGGCGGAGGCGGAGCGCCTGGCCCATGAGCTGGCCGAGCGCGTTCCCTGCCACCTGATCCAGCGGATCGGGCGCGTGGCCCTGCTCTTCCGCCAACTGCCCCCGGTCCAGCCTTAGGGCCGTTTCCAAATTTCCCCGTACCGCGAACCGCCGGGCGAGACCGGCCGGTCAGCCGGCGGCAGGTCGGGTCCCGTCCGCCTGCTACGGAGGTATGGAATGCTCCGACAAGAAATAGCATGAGCGTACCCTACAACGCAAAGTGGGCCATTTTTTGTAGCGGCCGGGCTCCGTACCGGCCGTTTGGCCCATAAAGCGGCCGGCACCTGGCTTTCGCCGGGTACCCGGCCCGGCCGCTACGACTTTGCGCTGCAGGGCATAGGGACTAACGAGGTCGGCTTGTTTGTCAACAGAATTCGGGTATCATTGTCAACAATTGCGGACCGGGATCGACACCCCGCGGCCAGCCTGGACTTGAGAGCCGGCCGGGTCGCCATAAGCTCTGGGTGGGGGCGGCAGAATGGAGATTGCGATGTCTATAAGGCGTTGTCTTGGCGTGGCCACGGTGACGGTGATGAGCCTCTGTTTGGGGGCGGTCGGCGCTCAGCCGTCGCGGTCGCTCAATGACTTGACCGGGCCGTGGCAACTCTTCGTGGACGACTACCTCGTGGCCTCAAAGGAGCACGTGGTCCGCACGTATCACCCGTTCGAGAAAGACCCGCGCAACCCGCTCTTGAAGGCGGATCGGCCCTGGGAAGGCAATAACGTCTACCTGTACGGGACGGTGTTGCCGAACGAGTCGGGGCCGGGCTACCGGATGTGGTATCACGCCTTACCAGAGACGAAGGGGGACGACGCCTACCGCCTGCTCTACGCCACCAGCCGGGACGGCATCACCTGGGAGAAGCCGAACCTGGGCTTCGTTGAGTACAAGGGCTCCAAAGACAACAACATCTTTATCCGGCGGGGCTCGCGCGATCACATCCCTTCCATCATTCACACGCCCTGGGAAAAGGACCCGCAACGACAGTACCTCATGATCAACTATGACGGCGACAAGTTCGACGGCTACGTGGTCGCCTGGTCGCCGGACGGCCTGCGCTGGACGGACGCCGCGGACAAGGCCGTATTCACCAAAGGCGGTGATGTCGGGCAGTTCCTCTATGACTTCCACAAGGGCGAGTACGTCGGTTACGTCAAGAACACGGCCCAGGTCAGCGACATGCGGCGCCGCGCCGTGGCCCGGATTGCCAGCAAAGATCCGCTTTCCTGGCCGGAGCCTGAGCTTGTCCTGGCGCCGGACACGTTCGACGATCGCTGGGCCCACGGCATTCAGCGAACCAGCTTCTACGGCCTCTCGGCTTTTGCTTACGAGAGCATGTATCTCGGGTTCCTGTGGGTTTTCCGGGCGGACGACGAAACCGAAGGCTACTTCGACGGACCGATTTTCTGCGAACTGGTTACCAGCCGTGACGGCGTGCACTGGATGCGCCAGCAGGGTGAGCGGGTGCCCGTTCTACCTGTCGGAACCGGCAAAGCCTGGGACCGGGGCATGGTGTTCTCGGCGACGCAACCGCTGGTTGTCGACGGGAAGGTCTGGCTGTACTACGGCGGCGTGGATGGCAAGCACCTGCCCAGGAAGAACGAGCCGTGGCACAGCGGCATTGGCCTGGCCACCCTGCGCAAGGATGGGTTCGCTTCTCTGGATGCGAAGGGGGAAACGGGAACGGTCCTGACGCGCCGCCTGGTGGGGGCGCGCGGCCCTCTGCGGGTCAATTACACCGCTTCCGGCTCGCTGCGCGTGGAGGTGCTCGACGCGACGGGCAACGTCCTGCCGGGCTATGGTCGGGATGATTGCACGCCATTGACCGGTGACAGCATCGACGCGACCGTGGCCTGGCGGGACCGTCGAACGCTGCCGGGCGGACGGCCCATCCGGCTTCGCTTTATCCTGGAGAATGCGTCGCTCTACTCGTTTGCCGCCGGCGGGGGCCTCAAAGTGCTGGACGAGCCCACCGCGCCGCTCGGCGTTCTTTTTACCTTTGAGAACGGCTGGACCGATTCGCTGACCGCCGACGGCAAGCAGCGGGCGATCCTTCACGGCGACATGCGGATTGATTCCGAGCGGGCCAATGTTGCCTTCGGCGGGGGGGCGGCCAGGGTCGGCTCGACCTTCGCTCCGCTGCAGACCCTCGAGATTGACCAGACTAGGGAGCTGGGCACGCAGTTCACGCTGTCGGTCATGGCCAAGAGCAAAGATAATCGCCCGGCACGTCTGTTCAGCTCGTATGAGGATCGCGGTGCGTACAAGACTACCGAGCTGGTGTTCGATTGTGATCCCAACGGCAAGTGCCTGCCGGGCCTGCGCTTGATCGTCAAAGGCATGGAGGTGCACTCCGGACCGGTGACTTTCGCCGATGACAAATATCACCACCTGGCGGTCACGTATGACGACGGCCGAATCACTTTCTATCTGGACGGGAAAGTGGTGGGACGGGGTCTGGTTCCCGGCGGCGATCCGGTATCCATGATTCGCAACCTGAGGATCGGGGAAGATGCGGCCCACGGCCATGAGCAGCAATTCCGCGGCTGGATGGATGACGTGCTCGTGTACGGCCGGGCGTTGACGCCGAACGAGATCAGCGCCCTCGGCAAGCAGGGCGCGGAAGCTTTCTTCAAGGCCCGACAGGAGAAGAAGTAACCCCGACACCGATTGTGGTTGCCGCCGCAGCTCAATCACCGTCCGCGCTGGAAGAGACAACAAATCGCCCAATTTGTGTGCCCCGGCACGATTGGCGTGCCGCGGTTCCTGAGCCGGCCGGTGTGTGCCACGGTTCTTGAGCCGTGCCGGGGGGGCTCTGGCCGTTCTCCATACTCCTGTAGCGGCCGGGCTCTGTACCGGCCGTTTTCCCAGTACCGCCCATTGTCTTGTAGCGGCCGGGCTCTGTACCGGCCGTTTCCGCTATGGCGCCCAACGCTACAAAATCAGCATCGCATCGCCGTAACTGTAGAAGCGGTACTCGGCGCGAATCGCCTCCTCGTAGGCGGCCAGGGTGGTCTCCCGGCCTGCGAAGGCGAAGATCATGGCCAGCAGGGTGCTGCCGGGCAGGTGGAAATTGGTGAGGATCGCGTCCACCGCCTTGAAGCGGTAGGGCGGGTAGATGAACAGGCGCGTCCAGCCGCTGCCGGGCTGCAACCGGCCGTCCTCGTCGGCGCAGGTCTCCAGCACGCGCACGCTGGTGGTGCCGACGGCGACAATCGGGCGGCCTTCGGCTCTTGCGGCGTTGACAGCAGCGGCCGAGGCTTCCGGGCATTCGTACCACTCGGCATGCATGGGGTGATCGGCCAGGTCTTCGCAGCGGATGGGCGCGAACGTCCCCGCGCCGACGTGCAGCGTCACGAAAGCGGTGGATATTCCGGCCGTGGCCAGGGCGTCGAAGACTTCCTGCGTAAAGTGCAGGCCGGCCGTCGGAGCCGCGACGGCCCCGGGATGACGCGCGTAAACCGTCTGGTAACGCTCGGCGTCTTCCACGGTTTCCGAGGTCGGCCGGCTGTGCTCAGCTTGTGCCTCGCTCCCCTCGCGCCGGGGGCGTTTGATGTACGGCGGCAACGGCGGTTGGCCGAAGCGCATGAGGATCGCATGGGCGTTGCCGGCGGGGACGGGGGCCGCTTTCCACATTCCGCCCTCCTGCCGGTCGATCAGCTTGAGCTGGACGGCCGGGGCTGGCTCCTGGGGCGAGGCTTGGGGCGGTTCGATACTCAGCAGCTCTCCGGCGCGCAGGCGGCGGGATTCGGTGAGCATCATTTCCCATACGCCGGGCTCGGGCTCGTGCAGAAAGAGGCCCTCGATGCGTCCGCCGCTACGGCGTTTCAAGTGCAGCCGGGCGGGCAGCACGCGGGTGTCGTTGAGTACGAGTAATGCGCCGGGCGGCAGCAGTTGCGGCAGCCGGTTGAACCATTCGTGGCTGCGCTGGCCGGTGTCGCGCCGGACCACCATGAGCCTGCTGGCATCCCGCCGGTCGGCCGGATACTGGGCGATGTACTCGGGGGGCAGATCAAACTGTAGCTCGTCGATGCGCACTGATCACTCCGCTGGAAGATTCTGGAGGGCCAGAACGGCATCGTCAAGCCGGGAGGCCTGTATCAGGCTGCATCGGCCGTGGCGGATGGGGGGATTGCCGGGTGCCATGTTCACACGCGGCCCCCTCAAGCACTGCGAATACCACCAGGCTCAGGGCCGCGGGTGGGCATGGGGAATACTCCGGGGACTTCATCATATGCTTATCCGCCTGAGTACCGCGTATAAGCATGGCCCCCGGCGCACAGTCGTATCGGCCAGGCTCTGTACCGGCCGTTTTCTATTCCGTGGCGGCTCCGTACCGGCCGTTTCCGGACAGCACCTGGTACGGCTCAAGAGCCGCAGCACACGGGGTCTTTACCTGGTCAACTGTTTGCCGGCCATCTCGATGGCCTTGTCCATGGCATCGGCAATTGCGTCGAAACTGAGCTTTGTTTCGGGAACCAGCGGAGCGTTCAGCTCTTTGCGAAGTGATTCGCGGACGGGGATATTGCGCGAATCGCTCCGGGCCAGCATCCGTTCGGTCTCCGGCGAGGTCAGGAAATCGATCAGCTTCTTGGCTGCCTCCGGATTGGGGCCGCCGGTGATCAGGCCCACGGAGTTGGGGATCAGCAGCATGCCGCCGTCGCCCATGTCCGGGTAGACCATATCAATGGGCTCTTTGCGATTCTGGCGAACGCAGACGTCGTCGGTGTCCGTAGCGCCGAGCAGGTACTCGCCCCGGGCCACGACCGCGGCGGTGGTGGTGTTGCCGTCCATGAGCCGGCCATTGAGAACCTTGTTCAAATCGGTGAGGAACTGACTGTATTGCTCTTCGCCCCACAGGGCCAGCATGGCGGCGAAGTGGCCGCGCGTGGTGCCGAACTGGGGGTTGGCGACGGCCAGTTTGCCGGTCCAGCGCGGGTTGGCGATGTCGCGCCAGGTGGCCGGCACCTCCTCGCGTTTGAGCTGCTCGGGGTTCCAGGCCAGGACGCGGGCGCGCAGCCCGAACGCGGTCCACCGGCCGGCGGGATCACGGTAACGCTCGGGAATGCCCTCGGCCGGTGGGCGATACTCGGCCAGCAGCCCTTCGCGGGCCATCTTGATGGTGTTGAACAGCTCGCTGGACCAGAACACGTCGGCCAGGGGCCGGTCCTTCTGGCTGCGAATCAGGTTGACCAGCCCGGTGGTCTTGCCGGCTTCGCTGTCGAGTTTCAGCTTGACGTCGATGCCGGTCTGCTGCTTGAACGCGGCGATGACCTCGCGGGCAAAGGGCTCATCGACGCTCGAATAGAGCGTGACCGTGGGGGCAGCGGCGCCTTTGTCCTCCTTGCAGCCAATGACCAGGACCGGGAGTAACAGGGTGAAGGTGAGAAGTGAGAGGTGAGAAGTGAGAAAGGATGGCCGACAGGGCACGCGTATTTCGGCTGTCTTCAGATTTCTGTCGGCCCCTTCGGGGCGGTCCCCTCGCTTGCGCTCGGGGCTCGTTGGTTTGGCTCTTCCGGTGCTTGAATGGACTCCTGGTGATAGTTCCGAACGTTCGGCGATCAGTTCACTTCTCACTTCTCTCTTCTCGCTTTTCGTTAGTAGTCACCCACTTCTCTCTTTGCGTCGGAGAGCTCCCGCTTCTCACTTCGCAGGGGGCGTCTTCATGTCCTCTGCGGAGCGTTTGAAATATTCGCTGAGGCTGCGCTGGTAGGGCCGCGGGATCTTCTCGTTGGCGATGTTGTCGGCCACCTCACGCTGGGCGGAGATGACCGCTTCGGAGAACTCCTTGCTCACTTCGCCCTTGAACTGCATGCCACCGTCGAACTCCTGCCTGGAGATGACGGAGCCCGCCTGCGTGTTGACCTGGGCCTTGCGCTGCACGGTGTTGTATCTGGTCTGCTCGTAATCCACGACACCGCCTTCTCCCTGGCCGAGGGCGCCCATGCCGGAACCGTATCCGCCACCGCCGGGCCGGTTGCCCATACCGCTGCCCTGGCAGGCGGTACACAATCCATCGCCCACCATGCCGGTGCCGTTGCATTGGGAGCAGGACTCGCCGATCCGGTTCTTGAGCGCGCCGACCTGGCTCATGGAGGCCTTGAGTTCATTGAGGCTTTGCTCCATTGCCTCCAGTTCGGAGAGCTGTTCGGCGGCGTCGGTGAGGCCCTCCAGCGATTCCATCTCACCTTGTTCGCCGGACTGTTGCCCCTGCTTGCCGCCGGTGTTGGAGAGGCACTGGGCGAGCTTCCGGGCGGTACTGCCGGCATCAGATCTCTTCTTGATTTGCTGAGCGAGTTGTTCGGCCTGCTTCTCGGACAGACCTTTTTCCTGGAGCTGCTTTTTGAGACCTTCCATGTCCTTCTGCGCCAGCTTCTCCAGGGCCTCCCGGATTTCCTGGTCGTTCATGCCCGTCTTGGCCAGTTGCTCGCGCATCTTCTTGTCGTCCTGCGCGATCTGGTTGAGCTTCTCGGAGAGCTGCTGAAGCTCCTGCTTCATCTGTTCCGCCTTTTGCTTCTCTTCAGGGGTTTTTGCCTCCTTAGAGAGTTGCTCCTGGAGGCTCTTGACGGCCTCCTGGGCGGCATTGAAATCGCCCCTGGCCAGGGCCTTGGTCAGCTCGCTCACCGGCGTATTGCTTTTGGGCTCGTTGGCCAGCCGGTTCATCATCTTCTTGAACTCTTCGACCTGGGCCATCTCGCCGGTCTGGGCCTTCTGCTCGAGCTTCTCGCTGATCTTCTCCACCTTTTTCATCATTTCCTGACGGAGGTCGGCGGGGGTTTCGAGCTTGGCGTCCTTGAGCATTTCGAGATCTTCGAGCTCTTTTTTCAGCTCGGGATTGGATTCCTGAAGCTTCTTGAGGGTGGGGGTGATGACCGGCTTGAGCACGGCGGCGGTGCGCTCGATGCGCTCCTGGCGTTTGATGGTCTCCTGTTGCCGCTCCTGCTTGCCGAGCAGATCGAGGGTGGGGAACAGCCAGAAGGACAGGAGCGCGGTCAGGGTGACGGCCCCGGCCCAGGGCGCCGAACGGGGCACGCGCACGGGCAGGTAATGATTGAGCGGCAGGGCCCGGCTGACCCGCTCGGCGTCGGCCACGACCGCGCGGGCGAACGGATCGGCGGAAGTGGCACAAAACAGCCCGGTGCTGATACGTTCCTTGAGTCCGGCGGCCTCGTCGAGCCTGGCGGCCGCCGTGGGCAGGTTCTCGCGGGTCAGCCACGCCCACAGGGCCGAGCCGGCAACCGCGCCGCCCACCAGCCCCAGGGTCAGCCAGCCGTAAAACCGCCCGCTTTCCTCCAGCAGAGCCAGGGACCGCCCAATACAGATCGTGATGATGAACAACCCCGCCGCTCCGGCCATGGACCAGCCCAAGGCCGTCAGCCAGCGATTCAGCAGGAGCCGTCGTTGTGCCCGCCGTGCGGATCTTTCGAGTTCGCTCATAGCCGACTCGCCTTTGCGTCAGAAAAAGCGGGCAATTCCACTGATATTCTACGACAGAATGCCGTACTGTACAAACCCTCGCATGTGCTTCGGGCTCTATACGGTTATTGTCGGCGGGGCGGGGTTGGTTTACATGTTTTAGCGGTCAGCGGTCAGCTTTCAGCACTCAGCAGTCAGCGTTCAGCGATCAGCTTTCAGCGGTCAGCCGTCAGCCGTCACAAGCTGATCGCTGACTGCTGACCGCTGATCGCTTCATCAGACTACAGCCCGTTGCCCAGCAAGCCTTTGGATTCGAGGTAGTTGAGCACCTGGGCGGCGGCCTCTTCACGGGTGATGTCCACGTTGCGCAGGACGATCTCCGGGTTGGTGGGGGGCTCGTAGGGGTCGTCCACGCCGGTGAAACCCATGCCTTTACCCTCGGCCAGAGCGGCGCGGGCCTTTTTATACAGGCCCTTGGGGTCGCGGGATTCGCAGACCTCGATGGGCACGTCCACGAAGACTTCCACAAACGGCAGGCCGGCCTCCTGGTGGATCTTGCGCACTTGGTCGCGATCCTTGCGGTAGGGGCTGATGAAACTGGTGAGCGTGATCGCTCCGGCATCGGCGAAAAGCTTGGCCACCTCGCCGATCCGGCGGATGTTCTCCTCGCGGTCGGCGGCGGAGAAGCCCAGGTTCTTGTTGAGGCCGTGGCGGATGTTGTCGCCATCCAGCGTGTAGGCCAGGTGGCCGCGCTGAATCAGGGCGTGCTCGACGGTGAAGGCGATGGTGCTCTTGCCGCAGCCGCTCAGGCCGGTGAACCAGACGGTCGCGCCGCGCTGCTTGAGCAGCTTCTCGCGGTCTTCGCGGGTGACGTGGCCCTCGTGCCAGGTGATATTGGTAGCCTTAATCTCGGTCATGCCTATTGTTCTCCGGTAGTTACATATAAGCGGTCAGCAGTCAGCGATCAGCGGTCAGCCGCTTGGCTGGGCCGCCGCTGCCCGCTGATTGCTGATCGCTGACCGCTGAACGCTTTAAGGGCCCGTTCCGGCGGGCCGACATCAGGCGGGACACTATAGAGGATCGGGCAGCGGTTCTCAAAAGCTGCAGATCCGCGGCGAAGCCCGGTGTGCCGGGGCTCCCGGCTGAGTGGCCGGCTTCAGCCGGATTGGCTCACCACGTTACCCGGTTTGAGGCGCTTCTTTATTCAAGCCATTGATAGACAAGCGGTTACGCATCCCTCAGTCCTCACGGTGCACACTTCCAGTCACTCAAAAACGGGCGAGCCCCTGCAAAGCGACAACCTTGTCGCTTTTGGCTGGGTACAGTGGCCGGAGCCATGTCCTTGAAGGGGGCGACCTCGCGCCTCGGCTGGCACGCCCAAACCCCACCAGCGACTCCTGGGAGAGCGCAGACGCAAGTGGGAGGCTCATGGTTGGTGTGGGTTTGGCGGGGCGGTTACAATGTCTTTACAGGCCGGCGCTCGCGTTGATGGCCTTCCAATATCGAGCGCATTTTTCCATGTCCGATTCCAGATTGCGGCGGCAGATCGCCGTCGAGGCTGCCCGGCTCATGTATGAGCGGGTGGAGAGCGAGTATTTCACCGCCAAACGCAAAGCGGCCGCCCGGCTGGGGGGCAACTGTCGGTTCCATCCTCAGGACCTGCCCTCCAACCGCGAGATCCGCGACGAGGTCCAGGCCCTGGCCCGGATGTACGAGGGGCAGGGGCGGCTCGATCGGCTGCTGGACATGCGCCTGGCCGGGCTGCGCATGATGCGGCTGCTGGCGGCGTTCCACCCGCACCTGATCGGCAGCGTGGTCACCGGCCACATCCGCCAGGGCTCCGACATCGACGTCCACGTGTTCAGCAACGACGTGTCCAGCATCACCGACCTACTCGACCAGCACAACTACCGCTACGAGGTCGAACGCAAGCGCGTCCTCAAGCACAACGAGGAGCGGGTCTTTACCCACGTGCATGTGCAGGATGATTACACGTACGAGCTGACCGTCTATGCGCGCGAACTGGTGAACTATCCGTTCAAGAGCTCCATCACGAGCAAGACCATCGTGAGGGCGTCGATAAGCGAGCTGGAGGAGCTGATCGCGCGCGAGCACCCGGGGGCGGAGAGCGCCGGCGAGGATGAACCTGGCGGGCTGGACCGCTTTCTAATCTGGTCGCTGCTGCTCCCGCCGTTGGAGGAGGTGAAGCAGGACCCGCGCTGGCATCCGGAGGGCGATGCCCTGTACCACTCGCTTCAGGCCTTTGAGATTGCCCGCGACGAGTATCCGTACGATCAGGAGCTTATTACCGCCGCGTTGCTGCACGACGTGGGTAAGGCGATCGATCCGCGGGATCATGTCGCGGCGGGGCTGGAGGCGCTGGAAGGAACGCTGACGGAGCGGGAGGAGTTTCTGATCGGCCATCACATGGATGCGGTGGCGCTCCGGGAGGGGACGCTCGGGGGAAAGCTGGCCGGGAGGCTCCGGGCGTCGGAGTGGTTCGAGGATCTGATGGCGCTGCGCGAGATTGATGATCGTGCGCGCGTGCCGGGGGCGGATGTAGGGACGGTGGAGGAGGCGCTGGAGTTTCTACGCGGGATGGAGGGGGAGGAGGGGTAGGTTCCGAGTGTTGTCAACGGTGAGTTGCCGGCGGTCAGGTTCTCGTATTTTCGACTACGGCAGGCGGCTCATACGGTTACTGCCATCGCATCGTTGTGAGACTGAACCTGTCCGCGTCTTTACGCCGGCCTATCCCGGCGCCGTCAGGGATGATATGATGTTGAGTCGTCGAAAAAGCCTGAGATGAACGATGAAGGCACAAGTTCTGAGAGGTTCCAAGCGGGAAATTGCTGAGGCGATGGTTCAGATCGCCGGTGAGGTTCGCGAGGCTATTGTCTTCGTCGACGAGCCGTCAGATGCGGCGGCACAGGCACCTAATGAGGACATCTTTGCTGAGATGGAGCCGTTTACGGTGAGGGTGGGCGGCGCCGACTACTCGCGTGAAACCCTCTATAACCGGATTGAAGGCGAGTGATCCTCCTCGATACCAATGCAGACCTATGGCATTACGCGGCTCCTTACTTTCAATCCCGATGACTTCAGGCCATTCTCGATCACGCTCATGGATCCGGCTTCCGTCTGAACGGGCTTTCCCCTGAGGTCTTGGCCCATCGCTGGATTGGGGCGGGGAAATGCCCTAACATTTGCCATATCATGCGCAAGCGATTCTTCGTCATCGACGGGCTCGGGCAGATCTTCCGGTGCTATTACGCACCCTTTCAACATCTCAGCGCCCCTTCGGGGGAGCCGGTGCGGGCCACCTATGTGTTCTGCCAGATGCTTCTGCAACTCATCCGGGAGCAACGGCCGGACTATCTGGCGATGGCCATGGACTCCGACGAGGGGCCGGTGTTTCGGTGCGAGATCGACCCGCAGTACAAGGCCCACCGGCAGGAGCCGCCGGAGGACTTGGAGCCGCAGATCAGGCGAATTCTCGAGATCGTCGCGTCGCAGGGGATCCCGATTATCAGCGTCCCGGGGTTCGAGGCGGACGATGTGATGGCCACACTGGCCCGGCGGGTGAGCGACCCGGAGGTCGAGATCCTGTTTGTGAGCAAGGATAAGGATCTCGATCAGCTTCTCACCGAGCGGATCAAGCTTTTTGATGCCGGCACCGGTGAGATTATCGGACCGGATGAACTGCGGACCAGGAAGGGATATGGCCCGGAGCAGGCCGTCGAGATTCAGACGCTCACCGGAGACTCGACGGATAACGTCCCCGGCGTGAAAGGCGTCGGGCCGAAGAAGGCGGTGGCGCTCATTGCCAAGTATGGGACGGCGGTGGGGGTCATCGAGCATGCGGATGAGCTCACGCCGGCCCTGCGCGCGAACGTGCTGGCCTTCAAGCCGCTGCTGGAGGTGACGCGCAAGCTGGTGACGCTGGACCGGGAGGTGCCGTTCGATTTTGACCTGGAGGCGTGCCGGTGGAAGGGGTTCAAGTACCAGGCGCTCTACGACGTGTTCAACGAGCTGGGGTTCCGGCGGTTGCGCGAACAGGTGGCGGCGATGATGGGGGAGGGGGCAGAGGGACAGAGCGTCGGAGGGACAGAGGGACAAAGAGACAAGGGGACAAGGGGACAAGGGGACAAGGAGAGAGAAGGCGGGCAGGATGCCCGGCCCCCTGGTGCCACACGGGCGCGGAGCGTGGGCATACAGGGCGGGTTGTTCGATCATCTGGAGGCGGCAGAGGAGGCAGCCGGCGCGACGGTCGCTGAAGATGACGATCTGTGGAATGTGCCGGAAAGGCCCGCGCACGTCACCGACAAGCAGTACGTGCTGGTGGATACGGAGGAGAAGTTCCGCGAGTTTCTGGAGAAGCTCCGGGCGCAGAAGGCGTTCGCGTTCGATACCGAGACCAACAGTATCTATCCGGCCTGGGCGAAACTGGCCGGGTTGAGCTTCTCGTGGAAAGTGGGCGAAGGGTATTACATTCCCATCTGCGGCATGGGCAAGTGCCTGCCGTTAGAGCCGGTTCTGGAGGCGCTGCGGCCGATCATGGCCGACCCCACGGTGCTCAAGACCGGGCAGAATCTCAAGTACGACCTGGTGGTGCTCGCCGCTCACGGCGTGCCGGTGAACGGGGTCGAGTTTGACACCATGATCGCCAGCTTTGTGCTGGACTCCTCCCGGCGGTCGCACGGGATGGACTATCTGGCGTCGGAACTGCTCGGGCGGAGCACCATTCACATCGAAGAGCTGATTGGCAAGGGCAAAAATCAGATTTCCTTTGAGGCGGTGGACACCCGGCGGGCGTGCGACTATTCGGCCGAGGACGCCGAGGTGACCTGGCATCTGCGCGAAGTGCTCGCCGAGCAGCTTGCCCGCAGCGGGCTCGAACCGCTCTTCCGCGAGACGGAGATGCCGCTGGTCGAGGTACTGGCGGAGATGGAAAACACGGGGATCAAGCTCGATACCACGGTGCTGGCGGAGATGGGCCGGCGGCTGGAGGAGCGGTTGTGCGAGCTGACCAGGCAGATTCATGAGGCAGTGGGGCACTCATTCAATATCGACTCCACCAAGCAGCTTGCGGTGGTGCTGTTTGATGAACTGAAGCTGCCGGTGATTCGCAAGACGGCCACTGGCCGGAGCACCGACGCCGAGAGCCTGGCCCAGCTTGCCGAGCAAACGGAGCACCCCGTTCCCCGGCTGGTGCGCGAGTATCGTGAGTTGGGCAAGCTCAAGGGCACCTACGTGGATACGCTGCCCAAGATGATCAACCCACGGACGGGGCGGGTGCATACCAGTTTCAACCAGATCGGGGCGGTCACCGGGCGGTTGTCATCGAGCGACCCCAACCTGCAGAACATCCCCATCCGCACGGAGATCGGACGCCAGATCCGCGGGGCGTTCGTGCCGGGCGACAAGGACCACGTGCTGCTGACGGCGGACTACTCGCAGATCGAACTGCGCGTGCTGGCTCACTTCTCGAAGGATGAGGCCCTGACGAAGGCCTTCGAGGAGGACCGGGATATTCACCAGTTCGTGGCCGCCCAGGTGGCCGGCGTGCCGCTCGAACAGGTGACCAGGGAAATGCGCAGCCGGGCCAAAGCGGTGAATTTCGGGATCGTGTACGGGCAGTCGGCCTTCGGCCTGGCGCGGACGACGGGCATGTCCAACAGCGAAGCCCAGATGTTCATCGACCGCTATTTTGCGCGTTATCCGGGCATCCGGCTGTTCCTGGATCAGACCATCGCCAACGCCCGCAAGACCGGCTTCGTGACCACCATCCTCGGGCGGCGGCGGGCGATTCCGGATATCAACTCGCGGAACCACACCGCCCGGACGACCGCCGAACGGCTGGCCTGCAACACGCCGATTCAGGGCAGCGCGGCGGACCTGATCAAGAAGGCGATGATCAACATCCACCGGCGGATCAAAGAGGAGGGCCGGCCGTCGCGGATGCTGCTGCAGGTACATGACGAGTTGGTGTTCGAGGTGCCGCGAGCGGCGGTGGAGGCGGAGGCGGAGTTTATTCGTAAGGAGATGTGTTCGGCGCTGCCGCTGTCGGTGCCGGTGAAGGTGGATATCGCGTGGGGGGAGAGCTGGCTGGAAGCGAAGTGAGGAAGCGGTCAGCATTCAGCATTCAGCGGTCAGCAGTCAGTGGTCAGCGTGGACGCGAGTCGAGCTGACTGCTGAAAGCTGATCGGTGATCGCTTCAGTAGGTGAGCACCGTCAGGCCGGGGATGTTCTGGAAGTCGGCGGGGTTGCGGGTGACCAGGGAGTGGCCGTTGGCTTGAGCGACGGCGGCAATGAGGATGTCCATGTCACTGACTGGACGACCGATGTTGAGCAGATGAGCCTTAAATCGCCCAAAGAGTTTACCCGTTAGCTGGTCAAAGTCCAAGATGGTGAGATCGTCGAGGACGGCTTTGACCTTTCGCCGCTCTTCGAGGGGGTTCCGCGACCGGAATATCCCAACCCATAGCTCCGCCACATTGAAGCGTGTCGTGACCAGATCCTCGTGCCTTGCGCGCAGGGAATTAACTTGTTCTCTTGCTCGCCGCCCCCATTCGGCTGTTCCCCTGCCGAGAAGATCCAGTAGCACATTCGTGTCGAGACAGGCCATTATTGACTCCCCTGTCTTGGAAGCTTGCGGGTGGCAATTGCCTCCTCAATTGCTGCGACGGCCTCCTCGCTGAGCTGGTTCTCTTGCACCTTCTTGAGCCAGGCCTCGTAATCGAACGGCTTGCGTACTACGCGTTTTATAGTTTGACTGAACGACTCGCCGGGCTTCTGGACCTGCTTCAGCCGGTTGTACGCTTCCAGATCGATGGTGATGGTCTTCGTGGCCATGACAGCGCCTCCGTGTACATGTATGTACACATAAGTCTATCGTGAAATTCTGTCGGCGGCAAGTGATTGGGCTCCCTCAGGCCGGGTTATAAAATCTTCCGGCGCTTATAGTTGATAGTTTTCACGCGAAATAGTAGAAACACCGTATATAGGGGATTTGCGGGATCCTTTTCTTCTGTGAAAGGTCAGGTGCGGGATGATCATTGGGAAGTTGTGGCATGCCTGAAGGCCCAGATCAACAAGATTGCGAACGTTTTCTGGACGGCGGATCCGATCGCCCAGATGCAGTACGAGTACGACCTGGCGGTCAATCAGCTCAAGGAAGGACGCGAGGGGCTGGAGCAGTACCGGGCCCTGGTGGAGCGGGTCAGCCGGCAGGTGGCCAACGAGCAGGCTCACGTGAAGAACCTGGAGGCCAAGACCAAGGCCTACCTGCAGGCTGGTGATCGCGAGACGGCGGCCAGGTTTGCCCTGGAGTTGCAGAAGGCCAAGACGGAGCTGGCCGAGAACGAGGGCCAGCTCAAGCTGCACGAAGAGGCGTACAACAACAACCTCACCAAGATCAAGCACGCCAGCAAGAAGCTCTCAGAGGTCCGCAACAAGATCGCCAAGTACGACGCGGAGTTGAAGATGAGCCGGGCGGAGGCCGAGATGGCCAAGCTTGCCAGGGACTTCAACTTCGACGTGAGCACCGACTTCGGCCAGATCGAACAGGTGATCCAGGATAAGATCAGCCTCAATCGGGCCAAGGTGCGGGTGGCGGCCGACCTGTCCAGCGAGGGCATTGTGGACATCCAGCGAGAACAGGCGATGGAGAAGGCACTGGCCGACCAGGCGCTGCGCGATTTCGAAGTGGAGCTGGGCCTGGTGACGCCGGAGACGGCGAAGGTTGAGGGAGCGCAGAAGGAATTGGGGCCGGCGAAACTTCAACAGACGACGGAGTGAGTCAGGGAGTACTGAGTGGAAAGTACTGAGTACTGAGTACTGAGTGCTGAGTACTGAGTACTGAGTGCTGAGGTGCTGTGGGGGGGGAGGGAGCGGCGGTGATGTGCGGGAAGGTGGAGCGGTTCGAGGATTTGGTGGCCTGGCAAAAGGCTCGGGCGTTGGTCGCCGAGGTCTACCGAGTGACGAGCGAAGGCGCGTTCGCTCGGGACTTCCACCTCAAGGACCAGATTCGAGATGCGGCTGTCTCCATCATGTCGAACACTGCCGAGGGGTTCGAACGCGGCCGGATGAGCGAGTTCCACCAGTTCCTTTCGATCGCGAAAGGTTCCTGTGGCGAGCTCCGATCGCAGCTTTACGTCGCGCTGGATGCCACCTATATCAGCGAAGGCACTTTTCGGCGGCTGATGAATGAGGCTCAGGAGGTTGGCAGGCTGATCGGCGGATTGCGAGCATCGGTGGAGCGTAAACGAGATGACTGTGCGAGACGAGGATCCGCAAGCCATGCAAGACCAGCAACCGACTAACCCGGTGCCAAATCCCGCGCCCGCCCACTCAGTACTCAGTACTCAGTACTTGGGGCTCGGCCCTCGTCCCTCGTCCCTTCCGGCTTGGTATCCCTCCTGGGCGCGGGAGTTGGCGGACCTGTACTTCTCCGAGACGACCTCGCTGTTCGTACTGCATGGGAATGTGCATGACCTGGTGGGGTGCCCGGGGGCGGACGGGGGGCGTTACTGCGATCTGCCGGAGTTCCTGGCGGCCCAGGTGTTCGGGTCGTGGGATATCGTCCTCGAATATGACCTCGGCAGAGGGCTCCGGCCGGTGGCGGGAGGAAACGCCGAGCGGCTCAAGGAGATGGTGAAATATCTGACTTCGCGGATGGGGGCGCCGGCGTCCTGGCCCCGCGACCCGGACAGCGTCCTGCTGCTGCTGGACAAGTTCCTGGAGCGGATGCTGGTGGAGGAGGATCCCGCGCGGCGCAAGAGCATTGCGATTATTCTGGATTATGCCCAGTACCTGGTGCCGGCCGGCGATCTGGGGTCACTGGCCCGGGGGCAGGGAGTCAATCTCGTCCGGCTGCTGGAGTGGGCCCAGAATCCGTACATCAAGCGGATGAACATGGCGTTCTGCCTGATCGCCGACAAGCTTTCCGAAGTGAACGACCGGCTGATTTCCAGCCCGTACGTGGCTTCCATTGAGGTGCCGCTGCCGGACCGGGCGACGCGGGAGAGTTTCGTCAGGTGGCTGGCGGGGCGGGAGGATTTCGCCCGGCTTGCCGATTTCACCCCGGAGACGCTGGCCGACCTGTCCAACGGGCTGACGCTGGTGAATCTCAATGTGGTCTTGTCGCAGGCCCGGCAGACGGGACGGCGGCTGGATGCGATGGGGTTCCGGCAGCTCAAGAAGAGCATGATCGAGCGGCAATGCCAGGGGCTGGTGGAGTTCGTAGAGCCGCCGCATACGCTGGACCTGGTGGTGGGGCAGGAGGCCGCCAAGAACCGGCTGCGGGAAGACGCGGCACTGATCCTCAAGGGCGAGCTGCAGGCCGCGCCGATGGGCTACCTGCTGTGTGGGCCGGTGGGCACGGGCAAGACCTTTCTGGCCGAGTGCTACGCGGGCTCGATCGGCCTGCCGTGCGTAAAACTGCGGAATTTCCGGTCGAAGTACGTGGGTGAGACGGAGGGCAACCTCGAACAGATTCTCAACGTGCTGCGGTCGCTGGGGCCGGTGGTGGTGATCATTGATGAGGCTGACGCGGCACTGGGTACGCGCGAGGCGGAGGGCGACTCGGGCACGTCCAGCCGAGTGTTCTCGATGATTGCCAGCCAGATGGGCGACACGCGCTATCGTGGCCGGATCATCTGGATGCTGCTGACCAGCCGGCCGGACCGGCTGCCCATCGACCTGAAGCGCCAGGGGCGGGCGGAAGTGCACATTCCCATGTTTTATCCGCAGGATGACGCGGAATTGCGGGAGATGTTCCTGGTCATGGCCCGCAAGAATAAGGCGGGGCTGGCCCCGGAGGCGTTGCCGGAGGTGAAGGCCGACCGACACCTGAGCGGGGCGGACGTGGAGGGCATTGTGCTGGCGGCGAAGCGTCGGGCGCTGATGGCGGACCGCAAGGAGATCAGCCGGGAAGACATCGAGCAGGCCATGAACGACTTTGTGCCCTCAGCCCAGGGATTGGAGAAAGAGAAGCAGGAGCTGGCGGCGGTGCTGGAGTGTACGCAGCTTTCGTTTCTGCCGCCCAAATGGCGGGAGATCGTGGCCCAGCCGGACGGGCGGATGCGCCTGCAGGAGCGGATGGTGGCGATTGAGCAGGTGTTGAAGGGTTAGGGACGAGGGTTGAGGACCGAGTACTGAGTACTGAGTGCTGAGTGCTGAGGGCTGAGGGGCGAGGGACGAGGGACGAGGGGTTAGGGATGCTCGAGAACTGAGAACTGAGAACTGAAAACTGAAAACTGGAAGTGGGAAAGTGAGAATGTGGAAGCGGGGGTTTAACGGGGATTTTTGGCGGGTCGGTTGACCTGGCTTGCAGCGGAGGAATGCGATATGGCGAGACAGAGTTGGCTGGATGAGACGACGGGCGCGCCGATGATCGATCAGTATGCGCGACGGTTGACTTCTTTCCTGGACAGCGTGGCGGACGGAGAAGTAGACGACGACGAATTGAAGGCCCAGGAGGAACGGGTGACGGCGCTCATGCGCGAGATCGAGCCGTTGCTCGACGATGCCCTGCACGCGAAGATTACCCAACTGCTGTGCGAGCTGACGGCCTACGACGCCATGCAGATGCTGTACATGGTGAATGCACAGAGGCCGAAGACAAAGTTCCAGGGCTAAGCGCAGAATTGCCGATTGTGGATTGCGGATCGGTCAGCGGGGCAACCCCCGCCGAGCGGCAGCAGCCCGTTCACCCGCTGAAAGCTGACTGCTGACCGCTGAAAGCTGATCGCTGAACGCTGATTGCTCAACGCTGATTGCTGAACGCTAAACGCTAAAGGAGACAATCATGGCCGGGCAACCGAAGGCACCATTCTATGTGGCGGTGGTGTTGGTGGTAGTGGGGTTAATCGCCTTTGCGGTGTGGCGGAGCGACATCTTCGCGCCGGCCGGCAAACCGGCGGGCGGCGGTGGCGGGGGTGAGCCGATCACGCTGCCGCAGGCGGTCGAGAATGTCGCGGACTCAGAGGGCGTGACCACGGTGAAGGAATACACCTTCAAGCCGGCCGAGCGCCTGCCGGCGGTGAAGGGCACGTCGGCTTACCGGCCCATGGAGGACAACACGGTGCGGTTCGCGCTGAACGTGTGGGCCGGCTGGGCGCCGATCATTTTCGCCAATAACGGAATGAAGGCCGGGAAGGTGTGGAAGACGCCGGACGGCCAGGAATTCAAGGTGGAACTGGTGCTCATGGACGAGCCGGTCAGCATGCGTGATGCGTACGCGGCCGGCGAGGTGCACATCGGCTGGGCCACGCTGGACATGGTGCCGCTGTTCATGGAAGGCTTCGTGGACGCGAGCGGCAAGCCGCGCGACAGCCGGATCATGCCGCGCATCTACCAGCAGGTGGACTGGTCCAACGGCGGTGACGGCATCGTAGTGCGCGAGTCCATCAAGACGGTGGCGGATCTGCGCGGCAAGAAGATGGTGTTGGCGCAGAATTCGCCCTCACATTATTTCGCGCTGAACATGCTGGTGGCCGGCGGGGTGCAGCCGTCGGAGGTGGAGATGATCTTCACGGTGGACGCATTCCAGGCGGCGGCGGCATTCAACCGACAGCGGGATATCGCGGCGGCCGTGTCGTGGGCGCCGGATATTTACAACCTCGAAAAGGTCAAGGGCAACCGGATGCTGGTCACGACGCAGACGGCCAATAAGCTCATCGCCGACGTGTGGTTTGCCCGGGCCGATTTCGCCAAGGATCATCCGGGGATCTGCGAGGCCCTGGTGCGGGGCATTTTTGACGCCATGGAGGATCTCAAGGAGGAGGCCAACCGCAAGAAGGCGGCTGAGCTGATGGCGGCGGGGTACAACATTCCGCCCAGCGAGGCCCTGGGTATGCTGGGCGACGCGCACAGCACCAACTGGGCGGAGAATTACCAGTTCTTCCTCAACCAGAATAACCCGGCGAACTTCGAGCGGATCTGGTCGAATGCCTATTACCTCTACAAGCGGATCGGGGTTATCACCCACCAGCAGGTGCCGTTCGATCAGGTGATGGACTTCTCCATTATCGAAAAGCTGGGCAAGGAGCAGAAATACGCGTCGCAGAAGGATGAGTACCGGGTACAGTTCGCTCCCGCGGCGGCCAGCACCATTCAGGGAGAGAGCGAGATCCTCACGAACACGGTATTCATCCACTTCTTCCCCAATAGCTGGGACCTGCACCGGAAGGTCACCCGGCAGCGGGACGGCAAGGACGTCGAGGAGCTGTATGATCCCAACGTGGATTTCGTGCTGGAGGAGATCGCCAAGCTGGCCGGGCAGTTCGGGGCGGCGCGGATCGTGATCGAAGGACATACGGACAGCTCCATGAAGGGCCAGGTGCCGACGAGCCTGGTCAAAGAGCTCTCCAATAATCGCGCGAATGCCGTGAAGCAGGCGCTGGTGGAGAAGTACAAGCTCGATCCGAACCAGTTCGCCGTGGTGGGCATGGGCTGGGACCGGCCGGCGGATCCGAACGATCCGCTGAACCATGCCAAGAACCGGCGGGTGGAGGTGAAGGTGTATCCGGCAGAGCAGGCGTCGTGAATACGCGTGTGCAGGCCTTCTGTAGCGGCCGGGCTCCGTACCGGCCGTTCTTGGAGCAAACGGCCGGTACGGAGCCCGGCCGCTACAAGTACGCTACAAGTAACAGTGCCGCGAGAGTGGGAGAGCCTGTTGATGAGTGATAGTTCCGAGCCACAGCCCAACGACAAGGCCGCTTCGCCGGCGCAGGCCGGGGGGCTGACGCCGGTGCTGGAACAGCCGTCGCCGCTGAGTGGCCCCGCACGGCTGTCAGAGCGGCCGGGAGGAGGATTCCTGCACCGGTTCTTTATGCTGCGCAAGGAAGCGCCGCTCTGGGAAGTGGTGGTTTTTGGAATTCTCTGCGTGGGGCTGGTGCTGGGCTTGTGGTGGTTTGTGACCCTGGGCGAACCGGAGGAGCGCAGACTCAGTCCGAGTGTGCTGCCCAGCCCCGGGGAGACGTTCTCCACCTTTCATGGCCTGTGGTTTGACCGGGCGTTGACGCGGAACACGTACGCGAGTCTGCGGCGGGTGACGCTGGGGTTCGGGCTGGCGGCGGTGGTGGGTATTCCCTTGGGCGTGCTGGCCGGATGTTTCTCCTGGTTCAGGGCGTTTATGGCCCCGATCTCCATTTTCGGACGGAATATCCCGGTGGCGGCGCTGATTCCGCTGACCTTCTCGTTCTTCGGGATCGGCGAACAGCAGAAGATCATGTTCATTTTCATCGCTTCGGTGGCCTTCATCCTGTCGGATTCGGCACGGGCGGTGATGGATGTGGACCGGCGGTACATCGATACGGCCTACACCCTGGGAGCCAGGCGGCGGCAGGTAATCATGAAGGTGCTGGTGCCGCTGGCGCTGCCGGACATTTTCAATTCGCTTCGGCTGCTGTTCGGGCTGGCGTTCGGGTACATCATGCTGGCCGAGCTGGTCAAGTTCGGCGGCGAGTCGGGCGGGCTGGGCGACATCATCAATACGTCGCAACGACAGGGGCCGCGCGAGCATATCCTCCTGGTGCTCATGATCATCCCGCTGGTGGCCCTGGCCATTGATCGGGTGTTGTTCTGGATCCAGCGCGAGCTGTTTCCGCATCGCTACGGCGGCATGGGGCTCCTGAATTCGGCCGTGCAGGTGGCGTTGCACGGATGGGAGAGCTTGAAAGGGCTGGTGTTCAAGCCGTCCCCGCCACCGCATTTGAGATCCGCGTTTCCGGTGACGAGGCCGCCGGGAGAGGAGGCCCCAGGTTGACAACCGCGCAGAATCAGCCTGCTTCGCCATCACCCGTCCCGCAGTCGGGTGGGCCGACCAGGCCGGTGGGCATGGGTCAGGAGCTCGAACGCGTCCGCCAGCCTGAGGAACTGGCCCGGCCGCACGTGGTCGAGTTCAGGAACGTGACCAAGACCTACAACGCCGGGCGACCCAACGCCTATACGGCCATTCGCGACGTGACCTTCGTGGTCGAGGACCTCGTCGACAAGGGCGAATTCGTGTGCGTGCTGGGGCCCAGCGGGTGCGGCAAGAGCACGATCCTCCGGCTCATCGCCGGGCTGGAGCCGCAGCATCCGCCGACCAGCGGCGAGGTGCTGGTACAGGGGCAGCCGGTGTTCGGGCCGGGCGCGGACCGGGGGATGGTCTTTCAGGACTACACCAGCTTCGACCATCGCACCGTGCTGGACAACGTGGCCTTCGGGCTGGAGTGCATGGGGGTCGCGAGAAAGCAGCGGTACGAGCTGGCGCGCCAGTGGATTGAGCGGGTGGGGCTCAATGTGAAGACGGATGCGCACAAGTACCCGCACGAGCTCTCCGGCGGCATGCGCCAGCGGGTGGCCATCGCCCGGACGCTGATCTTGAGGCCGCGCATTATCCTCATGGATGAGCCGTTCGGGGCCCTCGACCCGATGACGCGGATGAACATGCAGGACCTGCTGGTGGCCCTGTGGCGGGAGGTGGAGGCCACGGTGTTTTTCGTGACCCACTCGATCGAGGAGGCGGTCTTCCTGGGCGATCGGGTGTACATTATGAGCAATGCCCCCGGGACGATCCTGCGGGAGCTGGAAATCCAGCCGGCCGACCGGCCATCCAAAGAGATGCAGAAGGAACCCAGATTCCAGGAGACGGTGTACTATATTCGAGATTTGATCAGCCAGTTGGAAGAGGGGAAGGAGTAGTGACGAGTCCTTTGTTCTTGGTCCTTGGTCCCTGGTGCAGCGACAAGGAACCAACAACAAAGGACCAAGAACCAAGGACAAAGAACCAAGGATTGTGCCGCTAGTCTGAGGACGCCAACTTCGTGAACTTCGGCCAATACATCAAAACCGCCTTTCTGAACCGCTGGAACCTCCTGGCGTTCCTGGGTGGGTCGGCGTTTGCGCTGTTGACGGGCCGGCCGGACGTTTTCTTGCCGTTGGTGCTGGCCGGGGAGGTGGCGTATCTCGGCCTGCTGGCGGGGCATCCGAAGTTTCAGGCTTACGTGGAAGCCCAGGCGGCCAGGCAGGTGCGCGAACAGGGAGCGGCCAGCAACCAGCAGAGCTTGCGGGCCATCATGCAGGCCCTGCCGTCGCGATCCATCGATCGGTTTGAGGCCCTTCGTTCGCGCTGCCTGGAACTCCGGCAGATCGCGCTGGCCCTCAAGGACCCCGCCCACGCCGGCGTCTCCATCCTGGACGAGACCCAGTTGGCCGGGCTGGACCGGCTGCTGTGGATTTATTTGCGGCTGCTGTATACGCAGTATTCGCTGGAGCGGTTCCTGCAGAGGACCAGCGAAGCGCAAATCGAGCGGGACATCGAGGACCTCGAACAGAAGCTCGAGCGGGCGCGGCAGATCGCTGATGAAGGCCAGCGGCAACGCTTTGCCAAGGCCATCGAGGACAACCTGCAGACCTCGCGGGATCGCCTGGCCAATTATCAGAAGGCCAAGGCTAATTATGAATTCATCCAGCTCGAGATCGACCGGCTGGAGAACAAGATCAAGTCGCTCAGCGAACTGGCCGTCAACCGCCAGGAGCCGGACTTCATCACCGGGCAGGTGGACCAGGTGACGTCGAGCATGCTGCAGACCGAGCGGACCATGAACGAGCTGCAGTTTGCGACCGGCCTGTCGCCGATGGACGAGGCCGCGCCGGAGTTGCTGCGACCGCCGCCGGTGCCGGTACGGGGGCGGTAGAAGGGCGGCGGCAGCGGTTGTCCACGCGGTCAATGCGCGGGCGGTGAGCCCGAGCGCGGTGCGCAGCCTCGATGTCCCGGATGCCCTGCTCTTTTCTGACCCATTTAACCTGCCGTCGAAGCTTCTTCTCATTCACAGACTTCTCGTTGTTGCCGGCGGTTTCCTGTGAGTGGCTTTGGGCCATGACCGGTCCCTCTTGACGCACCCTTCCGGGCCACCCGGGGAGGATGCAGCGCAAGGGTCTGCCTAGGCGGCGGGTTCGCTGGCCCCCTTCGAAGGGGGGGGGCGGTCGGGAGGCAGGCGTGGGACACGGGGCTGGAGTGAAAACGGCCCTTAAGATATGTTGTTCGTTTTTCCCGGAAGATTAGAAAGCGAGTTGGACCGTGCCTGTTGACCTACGCAAGATCCGCAACATTGGAATCGCCGCCCATATCGACGCCGGCAAAACCACGACCACCGAGCGCGTGCTGTTCTACGCCGGCCGGACCCACAAAATGGGGCAAGTCGATGAGGGAACGACAGTTACAGACTTTGACCAAGAAGAGCAGCAGCGGGGGATCACCATCTACTCGGCGGCGGTGACTCTTCAGTGGCGCGATCATACGATCAATTTGATTGATACGCCGGGGCACGTGGATTTCACGGCCGAGGTGGAGCGGGCCCTGCGCGTGCTGGATGGGGCCGTGGTGATCTTCGACGCCCGCGAGGGGGTTGAGGCCCAGTCAGAGACGGTTTGGCGTCAGGCGGCCAAGTATCGGGTGCCCCGGATCTGCTTTATCAACAAGATGGATAAAGTGGGGGCGGATTTTGAGAGCGCGGTGAAGTCGATTCGCGATCGGCTGGCGGCTCATCCGGTACCGGTGCAGATCCCGATTGGAGCGGCGAGCGAGTTTGAGGGCCTCATCGACTTGTTGAGCATGACTGCGTTTCACTATGAGCGCGAGCAGCTCGGGTCGCGTTTCCGGGAAGGGCCGATTCCGCCGGAGCTGGAGGAGGCGGCGCGGAAGGCCCGGCACGAGCTTGAGGAGAAGGTGGCGGAGACGTCTGAGCCGCTGATGGAGAAGTTCGTCAACGAGGAGCCGATCGGGCGGGAGGAACTGGTGGCCGCCTTGCGGGCGGCGACCATCAACCTGCAGCTCCAGCCGGTGTTCTGCGGGTCTTCACTGCAATATGTCGGGGTACAGAAGCTGCTTGACGGGGTGGTGGACTATCTGCCGTGCCCGCTCGATTTGCCGCCGATTGCGGGCCATGCGCCGGATCTGCCGGGCAAGCCGGGCAAAGAGGTGATGTGCCCGCCGGACCCGAAGGCGCCGCTGACGAGCTATGTGTTCAAGGTGGTGGCGGACAAGCCCATGGACCTGTATTTCGTACGCGTCTATTCGGGCAAGCTGGAGTCGGGTTCGCGGGTTTATAACCCGGTCCGGGACAAGAAGGAGAACATCAGCCGGATGTTCCGGATGTTCGCCAAGCAGCGTGAGCAGATCCAGGTGGCCGAGGCGGGGGACATTGTGGCCGTTCTGGGGCTCAAGGAGTCGTTGACCGGGGATACGCTCTGCGATCCGAAGCACCCGGTTTTGCTGGAGAAAATCGAGTTTCCGGAGACGGTCATCAGCATGTCGATCGAGCCGCAGTCGTCGGCCGACCGGGACAAGCTGGTTGAATCGCTGACCATGCTGACGCGGGAGAACCCGACGTTCGGGTTCCATAACAACGTGGAGACGGGGCAGATGCTCATCAGCGGCATGGGCGAACTGCACCTGGAGATCCTCGTGAACCGGCTGAGGCGCGATTTCAACCTGGCCGTTCGGGTGGGCAAGCCGCGGGTATCGTATCGGGAGACGCTGTCGGCGGCGGCGGAGTGGACGGAGGAGTTTCAGCGGGTGACCGGCGGGCGCGGGCATTACGCGAAGATCAAGCTGCGGGTAGAGCCCTACACGCCGGAAGCGGGCCAGGAGCACGTTGCCTTCGTGAACCTGATTCCGCCGGGGACGATCAAGAAAGAGTTCGTGAAGGCCGCGGAAGCGGGAGTTCGCGATGCGGCCCGGACGGGGGTGCTGGCCGGCTATCCGATGATCAACGTGAAGATCACGCTGTTGGAAGCCGAGCAGAGCGACACGGACAGCTCGGAGCTGGCCTTCGAGGCGGCGGCCCGGATGGGTTTTGACAAGGCGGCGAATGCGGCCAAGCCGGTCCTGATGGAGCCCATCATGAAGGTGCAGGTGGTGATGCCGGAGATGTATTTTGGCCAGATCAGCGGGGATCTGAATCGGCGGCGGGGCGTGGTGCACGATTCGACGGTGCGCGGCGACCAGCGGGTAATCGACGCGGAGGTGCCGCTCAAGGAGATGTTCGGCTACGCCACGGACCTGCGAAGCATGACCCAGGGCCGGGGGAGCTGGACCATGGAGCCGTCGCATTACGCGGTGGTGCCGGCGCAGATGACGAGCGAGATCCTGGGGCTGTTTTGAGCTCGTTACGCAGACCCGGCGCGGGCTACGCCTGCAACCTGATCTGGCGGTGTGAACCGCAGAGCTCGCTGAGGCCGCAGTGCTCGCGGAGAAGACGGGCAGAAAAATAGAATCGAGCGCAGTCTTCTGAATGCCGACCATCGCCCGATCAGGCTCGATCTGGTCGGCGCTGAGCTGAGCCGGGTGGCTCTGGAAGAATGTGAGACGGGAGAGAGATCACGTTGGATGTGGGACGGGAAGCTCTCGTTGCCTTCGAGGCGGCGCCCGTCCAGATTGTCCCATCCGTGCCGCTGCTGGTTGCGGCCTATGAGGCGGGGGTTCTGCTGGGGCGAAGTGTATACGATTTGCTGTATCTGGTTGTGGCCATCCAGCAAGGGTTTCCGGTCGTAACGGCGGACCGGCGCTTTTATAATGCCATTCGAAGCAGCCCGTATGCCGGCTCGATTGTGTGGCTGGAAGACGTCGTGGCGCAAAGCTAAAATATTGTATTTTATGAGCTTATGCATAGTTCGCCGTGATTGCAGGCCGGGCCGGGGGATTGCAGACCGAAGAATCCGGTAAATCGAGTCCGGGGCAGGGCTTGACAGGCAGAGATGGGATGCTACACTTTCCGGTCTGCGTCCATGTTCTGGACCCTTCCGGCGTTAGCAAGACGCTCTGGATGGCGCTCCCAGGTGTGCGAAAAGGGGAGACGGCGGCTGCATCGGCATGCCCGGCCGGTGATTGACAATAAAGGACTTACGGGCGTGCCGGGTCGCCGAGACGCGGCGGAATCACAAGGTTGTCACAGCTTGGGCCGGTGGAATGGCCGGCTGATGAGAGGAATGAGCTCGCGATGCAGGGCGAACGGATCCGTATTCGAATGGAGGCATATGACCCGCGGTCATTGGATGCCTCAGCGCGTGAAATAGTCGATCACGCCAAGCGTACCAATGCGCGGGTGTGTGGGCCGATCCCGCTGCCGACGCGGGTTGAGCGTTACACGGTGCTGCGCTCGCCGCACATTGACAAGAAATCTCGCGAGCAGTTCGAGATGCGGACGCACAAGCGTCTGATCGACATTTATGAGCCGACGGCCCGTACGGTTGAGGCTCTTAATCGGCTGGTGGTCCCGGCCGGCGTTTTCGTTAAAATTAAGGCGTAGGGTTATGGTGGGCGTCGTGGCCTCTGGTGAGGCCGGCGACGCCTGTCGCATTTAGGCTTACAGACGTCTGAGTCGGAAGGGTTGCCGCATCGATCTGCTGATCAGGATACGTCCTGTAAAGGATACGGACTGAGGGGATGCGGCAGCGGACTCAACCTCTTTCGTCCTCTTTCTAACAAGTTGGCCGTGTGAGCCTTATCGCACGGCACCCAGATGAGGCAAGAATGGGCCGTTGTGGCCCGTAAGGACAGTCTATCCACATGGCGGCGGCACTATTAGGCAAGAAGATTGGGATGACCCGGGTGTACACCGAGGCCGGGGTATCCGTGCCCGTCACGGTCATCCAGGCAGGGCCGTGCCCGGTTCTGCAGGTTAAGACGGAAGACGGCCCGGACGGCTACAACGCGGTGCAACTGGCATACGGCGACGTCAAGCCACATCGCTCGACGCTGCCGATGATCGGGCACGCGGGTAAGGCGGGCACGGGGCCCAAGCGGTTCATCCGCGAGATTCGGCTGGCTGAGAAGCCGACGGCGAACCTGGGCGACGTCTGGACAGTTGAGATTTTCGAGGCGGCCGGTACTCAGCACGTGGACGTGGTCGGCACGACGAAGGGCAAAGGGTTTGCCGGTCACATGAAGCGGCACCATTTCGGCGGCCAGCCGGCATCGCACGGTACGGAGCGCAAGCACCGTTCATCGGGCGGTATCGGCGGCAATGCTCCGCGTGGTCTGGGCCGGGCGATCAAGAAGGGCAAGCCCATGGCCGGTCACCTGGGTAGTGTCCGGCGGACCAACCGGAACCAGGTGCTGGTCGGCGTCGACAAGGAAAACCATCTCCTGCTCGTGAAGGGCAGCGTGCCGGGGCCCAACGGCGGATATCTGCTGGTACGCCAGGCGAAGACGAGGAAATAACAGCGGCGAGAGGCCGGTGGCACAAGGTGCGAAGATGATCGAAGTCCCGGTATACAACATGAATGGCGAGCAGACCGGCTCGATGCAGGTGGATGAGGACCTGCTGGGCGGGGTGGTGCGCCTGGATCTGTTGAAGCAGGCGGTGGTGATGTGGCGTTTGAACCAGCGGCAGGGGTCGGCCCGCACCAAGAACCGGGCCCTGGTGGCCGGTTCGACGCGCAAGCTGTTCCGTCAGAAGGGCACCGGCAACGCCCGTATGGGTACCGTCCGGCAGCCGATTCGGCGGGGCGGCGGACGGGCGCATGCCAAGCGCGAGCGCAACTACCGGGTGGAGATGCCTCAGCAGATGAAGCGCACGGCCCGGGCCAGCGCCCTGCTGGCCAAGCTCAAGGCGGGCCAGGTGGCGGTGGTCGATCCGATCAGCTTCGACGCGCCCAAGACCAAGACTTTCGCGGCCATGCTCAAAGCGGTGGGCGCGGAGCGGGGCTGCGTGTTTGTGACCGACGGGTTCAACGAGACGGTGTACAAATCCGGGCGGAACATTCCGCGTACGGAGATTCGGCAGGTCCACGAATTGAACGCGTACGACCTGCTGCTTCGCCGCAAGGTGCTGTTCACCCGGGGCGCGTTGGAGACGGTGTTGGCCCATCCGGACACGTTCCGGGCGCCACAGGCAGCCACGGCGTGATGGCGGGTTTGAGATCTCAGATTCGAGGCAGAGAAGACTGAGCCAGGAATTTAAGGATGGACATTTACCACACGATTATTCGGCCGCTGGTCACCGAGAAGGGGACGCACCAGAGCCAGAAATCCCACGAGCAGACGGCGACCCGCCCGGCTCGTGGCGGTGCGTACGCTTTCCAGGTGCATCCGAAGGCCAACAAGACCCAGATTCGCCACGCGGTGGAGAAGATCTACAACGTTCGAGTGCAGTCGGTTCGGACCGCGACGCGGCACGGCAAGCGCCGGCGTTACCGGATGAGCATCGGGCGGACGAGTGACTGGAAGAAGGCGGTGGTGGTCCTGCATCCGGACTATCACATTGACCTGTTCTAAGCTGACGGCGGTCAGCCATCAGCGATCAGCCAGCGGTCGGCGGCTGAGCGCTGAGAGGAACTATGGATGTGCAGGGAAAGCTGACCGCTGACTGCTGAACGCTGAGTGCTACTATGGGTATCAAGATCTACAATCCGACAACGCCCGGCCGGCGGAATGCGTCGGTCAACGACTACTCCGAGATCACGGACAAGCGCCGGCGGCCTGTGAAGGCCCTGCTGGAACCCAAGCCGAAGACGGGTGGCCGGAATCATCACGGCAAGATCACGTCGTGGTGGCGGGGCGGCGGGCACAAGAAGCTGTACCGCCTGGTGGATTTCAAGCGCAGGGTGGACAACGTTCGCGGTACGGTGGTCGCGATCGAGTATGACCCCAACCGGTCGTGTCACATCGCGCTGGTGGAATACCCGGAAAAGCTGCCCTACTCCAACACGAATCTCAGTTACATTCTCGCCCCGCAGGGCCTGAAGGCCGGCGACTGGGTGGAGAGCGGCCCGAATGCCGAGCCGAAGGTGGGCAACTGCCTGCCGCTGAAGAACATCCCGGTGGGCATGGACGTGCACAACGTGGAGATGATCGCCGGGCAGGGCGGCAAGCTGGTGCGGGCCGCGGGCGCCTCGGCCAGACTGGTGGCTCGTGAAGGCGACTGGGCCACGCTGCTGCTGCCGTCGGGTGAAATGCGTCAGGTGCGCGTGGAGTGCCGGGCGACGATCGGCGTGCTGGGTAACGCGGACCACCAGAACGTTCGGGTGGGCAAGGCCGGAAAGACCCGGCATATGGGTCGTCGGCCGCACAACCGCGGCACCTCGATGAACCCCATCGCCCATCCGCTGGGCGGCGGCGAAGGGCGTTCGGGCGGCGGGCGTCACCCGGTGAGCCCGTGGGGCAAGCTGGCCAAGGGTGGCAAGACGCGCAGCCCGAACAAGGCGTCGAACAAGCGGATCCTGCGGCGTCGTCGCAGCGTGCGGTATGGGGTCCAGGTGATCAAGAAGAAGTAATGCGTGGCGAGTGATGAGCGATGCACCAGGCACGCTCGTCGCTCCAGTGAGTAAGCGATATGTCCAGAAGCCTGAAAAAGGGTCCCTTTGTGGATGCCAAGCTGTTCAAGAAGGTTCAGACCGCCAAGGAGCGTGATGTGCGCACGCCGATCCGGACCTGGTCCCGGCGGTGCACGATCGTTCCGGAGTTCATCGGTATGACCTTCGAGGTTCACAACGGCAAGACATTCCACAAGCTGTTCGTGACCGAAGAGATGGTCGGTCACAAGCTGGGAGAGTTCAGCCCGACGCGGAACTTCCGTGGCCATGCCGGCCATAGGAAGTCGGAGTAAAGGAGTCAGCCGTGGCGCAAGCAGTGGCCAACAAGCGTTATCGAGCGATGCACCGGTTTGCCCGGCTGAGCCCCCGGAAAGCCCGTCTGGTGATTGACTTGATCCGTGGGCGGCACGTGAATGATGCTCAGGATATCCTGCGGTTCACGCCCAAGCGGGCCAGCCAGGTGATTGAAAAGGTGCTCAAATCGGCGATCGCGAATGCCAACGAGCAGGAAGCGAACGTCCGGTCTCTGTGGGTCGCGGAGGCCCGCGTTGACCAGGGACCGTACATGCGGCGGTGGCGGCCCAAGGATCGCGGCCGGGCGCATCCGATTCTCAAGCGGATGAGCCACATTATCGTCGAGGTCGAGGAGCGGTGATCGAGATCGGGAGGCGGGCGAAACGTCCGCCCCCCCCGCGCACCGGCGAGCGGCCGGTGCGGCAGAACTGAGCCCGAAGCGTAAGCGAGGGCCGCACCGGCGAGACGCTGGTGCCACACGGGAGTCAACTTCGTGGGACAGAAAGTCAATCCGATCGGGTTTCGCACCGGCATCACGCTGGATTGGAAGAGTCGCTGGTACGCGCCCAAGGCGGCGTTCGGCGAGTTCCTGATCGAGGATCACAGGATCCGCGAATACGTGGACCAGAAGCTCAACCGCCAGCCGCCCTATGCCGGCGTGACCAAGGTGGAGATCGAGCGGACGCGCAACGAGGTGCGGGTGGTGCTGCATACCGCCCGGCCGGGCCTAGTCATCGGTCCGAAGGGCGCCGAGGTGGATAAGCTCCGCGAGGCCCTGGAGGAACTGATCGACCGCAAGATCAGCCTCAACGTGGTGGAGATCAAGAACCCGGACCTCGACGCTCAGTATGTGGCCGAAAGCATCGCCGAGCAGCTCAAGAAGCGCGGCAGCTTCCGGCGGGTGATGAAGATGAAGTGCGACGCCACCATGCAGGCGGGGGCCAAGGGCGTCCGCATCATCTGCAGCGGGCGGCTGGGCGGGGCCGAAATGGCCCGCCGGGAGACGCAGATTCGCGGCTCCATTCCGCTGCAGACGCTGCAGGCCAACGTTGATTACGGCGTGGCCACGGGCAATACGACCTACGGGTCGATCGGCGTGAAGGTGTGGATCTATCGCGGCGTGTTCGGCGAGGAGCCGGTTCCGGCCGAGAGTCGCGACACGCCGCGGCCGCGTCGGCGCGGGAGGCTGTAAGACGGTCATCGCCCTGTCGCCAGGCGGCGGGGCCGCGGCGGCGAGATGCCGGCGCGACACGGCGGGCGGGCAAGCATCCGCCCCCGATGAGGAAGGCGATCAAGCGATTCGCCCCCCAGTGAGGAAGGACGGACGACCATGGCGTTGATGCCCAAGAGAATGAAGTATCGCAAGGCCCAGCGGGGCAGCTGCCGCCAAAAGGCCATGCGTGGCAATAAGGTTTCGTTCGGCGAGTTCGGCATCCAGTCGCTGGAGTTCGGCTGGCTGACGGCCCGGCAGATCGAGGCCGGGCGTATGGCCGCCACGCACTACTTGGCTCGCGAGGGCCGGGTATACATCCGCGTGTTCCCGCACAAGCCGGTCTCGACCAAGCCGTTGGAAACGCGTATGGGCAAGGGTAAGGGCGAGCCGGAGTATTACGTGGCCCAGATCGGCGAAGGCACGGTGCTGTTTGAGATCGGCGGCGTGTCCGAAGAGGTGGCCCGTTCCGCCTTCACGCGGGTGGCTCACAAGATGCCGTTCCGGTGCCGGTTCGTGAAGCGGCATCGTGCGGTGTAAAAGCTTCGGGGGATGCTGAAGAGCAGACAGAGTTGAACCGCGGAGGCGCAGAGGCGCAGAGAAGAAGATATGAAGATCTCCGAGATCCGGCAGATGAAAGAGGCAGAGCTGCACAGCGAGTTGGACCGGCTTCGCCGGCATCTGTTCGACCTGCGCAGCCAGGCGGTGACCGAGAAGCTGGAGGATCCGTCCCTGTTGACCAAGGCCAAGCGAGATATCGCCCGGATCTTGACGGTCCTTCGCGAGAAGGGCGGGAGCCAGATTGAAGAGCGGCAGGCGCACCTGGAGGCGGTGGCCGCCAAGAGAGGTAAACGCTGATGGCAGAGACACCGGCACAGGCGACGGCCAAGCGAAAGCCCCGGCGGACAGTAGAGGGCGTGGTGACGGTCGCGAATAAGACGCCGAAGACCATCAAGGTCGCGGTGGAGTATCTGACGCAACATCCGAAGTACGGCAAGACGCTGCGGCGGTTGACCAAGTACACCGCCCACGACGAGAAGGGCGAGGCCCGCGTGGGCGACCGGGTGCAGTTGATGGAATGCCGTCCCATTTCGAAGACGAAGGTGTGGCGGCTGGTACGGGTGGTGGAGGCGGCTCCTCGGGACTGAGGCGGTGCGTGGCACAGGCTTGCGACCCCTGTCGCACGGACAAGATGGCCGGGCCGGCAGGAATGGCAGAGCAATAACGAAAAGGTGAGCAAGTGATCCAGCAGCAGACGATGGTGGACGTCGCGGACAACACTGGAGCCAAGCAGGCGATGGTGATCCGCGTACTGGGTGGGAGCACCTCCCGGCCGGGAAAGCCGACACGGCGGGTGGCGGGTGTGGGCGACCTGGTGATCTGCACGGTCAAGAAGGCCCTGGCCAACAGCGATTTCATGAAGGCCGGTAACCACAAGGCCCGCGTGGTGAAGGCGGTGATCGTTCGGGCGAAGTATCCGACGCGCCGGCCCGACGGCAGCTACGTCCGCTTTGACCGCGATGCGGTGGTGCTGGTGGATGACAAGAACGAGCCGCGTGGGACGCGTATTTTCGGGGCGGTGGCCCGCGAGCTTCGCGAGAAAGGCTTCATGAAGATCGTGTCGCTGGCGGACGAGGTGATTTGAGTACTGAGTAGTAAGTACTGAGTACTGAGTGAGCTGACAATGGCCGTTCATATACGAAAAGACGACATGGTGGAAGTGATCGCCGGCGAGCACAAGGGCGAGCGAGGCAAGGTCCTGAAGGTCATGCCGAAGGATGGGCTGGTCCTGGTGCAGGGCGTGAACATGGTGTACCGGCACGTGCGCCCCAGCCGTCGCAACCCGCAGGGCGGGCGGCTGCAGAAGGAAGCGCCGGTGCATATTTCGAACGTTCTTCCCATCGACGAGCGGGCCGGCCGCGGCAAGCGGGTTCGGTTCGAGGTGGAGCAGGGCGAGGACGGCCGGCGCCGGGCGAAGTACCGGGTAACCGTGGCCGGTACGCGGTTGAATGAAGTTACCCGAGAGAAAGCGGAAGGCTAAGCGATGACGCGCCTCCAGGAAAAGTATAAGAACGAGGTCCTGCCCAAGCTGCTGGAGCGGGCGGGCACGAAGAACCCGATGGCCGTACCGCGGCTCAGCAAGGTGGTAATCTCCATGGGCGTGGGCAAGGCCGCCCAGGAGAAGGACAAACGCCGGATTGAGCTGGCGGTCAAGGATCTGGGCACCGTCACGGGTCAGAAGCCGGTGGTGTGCAAGGCCCGCAAGAGCGTGTCGAACTTTAAGGTTCGGGCCGGGCAGGAAACCGGGGTGATGGTGACGCTGCGTGGTGCCCGGATGTATGAGTTTCTGGATCGGCTGATCCACATCTCCATCCCGCGTATTCGCGACTTCCGGGGGCTGAACCCGCGGAGCTTCGACGGGCGGGGCAACTACTCGATGGGAGTGGCCGAGCAGACCATCTTCCCGGAAGTGGATCCGGCGGCGGTGGAATTTCCGCAGGGCATGAACATTACCGTGGTCACGACGGCCAAGAATGACCGGGACAGCCGGGAGCTGCTGCGGCTCCTGGGGATGCCGTTCCGGACGGACAAGGCCCTGGGCGACGGGCAATAACCAGAGGCACGGGTTAGCAGGACGTGCCACCTGTGCACCGGCGAGCGGCCGGTGCCACACGGGAGCCTGAATCAGAGGTATGTATGGCGACTAAAGCGTGGATATACAAGGCGAACCAGCCGCCCAAGTTCAAGAGCCGTGTCGTGCGCCGGTGCCAGATTTGCGGGCGCTCGCGAGCGGTCTACCGGAAATTCAAGCTGTGCCGGGTCTGCTTTCGAGAGCTGGCCAATGACGGCATGATTCCCGGGGTCAAGAAGGCCAGTTGGTAACGAGAGTCGAGGATCTGAGCATATGTGGAGCGATCCGATCGCTGACATGTTGACACGGATACGGAATGCCGCTCGGGTTCGAGCCCGCGAGGTGAAGATGCCGGCCTCCAATCTGAAGGTGGGCATTGCCAAGGTGCTGAAGCAGGAAGGCTTTATCGCCGGGTTCGACAAGATCGACAATGGGCGGGAAGGCATTCTGCGGATTCAGCTCAAGTATGGTCCCTTCGGCGAGCCGGTGATCAACGTGATCCGTCGCGAGTCCAAGGCCGGCCGGCGGGACTACCGGGGCGCCCGGGAGCTGCCCCGCGTGCTGAACGGGCTGGGCATTGCCATTGTCTCGACGAGCCAGGGCGTGCTGAGCGACCGGGAGTGCAAGGAACGCAACATCGGCGGAGAGTTGATCTGCACGGTGAGCTGACGAGTGGTGTGGCGGCCGGGCTGTAGTACCGGCCGTTCATCGCCGCAATGGCCGGTGCTGCAGCCCGGCCGCTACAGAAGGTGTGGCACGCAACGACAGGTGCAGTTATGTCTCGTATTGGCAAGAAACCGATTGCGGTCCCGGCCGGAGTGAAGGTCGAGCTGCGCGATCATACGGTAAGTGTGAAGGGGCCCAAGGGCGATCTGTCCTGGACCTTTCCCCCGGAAGTGACCGTGAAGGTTGACGGCGGGCAGATCGTGGTGGAGCGGGTCGATGAGTCGTCACGCGCCCGCGCGATGCACGGTACCGCCCGGGCGCTGCTGGCCAACATGGTCCGCGGCGTGGACCAGGGGTATTCGATCCAGCTGGAGATCTACGGCACGGGCTATAGCTGCAAGGTCCAGGGCAACGCGTTGATGCTCAACGTCGGCTACATGGGCCTGGGTTTCGACCGTGATGGCAAGCCGAAGGACCAGTTCAGCATTCCGATTCCGGCGGGCCTGAAGGTGACCGTTGAGGTGCCCGCGGCTCGTGGCGAGTCGGAGCCGGCGAAGCTGACGGTAAGCGGGGCCGACAAGCAACAGGTAGGGCAGTTCGCGGCCGAGGTGCGGGCCCTGCGCCCACCGGAGCCGTACAAGGGCAAGGGTATTCGGTACGCCGGCGAGCACGTGCGGCGCAAGCAGGGCAAGGCCTTCGCGGGCGGTGGTGGTTGATATGAATACGACGACTTTGAAAGCGGTGCGGCGAGCGCGGCGTAAGAAGCGGATCCGCAAGACGGTGTATGGTACGCCGGAGCGGCCCCGGCTGACGGTGTTCCGCAGCCTGAAGCATATTTACGCGCAACTCGTGGATGATACGACGGGGCGGACCCTGGTGGCGGCGGATACCCGGATGAAAGACGTCGGGGATTTGGGCGGCCGGGGTGGCAATGTGGCGGCGGCCAAGGCGGTAGGCAAGTTGCTGGGCACCAAGGCGGTGGCCAAGGGCATCCAGCAGGCCGCTTTCGATCGGAACGGGTATAAGTATCACGGGCGCGTCAAAGCCTTGGCCGAGGCAGCCCGCGAGGCTGGACTGAAGATCTAAGAGGCATTCATGGCTGAAGAGCTTAACAGCGAAACGCAGAATCCGACGATCGGCCCCGAGGGCGGCCAGACCCCGGCAGAGACGGCGGAAGTCGCGCCGAGTGTCGAGGGCGGTGGTGCGGAGCAGGTCGAGCACAGGACTGGCGAACACGAGGAGCGTCGCGGCGGTCGCGGCGGCGGCCACCATGGTCGCGCCCCGCGCGAAGGTGGCGTCGAAGGCCAGGACGAGATTGTGGTGCGCGTGTATCGCTGTGCGACAGTCGTCAAAGGCGGTCGGCGGTTCAGCTTCGGCGCCCTGGTGGTGGTCGGTGATCGGCACGGCAAGGTGGGCATCGGGTACGGCAAGGCCAACGAGGTGCCCAGCGCGGTTGAAAAGGCCACCAAGGCGGCCCGCCGGGCCATGATCTCCGTGAAGCTGAACGGTACGACGATTCCGCACCAGGTCATGGGTAAGTATGGTGCCAGCAAGGTGGCCCTGATCCCGGCCGGTGAGGGAACCGGCGTTATCGCCGGGGCCAGCGTGCGGGCGGTGATGGAACTGGCCGGCGTCAAGGATGTGCTCACCAAGTGCTATGGTTCGACCAGTCCCAAGAATCTGGTCAAGGCGGCTTTCCTGGCTCTGGCCAGCCTGCGGTCCAAGGATGATGTGGCCAAGCTGCGGGACGTGTCGATCGCCTGAGATGAGGCCGAAGCGCGAGCAAGGGCCCACGCCGGCGAGATGCCGGCGGCGCAGGGTAGGAGTTTAGCGGATCATGTTGATTTCGGATCTTCTTAGCAAGGTCGGCCGCCACAAGCGCAGCAAGCGCATTGGCCGCGGTATCGGCTCGGGTCATGGCAAGACCGCCGGCCGCGGAACCAAGGGCATGGGGGCGCACTCGTCGGACCGGCCTCACCGGATGAATGAAGGCGGCCAGATGCCGCTGTTCCGCCGCATTCCCAAACGCGGCTTTTCCAACGCCCAGTTCCGGACCGAGTACCAGGTGGTCAATCTCCGGACGCTCGAGGAACGGTTCGAGAACGGGGCCCGTGTGACGGCCCAGGCCTTGAAGGACATGGGCCTGATCCATGACGCCAGCGGCCCGGTGAAGATCCTGGGCACCGGCGAGCTGACCAAGAAGCTGGACGTCGAGGCTACCGCCTTCAGCGCGTCGGCGGCCGAGAAAATCGCCCGCGCCGGCGGCGAAGCCCGCCAGTCGACGGATGCGCTGCCGAAGCTGAAGACGGCGTCGAAGAAAGAAAAGGCTGCCAAGCGGAAAGCCAGGCTTGAGCGAGCGGCGGCGGAGCAGGCGGCGGCCCGCGAGAAGCTTCTCGCGGAGCAGGCGGCGGCCCGGGAAGAGGCCCGCGCGACCAGAAAGGCCGCCAAGAAGGAAGCCGCGGCCCCCGCCGAGCCGGAGGCTGGCGAGAAGAAGAAGAAAGGGAAGAAGGAGCAAGGCGGCAAAACAGAGAAGTCCTGACACCGTGCCGGCGGCGCCGGCAGCGCGGGCGGGAGGCCTGCGACTGGGGTGACGAATGTTTAGCACGTTAGCGAACATCTTCCGGATTCCGGAACTGCGGCGGAAGTTGATCTTCACGATCGGTCTGCTGATCATCTACCGGCTGGGCTACTATGTCCCGCTGCCGGGGATTGACCAGTCGTACATGGCCGAGCAGATGCAACGCGAGAGCGAGCAGCAGAGCGGCTTCGGCCAGTTGGCCGCGGCCTTCTCCATGTTCACGGGCGGTGCGCTGCACCAGAGTACGATCTTCGGCCTGGGAATCATGCCGTACATTTCGGCGAGCATTATTTTCCAGCTCCTGGCCACCGTGCTCCCGGCGCTGGAGAAGTTGCAGAAAGAAGGCGAGACCGGCCGGAAGAAAATCAACGAATACACCCGCTACGCGACGGTGGCTCTATGCCTGATCCAGGCCACGTTCTGGATCAACTGGACGCGCGGCAATCAATTTGTCTACCCCGAATTTCGGGATTCGATGGCCTTCTGGATGATGGGTGTGCTGGGTCTGACCACCGGCACCATCTTCCTGATGTGGTTGGGCGAGCAGATCGACGAGTACGGCATCGGCAACGGCATCAGCCTCATCATTATGGCTGGCATCGTGGCCCGGCTGCCCAACGCCGTGATCGAGGTTTACCGGCGGGTCAGCTTCCAGGGCTCCGAGACGGGCATGGCCGCCATGACGCCGTTCAAGATCGTTTTTGTGATCGCGGCGTTTGTGGCCGTGGTGGCGGCGACCATCCTCATCACCCAGGCCCAGCGGCGGATCCCGATTCAGCAGGCCAAGCATACCCGCGGCCGGCGCGTGCTGGGCGGGCAGCGTCAGTACCTGCCCCTGCGGGTCAATCACGGCGGCGTCATGCCGATCATCTTCGCCAGCTCGCTGATGATCTTCCCGGGCGTCGTGTTCAACTGGCTGTCCAACGCCACCGGCAGTGGTATCGTGCGGCGGTTGGCGGACGCCTTCCAGCATGACAGCTTCCTGTATGTGGTGTGCTACATCGCGATGGTGTACTTCTTCGCCTACTTCTGGACGGCGGTTCAGTTCCAGCCCAAGGAGATGGCCAACAACCTGCGCGATTACGGCAGCTTTATCCCGGGCCTGCGGCCCGGCAAGCGTACGGCCGATTACCTCGAAAGGGTCATGGGCCGGATTACCTACGTGGGCGCGTCGTTCCTGGCGTTGATCGCGATTATCCCGCAGGTGGTGGCTTATAAGCTCCAGATTCCGTGGGAGATCTCGGCCTTCCTGGGCGGGACGGGATTGCTGATCGTGGTCAGCGTGTGCCTGGACGTGGTCCAGCGGATCGAGGCGAACCTGGTGATGCGCAATTACAAGGGCTTCCTCAGCGAGGATTGAGCCCTGTTGGGGCGGTTGTCTGGCCGCCCCGGGTCAGGTCGGTATGGGGTGCGATCCGGGCACTCCAGCCGGCGAGCTTTGAGGCGGTTTGATGAACATTGTCCTGCTCGGTCCTCCGGGTGCCGGCAAAGGCACGCAGGCCCAGCGCCTGGGCCGGGCACTCCAGCTTCAGCACCTCTCCAGCGGAGACGTGCTGCGTGCCGAGCGGGCCAGTGGGACGGAGTTGGGCCGGCAGGTGGCCGCGATCATGGACGCGGGCGCGCTGGTGCCCGATCCGGTGATTGTGGAAGTGATGCTTGCCCGGGTGCTGAGCCTGCCCGAGGAGTTCAAGGGTGTCCTGCTGGATGGGTTCCCGCGAACGTTGGGTCAGGCCCGCAGCCTGGATGAGGCCCTTGAGAAGGCCGGGCGGAAGATCGATGGGGTGGTCCTGCTGAAGGTCCCGGACGAGGTGATCGTCGAGCGGATCAGCGGCCGGCTCAGTTGTCCGCAGTGCGGCGCGATCTACCACGAGAAGGTCCAGCCGCCGCGGGTGGCGGGAAAATGTGACCGGGATGGTGCGGCGCTGGTGCACCGTCCGGACGACCGGCCAGAGGTGGTCCGGGAGAGACTGGCCGCCTATCACCAGCAGACCGCTCCGCTGGCGGATTATTACCGTGGGCGGGGCGTATTGGCGGAAGTGCCCGGTGATCAGCCCATTGAGAAGGTTGAAGAGCAATTGCTGGCCATCGGCCAAAGCATCATTAAAAAGGCGAGTTCGTGAGGAGCCTGTTTCGAAGAAGACGTGGGGCGATTGAGCTCAAGACGCCCGAGCAGATTGAACTGATGCGTCAGGCCGGGCGCCTCGTGCATGAAGTGCTCGTCAAAATGCATGAGATGGTTCGCCCCGGCATCACGACTCGCGAGTTAAACGAGGTGGCGGAAGAGATGATCCGCCGGGCCGGGGCGGTGGCCCTGTTCCGGGGTGTGAAGAGCCAGCATTCGAAGTTCCCGTTCCCGTCGGCCCTGTGCACGAGCGTGAACAGCCAGGTGGTCCACGGCATTCCGTCGGACCGTAAGCTTGAGCCGGGCGACGTGGTGAGTGTAGATTGTGGAGTGCGTCTGAACGGGTTTTGTGGCGACAGTGCGACTACAATACCTGTCGGCCCTATAACGGATGAGGTGCAGCGACTGCTGACCGTGACGCGGGAGGCTCTGGATATCGCTATCTCCCGGATTCGTCCGAACCGCTGGTGGAGCGACGTGGCCGCAGCTATGCAGGAACACGTTGAATCCGCCGGCTTCTCGGTCGTGCGGGAGTTTGTCGGTCACGGCATCGGGAGGGAGATGCACGAGGAGCCCAAGGTTCCCAATTACGTGGACCGGAAGGAGAGCAAGGAGGATTTCCTGCTGCTGAAAGGCATGACTCTGGCGGTGGAACCCATGGTGAACCAGGGGACGCCGGAGGTGGAGTACGAGGACGATACCGGCTGGCCGGTGGTGGCCAGGGACCGCCGGTATTCCGCTCATTTTGAGCACACCATTGCGGTGACGGCCAATGGGGCGGAAGTGTTGACGGACGGGCGGTAATGGTGGGCCACCATTGTGCGCCACGGCTCCCGGCTGGTGGTGAGCCGCGTGGCACTGCTCTTGGGCAGTGGTAAATACGGATGGGTTTCCAGGAACCACGGCTCAAGAGCCGTGGGTACAAAGGTCGCAGTGGGGCACACGGTTCCCCGCGGCACAGCGGAACCCGGAGAGTGGCGGAGGTTAGGGTTATGAAAGTGCGAAGCAGTGTCCGGCGGATCTGTGAGAACTGCAAGATCATCCGTCGCCGCGGCGTGGTGCGGGTCATCTGCACGAACCCGCGACACAAGCAGAGGCAGGGATAGAACGAGATGGGTTTGCGGTTTCCAGTCTCCAGTCTTCCGTTGGATGACCAGGCACTGGCAACTGGCAACTCGAAACTGGTTACTGGTAACTGGAAGGAGTAAGCCGTGCCGCGTATTGCTGGCGTGGATGTACCCAACGACAAGCGGATCGAGGTCGGCCTGCAGTATATCTACGGAATCGGGCCGTACCTCGCGAAGGTGGTATTGAAAGAGGCGGGTATCAACCCGGATACCCGGGCCAAGAACCTGACCGAGGATGAGGTAGCCCGGATTGCGGCCGTGATCGACCGACAGCTCGTGGTCGAGGGGCAGCTCCGGCGGCAGATTCAACAGCATATTGCCCGTCTGAAGGACATCGGCTGTTACCGGGGGCTCCGGCATCGCCGTGGTCTGCCCTGTCGGGGCCAGCGCACGCGGTCGAACGCCCGCACGCGCAAGGGGCCGCGGAAGACGGTGGCCGGCAAGAAGGGTGTGAAGGAGATGCATCGTGGCTAAATCGACAGGCGGCAAGAAGAAGGCCCGGCGAAGCGTGGCTCGGGGGATCGCCTTCATCAAGGCGACCTTCAACAACACGCAGATCACGATCACGGACACCGCCGGCGAGGTGCTGTGCTGGTCCTCGGCCGGCACGGTCGGCTTCAAGGGCACCCGCAAGAGCACGCCCTTCGCGGCCCAGCGGGCGGCGGAGACCGTGGCGGCGGCGGCCAAGAAGTTTGGCCTGACCGAAGTGGAAGTTCGTGTGAAGGGGCCGGGGGCCGGGCGCGAGCCGGCCATTACCGCCCTGCAGGCGGCGGGCTTGCGGATCCAGTCCATCGAGGACACCACGCCCTTGCCGCATAACGGCTGCCGGCCGGCCAAGAAGCGGCGCGTTTAGTTGGAGTTGTCAGGGTTCAGGGTTCGGGACAGGATGCCGGGCCCCGACGGGAACACGGACGAGCGAAAACAGGGACAGCGGGCCGCGCGGCGGCCGCGATTCAGTCGGGCGCTTCAGGACCCCGGCGAGGAACGATAGATGTCGAGATACATTGGTCCGGTTTGCCGGCAGTGCCGGCGCGAAGGAATCAAGCTGATGCTCAAGGGCATTCGCTGCGAAACGGCGAAGTGCCCGATGGAGAAGCAGTGGCGGTCGAACCCTCCGGGCATGCACGCCTGGCGTCGCGGCAAGGGCAGCGGCTATGCCCTTCGTTTGCGCGAAAAGCAGAAGGTTAAGCGCTTCTACGGCGTGCTCGAGAAGCAGTTCATGCTGCTCTTCCGGCAGGCGGAGCGTTCCAAGGAGAACACCGGAACGGCCATGCTGCAGCTTCTCGAACGGCGGCTGGACAACGTGGTTTGCAAGGCCGGTTTCGCACCGTCGCGCAAATCCGCCCGGGTCATGATCACCCAGGGGCACATTTACGTGAACGGTCGCCGCGTGGATCGGCCGAGCTTTATGATCAATGTCGGCGACAAGATTTCCGTGAAGCCCAGTGATAAGAGCCGGGCGCTGGCCAAGCGCCATCTCGAGTTGATTGGCGACCGTCCACCGCAGCCCTGGATCCAGCGCGATTCCGAGAGGCTGGAGGCGGTGGTGGTGACGCTGCCGTCCCGCGACGACGTGCAGATTCCGGTCGAAGAGCAGTTGATCGTCGAAATGTGCAGCCGGTGACGATGCGGTTTGTGTGGAGGAATGTCAATGCGAATCAGATGGCGCGGCCTTGAGCTGCCGACCCAGGTCGTTCGCGACGAGACGATCAGCACCGATACGTATGCGCGACTGATCATCGAGCCTTTCGAGCGCGGCTTCGGGACCACGATTGGAAACAGTCTCCGGCGGATTCTCTTGTCGAGCCTGGAGGGCGCGGCGGTGACCAAGGTGCGCATCGCCGGGGCCAGCCACGAGTTCATGAGCCTGCCGGGCGTCATGGAAGATGTCACCGATATCATTTTGAACATCAAGCGCCTGGTCATCCAGTTTGACGGCGAAGGCGAGAAGACCATGCGGCTGGTGCGCCGCGGACCGGGCGAGGTGTATGCCCGGGATATCCAGGCCGATCCGTCGATCACCATTGTCAACACCGGGCAACTGATTGCGACTCTGAGCGAGCCGGTCGAACTGGCCATCGATTTCTGGGTCAGCAGCGGCCGGGGCTATCGAACCTCCGACGAGAACCAGGATACCGATGAACTGGGCGTGATCGCGGTGGACTCGGTGTTCTCACCGGTGACCCGCGTACGCTACAAGACCGAAGACACCCGCGTCGGGCAGCGCACCAATTATGACCGCCTGATTCTGGAGATCTGGACCAAGGGCACCATTCGTCCGGAAGACGCCCTGGTTGAAGCCGCCAAGATCATGCGCAAGCATCTCAACCCGTTCCTGCAGTACCGGGAACTGGGCGAGGAAACGGTTTCGGCGGACGTGCCGGCCGAGCCGGTGGCCTCGAACGTCATGGACAAGGCCCTCCAGGAGCGGCTGTCCATGCCCATCTCGCAGTTGGATCTGTCCGTGCGGGCGAGCAACTGCCTGGCTTCGGCCAAGGTCACGACAGTGGGCGAGTTGGCCCGGATGACGGAAGCGGATCTGCTCAAGGTGCGCAGCTTTGGTCGGACCTCCCTGCGTGAGGTGAAGCGTAAGCTGGCCGATCTGGGGCTGAGCCTGGGTATGGGCGCCGGCGGACAGCCGGATCAGGGCTCCGGCGGATCTCTGGGTGAGGATGATTTCCCTGAAGACGGCGGCCCTGGCGATGGCCAGAACAGTCCCGTTCCGGCTGGTGCCGGCGGGGCGGGTGTAGGCTGAGAGGTTGTTGGTTTGGTTTCATGACGGCCGGCCCCGGCGCCGGCCGTTTGTGGCGGGAGATTTACGGCCGGTATGAGAGGCCGACCGCCGCATTGGGGCGGTGAAGTAATCCCCACGAGCGTGGAGTTGTGTGATGAGGCATCGGGTTGCAGGTAAACAACTGAGTCGAACCAAGGAGCACCGTCTGGCGCTCCGCAGGAATATGGCCCAGAGCCTGTTCGAGCACGGACAGATCGAGACCACGCTCGTAAAGGCCAAGCAGCTTCGGCCGTGGGTCGAGCGGCTGATCACCCTGGCACGCGAGGCCCGTGCGGGCAGCCTGGCGGCCCGGCAGCGGCTGGAGAGGCTGATGGGCGATCGGGCGGTGATTCCGGCCGAGCATCAGGAGGAATACGATTCCATGTCCGACGCGGACCGGCAGCGGGTGCTGCGGTCGCGGAGCGGGCGACGGTATCGGCTGGGTCAGCCCCGGGCTGGTCAGAAGTGGACGGCCATGTCCATCATTCACCATCTGATCACCAACGTGGCGGGTGAATTCGAGGATCGGCCGGGCGGCTATACGCGGGTGATCAAGCTCGGACGCTATGGCAAGAACGATGCCGCACCCAAGGCGGTGCTGCAGCTTGTTGGCCGGGAGGAATCCCCCGGCACCGTGACGCGTCCTGAGAAGACGGCTCGCAAACGCCGGACGGAGCGCCGCTATGCGGCCGCGGCCAAGGCCATCCGTCGTCCGGGTCGGGGTGGCGAGCAAGCTGCCGCCGCTCCCCAGGCATCCGAGCCTGCGGGCGAGGAAGCGGCCCAGTAGGCATCCGATGGGTGCGTGACTCGAAACTAATCGGAATTGGGACATGGGCAAGCCGCTGGGCTTGCCCATTTCTGTTGCAAGACTGATCGGTATGGAGGCATCGCATGTCTGACGCGAGTTGCATCTTCTGTCGGATTGGGAAAGGCGAGATCCCTTCGATGAAGGTGTTTGAGGATGATGCCACCCTGGCGTTCCTCGACATCAACCCGTTGGCGGAGGGGCACTTGCTGATTATCCCCAAAGTCCATCGCGAACGGTTGGAAGAGATGAGTCCGGACGAGGTGGCGGCGGTAACCCGTCATCTTCCGCGGCTTGGGCGTGCGGTCATGGCTGCGACGGGGGCACAGGCTTATAACGTGCTGCAAAATAACGGCGCGGCCGCGCAGCAGTCCGTCGGGCACGTTCATTTTCACATTATTCCTCGTCGGGAGGGCGACTCGCTGGGCTATCGTTGGCCGGCGGGGAGTTATCCGGCCGGTCGGGGAGAGGAACTGCGGAAGGCGGTTATCGCCGCCTTGGGCGCCTGAAGTTCGGGAGACTGTCTTCGGCGATTCGGTCGTGGCGGCCACGCCTCTGGGGGCGGCGGTTATGAGGCTGGCTTCCGGTTGCCGGACCACGTGAAGTTGGTCCGGGCTTGACTCCGCGAGGCAGTCTTATCATTATCAGTGCTGAGGGTTTCCGACCGGCGTTCATAGTCGTATCGCCGGGAGGGGGGACGGAACCGTCTCGTTGCGGGAGCGGCAGCCGGGGTGTCGATGAGACTATGGACCACGCCTTGACCTTACTGAGCAGCCAAGCGGGACTGCCCTGGTGCGTTGCGGATTCCGGTGCGTTGTCCTGGACCAGCGGTGCATTCGTGACCGGTTTCCTGATCGCCTACCTGGTTGTCCTGGGCATGGTCTGTATCTACGGGCTGCACCGGTACCAACTGGTTCACCTGTATTACAAGTACCGCCGCAACATTCCGCGAATTACCGCGTGCTTCCGGGAGCGGCCGCGGGTGACCATTCAACTCCCCATGTACAACGAGCACGCGGTGGCCCGCCGGGTGATCGATGCGACCTGCCGGATCGACTATCCGAAGGACCGCCTCCAGATCCAGGTGCTGGACGACTCGACGGACGAGACCGTCCAGATTGCCCGTGAAGCGGTGAACTACTGGCAGGCCCAGGGTTTTGATATCGAGTACATCCACCGCGACAACCGCGCCGGCTACAAGGCCGGGGCCCTGGCCAACGGGTTGAAGACGGCCACCGGCGAATTCGTCCTCATCTTCGACGCCGATTTCATCCCGCCGCCGGAGATTCTGGCCTCCACGATCGATTACTTCACCGACCCGTCCGTGGGGATGGTGCAGGCTCGCTGGGAGCATCTCAATCGCGATCAGTCGCTGCTGACCAAGACGCAGGCCATCCTGCTGGACGGGCACTTCGTGATCGAGCACGCGGCCCGCAACCGTTCCGGGCGGTTCATGAGCTTCAACGGCACGGCCGGCATGTGGCGGAAGAGCTGCATCGAGGACGCCGGCGGATGGCAGCATGACACGCTGACCGAAGACCTCGACCTGTCTTATCGCGCCCAGATGCGCGGGTGGAAGTTCCTGTTCCTGCCGGAAGTGACCAGCGCGGCCGAACTGCCGCCGGACATGGAGGCCTTCAAGCAGCAGCAGTATCGCTGGGCCAAGGGTGGAGCTCAGACCTGCCGGAAGCTGCTGCCGACCATTTTGCGGTCCAACCTGCCCAAGCGGATCAAGATGGAAGCGTTTTTCCATCTGACGAGCTGTACGGTGTATCTCTACGTCGTGCTGCTCACGATCATGCTGGCCCCGGTCGTGTATATCAAGGTGCATATCTTCCCCGAGGCGTGGGAGCGCTACATCTTCGACGCCAGTATCCTGCTGATCGCGACCTGCTCGGCGAGCATGTTTTACGTGGCCAGCCAGCGGGCCCTGTTTAAGACCTGGACGGAGAGTCTCAAGTACCTGCCGTTCCTGATGTCGCTGGGCATCGGCATCGCGTTCAACAACGCGCGGGCCGTGCTCGACGGGTTGTTCGGCAAATCCAACGAGTTCGTGCGCACGCCCAAGTACGGCGTAGGCTCCGGCGACTGGAGACAGCAGTTGCTCCTGCAGCGCAGCCGGCAGAAGCGCATCAAGTGGCAGCCCTTCGTCGAGCTGGCCATCGGGCTCTACCTCATGGCCTGCCTGATCATGGCCCTGGGCGACAGGCGGGTGACGATCGGCATTCCTTTCCTGTGCCTGTTCATGGTCGGCTATCTCTACGTCTCGCTGACCACGTGGTTTGGCCACAGGTTCGCGGTGCGTGAAGCGGGCGAAGAGGCCGAACGCGCCGCACTGCCCGTCGAAAGAGACGAGCTGAGGAAATAGAGCTGGAGCACCTGACGACTGGATGCGGCCGTCGGGCACCATACCACCCGTTTTGCCCCTAAAACGGCCGGTACGGAGCCCGGCCGCTACTGCCTTGCGCTGCAGTGTCAGGTGCCTGCCGGCTTGGCGCCCACCTGGGGTTCGTGCTTGTAAGATCGCAGCTTCTCGATGATCCGATCGGTCCAGGTGCGAAGATGCTGCTCTGCGCCGGGTACGTTCAAGGCTTCAGCAGAGGCCGACTCGATGGACGGCAAGGCCCTGTTGATGACCTGGTGGAAGTGCCTCTTGGCGTCTTCGGGAAGACCGTGAACTTTCGTCTCCCAGGCCTCAACGTTGTTGGCCACGTCGCGCAGCTTATCCCCGGCCTCCTGAGCTGAAGCGGAATCACGGACATCCGCGAAAACTCCGGCGAGATGCGTGAACGTCGAAGTCATCTCTCGACCCAGCTCGGTATTGCTCAGCGGGCCAAGGTCGCCCATCCAGTTTTTGGCCGTCGTTCCGTGGGCCGCCCTATCGGCCTCACCGATGGGTTGGCCGGTGATGCGAGGCTCGCCCTCGGCGCCCGTCTCCCGCTCGTCTGCCGGGCGTACGGCCGAGGTTTCCTCTTTGGCCAGCTCTCGACCCTTTTCTTCGCCCCGTGGCCAGAGCCAATAACCCAGCACGATGAGGGCGGCCAGGGCCACCACGGCCGGAATCAGCCAGGACGGCCAGGCTTTCTCCCTGTGCGGTGTGCTCATGGCCCGCTGCCCGGCGGCGACGGCCTCGCCTCTGCCCGGCGTGGCTCCGCGGAGCGGATCGGTCAGGGAAGAGACGCCGGGTATTGCATTGAGCTGTTCCTTCAGGCCGGCAGGCATCGCGGCGGCGATGTTGGGAGCTTGCGAGGAAAGGAAGTTGCTTAACCCGGAGGCATCGGAAACGCCCGCGCTACGGGCGCTGGAGCCGATCTTGCCAAGTATGAGCGGCAGGATCAGGGCGATCAGATTCTTTGTCGAGTCGAGATTCAGGCCGCTGAACCGGCTGACGGCCTGCGCGATCCCCTCGGTGGTATTGTTGCCCAGAAGTGATGAGAGCATGCGAGAACCGCTCTCCATCACGCCGGACGCCTGCTCGCCTTGCAGTCCGCTGGGTGATTCGGGAGCAGTGGCTTCATTTTCTCTAATCCCTTCCAGGAGCGCCCTGGCGCCGCCGGGCCGGGTGGTCAGTTGTACGAGCGAGCCCAGCACGGCGGGGATTCCTCCGTTGAGGGCGGATTTGACCTTGTCCGGCGGTTGTCCCAACGTTCCGCTGATGCGGTTGACCGCATCGCCGGTGAATAGATGGTTGATCGAATCAGCGAGGTTCATATCTGTCTCCAATCGGAAAGAGAGCATTGGTCAACATTGTGACTATATGCCTGAACCGTCGCGTTCGGAGGCGAAACCGAAAGTTGAGCGGATGATTAATCTCGGGAGCCGTTAATCCTGGCTGCTCCTGCTGAGCTGGAAATCGGCGTCGGTAAGGTTGACGTTCGGGTCGATGTCGGCGTAGCGGTAGCGGGCCTCCAACTGGCCCGGTTTTTCGTAGAGATCCGTGCCCGCGGGGAGCTGGGTCTCGGCATCCACGTAGAAATCCTGCCGAATGTATTCGAGACCGGGCATGGGCGGGTGCTCAATCAGGAAGTGGTGGGCGGGGCGGTTCTGCGGGTCGAGGTTAACCATGCCCTGGTAACGAATGGTTAGCCCCGGCCCGATGGCCGGATCGTCGAACGGAGTGACCGTTCGGCGGGCGAGGAGGCCCAGGCCGAACTGGGTGATCGGGTTACGCGACCGGCCGAGCTGTACCACGGCCATGGGGTCGAGCTTGCGCGTGGTGGGGGGGACCAGGGGCAATGCGCCTTTGCGCTCGCGAACCACGAGCTTGTTGTCGTTCTGCCCCGCTACGTACACGCTTTCAAAGTAATCGGCCTGGGGGTCCGGCCAGACGAACTTCACGCTGAAGGGCTGCTTGCGGAAGAGGGCGTTGATTCGCTCCATGCTGCGCAGCCGTCCACCGAGCCGCTCCTGGCGATAGAAGGTGAGCCGGTATTGGTCCAGGGCGTCGGCGCGGGCCAGGACGTCGCGGAGGTAGGCCAAGGGGTCGGCCTGGATGCGTTCGGCGGCTTCCGCGGTGGGGCGGTCGGCCGGGGTGGCGATCTGCTGTGGCGCCTGGGCCTGGGCTTCGGCCCGCCGGGAACGCGGGCTCACGCAGCCCAGAGACAGGGCCGTCAAGGCGGTCAACGTCACGACAAATGCGAGCCTGGTCATAAACATTTCCTGAGAGCGGGATCCCGAGGCGGGCGGCCGCGCGTCCGTCTGTCCCGGGAATCCGGATGTCTTCACCCTGATTGTTACCGCAAGTTGGGGCTTTATCCACGTCTGCGGGGGTGGGATTCCCGGTGAATGGGTGCGAGGCGGAGGCCTCACACCCGCATGGCCGGCAATTCGGGTCGGGTTCCTCGCTTGCACTTCGGGCCCGAGCCCCGGCTTGTGCCTGGGGCTCGAGCCCGTAAGGCGCTTCAGGAGTTGGGTTATATCTCGCGGCCGACGGCCTCGGCGATGGCCCGGAGCTCCTTGACGGTCTGGGCGAAGACCTGGGGAGTGATGGACTGGGCGCCGTCGGTGAGGGCGTGCTCGGGGTCAGCGTGGCACTCGATCATCAATCCATCGGCGCCGGCGGCAATCGCGGCCCGACACATGGACGGGACCATGTATGCGCGCCCGGTACCGTGGGAAGGATCGACGATGATGGGCAGATGGCTTTCACGTTTGACCGCCGGCACAATGGCCAGTGCGAGCGTATTGCGGACATAGGTTTCGTGCGTGCGGATGCCGCGTTCGCACAGAATGACCCTGGGGTTGCCGGCCTGGATGATGTACTCGGCGGCCAGCAGGAACTCGTCCAGGGTGGCGCTCCAGCCGCGCTTGAGCAGCACGGGCTTTTGGGCCCTGCCGCAGGCCAGCAGCAGGTTGAAGTTGTGCATGTTGCGCGTGCCGACCTGGAGCACGTCAGCGTATCGGGCCACCAGGTCGACCTGGTCGATGCTCATGACTTCGGTGACCACGGATAGGCCGGTGATCTCCCGTGCTTCGGCCAGGAGTTCGAGGCCCTTTTCGCCGAGGCCCTGGTACTGGTAGGGGCTGGTGCGAGGCTTGAAGGCGCCGCCGCGCAAACAGGTTCCGCCGGCCTCGCGAACCGCATGGGCAACCTCGAGGAGCAGGCTGCGATCCTCGACGCTGCAGGGGCCGACCATGAGGCAGAGTTTCCGGCCGCCGACAGAAGGCTTGAGCGGCCCGGGGATGGGGATGACGCTTGGTTCGGGATGGCTCTGCTTGCTGGCGACCTTGTAGGGGGCGAGGATGGGCACGACGCGATCCACGCCCGGGCAGCTCTCGATGGTGCTCTGGTCTTTGTAGCGATCATCGCCGATGACCGCGACGACGGTTCGTTCGATACCGACAATGACATGGTCTTGAAGGTGCATCTCGCGGATCAGATGGACCACGCGATCCACTTCCTGTTGGGTTGCACCCTGTTTCATGACGACAATCATGAGATGAACTCCAGTTCTCTTTTTGAAAAGGCGATGGGCTTTCGCCTGGAATTACCTATATCTATCCTTGTTTGGAATTACCTGCTATCAGCGCGTATCAGCCGCAGAGACGAACGAGGTTTGGAACAGAGCTGGGCCGGCCTTTTGCCGCGGCCGGCAGGGTGGCCACCGGCGCGAAAGCCGGTGGCCGGGTAAATACGAAGGTCCAACGGCCGTAGCGGCCGTTCTCGCGCGGCGCTTCGCGGAATTGTGAAGGCGGGCAGAGCATTCGCCGCCAATTACGCCACCTCACCTGCCAGTCAGATCTCACCAGTCGCCAACCAGATTCCGCGTCGGACTCGGGGCTTTCCTCGGTGCGGGACCGGCGAGCAGCCGGGGACGCCCCGTGGTCTGGGCGCGATGAGCGTGCCTGATAGCTCAATTCGTACAGGATCCGCTCCGCCAGCAGACGCGTCTTGTAGGCGTTGCCGGCCGCCTCCTGAATGAGATGTTCCAGGTATTCGATTGCGTCGCGACGCGGTTCGAGGAACATTTTTGTTTACTTGCCTCCAAGGACATCCCGGCCGCCCAGGTAGGGGCGAAGGGCCGGGGGGATCCTGATGGTCCCGTCCGGATTTTGATGATTCTCCACCAGCGGAATCAGGATCCGCGGGCTGGCGATGACCGTATTGTTGAGCGTGTGGCAATACTTGATGTTCTTGGCTCCGTCGCGATAGCGGAGCATGAGCCGGCGAGCCTGATATTCGTAGAAGCGGGACGCGGAATGGGTCTCGCCGTAGCCGCCGCGGGAGGGCATCCAGGTTTCGATATCGAATTTCTGGACCTGCCCCTGGCCCAGATCGCCGGTGCAGACGTTCACGACGCGATAGGGAAGCTCCAGCCGGGCGAGGACGTCTTCGGCATTCTGGAGAATCTCAGCGTGGAACTGCTTGCTTAACTGCTCGTCGTTCGCGCAGATGATGACCTGCTCGACCTTGTCGAACAGGTGGATGCGGTAGAGGCCGTAGGTGTCCTTGCCAGCGGCGCCGGCCTCGCGGCGGAAGCAGGTGCTCAGGGCGACGTACTTTTTGGGCAGCTCGTCCTCGGTGAGGATCTCATCGCGGTGGTAGGCGGTGAGGGGCACCTCGGCGGTGCCGATGAGGCTCATGGCGTCGCGTTCGCAGCGGTAGGCCTGCTCTTCTCCGCCGGGGTAGTAGCCGGTGCCGACCATCATCTCGTCGCGAACGAGCACCGGGACGACCATCTGGGTGAAGCCGCGTTCGACCATGAGGTCAAGAGCCAGACGCAGCACGGCATGGTGGAGGGCCGCGCCGTCGCCCTTGAGCAGGTAGTTGCGGGTGCCGGCCAGCTTCACGCCACGCTCGATGTCGAGCATGTTCAGGGCGGTCATGAGAGTGACGTGATCCTTGGGCTCGAAGTCGAATTTCGGCGGTTCGCCGACGCGACGAAGCTCGACATTTTCGCTCTCATCCTTGCCGACCGGGACCTCGGGATCGGCCGGTTGAGGGACGGTGAGCAGGGCGGCGGTCAGCTCGTCGTTGACCTGCTTGAAGGCGGCGTCGAGGTCTTTGGTCCGGGCCTTCAGCTCGGCCACCTGGTCGATCAGCTTCTGGCCCTCGGCCTTGAGCTCATCCTCCTTGCGGCCGGAAGCCAGGGCCTGCTGGTACCACTTACTCTTGGGGTTTTTATAAAGGGCGATTTGGCCGCTGATCTCGTTCTGCTGGTGCTTGAGCAGGTCGAGTTCCCGCTGGATGGCCCGACGGCGGTCATCAAGGGCGCAGATGGCGTCGATGTCGGTGTGGATACGCTTGGCAAGCGCAGCGTCCTTGAATCGCTGCGGATCCTGGCGAATGAGCTTGATGTCGATCATGTGTTCACGCACCTAAAAAAAGAAGCCCTGAGCGACACTTGGCGTCTCAGGGCTTCAGGATCGATCTTACTTTTCAGATCAGGCCCGCAGACGCCGGTCGCCGTCAAAATAAAACCACCAGCTAAACGAGAACAGAACGAGTGCGGGCACGGAATTACGGCCGTTGGCGAGGCAGGCGGTCGGGTTGTCGTGTTGAGTCAGCATACAAAACGACCTGAGTACAAAATACTCCAGATTGGCCGGGAGGTCAAATCTGCAGTCGAAGATCCATGCCCAAGGCCCGACGCGGCCCCGCCACAGAGGAGGTGCCGGAACGGAAGACCAGGCACGGCCGGCTCAGCCGTGGCGCACAGGTCCGATACCATCGAAATAAGAAACGCGCCCGGGAGGACTCGAACCTCCAACCGTCAGGTTCGAAGCCTGCTACTCTATCCAATTGAGCTACGGGCGCGTGGGGGAAAACCTGATTGTCTCCGCCTGTCACGTACCGGTATAGGGCAGCAGGGCCAGGAACCGGGCTCGCTTAATAGCCTGGGCCAGGGCACGCTGCTCGCGGGCGTTGGTGCCGGCACGCTTGCGGGACATGATCTTGCTGCTGGCGGTCAGGAACTTGCGGAGCAGTTCGACCTCTTTGTAATCGACGATGGGGCCTTTCCAGTCCTTGCCGCCCCGATCAGGGAAGCGAGACCGACCCCGGGGAGGCGCCGCTTTGCGCTTTTGTCCACTGCCTGCACCAGCGCGTTCATTCACTGCCATTGGCTGAAAATCTCCTGCAACCCTTGCTGTCGCTTCAGGTTCGACGTTGGCCCTTCCTTGCGTTTCGGGCTCATGCTTGAGGCTTATTCTGTACGACTCGCTGGAACTCGGCCTCATCCACGACTTCCGACTCGTCGATGAGCATGATCGGGATGCCGTCCCGGATGGGGTAGCGCCGTCGCGTGGCCGGATCGGTGCTGTAGAGCCAGTCACCCACCTGGATGAGGCGAGCATGGCTTTCAGGGCATACCAGGATTTCCATCAAATCCGGGTCGATCGACTGCGACATAGCTTGAGATCCGCAGAACTTCCAGCGACCTAAACAAAGCACCGGCCCGCCCGTAAGCAGCCGGGCAGGAACCGGAACCCCATAGGATAGCGTGGTTTGCGGGGGCAATCAAGTGGGCGGGTCGCCAGCCGTGAGGAGTTTGGTGTTATGCATAACTCTTTGCGTGGCAGTGGCTTATGGATGGCGGTGCCCTCGTATGGCTCTGGGCACGGGGAGTTGCAGCAGTCGTTCCGGGGTGTGGAGTGGCTCGATCGCCTGCATCAGGCACCGGCCAGGCGCCCGCCGTTGGTGGGGATTGCGTATTGGCTGGGCTGGATTTGCGTGCCGGTACGGTGGGCATAGATCTGGGTGAATTCCGCGCCCAGGAGGAAGATGAGCGAGGAATAGTAGACCCACACCACGACCACGATGAGTGAACCGGCCGCTCCATAGGCTGAGCCGACTGCGCTGAAGCCGAAATACAGCCCCAGAAGCAACTTGCCCACGGTGAAGAGAATCCCTGTGGCGGCGGCCCCGACCCAGACGTCCCGCCATTGAATTTCGACATCCGGCAGCATCTTGAAGATGACGGCGAAGAGGACGGTCAGCATGGTCACGGATACCAGCACGTTGATTCCGTACAGCAGGGCGCCGGGGATGGGCAGTACGGCCGACATTCGGCTTGCGACGGTGGCAAGTACGGCGTCGGTAATGACCAGGCCCAACAGGAGGATGCCAATGAAGAGGACGAGACCGAGGGATCGGAGTCGGTCGCCGATGATGCCCCAGATGCCCAGGCCGGGCTTTTTCTCAACTTTCCAGACCTGATTGAGAGCGGTTTGTAACTGGACGAACACGCCGGTGGCGCCCAGCACCAGGCTGACAATGCTCACAAGAAGGGCCAGGCCGCCGTGGCTCTGCTGGCCTGCATTTTCGAGGATGGTCTGGGTGACCTCGGCGCCATGGGGCCCCACCATCGTCTGCATCTGCCTGACCAGTTCGTCACTGATCTGTCGTCCGCCGTAGACCAGGCCGGCGATGGCGACCAGCAGGAGCAGCAGGGGGGCCAGGGACAGCAGGGCGTAAAACGAGATGGCCGCGCCGAGTTGCATGGCCTTGTCGGTCATGAAAGCATCGAAGGTTTCCTTGGGCACGGTCCAGAGGTCGCGGAGACGCATAGTACCTAATAGTTCTCCGCCGGCGGGGAGATGTCGAGCAGAGCATTGCTTAATGACTAATGTCTAATGACCAATGCCTAAGGAATGACCTAATGCCCAATGACTAATGTCTAAAAGGGGAATGTTGGGATGAGTCATTAAAAATTAGGTCATTGGGCATTCTTTAGACATTAGGATTTAGACATTAGACATTCCCCCCGCGTCGGTGTGGAGGCCGCCAAAACGGCGGTCGCGGGCGGCATAGGCGCGGATGGCTTCGTTGAGGTGCTCTTTGCGAAAATCGGGCCAGAGCACATCGGTGACGTAGAACTCAGCGTAGCTGATTTGCCAGAGGAGGAAGTTGCTGACCCGCAGCTCGCCGGCGGTACGGATGAGCAGGTCGGGATCGGGAATGCCGGCGGTGTCGAGGAAGTCACTGATGGTGGTTTCATCGATCTGGTCGGGCTGCAGTTGACCGGCCTGCACGCGGCGGGCGATGGCCCGGACGGCATCGACGATCTCGTTGCGTCCGCCGTAATTGATGGCCAGACAGAGGGTCAGGCCGGTGTTGTCTCGGCTGACCTCCTGGGTGATGTCGAGCTCGCGCAGGACGGGTTCGGGGAGGCCCTGGCGGCGGCCGATCTGGCGCAGCCGGACGTTATTCTCCATGATCTCCTGGCGTTCCTTGATGAGATACTCGACGTAGAGCTCCATCAGGGCGTCCACTTCCTCCTTGGGGCGTTTCCAGTTTTCGGCGGAGAAGCTGTAGAGGGTGAGGGCGTCGAGCTGGAGGCGGGCGGCGTGGGTGATGATCTCGCGGACGCCGGCGGCGCCCTGGACGTGGCCGTTGATGCGGGGCAGACCGCGCTGGTTGGCCCAGCGACCGTTGCCGTCCATGATGATGGCGATATGGCGCGGCAATTGGTGGCGTTCGAGGCCTAACTCGGCACGGGGATCCAGCGGTGGTTGAGGCATCTGGTGGTTCCTTGCGAACTGAGAACTGAGACGTGAGAACTGAGAACTGACGGTGGCAGCAAGGCAGTTCTCAGTTCTCAGTTTTCAGTTCTCAGTTTGAGGCGGGTGAGACACCCACCCCCCAATACGACGTCCACCCGTTCATATCACGTCCTGAAAAGGGTCTGGCTTCGATCGGGGCCGACGCTGACGATGGTGACCGGCACGCCCATGAGCGACTCGATACGGTCGAGATAGTCGCGGGCCTGGCGGGGGAGCTGGTCGATGGTGCGAACCTCCCGGAGGTTCTCCTTCCAGCCGGGCAGGTACTCGATGACCGGCTCGGCCTTCTGCAGCAGGGCGCTGTCCGAGATGAAGCCGGGCAAAGGTCCATCCGGGGTGCGATAGCCGGTGCAGATGCCGATGCGCTCCAGGCCGGTGAGCGTGTCGAGGTGCATCACGGCGAGCTGGCTGATGCCGCCCAAGCGCACGCTGTACCGGCCGGCGACGGCGTCAAACCAGCCGCAACGGCGGGGCCGGCCGGTGGTGGTGCCGTACTCGTGGCCCCGGTCGCGGATGTACTGGCCGATCTCGTCTTTGAGTTCGCTGGGGAACGGGCCGGCGCCCACGCGCGTGGTGTAGCCCTTGGTCACGCCGATGCAGGTTTTCAGGGTGCTGGGCGGCACGCCGGCGCCGGCGGGAATGCCCACGGGGCCGGTGGCGCTGCTGGTGACATAGGGGAAGGTGCCGTGGTCGATGTCGAGCAGCGTGCCGTTGGCGCCTTCGAAGAGCAGCTTCTTGCCGGCTTGGATGGCGTCGTGCAGATACTGGGTGGTATCGCAGACATTGGGGCGAATCTTCTCGGCGTAGCCGCGGTATTCGGCCAGGATGGCGGCGGCGTCGAGCGGTTCTTCGTTGTTGTAGAGGGCCTTGAAGATGATGTTTTTCTGACGGACGATGCGGTTGACCTTTTCGGCCAGCGCTTCGGGGTTGAAGAGGTCGCCGACGCGGATGGCGGAGGCGCGAAGCATCTTGTCGGCGTAACAGGGGCCGATGCCGCGCGCGGTGGTGCCGATCTTGCTGTTGCCCAGGGCGGCCTCGGAGAGGGTGTCCTGCTTCTTGTGGTAGGGCATGACCAGGTGGGCGCGGTCGCTGATCCGCAGGCGGTCGCCGACGGTAATGCCACGGGCGGCGAGGGCGTCGAGTTCCTCGAGCATGCGCGGCAGGTCGAGAGCGATGCCGGGGCCGATGACGGCGGTCTTGCCGGGGCTGAGCACGCCTACCGGGAGCAGGTGCAGGGCGAACTTCTGGCCGTCGATCTGGACGGTGTGGCCGGCGTTGCCGCCTCCGTTGTAGCGAACGACGATATCAAAATGCTCGGTCAACAGGTCAACGATCTTGCCCTTGCCCTCGTCGCCCCAGTGCAGGCCAATCACGCACGTATGTCCAAAGCTGCTGAAATTCATGATCAATCCCTTTGCAAACCCCGACTTACGGTAGCGGTGGGGGGAGTTTGCGTCAAGCGCGGCGATTGGGTGGAGAGGTGGGAGGGCGGGAGCAGGTGGAAAAGTGGGAAAGTAAGAAAGTGAGAAAGTGAGAAAGGGGGAAAGTGAGCAGGTGGGAGAGGAGAGAGGGATGGGATGGTGTCAGGCGAAGTGGGGAAGTTGGAAAGTGGGAAGTTGGAACGTGGGAAGTGGAGCGCGGGAAGTTGGAGCATGGGAGGTGGCGCGTGGGGAGTCGGGGCGCGAGTCGATCCGGCCCTGTTTGCCGAAGACGAGTTTCCCGTCTATTGCCCCAAGTGCGATTATCTGCTGCGGGGCTTGCCGGACGGGCGGTGTCCGGAGTGCGGGACGGAGTTTGATAAGGGGCGGCTGCTGGTCGAGCAATACGTGACTCGCCCGTTGGGATGGCACCGGCGCACCAACCGGTCGCGGCGGGTTCTCCTGCTCGGGGTGGCGGCCGGGTTCGCGCTGATAGGGATCAACGCGTATGTCGCGCCGCTGGTTCTGCAATTCTCGTTGCGCAGGGTGTTGGCTTCGGCATCGGGCCTACGTGCGGTCAGCTCTTACATAGAGGGGATGGGCATTGGCATGCGCGTGGTTTACGGGCTGCAGGCCCTGGTGCTGGCCGGCCTGCTGGGGCTGGTGGCCGTGAATGTCCGGGCCTATTGGCGGGGACGCGTCAAGCGGCGGCGCGTGGCGGAGGCGATCCAGATTGCCGCCGCTGATACGCAAAACGCTTGAATGTGCCCAATGGGAAGGCGCGTTTACACGCGCAGTTGTGAAATCGTGATCCCACCTCTGAAGAGGTAGGCCACCCAGAAAAGGTGCGCCACCCACGAAGAGGCGGGGCAGCCTTCCTGAACCCTGAACCCTGAAAACTGAACCCTTCTACAGCGCATTCACCCGGGTGTGGTCTTCGGTGAAGGTGAAGACGATCGTGGCGTCACATCCGAGGTCGTCGCTGGTGAATATGAAATCAGGGTTCTCGTCAAAGTTGCGGCCACCCATGTACGCGCCCTGGGGGTCGAGGCGCCGCTCCTGGACCGCCTCGATCTTGGCGGGGCAGGTGGGCGGGGTGAACTCGCATCGGGCTTCGGTCGGCGTACACGCGACCGTGGTCAGGGCATCGTCAACCAGGAGGTCCAGCTCGATGGTGGCCTCGGTCTGGTTGACGAGCAGAACGCGCATGGTCTTGGTGGTTAACTGGGGATTCTGGAGCCGAAGCTGGGCGTCGATGATGTCGTTGATGGTGGACCCGCTGACGTTGCCGCAGCCGGTGACGGCCATCAGGAGCACACCTGCCAAAGCGCCCGGAAGCCACCGGGCCGTGAATCCCAGAGCATAGTTAAGGAACACCTTTGCCCACCTTTCGCTCATGAAGCGTCAGGACATTCTCTCCAATGCTGATACAGCGGCCGGGGGGAGACGGCCCCGACCAATATCACTGTAACCGCACCACGTGACGGGGGCAATGGGGGCGGGTAAGGATTCCGGCAGGGGGCGAGAGGGTGGGGTTTTCACACCCGCGTCGGCTGCCCTGGTAAACGCGGACGGTACTCCGACAGCGTTTCGCTGCCTTCCTGCAAAGGGCGGTGCGAGGGGGGTTGCCTGCCCTCGCTTGCGCTTCGGGCTCAATCCCCCCGGCTCAAACGCTCCGGGCTCGAACGCTTCGGGCTCAGAGTGGCCCCGGCTGGGGGAAGGCTTGCTGGAAAAGGCGAGCTGGCTTAGACTTCGCAGCAACCAAGGATCGCCGGCCGGGGGCCGGCGCTAACGAGTCACATCCAGGCAAGGTGAAAGAGTCATGGCAGAAACCAACGTGCTGGACTACACGAGTGCAAACCAGGGTTCGGGTCCGAAAGTCCGCTTGTCGATCATGATGTTCCTGCAGTATGCGATCTGGGGCATCTGGGCGCCCATCCTGGGGCGTCACCTGGCGAGCCTGCCGGCATTCCAGACGGAGGCGGGCATGGCGGACCAGGGGAAGATCGGGTTGATTTACATGACCCTGCCCATCGCGTCGATCCTGGCTCCGTTTGTGGGCGGGCAGATTGCCGACCGCTATTTCGCCGCCCAGCGTTTCCTGGCCCTGAGCCAGGTTTTGGGCGGGATTGTGTTGCTGGTGGTGGCCAAGTGCACGGGGTTCTGGAGCGTGTTCATCGGCATGCTCCTGTTCAATATGGTGTATGCGCCCACCATCGCGTTGAGCAACTCGATCTGCTTCCAGCACTGGCCCAACGACCAGTTTGGGAAGATCCGAGCCTGGGGCTCGATCGGCTGGATTGTCATCGGGTGGGTGTTCGGCTTTGTCTGGATGGAGGGTCTGGGCAAACTATTCCACACCCCGGCCCTGGTGGACTGCCTCTACCTGGCCGCGGTGCTTTCGTTCGTCTACGGCGCCTTCGCCCTGACGCTCCCCAACACGCCGCCTTCCAAGAAGGCCGGCAACCCGCTGGCGTTCCTTGACGCCGTCGGGATGCTGAAGAACCCCGCGTTCAAAATAATGGCCATCATTTCCTTCTTCGCGGCCATCGACATGCAGCTCTATTTCGTCTGGACTCAGAGCTTCCTGAGCGAAGGTCTCAAGATCAAGGATCAGTGGCTTTCGCCAATCCAGACCGCCGGGCAGATCTGCGAGATGTTCATGATGGTCATGCTGCCCTTCGTGCTGAACAGGTGCGGTTTCCGCGTCACGATGGCCCTGGGTATCGCCGCGTGGGGGCTTCGTGAGGTGATCTTCGCCATCGGAGCTCCGACCTGGCTGGTGCTGGACGGGATTGCGCTGCACGGCGTGGGATACGCGTTCTTCTTCACCACGATCTTCATGTACACGGATATCATCGCTCCGGCGGACATCAAGTCGAGCGCCCAGAGCTTCCTGGCCTCGGTGACCATCGGCTGCGGCATGCTGGTCGGCTCGCTGCTGGCAGGGCCCATCTGGAATGCCTGCGGCGGCGATTGGCACAACATCTACATCGTGCCCGCCCACCTGTGTGCGTTGTGCTGCATCGCCTTCCTGGTGGGGTTCAAGCCCCAGGAGGCTGAGCAGGCTAAGGAGAAGTAAGAGTCGATATTCCCCTGAGCGGGCAGTCAGCTTCCCGCTTGCAGTCCGAAAAACGGGTCAGCTTCGCCTCCCATGCGAGGGATGGCGAAGCTGACCCGTTTCGTTAGCAGGGGCTGTTGTTGGCTGAACGTCGGCAGAGGGGGGACGCCGCCGGGGGCACGGCGGGGTACGGCCGGGCAGCGGAACGAATGGCCTCTACGCGCTGGCGTCGTCCCAGCCTGCGAGGATGTCGCTGATCGGGAAGAGGGTTTCCAGGACCGTGCCCAGGCTGGCGCCGACGAACTCCGCCCCGGCCGCGATGACGGCGTTCCTTACCTCCACGCCGCAACTGGTTCCCAGGATGGTTGTCCCGGAGGCGACGACGATCATCGCCTTGCCGATTCGTGTTACCCATTGGCTCTTGGTCATGAAATCACGCTCCGTCGCTTGGAACTAAAACATAAGGCGAATGCGAATGCCGCCAATAATGGCATCGCGATCATCCGTGTTGCCACCAGGATTGGTCACCACCTGGAAATCGGGGGATATGATACACCAGGGGGCCAGATAAAAGGAATAGTACCATTCGTAGATCGTCTCCCGGTCGGCCTTGGGGTCGATCCGGTCATGGTACTGGCTGGAGAGGACCGCCTGGGCGACCGCGAAGCCCAACACGTCCTGATCGCGGGTGGGGATGAGGCCCTTGTAGGAGAGGCCGGCCTCCCAATAGACGTCCACCCGATTGACCTCCCCGTGGGCGAGCCCCAGCCGTGAGAACAGGCCCAGCCCCTGCGAGTCCTGGGGATCGGCGTTTTCCTTGAAGATCATCTGGTCCAGACCCAGGTAAATCCCCGAATCCCCGGTGCGGGTCCTGGGTTCTTCGTCTTCATCCAGTTCCTCGAAGATCTCCTTGGGGACGGGCTCATACCAGCTCCCGATCCGGTATCGGCCGGGCATGGGTCCGCGAGCCGTCTTCCAGGCCGGGGTGAATCCGATCTCCCAGAGGACGTTGAACCAATCCTCGTCGTGGAAGGCAGTATCAAAGCCGGTCCTGGTCCGCTTCTCGGCCTGCGCGTCCAGGACAGCGGCCTGCACGTAGAAATTCTGGATGGGCTCGACCTTGGCAAAGGCGCCGATCCCGGCAGTGTGCGGAACCACCACGTTGCGGATGGCCAGCCGGCTCAGGAAGTCATTGTCCTCGTGGTTGGCGTAGAGGCTGATGTCGAACAGGTCTTTATTGGTTACCAGCCGGCCGAGGCGGAACTCAAGCCTGCCATCGAAGAACTCCTGGCGGTACCACCACTTGCGTACGAAGATGGGATAGTCGTCGAAGGCGTCGGCGTTGACGTTGTACAGGGCGCCGACCTTGTCGGGGTTGATCCCGTCGGAGTAGTTGCCCCGGGCCTTGATGTAGAAGCTTCCGCCCGGAATGAGCTTCATCTTGTCAAAGTCCGCTTCGATGGACAGATCATAGCTGCCGGAGAAGCGATGGCCGTTATGGGTTCGCAGCCCGCCGCGGAAGTTCTGCTGATACTGTTGCATGTACTTGAGCTCGAACGTCCAGCCGGCCTCTTCGAGGGCCGTGCGGACGCCGCCCCAGTCGCCGGTCAGGGTCGGCCGGGTCCAGAAATCGCCGGCTGTCGGCTTGGAGGTTTCCCGTTCGGCGGTGACGGGCTGGGTGGCGGGGGCCATGGTTTCGGGGGCGCATGGTTGCGTGGTCTGCGCCGCAACGGCGGATGTCATGATGCCCGCGAGCAGAAAGAGCCATTGCGCGGCTCGTGGTGGTTGTGGCAGGTCGTGGCCCATACGGCTTCTCTCGTTCCGAGCTTCTCCAATACGCAACGCCGGTCCAGGTGATCGGCCCGGTGACGAGCTCGCGAGAATCTACTGAAGTGCCCCATGTTAAGCACTTGCGAAGGACTTGTGAATGTCCGCGAAAAGGCTGGCGATCCTTTCGGGATTTCGACGGCCCCGGTGGCCATCGGAGCGGCTCACTGTCGATTGAGCACTTCGATGGTGCTGTGAGCGTCGAGCGTGAGGGTGGTGATTTCGCCGTCATCCTTGCGCAGTCGGACCCGCAGGAGCCAGAGCTTGTCGCCCTTGCCGTGGGCGTACCAACTGCCGGTCGGTTCGGGTTTGAAGGATTCGACAACGCCCTCCACGGTGGTAGGCCAGCGCAGGTCGCGGCCCAGGATCATTTGGGTGATTCGGACGCGGTCGCCCCGGGCGAGCCTGGGGGCGTTGGGGGGAATTTCGACGGCGGTCATCACGGAGAACTCCCTGGTAATTCGAGACAAAATAACCGGGCGCGATGGTAAGACAGCCAAGCGCACACAGGGTGCGCCATGCCTCTTGAGCCGTGCCGGGACGGCACCGGCGTTCCGCACTGCTCAGGAATAATGGCCCGCACCGTTTGCGGGCGTACCCCAGCGCGTGCCGCGGGATCGTGCACGGTCATACAGGAACCTGCCTTCCGCATGGCGGGCCGGCCCTCCTCTGGTCTGCTACGGTTCCGGGATGTCTTCCTGACGGCGGAGAGGGTTGATCTGCACCAATCCGCCGGGAGAGGCGACGGGGATCTGCTCGCGAGCGGGGCGCTCGTAGCCTGCCAGCGTACTGGGCACCGGGACGGTGACCTCCAGCCAGCGAGTCTCCGTGGTGATTCGCACGCGAGCCTCGGGCAACCGTGCGGGCAACAGGATGACCTGTCCTCGTCCGAACTGGAGCGTCTGGCTGGGCTCCCAGAGGATCTGGCCTTCTCCCTCAAGAACAATCCAAACCACCGGCTCGGCGTACGGAATACGCTGCTCGACGCCTTCGACCATGCGGACCTGCTCGATGACGAATGCCGGATACTCGACGAGGCGGGTAACGGCAGTCCACAGGCTGGCCACGTGGGAGCGGTCCTGGGTGGGCGGTGGAGAGGGCGCGTCAAAGTTGATGCACTCGATGGCCTGGTCGATGTGGAGCGCTCTGGGCTGGCCGGTGGCAGGATCGACGCGGCCCCAGTCGTAGGCGCGATAGGTGACGTCGGAGGGGGTCTGGACCTCCGCCGCGAGAATGCCGGCGCCGAGCGCATGGGGGGTGCCGCTGGGGAGGAAATAGCATTCGCCTTGCTTGACGGGAACCCGCCGCAGCACGCCGTCCACCCGGCCGGTGAGCATGGCTTCGCGGAAACTGGCGGCATCAACGCCGGGTTCGAGGCCATGGTAAATGACGGCGCCCGGCTCAGCGGCGAGGACGTACCAGGCCTCATGTTTAACGCGAATGGCTCCGCCGGAGCGGGCGGCCACGGCCTCGCTGGGATGAACCTGGACGCTGAGGGTGTCGCGCGCGTCGAGAAACTTAATCAGCAGGGGGAAGCGGCCCTCAAAGAGTCTGACGCCGCCCATCAGGTCGCGGCCCCAGCTTTCGATGAGCGTGCGGAGGGTTTTACCTTTTGCGGGACCGACACTTACGACGGATTGCTCCTCTTCGAGATCGACCAGCTCCCAGGATTCGCCAATGGGTTCCGGGGGGGCTGAGGGGCGTCCAAAGTAGGAGAAAATACGGTTACCGCCCCAGATGCGAGGCTTGTAGATCGGTTCAAAGATTAACGGCGAAAGCGGCATCATTCGGACCCTGCCTGCCTGATGGTAGTAGACGGCTCGGCAGGGGGCAAGGGTCAGGATGGGACGACGCCGGAGGTTGAACGACGCATGTAACCCGCGTGGACGGGCCGGTGCCGATTCCGGCTGGCGCGCAGCCGCGACCTGGGACGGCGGGTCGGGAGGGGTTCGGTCACCAGTTCCTCGGTGCTGACCATCCGGATGCCCTTGGCGGCCAGTTGGCGGATGGCCAGGTCGGCGTCAGCCCGGCTCCAATAGCCGCAGGCGTCGGAGACGACGGTAACGCGATGGTGCCGAGCCAGGAGCCCGAGGGCCAGGAGCTTGATGGCCCGTTCCATGCCCACGCCGCAGAGAATCACTTCATCGGTGCGCAGATGGGTCAGAAAGCGGTCGGTTTTGGGATTGGCCAGGATGTCCCGGCTGCGTTTGCGAAAGATCACCTGCCGATAATGGGTGCACAGATCGGGTGGCAGGCAGAGGTAATTATCGGCTTCTACCAGGGTCCAGGGTTTCAGCAGGGTGAAAGCGCACTTGGCCTGTCCGGGGGTATTGTCAATGCAGTGCAGCGGGAAGCCCGCGAGCATTTCGGTCGGGCGGTGGGACTCCAGGCAGGACACAATGCCCAGGCGGGCCCCGTGGACCCAGCAGAAGATGCGTTTCAGGTTTTCGACGAGAGGGCTGAGGTTGGCGACCTGGAGGATGGCCCCTGGCTCGAGGAAATCGCACTGCGTGCAGATGTCGATGAGTACTCGGCTCCAGTTGAAGGACGTTGTCTTGGCCATGGCCGCTTTCTCGCCGTGTTGTTTCCCCGTTCCACTTCGAGAGGATCTTGCCCCTTTCGGCAGGGTCTTACGCAGGCCTTTCGAAGTGTGCGTCAAAGCATTGCGTCCCAAAAGCGAAGAAAAGCCTGTTTTTTCCCAATACGAACGGTGTCTATCGAATAATAGGCGCTCTGCAGAGCTATCCTCGACGCCGGATTGCGAGAAAAGTGCGAGAATTTTTGCGGAACAGTAATCGGACGCAAAGACCGCATGGACGCGGAAGTTATGCGCAGAAAACCCGGAAGTCAGGCGCAGAAAATTGGCCCCGGTAGGGGGACCGGGGCCATTGGCGAGCCATCGCAAGTCCCAGCGCAAGCCCCAGCCGGGGTAAACCAGGGCGTAGGTAGGTAGTACTGGTCCCTGCGAATAGCCATTTGTCGTCTCATCCGAAGATGAGTCGACACCAAAGGGGGAAGCAACCAATGTATTGTACGCGATCTTGGCACCTTGCCAAGAGGAAAAAACGCGAAATCGCTAATTTTTTTTCATCGAGATTGTGGCAAATGGCCCAAGATATAGTGGTTGAGGTCACGGGGATACCCCCTATATTGCGTGTAGAGATGTCAGTGGGAGGCGACAAAAAGTCGACGGGCTTTATGCGGGAGGTTGCAAGCTTCGATATTGCCGCAGCAGGTGAATGAGCCGGGCCAACTCGGCGGGCGGGGGGGCTTCCAGCTCGGTGGTTTTTTCGGTGATGGGGTGTACGAAGCGGATGCGATAGGCGTGCAGGGCCTGTTGGGAGGTAATTGGCTCGTCGCTGCCCTGGCCGGTCAGGCTCTTTTCGGAAACCAGATGTCCGCCGTAGAAGGTGTCGCCGGCCATGGGGTGGCCGATGTACGACATGTGGACGCGGAGCTGGTGGGTTCGGCCGGTCCGCGGGTGCAGATGCACCAGGGCATATCCTTTGAATCGTTCGACGACTTCGTATTCGGTGATGGCCTCTTTGCTGAGTTTACTGGTAACTCGCTGGTGAGCTCCGGGAACGATGTAGCGATCCTTGATGGTCGGATGGGCGCTGAGTGGAGCGTTGATGATATCGCTCTCGAATTTCGGGTTGCCTTCGACCACGCCGAGGTAGGTCTTTCGAACGGTGCGCCGTTCGAACTGGAGCGAGATTCGCCAGTGCGCTTCGTCGGTTTTGGCCACCAGCATGACGCCGGTGGTGTTTTTGTCGAGGCGGTGGACGATGCCGGGCCGGAAGGGATCATCGCCGTGGCTGAGCGATTTGGCATACCAGGCCAGCCCGTTGGCCAGCGTGCCGGTCTGGGTGCCGTGGGAGGGATGAACGATGATGCCCTTGGGTTTGTTGATGGCCAGCAGGTGGTCGTCCTCGTAGAGGATGTCCAGGGACATCGGCTCGGGGATGACCTCATACGGCTCCGGGGGCGGAATGACCATGTCGATGCGGTCACCGCCGTCGGGCTCGTAGCTGGCCTTGGCCGGCTTGCCGTTCACGGTGATTACGCCGGCCTTGATCAGCCGCTGTATGACGGTACGGGAGAGCCGGGGGAACCGCCCGTGGAGGTACTTGTCGAGGCGCCGGCCAGGGAGGCGCCTGCGAATGAACAGCGTGACTTTCTCAGCCTCATCGCTGTCCACCTCCAACGGGCGTAAATCGATGTCGTTGTCGAGGCTCAGTTCGTCATCAGGAGATTCGGCAGCCATAGCCAGTCATTCTAGGCTTTTGCCGGCACCAGGCGGGTGGCCACCTCCACGGCCGAGGCCGCGTCAGGGGCATAGCCGTCGGCGCCGATGTCGTTGGCGAACTGCTGGGTCACGGGGGCGCCGCCGATCATGGTGCGGACGTCCTTGAGGCCGCTGTCCCGGATGGCCTTTACGACGTTGGCCATGTAGGGCATGGTGGTGGTCAGCAGGGCGCTCATGCCCACGATGGTGGCATTGTGCTGCTGAACGGCCGAGACGAAAGTTTCGGCGGGCACATCGGTACCCAGATCGATGATTTCAAAGCCGCCGCCCTGGAGCATCATGGCGACGAGGTTCTTGCCGATGTCGTGCAGGTCGCCCTTGACGGTGCCGAGGACGACTTTGGCGATCGGTTTTACACCGCCTGCGGAGAGATGGGGGGCCAGGAGAGCCATTCCCGACTTCATGGCGCGGGCGCTGATGAGCACCTCGGGGACATACACGAGGTTACGTCGGAAGCGCTCGCCAACGACCGACATGCCGGCGATGAGCCCGTCGTTGAGGATCGTCTCAGGCTTGACGCCTTCTTCGATGGCCTCTTTCACCTTGGATTCAACATCGTTTTTCTTGCCCTTGATGAGGGCAATAGCCATTCCTTCAAGGTCTGCCATGGTTTGGGGTCTCCTGGTCTCTATAGGCGGCAACAGGGTAACGAGGGCGCTGGATGGTGTCAATCGTTAAAACCTTATGCAGGTGCGATAAACCGCTGTGGAAAAGGAGTTTTCAGACGGAATGCGGAAACATGCAAAAAAAGCGAGGGGCCGGTGGGGAGCCGGTCCCTCGCAAGGCACTGGATTGCGTTCTGTTGACATACTCTATGCCCGCTGCTGAGCTGAAGTCCAGAGGCAAAATCGCGGAGAACGTCCTGACCGCGGAGAGCGCGGAGGATACTGCGGGCGTGGAGGGAAATACCTGGAAAAGGGGGCAGCCTCCAAAGCAAACCCCCCAAAGCAAATCAGCCTGAGGGATTAACCTCAGGCTGACGGACATTTCCAAGTGGAGCGGAAGGGAGTCGAACCCTCGACCTTCTGGATGCCATCCAGACGCTCTCCCAACTGAGCTACCGCCCCGGGGATGATTCCGCCGGTCTCCATCGGAGGTTACCGGCAAGATCCTATATTTACCACGGCTTGGCCGCTGGCGTCAAGTGGACCACCTGAGCATCGGCCGGCCGGTAAACAGTATAGCGCCCCATCCGCTGGTCGTCTATTAAAGGAATGGCGGGCCGTTGGCCGGCCAATCTCCCCCTCCCCGTGGAAGGCGGGCAAAATGCCCGGGCCCATGGGGATACGGCTGCCGCACCGGCAAGACCGGCGGGGCCGCGGCGCCCGGTATCACACAAAATTCCGAATTTTGAGCCGGGGCTTGAGCCCTGTCCCCTGAATCCCGGGGGGCTGAACATGATGCCCCAGCGCTGAATCCCCACAGCGCAAAGTGAGTTGTTTTGGAAAGCAGCCGGGCTCCGTACCGGCCGTTCGCCTGTAAAACGGCCTGCCTCCAGCTTTCGCCGGGTACCCGGCCGTCCGCTACCCAGTCTGCTGCGTCGGTTCTGAAACAGCCTCTGGTCGGTCGTCAGTGGTCAGTTGTCAGTTGTTGTGTTCGGGCTCCCGATTTGGTCGCCCTCACTTGTCCTTTTGTCAGGTCTGAGGTGGAACGGTGTCGCGGCAATGCCCGTGCAGCCAAGCCGCCAGGGGGTGTTTAGTTATGCTTCGTTAAACAACATGGTCGAACTTGCGCCGCAGGTTCGGAGCGGAAGAGGAGCGGAAGAATCGTGACCCAGGTTCAGAGAGCCTGCGCCGCCCGCGCTCGTAGGCATTAGTGCTTGGCGAGGCGCTCGCGGATGCGGTCGAGCATGCCGGCCGGTGTGAGGATGACCGCCGCCCGGCGGGGCATCGCATTCTGGTGCACCAGCTTCTGGCCATCGAAGAGGTACACCTCCGGCTTGTTCTCGTCCCGGTAGTATTCGCCCTTCACGAACTTCTCGTCGCGCAGCCGCGAGTAAGCCCGCGTGATGCGCATGTACAGGTCGGGTACGCAGTGGCCCCACGGGTCTTCCCAAGCGTAGCTGGCCTCGATAGCCGTTTCCTCTTCGAAATTGTTGAAGTCGGCGATGGTCACGTGCCGCGGGTTGGCCTTGAGCACGTGCAGCCACGCGCGGACATAGAGGTTGCCGCCCTCCCGCGGCTCCTCCAGGGGGTCGTTGCCGAGCTTGGCCACGTGGTAGGGGAAGCGATGCCCCGGCCAGATGCTCATCGACTCTTCGACGACGGGCGCCGGGTGATACGAGCCCCATCCCCACGTCTTGCGCTTGCCCATGGACTCATGATTGTCGCCGTTGTAGGCCCAACGCACGGTGAAGCGGGCATCGTCCCAGTCGCCGGGGCCGTAGTTATCGTCGGTATCGACCAGCAGCAGGGGCTTGCCGTCCAGTTTGAAGTAGCTGGGGCGCTGTGCCCAGGAATTCCAGTAGAAGTCGGCCGCCCGGGTCTGCCCCGGCTTGCCCTCGCCGCGCATCTCGCCGCCGCCCCCAATGCAGATGGGGATGCGCTCGCCGGCCGGCCTGGCGTCCATGAAGTCGAACCAGGCCTTGATGTTGTCGGCGATCCGGCCGCCGTCGTTGTTGTAGCAGTTGGTGTCGTCCATGATGATGAAGTCCACGCCCAGATCGCGGAACTGCTCGTAGTGGCGGGCGATGATGGCCGGGTCGCCGGCCGTGTAGGGGCCGCCGACGGGCAGGCGATGGCAGTTGACCCAGTGGCGGAACTGGTCGTCCTTGGTCCACCAGACGGTCAGCCACATGCCGATGGCGGGGCGGAGCGGCCGGGAGACCGCGGGCGGATGGCTCGTGTCGGCCGGCTGGGGGGGCGGTGGGGCTGCCGGAGCGGATGGGGCGACGGCCAGAGCCAGGATCGTTAAGAAGATGGCCGTCTTGTGGGATTGGTTGTGAGTCGTCATGGGACGGATGGTACCCGTATCCACGGACGGCGGGAAGGGTGGCGGAATGATCTTTCAGGCGGCACGGTTTCGCGCCGGGCCCCATGAGGCGGTCCGAATGCCGGCCCGTTGGGAGCAGCGGCTGGCTTTTCTGGGGGGGGCATCCTGCCTGCCTGATTCGGTGCCAAACGGCTGGATTGGAAGCCGCGTTAATCGGTCCCGTAAAGGGCTTCGTCACGGGCGTTCTTCGCGTCCTGGATGAATTTATCGGGATCGACAGGCTCGGCCGGCTTAAGCTCGAAGAACATCTGCTGGCGGTCATGGAACTGGAAGGGCAGCAGAATTTCGGTAAAGAAGTCGAGGCCGGGGGCCTGATACCAGGGGGCTTTGAGGCGGTGGTTGGTCTTGAGCGTCTCGTAGCCTTCTTTCCGGATGATGACGTCGTAGTCGCCGTACCAGAGGAAATCGGTGGTGACGGGGGTCGTGCCGACTACCTCATCGTTGAGAGAGACGGTGGCCCCCTGGGGCTGCGTGTTGATGGTCACTGTTCGGCGGACGCAGCCGGGCAGGCTGAGGGCCAATCCAATGGGGACCAGGAGGAAAAACGTCAGCCAGCCGAACCTTCTCATTGAGGCACCTCGATGATCTCGGCGGTGAGCGACCGGGTCTCAAGCACGGCCACGGTGCATCGTCCGTACAGCCAGCCGCAGCACTCGCCGGGGTTGAGGAACAGCTTACCGTTTTTTTGCAGGTTGACCACCTGGTGGGTGTGGCCGGTAATGATGATGTCAGCCTGGTCGATATCCTCGGCGGCACACCAGTCCAGGAAGTGGTGGACGAGAATCCGCCGATTATCGGCCTCGAACCAGAGGGGGCCGTCCTGGATCTGGGGCAGGACAGCCTTGAGGCCGGCCCGTTCACCGTCATTGTTCCCGTAGGTGATGTAGAGGGGCCCGGTCCAGGCCAGCAGGCGCTTGGCCGCGAAGGGGGCGATAACGTCTCCGGGATGAACGATGATCTCGACGCCACGGTCGCGCAGGATGGCAAGGCCGCGGTCGAGGGTGGGCAGGCGGTCGTGGGTATCGGATATTGCGCCGATGCGCATGGTCAATCAAACTCCCGCATCTTTTTCTCCAGGGGAGTCTAACTCGCCGACGGTCGGGGGACAAGGAGGGGGTGCTTCAGATTGATGTGGTCGCTGGGGATCGCAGGCCTCTGCCGGATGGGGGTCGCATGGCCCGGGAATCGGTTGACAGAAAAAGATTGTTTCCGTTGACGGAATATGCGATAATGCCCATTGAACGTGCAGGGGGATGAGTCGCGGAGTGAAGCTCAGTTTTCTTTTGTGCGAGCTCATCTTCTTTGGTCACATCTTCGTGAAGCGTTCATTGTAGTCTCCGGCGGCGGAGGGGCCGGCCGGTCAGGTGAGGAGAAGACCATGTCGAGGCATGGTGTGCTGGTTGGGATAGGCGCGCTGGTGATGGGCGGACTGGTCGTTTCCAGCGTTGTTGGGGCCCAGATCGTGGCCACCGGCGTGCTGGAGTCGGGCTCTTCGCGTTCGAGCCGCTGCACGGCCATCTCGGAGGACGGCCAGTGGGTGGTGGGCACGAGTCGCAAGAATGGCTGGAACTGGCCGTTCTACTGGTCCGCGAGCGGCGGCATCAAGGACATGGGCAATCCCAGCGGCGGGAATTGTACAGTGACCGGCTGCGCGACGGTGGGCGGATCTACCCTGGTGGCCTGCGGGAACATCGGTGGTGTGGCCCGGAAGTACCAGAATGGTGCCTGGAGCATTCTGCCGGGGAATGCGGACAACGTGGTCCAGGCTTACGCGATCAGCCGGAACAATGCGACCGGCGAGACTTGGATTGCCGGCAGCACGGTGGGTGCTGATTCGATGATCAATGAGAAAGCCTGGCGCTATCGGTGGAGCAATAATACGTACATTCACTTCTGGGGCTATTACCAGGATGCCTATGGCATTGCCCGCAATGGCTGGGCGGTGGGGAAGAACAACTGGGGCAACGGGTATCCCGATCCACGATATCGTCACGACCGTCCGATCTTTATTTTCGACTGGACCAAGCCGGGGGATGCGGATGGGCGGTACGGCTGGGACCAGCTCAAGCCGTTTGCCGGCTACGGGGAGGATCTTCCGGCCGAGGGGCGGGCCACGGCGATCAACGGCGGGGCGACGTGGGCCTGCGGATTTATGACCTACAATCCAAACAACCTGGGTGTCCATCACGCGTTCAAATGGCAGGTGCCTTCCAATCCTGTTGTAGGGGCTACGCCCAATCAGAACTGGCCGCTGCCCATCGATCTGGGTACACTTGGCGTGGAGGACACCACCAGCGAAGCGTATTGCATTTCCGACAACGCAACTTTGCCGGTGATAGGCGGGTTGAGCCGCGGCAGCTTCAGATACAGCGGAGACAAGGCGGTCTACTGGTGCGCCGAGGGGGCCAATGACCTGTACGTGGTGCTCCAGGGGCTGGGCGTGGACGTGAGCCGGTGGAGCCGGCTGCTGAGAGTGACGGGCGTGGCCGTTACGGGGCAGTCGCAGACGGGGACGATACTGGTCGGGTACGGTCTATACGACGACGACAACAACGCGGGGACGGCGGACGTGGAGATGGGTTTTGTGGCCACGTTGCCCTATCCGCCGCCGGAGAAGCTTTCGATTATTCAGCATCCGCAGTCAACCAGCGCTTGCGCCGGGGCGAACGCCTCCTTCACGGTGACTGCGGCCGGCCTGGGCACGATCAGCTATCAATGGCAGAAGAACCGGGTCAACCTGTCGAACGGCGGGCGCATCTCGGGCGTCACCACGCCGACGCTGACCATCAGCAACACGACCAGCAGCGACTCGGGCAATTACCGCTGCGTGGTCACCAATGCCTTCGGGAGCATGGCGTCGAACGAGGCGGTGCTTGCGGCGGGCGGGCCTGTCACCCCGGTGAGCAGTCCGCCCACGGTGCACGGCAGTGACGCGATCACCTGGCGGTGGAGCGATGTGTCCTTTGAAAGCGGTTATCGCGTGAAAGATGACAACGGCGTGCTCAAGTCGGGCAACCTGCCGGCGAACACGACGTCTTGGCAGGAGACGGGCCTTTCGCCGAACACGCAGTACACCCGGCGGGTGCATGCATATAACGACTGCGGCGAGTCGGGGGCCTCGGGAGCCCAGTCGGCCTGGACGCTGTCGGCGCCGCCGACGTCCCAGACGGTGCAGCCCAACAAGTCCAGCGTCTGCCGGAATGGCGTCGTGACGTGGACGGCAATCGGCGGCTTCGGATCGGGTACGGTTCAATACTACCGGTACGTGTGGGATCGGAACCCGGGGCATACCTGGACGGGGTCGGAAGCCGTATGGTCGAGCGGCAGCCTGAAGACGCTGGGGACTTCAGAGGGGAACTGGTACCTGCACGTGCGAGGCTACAACGCGCTGAACGTCGCGAACGGGACGTATGACGTCAAGATCACCGTTACCACCGGCAGCCCGGCCGACCTGGACGGGGATTGCGACGTGGATGGGGCGGACCTGAACGCATTTCTGGCCTGCAAGACCGGCGATGCGCTGATGTACGATCCCCAGGCCCTGCCGGAGGGTTGCGCCCCGCTGTTTCGACCCGGGGGCGAGCTCTTTGTTGATTTTGACAAAGACGGGGACGTGGGCCAGGTGGATTTCGGCGTATTTCAGACCTGTTTGAGCGGATCGGGCACGATCGCGGACCCGACCTGCGGAGAATAGTGCTTCCGACGCAGCGGCAGTGCGTGCATTCCGTTCATCAGATCGGCGGACCTGTCGATCGGCCGCCGGAGAAGGAAAGGCCGCGTCGAAGCGTCAAAGGCTCTGAGTAGTGAGGAACAGCAGCGACGCATCGTCTGGGTGCGGCGAGTGTTGCTGACGAGATAGCCGGCCGGTTATAGTCTTCGGATATGAATTCGAAGACTATAACCGGTCGTTTTATTGAATTCATTCGGCAGCCTCTGAACTGGTTGCGCGGCCAGGAGGTGGCCGTCCTGGTGCCACTGCTGATTGTGGTGCTGGGTGTGTGGTGTTTTATCGAGCTGGCCGACGAGGTCACCGAAGGCGACGCGCAGACCTTCGACGAGTGGGTCGTGCTGCACATGCGGCGGGCGGATAACCCGGCCGATCCGATTGGGCCCGAATGGCTCAAGAAGGTGGCGCTGGATATCACCGCGCTGGGCGGAGCGACGGTGTTGACGCTGTGCGTGCTGTGCGTGGCGGGTTACCTGCTGCTGGAACGCAAGCGCGGGGCCATGTGGCTGGTGCTGGTCGCCGCCGGCGGGGGGTGGGCGCTGACCACAGTGCTCAAAGAGCTGATCGGGCGGGATCGACCGACCATTGTGCCGCACCTGGTCACCGAGACCAGCATGAGCTTTCCCAGCGGTCACGCGATGATGTCGGCGGTGGTATATCTGACGCTGGGGGCGCTGCTCACGCGACTGGTGGAACGCGGTCTGGCGCGGGTGTACCTGCTGGGGGTGGCGGTGCTGCTCACGTTTCTGGTGGGGATCAGCCGGATCTTCTTGGGAGTGCATTACCCGACGGACGTGCTGGCCGGCTGGGTGGCGGGGCTGGTGTGGGCGCTCTTGTGCTGGACGGTGGAGCGGGGATTGCAGAGGAGGGGGAAGGTGGAGGGGGTGGGGGAGTATGAGAGTATGAGAGATGGAGAGTAGGGGAGGGGGCGACACGGGGACACGGAGACAAGGAGACAAGGGGATGGGGCGCTTGAGGGGATTATGGCTGCCGCTGTGGGGGTTGAAGGTTGTCTGCGGACCAGAGGAAAGCCATGTAGGTTCGCAGATTTGGCGGTAAGAGCAGGCGGATGACTCCACGGGCCACAGGCCGCCCAGTGCGAACAGCCAGCAGGCCGCCGACAATTTGCAGGCTGGCGAGTAATGCGGCATAAAAACGGGGGACTGCCGACATCATATCGTCGACTTCAAGCATCAGTAGGGCCCATATGACGGCGGTTACCGTCAGGGGGATGGCTGCCGCGAATACAGCGTAACCCCATCGGGGCCAATGGTGACAGGCGATGGTGGCCAGGGCGACAGCAACGTAGCCGGTCAACAGAGAGCCGATGGCGGCCATGCTCAGGACGAATGCGTAGTCCGGATCGTCAGGGCGCTGGTAGAGCGGTAGCGCATGGGACTGTCCGGTGACGGGATCCCACGTGTGGGCGCCCAACATCTCTATAGTGCCGACGGTAATTCCAAACTCCACCAGCCCGAAGCCAACGATCACACTCAACCCCGAATTTCCCAGATGACACTTGCGGCGGCGTATACTGAGGTGACGATTTCCCCCGTGAATACAGGCGCAAACGAAGCTCAAGCCGCTGAAACCTGGAGAATCCAATGGGTGAAGCACG